>Ga0307514_10000279_pt1 | contig 131481 bp, 117 predicted proteins | sample 16_EM_MG_FD_203088 | JGI IMG/M metagenome (GOLD analysis project Ga0307514, IMG submission 203088) | Populus trichocarpa ectomycorrhiza microbial communities from riparian zone in the Pacific Northwest, United States - 16_EM | ecosystem: Host-associated > Plants > Roots > Unclassified...
CCAGGGAAAGAAGGTACCAATAGATAATTCCTGTAGGAAATTGGTATCCTCAATTGGGTCCCGGTAGAGCAGATGTGTCAACACCTATACCTTGTCAGTTTAAGTTGATATTAAAAGGTCATTGATTTCAAAAGTACCGGAACATTACTAAACGATGTCAAGCTGACAAGAACTTCTTCATCCAGTAGTCCCTGGTGGTGGTATACACGCAGAGCAGGAAATGCATTCCCATGACCAATGCATACTCCAGAATAATTGAAGATCTCAGCATAAAAAGCATCCATATTGACAATGAAGGAACCATTGGTGGAATTCAAAGCGTGTAGTAGTGTCCCAGATGAGAAGAGAAGATGAAATTGTAATACTGAAAACTGGCACGCCAACATGTCCCCTCTTTATATCTGAAGATTGAAACTATTCTACAACTCAAATTCTTGAAACGCTGTATAGCAATTGGTATTTAAGATACCTACTCTGGAAAGACAGCTACTTGAAACCTCCAAGTCAATTGTACATCGGATTCATTGCCTGTCAGAGTAATTCTATCCCATTAACAACATACCGGCCGAGTTCACCATCTGCAGGTGAATCTTGTCCACGGGTTTTAAGTTTTCAAGCAAGGTCGCATACTGGCCCATCCGGTTCGCGATCTGGCTGTAGGGATCGCGAACTGGCCCAAGTTTGCGAACTGGCCCATCCGGTTCGCGAACGGGCAAGGGTCGTCTATCGGTCGGAACATATACACATCTGCGGGTGGCATACCTGCTGTTTTCGACCTCTCATCATCATCAGCTGGCACAGGTGGCGATTTGGGCCGCGGTGGCGCCCGTCTTGCCTGAGGTGCACCCTTGCCTTTGCGCATCCAGCGTGTCTCTGGATTTTTTGCGCTGCCATTTTAGCAAGGAAGGCAGCCGTCCGTTTGATTTTCGCGAACCATTGCCGGCTGTCTTTCTATCGCAGCCTTCACCTTGTTATGTCTGGGAAACTCAACACTCTGCTTCTTCTCTTCTTGGACTTCGGCGCGAGGTTTCTTGATTAGTTGTTGCGTTTCCTCTATTGCGGCGCGTGAAATCCCTCCTTTGGCCATTTTGGCCATATTCAAGGCAAGACGCATGTCGGATTGTTCAAGCTGTACCCAACCTCCTTGTCTTGCCATAGTAGCAGACATGTTGAAAACCTCCAAGAAATTAGTTACTGCTTGTAGAGTGAGATCCGGGTATTACCTCAACCATATACGACTCAGTAGCATCCTCCAAGGTCTTAAAAGCCTATTTCGTCCATTCCCGGGGACGTTTATCACGAAATTTTTCTGCGAGAATGCCAGAACTGACAACATCGTAATGTACAATTTCGAGGACTGTGCCGACAAATGCCTTGGTCAACCATGGAGATTTGCTGTTACGAGAAGCGATAAATTGGTCACGTAGCTCTCTACATACCCCAGCTGTGCGTTATATTTTCAGTTGACCGTTGTTTACACAAATATGAATTGACTCACATCCGATCGCATGCTGCTTCAGATTCTTGCTGCTTCCGGTTTTACGTACCTGTTTTCAATGTGCGTCCTGTGTCATGTTTTCGGTGGCTACAATTGCAGCGTCGCGGTGGACTAACTGGTGTCTGCGTTTCTGCTGAGTCTCGCCAAGGGGCGCATTGCGTGAAGCGCCTGTCGTTCCCCTCGATTCAGCTCCAATCACACCTTGAGGAAGTGTTTCAGAAGCCATGCCTTGCTGTTGTAGAATCGTGAGGAAGATGATCACGAAAAGATGTGGGAAGTGCTGAAGATTTTATTGTGAGCTACAAGTCAAAATGGAATGAGTGACTGCCAACTTGCACATTCAATTCAAGCTGAATCCTGCTGTGTATCGCTGCAGGGGATTCCAATGGTCGCGCGATTTCAGTAAGTCGGTCTGATGTTGTTTGTCTGTTTACAGGGTTACATCGAGATGAACGACAGCTGATATCTCATGTTTGATAGATCTTCAAAGCTCATTCTTCGACAGAAAGGACGTCTGGTGGTGTTTGTCTCAAGACATTGCCGGGATCTTACATGAACCACACGCTAATTATCAAGTTATAATGTACTGTTAGCATGACTATTCCCAATGAAGTGACTGTCAAAACACTGATTTTGCTTTGTTCGAATTGATCAAATGTACCAACCTGGACATAAAACACGCAGCTTGCCTCCATGTGGTCCATTTCTTGCAACATCCAACATCTCGCGCAACAACAAGGTCAACACAAGATGCAATGGTCAATGCTCCGAAAAAGAACCTTACGCCACTTCCGGCGGGCAAATATGGCAAATTGACAAAGCATTCCACACGACGACATCGTCAGGCGAATAAAGGCAAGAGTGGCTTGGAGGCAGAAAGGCTCCGAGCGTTGGGAGCATTGCGCAGCTTACGATCCAAAAAGAAGCTGGCGGCGGAAAAACGACGGGAAACGCACTTCTTATGCAACGAAGAGAGAGAGAAATGGATCGAGGATTATGTGGAGCAAGAGACCGCAGTCGCAAGAAAGAGAGTTTAAGACGCAAAGACACCAATGATCCAAGAGCTGGAACATATGGAAAATGTTGAAAAGGGACGATCGACAACCACTAAGCCTGAAATAACATTTGAGGAGATGTTGAATGCTATCGGAGACAGTCTGAGTGATCTTGCAAGTTCCGATGATGAGGAGGATGGGGAAGACGAGGATAATGATGAAGAAGATACAGGGCATGGCAAGGTGAGCGAAGATGACAAACCTGGCTGGGTGATGGGCACAATCTCCAGAACGGTACAGCACGGAATGGAGATCTTTCGGCACAAGCAGCTGAGGCTTGACGAACTGACGCAACCGGGATGGGGGGACGCGGCCGACTACTTCGGTGAGACAGATATGTAGTACGGGACGACTGAACTGAAGATTCTGGCTGTTGGGAAGCCCCAAGAAGACTCGACTGCAGCCACACCATCACCGACAACATTAGGAGAGCTTATGCAGGCTCTTGATATCGTCCCCGGACAATCACAAATGCCGCAAGTGAGGTCTCGACAGGGAACTAGTCAAATGAGGCTGGGTCAGGAGAAAGCTCAGGCAGACAATCGCATAGTACCGCCGATACCCGCCGCGGTGCCTGATTCGTCACCGATAGAGATTGCGAAGCCAGTTCAACCCGTAAGCTTTTACCCCTGCATTTAGCGTCCCTAGCTAATGACCATATAGATATCGGATTCGGATGAAAACATGGTGACGGCTTCAGCGTCACCGGAAGTGTAGGTAGCCAAATCCGTATTTTTGACGATGTATCTCGTGTAAAAGCAATTTGTAAACCTGTTTTGTTACGTGTCCACTTTTTCTGGATTTCAGTGACCAAATTGTGAGACAGGGTTATGCGTCAGTGTGTGTGCAAGGGTCGTACGGGCCATCCGAATGTTCTAGACTCCGAATCAGGTGTATTGCAGAATGAAGATCCTTATATGGTGTTGCCTGTTACGGATAAATGATAAAGCAAAACCTAAAATTGAGACGAAATTTACCAACAGAGTTTAAGTCAGTGATGTCAGATGACTGATAGGCAGAGCGGTCAAAGCACATGCGAAACTCTGACAAATGACAGCCGACAGGCTGCATTAATCCATGTAGCCAACTGAATATCTCTTCGCTCAGACCTCCTCCACATGGTCGAGAAATTGCAAACTCCTTATGCTACGTCATGGAAATCGAGGAGAATGAGCTGGATAAGGCATGGTGAGGAAGTCAGGGTATAAATATCTAAAACTAGTGCATGGAGTGTTATGCCGTAAATTGCCGGCCGAAAGCGTTGAATCGCGATGGACCTACGTCATTGATCATGTAAATGACATGTATAGTGGTGGCTAAGAAACTGAGATTTCTTGAAGATCTTGGATTCAAATGATATTACATTCAAACTGTATACTGGCTGCCAATAGAGGCTATATGCATTTTTTGTACAATTTTTGAGCTCCCAATGACTGTTAGTAGGTCTCTAAGGTAAGCTCAAAGGTGAGCGTCAACAGAGCGTCAACGATTTGTAGTCATATCTATTTAGTAACCACCAAGCTGCACTGTCGCATCCATCCAAAGAAGAAGTATTGGCCGGCATAGTAGGGAAAATGGAAAGCAACAAGCATATTGCCCCGTGATAAAAATGAGCGTCAACAGAGTGTCAACGATTTCTGGTCCTACATCGTGGATAATAACGGGGCTGTGCAGCGGCATTTAGCCAAAATCATAATATTGGCGGCATTTATAAGCAAAAATGCTATAGACGATATCGCTACTACCTTCTAAAAATGAGCGTCAACAGAGCGTCAACGATTTTTGGCATTGCATCATTGAAAATACAGAGGGTTTCGCTGCACCCTTGACTCATAATTGAACTATCGCCCGCCTTTCTAGGGAAAACATGGTTGTGCCAACATCGGGACTATGTCCTAAACACGAGCGTCAAAGGAGCGTCAACGAATTTTGGCCTTTCATCATGAAAAATACAAGGGCTGTGTGGCAACATTGAACTATCATCGAACTGTCGGCCGCCTTTCTACGCGAAAATGGTTGCGACAACATCGCCACTATGCCCTAAAAATGAGCGTCAACGGAGCGTCAACGACTGCTGGCATTGCATCTTGCAAAAGGCAATGGTTGTGCGGCGACATTGACCCGTCATCGAACTATCGGCCGCCTTTCTAGGCAACAATACTTCCGACAAGATCGTAACCATGTCCCACACTGAGCGTCAACGGAGCGTCAACGATTTTTGATTATGCATCTTGGGTAATCTAACGGCAATGGAACGCAGATAACCCACAATGAACTTATCGGCAGCCTTTAATGGCCAAAATGCTAGTGATGATATCACGTCCGCCTCCTACAATTAAGCGCCCACATAGCGTCAATAGTTTTGGTGGATGCTCAGAACGCCACACTGCAATGAACTGCATTGTGATGTTCCCAAATCGAGTTTTACGTGGTCAGTCTTCACAATCTATACTTGTATAGAACTTCACAAATATGTATGCAATGTCTTACAGATTTGATTTTTTTGCTTGTAGTTGTAGAGTCAATATTTAAGAACTCACAGTCTGCTGTACTGTATCGTCACGTTCGCCAGGCGTTCGAGTCGGATCAACCAGCTTTCTAATTCTTACCGCCATGTCAGATTCCAAATCTTTGAACACCTCTTTACTCGAGTTTATGATCTCTTCCAAAAATGAACCTGTCTTTATTTGTAATCTGAGCGACCTTACATTGCAAATGATTTTTGATACTTGGTGGGCTTCAATGAATGAAGGCTCGAAGCGGCCTATTGCTTGGAATAATTCTAGACATGCGCCGTCTTGACGATTCTATTTACACTGCGGAATTGAAGAGACCGGCAGCCCTGGCATCATATGTATTGTTTGTCATCAAGTTCTTCGCCATCCATCAGAACATGGGACCAGCTCAATGGGGAAACACTTGCTTCCAAAAGCTCACATCGCAAAGTTAAACGAATTAACAGATTCAGAAGTTACTGAATTGACTAGTACGACGGTTGATGAAACAGCTTTAGCCATCTTGCAGAGGCAAGGAAGTCGAGGAATCACAATAGTCAGTTTACAGAGGAAATTCAGATTTGACATCCAGTTCAATCCATATTGACCGAAACGGCAGACAAAACGTTCTTAACTCGCAGATATGTACTTTGAAACTTCCGAATTTCACCAAGACACGTGGAATCGATATCTCATGTTAGCATTTGTGACGGCTCATATTCCATGGAATGCTATATCAAATCTCGAGCTACGGCGGGCATATAATGCGTTACGCGATGATCTAGTGCTGCCATCTGCTACAACCCTCAGCAACATTTGCCTGACGGAATATGCACTGACAGTGGATGCAATTATGAAGCAATTGCCGTCACAAAACAAAGTTAGTTTAGCTTTGGACGGATGGACATCAATGAACAAATTGGCCATAACGTCAGTCATTGGTTACTATATGGATCGAAATTCGGTATTGCGCGAAGTTCAACTCGCTTTCGATGATGTTAATCTCCTGTTCTTTTCCCGTTTCGAAAGTTAATTAAGGATGCTAGGTCAAGGGCCAACATACTGGAGCAAGGCAAGCTGTACATTTGAAGGATATGTTGGATCGTTTTGAGCTCACCGACGGCCGTTTGCTCGGTAATAGGACGGATAATGCTTCCCCAAATTACTCGATGACACCCGAGCTGCAATCAACACTTGAGGCTTCGGGAATTGAGTGGCCTGCATTGAGGAACCACATACCATGCATGGCGCACGTCCTACAACTGGCTGTGGGTGCATTCATGAGCAGTCTCGGTGTAAAAGGCCGCACCAAGTCTTGCGAAGCCCACGAGCGCGATCAGCAATTTGGAGAGAATGAAAGCATAGACATTGGGAATAGTCAAAGACTTCGAAAAGAGGGCAATGCTAGAATCAATAAGGTGTCGGCCATGAAACCTGGTTTGGCAAAGATAATTGAGAAAGTACGTATCTCATGATATTTTGAAAGTCCTGAAACTGACCGTCATATAGCAGAGAATGCTTGCTGTATTGATTACGCTCACACCTGGTCGTCGAAACGAGTTCATTGACTGTCTAAAAGCCAACGTCCGCATTGCCATACTTCCGATTAAGGATGTGAAGAGACGTTGGAACTCTACACTGGAGTTACTGGAGCGGGACTACCGATTACGGGAATTCACCCATAAGTGGCTTCCAAACCCAAAATACACCGAATACCGGCCACTGTTCACAACTCAAGATGTGTGGACAATTGTGAAGGATGTCATGGAAGTATTGAGGCCATTTCGATATTGGACCCTTTGGATGTCCAAGACGCATACAGTCACATTGCATCACGTTATCACAGTGTACAATGACATGTTTGATCACATGGATGGCGTGATCCGAGCTTTGCCTAAGAAGAAAACTCCATTGAAAGAAGACTTGTTCTTCGCGGTGAAGTTAGCTCGACAGAAGCTGTCCAAATACTATGCCAAAGTGGCTCCAACGACGGGCATGCTCCTAATTTCTGCACATACACTCGATCCTTTCAGCAAGTTGCGATCGTTTCGAAAGTGGGAAAAGGGAATGGATATCAATCCTGAGGACAACACATTCTATACTCCCCAATACCAAGAGGCCTTTCTGAAGTATGTGGAGAATGAATACTGTGCCAAACATCGACGCGTGCCCGTCAATAGACTCCAAAGCTTACCAAGCAGCAATCACATCTCCTCTGCAATGGCTTCACCATCCTGTCAATCATCCTTTGATCCATATGATTAGTCCAGCGATGATGAGGAATACCTAACGCCTAACAATGTGGCTGAGACGACACCTGGACGAAGGGATCGCGCTGTGCACTTATTGACCGCCGGCAGGCTCTATTTGATTTCGCCGCCTGAAGCACTAAACAACTGGGCGCAAATCAATCCAAATCTCAATGATTACCACTCCGACCCAATGGAGTGTAGCAGTACCTTTTAGATACCGGACATAACCGCCTGGTGGCGTCAACAGGAGGAAACGCACTCAAAGTACGCTGATCTCTCCAATGTGGCGCGGGACATATTCTCTATCATACCACATGGTGTCGGAGTGGAGGCCAGTTTTTCCCTTGGCCGAGATATTATCGGCTGGAGGCAGTCAAAAACCACAGGCGAGACGCTTCGCGAAAAGGTCGTTGTAAGGCAGTTTGCTCGAGCCAATAACAGGATTTTGGCAGGCACTGATCCAGAATTGGATAATTCAAACAAAGAAAACAAGTCGGAAATTAAGAAACAGGCGGATGAAAGGAAACTGCACAGAATTGCCAAGGTTCACGACTTTTTGGAGATGTGGCAGGGCAGCGAAAACCTACGTGCTACACAGAAGAAATCTCGCGCTCAAAACAAGCAGATGACTGCCGTAGGATACATTTCTGACACGGAAGAGATAGTCAAAGCATCCTGGTCACTCCTTCAACATGATTGTGCGGCTGCATTCAAATTGTCAGAAAGATCTCCTTTGCCACCACCTTTGTCTGCAAAGGACCTCCCTGGAGGACGAACTCAAATCTTAAATGTGCGCCGAATCCGGAAAATCAACCGTCACCCAGTCGAAAGTGACGAGGATAGGGCACCTGAAAGTATTTCGGACATTGAAGATTGGCTTAACTGGAATGGGGACTTAGATAATCCAAATGACAGCGAAGATGATTGCGCGGGGGACGTTGAATCTGATATGGAGAAAGAGAATACCTTCGAGGATGCGGAATCCCCACGGCAGCGGGATGTGAGCGCCGCGCCAAATGTTCCCGGATTGACTCGGCGTAGACGGAAGTCGAAGAGACATGCTGAAAAGGTGTTTCTGACTGTCAACACAATTGAAACAAGAAGGAACAAGGGAGTGAAGAAAAAGTAGGACAGAATGCGTCAATGTTTCACCAGCTTCTGAATGTATCTTCACTGAGTGGTTTCGTTAGAGATATATTATGGGCGAATGGTGAGCAGAAGCTTGTAAATATCGGTTGAGAAACAGATGTATAGCAGGCGCAATAAAGCTCTTGGCAAGACACATAAATTTTACTCCTGTGTGAGCGAACAGTGCAATAATATTACTGCACTCGGCATTACCACAGGGCCAAGTCTTAATCTGGCAGAAAGACTTCCAATAAGTTCAAATCATGATGAAAACTACTTTCGATGGCAGCAAATGTTGAATGGACAATACAGTAAAATCAGCGTCAACGGAGCGTCAACGATTTGTGGTCATGTAAATACGGCAATTAGACAGTTCTTGGGTCGCTGTTTGGCATAACCGATGTATTGGCAGCTTTTATTGTTAAAAGAGACAGCAACACGGTCATCGCCCCATTCTGAAAATGACCGTCAACGGAGCGTCTACGATTTGTAGTTATGTAAGTACGGTAATGAAACAGTTCTTTCGTCGCTGTTAGGCATAATCAATGTATTGGCAGCTTGTATTGGCAAAAGAGATAGCACTACGGTCATCGCACCATTCTGCGAATGAGCGTCAATGGAGCGTCAACGATTTGTGGTCATGTAAGTACGGTAATTAAACAGTTCTTTGATCGCTGTTAGGCATAATCGATGAATTGGGAGCTTTTATTGGCAAAAGAGACAGCACCACGGTCATCACCCCATTCTGAGAATAAGCGTCAACAGAGCGTGAACAGTTTTGGTTGTTGCATATTTGGTAATCAAGTTATCGCACTAATCTTCGCGTTCATAACGGAATTATTGACCGCCATTATTGGCAATAATACAATATACCAAAGGTAAAATACCGATTCCAAATTAATCTATATTGCAAGCTGCAAAGCATACAAAAACACATTATTGGTTGTTGAAAACGCAATTTTAATATGATACAATTAACAAACTCCAAAAACAAGAGCCTTATTTCAATCTATTGATGGACCCGCTGGGCGACCCGCTGACAACCCGCCCAATTCAGACGGGTTGGGAGTTTACCTTTGAACCGTACCCGAGTTGACGGTTCAGGTTTATGGACAATGCGGACCGCCAATTTGGCAATAGTTCGGTGTGGACCGGGACCCGGACCCGAAGTGACAGTCCGGAACCGTTGCTAACACTAGACCACACACATCTCACAAATGAATCAAGGGACAAGTAGAAATGGCCAGAATATTTGAGTATTCGAAACATTAACTCGACAAACAGATCAAAGCCCTTGGATATTTCCAGTGTCCTCTTTCCGCTTCTCCCTATTCCTCCGAAATATCACCATATAGGACATGGAAAAACAACCCCTGTGCCGGCATGAGATGTCCACAATTGTGATGTTATCCGGATGGTCTTCAAACAAATTTGCACGCTCACGAAACAAATTTGACCACTGGACAACTCACGCTCAGTGCGGACAGTGGGATGCGTCAATGTTATTATGTCATCCGTGGATTGATAGCTGACAACATCGAAATCAGTTCCTTGCATTTAATCATGCAGCCCAGATCCCCTGTTTGCCAAGCACGAAAATACATCAACAAAATGTATTGTTATCACTGGGAGCATCTGGGAGTATCTGGGAGTTGCCGGACCAAAATGCCATGGTGGTAAAATCCCAGAGTGTACAGGACCAATGCATTGGCCTTCAAGTGCACCAGAGAGCACCTGCTAGTGCCGGTGGCAAGACTGGAAGCGCTGACTACAAGCCTCGGAGCGCTGGCATCAAGCCTGGGAGCACCTTGAATCACAGCACAGCAGACTGGGAAAAACAATATCTTGTTTGGGAACGCAGTTGGTGCGCGCCTGGAACATATCATACCTACTTCTTCTCATTCAACAAATTTTAAAACTCATGTATTCAGAGCGTATTCGGATATATGTATTTATGTATGTATGTATCTATATCGCGACCCATCTATTCATGGTATGTCGGCACTGGCTGCATTTGGTGCTTGAGAGCAATTTGAGGTGGGCCTGAAGATGACGATCAAGTGAACTCAGAGATGTACTTGATGGCCATGATCGAGGATATTTCGAAATGCTCTTCAAGGCTGAGATTGAGTGAACTCTGACATGAAAATGGATGCTCAGATCGTGGGAGTTGGAAATGCTGGTCGAGGTCGAGATCGAGTGAATCAATCAATGCGATTGCATGCTGTGATCCAACAAGGTTGGAGAGGAACTTACATACTGGGATTGTGCGAACTTGGAGGACATGATCGAGAGAGTTTGGGAATGCAATAGGAGACCAAGATTGAGCAAGCTGAGTGATGTAATAGGATGCCCTGATCCAGTGAGTGTGCAGATGCACTTAGGGGCCTCAATTCATTGAACTCAGAGATGAAATTGGATGCCCTGATCGAGCGATTCTGGAGATACACATGGATGCCGAGATGGCGTGACCTCAGAGATGCAATTGGAGGATGTGATCGAGCCAGCTCCGTGATGAACTTGGAGGCCGAGATCGAGTGAGCTCAGAGATGCCCTGGTAGACCGTAATCAAGCAAGATTGGAGATATAGATGGAGGCCTTGATCGAATGTCTGTGGAGGTGGTCAATGGGAGGAGTGCCTGGTACGACGACTGTATTCACCAGTTAGTTACAGTAACTCGTAACCCTGCAAATGTGACAAGGCGACTTTACTTTCAAACTCTGATGGAGAGCTGGCTGGTTGGGCTGGATTTTGAATGGAGGCATGACAGAAGCTGAAGCTACATTCATGGTGGACTCATAATCGTGCGAAAGAAGGGAAGACAGACTCTGTTCAATGGATGCTGCACTCGCTGTATATTGTCCTAGGTGTATGTGGTACTGTGTGTATGCTCTACTCGGGGTATGCTGTACTCGGGGTATGCTGTACTCGGTGTATGCTGTACTCGGTGTATGCTGTACTCGGTGTATGCTGTACTCGGTGTATGCTGTACTCGGTGTATGCTGTACTCGGTGTATGCTGTACTTGGTGTAAGCTGTGTTTGGGGTATGTTGTACTCTGTGTTAATTCATGATCATGGAATGGAGAGAGCGAGACTAATGACCTAATCATGTGTTCGGTGATGATGGTAGAGTTGGGGAGGAGAAACAGAGATGGGAAATCAATATACAAACAATATGGAGGAAACGAGTGGATATGAAAAATCAGCGATAACAGTTGCCTGATTGGGATTAGAAGACCTCCTATCAGGGTAATTACCTACTGGATCCGTGCTCATACCTGTCGTCTCAGGAATTGTCAATTTACTCACACATGAATTTGGCTTAAGTTCTCGCTTCTCATGATGACTTCCAATCTCCTCACTTCTCTCTGATTCTCTTCGTCAACTCTACCATCACCTTTGGACACGAAGTTATGTAATCCCTCACTTTCGCTGCATGGCACAATCATGAGTTAACACAGAGTGCAGCATACCCGAAGTACAGCATACAATGCATACTGCAACATAACAAGTTCGACTGTGTCCTCAACAGCAAAATGTATTTTAGTCACTTGGAGCCTCTGGGAGTGTCTGAGAGGATGTGGAGTGTAAAGTTAGATGTGTCAATTTCAGGAGAGTATCAGACCCTAGGCATTCCTGCCAGCCTTCAGGGTAACTGGAAGCACCGATGACGAGCCTGTGAGGACTGTGGAGCGCCGGCGACCATCCTGGCAGCGCTGGCGACATGTCAGTGAGCACCTCGAATTAGTGGAAAGCAGGCTGGGAAAAACAACATATTCTATGTGAACGCTGCTGGTGCACCTGCAAATCATGGCTACTACATATCGTTCAACGATGGTAAAAACTCATGTATTCGCTTTGTATTCTCATCTATGTATCTATGTATCCATATAGCTACCCATCTACACACAGTATATCTGGACTGGCTGCAGGCAGTGCTGGAAAGCAATTCGAGAAGCCCCTAAAAATAACGATTGAGTGAACTCAGAGATACACTCCGAGGCCGTGATCGAGGCAGTTTGGAGATAGACTTAGAGAAAGTAATCGACTGTATTTGCACAGACAGTTGGAGGCAGAGATCGAGTGAATTTAGAGAGGCACTCCGAGCTTGTAATTGAGCAAGTTGGTAGATGCACTTGGAGGCCATGATCGTGCGAACTTGGAGGCCATAATCGAGCTAGTTTGGAGGTACTCTTGGAGACCGTGATTGAGCAAGAGTCCAGATGCCCTTGGAGCCCGTGATTGAGCGAGATTGGAGATGCACTTGGAGGCCCTAATCGACCAAAATAGGACGAGTACTTTGAGCCGGTCGATGAATGGTGCGCCGGGCGCTGAGACTCTATTCATTACTTAGTTGACTCGCAAACGTGGGAATGTGACACTGTGACTTTCCCTTTGAGCTCTGATAGCGAGCTAACTGATGGCGGTCGATTGTACAAGGAGGCACGCCGGATGCTGAAGCTACATTCAGGTGTCAACTCCTCCTTATGAAAATGAAACGAAGACATAAAATCTTGGGAGGAAGCTGTACTCGGTGTATGCTGAACTGGGTGTATGCTGTACTTGGTCTTGGTTGTACTAGATGTGTACTGTACTTGATGTCAACTCGCGATCATGGCAAGGAGAGATAGAGAGGGATGAGATAACTTTGTATTCTGCGATGATGGTAGAGTTGTTGACGACAAAGAGAGAGATGGGGGATGACAATAAGAATGATGTAGATATGGGAAATCAGGGGTACGATTTACCTGATTGGGTTGGGCTGACCTTGTACCGGTGAAATTACACGCCAGATCGGAACTCGTGCCTGCCATATCAGGGATGATAAATTGACTCGCACACATAATTCTGTTTGACCCAGATTCCCATGATGATTTGCCGTATCTCTCTCCTTCTCTTCCTCAACTCTACAATCACCTAAAAAACAATGTTAAGTCATCCCTCTCTATCTCTCCATGCATTGATCAAGAGTTCACATCGAATACAGCATGTGCCGAGTCGGGCGTACACCGAGTATAGCACACAGTGAGTACTGTATACTCAGCGTACTCCATCATCCCAAGCTTGACTGTCTCCCGCTCCCAGCAAGTCTTTGAGCGGACCAAGTTGAACTGAATTCTCTACATTCCCACCATTACGTGTTCACTAATGTATAGAGTCTCAGCTGCCATTGCAACTACCGCCTGATGTACCGCCTCCCGATCAACCACCTCCAAGTACTCCTCAAACCTCGATCGATCATCGCTTCCAAGTGCATCTCCACACTCGCTCGATCACAGCCTCCAAGTGCAGGGCTGGGTTTAACATGATCTCGGCCTCCAAGTGCATATCAGAGGTACACCGTCCTGGCCTCCAAATGCATCTCCAAACTCACTCGATCACGGCCTCCAAGTGCATCTCTGAGTTACATGATCACGGCCTCCAAGTGCATCTCCAAACTTGGTCTATGATGGCCTCCAAGTGCATCTCTGAGTTACTCGATATCGGCCTCTAAATGCATCTCCAAACTTGCTCGATCACGGCCTCCATGTGCATCTCTGAGTTCAACTCGACCTCAGACTCCAAGTGCATCTCTCAGTCCTCTCAATCAGTGTCTCCAGGTGCTTATGCAATTATGCTCAAGTACCGTCTGCAACCAGATTAGCGGTATGTATATATATAGAGAGACTTAAATCGTTAATATAGGCCATATTATGACGTAGCGAACCTGGTGACTCTAACAATGATTAATATGATGCACGAAATGCCTGGTGGTTATGGAACTCTCAGAACCACTGCTGTGAGATTACAGCACTACGTCTCCCACAGAGCTGCACAGAGGTCTCAAGCTGCTCTCGAAGCCTCAGCTGCACCAAAATTTTACTTTGCTATAAGTCAAATCTTGTAGCATGTTGAATGAACCTCCATAACTGTAGGTGCCTTCAGGAGCACCTGAGAATGCTCTTTCAAAGTCTGAGAGCACTTTGCTTAGCTCAGCGGGGCCTGGATGCATCTGGAATTACTTGGTAGCACCTGTGGAGTCTATCTGAGTGTCTGGGAGGTTTGGGTATAGCTCCCGGAACAATTTACATTTTGCTGATTCTGCTCCCAGCCTGTTTCTCATCTCTCATCTCTTGGCTGACCCTGTTGTACTCAATTCTGTTCATTCCCACAATTATGAGTTAACGCTTGAATAGTATCCCAGCTTCTGTCATGCCTCCAGATCAATCTACCACCTCTAGATCAATCACCTCCAAGTACTTGTCCAAACTCCCTCAAGCATGGCCTTCCAGTGCATCACCACACTCACTGATACGCGGCCTCCAAATGAATCTCTGACCTCACTCGATTTCTGTCTCCAAGTGCATCTCTATACTTCCTTTATCACTGCCTTCAAGTCCCTATAATCAGGACCTCCACAGTCGCTCAATTATGCGCTCAATGTTCATCTGTCAGTTCACTCAATCACTGCCTTGAAGTGCATCTCAAAACTCACTTGATCACAGCATCCAAGTACAATTGTATGATCGCACCATCACAGTGTAATGCAAGGAGGGAGCTGTGATGGCCTCTGAAAGGTGATTTGTGAGAATGTGAGGTTCCCGTATGAGCAGCATAGGAACAGGGAAACAGGATATGCTGGGGGATCCAACCGTGAGCAACCACACACATTGTGTGGATCTATCAATGCTCAGCACAATTGCGTGCGACCAGTAGCTGGGAATGATGCACTTTGTATTCTGTTTAATGATATGATGTCTAACTAGCCTGGCATCTCCCCAATACATACTCCCCTTTGCTCAATCCATCTCCGTTATCCTTGTATTTTCATACAGCCAGCCTTCGCTTCCTCCTGTTAAACTGAACGGTGGTGGTGGCAAGTGACAGATTTTGCCGAAACATTAACCTGCAAGTACATCCCTATGTTCTCTCAATTGGTAGCTCCAGGGGCTCCTGCAATTTCGCTCGAGTATGGTTTGCAGCCCGAATGACTGTAAGTCTATTTTTCGAGTGACAAAGATCGAAAATACATATCACATTCTGATGCAGAGAATCTTGGAACTGTAACAGTGGAATATGATAGGCAAACTACCTGGTTGTTATGGAACCTCCCTATTCACTGCGGTCAGAATATGGTACCAAGTCTCCCGCTGAGCAGCGTAGAGGTCCCAGTGGCTCAGTAATTTGAGTATCCTATCAGTCACATATCGGAGCACCTGAGAATGGTCCTGAAGTGTGATGAAGTACTTTGCTTAGCTCCGGTGGGGCCTGGGAGCATCTGAAAGGACTGTGAACCACTTTGGGGGTTGACTGGAGTGTCTGGGAGGTTGGTGTCTGACTTCCGGAGTGATGTACATTTTGCTGATGTTGTCAATTAGAGTGGGGAATTCATTGTCATTACAATTGAGAGACTATCTGGTGTATTCTCTAAAGATAATGCCCAGGACTCAGGTAATTGAGAGTGAAAGACAGGAAGCAATACAATGTTTGGAAGATGGAGCGTTTTGAAGCTCGGATGGCGTCTTGGGTAATGTTAAATACTTTACTCCGACGACTAACAGCATACCCGATGTCCTTCGTGCAGTGTATCTCGGGATGCGAAAGCATTTGGTGGAATGAGTCCTGTCCTTCATTGACCAACATTCCAGAATCAACATAATTAAGAAACTTTGGCTGATGATACCGCCATATCCTGGCGTTGTTCGACTCAACAAGCCGAATAGCCAAGGTGACACAATGCAGTAGTAAGGAGATGAAAGCACTAGGACATGTCATTGTTCCAGTTTTCACTGCGACTCTTTCAAGGATTTTAACGAGCTCAATCATTCCCTTTGCACATGCCATTTTGTTTGTCAAGAACGTTGTGGATTTTCACGGCATGGCACAGTACCAGTACCATACTGAGGAGACAATCCAGTACTTGGAGAATTATCTGAAGGGGATTCATTGTCACCAGGACGTGTACATTCGATTCCACACCAGTAAATGTACAATACAGGACCCAGAAACTTCTGAAAGGCAGCTTACTATGGACAAGCAGAACACACAAAAGAGTGACCAGGCTTCAAACAATCTTTCTGCGCCTGTAATGCGTCGTTCTGTTGATGAAGATTCAATGTACATTGTGTCAGAAATTACACAATATCTTGTCGCCCAATTGGATTTAAACTTTGCAAACATGCATCTGCTGAACAACATCTCTCACCATGGCAGTCGCATGGCAACCTCCTAAATGTAAGCTCTGAACATCCAGAACAACCAATGATGGACCATAAACAACCATACTGACAGCGGAATTATCGCAAGGGTACCTTCCAGATTGTAAGTACGAAAGCACAAATGAAGGTATTCCAGCATCGCGACCTGAATTCATAGGGTGAATAACCACGTAGTGACATGGATATTTCTCTAACCACCTCTCCTATTCAGGGAACGAGGAGAAACCCCCTATCACACATTAGGACCAAGGACATCAGCAACAACCCTAGTTTCCGTCTGAAACACCCGGGTTTCCGGACGGCTCTGACGGCTCTGACGGAACCTCGTAACCTCTGACGGAGAATTACAAACTTCCCGTCGCCCAGGTTACAGGTCGCGTTGCATACTCACCTCCTTTACTATGCCTCTGGTTTACGCACCATCAGAACAACACCTGTGTTACACTCTTCGCATGGGCTGCAGTTTTGCTGTAGCCGTTCACACAATGCCTGGTGATGTTTATGCCTCTCTTCGGCCGATAGCCACATTTTACCTCTCTGGTATTGCTATATATCGGATGCTGCACTCGCCCCATCTATGTTCAGCTTTGAGATTTTGTCACAGACTGTAATACAGTCTTCACTTCGAATACCTCGCATGCCGTTGCATTTGCTTCGCCATTATCGTATTTAACAGGTCTGAAATATACAGTCTAATCTTCACACTCTCTAGTACTATGCCCTCAGTCCTCCACATTCTGAGGTGATCCATGATCAGGTTGTGATGCTTCTTCCTCGTCATGCGCATTTGCACGGTCACCATCCTCCCCCTCATACCCGTCCACATCACTGAGTCTGAGGTCACACCTCTCGATTTCCGTGGTGGGCTGCCGTCGCCGGCTGACGGTGGGGATGTCATCGCGATTGTCACTTTCATTACCTTGATCTTCGTCATCCCCGCTGCCCCATGGCATCCCGAAATGAAATTCGTCATCCGTGCAATTGTTGTCTATCGGGATGTTTGAGTCAATACTTCCGATCTCATGCTCCTCAAGTGCCACTTCGGACGACAAATAATCAAGGAGAATACCATTGTCAATACGCACTGCTTACACACTGATCACCACGGCAGGCGTTGGGTTCTCTGTCTGTTGGATGTCACGCTTGACTGTAGCAAGAGTGTTGTTATACACCCTCTGTTGATAGCGCTCCGGTAGTGTGTTCCAGGTGTTAATCAACAACGTGTACGTGTCTGCAAGGGCAGCAGAGGTTAACCACTTGCGACCCGTTACAGCGCAGCAGGATGCGATCTTACCACATCAGCAAAAAACATTTCTGTCCGGGCGGAATTGCTCAGTCAGAGTGGACCCGCTCCATCAGAGCCGTCAGAGACACCCCGGTGGCCGTTTACTCTGTGCCCGGCGTCAATACTACGCGTCACGTTGCATACCGCCCTCTGATCTCCGTTTCTTCTCACTCTGTCGGTCTCCTATTTTAAACAAAGACTCTGTCGTTGTGGCCAGCTGTGACCATATGTCGGAATGGGTTGATTGGATACACGCTTGCATCGAGATTGCAATGCAATTGGTCACGCAGCGAATATCTCTCCTCACGTTCCTTCTACATTACACTCGAGAAGCGTAGGAAGAAGGTGAGAAGATATGATACTACACGGCTGTGAGGATCCACGCAATTGTGTTAATCCACGAAATCTCTGAAAGAGCGAGTGAGACCAAAAGTTGGGAAAGATACAGTGTTTTTTTCGTTGTATGACAAGATGAGATGAAAATGAGATGCTGTCTATCTACCCCGTAGTCTGCCGAATATGTACTCCGCATCGCTCATTCCACCTCCGTTACCCCTGAATCTCCATACACCCACCGGCGCTCCTTAACTATATACTTGGAGGCCATGATCGAGGTAGTTTGGAGATGCACTTGGAGGCCAACATCGAATGAACTGAGAGATACACTTGCAGGCCGGGATCTAATGGGTTTAGAGATGCACCTGGAGTCCGTAATCAAGTGAACTGAGAGATGCACTTCGAGGCCATGATCAAGCGAGTTTAGAGATGCACTTGGAAGCCGAGGTCGAGTGAACTGAGAGCTGCACTTGGAGGCCGTGATCAAGTGAGTTTGGAGATGCACTTGGAGGCCGAGATCGTGTGAACTGAGAGCGGCAATTCGAGGCCGTGATTGAACGAGTTTCGAGATGCACTTGGAGGCCGTGATCGAATGAACTGAGAGATTCACTCCGAGGCCGTGATCGAGTGAGTTTGGTGATCCACTTGGAGGCCGAGATCGAGTGAACTGAGAGCTGGACTTGGAGGCTATGATCGATCGAGTTTTGAGATGTACTTGGAGGCCCAGCTCGAGTGCACTGAGATGCACTTGGAGGCCGTGATCGAGCGAGTTTGGAGATACACTTGTAGGCTATAATCGAGCGACATTGGAGGAGTACATGGAGGCGGTCAATTTGGAGGGAGGCGCAATGGCAACTGAGACTCTATTCATTGGTTAACTTGTAATTGTGGGAATGTAGAGAGTTGAGTACAACATCCGCCGAGAGATGAGAAACTGACTGGGAGCGGGACACTCTCGATCTTGGGATGATGCTGTACTCGGTGTATGCTGTACTCGGTGTTAACTCATGATTATGGCATGGAGAGATAGAGAGGGATGACTTAACTTTGTGTTCTTTGGTGATGGTAGAGTTGAGCACAAGAAAGAGAGAGATCAGAGGAGATGGAGGAAATCATCATGAGAAACTGGGACTTGAGAGAATTTCGTGTGCGAGTCGATTGACTATCTCAGATACGGCAGGTACGAGTCCTGATCCGGCGGGTAGTAACACCAATACGAGGTCTTCTAAATCCAATCAGGTCTCTTCTACACCCCATCAGGCAAGTTGTACTCCTGATTTCTCATAGCCGCTCGTATCATCCATATCGCTCATATCTTCTTCCTCATCTCTCTCTTTTTTGTTCACAACTCTACCATCATCGCAAGAACACAAAGTTAAGTCATCCCTCTCTATCTCTCCATGCCATCATCATGAGGTAACACTGAGTGTGGCATACACCAAGTACAGCATACACCTAAGATTGTCTGTCATCCCTTCATTCTTACGATGTCGAGTTGACCCCTGAATCTTGCTTCAGCTTCCGGTGTACCTCCCTACTGACCCACCGCCAACAGCCATTTCTCTGTAAGAGCTTCAAAGGTAAAGTCATCTCGTCACATTCCCAAGTTTTGTAGTTAGCTAACCAATGAATAGAGTCTCAGCACCTGGCGCGCCTCCCACCGACCGCCTCCAGATCGACCACCTTCAAGTACTCCTCACATCTCGCTCGATCATAGCCTGCTACATGTGCATCTCCAAACTCGCTCGATCACGGCCACCCAGTGCATCTTCAAACCCGATCGATCATGGCCTCCAAGTGCAGAGCTGAGTTCACTCGATCTCAGCCTCTAAGTGCCTCTCCACACTCACTCGATCACGGCATTGGAGTGCATCTCTCTGTTCACTCGATCACGGCCTCCAAGTGCATCTCCAAACTCGATTGATCACGGTCTCCAAGTGCATCTCAGTGCACTCGAGCTGGGCCTCCAAGTACATCTCAAAACTGGATCGATCATAGCCTCCAAGTCCAGCTCTCAGTTCACTGGATCTCGGCCTCCAAGTGGATCACCAAACTCACTCGATCACGGCCTCGGAGTGAATCTCTCAGTTCATTCGATCACGGCCTCCAAGTGCATCTCGAAACTCGTTCAATCACGGCCTCGAATTGCAGCTCTCAGTTCTCCCGATCTCAGCCTCCAAGTGCATCTCCAAACTCACTTGATCACGGCCTCCAAGTGCAGCTCTCAGTTCACTCGATCACGGCCTCGCAGTGCAGCTCTCAGTTCACTTGAACTCGGCCTCCAAGTGCAGCTCCAAACTCGCTCAATCACGCCCTCGGAGTGTATCTCTGAGTTGTAGATTGGCAGCTATATAGATACATAGATACAAAGATGAGAATATAACCTGAATATATGAGTGTTAAAAGTTCCCAAAGAAGATGATGTTTTTCCCAGAATGCTCTACTGTGATTCGAGGTGCTCCCAGACGCTCCCAGGTGTGTCGCCGGCGCTCCCAGGTGCTCTGCTATGCAACGCGACCTATCGCCTGGGCGCCAGGCTGCGTGTAATTCTCCGTCAGAGGGTACGAGGTTCCGTCAAAGCCATCAGAGCTGTCCGGAACACCCGGGTGTTTCAGAAGGCGACTAGCGTTGTTGCTGATGCACCATCATTCTTCTGGTTGAAGTAGTTCGAGCGATCAGGCTTTCAGCTTTCAGCTTTGAGTTGGAAGTTTTCGGATAAACACCTTTGTTCTTTTGCCACTCCAGGAGAGCATGTTACAACGCGGTGCATGTAAACATGATCAGTGGCGAGGGTTTATGACCGTCCTTGTTGTTAATGATGGAATTATAGAATCCATCAGCATACTTAGCGCGGCTATTCGCCAGATGATGAATTTAATGTAGATAAACCACGGGATTGCTTCCACCCGCAGGTAAAGTGGACGCTAGCCATTTGTTATCAGCTTTCGACTGTCTCTGCGTTGGATTTGGACCGCATACACCACCTTCCACACGCTCTGCTACCGGAAAAACATACTGATTGTCTGCCAAGGCAATCAATGAATTCCAAACTCTCTGCAGAGGATTCAAAGCGGTGGAGATCATAAAGCTTTGCAATGTTGTTCCTTACAGATTGAATAAAATGGGATTTAACCTTATCGACTTGTGCGCAAACCTATTACCAGTTTGAGCGTGTAATAACCACCGTGGGCAGTTGATTAAGCATACCTCTTTCAAGATCTCCTTTGTGCGTGCCTCAAATCCTAGGGACCAAATGTTATTTTGCTGCATAGCGGTGTTCCAGTACGTCACAATTATCTGCCAGTATGAGGCTTCAGCTAATGCTTTCGCAACACGTCGCGTTTCATAACGTACTGTCTCCAAGTCGCTTGCACTCATAAACGGCGGTTTGTTCCACATGTAGAGCTCCAGGAGCCTGCCATTTGCAAATACAAAACGCGTCATGTCGGAGTAACCAAATCAATGGATGCTGCGACTGCCGGAGACCATTGATCGAGATGTGGACACCTCCTTCCATTGCAATTGCCACTGCCTCTGTCTCTGAATCTTTTCGGTAGCTCGCATTCGCTGTGGATTTGTAATGATCGCTCGGGCTTCTGGATTCGAGATGGGGGTAGGCAGGTTTTCAAGACTGCTGAGCGGAGTGGGATTGCTAGCAGTGCCGGATGCTGGGCTAGATACAACGCGACGCGTTGACTCTGTCTGTATGTTTGCTCTGGGAGCTGGTTTGCTATGACTGCTTGTACCAGGCATGGCGGTTGGAGTAATTATTCACCGTCACGGTGTAGCGGACGGGGTGGAAGTCACGCGTTGTGTGATATCTGCAACGCGAGATTTGTTCAACGAAGATGAGGGGGTGGAGTTCTGACCTTGAATTGTGGCGCATACGGAACTCCCTCCTTGAGAGGAATCCCTCTCGCCAGCCTGAACGGAAACTCGTCTCTTATGAGGCGGAAGAGGAAAATTCCCCGAAGGTCGACACTTTTGTTGATTCTGTCAATTGGCAAGACTTCGAAGAGTTCGTACGACCAGAGTCCAGTCAGGGTGAGCGCTTTGGGAAGGCATATCCTGACATAGATATTCGATGTTAAGAAGGTAGGAATAATATCCTCTGCATGCCTATGCAACGGCAGGCGAGGTAGACTCCTATTCCAGCGACCTTGGACGGATTCGACAAAAATGGGAGGCGCAGTGTAGACCGTGCTAGACTCTAAACCCTGACAATACTCGGGGACGAGATCCCTTCTGAAGCATTCAATTATGTGGTTAACTGCCATCAGATTAAACTCAGATTAAACTGAGCATTGATATTCACTGTTACAGCAAAGTCTGAAGGTCTATTTGCACCACTTAAACGGTGTTTATGCCATCTTGGAGCGGTTATCGTTGTATCGCACTCGTTCGTGGCACAATACTTGGAACCATTGATTGTGTATATCTTCAGCTTCCCGGTGGAAATCCCACTTTGGCAGAGCTAAAAGCATCACAAAGCAAACATTGACGTATTCTCTATCCTATGACATCAGTTGTGTGTGCTTTTTCCACTGCTAGGCATTAGTAGCCCTGTTGGATGGTTGCACAGTTGGGACAAACTGAGAACTACTCAGTGTCCTCCGAGATACACGAGGTCTGAGCGGTAAAAATGATGTGGGATGCAAACGCAACACCCGGCATTACACACTGTCCTCACCCCGAGTACTAAATCTTGTCTCGAGGCTTGTCGTTCATGAGGTCCCTGGTGGTGCAGTAGGATGAAGGATGCGCCGTTTTGTGTTCCTTAACCAACAAACCTCACACGTTGAACCTTGAACTAAGAAATGGCCGGAACTTGAGTATATATATCCCTTCTTCCCTCCTACACCTCCATTCGCTTTTCCTCCCGTATTATACACACCGCCAGTGGTCTGATCTCGACCTCACGTGACTTGCACAAAATAACTCCTCTCGTTCCAAAACACACCCAATAACCTACATAACTTTGTACTTTCCCTCTAGGCTTCCTTGCGATACATGCAACTGTATCTTAATGCTAACGTTTCGGATGTAGATTCGTTGTCAACTCATAGCGATGGCACCAAAGGGCAGCAGCAAAGGAATGGGGAAGGCTAGGGCAAAGATGGCAACATCAGTTACAAATCAGCTCTTGTCGTTGGATTGGGACCGTATAAAGGGATTCGTCTCGGAACACATCTGTGAACTCATACGGATATACCATGTTTGCGGCATTAAGGACAAGAGGGCATGAGACCTCTTTTCTGATATAATCTTTCTTGATCCAGTCACAACTGGCCACTTTTCACAATTCCACCTGATGTGGCCGCACCGCAGGAGCAGGAGTTCGTCTTTTCGAGAGTGGTGCGCTGCCTTCCGCTCATACATGGGGCAAATGTTTGGCAAAACCCGCAACCAAATGAACAATTAGAGGTGGGACGACCCCCATTCCTTCGGGGATCAAGTTGATCGCCCCAATCCGCAGATAACCAGCTCGGTGATGGTTTAACCCACCAGAGAGCATTTCTGTTGGCAAGGTAGCGATGATCTTAGGGCAAAGAGTGAGCCACCAACCTGCCGGCAGTACGAGCGAGGCGACTTCCTGGGCGTTGGACCACTGAATTGGGATGAGATAATTGATGAGGATGATGGTGATGAGAACTGGGGGGATCCCGGAGCGCGGAGTGGTGGAAGGAGCCGTCCTGGAGATGCCAATGACAGTGAGAATGGCGAGGGTGAGGAGGACACGCAGGGAGGTGAGAAAGGGACCGGGAAAGGGAAGGGAACAAAGGACGGGAATGGTAAAGGGAACGGGAAGGGGAAGGGAAACGGTAAAAGGGAAGGCATTTTGAAACAATCCACACGGGGCGATGATATCTGTCGTGCCGTTGCTGTGCAGTGGCAGAAAGAAAGGTATGAGGCAAACTCGGTCACAGAGGGCTAACTAGAGCGGGTATATTTAAAGCCGGAAGCATTGCCCGCTGTGTCAATTTCCTCAGATGATGATACCGACTCTACCGAGAAGTCAGACAGAAACTATCACTCAGCACTTGACCGTAATGTGGATATGCGCATGGAGGATTATGCGGATGCAACAGGCGTTGATTTAGACGGCAATTTGGATATGGAAAGGCATGGTGACGATGATGAGCAGGAAGATGAAGAGGAGGAAGATGAAGAGAAGGAAGATGAGGAGGAGGTTAAGGATGAGGATGATGGCAAAGAACCTCGGACGATTGGCCAGGGAGGGATGGTAAATACATCAGCTGACGATGTTGATACCATGGTAGCCAATGAGCCAACCGTGCTACCTGAGCAAGGCCAGGGGATGGAGCAAGGCCAGGAGATCCGCAAGCATACCCCACGGCCACAACCACCTGCACCTGCCCCACGGCCACAAACCCCGGAGCCTCCCCCATGCCCAAGAACTCCGGAGACTTATACCCTCAGTGGGCTGGAGTTTTTGGGGCTTATGACACCTCAAAAACCTCGCCCAGCAGAGCCAACTCTGCAAGAAGCTGAGGCTGCCGGAAACACCTCGGATGTCGATATGAAGCAGCAGCTACTCGGCGCATTGGCAGGTGGCCACAGTCTCCCTGATGTCGCTCTCCAGGATGTCGCTGTCCCAGATGTCCCTCTCCCGGATGTCACTCACCCGGATGTCCCTCTCCCGGATGTCTCTCTCCCCAATGTCCCTCTCCCTGATGTCCCACTCCATTAGGCGTGCCCGAATGGATCGGTAGGCGAGGAGTGAACCAGGCCACACATTACGTTTGGGTTAGAGTCGGGTTCTTGTCTTGTGAGTTTCCTTTGCTGTAAACTATTCATCTCAGGCACTGATTAAGGCACGTGTGGAGGTGTTTTGTTCATTTGGGTTAGGGTTGTGGGCTTGTTCGTTTCCTTTGGTCTAATCTATTTATCTAAGGCATTGATTATCATACGCGTCGCGAGGTTTTTGGATTGCTCAGGGTTTATTTTTTATTTATTCATACCATTATGGGACATCGCACATGCAGTGTTTTTGCAACTCTTGGCGTGATGGTGTTGAGGCTCAATGAATCTCTCAAGTATCGTGAGCTTATACCCACACCAGACTGCTCAGGCCCAGCTCCAACTTTCGTCCCTTTCTACAGTGAATACTCCACTCCTCCCCTGTCTTCGACAATGCCAGAGAAGACCCCATTCCATTGACGCGAATTTTCATGCCGAAAGAAGTTCACCTCAGACAGCTGGCGTCTTAAACATATCAAAATACACCATCCTGAACACCTTCAAATTGCAAAGAATCTGACTGTTCGCAGCGCACCCCGACGCGTAGAACCTGCTTAGCGTCGTGAATTCAACGCTATCAAAGATTCAGTTGAAGAATTGTACACGTTTCCCTACCTCGAACACGTTGATAACATCGCAAACTCGGAATCTCTACCACCGCCACCTCCTCTTACTCGGACGGAAACATACCCCAGTGCCGGCACTCCGCTGAGCGATTACATTGCTGAGCCATGGGAACGCGACCCTCAGGGTTGCCTTGAGACGAACCTACAGAACAATCCCTACTACCCGTTTGCGACGTGTGATGAGTACAAATATACCACTGGGGGATAAAGAAGAAGCGTATGAAGACGTACTATGACAACGTGCTGAAGGAAGAAGACACCACTCTGCATTTCCCAAGCTTCAAAAACGGGGATGGCATCAAGATGCTCGTGGCTAGCATGCCAGATGATCAGGCTCTCGGGGAGTGGGAATACACACCCTCAAGGATATGAGATGGAATGACTGTCAGCAACGGCCTATCAAATACTGCAGTCGAGACATCATCCAAAGCATGAGATGGTTGATGCGGCAGCCAGCCTACCCCGAGCATTTCATTTATGGCCCTCAGAGTTGCTTTAACAGCGATACGCCACCGAAACGCATCTATGCTGAAATGCACACTGCGGACTGGACGTGGGAGACACAGGGAAGTAGAGATACTTGAGCACAATAACGTGCTAATCGAGGTTAAACCAACGTTCAGACTGCAGCATACACTGGTTCCCTTGATCATCATGTCCGACTGAACACATCTCTCGAATTTTATTGGCAACAACCCAGAGTGACCTGTATATATGACAATTGGCAATCTATCGTCAAAGCGCCGCCAGATGCCCTAAGCGCACAGTGTCATAATGGTCGCTCTCCTACAGAGTCCAATGAAGAACCACTATATTCCTCAGATGCGGCTGGATGAGCAGCGGCAAACAAACCATGAGGAGCTGAATGATGTACTCCGCTGGGTACTCCAGCCTCTCACCTTTAAACTTAATCCCAGTGCCGAGTGCGGGTATTACAACTTTCTCTATGCAGATGGCTACTTCAGACGGTGCAAACCGGTTTTAGCAGCATGGCTAGCAGATTGCCCAGAGTATAGCGACCTACATCATCTCGAGCGGCATGTCTGTTTTTGTTGCGAGTGTCCACAGAATGAACTTTGAGATTATGTCCCTTCTGACAAGCAACACCCCCGGCGGGATCACAACATATAAAGAACGCTCAGTGGTGCCAACACCAAGTCAGCCGATGCTGAACTCTCTTCGCGCCATGTGCACCGAGGATACAACGTGTTTCGACAGATTCGCTGTATCGTGAGCGACCTCCCGAAGCCCGACCTCCTCCATACAATGCAGATCGGCATGCTTGACCACCTCCAGAAGTAGATTTTCCACTTCATGAAGATGCACGAACGGCTTGACATGTACAATGCAATCTGGTTATCCGTGCCTACTTACCACGACCTCACACCAAAAAATAAGTCATATGAAGATGTTTCTCTATGGAATGGGAACGAGATGAAAGAAATGAGCCGGTACTTACTTGGAGTTGTAACCCAGTCTCTACGAGGCGGAAGCCCCGCTCAGCGTCCCATATTCAATCTCGCAATTGAATCCACACGGGCATTGTTAGAATTCTATATGTATGCTTGATATAAATCTCAAGATGATGCAACTTTGAGCTACATGGAGGATGCCTTGCATCATTTTCAAACCTTCAAAGATGTTTTCATACTCGGGCGAGCCGGCAAATATGCGAAGGCCAAAGCCAATGCCCTGAGATCGGAACTCATAAACAAGCGAAAGCTAGATGATGAAACAAATGCTGAAACTTGAACACCGTCCAACAAGCGGTGCGAAATAAACACCTGGTGGGATTATATCAGCCACGAGATAGATGTTTCCAAGGAGTTGGATGCCGACTTCAAATTTCCGAAGATCCGCTTGCTGACTCATTGGGTCGAACAGATTTGTCGATACGGATCCTTGCAACAGTATTCTGCCGAGGGACTTGAAGAAGCACATAAAACGAACCTCAAGGACGGTTGGAACGCCTTCAATCACAATCTCAACTACCTGCTGCAAGTAATCACCTTTCAGCATCGCATTCTCTGCTTCGAAATCAGAGAGATCAATCTCCAAGCCCTCGCTCAGCGTCGGGAGAACAGCTCTGCCGCCTGCAAAGTCGTCCCTTCCGGTGCTGATCTGGCTGCCCCCCTGAGCTCCCAGTCATATGCGAAGCCCGAATTGATGGGGCCCCAACACTGCCCTGATGGAAAGCATCCTGACGCTATGAGACTTCAGAGCATTTCTCGACAATACACAAGACGCAACGCGCCGCGTGGCAATATACAGCGGCACGCGAAAGTGTATCATGCATAAGTGTCCTAACAAGACGTATATATGCGATGAACAACTGCACGCAATGGAGCTCTGTATTCACGATGGTATTGAGGTTCAAGTTGAGGGTTTACATGGTGAACGTATATCTCAGATGTGTCGATGATGCACAGGACGCCAGAGCTGGCGCGGAGGGGATCGACGTAACGACTGGGTGTGGGTAAAGCAACGCCCGGGGACGTTTTATGGCGCGCTCAATGGGCGTCTTCCATGGCAACTGCAAAGACTATTCAAAATCAAACTCCTCAACGAGGATGGAGCTTTCGATGAGTACTGGTTAGCCCTGCCACTCAACACAATACGTGAAAACTCGGGTAACTTGGATCCCATCTCGAAATGTGTACAAGTGAGAAAAGCACCGGCAGCCATTGCTTCGCAAGTTTTCAGCGTGTGATATATTGTCGGCTGCGCGCAGGTCATTCCAGCGATAGGTACTTGTAGTAAGACAGGAGACGGGCATAATGAACGATGGATTGTCAACAACCACCCAGATCGGGCGACGTGGAATGATGTGTATAATTAGTAAAGCGCGAATTGGATTTTGCGCGCAGGTAGACGGAACCCGAGGAGAGATATTGCCAGCATCACCCATCGCCTTCAAATCCCGTATAATTAGTAAAGAGAGAATTGCATTTTGCTTGCAGGTAAAAAGAACGCTAGGAGAGATTTTCGCAGTGTCACCCATCAGATTGCAATTCCGATGCAAGCCCGTACCCAATTGACCCATTCAGACGTATCGTCACAGTTAGCCACTGCGCCAGACTGATCGTTTAAAATACGAGACCGACACAACAAGAAGAAACAGTGAAACAGCGATCCGAGGATGATATGGAACGTCACGAGTTGAATTGACGGCGGGCCCGGAGTAATCCGCCACCGGGGTATCTCTGACAGCTCTGACGGAGCGCGTTCACTCTGCCGGAGCCATTCTCCCCGGACGCAATTTTTTTTTGCTGATGCATGACCTGGCTGGGTGGTGTGTAATGCCGATATACAAGCTATAGAATCACGTTGGTTAGTGTTTCTACAGGTTTCCCGAGTTCCCATTCTATGTTGATCAGAATAAGAATTTCACACGTCCCAATGATACAAGATGCATTCAGTACCACACAGTAGCACTTCCGGTGATGACTGTTCTACCTAATGAGCAAGCAGTTCGTATTGTTTGATGCACTGGGTCCACATGGTGGAGAAACCATAAGCTTCGAAGAAATGATTCACTGCTTGCCTGGATGAACACAAGTCCTGATACCTTGATTATGTAGACTGCAGAATGCATTCCCAGTTGGTTGGAGTGTTTTTTGGAGGATGTGGATTCTGATTGGAGCATTACAGGGATTTTGGCCTAATTTTGAATGTTTCCAACAGAGCGTTGCTTCGGACTGCTGGTATGGTGATTGCTTAGCAGCGGCAGGATCCTCCCATGCAATCCATGCGCTCTGGATTGTACTATTGTAAGCCACGTTGTGGCGTTGGTACCACTTATATCTTTAATGTAAGCACGATACGAGGAGCCGTATACATTCATCCACGGAAGACACACCCAGATAGGTTGTGGTGGTACTTCAGCAACACGATTAACTTGAATGCATTCAATTTGATTTACATGTGGATTATTCAACTGGATGCTTAATGCAATCGTTGCAGCAATATATAGATTGCTGATGAGTGTTTACACTGAGTGTCATAATTGTAATAATGGGAGGTGTGCAAGCTTGTGTTTAATCGATGTTGCAAGAGATTAAATAGTTCAGAATTTTCTCTAAATCTATGGAAGAGTTCAAAAAACTGTCGATATAATTAGTATCTACAGGACCACCGTGAAAGAAACTACCACACAAATTTTTCTTAAATGACAGAACTCATTTTTGACATGTCGTGACTACAAGATCACTTCATGGAATGCTTCGAAGGAAGGTTGCAGAAGGAACATAAGCCTCTGGAATAAGTTTTGGCAAATAAAGGGCATGATGGACATGTGGCGTCCATTATCGGAAATGATTTTCACATTTTCCTGATGAATGTGTCCATGGTTCGCCAGTTGTATAAAAGGCTTCTATCAATACCTATCGATTTGATTATATGAAGGCTGGAAGCAATTATCAGCACTCAGTACAATATATGGTCTGATATCGAAACTAGCAAAATCGACTTACCATTGATATTACAACAGTTCTGTCAAAACATTGACAGAAACTGCCTGTGGTACATACTCTGACTTACATTATCAACTGGTCCAATTGACATAATTATCTAATTGAACAGTGGCCCTTAGAGTGATGAATGACAGTGCAATTGCAGATCTTGTCTTGATTGAGTCGTTGTTAAGTATTATACCATATTGCACATTTTTCCGAAACACATACTCTATATATTCAGTCCATTTAGCCAACTCTCCATTATCCTGTCATGCTATTCATGTGGGACAGTGTTTGGATGGTATTCACATCCCATTTTCATCACATGGTTTCCATAAGATATCAGAACGGTACCTTTATTCCCACTGGTGTGTGATTGCGCTGTCTTAAAAACTATAGTCCTAGCTACGGAACAGTTGAGTAGAGCTGCACCTATGCAAGAAACGGAGAGGGTAATGACGTTGTACGATTCCGTGTCGCGGGATTGCTCCAGCCTTGGCACCCCATCAATTAGCTATGGTAAAGAGTAAAAAGCTATATCAGATGTGATTCGTACACTGATTCCTTCTATTCAAAAAACATACTTTGAAGGATCAGTGTTTTATGCATGAAAATGCAATTTTCTGAACTGTTAGGCAGTGAGCTAGCTTGTATTGAGCTACAAACGACGCAGAAATTTGTTCTGCAGCAAATTGAAATTGACGGAAACAATCTTCAGGAAGCTGATATATGCCACACTGAACGGATTAAGATATTCTCGGTAAAAGAATAGAAATCGATTGCAATCAAATGAAGAAACCCAGTAATGATAACTCTATACAGCAGGCAGAAAATGTGTGAAACCAAAGTTTCACAATCACGTCCTTCGTAGTTACATTCATTATCATGTTAGTCAGATCAGTCAATTCAACAGTCAAGTTGGACACATTGGAGATTTCATGAAACTGTGTACTGGTAACATCAATACCGAACATAGCTTTCAGATTGTCAAATATAGCGTTAACAATTATACATCTTGTAGCATACAGTCTGTATCCAATGGTGGATCGAGTATTACTACTTTGAGGGCAGTGGATCTTATCGGCAAGTGTACTACAACTCACCAGGCAAAATAATGTATCTTTATTGCATGTACAATTATATAGGCAATCACATCGATATACTGAAATCAGATATCACTAACCGATATTGAGAAAGTCATAATTATTCCCATAGTCGCTGTACAAGGTACAGAGTAATTCAATCTATGACCACTACATTTACAGCAATAATGGATACTTGAATTACCAATTGGGTACATATTATGGAGTTAGTATACATCTAGTAACTTGGTACATCTAACAGTTACCACCGGCATCCCAGGTATGCCGACATGTCGTCTTTAGCAAGAATAGACATAAGTCCCATAACAATTGGATTAGAAACAGAGCTTAGCAGATCCACTTTTGATGATTCAGCTATATAGCCAATCCTGGACAGCTTACACTTTAGCAGTACAGATAGTGTTCAACAAAATTGATTCTTTCTCAGTGCTAACGAGTCATGTCTGCTTGGACAGGAGATTAGACCCACACGAAGACACAACATTCTCGTGTCAATATCCAATGATCTGGAACCTGTAGCATATTGCCACACGCAACATGAACCACCAAGTAAAGCTCTGGTCGTAGAAAATGGTTTCAGCCTTACCATGACGTAACTGTGTATATTACGATGTATTCTGATGATCAGGGACCGGACGGAATACTGCTCGCTGGTTTGAGTTGGTATGCAGTGCAATGTGAGTGGCATCGGAGAATGTGAGGCGACACATCATGTTCCATGATATTTTTGTATAGATTGGTTGGCTGCTACATCCATGATGGAAGCCACATAGCCTGAACGGGTGAAGATGTTAAGTTGCGATCAAGTATGGACCAAATATGGGTTTCTGATAGTGCAACTACCAGAATTAACATGATGAGATGTAAAATTTGAAGTCATGATCTGGGGTGTGGTTTAAATTCTATCCATATAATGATGGTCCTTATGTTGGGGTGTAACTCTCCAAAACCAATTATATACAAAAACAATAACATAAAGAAAGTGGGGATCATTATATTGCATCGACAGAAGTGCAAATCGACAATAGACTCTGCTCCGCTGACACAGGGACACAGGCAGCTTATAGGAATATTCCTGTGGACCCCTGCGTGACTCACAGCCCGTGGTCATCTATATTTGATTGACAGAGATGTACGCATGGGCCAATGTAACTATATACATCTGGCTGCTGGTGATGTACCTTTACCAGTCTTCACTACCAGCAGTCTTGGCTGCTATACCGGTACTGTACACTGTCACTGAGAGTTTCCATTTGGAGCCTGCTGCAGAGACTGCTTGAGCGCCTCCTTTGAAGCCTCTGTGAATGCCTTCTTAAGAGGCTTCTTGAGAGAGCCTCACATCAGGAGGAGTAGAGTAATCCATGGAAAGCTTTTGGCTAATGGGAAACACTGAGTTTGCGGAAGAGTGGGCTAATGGAAGTCTCAAAGTCGGTGCAAGCTTCAATGCTGATGTTGACGTAGCCAATTGACTTCTCAATGTTCATCTAGCACTGTAATTACGATCACCTACACCATCACCATCGCTATCATCCTTGCCATCACCATCGCCATTATCACCATCCGCCGCACAGAAAATGGGCACACATACGCCCAATATCGTTGTGAAACGGAAAGCAGATGCTGCTGGACAATCTGAGTCGGCAACGCGCTCCCCCCGCGATTTATGTATCTGCCGTTCCTGCCGAATGGAAGATTGTAATTGGCCTCACCTTGGCCGTAAAATATCTTGTGACCTTGCTTCGGTGGCCACGCAAGTGATAAAGTCCAGACTACGATATAGACTGACGTCATAATTTGGGAAAGGTGCCACCCGCCATCTACCAGATGCCTCTATGTGACTTGGGGCTGCAATTCAAGTTAGCTCTCAATTGAGTCCGCAAGAGTTTATTCTGGAGGGGTTGAGTATTCCACAGAATTGCATGAAAACCAGTTTCGCATGTAGAACACCACTCGGGTTGGCAGAGAACTGCCCAATAGCAGATGTACGGAGTTACAGGGATGAAGGATATGGACTTGGTGACAGGGGCATGCACAGATACTGGGGTAACTGAGAAAGCCTGAGGGACAGAGAGTATGTAGTTGGAAGACCCCAGGTTAGATAGCCACTATCTTATCTTAATATACATTCAAACTAGACACTCTATCTTTTCCAACTTTTGGGCTTAATCGCACTTTCTGAGATTTTTTCGATGCACCAAATTGAATGGATTCTCACACCCGGGTAGTATCATATCTTCTGACCCTCTTCCTATGCTCCACGAGCCAGAACTGCTTGGTGTCAGATAATCTTCTTGCAATCCCAAAAAAGGTCTCGCAGGGTGTTCATGATGAGCTCTGTGCCTTGTTCCTCATGGTGGTTTACCAGAACAGGAAACGTTTGGCTGTTGGCAAACTCTCAGTTTGTTCATGCTATGGTTAATAGAAGAGTCTAAGTCTGTGGAAGTTTTAGCTAATAGAAGATTGAAAGTCTGGAAGCATTGCCTAATGGAAGGCTCTAAGTTTGTGGAAGCTTTGGCTAATAGAAGGATGTAAGTGGTGTTAGAAATGGTTCCAGACCGTCACGTTTTGTCTGAGTCTGGGTCCAAACCAAACTGTTGCCAAATTAGCAGTCTGGCCGGTCAATACTCATGAACAGACCACTCGTGTACGGTTCAATGGTCAACTCTGAGCCTATCTTGATTGCGCACATTGTCAAGGGGTTGCCCAGCAGGTCTATATTTCGATTCATGTAAGGAACGTGTATATGAAGTGTGTTAATAGTATCTTACCAAAATCGCGTTTTCAGCAACCAATAATGAGCTTTCGCGTGTTGTACAGCGTGCAATATCGATTAATTTGCTATCTGTGTTTCACCAGTAATATATGGTATTACTTCCTATCAAGGATGGTCATTGAGACAGGCATATGCAAGAAGCTCCGCGTGATGCCTCAATTACAAATTATGCAACACCTGAATCAGTTGACACTTTGTTTCCGATCTTTTTGAGAATGCTGCAGGGACCATCTGACTTATGATTTTGCCACTAAAAGTAGCCAATATCACATAAATGGATGTCTGCAACTAATTGGAACATAAATTACCCATGATGCAAAGCTAAAACTTGTTGACGTATCTTTGACGCTCATTCAAGAGTTTAAACTAGACCAAGAGCCAGGGCTTGATCCAGGGCTCGGAGTTTGAGCCTGGGCTAGAGTCCGAGCACGAGCTGGAGGTTTTGGCGCCAGAGGCAATGGATGACAAGGAACTCAGTAATTATTCCCTCAGTCCGGGTTTAGTGCAGTACAGTCCAAGAGCTTTTTGGACCGGAATTGGATCTGTTCAAATTTCCACTGGGGTCGTACTTATTGGGACTGGACCAGTCCACTCCAATGCAATTAACCCGATGTCACCGAGAGTCAGTCATACAATAAGTTATTGAATCGTGCCATACAAGAGGAGTCATGTTCGTCAGAACAAGCGGATCTTGCCTGAGAGGCATAGAAAGAGGTCACGACAATGTGAGGGCTAAAAGGATTGGAAGAAAATCTCCAATTGTGTTGATCTATGAAGGCTTCGCATGATGGCGTATGGAAACATGTAAACAGCGGGAATCTATGAAGGCTCCGCAAGATTGCTTGAGGAACCACACAAATTGCTTGGATCTATAAACGCTATGGAGGAGTGTGTGGAACCAAGAGGAGTGGAAGATACAGTGTGTATTTCGATATTTGATAAGATAATGTCTAACTACCCTGATGTCTCCGAAATATATACACCCTGTTGCATTAGGTAATGGGAGAACTGTGTCTACTGGCAATGGTGCGATAACTAACTTCAGGACTAAAGGTCCAAGATGCATAGGGAATGGAAGAGTAGTGTGAAGTCTAAAAGGGCAGTCACGAAAGACAGGCTCTGTGAACACTCCCCGTCGCACAGTCTATCTCCTCTATCGCTACATCGCTAAACCCCCCCACCAGCTTCCCCTGGCCGAACTGAGTTGTCCTGGTGGGGAGAAACAGATTTTCCCGCGACATCATTGGCATGGACCCCTCCAGACTCAGCCCTTCCAGTCCAAGACTGGCAGTCTGCAGTCCACTTCAGTGTGGCCATTCTGTTGGACTGAACTAGACTGAGCCCTATCACGGACTGGGACTGGCCAGACCGGTGGACCCATTGAAAGTGTGTATGCCAAGGGCGAGGGAAGCGGTATAGAACAGGAATGGACCGGCAGTGGTTAAGTCAAAGGAGCGTGTTTCCGCTCAAAATAACGGCCCACCTGGATCCGTCCATGTACCGAGGGAAACTCAATTTCTTTTTCGACTCAACACCCAGTGAAATGGCTTCGGGCCAGGAATGGGAAAGTCCAGGTGAATCTGCAGCACTTCTTTTGACGCATCGTGTCATGTTTTGGTACTGCTCTTTTGGGTTTGTTGTCTGTCCTAAGGTGGGATAATTTTCGGTATGTGAGGGAATAAACCACATACCAAGGGTAGAGTACGTCCACTAGATAGTTGAGGTCAGTGCTAACATATACTTCTTCAACTCAACCTCGGCAACATTATTGAGTTGTAATATTTGAATTCATACAGTGCTTTACTTGTCAGTATCTTCCAGTATTTTCTACTATCTCAAGTGTGCTGTGTTCAGGATCCATTTTCCCTGTCTCTGACTGCGCTTTGTCCTTCATTGACAATTACTTTCACTCATTTCCTGCTTGTAACCATCAACACATGATGTAGTCTTGCCGAGTTCGACACAACCCAACGCCATCACTCAAGTGACATCAAATTTTTTAAGTGCTGAACTACATCAACTGGAACCTACACCTCTCACCCCAGTTTGCTGACTGTTTGACCTCACCACAGTTCACACAATGTCTCTAACCATGCATACACCACCATGCTCTCCGCCGTGTGAACCTGGCAGTTTCTTTCACCCATGTTTTGCTTATTCATCTTGTCCAAACTGCGTTGTGGACAAGCATGGAAATGCACAGATCTTCAATGTTCCAATTGGAATTGACCGGTGTCTGTCAAGAGCTGTTACTAGTCTACTGCACGATGTGAAGGCCCACAAGGGAAATAATATTGATACTGGTGTGGTGTTGGACGAACCTGCTGATAAGGCAGATAGTGACGCCGTGGAGTCTCTTCTTCATTTCGAAGTCGATGAACGCGCAGATAAGATTGAGCATGAGGGCAGCAAAGGTGGTAATGTGGAGTGTCGCCGTGTTGAGGGAGAGACTAATGGGAGTGATGATGGTCTTCCTGCAACAAGCAGCCCTCCTGCTACCCATTGATGTGACCAGTCACGAGCTGGTATTACAAACCACTGTGCTGTGACATGGTTATTAGTCGTAAGTACTTGCCCCAACTGGCTTCAATACTCTGATAAGTTGATTTAATCCATTATCAGTGCTAGTACTTCAACAACAGCATGGTTTACACCAAGGGAAACCGAGAAGAAATTCAGACCGTCAGTCAGCTGAGTAACCTTACAACTGACTAAGTCAATGCCAGTATCGGCAACTACTAAACTGGAATCTATGATATTAAAGTAATTGCTTCCCCTAGCAATGCATGGCCAATGAGCGGAAGCAGTACAAGAGGCGTCCATGTCTAATGAAGAGGCTTGCAGCAACCGCATGGAGTTCCAAGAAGGTAGAAAAACTAAGGGAGGCTGTGGAGAAATGCATTTCAACCTGCGAGCAAGTTGGAGATGACATCATAGATCATTCATTATGATATCCGGCAAAGACTTGTGTATGATTCTATATACCTTCATGAATATTAGGGAGTGAGCCGGATCAGGACAATGTATTCGTGCTGCACATCGTAAAGTGCAATCTGTTAATCTGGGTAATGATTGTTTTATGAACTTCTAGTCATCGGGTAGCCGTCTGCTCAGCAGCGTTGACGTTGATAGCTTGAAAACCAATCTAAGAGCCTGTGTGATGTATACATCTCGGAGACTCTTTTCACATTGTTGTCAGGAGACTAGCATAGGATTATACCAAGTTCCGCAGCCGTGCTAGCGAAACAGAACCTCTGGTACACTTGGCCTTTAAAAAGCTAAATTCAAAGAAGGGCAAAGGCAACAGGTGAAAGATCATAGGAAGGTAATGAAGGATGGCAGCAATAATCGTGGTAAGTTTAGTGACCAAACTGGCAATGATAATGTGAATAGCAATTGTGATGGTGATGGCACTGCCAATATGGTCTTACAGCCAAAAAACTCACCCACATGGCAAGTAAAGAAGTCGAAAAGGAAGGTGGAGAAGCATCGGGTAATTTGGGCATAGAGTTGTAGAGATGACAAAAAACATCTTGTCCAAAATGGTACTACTCTGGGCTGACAGGTACTGAGAAGTATTAATGCGTATTTAAGTATAACAAAGTCTGTTAAGAATTCTTTCAGCTGACTAAGCGATACAAAAGAATACCAGTGAGTACTTACAAGTACGACTCAATACTGTCAGACTAAGCTGGGACTAATGTTATTTGTTTTTGTATCATAGGCAAGCATAGTGAACAATACCAAAGTACACCAGCCAATAGTGGTTAGTACGAATTGACCTAATTGCTTGTATTGAGAGTAGCAACAGAACTATAGCTTACAAGTGGTTACTTGGTAGAACAGTGCCAATTATGCCACCAAGCCACAACATTTTCCATTCCTTCAGAAACTGTTCCCTTGAAGCAACACTCCCCTTATCGACAGAGATTCTGATCGTCTGCCACTGAGTGATACCCATATCGACATTCGGTTCCGGAAAGAAATCAACACTGTGCTTGACACACTTGGTAAGCATCTCAGTATCAGCATCCTTGTCTTAGAACAGCTGCAAGACCTCGCAGCGTATGCAGATAATATTGTTGATCTTGGTCTATTGAAACCTATCGTGGTTTGATCTACCACTAATGCATGGACGAAGGAAGTGTGACATTGAGTTGGTCTCTGGGAGCAAATCGAACTTTGATGAAATTTATAGGTAAGGGATATTCGCACCATGGGTGACTTATTCTTCATACGATGAAGTTCTTTATCTGAAACGTACTCAAGATGTTCTCGACTTATTCCTTATCGATCACATAGTTCTGTGACTTTGTAAGTATCAGGTCACTAAACGTAGTAGAAATTAATGTAATCTTTGCACTCAACTCGGCGATGCGGATACGTCTGTGAATCTCGGCCGGGTCATGTTCTGTTTGCTAATTAGGCATAGTGGTCAGGATGTGAAACTTAATTGCGTTGCGAAGTTTTTTTTCAGCCGTTCTCCGGGTCTTAGTAGCATTCTGTGCAACCCAGTGCATGATCAATTCAGTATATATCTGTAGGAATCAGTAACAGTCAGTATCTGCAGGTAGCAATGTACTGGTGCTATTCACATGCTGGTTCTGATTCATTGATCATCTTTGAAAGTTAGGTAGCAAAACTTCGAATGGTGCTGCCGGGTTAGCATGCCAAGCATCGTGTCGGGATTGCATGCCAAGTATCGAGCGGGGTTAGCATGCAAAGCATCCTAACTCGATAACAGTACCCCTTAAACCACCACCGACCAGCCTGTGACTGTGAATACACTCACCAATAAGAGCAACTGAATGAGCCTCACTTGCTCGCAGCGGCCGGTGGCCAAGATATTACATCAACCTCCACCACAGTGCAGGAACAGAAACTTCAAAAGCTTGCCGCAACAATTAACGAATGGCGTGGTGGATACATGGAAGATAATATTCAGGAGGCTCACAAGAAGCTGAACGTAGTGCCGTGGGATACGATATGGGCAGTGCTGGCACAGGGTCCAATTTCCCGGGTCGTTTCCGGGTACCGTTCTACCCGAAACAGTACCGTGGCAACCGGTCTTACCACACCAAACCCCCAACCATTGGAAATGGGCTGGTTTTACTACCAAATTCCCGGCAGTTCATATTCACAATTTTGGCTCCATTTACGCATTTGAGTTGTGATCGTATCTTGACATGATCACTACGTAGATTGGGCAGTTCTAGCCGCTCTTTCACCTCCCACTGTCAGATTGGCGATCGGACCAATATTCGTTGACTCACCATCAACAACCCGCCAATTTCGTGTAAAATATCGTATTATTTCACACCTATTCAACCAATATTGGTCCGATCGCAAATCTGACCGCGGGAGGTGAAAGAGCAGCTAGAACTGCACAATCTACGTACTGATCATGTCATGATGCAATCAGAACTCAAATATTTAATTGAAGCGAATGATGAAGGAACCGTAAAAATGGAACCGCGGTCCGCAATCAAAAAACCGTGGGGTTATGTCCTGTCCGGGTAACAAAGCCGCTAAGACTGGGCGGGTTAGACCTTTTTCCAGGTCTGAAACAGAAACGAACCAAACCGCCGGTCAAAAGCCGGACCACTGCCCGGGTACTCTGACCCGGTGCTAACACAACATACGGGTACGTGACATCTCCACCTTGTGAGAACTTCTGGGCTCACCTGTACTCAGTTATCGCTTGACGCACATGTTCATGCTCCTGATCCCTTCAGGTCATCCCCCATTGGTAACAGCTTACCATTCCACCTCGGTTCTAAGCTCACATCTCCTTTGTACTTCGCTCCAGTCGGCCCACCTCGATTCCAATCGCGTCCCTCAGAAAGTCATGTACGATGTACAAACTCCGATTCCAGCACCTAGTGTCAAGATGAAGACGTGAGCTTTAATATCAGCAATGGGATTCAAAATGACCATCTGGGATTTGATATTGGAAATGTGAATCAGAGCATCACTGTGAGCTTCAACATCCACAATGGGAATCATGACGATGATGTGACCATTGATATTGGCAATGGCACTTCAGGGAGAGATGCGAGCCTTAACGTATGCCATGAAATTCAGAATTGCAAGGATGCCACTAACGGAAATGATGCTGAGATTCTGCAGCTCACTCGAGCGTTTCAGATTTTCGTTATTGTAGCAATTTTTGAATCAGTATCTTTTGATACTGCGCTCTACCCGATACATGTTATTTGCATTCTTGGTATCGGCTGCATATCGAAATACGTTGCTTAAGCAGAGAGAGTGTAAAGCAATGCTCGCGGACATAAATGACTCCCCAGTTCATCAGTTGGACGGGTAGAAGGGATAGGTGGAAAAGAAGAAGGTGCTCTCTGAGAAAAGAAAGGAGATGGCAAAAGGAAGATCTAACAACACCCAGCAGTAGGATGATTGCCCTCGCCTTAGATGTCCAAAGAAGAATTGGATTGCAAGCTGGGGCCTTACTGGGCTCTTTTATAGGTATTTATGCAAGGATTTACACTCTGTATTTTTACCACACTGGGAGTTTGTGTATTCTTAGTGGGCCGTATACCATAATACGACTATGGAAATTTTATATTGAGTAACTGCCATTACTGTTCAGTATCATTGTGTATTGGATAGCTAGAAATTGACAAACCAGTCCAAAACACAAAACTAGTAGATACAGTACAATACAAGTGGATACTGGTTAGTATGTGTCAGTATCTTGCTACTGCCTGTCTGTGGTACACTCTCTGTATTCTGTTCCAGACTCACACGCTGTAAAATACTGATTGCACATGTCTACCAGACACCATAAGGATGTAATCACAGACAACAGTTACCGCAACTGGAAAACATTTGACCATTGTTGTCCGATCACATGAAGGCGCAGGCAAATAATTGGTGATGCACTGCCTGCAATTCAAGCCCTCTCAAGTGGTGATCTGGAATTCCCATCGACTACTGGAGGCGTACGAGCCGTGATGGTGCAATGTGATCGGTACAACTCCTTTGAGCTGCGGAATTTTCAAGTAATATGATCAAGTATGCAACTCTCTCTGTTTAGGTCAACTACTACCACATACAGGTGGCATGCAAAGCCATAATATGTAACTAATATACTCGGGTCAAGCCTATATGTTCCTTCAAGAACTGATCCAAGCCTCCATTTCAAACTTTGGAGACACAGCACAAAAAATATACAATCACTCACGTAACACAGACTCTGTTGATGTATAGTCTACAAGTTTGTACCCAAGCCCTGAGACCAGACTGATTATAATATCCGACAGTTGAACTGGTGTTTATTGCACATATAGTCTATGCTGCCATTCTCATGGTACACTTACCGTGATTCTCACCCAGGCTTGGATTCACTAGAAATGGGACAAACTCTAAACTGAGGTTTGACCCAGTCTGAGAGCTATTAACATTAAAAATAACGCTCAGCAGAGTATGTGTAGCTTTAAAGCAGGGAATTAGAGTACGCAGGAAGCTTGTGATAGTCTTTCAGAGAGGGTTTTCACATCATGACAGCCATGTGATTTTGCCATCTTTTCGACAAGTGATAGCTGCAAGTCCATTCTATACTTGTATTGTAGAGTATTGGCCACTCCCAATTCATACTGATTGGTTATGCCTAACAACTAACACGGTGATACATCATTCGTTTCCATATGTCTTGCCCATCAAATCTATAAATTAAGCTGCATTCGCTCGTGTTCCTCCTGCTTCTGCTCCTACTCCTCCTCCTCTTCATCTTCCACCTGCTCATCATCCTTCTTCTCCTCCTCGATGCCATCGCGCTCTTCCTCGTTTAATGCCAATGCCCATTCACGCTCTAGATCTACCTTCATTGTTGCTGCTAGCTCTTCATAATCTGACCAGAGTCACAGTCACCATCTCGGTCATCTGCGAAACCATCATCAACAGTATGAATATTGTCCGGTGCCACAACACTCTCCTTGGTATCTAAGATTCGTGATTTGAGACCTCCTGTAGTTTAGTACTTGCAAGCATCACTTTATAGCAGTGGAATACCTTCGGGGCTTCTCTATTGAACGAGTGGAATTAGGGACTGATGGTGTATCTGAAATAGAGAGCACATAATTCAGAACCGATGAAGGAGGGGAGCTTTAGGATGATGGCTATCCATCCTCGTTTTGCAGCGGACGAGATTGAGATGCACATTTCATTGACGATTGAGTCATTTCATCAGCCTTCGGGGATCCATATGCAGCATCATTCCCTCCTTAACGACCTGTTGTTGAAAGTAGTACCATTCTATGCCATCCCTAACATACAGGTATACCGCCCAGTCAGAATTTGACTTAAGCCTTTCAATATCCCATATCGCATTGTTTCCTATACCATTTTCGGAGATATCTGTTGGTGAAGATTGCCTCAAGTTCACAACGCGGGCTTTGCGAATCTAGGAATTTTATTTCTTCACCAAGTTGTCGAGCTGCTTCCAACTTGCATGAATATGTGCCATGATCGTCTTTGCCTTCTTGCGGCCTCCGACTCACTTATGAAGCACATCTACTTCCACTTGCCTCTCCATCACGATCTTGATGAGCTCGTCCGGAAGGTACCGAAGATCTTTGAATGCATCAGCACGTTGATGCCCAAAGCAGAGCTGGCTGTTCGTTATCCCCTCTTAGCATGTTGAGCTTGTCAACGTAAGGCATCATGTCACCCTTGGATCTCATCTTTGTAACAGTTTTTCCTCCAGTAGAAGTTCTCAGATCTCATCATTATTGGATTATCGAGGGACCCTGTAGTAGATCAGTAATTACCGATCTTGCTTGGGTTATTCTAGTACTGAACCGTATCGAGTATAGCATTTTACTTGATTCTTTGATTGCTCCACCAGGTGATCTAATGTAACCCTTCTGTGTGGATGCACACACTATCATTTATCGATTGGCACTGCTACCACCATGGCAGTTACCTGTGCAAGAGTTTCCATTGCTTCTTTTGACATTTCTACCATCTTTGTCCAGTGGCATTCCAGGTTATTGCCCATGGCTTCTCTAGAACATTGACCATTTTACAGCCCTGTAAAAGGATTCCATTAGCATTGTAATGAATCTAGTTATAATGGCCACTACCTACCAAAATGTTCTAACTTCTGGGTTGGTGGGAACTTGATGAAACTCTTCCCTACCGGATGAGATGTTGCATTATATACCATAGGTACTCAGGCTCTTCCCCGACAATGAAACCGTAAGTTTTTGTGTGCAGAAAGTGGTACCAGACATGGCACTGGTACACCTGCGCACAGATATGAAACTGCCCACTTCGTGCATCAACTATCGCCACCTAGTCCGGATTGTCATCGTACAGAATGCTCTCAAACACCAATCCAAAGTTATCAAACCATTTCAGCTCTGCCAAGTGGGGAACCTCATGCAACACAGCTTCTATCAGGCTGACACTGCGGGTCTTACGCTTACCACCACCGTAGATATTCAGAGACCTCACATTTACGGGATGCTATCATTAAATGCCAACAACGCCACTCTCGTATAATACCTTTGTTGGAGCGGTAACACTTTTGGGTCTAGTCCATCCGTCAGTGGCATGAAATTTGTGCCTGCAGACGTTTGAGGGAAAGATGGAGTTGATCTACTCGTTGGCACTCGTTGCCAAGTCAAACTACTTCCTGCCATAGTCCAAGAAGAATTTTCGATCGAAGATCTCATAGTCCCCAAGTGTATGCCTCTTAAGTCATACATGCTCCATATTCCTGTCCATTGTTATCGGTATGTAACGGTCTTCATTTTCATTGGAGAAGTCAAAGCAGCGAGGACGCACATTCACAAGCTGTTCCTCCTACCACAGAGTCTCTTGGTTGGCTTCCTCAATTGCTGATGGGATCATTGTATCTATGTGATATTTCATGGCAACCCAATGATGATAGGCATCTCGAAGCTGAATGCCCAAATATATCAGTATTGAAGAGTATTAGGCAATGTCTGGGCATACCGGGCGTGAAAAGTCTGGCAGAACCATCATGTTATCTGCTTCAAAAGCTGCTCGAAGGCCTCTAGCCCAAGCGTCATTGGAGATTGAACCCCTTATAGACTGTTCATGTGCATTGCGAAGCACTTTTAGTGTAGACACAGTACGAGGCTATTTTGTGCTCAACGAAAAGAATACAGAGGATATGTGGCAGCACGGTTAACGTGTGCTCTCTGGAAATACGGCACGTCTCCCCATGTATAGCTGTCCATCTTGATGGGCCGAAAGTTGACGGTATCTTGACGGTGGCAATCTCAGGCCGTGTCCGACCGGCTGTAGATAGCCTCCAAAAAAATGCCTTCAACTTCTCGCCAGTTGTGTGGAAGCCTTTCCCTCGCGATGAGCCACGACCTCCTCTCACTGATCATAGTGCAGAAAATATCATCAACCCAATGAATACTATTGTTTCGAACATGCGGTTCGTCATCCGGCTTGTTACCATGCTGCTCTTGCTTGTAGTCAAACTGAAGGGACAGGACACGGTTTTGGTCTCCTCCACTGGGGCCATTGTTTCCTCTTCCTATCATATTTGGAGCTTCAAGCTGAATCCTCCTCTCTCCTTTCCGTATATCCTACATCTGCGACTTTGAGACTCCATATCAGCCCAATGCAACCAGCTCAAAAACAGCTGTGTGCACTTCCTAGCCATCATATGTAAGTATGAGAACTTCGAGGGTATCGTGATTTGGCATAGAACAGCAAAAGTGTACCGTGCAATAACACACGCAAAGTGTGAATGAAATGGCGCGGTGGGTGTAGTGTTAGCAATGGGTCCAGGTAACCCGCCAACTGTCCAGATGTGGACTGCAAGAACGTGTTGTTTTCGTTCCAGACCCAACCGAAAACCCGACCTGCTGACACATAGCGGACCAAAGCTGGACCGGTACCCGTCAACCCGCAGGTTTCGCTGCGTTTGGCTATACCTGTTGGGTCAAATCTCCGGGTCTGAGTTTTGGGTTTCACATTTATAGTTGCATTCAGGTATGCTACTGTGGTTCATAAATGATTGATATTGGTACGTCACAGTTCATTGTCGACGTGTCAGCCGGCTAGACGGTCAAAACAAGCATACTCACGCACACAACCACATCCTAAAAATGAGCATCAACAGAGGGTCAACGATATTTGGACTTACATCGTCTGTAATATGAGTGGTGCTTGATCAGTAGCATCTATACAGAATGATATGGAAGCTTTATAGGCGGATATGTACAGGATATTCTAGCCACATCCTCCGGGACAGTAACAATTTATTTCATTTACAGAGCTACCACTAAGTTTTCTTTAGACTTTTAGTGTATAATAACAGTCAAGACAATGTATACAGACTATAACTGCCACATCAGGCGACGATTAATCATTATGGAAGGCCAACAATCGTTGACATTCTGTTGATGCTCATTTTGAATATAGGGCAGAAAGCGTTTCCCTTTTACTTTTGCCAATAAAGGCAGCCAATAATCAGTTTATGACATTGTGCCACCTGGTGCCCCCCAGATTACCCATGATATACGACCAACAATTGTTGACGCTCGGTTGATTTCGTTTTTATGATGGTCTAGTGCGGGTATCACAATGCATTTTGCCTATAATGGCAGCCAAGGTTGCCGTTATGACTGACTACAACCTATCGGATGTGTGATATCCCAGGATGGATGTCCAAAACTTGTTGACGCTCTGTTGATGCTCATTTTCAAGATGTGGCAGGGCTGGTATTGCAATCTGTTTTGCCTATCACGGCAGCCAAAAATTGCTTTATGACTAACTGCAAGCTATTGCCGGTGTAATTTCCCAGAACGCATGATCAACAATTGTAGACAATATGTTGACGCTCATTTTTAAGATGGAGTAAGGAGCGTGACTACTTAATATTGCCTATGCAGGCGGGCAATAGTTGGAGTATGTATAACAACAAAAGAGTCAATTTTAAATTCCCCGACTTAGATGACCTACAATTGTTGATGCTCTGTTGATGCTGATTCTACCATGGCTGTATCCCCAATATGCAATCATTTAATTTGGCACAGTCTATCATTCAGATTGTTCTGGCTGCCTTTCTGGCTTTTTCATATACTTTCTTGTCGATCACTAAGTTGTTCTGTAATATCACTATAGATATATAATCAAAATCTCCATAATGCCGTGTCTATCGGTCAATACTCGTCATCAGTTGCAGAATCGGTCAATCCGCTGCTCTGATCTTCAAAATGAATGTTAGGTGCATTCCCACACAACAGATAGTTTACAAAGCAGTGTGTGTTCCTTCATCAGTCACCATATCTGGAAGAAAACCTGTCATGCTCTTGGTATCTGCATCATGATGAAAAAATTCCACACATGGAAGACCTGTATGCGAATCCATATATCTGGCCGGCAAATGGACGATTAGGGAATGTTGAGCACTGGAAGTGTTACCGGTTAGGGCAGATGGTGTTCCAGTCAGAGGTCGAGCCGCCTGTCAAGTCGGGCGGTCTGTGTTGGTCAAGTGGAGGTGCACCCATTCCTTTGCAACTCCAGCCTGGCTGTAGATTGTTTGTTGTGCCATTTTGGCAATAAAGGCGGCCAAACATGTGGTTTTGATGAAGTATTGCTGGGTGTCTTTGAATCGCAGCCTTCACCTTTTTATGCCCAGCAACCTCAACACCCCGCTTCTTCTCTTCTCGGACCTTGGCGCGTGCTTTGTTATTGAGACATTTCCTGGCCACTATTGTAACCTGCGAAATGCCTCCTTGTACCGTTTTGGCCATATTCAACGCCAGGCGCATGTCGGACTGTTCAAGCTGTACCTTATCTTCTTGCCCTGCAATAATTGCAGACATGTTGAAAACCTACATGACATTAGTTGCTGCTTCTGACAATGAAATTACACTATTACCTCTTCCATATACAAGTTCATAGCTTTCTCTAAGGTGATTAAAGCCTGTTTCGTCCAGTCACATTGTTGCATATCAGGAAATTCAGCTGCGAAAATCCCTGCACTGAGAACATTATTATACTCGATTTCACGGACTGTGCCAACAAATAGCTCTTTCCACTATGGCGATTTCACGTTGCGGGCAACAATAAATTTATTACCTAGCTCTCCATCGACATCCGTGGTATGTTCTATGGTTAAATGACCGTTGTTTACGTCAATATGGATATACTGAAATCCAACTTCATGCTGCTGGTTATTTTTGCTGCTTCCCGGTTTAAGGTGGATTTTTAAACGTGTATCCTGGGTCATATGTATAGTGGATGTAATGGCAGTGTTACGGTGAACTAACTGCTTTCTGCGCCGTTGCTGTGTCCCAAGGATTACCATATTGGGTGTAGCGCCTGGCAATCTGCCGGTATTCGATCTGCTCTCACCTGCCAGAGCTGGTTGTGTATCCTTGATGTGTTAGTGTGGAATATAAGACGAAGATTATTACGAGAGGAAGTGGGAAGCCCTCTGGACTATATAGTTACCTTCATGTCTGAATGGATTAAATAGCAGCCAACATGATTGCTATACTCAAGATGAATCCTGCTGAGTATGGCTGCAAGTAGTATGGGTTTCCCACCACCCAGACATTTGCAATAAGTAGGTCTGATGTTATTTGTTTCTTAACAGTGATAAATTGCAGTGTACGTCACCCAGAATCGCCTAGTTGCTACATAATCATAGGATTTTGTTCGACAGAAAGTACGTTTGCAGATGTTTGTCTCAAATACTCTCTAGGATATTACATGAAAATAACCCTAACGATCATGTCATGTGGTATGGTTAGCGTCACATTTTCCTGCTTGATTGAGAGTCAAGAGGGAGATATTGCATAGTTTAAGAGGAGTAAACGTACCAACCTTGGCATAAAAGACCCAGCTTGCCTCCATATTGTCCATAACTTGCAACGTTCAACATCTCGCTCAACAACAAATTCAACGCAGACTAGAATGGTCAGATCTCAAAAAAGGAACATTTCGCTAAGTACACAGCTCAGTCAGAGCAAATCAACAAAGAGGTCCACCCAACAACATCATCAAGCGAATGAAGGGAAGAGAGTCTTGCAGGCTGAGAGAGCCCAGGCTCTTGGGGCATTAGACAGCTTGTAATTCAAAATGAGGCTTGTGTCGGAGAAACGAAGAGAAAAGCACATCTTAAGCAACGAAGAGAAATTAAAATGGAATAAGAATTATCTTGAGAGAGAAACCCCTGGGGCAAAAAAACGAGTTCAAGACATAGAAGCAGCAGTTCAGCAAGAGCAGAACAATATGACCGATGCTGAAATCATGGGATTGGCAACCCCAGAGCCTGAAATGACGTCTGAGGAGATGCTGGTTGCTATCGGAAACAGTCTGTGTGATCTTGGAAATTCTGTCTCTGGGGAGGGTTGGGACGATGATGATGATTAAGATACTGAGCAGGGGAAGCTGAGCCAAGATGATGAACCCGGCTCGGTGATGGGCACAATCACCAGCAGGGTACAGCCGCGCATGCAGAGGTTCGGCAGAAGCAGATAATGCTTGACGAAGTGACTAATCCGGGATGAACGGATCCAGCCGACTAGATCTGTGAACGAGATGAGAAGTACGACACATCTGAAATTACAGTTGGGGCTGTTGTTTAACCTACAATGAATGATGACGCTACGGCACCTCCACCAACAACATTTGGAGAGCTTATGGAGTGTCTTGACATTCTGCCCAGAATATCCCAAAGGCCGCAAGGGACTTCTCTACCAGAAAGTAGTCAAATTGGGCAAGGTTCAGTGATATTACTGTTGAAATCGACCATACCTAGCAGTGTACAAGCCACGGAGCCCGATTTGTCGACATTGCAGAATCCGAAGCCAGTTGAAACAGTATGCTTTCACCTCTGCATATGGCCTCCAGCTCATTACCATATGGATATCGGATTGCGACAAAGAGAAGGTGACGGCTCCTGCGCCTGCAAAAGAGTACATATGCAAACCGTCATTTTTAACATCTGATTATGGTGAAAAGCCAGTTGTTAACCAATTTTGCTACGTTTCAGCAGTTTCTTGATTACAGTGACCAACTTGTTTCACATGATATTGCATCTGTGTATGTGCAACGGTCGAATGAACCGTGTGAATGTTCTAGAATCCAAATCGCAATGTAAGACGGCGAACACGTTCCCATTTCTTTGTCCAAGTGACTATTATGTGACACAGCAATAGCAATATTAGTGACGGAATGTACTAACAAAATTGAAGAGAGTGATGTCCTACATATCATAGATAGAGCCATCAGTGCTCAGGACGAATCGATCGGAACACCCACCGTAATGCTGCATTCATACATGTATCCATGTGCTTAACTCCCCACACAGACACGGTGCCAATGGTTGTGATATTTGACATTTCGTATGGTATGTCATGGAAATCTACGAGAGGGCGCTGGATAAGAAATGGTGAGGAAGTCGAGCTATCTTTGCCAAAACCTAGCGAAATGATCTGCACGCCCTGAATTGCCGGCCAAAAGCGCATGAATGTGATAGGGCCACTTCATTCCTCACTCAGCTAGTTTAGAGAGCAGTTGCTCAGAAATTGAAACGTCACAAAACTCCTCGATGCAAACGATAATACATACAAACGCATTACTGGATGTACATAATGTGCATATCATTAGTGGCATACAATTAGTGAGGGTAAAAAGATTTTGTCGATGTAATTAATGAGATCGTCCACATAGTGTCAACGATTTGAAGTCTTACATATTTGGCAATCAAGGGGCTGCATTGTCACATGATTCAAAAGTGAATGTATTGGTCAGCGTTATTGCGAAACCGGCAAATGAGCGTTAACGGAAGTTCTCCAATTTTTGGCTTTGGGTCATTAAATATCAAGTAGGCTGTGTGGTTACAGCAAATCATAATTGAACTATCGGCAGCCTTTCTATGGAACAATGGTGGTGGAAAGTGATCTAGTATGTTCTAAAAATGAGCATCAATAGAGCGTGAACAACTTTGGGACTGGAATCTTCAAAAACTCATGGGCCGGGCGGCGATGTTACCCCATAATCGCACTATTGGCCGCCTTTCTAGCTACCACCTCTCCCAAGAACATCCCTACTAGGTCCTAAAATTCGCATCATTTGAGCATCGACTGCATTTGACCTTGCATCATGGAAAATCTTAGCGCTGTGCGGCAATATGATGTTAAAATTGGAATATCGGCAGCCATTCTAGGAAAAACTGGTTGTTACAGCATTGCTGCTATTGTCTAACAATCAGCATCAACGGAGCTTCAACGACTTTGCACCATCCACTATGGAATATCATAGAGCAGTGCGTTGAGATTAACAAATAATCGATCTCTCGGCAGTCTTTCTATGCAAAAAGGCTTTTGCCAACATTGTCACTATGCTCAAAAATTGACCGTCACCGGAGTTTCAACACTTTGAGGTCTTCAATCTTGGACAAACAAGGGATGATGCAACAACAACTATCCATAGTCATACTATCGGCCGCCGTTCTATGCACATATGCTTACGACAAGATCGTAGCCATGTCCCCCAACCAGCATCAACGCAGTATGATCAATCATTAAGCCTGCAGCTTGGACAATCCAACCGGAATGTAACGGAGATACACCACAATGAACCTATTCGCAGCCTATATTGGTAAAAATGGAAGTGGCCATAAGAAGTTAGTGTTAGCAATGGTTCCGTTTTCGGACCATTTGTATTATAGCGGTTCCATGAAAACCCGGACCTGGCCGGTTCGGTCCGGGTTTGTGCAAAACGGTTACCTCAATTAAGTCCACGAATATTCATCCGATAATTTAGTGTTTGGTACATGAAATATGCAGCTGCAGACGGTGCATCTTTTGGTGGTCTCTGATTTTTGATATCTTTAAAACTCAGCAAGCTGCTTTGAGATTATTGTCATTTTTGGCGTAAAAACGAGGTTTTTGGGCTGCCGCTTGCTGAGATTGAAAGATATCGAAAATCGGAGACCGCCAAAAGATGCGCTGTGCAAAGCTGCATATTTCACATACCAAACACTATACTCTCTAATCAATATTTGTGGCCTTAAAGTGATGGTTCGCTTAAAAAATCGTCGATTTATGATGGGGTAAGGCAGTTGCCATGCAGACCTATAATACCGGCCGGGTCCAAAACTGGAACCGTTGCTAACACTATATCAAGTGCAGCTCCTACAATTGTGCGGCCACCTTGCGTCCACTGTTTTTGTGGAGGCTCTGAACACTACAGAGCAATTTACTGCATTATACTGTTCCTAAATCTTGTTTTACGCAGTAAGTTGTTGCAATCTGCCCTTGTATTCAACTTCACAAATATGCCTGCAATGTCTTACTGATCTGATTATTTTCCTTGATGTTGTAGAGTCGATAATTAAAAGCCCGCAGTCTGGTTTCCTCTATTGTTATTTTCGGCCTTGTCTTGAGTTGGATTACCTAGCTTCTAGATTTCTGCCGCCATCCCTGATTCAAAATCTCTAAACACCTCACGCCTCGATGTTTTGATCTGGTCCAAAAATAAACCTCTCTTTATTCTCGATTTGGACAACATTACATTGCAAATAATCATATATGCTTCGTGGGCTTCAATGAATGTAGGCTCAAAGTGCCCTATTGCTTGGAATGATTCTTGACATGCACCTTGGTGGCAATTTTATTTACACTGTGGAATTGAGGAGTCAGGTAGCCATGGCATCAAATGTATCGTTTGTTGTCCAGTTCTTCACCTTCCATCAGAACATGGCACCAGCTGAATAGTGAAACGCATGCAGGCAAAAGCTTCAATCGCAAAGTTAAACAAATTAACTGAATCAGAGATCACTAAATTGACTACTTCGACGGTGGATGAAACAGCTTTGGCCATTCTGAAGAGGGAAGGCAGTGGAGGAATCACAATAGTATGATTGCAGAGGATGATGATATTTTATCCCCAGTTTAATCCATATTGACCGAAATGACAGACAAAACATTCCAAACTGGCAGCTGCGGACATTGACAGTTCTGAATTTCACCAAGACACATGGAATCGCGACCTCATGTTAGAATTTGATTCAGCAAATATTCCATGGCACGGTATAGCAAATCTTGAGAGACCATGGTTGTGTAAGGTATGATGCAATGACCAACTCCTACCGTCCACTATGACCCTTGAAATCATTTGCCAGAGGGAATATGCACTGACTTTCGATGCAATTAAGAAGCAATTGCTGTTTTGAAATAAAGTTAGTTTAGCTTTGGACAGATGGACATCAACGAACAAACTACCCATAACATCAGTAATTGTGTACCATATGGATCGAAAAATGGCATTGTATGAAGTACAACTTGCATTCGATTAGGTTGATAGTCTGTCCTGTTCCCGTTTTGAAAGCTAATAAAGAATGACAGATCAAGGGCCAAGATACTGAAGCACAACTAGACGTACATTTGAAGGATGTGCTTGATCATTTTATGCATACCGACGGCCATTTCCTTGGTATCACAACTGATATTGCTTCTTCACATTACTCGACAACACGCGAGCTGCAATCTACCCTTGAGGCCTGTCGAATCGAGTAGCCGGCATTGAGGAACCCCATACAATGCATGGCGCACGTCATACATCTTACAGCAGGAGCATTCATTACCAGTCTCGCGGTAAAAGGACACGCCAAGTCTTGGGAAGCCCATGATCGCAATCAGCAATTTGGAGAGAATGAAAGTACAGAAATTGGGAAGAGTCAACGACTTCGAAAAGAAGGCAATGCGAGAATTATCAAGGTATTGGCCATGAGACCAGGTTGAATAAAGATAATTGAGAAAGTACATATTTCATGATATTTTGAAAGTCCTGAAACTGACCTTCATATAGCAGAAAATGCTTGCTATATTAATTACAGTAACACCTGGTCGCCGAAAGCAGGTTATGGACTGTTACAAAGCAAAAGTCCGCATTGCTGTACTTTCAATTATCGATGTGAAGACATGTTGGAACTCTACACTGCAGTGGATTGAGCACGCCTACCGATTATGGGAATTCACCCCTGAGTAGCTTCAAATTCCATAATACAGTGAATACTGGTCACTCTTTACAACTCAGGATGAATGGACAATTGTCAACTATGTCATGGAAGTATTGAAGTCAGGTCGATATTGGACCCTTTGTATGTCGGAGAGGCTTACAGTCACATTACATCACGTGATCACAGTGTACAATGACATGCTGGATCTCATGGATGGTGTGACCCAAGCTTTGGCCAAGAAGAAGACTCAATGTAATGAAGACATGTACTTCGCAATGAAGTTAGCTCAATAAAAGTTGTACAAATAATATGCTGATGTGACATGAACGGTGGGAATGATTCTCATTTCTGCAAATATCATCGATCCTTTCCGGAAGTTACGATCGTTTACAAAGTTTAACAGGGCAATGGATATTAATCCTGAGGACGAGACATTCTACATGACACAATACCAAGAGGCTTTTCGGAACTATATGGAGAATGAACGCTGTAACAAACATCGACTTGGGACAGTCAATACAGTCGAATCTGAACCAATCAGCAGTCTCATCCCCTCTGCAACAGCATCAGAGTCCTATTGATCATTCTTTGATCATTATGATTTGTCCAGCAATGATGAGGAATACTGAATGCGTAACACTTTGGCTCAGACGACACCCACACGAAGCAATCTTGGAGGCAGCTTACTGGGTGCTGTCCGCCACTATTTGAGTTTGCCACTTAACGCACCACACAATTGGGGACAAATCAATCCATATCTCAATGATTGCCAGTGCGACCCAATGGATATTAGAGTTACTTCTTGGTTACCGGACGTAGCCATTTAGTGGCACCAACATGAGGAAATTCACTCAAAGTCCGCCGATCTCTCTTATGTGGCAGGCGACATAATGTATCTCATACTCCATGGCGTCAGTGTGGAGGTCAGATTGTCCTTCGGCCGAGATGTGATTGGCTGGGGGCAGTCAATAACCAAAGCCCTGTCCCATCGTGAAGATGTCGTTCTCAGTTAGTTCGCTCCAGCCAAGAACTGCATTTTGACAGGCAATGACACAGAATTGGATACCACAAACACAGAAAACAACTCGGAAATGATGAAGGAGCCGGAGGAATGGTTATTTCATAGAATGGCAAAAGTTCATGACTTTCTAGAGATGTCGCCGGGCAGCCAAAACCTATGTGCTAACAAGAAGGACTCGCACGGTCACCACACACAGAAGTCCATCGTATGATACATGTCGGATACAGAAGAGATGGTCAAAGGATCTTGGTCACTCTTTCAACCTGATTGTGCAGCTGCATTTAAATTGTCAGAAACATCAGCTGTCCCACCAGCTTTATCCGCAAAGAACCTCCCTGAAGGAGGAACTCAAATAATAAATGTTCGCCGAATCCAGACAACCAACTATAATCCATTCAAAAGTGATAAGGAAATCGCACCTGAAAGCATTTCGGACACTGAAGATTGACTTCACAGCAATGGGGATTTAGAAAATCCAAATGACAGAGAAGATGATTGCGGGGCGGACATTGAATCTCATATAGATCAAGACAACAGTATTGAGGATCAGCATTGTCCAGGGCAGCGGGATGAGAACACCGCGCCAATTGTTCCCAGATTGATTCGACCTACGCGAAAGTTAAATAGACAGGCTGAATTGGTGTTGGTTACGGTCAACACAATGAAAACAAGGAGGAATCAGTGAGTGAAGAACAAGTTGGGCAAAATGCATCAATGATTCACCAGCATCTTTATATATCTTGTCCCAGAGATTCAGTTAGAGATATATTATGTGCTAACAACGATCAGCAGCTTGTGGATATCGGTTGATAGACAGATGTATCGCAGGCGCAATGAGGCTTTTGGCAAGATACATAGATTTTTGTCCTGTCAGAGCGAAGAGTGAAAGAATGTTACTGCACTTCGCTTTGCCACATGGCCACATCTAAATCGGTCACAAAGACAACAGATAAGTTCAAATCATCATGAGAGCCATTCTGGATGGCAGCAGATGTTGAATTGACAATTCATTAAAATCACTGTCTACGATTTGTGGTACTGAAAGTACGGTAATTAAACAGTAATTTGGTCGCTGTTACACATACCAGATATATTCCCAGCTTTTAATGGCAAAAAAAACATCACGATGGTCCCCGCCCCATGGTGAGATTGAGTGTCAATGATTTTTAGCTGTGCATTTTGGATAATTTATGTTCCTATTGGATAGAAACATTCATTTTTCAGATATTGGCTGCCTTTACGGGTAAAAATCACAGCGACATGCTTCCTGTCACATCTTGAGAATGAGCGTGAGCAGAGCATCAACGAGTTTAAACTTCGCATCATCGGAAATTTATGTTACAATTGGTTCCAGGTATCCATTTACTAGATGTCGGCAGCCTTTACTGGCAAACTCAACAGTGGTATGCTCCCTGCCACATCGTGAATATGATCGTCAACGCAGTGTCAACAAGTTTAGTTGTTGCTATTTGGTAATCATGGCGGTGCATGGATTTTCACAATCGTATTGGAATTATTGACTACCCTGAGATACCAAAATACGATTTATCAAAGATGAAACACCGATTCCGAATTAATCGATATTCTAAGCTGCAAAGTATCCAAGAATGCATTATGGGATATTGACAACGCAATTTGGATATGATGATACTAACAAACTCCAAAAACAAGAGCTTTGTATGAATCTATGGATGGACCCGCAGGGCAACCAGCTGAAAACCTGCCCAATGCAGACGTATTTGGAATGTACCATAGAACCGTATGCAAGTTCACAGTTTGAGTTCATTGAGAACCTGGACCGCCAATTTCGCAGCGGTTCGGTTTGGACCTGGACCAGAACCCGAAGTGATGGTCCGGAATGGTTGCTAATACTCGGTACGTGTCGATATAGTGGGGTGGATAAGGAACTGTGCTGTGGAGGTGGTGAATGGGAGATGAAGGTTAGCCTGCTGATGAGGCTCTGCAGAACCCCAAGCTGACACCCTGCAGTCACCAATTGGCTATTTCACCCTCTCGTCTTTACGTATTTCCTTACAAGTAACTATAGTTTAATCTTTCTTAGTTCAGGCTGAACATAGATCAAGCCATTTAGTATGATACATTTTGTACTTGATTATACTGAACTATACCAATGAGTATTGACAGTTACCAGTTGAAATCTCGGAGTCTACAGTAATCAGACGAATTTTGAGTATACCATAGTACTTGCAGGTATGAAGCAGCTCTGCACTGTAATTAAGAATTATTGCATGTCCAGTTATTATCACTCGTCGATTGGGATACCAAGCAGTACCATCCAGCTCTATATATGTAAGTAAGTACTATCAATTAGAACGGTTGCGCTTTATTGTAATGCGGTGGTAGTTTACCTAATGTACACTTTATTCTATGATATCTTCTTTGTATGAATATCATAAGCTGACTAGGTTCAAATCCTTGATTTCACCTTTCACGTCATCGGATGTGACTGTAATCTTTTCTAGACGAGTAGAGAGAATGGCAACGTAGATTCTCTCCTAAGTACCCCCTGACTCGGCACTCCAATGCATACGTGCATACCATTTGACGTTCCAAGCGGTCAGAATGGTCTGTAGCCTGTGACGGGGAAGCTTATGACTTTGGACTATACCATTCAGGGTCTTCGCATCTGTACATCGATGTGTGAATGATGGATTTCAGCCAGGTTATTATGGGCTACTTACTGATGATTGCAAGAATTGGAGAAGAAATCCACATCCTAAGTTGACCTCTTCCTGTTGTTCCTGCAAAAGTCTTTGGTAGCGAGAGCAGTCTACTTGCTTCCTGTCCTAAATCCGAGCTGTCGCACTTAGTTTTAAACTCCTTAAGAAAACTTCTGCTGTCGAGGATAACCTTGGAGTAGTCCGCTCCTTAGCCGGCACTGTTCAGAGCTCAAGAAGCAATCTTCGTCAGTATAACAAGCAGGACTGTATGTATGCTGTGGTTCCCGAGGTATGCCACCTGCTTGGTCAGTACTGTATATCTTCAGATTTGAGTATCAAGAGATTTGCTGTTTCTTGCAAAAGCTTCACTCCCTGCATTTGCTCTCTTTTGAGGCTCACCATAGTGCCTACACGGCCCTCTTGATCCATCTCCTTTACTTTCTCTTTCTCGTACTCCCATTTCTGTTTATAGACATTTACAAGATTCTTTGCGTACTCTCCTGTGATGCCAAGCCACTACAAATACCCCGACCCCGCATTGGGACAGGGAAGACGGGTGCAAACTAGTGTTGGCAATGGATCGGGACCGTCAGTTCCGATCGAGGTACCGGTCGGAACCTAACTGCAGCCAGAGTGGCCGTCCGGGTCGTTAACAAACATGAATTGTCGCTTAGGGTACAGTTCCATCGACCTCACCCTACCTGTCTGAATTGGGCGGGTTCTCAGCGGTTTATACAGCGGGTCCATCTGTAAATGTATATAACATTCTTGCCTGTGCTATTCGATTATGGTACTGAATCAAAATTGACCATTTGCCATCCTGTAATAACATTTTCCATGTTTTGGATGTTGTGAGATCGAGAAAATTTTAATTCATGTTTTTCTTTTAATGATTTGTATTTTTGGACAGGGAGGAGGTCAATAGTTCAATGATGAGGTCAAAAATCCATTCTATGCGATCATTACCCGATCTGCCTCCCCAGCAATTGATTACCCTCAGTTGATGCTGAGTTGACAGATATTGTCACAATGGCGCCGTGACCATGTCACTTGCTCTGTTGCACATAGTGGGTGTCATTACATTGGTTATGGATAGCAGCGAGCAAATCACTTACCAATTACCTCATTTACAAGATCAAACATTGTGGAGGCTCCATTGATGCTTGAGGTGTAGCGGCATTGACACAGACCATATTGCCTATAAAGGCTGTCAATACTTCGATTATGGGTAAATGCCGTAGCAAAGCCCTTGGATTACCCAAGATGCAACACACAAAACTGTTGACGCTCTGTTGACACTGCGTCGATGCTCTGTTGACACTCTGTTGGTGCTGTGTCGACGCTCTGTTGACACTCATTTTGAGGTGTAACGATATCAACTAACACGATATTGCCAATAAAGGCTGCCAATACTTCGATTATGGATAAATACCATATCACAGCCCTTGGATTATACATGATATAACACACAAATTTGTTGACGTTTCATTGATATTCATTTTCAGAGAGGAGTTGTGACCATGACATGATCAAATTTGTGCAGAATGGCTTCCAATACATTGACTATGAGTCTATGCCGTAGCAGAGCCGTTGGATTATATATGATGCAACAACCACAAGCGTTGACCCTCTGTTGACACTCGGTTGACACTGTGTTGATACTCTGTTGATGCTCAGTTGATGCTCTGTTAACGCGCTGTTGATGCTCTGTTGATGCTGATTTTGAGGTGTAAAGGTATCGACACACACGATATTGCCTATACAGGCTGCCAATACTTCGATTTTGGATAAATGCCGTAGCACAGCCCTTGGATTCTACTAGTGTAAAGGCGGCACGTGACCCGGGGCCGGGTAACCGGCATTCTATATAGTCAGCTTGCGACGAGCCTTAGATCTCTCGCAATAATCTTACCTATACATCTTCATCTACTATCACTTGCATCCACGTTTGCAACTGTATTCCAATAATTACCATACGTATACCTATGAGGCCGAACGCAGGCAAACGTGCACTTACACTGTTATTGCTTTTTCAGTACACGGATAAGTTTCACTCACGGGATCACGAGTTGACGAGTTTTACCTATTTTTCCGACACACGACGCAATGCAGTCAACAATTCAGTACACTTCCCTGCAAACAAGATATCGAAGCATCATTAATGCGAAGCTCGAAGCGGTGAACTTTCCATCAGTCAATCGAGCCCATGATGCCAGCGGAGTAGAGATCAAGTCCAATTGGCACACAGGGCGCATCACCACCAATGCAGACGATTACTATCCCGACTGCAGGACACCACCCAGTCAACGACAAAAATCGCATACCATCGATCCAGACGTGTTCAAGACGACATCCATCACTTCCAATGGCTACAATCAACCACCGGACAACTGAGAATTCATGATTGCATCTCTGAACGCATCAATCCACGGCGGAAACCTAGAGATCACAGAGCCCAATTGGCCCACAAGGTCTGTCACCGACATTGAAGGCGATGATCACGAGTACAGGACAAGATCAATTGAGCGCGATCACCAGCCCAAGCGCCTACAAAGGAGGGAATGAGCTCATCTGGGAATGCCATAATGTCGAAAACAAATGTGAAGTCGACAGACGATGTCCGAGTGGGCACAGTCACGACTACGATCCTTCTATTTGAAAGATGTGCCCCTATCTCAGTTTGCGTGTACAACTACAGCTCTAGCCACCTCGAAGAAGCCCGCTTCCAGACGGATCCTAAGGCAAACCTACCGATACATTACTCGAACGGAGCATACCTACAGAGCAACATTGCTCTACGAATGAAGCACTGTTACCGCCACGAACATCTGCAAAAGCGAAATGCACTTACGGAGATGACACCCCACGATTGAAGGACAATAAGGATGTGAAGCTTCCCGTCGATTGAAGCAAAGTGATAGTGGTGATACATTGCGCAGCGTGAAGTGCATTTACGGACACAAGGATTATGGGCAATCGAAGTTCACCTACCCTCGGAATGATCTTCGACTGCAATTACATTAACAAGAAGGCGGCAATCGACAAATCAAACGTCAACGATCCTTTGACACTCAGCAAGCAAAATTATTTGCGGTGTCAGCGCTCATAGCGACTCTGGACGAGAATCAAATAGCGAGATGCAACGCGTACGGGCTCTGTTTGACTGCGGCGCAACCAGCATCATTATGACACCGAGGCTTCACAACTGACTTGGGATATCACATCTGGCTGCACTCATAACCATCCTCGCTATGACCGGAGGGGTGATGCAACATGCAAAGGACAGCCGGAAGACACAGATTACAGTCCAGTACTTGGACTATCTTGCACTGGTGGACAGATCAGATGTGCTAGTCGTGCCAATGCGGGCATACGATTTAGTACTTGGCTTACCATGGCTTCCCAAACCAAATCCATCAGCCAAATGTAATTCGGTCCAGAAGTTAACTGCACACCTCCCAGACACTCCGGTAGCCCTCACCACTGCTTCCAAGTACTTCCAGATGCTCCTAGCCCCCCCTGGAGGGTTGGAAAGTGCTCTAAGACTCGGCAAGAGCATGCTCATGTGCTTCTGAATGCACCTGTAGTGATAGAGGTGTATTCAGGATGCTACAAGATTGACTATTAGAATAGTCAAATTTTGGAGCTGCTAACACCTCTGCGCAGATATGCGGGAGACTTCGAGAGCTGCTGGAACCTCTGTGCAAGCTCTGCGGGAAACTTGGTGCCATATTGTCACACCAGTTGTTCATAGAGTTCCATAACCACAAGGCATTTCATTGATCATATTGCTCTTTGTTCCAGTCACAAGATTCGCTACATCATGATATTGCATGAATTCTCTAAGTCTCTCTATCTATAGATACAGGGTACAGTGATAATGGAAATGGACTCAGCGGACAGGCACTACATATTAGGGAGCTGCCGGGGTACATAGACATCATCTCATTATACGAAATACACTCTATCTTTCCCAGCTCTCAGTCTCATGCACTCATGCCGAGCTTTCGAAAATCCACCCAATTTGTGTGGTTCATCGTGGCTTGGTATTCCTTCATATCTCACCCACTTCGTACTGTTCTCAAGCAAGCACCACCCTTTCACACGAATTCCCTTCAGATACTATGCAAGGTGCGGCAAAGTCGTCATGATGCGCTGTCCGCATTCTAACTCCACCATTTCACCACACTGTGATACAGTGAACTTAGAGATGCACTCCCAGTGCGTGATCGAGCAAGTGTGAAGGCCGTAACCGAGCCAGTTTCGAGATACACTTGGGGGCTGTGATCGACCCAGTTTGGAGATGCACATGGAAGCCATTAATGTGCAAACTAGAAGGACGTAATCGTGAGAGGTTACAGATACACTAGAAGGGTGTGATCGAGCGAGTCTGGGGATGCTCTTGGATGCCATGATCGAGCGATTTTAGAGATGCACTTAGAGGGCGCAATTGAGTGAGTTTGGAGATACACTTGGAGGCTGTGATCGAGCGAGTTTGGAGATGCACTTGAAGGCCATGAATGTGGGAACCTGAAGAACATAATCATGCGAGGATAGAGATACACTCAGAGGCTATGATCGAGCGAGTGTTGAGATGCACCTGGAGGCCGTGATCGAGAGAATTAGGAGATGCCCTTGAAGGTCGTGATCGAGCGATTTTTGAGATGCACTTCGAGGGCGTGATGGATCAAGTTTGGCGATGCACTTGGAGGCCGTGATCATGCGAGTTTCAAGATACAGTTGGATGCTGTGATCGAGCGAGTTTGGGAATATACTTAGAGGCCATGATCGAGCATGATTGGAGGAGTACTTCGATGCGGTCAATCTGCAGGAGGTAATTTGGGGGGGAGGCGTGACGGAAGCTGAGACTCTATTCATTGTTTAATTCACATAATTGTGGGAATATAGAGTGTTGAGTACAACATGGTGTGCCGCGAGATGAGAGCCTGGCTGGGAGTGGGAGACAGTAGATCTTAGGACGATGCAGTACACGGTGTATACAGTACTCAGTGCATGCTGTACTCAATGTATGCTGTACTCAGTGTTTGCTATATTTGGTGTATGCTGTACTCGGTGTTAGCTCGTGATCATGGCATGGAGAAATAGAGGGTGATGTCTTAACTTTTTGTTATCATGTGATTATAGAGTTGAGGACTTTAAAGAGAGGGATGATAGGATATGTAGGAAAACATCATGAGAAACTGGGACTTAAGAGAATTTCGTGTGCGAGGCAATTTACCATATCCCATATGGCAGGTACGAGTCCCGATCTGGCGTGTAATTACACCAATACAAGGTCTTCCCCACCCAATCAAGCAAGTCGTACCCCTGATGTCTCATATCCCCTCATATCCTCCACATTATTTTCATCTTCATCCCTCATCTCTCTCTTTCCCGTCCTCAACCCTACCATCATTGAAGAACACAGAGTTAAGTCATCCCTCTTCATCTCTCTATGGCATGATCATGAGTCGACACTGTGTAAAGCATACCCCGAGTACAGCATACACCAAGTACAGAATACACCAACTACAGCATACACCAACTACAGCATACACCAACTACAGAATACACCAACTACAGCATATGCCCAATATTGTTTGTCTTCCCTTCATTCTGATGATTACGCGTTGGCCCTTGAATGTAGCTTCAGCTTCCGGCATGCCTCTCTACATGATCGAAAGCCATTAGCCAGCTCTCCATGACAGCTCAAAGGTAAAGTCACATTGTCACATTCCTACTGTTGCAAGTTTACTAACTGATGAACTTAGGCTCAGCGCCAGCCACGCCGTGCATCAACTGCCTCCCAGTACACGTCCAAACTGACTCGATTATGGCCTACAAGTTCGCACGATCATGGCCACAAAGTGCATCTCGAAACTCGCTCAATCACGGCATCTATACTCGCTCGCTCACAGCCTCTAAGTGCATCTCCAAACTCGCTCGATTACAGCCTCCAAGTGCATCTCCAAACTCGCTCGATTACCGTCTCTATACTCGCTCGATCACAGCCTCCAAGAACATCTCCAAACTCGCTCAATTATGGCCTCCAAGTTCGCACACTCATGGACTTGAAGTGCATCTCTAGCCTCGCTCGATCATGGCCTCTGAACTCGCTCGCTCACACCCTCCCAATGCATCTCCAAACTCACTCGATCATGGCGTCCAAGGTGAATCTAGAAACTCGCTCGGTCACAATCTTGGAGTATATCTCTATGTACACTCAATCATTGCCACTCAGTGTATGTCCAAATACGCTCGAATACCGCCTGAAGGTGCATTTCCAAACTCGCTCGATCACGGCCTCAGAGTGTATCTCTCAGTTCACTCGATCGTCATTTGCAGGCGCACCTCGAATTGCTCTCAAGCACTGCCAGAAGCCTGTCCAGATATATCGTTTGTAGATGGGTAGCTATATAGATACATTGATACATAGATACAAAGAGGAGAATACCAACTAAATACATGAGCTTTAACAATCTTTGAACGATAAGTAGTAGCTATGATTTCCAGGTGCACCTGCAGCATTCCCAAAGAAGAAGTTTCTCCCAGACTGCTCTACTGTAATTAGAGGTGCTCCCAGACGTGTCGCCGGCGCTCCCAGACTTGTCGTTGGCGCTCCCACACTAGTCGCTGGTGCTCCCAGGTGCACCCAAAGTTCTTTCCGGCGCTCCGAGGTGTTCCCAAACTTCTCACAATCACTCCCATGGTACTCCTGAACCAGTGATCGGAGATCTAAGTGACTCCTAGGGCTGGCCGGAATGCCCTTCTGTGGTCTGATACTTTCCTGAAATTGACGCATCTAAGTTTACACTCCACATCCTCTCAGACACTTCTGGAGACTCTCAGATACTAAAATACATTGTGCTGATGTCCTGACATCATCTCGACTCGATCAACTCCCTGCGATCACCGAGTGCGAGTGAAGCGGAGGAATGACACCGATTACTATGGCAGTGGCATTAAAGGTCTCAGAATCCGAAAACTACCAACTTCTGTGGCGTGGTCCGGATATACAGACACTCGTAGCAACCGCATTCAACGATCTTCTAACTAGCCTTGAAGTCGTCGTAGGATTTGCCCCACAGACTCGGGAATGCATAGGGCTGCTGGGAGTGACTTTGCAAGACATTACCTTGGATTCACCAGGTGATACAGACCCAAGTGCGGGACGCCACGAGCAGAGAGCAGCTGCGGTAGTTGCGGCAGAAGAGCCCCTCCAAGGAGACACTAGAATGACTGCTGCTGGTTCACCGAAACCCGAAGGGAGTGACTGCACGGCAGGGCTTGGCTGCTGTATGGGCGAACCGTTAATGACAAGACCTCCTGGATATTCCCTTCCATCATTTCCATCTTTTATCTTGATTCCTTTGGCTAACATCGATGGAGCAGTTCGGAGATATTCCCGACAGACGAATGACAATTGCAAGTGAAGAGTGTACTTTGGAAAGTCGAAGACTTATGAAGCAATTGAATCCACAGGCATGAGATAATATCCCAGATGCGAGAGACGATGGTCCTGCAGATGGCTACTTATCGCCGACCAGAGCTATCATTGAGACTATTTGAATTGGACTGACGAGCGCCAATATGCCCATCCCGGAGATGCTCGGAGATGGACGTCAATCAATCTTTGGCAATGGAGATATACATGAAATTATGTGGAATTCTACCCTACCTAATATACTTACGAAGAAAAGCTACGGGACTAGCAAATGAATGCCGACACCCCGCTATATGTATTGGCTTCTATGCTGTACCGAGTACAATCCCGACTACTATTCAAGAGATTACACTGCCGATGACAATGCGGAATACAATGACAATTACAATACAGAATACAATGCCATATCTGTTTCGAAGTTACATTACGATCCCGAATGAGATCCCGACTCAGACCCGGCGATACCGAGCTAGACAAGTACAATGACAATTGATGACTGCAATCGACTTCTGAATTAAGCCCTTCCAATCGATGTTCCTTACGAAGCTATATGAGATTAGTCGCCGGCGGAGCAACAACTTTCAAAACAGGGGGATGAGAGTACCCGAATCGCAACCCCTACCGCGAACAATTACATTCCCGGTAGCACAGGAATGATGCACTGTATAATCCAGTCACCAATTCAGAAGGCTAGCTGCGGCAAGTGCACCTGGACATGAATCGACTAGTGGACTCAGAGAACGACGATAAGTGCACGAAGTCCAGTCATGGCAAACAAACCTACAGATACATCGACAAGGACTCCCAAGGATAGCCAGCGAGCGCACCCAGCGATCTGAGACGATAAAGTTCAGCTAGCATACGACGGACGTCCAGTAGACCTGTAAATGCATCCCATAGATGAGATGTCAAACAAGCCTGATCCATACTGAACAAGGGCGAATATGGCTACCGAAGCAGTTCCGGAGGAGATACCGAGCAACTGCAATATGGTAACCAAAGCAGTTCTGAACACAATGCCAAACAACTGCGACATTGCTACCGAATTGGTCGCTAAGGAGATCGAAAATGACCACCGAGCCTACCAAATAGTCTACCAAATGGGATCACAAGAGACAGTCAAGATAACTACCAGGAGATGATCACGGAGATCTCACAGCGACGGATGACACTGCTCATGGACTTCACATGGAGATCGCGAGGATTACCATGAGCATTACAGTACCAAGCCACTGACCGAGACACTTACCGAATAGCGTACCGAATGATCAAGAAACTGTTGCTGAACGGCATACCGAACTGAATTCCAATCCTCGTCCCCGGAGGCCTACCCAATGACTACCAAGAAGCGAACGGATATTCTACCGAAGCTGCGTACCGAGATGGACACAGAGAAGTCGACCAAGAACACACCGAAGTCATCATCCGAATGACTTTCAGGAAGAAGCGGGCTACCGATACTCTACGAAATGCCGATTCAAGAGAGGCCGGAATCTGCATATGCAAACCACCTTTCCGAGAGCGGAAGCGCACTCCTATAGCGGTGTGTATGACCACCTACTGTGAAGTTTACATGTTAGATATGGATCAATGACATACTACTCACGCCTGATGCAATTGCCGCATTCTACCACCCTCAATGGTCACCAGCGAGTCACATATGAGAACTGACAGCAATGCCGATGCCCGGAGCGAAAGCTCACATCATTGCCAAAGTCACGACGAGACGGCGTTGCTATGACGTCGAGATTGAGAGGATTGGGACGCCTCTTACGACAGTAAGTCAACAGGCTGAACAAGTCACGAGGCATAGCGGTTGCAATGACATCAAGATTGAGCGCATTGGGACGCCTTATATGACGGTAAGTCAACAGGCAGAGCAAGTCTGGATAGACACTGCACAGAGGGCGACGCAGAAGGACGACCGAAGCCGAAGGTAGATAGTCTGCAGATGAAGCGAAACCCGAACCAAATTCCATGTCGAATCAGCTATTAGAATTACAATCCCAAATCATCAATGAATCCTAATATCAATTCGGAGATCCAAATTACACTACCCCGAGCCACGCCGGCAATCAATAATCTATATGAAGTCGTCGACGGAGCAATGAATATTTAAAAGAGGGAGATAGGGGTGTCACATCAGTCAGGTCCTACCGACAAGTCAAAAGTACACATGGAGGCTGCCTACCAAGACATGCACCGACAAGGCTACCAAGACGTCCTACAGACATGTCACGAGTACGCCGTGAGGCACATCTCCCAAGTTGACGAAGATTCTACTAAAACCCCCTGCCGAGAGCGAAACCATGTATTCGACCACATGGTTACCAGAGCAGACTTCCAAAGACGATTACCGAGTCAATGCCACTTACCGATGACTACCGGCTGCAAGATACATTCTCCAGAGCATGCCGAAGCACTACATGGAGCTCAGAAAGCGCAAGCAGGGTTGAACATGATTACTCAATTGACGTATACCATTGATGATTACCGACGGCTACGGCCGATGCCGGCAGTAGAAGCTCCAATCAATGCCAACTCATGAGCGGAAGCTCTACCGCCCGGACGAATTCGGACAATGAGAGAAACCAAAATATGACCTACGAGTGCGGTACTGGATGCCAGGTCGGATGCTGTATGACTTCGGGAGTGGAGATAAGGAGGAATTCAGGTTCAAGGCTCGGGAGCGGAGGAAATGGGTCAATAGAGTTTCGTAACTCAGAACTGGAGGAAAGTTATCAATTCGGCGTTCCTTTCTTCTACTTCTTCTCTTCTCATCTGTTCTCCATACTTTGTTACATCCTTGGATCTCGGCCCGGTATACATGGGGTCGGCATGTGTTTTACCATCTCAGGATCTCAGTCAATGGGAAGTGGAGTTTTCCCGCGCGCCGTATCCACCGAAAGGCTACAGTATGGTGACAATTGGTAGCGGCATTTTTGAGTTTGTATGAGTACGTATGCGGCATAATTGTTTAATGGTTTTCTTTCTTATCCATTTCACTTGTATGGCTTATGCAGCCCAGGAGGTCTGGACTTAAAGAGGGGGATAGTGTAACGGCGTCACGTGACCCAGGGCCGGGTAACGGCCATTCTATATAGTTGGCTCGCGACGAGCCTTACATCACAAGCGATAATCTTACCTATACATTTACATCTACTATCACTCGCATCCACGTTTGCAACCGGATTCCAATAGTTACGATACGTATACCTATGTGGCTGTACGCAGGCATACGTGCCCTTACAACAAGATGCAACACACAAAATTGTTGACGCTCTGTTGACGCTCATTTTTAGTGTGGGCTGTGACCATGTCACGATCACTTTTCCTCAGTACAGCTGCCAATATGTTGATTATGGATATCTGGCATAGCAGAGCGGTTGGGTTATAAACGATGCAATACCTAAAATCGATGACACTCTGTTGACACTCTGTTGATGCTGTGTTGATGTTCTGTTGACACTCTGTTGACGCTCTGTTGATGCTCATTTGGTGGTGTAGCAGTATCGACACACACGATATTGCCTGTAAAGGCTGCCAATACTTCGATTATGGATAAATGCCATAGCACAGCTTTTCGATTTCACAGGATGCAACCCACAATATCAATGACGCTCTGTTGACGCTCATTTTTAGACTGCGGCAGTGACCATGTCGCGATCACTTTTGCTCCAAACGGATGCCAATACATTGATTATAGGTAGATGCCATCGCAGAGCCCTTGGATTATACATGATCTAACACCCAAAATCATTGACACTCTGTTGATAATATGTTGACGCTGTGTTGATGCTCTGTTGATGATCTGTTGACGCTCTGTTGACGCTGATTTTGAGGTGTAGCATTATAGAAACACACGATATTACGAATAAAGGCTGCCAATACTTCGCTTATGGGTTGATGCCGTAGCGCAGCCCTTGGATTATACAAGATGCAACACCCCAAATTATTGATGCTCTGTTGACGCTCATTTTCAGAATGGGGATGTGACCATGTTGCTTTCCCGTTTGCCCATCAAGGCTGCCAATATGTTGATTATGGATAACAGCGAACACATGGCATCCCAATGGACTTACTTACCCAATGAAAAACTGTTGATGCTCCGTTGACGTTCACTTTCAGAATGTGGCTGTTACTGTGTCCATTTCTCTTTTACATATAAAGGCTACCAATACTTAGGTTACGTATAACAGCAATCAAATAGGTTTCGAATTCACTTACTTACCAGAGATAATATCGTTGACACAACGTTGACGCTCATTATCAGAATGTGGCAGTTACCGCATTGCAGTCTCTTTTGCCTACAAAGGTTGCCAAACCGTTGATTATGTATAGAAGCGAGAAAATCACATTCCAATTAAGTTGCTTACATATCCAAAAATCATTGACGCTCTGTTGATGCTCACGGTAAAAATGGGGTTCTTCACGTGCCACTTTCTCTTTCAGCTATAAACGTTGCCAATACTTCTGTTATGCATATCTGGGAGTAAATCGCTTCCCAATTAAGAAACATACAACACGACAAATCATTGCCACTCCGTTGACTCCTATTTTCAGCATTGGGCTGTATTCGTGTCATATGTTCTTTAGTCTATCAACGCAGCCAATACGTTGGGTATGAATCACAACAAGCACCTCGGTTTCCAATTAACTTACGTATATGACTAACAATCGTTGATCGTCGATTCACATTCACCATAAACCTGTCCTAACTGTTGGTTTATGGAGCATAATTTTGTCCGAATAATCATATAGTCATTATTGACAGCCAATGAATAATTTGAATCAATACTCATGTGCATGCAAAAGCTTTATCACGTATCAATTTCTGATCAACTGATGCAGAAGTTCTCTGAGCGATGGATAACTTAGCGCGGTGACATTTCAGCGCTTTCAGTTGGCAATTCACCGCATGTAAAGCCATAACCTAATTGTTCATTAGTATAGTACAACATACTCAGTTTGCCATATCCAGTTCGATCTGCTCGATTTCCATGATGAACCATAAGCGATTTTCACCATGCTCACTATGTGCAACCAGTCTAAATGCGGAGTAATGTAGTTGGTTGTATGGGTGAATCGAACATGATGGTGGTCATTTATCCAGATTCCCGCTGCGCAATCACTGCTTGTTCAATGACTCGTATGTCATTACTATGTGAATCTTTTTAGTAAAGTTTATCTTTGGTTTAGATTGCGTGTTCTCACTTATCCATAAAAGGCAGGTCGATATTGCGTTGATCAATTTTCAATCAACTTGGTTTGGAGACTAGACTGTTCTTATGGCCCTTATGACCCTTGCGCATGCACAAACAAATTATCATCTATAACAATATAGTTACCGAAATCAAAAAAATTCTTTCACGTAACAAAATAGAGTTACCAACTACTTTTTGCGGAGAGATGTCATCAACAATGACATTTTGTGCAGGTTTTGTACACATGACCTACGAGCCAATACAATACATTCATCTGAATCCATTTCCTATATGGTAGGGAGGTATGGAGAACATTTGCAGGGGTGAAAGCTTACGAGTTTAATAGGCTTCAATGTGTTAATTGGTGATCAATTGGGTATTGCGTCAGTTGTGAGAGCCAATATCCATATGTGAGACGGTCGTTTGCCGCATGCTATTCACATATGCCTACTCTATCCCGAGTTGTCCCTTGCAGCATTGCGATTTTCCGCTGGCACTATCATGTATCGCCATCAGTTCTCCAAACATTGTCAGCGCAGTCGCATGCGCAAACTGATCAATTTCCGACTGAATGACTACCTTAGCAATCAATATGGCTGTTCTTGACCTCAAATCTTACAAATGATACAAGATGAAAAGTTGTTCACACACAACTTCAGGATGTAGCAGGGAGCATGTCTCTCATTGTTTTGACTATAAAGGCTGCCAATAAAACAAATAAAGAAAATGATGTAACAAAGTTAATATTTTGCACAGAACAGTAACATGTCTGACTGCGACCATAAATAGAAAAACCCGACAAGCAGAACCAGAGCCCAGGACTGACAGGTCTAGGCAAACCCAGCAAAACCCATGGGTTGACGGGTGCGGGTACGGGTTTGGCCCGCCAAAAAGCTCCGGGTCTTGTTTTCGGATGGGTCTGGAACCAATCCAAAGTATGTTTCAGGGCCAAACCCGGACCGGTTGTTAACACTAGTGCAAACTGATTCCTTTTCCTCCCTCATTGCGTGCTTCCATGCGCTGATCTTGTTACAGTGCAAGCGGGATACTTTAGTAGTGGTCACAGCACTCGCAACGCTCGAGAATCTGCATGGTGGTATACTTGGTGGTCCTTCTGGCCGGAACTTGTGACATCGGTAATACTTTGTTGGCAAAGTCCTCGAACATACCATCGTCTTCATCTCCGGCAAGACCTGATGCCTTGTTTACATCCAACTCTATGTCATCAATCACATCCTGTACGAATCAGTCAGCATAGATACCAATCAGGAAGTAAAAGTCCAACTTGAGAACCCTTTGTGGCTCTCGACCTCGTCATAGTAGGTTGTTTCTTTCTCCGTTGCCTAGACAGTGGCAGCTCACTCTCTTGTTCCTCCATTTCATTTCTATCTTCCTAAGCTTTTTCTCGGCCATGCTCTGCATCATCCGCATGCTATTCCTGTCAGTATTGATGGATACAAAGATGTAATGAGGGGTCTAACCTAGGACCTCCTGTTTGCAACCTACTGAGGCTCCATTGCTATCGTTTTTGAGGACTCTGACTGAGTTCCACTCCGTGAGGCAGTTTCAGCTATAACCAGGCGTCATGCTCAGTTGCCATTCCGTTCCAAGTCGTTACGAGTTTCCATTACATGATGTAGGATCCCATTCTCATCATCATCATCATCATCATCATCATCATCATCATGAGCGTCATGAGCATCAACATTGGCGGCATCGCCATCACCAACGTCGTAGTCGCCACTTGCGGAGATTCTGTAGCTGTCTCTGCCACATCAACCAAATGTTGGTTCCCTCCATAGAACAGTGTATTATTAGGTTGAGAAGGCTTCTGTAATGTCAAACCGGAGATTACGTTACATATATGTTGTTCGAGTTCCCTCATGATTCCTCCGAATCACTGTCACCATCATCATCATCACAAAATCTTTGTAGACGAGCATCGAACACAAGATAGTCCTGATCACAAGGGTCAAGACTGCACATATGGTGCACTGACTGTTTCAGCCAACAACGAGCATCGACAGAGGACAGATGGCAGGTTATCATGATGGGGTACATAGTGTTGGGATGAAAGTGGATGTAGACGCACTTTGAGAGTCGAAGTGATTGTTGGAGAATGTATAGAGGTGTAACTGCATGAGGTTCAACAGTAGTGCAAAGCTTAGCATATGATGTCATTTGCCATGCTCGCAGGTAAAACTGTAATTGTAAAACATATTGACAAGGATGATTGCACAGAACACTACCAGATCATCAAGCGGGTTGAAAAGTCGAAAACGAAAACTCTATTAATCTCTTGTAATATTGTTTTTGACATATGCAATACAGTCAACTATTGGCAAGTACTTGTCAGTATTTTAAATTACAGGCTCACTTGGAAGGCACACTGGACATCGTATTGTCATAAGTTAACTGCAAAGATAATACTGACAGGTACAGAGCTAAACAGTCAGGTATTCCGGAATACCTGTATATAAGTCGAACTGAAATCAAGCCAAAAATCTCTAAGGCCGCTGGCGCAAGAAAACCTGGTATCAATAAATACAGAGCCATACATTGAAGTGCTGAACGATACTGGTGCTGCTGTCAAACACGAACTGAGCCAAAGATTACCTTAAACGCAGAGGTTCAGAAATCCAGCAGTCTCGATAGGTACATAGCTTCACAGCGCAGTAGTTTCCAATATCATCGTACAATTCAAACTGCAACCAAGTCAAGGACATTTTTAAAGGCGCTGGATAGAGAAAAGTCGGTATTTATACGTACAATAGTATACAGAGCAGTATTTGAAGATACCATAAAACAAATGAAGCTCAACCGAGCAAAGGATATCTTTGAGGTGGGAGAGTCCGAAAATGGAGGTATTAGCGCGAATAGCGCCATACAGCGCAGTACTGGGAAATACAATGCCATCAGTTATACTACAACTGAGCGATGGATTTCTTAATAAAGCAGTTGATTGGGAAAGGGACCGTTACTCATACGCATCGTGCAATACAGCACAGTATTGAAAATACCCTGAGTTTCATCATTGATCAACTGACCTAAAGATCTTTCAGAACACTTTTGCAGTAGGGATGATTCCAGTATCAATGGGTACAGGTTTCCATTCAGTGGTATTATCATGTATTTCAAAGCACAATGGTGGGAGAATGTTGACTGTGTACAATGATGATATATAGTGACGCATACCGTGCTGTATGGATGAGGGTTCAATTATACTCGGAATTCAACTCATCTGAGAGCCGTATGTAGAATGATTGTCTTCTGAAGGCCCCACAGGTAATCTTGAAAATGGGAAACATATATGACCCGTTACTGGTCAGTACTGACGAACATTCGAAAAGGCTCACAAAACAAGTGCTAAATCGTGAGAGTTCTAAAGTGAACGGAGAGATAATCTTTGCTGTTGTACAGGAAAGTCAAAGCTGAACAATACTGACACACACTGATAAGTATCGCTTACTATTGCTCCATTGCAGAGTGTGCGCATAGTAAGTCATTACAAAGTTCTTACTACCTAGCGAGCGGGGTGCTGGCCGTCACATTCAGACCATGTTCTATCGAGGCATTTACCAATGCCAAGGACCATCTGAGGTCATAACATTGCCTACCATAGGTGCAATAAGCAAATAAAAGTTAGAATATGAGAGGTGTTTGAAAAGCCTTGAAATAGTCTGTGATAAAATATAGGAGCAATTTATTTGAAGCCTACAACAACAGGAAATTTTGAATGTAAAACCTTTAGGAGACTTCACAAAGAGGTCTGTCAGAAGTTGCTGACTATATTAGATGTATACAGTAGATATAGAAAATTGCAGTATGTCCTTTGCATATACTTTATCACCTATATAAATCTTAAATCTGTTCACTTTGTTATAGTTGACAATCATCTTTTTGTTATTGTCTCCAGCCCTCGCAGGGGTACTAAGACTTATCGGACGCGACTGTACATGTGGTAATATACTAACTGTTAGCTACAGACAATATACGAATACCGCTGTTGTCTACATCGAAAGGTATCCAATAAGAAATATTTGACTTGGCGATGTCGGAGACATTTGTCATTTGTTTTTAGTGACCCGGCAACGGGTGGTTGGCGGAACTAAATCACAATAATTATTGAAAGTATAACAAATAGATAACGTACTTCCTCTACTCCATATGTGCTGCTCGATCAACAGCTCAACAATCCAACTAAGAAAATCACGTTTACATGCTATAGAACTTTTGAAATCTATGAAATGCCATAAACTAACTGCTGACCTTGTCTGCTATAAAATCGGTAGCTAGCTCAAAAAAATAAGGGTAGCAGAGGCTTATGGGAGTCGGGAATCGTAGTTGATCGTGCAAGTTATCCCAGGGTAACTTTAGAACAAATGTCTTACCATGCATATCCTGAGGAAACTCCAAGCGCGAGCCTACACCTCCGAAGACGACAATCGCGGTGATTCTACTGCGTGTAGTTTCTGGGAGTAGTTCAACTGCTTTACGAACAATAATACTACCATTAACATAACCTAATAATTGCCGGCCTCCTCCTTGCTGGGATCATTTACTTGCATCGCATCTCGGATACACGCATGGAGGGTTCAAGACTTCACAACCTCCACATGTTTCGAAAGCTCTGCGGCGATGGTGCAATGAGGAACGTTCTTCTGACGACGACGCAGTGGTCCAACGTCAGTGAAGCTGTTGGCACCCGGCGCGAGGCGGAATTATTGTCCAACGGGAATTTTTGGGGAGAACTAGTGGCGAACGGGGCGAGAATGAAGAGATATGGTGGTGATAGGGACTCTGGGCTCGCGCTGATTGCTTCTTTAATGAAGAACAACAAGGTGCCGCTCAGGATTCAGCATGAGTTGGTAGATCAACGCATGGAGCTTCAGCAAACCACTGCTGGCGAAGCCATAAATGAGGACTTGATTCGGATGCAGAAGAAGCATGAAGAAGATATGCGTGCAGTGAAGGAGGAGCTACGAGAGGCTTTGAAGGATAAAGATAAGGAACAGCTGGAGATTTTAGAAAAGGAGCGACAGAAATTGAAGAATAAATTGGGCGAAATTGAAGCGGAACGTAAGCGGCTGGAAGGAAACTGGGAAGATGATTATAGAATTCAGTCGCAGCAGGGCCAGGAGAGAGTTGGAGGATATCTCGCAGGTACCGCAAGATTGCCAGGAATTTTTTCTCGAGACGGACTCCATTCAAAACCGGATATGCCAATATTACTCATTCATGCAAAGATGGCGCTGGAGATTGGTAATATCGGAGTAAGTGGCGAACTGTTTTTCCAGAAGCTCACGAGAGCACTCCCTGGCCAGGTTGCTGTCCAGGGTGCAGGATATAATGGCTTCACTGCCCTGTTCTCTTACAGAGGTGGATTCGACTCTGGTGTACAGGAGATGGTAGACGGAGTCAATAGGGCCATCATGGTGTCGCCAGCGAAGAAGATTATTCTCAGCGGTACGCAGAGCGTCCTACGGCAATTCTTCATTACTAATTTTGGATCTGTAAGTGGATGCCATCCATTGAGCAATTTCTTTCAGTATGTCGGCATCGCTACGGAAGGTGTCGTTGAAGCCTGGAGTATCGACCAGAGTAACGGTCGTATTAATATTTGCGAATTCGAAAGGAAAGCGGTACTCTTGAACGACGGAAGTACAAGACTCTAGACCCCCGCTAGTGGTGACGTCCAGCCCAGAAACCTCCCTAATGAAGTAGCTTTTACCTACACCAGTGACACCCATTACGGCAATTGCGACTTCGTGAGATTCAGTCGTTTGAGATTCTTCGCGGAGCTCGGAACTTCCGTGGAACTGAAGAGATTCATTGTGATTCATGGCGATGGACAAAGTGTTCACAAAGCTGTACGAGCGAGGAGAGGAGAAATGGTGTGTAGTAAGGGACGTTAGGATTTGTCGGAATAGGCTTTATTGGTGTTGGGCTCTAGGTGTCATTTCACTACTTTATATCTTTAAAAGATATGCATCTCCTTTATTCACAGTCGCTGTAAATATTCCCACCGACAGCTAAGGTTTCTACTCTGCAGCACTTGTAAACCAAGAAACAACACGACGACTGCGAATTCTAATTGCGTCATTGACCCGAGACGTACACCTGGAGCAATATCTTTTACGAAATATGCAAACGAGATCGCGTACCGTATTATCTGGGGAAATTCAATGCATATGTGCCTGACACGAAGCCTTCCTATCAGTCTTCGACCAATGGAAAAGCTGTGTAAGCAAGTCAATATCAATTTGTGCATTGGTTATTGCCAAATGATACGGCATCCGCTGCCAGCTTGTGTAGCAGCAGGTGGTTTGCTATTGCAGTACGCTTACACCGAATCCTGGAAGTTGATTCGTTTGGGAAGGGTTAGATGGAAATTAAGCGCAGTATTTTCTTTCAGGGTGCTTGCTGCTAGGGTGCGCTAGCACCTGTCATTAGACATGACACCACTTCGGGGAAACAGCTTTTAGAGAACTAGTCAATCGAGATTGCGTACCGTATTATCGGAGAAACTCGAATACAGATGCGCCTGGCATAGTGCGCTCCATTACTCTTCGACTAATAGAAAGAGCTGTGCGAGCTGGCTGATATAATTTCGTGCGTTTGGGTACTTAGATAATATGGAATCCGCTACCAACTTAAGCAGCAGTAGTTGGCTTGCTCTTGCGGCACAGTTCCGTCCAATACTAGTAGCAAGTAGCAAGTTCGTTCGGGAAAGGCTATATAGATATCAGGCGCAGTGTTTGCTTTCAGGGTGCTTGCTGCAAGGGTGTGTTGGCACCTACCGAGTACATGGGTTGGTTCTTTTGAAGTTATCGGGCTTGGTATTTTACGGGGATGTTGCGCTGTTGTGCTATAGGGCGGCTCAAAAGGAGATAAGGACAGAGAAAGTTATAGGTACAGTACAGAAAGGATATTAGGGTTTCTATAATTAAATAAAGGGAAGATAGTTATCCCCCTGGTCATAACGGGGTCATGACATGGCAACACACACTGCCAAAACTCGTTAATTGCCAACTATCAAGAATAAATTGCCGTGGCCATTAAAATACATCCCTCTAGCAATGTTGGTAGTATCCTTGGAAGCACAGTAACACCTTCATGCTCATTGCCAGCCTCGCTTTGCACTTTCCACCTGTAAAAAAAGTATTAGGGCTTGTATGCCCTTTAGGAATACAGATTCAATTAAGTAACAGAGTCATAGTGATAATTTGAAATTAAACCGTTATACAACATTGAATGGGTATCTTACTGGGCGGTCGGCCACGCGGCCGGTCTAAACGATCCGTCCATTCCTGAGCCGTGGCATGAAAGCCTGCATGCCCTGATAATCGGCCTAGTCTCATTGACGGACTGATATGCCTATATTTATAGTCCACCTTTCCCCACGGCGCAGTCAGTCCAAGTCCGGAGCTCAGCCTAGTACCGACTAACCTGTCGACCGCCCTAATCTCTCAGCTCAACCCACACTGCCTTCTAACCGTATCTAAGATACCTTATCCAGAATATAGGGGACGTTCCTAGAGCGAGAGCGAAGAATTCTGTTTGTCGTGGTTGATATTTTTAGTTGTCGATGAGGGGACAATTTTGATAAAGAATGCTCCATTTAACCACTCAAACCCTCGCCAAAACTTGCCTCAAAAATTGACAAACTACGTCACATGTAACTACAGCTTTTTCTCTACGCATATGACTGCTTACCTAGAGGACTCCAAGTCGTGTTGAGCTATCTCTCGTGAAGGAGAACTATCTTATTTTCTGGTAACTTCTGTTGCTACAAAGTGTTTGCTCTTCTGAGGGAAGTGCAGATATATAAATCATGTATATATAAATCTAGTTCTCCAGTCAATCCACATAAAAAAGGCCTCATCATGCACCCCCAGGTATCTAATAACGACTGGCATAACCGTAGTACATATGCTGACAGCTGTTTCTCCAGTGAAGAATGACAAAGAATAATGATTGATCGTGGCATGTACACTTGTTGAAGATGCATTGTAATTGAGCAATGACGCAAGATATTTTCACCTCCACCAGTGCCCGAAAGGCGAACACGACGTAAGTGAAGATACATGATGACAGCACAATGAGGTATTCTGAGAGATAGTGAAAGTCACATAGCCTAGATGATCGAAAGAATGTAGACAAATAAGCAAACTTATGGAAAATGAGCGAAAAAAGATATCGGAAATTTTAAAATGGCAAGTAAACCATCGTACGATCCCAGAAACAACCCGGTCGGCACTCCGACCATGTGCCGAAAATACTCCTTCATTCCTTAACTGCTCGGATTCTTCTTCAGTCGTATCCAGTTGTCGTTTTAGAAGCTGCAACTCCTCTCTGATCTCCCGTGCTTCGAGCCCCCGTGTATTTTTCAACTACTGTTTCAGCTCTTCCATCTCTCCCTCATACTTTTTCTGTAGCTTGGCCAGATGCTCGCTTACAACACTACCAGCAGCAGTTTGCTCAAGCGTTTTCTTCTCATCTACCAACTCACGCTGGATGTCGCATTTCACCTTCTCACCTTTCATCAGCCTATTGCTCAGCTTCAGCCCAGAGTCTCTGTCGCCACTGAATCTTTCTATTTTCGTCCCCTTCTTTACCAGACTGCCGTAGAACTTCTCGTTGGACCGTAGTCCTTCCTCCCGTTTTTTGCCTGTAGCTTCATCAACATTGGACCATTGTGTTGTCGTCAGAAACACTTTTTTCATCGCATCATCGCCACAGAGCTTGCGAAACATTCGGAGGTTGCGAAGCGAAGAACCTTCCATACGTGTGTCGGAGATGGGATGCAAGAAAATGACTCGGGAGAGAAGGGCGCCGTTTGTGTAGGAATTTCCCAGACAATTAGAAATATCGCGGAGAATATCGGTGTCAGAGCGGTAGGTATTGTTGAAGCCTGGCGTATCGACAAGGGTTACCGTTTTACCGGTATAAGGAAACCTCCAACCCACAATCTCAGAGGTGCAGGACTCCAAGTCATCACCAACAACTACATTTTCTATCCCGGAGACCTCTCTAATGAAGTAACTTTTGCCTGCCCCAGTAATGCCCATTACGGCAATAACAACTTCATTGTTGATTTCGGAGGATTGGTAAGATGGTGGAGAATTTTCGAATGACATGACAACGGAAAAAGATATGCAGTATCGTTACAGGGGAAGAGGAGGAATTTTATGGTGAGATATAGCTCTCTAGAGGTCTAAGTTGACTTGGTTGATGTGATCCTAGCGACTATTTCACGGGCTTATGTTTGACTACTTTACACGAACAAATATATATCTTTATTTGTGAATGTCATGAGCTTTGGTGGCAACTGCTGCTCAAGATAGTGAAGCGCATAGGTATTGGAAACCAAGGAAAGCCGCCAGCTGGAACAATATCGTACAAACCACAGTAATTTAGATTCAAGCTTTCTGTTTGTTTGCAACTATATCGCAAGAGCTGCGTCTCTCATTGGATATACGTCTTGTAAACACGCTCGAACTCCTTTTTAACGCAGTTAACGCTGCTCGAGTTTATACAGCAACAGACAGTGTGGTATGTTGTAGCCCATTCATCTAAAAGGATAGGGTACAATTAGTGAGGACATATTGATAAAGGCGTGCTTATAAGTAAACGTCAAACGGACAGATACTGCGAAAGTTGTGCTGGTAGACTTTGCGTGGGTTCATTTTGGGCCGAATGCGACAAAACGTCCAGCACATGTGCACGCGCATCACGTGGGCGTGTTTGCATAGGCGTGATGTAATACAGAGGCTGAATGTTATCAAGCAAACAGAAAACTGAAGCTTAGCCAGAGTATGTAGAACACGTTAGCAATAGTTGTAGACATCATATACATACCTGAAATAACTAGTATGGCCACCCAAGCCCATGCAACCTATCAAGTTTCAATCGTTGCTACCGCTCGAGCCTCTAGACAGCTTCAGGCTCGTATTTACATACCGGCAAGTATTTAAAAGCGGCTGAACAGACTTTGAGCCCCTTTAGGGCAATCCGGATTTCTCGAGCTAGTTGGGAGCACTTCCCCTAAGGTTAACATCTGCAAGCCCTCCAGATCTCAGACCTAGGAATTTGCGACAACGAAAAATCAACTATTTTGTTTTGGGATATGGTCGGAATTGCCTTCTAGATCTAGGGTTTGAAGTAACTTGTTGCAATAGTGGAGCGGTTGCCATCATAGGTACAGTCCCTTCACGAATAATCGGAAAATGAGTATATCCTCCTCTTGGTTATTCGTTCTTTCTGTCAACCAAACCATCCCTTGTCATTGCATGCGCCCTCCGATCTTTCAGAGAGGGACTATATGTCTGGTGACCCTCCAGATTTTACCGAAAGTGCACCGCTCCATGAGTTTATATGATATTTATTATCTATGGTATTATCTATAACCAAAATTCCATGTTCCATATGCACTGCATCGCAACCAATGGGGCTCTTGCATTCACAATTATTTTCTCTGACAAAATATATGTCGTAGACCGGAACACAAAATAGTTGGCTGCCTTCATTTCTCTATAACGTTCATGGTTGTTGTCTTATGACTTTTCACACAATTGGGGGGAGGGCAATCCTATCTTTTGTCTACTCCGCGATTTTTATGTTCTGGGAATTTTCCATCCGTCAATTGATTGCACATGCTGATATCCCAAGTGGCGGTTTGTGGTGTTGCGGGTTTTAGCTCTTGGTAGCCATTGCTCGCTTGACTCCCTAACTGCAGTGGTCCTAATATGAATCTGAAATTCTTAACTGCAGCTGTATAAACTAAATAGTTTGCATGAATGCGAACCACACAATGATGCTATCTCTTAAGTTGAGAGCGCCCACTAGGTCAGAGCTAAGTGGCTCAATAACTCTCACAAGCACCACTTCGTATCGCAGGGTAGTGTGATATCGTTTGTTTAGCTGAGGTATTAGTAGTAGCAAAACAATATTGCATAGAAGCCACTGGCGGCTGCGATACACATTGAAGCAATAAATTGCAATACCCGCTTCCCTCCATCATAGATCCGTATCATTAGCTCTACATAGCTACAGCTCCACAGTACACCGCTGTACGCTCTGCTACTGCGCTTGACATACCCTGAGACCTAAGTACTTACATAGATCAACTTAATATTAGAGTAAGAAGAGAGATAATTGGTGAGAGTAGATGAAATGTAATGGAAAATAGTACATAACACAGGAATCCTTCCATAAGCTAGCTTTTCAAAAAAACCCCCATTGTATTCCTCTAAGGGAATTAACACCGAACTCTCTCTACAATAAAATCAACGGCATTATCGTAAGACAATAGAGGATACCAGAAGTGTGTTAACGTTAAAACTGGTAGTGGGAGTCGAAGATGTACCCAATCAAAAGGTAACCGTAGATTGAGCACCTTCTCATCAAGATCTCTAGGAAATTTCGAACCTATCACAGATGCATCCCCGAAAAGAACAATGGCAGTAATTCTGCTGCGTGCCGATTCTGTGAGCAGTTGAACTGCTTTGCGGACAATCATACCGCCTTGGCTATATCCTAGAAACAACCGAAATCAGAAATGATGAATTGCGCAAGAGGCTTTACATATGTATACATACCGCTGAGAACAACCTTAGTCGTCGGTGAGCTTTTGATAGCTACGTCGACTGCATCCACCATCGCTCGGGCGGCTGAGTCAGACCCAGATTTAAGAAGGCTTAATGGGCTAGTGAGTGCATTATAGTCTGCTCCTTGAACAGCGACCTGACGTGGCAGCGCTCGCTTGAGCTTCTGGGAAAACCATTCGCCTGTTACTCCAACATTACCGACCTCCGTTGTTGCCTTCGCATACACGAGCAACACTGGTCTCTGGGGTAGCAAATGAAGTTGGTTTCTATACAGCGCTGTGTCTAGTAGTTGTCCAGACCCCAATTTTCGTTGCCTCTCTCTATAGACCGCCGACATTTGCTTACTCTTCTCTTGCCATTGCTGCTCCCGAATTTTAACTCTTTCTTCTCGTCCCACCATTAGCTGCTGACGTTTGACTTCCAGTCCACTCATTTCACTCCTCAGTTTTCGTTGCTCCTCCGCCAGTATACGATCCAGTTCGCCGTTCTGAGTCCGCGCCACCTCCGTCCATTCCTTTCTTAACTCACGAAGACTAGCTTCGTACTGCTGCACCAGCCTTTTCAACCCGTCATGTATTGCAATACCGGCAGCAGTGTCCCGAAGTTCTTTTTGTTTGTTAACCAACTCGTCCTGGATTGCGAGTGTCACCGTCTTGTGTTTCATCGACATAAACAAATCAATGAGCGCAAGCCCAGAGCCCCTGTCACCATCAAACCTTGCCACTTTTGCTCCTCTCTCCACCAAGCCCCCCCAAAATTGAGGATTGGTCAATAATTCTTCCTCCCGCCTGTTTCCAACGGATTTGTTGACATTGCTCCAGTGGGTTGTTGTCAGGACCATATTTTGCAGTGCCTCGTCGCCACACAGTTTCCGAAGCATGACTAGGCTGCGAACTGCAGTTCCTTCCATACGTATATTAGAGATGCGATGCAGGTAGATTATTCCACGTAGGCGAAAGTTCACCCTGTAGGTAAATTCCAACCATTCAGCTATGTCTTCGAGAACATCGGCATCAGTGCGGAATGTGTCATTGAAACCCGGGGTGTCGACGAGGGTTATCATTGAACCGGCGTAGGGAAAGCGATAGGTCATGATTTTTGGGGTAAAAGACTCAAGGCCGTCACTAATAATAGCCTCTTCTGACCCAGAGACTTCCTTGATAAAGTAGCTTTTGCCAGCACCGGTGACACCCATTACTGCAATAGCAATTTCTTCAGAACGGTAGGAACGTGGATAAGGCTGGGAGGAGGAGTGGTAGGGTTGGAATTGTGAAGATGTGGGGTAAGCCATGGTGATGAAAAGGTATTTGGAGATGGTGAAAAGTGGTTTAGTAAGAGGCGTTATCTAGGTGATGGTTGTTGTTGCTCAGTGTATAGGATTTCTAGTCTACTCTCAAACCTTTATAGGATCTATCCTCATATCTTTTAGTTGCGACCGTTATTGTGTGTTTGAACCCTTTTTAGGAAGCATTCATACCAATTGGTTGTGCGGCGTGACTCTCAGGTAAACTTCTACTCTGCTATTTACTCTAATAAAAGAGGGACGCAAACGTGTCCTCGAGGTCGCTGGTTTCTCAATGGAACTCAAGTACGAGTCGTTCGACGTGGACTGTTTTCTGACGATCCTTCGTTATCACCTTACTATTGCAGGAAAGGGCTAGCTCGACCAACTCAGTTTAAGGGATAGGGTTTGAGATAACCTCCGTCGTGGAAACTGTGGGATTGGAGGTAGCTGCATATGCGCCTGCAACCAAACATGCTTTCAGCAAGGCGTAGGCTTTAAGGCGTTTGCGAAACACGAGTTACTATCTATGAGAAGTGACCTCAAATTCCCGTATGAATCGCTGATGATGATTCTCGTATATTATCGCTCGGCTGAGTGACATGTGCTCGAGCTGAGCTTCTCCAAACAAAGTAGATGTGGGAAAACAGGGCGGAGCACTCGGACCCAGATTGAATCTTCCATTACCATGTGTTTAGTTACGTTACACTAACCGCACTCGGACCCCGCCATTCGTTCATTCAGTCTGTTGTCCCGCTCTTCAGCAATTTCTGGGTCGATGACATCTCCTGGTAGGCAGACCATGCTAGCGCCAAAATGAAATCCATTAAAGAGGAGACGTACCATTACCATCTCAGCTGGCAAGCCACGAGACAAGCCTACCGACGAGAGTTGCGACAGCAGCCACCAAAGCTGGTAAGCTACAAGACGAGCCCACCGAACAGAGCCATGGCAGCAGCTATCTAAGCGAGTGCGCCAGATGATAAGCTGACGGACGGTTGTGTACTCTGGTCTTGCACTCTGGTCTTGTACTCTGACACTGACATTAACTCTGACACGGTTAAAGCATGTGTGTAGTTGGTTAGGAGTAGGGTGGGGTGACTTTGGAGACTTAAAGACTCGGCGATAGCTATCGGAGACTAGTATTCTCTCATATGATACTGTTGCGACAGCAGTCACAGCCACGAATACTCCTGATATGATATGAGTACTCTCTGAAGAGAGTACTGAGGAAGTCCATTTTTTATGGTGGGTTATAGCTGCTATGGGTAGACTCCAATGGGTTCCCGTGGGTTAGTAAAAGCAAGACGGCGATTTGTCCCACGAAGGAAGATGATCGACCCCCATAACCAGAATACCTTTTTGAGACGTGCGAAACTGGGTCATGCGGGCTTAAAGGATTGGCAATCAAAAACCAATGCGCAGAACAGTAGAAGCACGCTAAACCTCCGGCCCTGGGCTCCGACAACCTCCACACAGGTTGACTTTAAGTATTGTGATATTAGCGGATTACTATTCAGTTAAGTTGATGGTCCTTACCCAGAGCTACTTGGCCAATGGTTTGTACAGAAAAAAGTTAAGAAGTGCTACTGTATGAGGGCGAAAATCTCATGGATATCCAACCTTTCACACGTCATATTTCGTTTACACGCTTGAGGGACGGTCAAAGTTCAATCAAGTTGAAGTATCGCACGGGTTATATCGACTAGGTCAATTTATTGGGAGGACGGACAGAGTAGAATTACAGCAACGGAGGGAATACCTAAGGAGCACCTAGTGGGAAATATGAACTTTTTGAAATTTCCTAGGCCTTTAATGTAGTAGGTGGCGCAGTTGGGTGCCAACATATGAAGGTTTCGTATCATACTAAAGCTATCTAAATTGTGTGCTCCGGTCATAGGAAGTGGATAAAAAGCCAGCACTCCTATTTCGGGGGTTACAAGATTCTGATGTTCCATGCTCTAGTAGGAAGGAGATGCTGAACAATCAAGGTATGGACTCGGAGGTATGTGCACAACAATAACTGTGACATGTACAAAATAAACATTGGAAGTAGAAGACAGCAATAAATTGAAGTATATAGGGGCTTTGTTGATATCATGGTTATATAGGGTGGCTATCTGTAGTTATTGTAAAATTGCAATTAGAGAGAAGTCGGGAGAGATCAGACAAGGTGTTATTGGGTGAAGGTACCAAGTACACAGCATTAGAGTACTGATAGTATTGTAGTTGATTGTAAAAGCACTGTCAGGTATTCGTAAATGAAGAATAAAGAAATGGCAGGTTTAGAAAGAATATTAAGTATTGGGAATAAGTTCCAGTAACTCCGAATGATTAAAATATACCAGAACATCTGCAACCTGCCATTACCTGATACATAATTTACTGTAAATAATAATACTGTTGAATTATAAAACTGTCAAATAATTGTACTAGATACATGGCCATCTGTATATCTCCATTAGTAGCAAATAAGAATATCTAAGAATAGACAATGCAACTCTAAAAGAAGGCTATTATTTAGTTCACAAATGTAAGAGCAGAGCTGCACAACAAACACCTAGAGCCACAGTTCATTGACTTCATATAGTTGACTGTCAATCAGTCTAAAATCTTTTCCAATAATCATAACTTAGCATATTGATACTGTATACTATATTTCAATTTTGATGTGTGCAACTCTATCAACTTGTTTACTGTGAGATACTGTTAGATACTAATACATCAATCACAGTGATGAAATTTTCGAGATATTGAATATACAGGATAGAATATATTGTGTGTTTCGAAAGTATGGTTACATGTCGATATTGTTCAAGGAATTATATGGATTTCAGTGAACAAAATACAGTGGCAAATTTCCTAGTTTAGATTGTGAAATTGTGGTTAACAGAAGGCAAGATACTCCTCAGTACACTTTAGAGGCAAATTTACCTTGAGAAGAGTCAACAACCAAGTCATTTGAAGTTGATTACCATAACTGTAGTCAATTGAATATACTCAACTGAGTCTTTAAGTCAATCAGATTAGTTACAGTCTAAGTAAGATGTTGCACATTAACTTGTTTAATTTGGGAGTCAATGTGGCTTTGAAAGTTGCATCTGGGTAAATGCTGTGGTAAATTGGGAGAATACCCCGGTTAAGTATTCAATGTAGATTTGCAACATCTATTTAAATACTTCCTATTATGATTTGTCCATCCTGAATTGCAAGTTGTTCGTATAAGAAGTTTTTATATTCAGGATTATGGGTATGGGGTGACATATATACACTTTATACAAACCAATGATACAGATGGGAAGTTCAAATACCACTAAATTCTTGCAGACTGTATGAATTAACTGTGATGACAAACAGTAGTGGAATTTTAGGAGTGGTTAAGGGAGGTCAATGGCTACAACTTTGAAGAAGTTAATAACATAATAGTACATTAGAGGTTACAGCTTGTATGACTGCACTGTATGGAAAGTATAACAACTTCCAGATTTTCAAGAATAGCTAATTGTTTAAACTTAGAATTGGAATTTATGATTAATACAAAGTTTAATTGCAGGACTGGATCATTGTGCATTGCATTAGCCAGTTGTAGCCTGCATTACCCTCTAGAAAATATGATATCGATATTACAAAAGGCAAATTACGAGAAATGAGATTTAGATAAATCAACTGATCATCAGAGTTTCTGTAAATACTAATACTATGCAATAATTGACTCCTAGGATATTCTTGAATAATCGTCTGATCCCACCACCAATTTTGATGGAAAGAGATTCAATCGAGACGTTATATTTCATTTTTTTGATTGATATTATAGTCTCATATTAGTAAAATGTAAACTAATCAAGAAACTACTTGCAAAACATTATAAATACTGTAGTAAATGTCGTTGGTACTTCAAAGTAATTCTGGATACTCCCACATCTTCCTCAAGCTGAGCAGGGTTAGTGTTAGCACCAGGTCCGGGTAACCCGCCAGCAGTACCGGTTTGGACTGCAAAAACAGGTTGATTCAGTCTCAGACCCGGCTAATAACCCGACCCGCTGATTCTTGGCGGCCCAAACCAGGACCCGTACCCATCAATTCGCGGGTTCCGCCGCGTTTGGGTAGACCCGTTGGTTCCAATCTCTGATTCTGCGTTTCGGGTTTCCCATTTATAGTCGCACTCAGATATGCTACTGATAATCTTAAAATATTGACCATGGTACTGGACGGTTTATTTTCGACATATTAGCTGCTTGGATGAGCAAATCAAGCATACTACTGCACCCAATCACATCCTGCAAATGAGCGTCAACAGAGCGCCAACGATATTTGGTCTTGCATCCTTGGTTATATGAGTGGTGCTTGATCACACGCATCCATACGGAAGGATATTGCAGCCATTATTGGCAGATCTATACAGTATATTCTAGCCACATCCTCCAGGACAGTAACAACTTATTTCATTTACACAGTTACAACAAAGTATTCTTAAGCCTTTGAGTGTATAATAACAGTCAAAACAAGATATATAAGCAATAACCGCCACATCGCGCCGTGACTAACTAAGATGAAAGGCCAACTATCGCTGACACTCTGTTGACGCTCATTTTGAAGATGGGGCAGGAAGCATTTCACTTTGAATTTTGCCTATCAAGGGAGCCAATGATCAGTTTATGACAATGCTCAACTTGTCGCCCCGCAGATTATGCATGATACGTGACTAACAATGGTTACTGCTCCGTTGACACTCAATTCGATGATGGGGCTGGAAGTGTATTGCACCCTATTTTGCCTAGGAAGGAAGCTGAAAATTCCTTTATGACTGACTACAACCTATCGGAGGTGTGGTTTCCCAGGATGCATGAACAAAAATCGTTGACTCTCTGTTGATACTCATTTTCACAATGGGGCAGAGAGGGTATTGCAATCTGTTTTAACAATAAAGGTAGGCAAAAATTTCTTTATGACTTACTACAACCTATCGGAGGTGTGATTTCCCTGGACGCATGACCAACAATTTTTGACGCTCCGTTGACGCTCGTTTTCATGATGGGGATGGGAGGGTGTTGCAATTTGTCTTACCTATAAAGGCTGGCAAAAAGTCGTTAATGGCTGAGTACAACCAATTGGAGATGTGATTTCCCAGGACGCATGACCAAAATTCGTTGACTTTGCATTGACGATCATTTTCATGATGGGATAGGGAGTGTATTGCGCTATGTTTTGCCTGGAAAGGAAGCCAAAAATTCATGTATGACTGACGACAACCTATTGGAGGTGTAATTTCCCAGGACACATGACCAAAAATTGTTGACACTCCGTTGACGCTCATTTTCATGATGGGGCAGGGAGGGTAGTGCAGTCTGTTTTGCCTAGAAAGGCAGCCTCAAATTGGTTTATGACTGAGTACAACCTATCGGAGGTGTGAAGTCCCTGGAGGCATGACAAAAAATCGTTCAGGATCCGTTGACGCTTATTTTGCCATGGCTGTATCCCCAATATGCAATCAATTAATTTGGCACAGTCCATCATTCACATCGTTTTGGCTGTCTTTCTGGCATTTGGATTTACTGTCTTCTTGATCACTACTTTGTTCTTTAATAATACATAGATATAGATAATAATACTCTCCAAAATCCCGTGTCTTTCGGTCAATGCTCATCATCTGTTGCAGGATCGTTCAATCCGCTGCTTTTGTCTACAACCTGAATGCTAGCTGCATTACCACACAACCGATAGTGTACTAACCATCATGAGTGCGCATATCTGAATCAAAATCGGTATCGTGCTTGGTATCCTCATCATCTTCGAAAAATTCCGCACAGGAAACAGCTGTATGCAAATATGTATATCCGACCTGCAAATTGACGATTTCAGACAGTTGAGCTCTGGACGTGTTACCGGTTGGGGCGGCTGGGGTGGGTGGCATGCCTGGTGACGGTGGAGTCGCCTCTGGAGTCCGCACTGTGCATCAGGTGGGTGGAGGTGCACCTTTTCTTTTGCAGCATCCAGTGCATCAGCGGATTCTTCATAGTTCCATTTTGGCAAGGAAGGCAGCCGGACATTGGGTTTTGACGAAGCATTGTCAGGTGTCTTTGTATCGCTGCCTTCACCTTGTTATGCCCAGGAAACTGGAGAACCCGCTGCTTCTCTTCTCGGTCCTTGCCCCATGGTTGCTTAATGAGATATTTCATTTCCTCTAATGTGGCGCGCGAACAGCCTTCTTTGGCCATTTTGGCCATAATCAACATCAGCTGCATGTCGGACTAATCCAGCTGTACCCGACCTCCTTGCCTTGCCATAGTTACAGACATGTTGAAAACCTACAAGAGATTAGTTGCTGCTTCTAACAATGAAATTCGGCTATTACCTCCACCATATACGCTTCCGTAGCATCCTGTAAGGTGATTACTGCCCGTTAGGTCCACTCTCTGGGATGCTTATGGGGAAACTCATCTGCGAATATCCCAGAGCTGACAATATCATAATGTTCAATTGCCCGGACAGTGCGGACCAATGCCCTTGTTGACCATGGAGGTGTCCCATTACGGGAAGCCATAAATTCGATACATTGCTCTCTACGGACTCTCGCTCTACGTTCTAAAGTTAATTCACCGCCGATTGTGTCGATATGGATACACTCATATCCCACTGCATGCTGCTTTGTATTTTCCTGCTTCTAGTTTTGCGTACGATTTTTAAAGGTGCATCCTGGGTAATATGCTTGGTGGTTGTGTATACAAGATGTGCTGGTGTCGAATAGGAGAGGAAGATGATAACGAGAGGAGGTGGGATGCGCTGAGAACTGTCTAGTGAGCTTCATGTCCGAATGGAATATGTAGCAGCCAATATTATCTTTCTGCTCAAGATGAATCCTACTGCGAATGGCTGCAAGTTGAAGGTGTTTGCCACAGCCCCACAATTTGCACAGTGCCAGTCTGATGTTGTTTGTTTGTTGACAGGGATAAATTACAGTGCAAGACCGCCGAAATTGCCCAATTGCTATATATAAATGGGATGCAGGTCGAGGGAATGGACGTGTGATGATGGTTGTCTCAAATAATCCCCGGGATATTACATGGAAATGACGCTAACAAACATGTCATGTCGTACAGTTAGTGTCACTCTTCCTGATTTAGTTGCAGTGAAGACGGAGATTTTGCTTTGTTCAAGATGAGTAAACGTACCAACCTTGACATAAAAGATGCAGCTTACCTCTATATTGTCCATAACTTGAAACATCCAACATCTTGCCCAACAACAAAGTCCACACAAACTACAATGGTCAATGCTCCAAAAAAGAACTTTTTGCCACTCCCGGCAGGCAGATACGGTAAATAGACAATGCGGTCAACCCAATGACGTCACCGAGCAAATGAAGGCAAGAGCTGGTTGGAGGCAAACAGAATCCTAGCCCTTGGAGCATTGCGCAGCGTGAGTTCCAAAAAGAATCTTGCGGCAGAGAAGCGACGAGAAACGCATTTCTTAAGCAATGAAGACAAAGAGAAACGGATTGAGGATTATGTTGAGGGAGAAACCGCTGGGGCAAGAAAACGAGTTGAAGATGCAGAGGCATCGGTTGAACATGAGCAGGACGATGTGACGCATGCTGACATCGCAGGATTGACATCCAGACAGAGCGCGAAGACGTCAGCGGAGATCCTGGTGGCCATCGGAGAAAATCTGAATGATCTTGTAAGTTCCGACGATGGGGAGGATGGGGCAGACGAGGATGGTGAAGACACTGCCCAGGGCAAGTTGATCAAAGATGATGAACCCGGCTGGGTGATGGGCACAATCACCAAAATGGTACAGTAGTGCATGGGGAGGTTTCGGCAGAAGAAGATGAAGCTCGACAAACTGACTCAACCCAGAACGGTGGATGCAGCTGACTACTTCTGTGAACAAGATGAGAAGTATGGCAGATCCGAAGTGAGGGTTCCGGCAGTCGTTTAGCTACAACGGACCGCGGACGCTCCGGTACCTCCACCCATGGCATTTGGGGAGCCTAAGGAGAGTCTTGACATTGTTCCTGGAGTATCCCAAACGCCGCAATGGATTTTCGACCAGGAAGTAGTCATATCAGGCTGGGTTCAGTGAAGCCACAGTGAAAATCGAGCATACCTAGTGGTGAGCCATGGGCGAATCCCCATTCATCCACGTTGCTGAAAGTGCAACCAGTTGATCCAGTAATCTTTTACCGTTGCATATGGCCTCCCACTAAGTATCATATAAGTATCGGATTCCGGTGAAGAGATGGTGACGGCTGCTCCCTGAGCGGAAGAATAGATATGCAAACTGCAATTTTTGAACTCTGATTGCGCTGAAAACCAATGCGTTTACCAGTTTTGCTATGTGTCAGCTATTTCTTAACTTCAGTGACCAAATTATGAGACATGATAATTTGTCTCTGCATGTGCAACGGTCCATCCAACCATGTGAATGATCTAGAATCCAAATTGCACTGTAAGACGGCCGAAACGTTCAGTTCCCTCCTGCATCTGACTGTTACACAACAAAGCAAAAGTAATATTAGTTACAAAATATGCAAACAAAATTTAAGTGAATGATGTCATATGTGTCATAGAAAGAGCAGTCAGTGCGCTTGACGAATTGATCTGAACAAAAACCGTCATGCTGAATTCAATCATCTATCCAACTGCATAACTTGCCACAGAGACCTGGTGCACATGGTTGCGATATTTGAAATTGCATGTTGTACCTTATGGAAATTGAGGAGAAGGAGCTGGATAAGGAATGGTGAGGAAGTCGAGCTATATTTACTAAAAACTGGTGAAATGATCTACATGCCGTCAATTGCCGGCAGAAAGCGCGAGAGTTTAATATATCAGCAAAATGTAAGTATGTCACTGGGAGCCTCTGGGAGTGTCTGACAGTTGTCGGACCAGAATCACAGGGTGGCAAAATCCCGGAGTTTACTGGACCGACGCAGTGCTTTGAGGTGCACCTGGGAGCACCTGGGCGCGCCGGTTACAAGACTGGGTGCGCCGAGGACAAACCTTGGAGCGCCAGCGAAAAGCCTGGCAGTGCCAGCGACAAGCCTGGGAACACCTCGAATCACTGTAGAGCAGTCTGGGAGAAACAACATCTTCTTTGGCAACCCAGCTAGTGCGCCTGGAAATCATATCTACTATTTATCGTTCAGCGATTTATAAAACTCATGTATTCAGTTTGTATTCTCATCTATGTATCTTTGTATCTATATAGCTACCCATCTACACAAGGTATATCTGGACTGGCTGCAGGCGGTGCTTGAGCAAATAGAGGTACGCCTGAAGATGACGATCGAGTGAACTCAGAGATACACTTGACGGCGGTTATTGGGTGAATATAGAAATGCACTTGGAGGCCAAGATCGAGCGAGTTTGGAGATGCACTGGGAGGACCTGATCGAGTGAACTCAGAGATGCATTTGGAGGCCGTAATCGAGGGAGTTTTGAGATGCACTTGGAGGGCAGGATGTTGCAAACTTGGAGGCCGTGATCGGTCGAGTTTGGACATGCACTTGGAGGCCATTATTGTACGAACTTGGAGGCCATGATCGAGTGAACTCAGAGATGCACTTGGAGGCCATAATCGTGCGAGTTTCGAGATGGACTTCGAGGCCGAGATGAAGTTGAACTCAGAGATGCACTTGGAGGCCGTGATCGAGCGAGTTTGGAGATGCACTTGGAGGCCATGATCGTACAAGATTGAAGGAGTACTGGGAGGAGGTCGATAGGAGGCGCGCCGGATGCTGCGACACTATCCATCAGTTAGTTAACTCGCAACCATAGTATTGTGATTTCCTTTGAGCTCTCATGGAGAGCAGGCTGGTGGCGGTCGATCATGATGGGAGGGCGGCCAGAAGATGAAGCTACATTCAGGGGTCAACTCGCAATCGTGAGAATGAAAGGATGGTAGACAATCCTGGGTGGATGCAGTACTCGGTGTATGATGTACTCGTTGTGTGCTGTAATTGATGTATGCTGTACTCGATATATGCTGTACTCAGTGTTAACTCATGATCATGGCATCGAGAGATAGAGAGGGATGACTTAACATTGTGTTCTGCGATGATGGTAGAGACAGAGAGATGGTGGATGAAGATGGGAACGATACGGAGGATGCGAGCGGATCTGCGAAGACAGGGGTAGGACTTGCCTGATTGGGTTGAGAAGGCCTCATATCGCTGTTTTACCCGCCGGATCGGGAGTAGTACCTGCCGTATCAGGAATGGTAAATTGTCTCGCACAAGAAATTCTCTTAAGTCCCAGTGTCTCGTGATGATTTCCCCCATCTCTCTTATTCACTAACGACACCTAAAAATACCAAGTTCAGTCATCCCTTTCTATCTCACCATACAATGATCATGAGTTAACACCGAGTATAGCATACACCGAGTACAGCACACACTGAGTACAGCATACACCGAGTACTGCATAAACTGAGTACTGCATCACCCCAAGATCGACTGTCTCCCGGTCCCAGCCAGTCTCTCATCTCTCGGCGGACCTTATTGTACCCAACTCTCTACATTCACACAGTTATGTGTTAACCAATGAATATAGTCTCAGCTACCGTCACATCTCCCTCCCAATCTTACAGCCTCCAGATCGACCACCTCCAAGTACTCCTCCAATCTCCATTGATCATGGCCTCCAAGTCAATCTCTAAACTTGCTGGATCACGGCCTCCAAGTGCATCTCCAAACTCCCTCGCTCACGTCCTCCAGGTGCATCTCTGAGATGACTCACTCATGACGTCCAAGTGTATCTCAAAACTCGACCGATCACGGCATCCCAGTTCGCACAATCATGGCCTCCATGTGCATCTCCAAACTCGCTCAATTATGGCCTCCAAGTCCATCTCTGAGTTTAACTTGATCTCGGCCTCCAGGTGCATCCTCAAACTTGCTCGATCACGGCCTCCAAGTGCATCTCTGCGTTCAACTCGATCGCGGCCTCCAAGTGCATCTCCAAACTTGCTCGATCGTGGCCTCCATGTACATCTTTCAGTTCACAGGATCACGGCCTTCAAATGCATCTCTATGTTCTCTCAATCAGCATCTCCAGGTGCTCATGAGATTACACTCCAGTACCATCTGCCGCCAGATTGGCCGTATGTATATATATATAGAGAGACTTAGCTAGATAATACATGCCATATTATGGTGAAGCGTATATTGTGAGTATAACAAAGATGAATCTGATACACGAAATGCCTTGTAGTTATGGAACCTTAAGAACCAATACTGTGAAAGTACGGCACTACGTCTCCCGCAGACCTGCGCAGAGGCCACTGCAGCTGCTAAATTTGACTATCCTATAAGTCAAATCTCGTAGCATGTTGAATTCACCTTCAAAACTGCAGGTGCTCTCAGAAGCACTGGAGAATGCTCTTGCAGAGTCTGAGAGCACGTTGCTTAGCTCCAGGTGGGCCTGGTAACATCTGGATTTACTTGGGAGCACCGGTGAGGTCTGCAGGAGTGTCTGGGAGGTTTGCCTGTGGCTTCCGGACTGATTTACATTTTGCTGATGTAGGGCGCTGTCATTTCTCACTCAGAGAGCGTAGATTGCAGTGGATAAGAAATTGGAAGGTAACAAAACTCCTGGATGCAAACGATAATGCACACAAAGGTAAAATTGGATGTCAAAAATGAGTATATATTTCGTCGCATACAATTCTTGAGTGTACAAAGGCTGTTTCGATGTGATTAATGTTAGCGTCAATACAGTGTCAACGATTTTAAGTCATACACATTCGGCAATCAATGGGCTGCATTGTCAGATCGTTTCAAAATAAATATATCAGTTGGCAGTATTGTGAAACAAGCAAATGACTCGCACTTTGCCACATTCTACAAGTGAGCATCACCGGAGCCTTCACGATTTTTTGAAATCCGTACTTGAACATCCTGTAGGCTGTGCAGTAACAGTAAGTCATAATCGAAGTATTGGCCGCCTTTCAATAGAATAATAGTGGTAGCAACATTTCTAATATGTCCTAAAAATGAGCGTCAACAGAGCATCAACAACTTTTGGCCTTGCATCTTGGAATATGCATGGGCTGTGCGGCGACATTACTTCATAATCGCGCTATCGTCCACCATTCTAGGCAAAAACTCTTCCAACAACATCGGTACTATGTCCTCAAAATGAGTGTCAACGGAGCGTCAACGACTTTTGCCTTGTATCATGGAGAATCCTAAGGATTTCCGGCGACATTAAGCAATAATCAGATTCTCGGATGCTTTTCTAGGCGGAAAAGGTTGCAATCAAATCGCGACTATGTTGTAAAATTGAGGGTCCACAGAGAGTCAACGACCGTTGCCCATGCATCTTGCATATTCTGGGGTCAGTGCGGGAAAATTAACACATACTCGGACTATCGGCCGTCTTTCTAGGCAAAAATGCTTTCGACAACATGTAATTATGCCTTAAAAAGGGGCCTCAATGGATTGTCAACGACAAGAGTCCTTCTATGGTGAAAAATAAAGGGGCTATGCGACTACAATGATCCATAATCGCACTATCGGCCGCCTTTCTTGGCAAATATGCTTAGGATAAGATCGTAACCATGTCCCAAAATGAGCGTCAACAGAGCGTCAACGATTTTTGCTCTGGCATCTTGGATAATCTTACCGGAATCGAACGCAGGCAAACCTTAATGAACCTATCGGCAGCCATTATTAGTAAAAATGCAAGTGACAAAATCGCGTCCGCCTTGTACAATTGTGCGCCCACGGCGAGTCAACGCTCCGAACGCTACACAGCAATAGACTGCATTATGCGGTTCCTAAATGAAGTATTACACGGTTAGTTGTTGCAATCCGTTCTTGTATTCAACTTCACAAATATGCATGCAATGTCTTACGGGCCTGATTATTTTCCTTGTAGCTGTAGAATCAATATTTAAGAACCCGGAGATGGGGGTACTGTAATATTATTTTCGGCAGTCTCTCGAATCGGATTACCCAGCTTCCATATTTGTACCAGCTTGTCGGATACAAAATCTTTGAAGCCCTTATTGCTCAAGGTTAGGATCTGTCCTAAAAATGAACATGTCTTTATTCGCGATTGAAGCGACCTTACTTTGCAAATCATCTTGGTTACATGGTGGGTTTCAATGAATATTGGCTCGAAGTGGCCTATTGCTTGGACGACTTCTAGTCATGCGCCTTCATGGGCAATCTATGAGCACTGTGGAATTGTGGAGACCGGCAGCCCTGGGATCCTATGTAATATTTACCATCAAGTTCTTCGCCATCCATCAGAACATGGGACAAGCTCAATGGGGAAACACTTGCTGGCACAAGTTCACCTCGCAAAGTTAAACGAATTAACAGAGTCAGAGTTCACTAAATTGAATAGTTCGACGGTTGTAAAACAGCTTTGGCAATGCTGAAGAGGCAACGAAGTCGAGGAATCACAATAGTAAGTTTGCAGAGGATGATCATAGTTGATATCCAGTTTAATCCATATTGACCGAAATGATAGACAAAATGTTCCAAACTGGCAGCTAAGGACTTTGAAACTTCCAAATTTCACTATGACACGTGCAATCGCTACCTACTGTTAGGATTTGTTTCGGCATAGATTCCAAGGAACACTATATCAAATCTTGAGCTACGGCGGTCATAGAAGGCATTACGCAATGATCCAATGCTGCCGTCTGCTACGACCCTTAGTAACATTTGCCGGGGGGAATATGCACTGACAGTGGTTGTATTTAAGAAGCAATTGCCGGTATGAAATAAAGTGAGTTTAGCTTTGGACAGATGGACATCAACAAACTAATTGATCATAACGTCGGTCATTGCTTACTATCTGGATTGAAATTGGGCATTGGGTCAAGTTCAACTTGCTTTCGATGAGGTTGATCGTGTGTTCTATTTCCGTTTCCAAAACTAATTAAGGATGATTGGTCATGGGCCAACATACTAGAGCAAGGCAAGCCATACATTTGAAGGACATGGTTGATCGTTCTGAGCTTACCGACGGCCGTTTGCATGGTATTACAACTGCTAATGCTTCCTCAAACTACTGGAAGACACAGGAGCCGCAATCAACCCTTGAGGCCTCAGGAATTGAGTGGCTGGCATTGAGGAACCACATACCATGCATGGTGCATGTCATACAGCTCGGTTTAGGGGCATTCATGAGCAGTCTCGGTGTGAAAGGCCGCACTCAGTCTTGGGAAGCCCATGAGCGCGATCAGCATTTTGGAGAGAATAAAAACATACACGTTGGGAAGAGTCAAAGAGCTCAAAAAGAGGGCAATGCTAGAACCAAACAGGAGTCCGCAATGAGACCAGGTTTAGCAAAGATAGTTCAGAAAGTACATTTTTCATGATATTTTGAAACTCCTGAAGCTGACTATTGTGTAGCAGAGAATGCTTGGTGTATTAATTACGCTGACACCTGGTCGCCGAAACAAGTTGATTGACTGTCAAAAAGCCAAAGTCTGAATTGCAGTACTTCTGATTATGGATGTCAAGACACTTTGGAACTTTACACTGGAGTTGCTCAATCGTACCTACCATTTACGGGAATTCACACCCTAGTGTCTTCAAGACCCAAAATACATTAAATCCTGGCCACTATTCACACCTCAGGATGAATGGACAATTGTCAAGTATGTCATGGAAGTATGGAGGCCATTTCGATATTGGACCCTTTGGATGTCGAAGAGGCATACACGCACATTCCATCACGTTATCACAGTATTTAATGACATGTTCGATGACATGGATGGCGTGATTCGAGCTTTGGCCAAGAACAAGACTCAATGTACATGGGACTTGTTATTCGCAGCGAAGTTAGGTCGACTGACGCTTGCCAAATACTACGCTGAAGTGTCTACAATGACTGCCTTGCTTCTGATTTCCGCACACATACTCGATCCTTTCAGGTAGTTGTGATCGTTTAGAATGTGGGACAAGGGAATGGAGATTGATTCTGAGGATGGCATATTCTACACAACACAATACCAGAAGACTTATCTGAAGTATGTGGAGAATGAATACTGCGCTAAACATCGACGTGGGGCAGTCAATAAACTCGACACCGTTATGAGTAGCAATCTCGTACCCTCTGCAACGGCTTCAAGGTCCTATCAATCATCGTGTTACGGGGGTGTATTCCCTAAGTAACTATTATTAGTGTATCCGATGATACTTTAGCTCTTAGGTCCACTGCCGTAGATCCTAATATTATCACGGTGAGTATTCCCTAAGTAACACAATTCAGAAATCCTTCTGATATCTGTTAAGCACTTAGGTCCACTGTGGTAGATCTTATTCCTTTAAAGTTTCTGAATAATATTTTTGCGTCTAGCTTTCTTTAATTGTGTCTTCGATTGGGGTGAAGGATTAACTCGTCCTTTCCTGGTTCTCCTTAATGGATCCGGGATATACCTATCCTCGTCTTCCTTAGGTATCTTCTTATTGTAATGGTTATCCACACCTCTGGCAATATCCCTTGGAACCGTAGATATGCCTCTAACAACCTCTGGTTGCTTTGAAGCTAAATTATCGATATGCCGTCGTAGCTTATCGTCTAATCCAATAACCGAGGCTATCCACCAGATGTAATTTCCTATGAAATAATACTGGATTTCCCTGGCGTGGGATAAGATCCTCTCAAATGCGTATACTATAACGGCGCTATCGTCTTCGAAGATCAATGTCATCCGTATCTGTACTCGTCGAAGGTGCGGGGCTGCCGCTACAAAAAGCTAATAGATTTTATATATAGATATAGGTATCATAAAAACTCAATAATAGATAAAGGTCTTCTCCGCTGGTAGGTATCTGACTGTTCGCTGCTAGAGCTTGGTTCTTTTCATTGTCGGGGAGACAATGTGAGTCTTTTATAGTCTTTTCGCTGGCTCAAGTTTGGCCGCTACTTCCATGACTATGACAATGGCTTTGCTTGATAGCGTCCTCGGGATTCTGTCCCGGTCTTCGCCACGAGTTCCCTTTAGGTTATCGTGTTCATGCATGATTGGTTTCAAAGCGTTACGCTCCTCGTATGAGGCCATCATCATGTAAGATATCAAACGCAACTTATGACAACTCATACTTCAACTTAGACATCTTGCTTATCGTTCGTTCAGTAGTTGGAACACTGACGTCATATAGACTGATCAGCGCTTTATCGCATCATATTAATATCATGTAGATATTAATGCCTCACCATACCAATTTGGCTATTCGGCAATGCTTCAGAGATTTACGTCGGCGACCAACCGATACTCTGCCAACGTAGATTATGACACCCTCTTGGGGTTGTGATGCATACTAACTCAAAAGTTATGAGCAGGGTCGCTTCAGGCCTCTTATCTTCAGCCAATGCCAATAATCCCTCACGCAGTACGAGCTTAGGATCCGGACTTCCGTGATCCGGGGAGTGCGTGCATTATTCCCTATCTCTGAGAAATAGGGTGCGACGATCCCACTTAATCGCTCATTGTATGACGCGTGCTGCACACCCGACTTTCCGTCGTCATGATGTGTTGTCCCGCTATCAAAGGTTGAGTAGGTGTAATTAATTATCATGCGCACCGCTGATGGTTTTTCACACCCCGGTCATGGCGACACAATAGCGTCATCTTGCGAATCCGCTTGATAAGACTGCTCTTATCAAATCATTACATACGGTTCAGATGTAATCCCGCTAAGGACCGTCTGACTGATGACATGAGCTGATACGCAAGAAGGTGTTTTGCTTCGTGACTAATGGTATCCACTTCCGAATGGTAGTCACGTGTACTTGCTTCAGTCAAACATGTATCATTACCGCTATCAGGGGACAACCCCTAACACAGCGTTTGATCCATATGATTCGTCCAGTGATTATGAGGAATACTTAACGCCTAACAATGTGGCTGAGACGATATCCGGAGTAAGCGATCCTGCAGCACGCCTATTGACTGCCGTCAGGCTCTATTTCAATCCGCCGCCTGAAGTACCGAAGATTTGGGGACGAATTAATCCAAACGTCAATGATTACCACTCCGACCCAATTGAGATTAGCAGTACATTTTGGATATCAGACATAACCGATTGGTGGCGTCAACAGAAGGAAATGCACTCAATGTACGCCAATCTCTCCCACCTGGCGCGCAACATAATCTCTATCATTCCACATGGTGTCGGAGTGGAGGCCAGTTTTTCCCCTAGCTGAGATGTTATTGGCTGGAGGCAGTCAAATACCACAGGCGAAACCCTACACGAAAATGTCGTCATAAGGCGGTTTGCTCGAGCCAATAACAGGATGTTGGGAGGGACTGAGCCAGAATTGGATACCACAAACACAGAAAACGACTCAGAAATGCAGAAAGAGGTGGAGCCAATGAAATTGGATAGAATGGCCAAGGTTCACGACTATTTGGAGATGTGGAAGGGCAGTCAAAATCTATGTTCTACCCAGAATGAATCTCGCGCTCAAAACAACTAGATGACCACTGTAGGATACATTTCAGACTCGGAAGAGAGCGTCAAAGCATCCTGGTCACTCTTTCAACATGATGGTGCCGCTGCATTTAAATTGACAGAAAGATCATCTGTGCCACCAGCTTTGTCTGCAAACATCCTCCCTGTTGGAAGAACTCAAATCTTGATTGTCCGCAGAATCTGGAGAATCGACCGTCATCCAGTTGAAAGCGACGAGGATAGTGCACTGGAAAGCATTTCGCACACCGATCATTAGCTTACCTGGAATGGCGACTTGGATCCGGCATATGACAGTTAAGAAGATTGCGCAGTGGATGTTGAATCCGATATAGAGCACCACAATGGCATCAAGAATTCGGAATGGCCAGAGCAGCAGGATGTGAGCGCTGCACCAAATGTGCTCAGATCGGTTTGGCCGACACGGAAGTCAAAGAGACAGGCTGAAAAGGTGCTATTGACGGTCAATGCAGTTGAAACGCGGAGAAATAAAGGAGGGAAGAAAAAGTAGGACAGAATGTGTCAATGGTTTACCAGTTTTAAGTAGCTTGACTGAGAGTTTCAGTTAGAGATATACTATAGGCGAATGGTAAGAAGTAGCTTGTGAATATAGGTTCATAAATAGATGTATAGCAGACACAATGAATCTTTTGGCATGATACATTATTTTTAGTCGTGTGAGAGTGAACAGTGCAACATAGTTACACCGCTAAGCTTTGCCAGAGGGCAGAGTCGCGATCAGGCAGAATGACAACCGATATAGCCATGTCAGCATGAACACAATTCTCCACGGCAGCAGATATTGAATGGACAATAGATTCAAGCGAGCATCAATGGAGCGTCAACGATTAAGGGTTTTGTAAGTACAGTAATTCACCAGTGACTTGGTTGTTGTTATGCATAACGGACGTACTGGCAGCTTTTATTGGCAAAAGAGATAGCAATACGGTCTCCACCCCATTCTTAGCTTGAGTGTCAACGGAGCATCAACGATTTGTGGTCTGGTAAGTACGGTAATTCACCTCTGATTTGGTTGTTGTTATGCATAACGGATGTACCGGCTGCTTTTATTGGTAAGAGAGATAGCATCACGGTGACCACCCCATTCTTACCTTCACCCTCAATGGCGCGTCAACGATTTGTGGTCTTGTTTGTATGGTAAGTCACTAGTGACTTGGTCATTGTTATGCATATAGGACGTCTTGGCCGCTTCTATCGGCAAAAGAGATAGCAATATGGTCACCGCAACATTCATAGCATGAACGTCAACGGAGCGTCAACCATATGTGGTCGTGTAAGTACGGTAATTCACCAGTGACTTGGTCATTCTTCTGCATAACGGATGTAATGGCCACTTGTATTGGGAAAAGTGATCGTAACAAAGTCATCGCCCCATTGTCATCATGAGCGTCAACGAAGCGTCAAGGATTTTTTGCTTTGCATTTGGAGTAAGTTATGTTCTGATGGTTTGCAGATATCCATTTATGCGATATTGGAAGCCTTTACTAAAAAATACAACAGTGACATGCTACCTGCGGCATCCTGAAAATGAGCGTCAACGGAGCGTCAACAGTTTTGGGACATGCATATTTCGTAAACAAGGCATTGCGGGGATCTTCACGTGCGTAACTGTATTATTGACTGCCTTGCATGGCAACAATACCAAATATCGAAGGAGAAACACAGATACCAAATTACTCAATATTGCCAACTACTCAACAAGTAAAAGCACATTGTTGGTTGCTGAAAACACGATTTTGATAAGATACTATAAATACACTGCAAATTCAAAAGCCTCATTTGAATCTATAGATGGATCCGCTGGGAAACCTGGTGACGACCCGTCCTATTCAGACGGGTTAGGAGTTTTCCATGGAACCGTCCCCGAGTGGGTAGTTCATGTTTATTGATGAACCGCACTGTCAAATTTGCAATGATTTGGTTTGGATCTGGACCTGGACCTGAAGTGATGGTCCGGAACCGTTGCTAACATCGAGCATGGTACTCTTAGATATGGCCAGAGCATTTACAGATACATCTCCAAACATATGGTGATGTGTCTATCTGGGAAAAATTTAATACAATATGGCGGATGGTTTGATCAGATATTGAAAGAGCTGAGACAACTATATTGATCTGTGAAACACCTTAAACTTGTTGGGCTGTATTCTTACCATAGTGCTTCTTACAGTTTCAGGTTCCTGAACCACAATCCATTTTATCTATCCTAGTAGTCTTTATAAGCCATTTGAGTTCTACAATCACAGGAAGATTGGCTACTTTATAATATTGCCTGTATTCTCTATCTAATCCTATATATATGTGGATAGAGTTTCAATCTGGCTGCAGAGAGAGCACTAGCAAAATTGGTAGAGTATATAGAGGCTGCAGTATAGTACAGTTTGAGTTGCACTGGAAGGTTTTGAGTATACAAACTTGGAGGCTATGATTCTACAATCTATTTATAGATGCATATATGGCTAATTTTCCTGCATATAATGTTTAAGTGCAATTGGTGGAGTACATATACTACGGAATTAGATAAATGCTGAAATGCAGTTGGAGGTCATGAGAGGGTGAAATTAGAGAGCTTAATTAAGTGAAATAAACAATGTACTTATATACTGTAATTGAACAAGTTTGTCGATAAACATTGTCATAGTGATCAAGGTGAGATGAAGATAAAATGGATGGTGGTTGTTTAAATCAAGATTGATCCGGAGTGAGATGAAATAGTTCCGGGTAGGCATTGAATTAATCATGACATAGTGAAGGAATATCCATACAAGAGGAGATATTCACGACCTGAGAGATGCGAGGTCAAAGAGTTGTGATAAAAGACAACTTATGAAATACTGAAAGCAAGAGACAGATGACCTTTGGCGGATATTTAACTTGGTATGAACTAATGATAAGACTTTGCAATGGGAGAGAGCAATAACATCACATTTCATGCTTCAGTAATTGCAGAATAGTGAACACTATAGAGTGAGACGGGCAATGGAGATGCGAGGAAAATGGGGCTACCTCTGCACAATGTAAATCAGGCTAAAATTCAGATGCATACCTCTTAGACACTCTGGTTGATCTCCCCGGTGCTACCAACTACATCCAGATGCTGCCAGACCCCCCTGGAGGTAAGCACAGTACTCTCAGACTCTGTGAGCATTCTCAGGTGCTCTTGAAAGCACATGCGCTTATGGAGATGCATTCAGGATGCTACAAAGTTGGACTTAATGGAAAATAATGTTTTAAAGTAGCTCCAACATCTGTACAGGACAGTGAGACAATTTGATTTCAGCTGACACCGCTGCGCATGTTTAGGGAAGACTTGGATAGCCGCTGAGATCTCTGCACAGCACTGGGAGATACTTGGTGCCATACTCTCACTACTGTGGTTGTAGAGTTACATAACCAGAAGGTATTACTTCTATCATATTTACCATTGTTACAGTGACCAGATGTGCTACATTATAAGATCGCGTGCATACTGAGAGTCTCTCTACATAGCAGCATATAGCACTAAAGGATAATCTGAAAAGCACTTGGAGATGCCAATCGAGAGACCAAAGAGAAATACTCAGCGGTCGTTGCAGGAGGTAAATCGACTTCTCACCACAACCGACATTCAGTTTGCTGGGGGCAGCCATTATTGGCCTGCAGATATAGAGAGATAATGCCGATCGACTCTGCAATGGGGAGACAATATTTGGGAGACCCCAGAGTACATAGTCATCATCTTATTATACAAATTACACTCTGCATCTTTCGCAGTTCTTGTGCCGACAATGAGCTCTAATAGATGTGTGTGATTGCTTGCGTTCCTGAAGCACTCTTGATGAGCAGTTAAAGACCCACTCAATTTGTGTGTTTTATCACTCCCAGGTACCACATCATAGCCTATTACCCTCTTTCTAATCTCCTCACTCAAGAACCGATCTCTCCAATGAGTCTCTTGAGATGCTGTTAAAGTTCTGCTGTGTCACGTTACCAAGATCATGTGAAATTTTAGATGAATCTGTAGGTCTTTATAATGCGAGTTGGATAATCCTCTGGGAGGCCCAAATGAAGTGAACTCACAGATACACTTGGACTTTATAATCAAGTTAGTCGGAAGATGCACTCTGACGCCATCATGCAGTAAGTGGACGGATTTACATGGACACCATGACTGTGCGACTATGGAGATGCACTTGGCAGCTATGATGGAGCGAGGTTGGTGAGGCACGCAGTGCCATCAGCATGTGAGGTTCGGGGAGTACTTGTGGGAAGTGAACCTGGAGGCGGTAGATCGGGAGGGAGTTATAATGGGAACTGAGACACCTCTTCTCACTTAAAATGTACTTGTTGCAATGCAGAGAGCAGAGTACAGCAAGTTCCGCAAAGAGGGGAGAGATGATACAGTTTGGGATCCAGAGACAGTTAATTTTGGGATAATGTGGTACTCAGTATACACTGTGCTCATGGTGACCTCATGATCAGGGCGTGAAGAGATAGTGATGGATAACTTAACTATGTGTCCTTAGGTGATGGTAATGTTGAGGCCAAGAAAGAGAGACCTGATGGACATTACCAGCAGACTCTGAGATTGAAGAGGATTTCACATGTGAGGCAATATAACTATCCTCGATATGGCGGATACAAGCGCCAGTCAGGTGTATACGACGCTGATAAGATGTCTGCAACACAGAATCAGGTGACTTGAACCCCGGCTATCACATGTTCACTCCTATTATCCAGATCGTTCCCATCATCGTCCCCCATCTCTCGTTCTCATCCCCAACTCTATCATCAATCCAGAATATAAAGTTAAGTCATTCCTCTTTATTTCACAATGAGATGATCTTGAGTTAACACTGGGTACAGCATACACCAACTTCAGCATACACTGAGTGCAGTATGTATTCAGTAAACGATACACCGAGTACTCTGTACAATGAGTGTGGCCTTCACCTATTGTTGGCTGTCATTCAGTCATTTTCACAATTACAAGTTAACTGGTGAATACTGCTTCAACTTCCAGCGTGCCTTCCGGCAAGATCAAATGCCACCAGGCAGGTCTCCAGGTTAGCTCTAAGGTAATGTTACATGATCACATTTCCATGGTACCTATTTAAATAACTGATGAATAAAGTCTCACCACTCAGTGTGCCTCCCAATGACTGCATCCAACTAACCCAATCTTGCTTGATCGTGGCATTCATTTAGATGACCATCTTCTCTAGATTTCATGGCTTCTGAGTGCACCAGTGTGTTCACTGGATTATAGTCTCCAAGTGTATTTCCAGACTACCGTAAATAGGACCTCAAAGTTTGCTCATTCATGGCTTAGAAGTACATCTCTGATATCGGTGAATCGCCGCGTCTGTGTCTGTTGCCATTGGTGTTACAGGTATATTTCAGTGATCATACTGGATCACTCAATAATCCTAATATGGATAGTCGATCTGAAATCACTAAATATCAATTCGATATTCTTTTGGACCTACCTTCCTGATTCGTTCACCAATTGGTCTTATCTCCATTACCTGAACTTCGTGTCAATGGATCTATGACAACACTCAGGCCAAGCCCAGGTACGATTTGTATCATCGTTAGATTAGTAATAGTCGCCGGATCGCTATTGTCCATCGTTACTTGTAACAGGCAGGAAACTGTATTCCTAGTCCCAGAACAAATGACTATTCACCCATGCCCCAAATGAACATTACAAATGATATGAGATGTTTTCAATATCAAACCAAAATGGCATCTCGAGATGTGCAGAGTCTTTTAGAAGATACCGCATTGTAAGCATTAATCGTTTTATTAGAGTCCTATCAACGTAATGGACGAATATGAAACAACTCTCATTTCGGCCATACCCTCTTGATATGAGCAAATAGCACTTGGTGCATATGTTCTGAGTGGCACATGATATTCTCCATTCAATATATGGCAAAACAGCTCTGGTGCAGATTACAGAATATTTGGCTCCAATGAAGCCTAGTCAAATCAAGGGTTTAGTAGTTTGCAGTGAGTGTTAAAACATTAGATACCCGGAGAGTATATGTGAGGGCTGGTTCACTGGCTGTAGGTGACACGAACCTATTTGTTGATGATTGGCTTTGGAAAAGCTTGTATCAATAAGCCGAATCGCCAATAGCAATTATGTCCGAATAGAATCATATTACATTGATGATGTACTAATTCTACCTGTGAGTTTGCACTCAACTATCCATGGTAGCAGGTGAGAACAATGAGCGAGTTGTGTTTGTGAACCTCGCAACAGGCTTTGCCAGTTACAGGATGGTTGATGGTGTGGAACGCTTAATATCTATCAGTCATACCGACATGGAGGACAGATATAGAGAATCTACTATCGAACATATCATTTACATTAACCTGGGTTGAAGTATACCTATTGTCCAACTCGACCTAGAGGTTATGTTGTAACAGTATCCTCACGGATTATCTATTAGGTCTGTACTGAAGTCAACAATAATACTTCTCTAATAAAAGCCAGAGTTGTACAATTATTTTTCGTTACTATAATATGGATAGATCTATCAGGCTTGCCTCTCAAATATTCTTAGTATCTTCGTTGAAGCATGTCGTTGATCGGGAAGAGATCAAGACGATAATTCACATTGCAAGTGAACTACGAGAAAGTAGCCCGAAAATATCGTTGCTACATGGATACATCCTGTAGGATACTGTTGAATCTGCACTTCTCCCCCGCTGAGGTGAAATTCCATTGCTGTTTCATGTAGGAAAGTTCAATACTTGGAGTCATTGCATTCGAGGACAATCAGTCATGGTGTATACATGCTGGTTGTCAGGACGATTCTTTTGAGTTGGACGGGAGTCTGATAACCTGCCCAATAGTGTGTTGCTTCAGACTATCTTATGAGTTGGATACTTTTGAGTTTTGTTCATCAGAATACTGATAGCGCAAGATGATACTCTCTAGTTGATACAATTATTTGGAAGCAGAAAAGGGAACAGATACATTGCATTTGGTTTGCTGGTAATCCATACATGCATCCGGAGTATAGCCTTATGATTCCTCCTCATCAATCTGGAACTCATTCAGGACTTTCATTCAATCAGATCTAGGGTACATCTTCCATTGTCACACCGAGTGCAGTCTTCTGTTCACTTCATCATCATTTTCAGGTTCATGTCACATCACTCTCATGCACCCTCTGCAGCCAGTCGAGATATATTGTGTGTGGATGGGAAGATAAATAGAAACCAAGATGAGACTACACATTGAATATATAAGTTTGAAACATTGTGAAAAAATAGGCTGTAACTATCAGTCCCAGCAGGACGGGCACTGTTCCAACAGAAGAAAAAGCTTTCCCAGACTGCTGTATAGTACTTTGACCTGCTTCCAGCCTAGTGTTAGCAACGGGTCCAGGGAACTAGCCAGCGGTCTGGTGTTGGTCGGTAAATCTGTTTCTGTTCGGTTCCATATCGGATCACAAACACAACCCGCTTTGTCCGGGGGAAGTTGTTACAAGGATCAGATACCAATCTGCAGTGTATTTGCCGTGATTTGCATCCAGTAGAGCCTCACATTGGCGAATGTACCCCAATGGCTGCAATCCAGTATTTGAATTCTGATTGTGTCACAATATGATGTGGACTTACAAGATGCAGTGTTGGATGCTCATTAACCTCACCATGTACAATTCGCGTTCCAATTAATATTCGTTGAGTCATTGTGGAAAACAACCGATTATCGCTGGTATTGCCAACCGAGTGAATGAATACCGATTAGATAGCAATTTCGAGACTGGCACCTGCACGAGCATGCAGAACAACATCTTTTAGCTATATATCATATCATGATACAATCAGAAATCCAGTACTTAATTGCAGCCAATGAGCTGAGATTGTGAGAATATGGAGCCAGACAAAAAACCGCGAATTTAGTGTTGTGTGGTTTGTTGATTGGATAAAACTCAGTGCTATGGCCCAAGTTTGGGTCCAACCCAGAGGTGGAACCGAACTACAGATTTGGACTTGTTGCGAACAGTATCCCAGGTTGGTTGCTAGTACTCTCAGGATTTTCATTACCTCCTTCAGGCTTGTTGTTGGTGCTTTGATGCTTGTTTTTGGCACTCCCATACACTTCTAGGCTGGTCTTCAGCAATTTCAGGCTAGTTGTTCGCACTCCCACGCACTCTGTAGATTGAACCCAAACCTTCCAGATCCACCAAAATGATTGCCCTTTGCTCCCAGGTGCACATGAAGGCCTCTCCTTGGGTCCAGAAAACTCTTCAATTTGACTACCCTGGAATTCCGGTCTGACAACTTGAAGACACTTCCACAGGCTTCCAGTGACAAAAATACATGTTGCTGATGTCTCATCTCCCAAAAGTGGGAACCAAACAATTTCGTGGATTATAATGAATATACCATACACGAAAACTACAGTAATGATAACTAATCTGATATACCGGAATACATCGCCGTATGTGATTCAGAAGTGATAGAGAAGCTGAGTTTTGAATGGTAATTTCGAACATATTTGTCTGGTATCATTATAATGTTCTACCAAGCAGCGTAAGATGAAGATTTGTATCATATCCATATGATTTTCGGTGACGGATAATATACATTACAATATGTACTACATATCATGCTGCATACAACACACTTAAAAGCAAGACACTTGATGCACTAAATTGTATGATTCGAAGTGAACCCTGAAGTAGACTCTGGAAGTATGACTGAACACCATTGATTCTATTAATGTCCTGACAATTAACTTTGATACTGAAAAAGATGTTTCTGCATTTTTCGCTATAGGGCTTGATGGCGAAAACTTTCCTTGAAAACTCGATGTGTAATTCCACGTGATAGCCATCTCAGTCTCACTTTCCTGATGAGTTGACGGCAGAGAGGTTGTTAATTGCTACGATGGGAGTAAAGTATTCCTTGGACAACTGGACTGGTGGCAGTGTCCTCCGGGTGGTATTTGAAGTGTATACATAAACGAGTATGCCGAACACGATTTTGGACTCACCCAGCTAACTTTATAATAGGTACATAAATCAATCTATTGGAACATTCACAAAGTATCACACCTGAGTTACCAATAAAGACCTTCCCTACCGCAATGGACAGTATCAACGAAACGCATGGTCATGATCAGACATCACCTTCTCACACCTGGCAGGATTGGGAGAGTGTAATCGCCGATGACAACATGTAGGTGCACATGTATACAGTATATATTACCTTTATGGTTTATTATTGGAATACAATTGATGGAATACTTACTAATTTCATGCAATGAGTAAAGATTCTAAAGTCATGATTGGAATGGCAAACGGGGTAACACAGGTCAAGATTCTAATAAAGGGCTATGAGTCAGGACAAAGATGGTGGCAGGTATAAGTGCGGACTGTCACTGCTGACGGTGGGCTATGCCAAGGTCAGAATAATAGCATGAGAACTAGCAGACAAGATTGTGGCAAATCAATGTGCGGACTGTGTATACTGACTATGGGCTTTGTCAAGATCGCAGCGACAATACGTATGGACTGTGACAGCTGACAATGCGTTCAGAGGAGACCAGTGCGACTGTATGTGAAACCTCTGTCAAGAACGCGGCGCCGACTGTGGCAACCGACCATGAGTTCTAACCAGACAGTATCATAGCACATGGAGCCTCTGCCACAAGATCCAGTGGCCGGATGTAGCATCAGCAAAAAGCATTTCCGTCCAGGGTGAATGGCTCTGACAGAGTTGAAGCGCTACGTCAGAGCCGGCAGAGACACCCCAGTTGCGGGTGACTCCGCGCCCGGCGTCAATACTATGCTTCGCGTTGCATACCGCTCTCTGATTGCAGTTTCTTCTCACTCTGTCGGTCTCCTATTTTAAACAAACCCTCTGGCGTTGTGGCCAACTGTGACCATAGGTCGGAATGGGTTCATTGGGTATACGCTTGCATCGACATTGCAATGCAATTGGTGATGGTGCGAAAATCTGTGCTCACGATCTTTCTACATTACACTTGAGAAGGGTAGGAAAAAGGTGAGAAGATATGATACTACACGGCTGTGAAGATCCACGCAATTGTGTGGATCAACGAAATCTCGGAAAGAGTGAGTGAGACCAAAACTTGGGAAAGATAGAGTGTGTATTTTCTTTGTATGACAAGATGAGATGAAAATGAGATGCTGTCTATCTACCCCGGAGTCTCCCGAATATATACTCCGCGTCGCTCATTCCACCTCCGTTACCCCTGTACCTCCTTACACCCACCGTCGCTCCTTAACTATATACTTGGAGGCCACGTTCGAGCTAGTTTGGAGATGCACTTGGAGGCCGAGATCGAATGAACTGAGAGATGATCTTGGAGGCCGTGATCGATCCAGTTTGGAGATGCACTTGGAGGCTGTGATCGAGTGAACTGAGAGATGAACACCGAGGCCGCGATCGAGCGAGTTTGGAAATACACTTGGAGGCCGAGATCAAGTGAACTGAGAGCTGCACTTGGAGTCCGTGCTCGGGCGAGTTTGGAGATGCACTTGGAGGCCGAAATCGAGTGAACTGACAGCTGCACTTGGAGGCTGTGGTCGAGCTAGTTTGGAGAAAGACTTGGAAGCCGTGATCGAGTGAACTGAGAGATGCACTGCAAGGGCGTGATGGAGCGAGTGTAGAGATGCACTTGGAGGCCGAGTTCGCGTGAACTGAGAGCTGCACTTGGAGGGCGTGATTGATTGTGTTTGGAGATGCACTTGGAGGCCGAGGATGAGTGCACTGAGATGCACTTGGATGCCGTGATCAAGCAAGTTTGGAGATGCACTTGCAGGCTATGATCGAGCGAGATTAGACGAGTACTTGGAGGCGTTCAATTTGGCGGGAGGCACCATGGTAACTGAAACCCTATACATTGGTTGATTTGTAATTGTGGGAATGTAGAGAGTTGAGTATAACATCCGCCAACAAATGAGAAACTGGCTGCGAGCTGGAGACTGTCGATCTTGGGATGATGCTGTACTCGGTGTATGCTGTACTCGGTGTTAACTCATCATTATGGGATGGAGAGATATAGAGGGATGACTTAACTTCATGTTCTTTGGTGATGGTAGAGTTGAGCATAAGAAAGAGAGAGATCAGAGGAGATGGGGGAAATCATCATGAGAAACTGGGACTTGAAAGAATTTCGTGTGCGAGTCAATTGACCATCTGCGATACGGTAGGTACCAGTATTGATCCGGCGGGTAATAACACCGATACGAGGTCTTCTAAACCCAATCAGGTCTCTTCTACACCCAATCAGGTATGTTGTACTCCTGATTTCTCATAGCCGCTTGTATCCTCCATATCGCTGTCATCTTCATCGCCATCCCTCTCTTACTTGTCCACAACTCTACCATTATCGTAAGAACACAAAGTTAAGTCATCCCTCTCTATCACTCCATGCAATCATCATGAGTTAACACTGAGTGAGGCATACACAGAGTACAGCATACACCTAAGATGGTCTGTCATCCCTTCATTCTCAAGATTTCGAGTTGACCCCTGAATGTTGCTGCAGCTTCCGGCGTACCTCCCTACTGATCCACCGCCACCAGCCAGTTGTCTTTAAGAGGTTCCAAGGTAAAGTCATCTTGTCCCATTCCCACAGTTTCGAGTTAACTAACCGATGAATTGAGTCTCAGCACCTGGCGCGCCTCCCACCGACCGCCTCCAGATCGACCACCTCCAAGTACTCCTCCAATGTCGCTCGATCAAAGCCTGCTACAAGTGCATCTCCAAACTCGCTCGATCATGGCCTGCCAGTGCATCTCCAAACTCGATTGATCATGGCCTCCAAGTGCATCTCTCAGTTCATTCGATCTCCTCCTCCAAGTGTATCTCCAAACTTGATCCATCGCGGCCTCCAAGTGCAGCTCTCAGTTCACTCGATCTCGGCCTCCAAGTGCATCTCCAAACTCGCTTGATCACGCCCTCGGAGTGTATCTCTGAGTTGTTGATTGGTAGCTATATAGATACATAGATACATAGTTGAGAATACAACCTGAATATATGAGTTTTAAAAGTTCCCAAAGAAGATGTTGTTTTTCCCAGAATGCTCTACTGTGATTCGAGGTACTCCCAGACGCTCCCAGGTTTGTCGCCGGTGCTCCCAGGTGCTCTACCATGCAACGCGAGCCGTCGCATGGGCGACGGGCATCGTGTAATTCTCCGACAGAGGGTATAAGGTTCTGTCAGAGCCGTCAGAGCCGTCTGGAACACCGAGGTGTTTCAGACGGAAACTAGAGTTGTTGCTGATGAGAACACCTGATTACACAATCTCGTGCGCAAACACTCTTCCTATCACCCCGGGAGTACCTAGTTATTATATCAAAGGAAAGGAGTATGGGAGAAATACTACCAGAAGCAAGCATTGTATTAGGCGTTTATTTTCTGCGTTATATCTACTTGCTCTGGGCAGAATGCCGTTATCTGCTGTTAGGCTATAATGGTAGACATCCAGTTTTATATATCTTAAGGTTCATTAGATGTGGAGGAACGACGTTTTCCCGGTGTCTTCAAATATTACTTGAGCCACAACTGCTCTTCCTGTCAATGTCCATATGTAAAGAAGTGTGAGGTTTGACGGAGTGTTGTCAAGGGGTCCTTCGTCCTCGGGTCTGCCGTTTCACTACACCATATGCTTCCAAGTACCATCTCGAGCATTTCAGAGCTGTAATCCTCGCCATTCGACTTTACAATGGACTGAACTGAACCTGCCGTGATTCAATGTGGACTTGTCCACCCCCGGACATGTGGAATGATTGGTATCAGCTGTCGCGTCTATTTACCAAGATGAAGTAAGAGATATGTGAACGCAACAAAGTTCTCTACAGCAACGCTCTGCCTACATATGCCAAAACCAGACTCAGTCAATGATAATTGTATATTTGTATCTTGTACAGCCTGCATTTCAAACTAGCATACATTAGCACAGATCTATTCTAGCTTGGCTGTACTTAGTGTTAGAAACAGGTCCTGGTAACCCGGCAGTGATCCGGGCATGGACTGGAAAACCGGTTCTGTTCGCTTCCTGACCAATCCAAAAACCCAACACGGAGTATCTTGGCCAGCTACGCCCGTGCCCAAACCCGTAAACCCATGGGTTTTGCTGGGGTTGGCGTTACCTGTTGGTTCCAGTCTCGGGTTCTCCTTTTTAGGTTCTTCTATTTATGGTCGCAGTCAGATATGTTACTGTTATGTGCAAAATATTAGCTTTGATACATCATTCTCTGTATTTGTTTCATTGGCTGCCTTTATACTCAAATCAAGGAGGGATATGCTCCCTACAACATCCTGAAGTTGAGTGTGAACAATGTTTAATCTTGCATCATTAGTAAGATTCAAGGTCTGGAAAAGCCACATTGAGAATTAATGCAGTCATTCTGCCGGAAATTGATCAGTTTGCACATCCGACCATGCCCACAACATTTGGATAGCAGATGGAGATACATGACAATGGCAGCGGAAAATTGCAATGGCACAAGGCACATCACGAGTACAAAGTAGGCATTTCAGAATTGCCTACGGCAAATCACCGTCTCACGTATGCATATCAGCTCTCACAACTGACGTGATACCAAATGCATCACCAATTAAGGAATCAAAGCCTTCCAAACCCATAATCTTTTACACCTGCATATTTCCTCCCTAGCTATGTACAATACCGGAAGTGGATTCAGATGAACATATTGTATTGGCTCATAGGTCATCTGTACACAACCTGCACAATATGTCATGATTGACGACATTTCACCACAGAAAGTAATTGGTCAATCGATTTGGACACGTGTAAGAATATTTTGGATTTCAGTGACTACATTGTGACACATGATAATTGGTCTGTGCATGTACAAAGGTCATACAGGCCATAGCAACGTTCGAGACCCTAATCTGAGCTGATTGACAAATGATCAACACAATATTGTCCTGCCTTTCATGGAAAAGTGACAATGCGCAATCACAACTGAAGATAAAATTTAGTAACAAAGAATCAGTTAGTGAGGACATACGAGTAATAGAAGGCGCACTCGTTGTGCAATGCGAATCTGTATGAATGACCACCATCATGTTGCATTTATCCATTCAACTAACTGGGTCACTCCGTGTTTAGATGTGGTGCACATAGTGATGATTCTGATAATTACTTCTGGTACGTAATGGAAATTGAGCGGATTGAACAAGATATGGCAAACTGAGTACGTTGTGCTCTATTAATGTAAAATTAGATTATGCATCTACATGTAGTGTATTGCCAGCTGGAAGCACTGGAATGTCACCGGGCTACGTTACCCATCGCTCTGAGAACTTCTGCTTCAGTTAATCTGAACTTGCTACGCCACAAAGCTTTTGCCTACAACTGAATATTGATACAACTTGTACATTAGCTGTCAATAATGACTATATGATTATTTGGACAAAATTATGCTCCATAAAACAACAGTCAGGACATCTTCATGGTGAATGTGAATACAGCATCAACGACTGTTGGTCTCGTAAGTAACTTAATTGGAACACGAGTTGCATGCTGCTATTCATTATGTGACTATTTGCTGCGTTGAAAGGCAGAAGAACAAGCAACACCGATACAGCACAATGCTGAAAATGAAAGTCAATGTACTGGCAATGATTTGTTGTTTTGTACATAGGTTAATTGGGAAGCGATTTGCTCACAGTTATCCATAACTGAGGTATTGGTAGCCGTTATTGCCGAATTAGACAGTGGCACAAAAACAGCGTCATGTTTACAATGAGCGTCAACTGAGCATCAATGATTTTTGGACATGTAAGCAACTTAATAGGAACGTGATTTACTCACTGCTATTCATAATAAACAGATTGGCAACCTTTGCAGGCAAATAGACCCCAAAGCGGTACCAGTCACATTCCGATACTCAGCGTCAACGGAGCTTCAACGATATTTTCTTTGGTAAGTAAGTTAATTGCAAAACGATTTGCTCGCTGGTATCCATAAGCAACATATCGGCAGTCTGTATAGATAAAAGAGAGGTTGACACGGTAACAGCCACATTCTTAAAATGACCATTGATAGAGAATCAACAGTTTTTGATGTAGTAAGTAAGTCCGTCGGGATGTGATTTGCTTGCTGTTCTCCATAACCAACATATTGGCAGCCTTGAAGGGCACAAAAGCAACATGGTCACAGCTGCATTTTAAAAATGAGAGTCCACAGAGAGTGATTGATTTTGGGTGATGAATCTGTTATAATCAAAAGGCTGGGCTATGGCTTGTATCCCTAATAGGAGTATTGGACACTTTATAGTCAATATGGTAAATATCGATGTGGCGACACCCAAAACACAGCGTCAATGGAGCGTTAACAGAGCACAAACCGGGAGTCAATACATTTGGGCGTTGCATCTGGTATATTCCAAGGCTTAGGCTATGGCTTTTATCCATAATTGAAGTATTGGCAACCTGTATAGGCAATGTGTTTGATGTTGTTGTCAATACATGACAAGATGAGCGTCAACAGAGTGTCAAAACAGCGTCAACAGAGCATCAACACAGGATCAACGATTTTGGGTGTTGCATCATTTATAATCCAAGGGCTGTGTGATTGGATTTACTCATAATCAAGGTATTGGCCGCAATTAGGAGCAATATCGTTAGTGTTAATTTCACTACACCTTAAAATCAGCATCAACAGAGCATCAACAGAGCATCAACAGAGCGTCAACAATCATGGGAGATGCATCTTGTATACTGCAAGGGATATGATACAGCATTTACCAATAATCAAGCTAATGGCAGTGGTTATGAGCAAAAGAGATCACGACATGGTCATATCCGCTGTCTGAAAATGAGCGTCACCAGAGCAACAACAATTTTGGGTGTTGCATCTTGTATAATCCAAGGGCTGTGCTACAGCATTTACCCATAATTGAACTATTGGCAGCCTTTAAAGGCAATATCCTGTGTGTCGATACTGCTACACCTCAAAATGAGTGTCAACAGAGCGTCAACAGATTGTCAACAGAGCATCAACACAGCATCAACAGAGTGTCAACTGAGTGTCAACCATTTGGGGTATTGCATCATATATAATACAGGAGCTCCGCTACGGCATATACCCAGAGGCCAAGTATTTGTAGCCGTTATGAACAAAAGTAATCACAACATGGTCTCAGCCTCAGTCTGAGAATGAACCTCAACAGGGCGTAAACGGTTTTGTGTGTTGCATTGTGTATAATCCAAGGGTTGCGCTACAGCCTGTACCCTTAATGGAAGTATTGGGACCAATCACATGCAACATCGTGTTTGTCGATACTGTTTCACCTCAACCTGCGTGTCAACAGAGTATAAACAGAGCATCAACAGAGCGTCAACAGATCATCAACACAGTCGCAACATAGTGTCAACAGAGTGTCAACAATTTTGGTTGTTGCATGGTGTGTAATCCAAGAGGTCTGCTACGGCATATATCTATAATCGATGTATTGGCAGCCATTCTGAGCAAAAGGAATTGCAACATGGTCATATCCCCAGTCCGAAAATGAGTGTCAATAGAGTGTCAATGATTTGGTGGGTTGCATCTTGTAAAATCCAAAGCTGATGCCACGGCATTTATGCATAATTGATGTATTGGCAGCCTGTATCGGCAATGTTATGTGTGTCAATAATGCTACATCACCACATGAGCGTCAACAAAGGTTCAACCGAGCATCAACAGAGCATCAACACAGCTTCAACAGAGTGTCAACAGAGTGTCGACGACTTTGAGTATTCCATCATGTATACTCCAAGGGCTCTGTCACGGCATATACCCAAAAGCAAGGTATTGGCGGCCGTTATGAACAAAAGCGATCGCAACATGGTCACTGCCCCAGTCAGAAAATGAGAGTCGACAGAGCGTCAACAATTTTGTGTGTTGCATCTTGTATATTCCAAGGACTGTTGTAAGACTTGTATCAATAATTGAAGTATTGACAGCCTGTATAGGCAGTATTGTGTATGTCGATACTGTTACAGCTCAAAATGAGCGTGAACAGAGCATCAACAGAGCGTCAACAGAGCATCGACACAGTGTCAACAGAGTGTCAACAGAGTGTTAACACTTTTGGGTGTTGTATCATGTATTATCCAAGGACTATGTTACGGAATCTAACCATAATCGACATATTGGCAGCCGTTCTGAGCACATGCGATCCAGACATGGACACAGCCCCTGTCTGAAAATGGGTGTCGACAGAGAGTCAATGATGTTGTGTGTTGCATCTTGTATAATCGTAGGTCTGTGCTACGTCATTTACCCATAATTGATTTATTGGCAACCTGAATAGGCAATATGGTCTGTGTCAATGCCGCTACACCACCAGTGTCAATGGAGCCTCCACAATGTTTGGACGTGTTAACAAGGTAATTGGGAAGTAAGGTGCTCACTGCTAACCATAGCCAATGAATTGCCACCCTGTATGCGGAAAAGCGCAAGTGGTACAGTCATGGTGCCAGTCTGACATAATCTGTCAACGCAGCTACAACTGGGGGTCATCAATTCCTGGTGATGCAGATCTGGTAATGAAGGCATGGAATGGGTATTTGAGCGTATAATTGAACTATTGACCTTCTCCCTGATCAAAAATACAAATCATTAAAAGAAAAACATCAATTTCAATAGTGTTGATCTCGCAACGTGCTAAACATGCAAAACGTGATTCCTGGATGTGAAATAATTAATTGTGATTGAGTACTATAACCGAATAGCAAAGGCAAGCAGGTTACACGTATTTACAGATGGACCCACTATACATGCCCCTCAGAACCAGCCCATTTCAGACGAGTAGGGAGATGTTGATGGACCAGTACCCCAATTGACAGTTTTGGTGTATTGACGACCCAGACCGCCAATCTGGCGCCGGTTCGGTTCGGACCCATACCCAGACCTGCAATTACTGTCCAGAACTGTTGCAAACACTTGCTGTACATGTACACAACATGGGCAAATGAAGATTGTATTTAAATGCAAGAAATCAACGTGTACAACATGGAAAGGTGGTGTGATGTAAGCGTTGTTAGGTTGGTGGACGGTCAGATGATGTGTCTGGCGCCAGGCAACCGCCAACTGGATATTTACATCGCGACAGAGACCTAGCTCTGTGCCAAATATCTGACCATTCAGTTCTACACTTGATCTCACTCATGCCTTGGTGTAACCATATATCCTAGTATATCCTAAGAGTACCGACGTCTGGCACAGTTGCCCTCACACGCGCTTCGTGTGTTTCAGAAATCAGATACGTATCTCTCCCCCAGATCACTAGAATTCACCCCTTGAATTGACATGTTGTGACCGACACGAAATCAAAAATTGCAGCCAATTACCCCTAATGCTCCCAAAGAGAATACAGAGAACCCAATCGCATCAGCCAAGCACATGTGTAAGCATTGACTCACTCCGAGCATAGCTCAGCCGAATCATGGCTATTAATATGGTCCGCTCCTGTCTACAACCAGCAGATGAAAATAATCATGCCGATTGCGCCAAGACTCCAGTTCACGAAGAACTCTGCGATCTTGAAGATGAAGGTGTAGACGAAGACATAGACGAAAATGATTCAACCCGTCTAGAAATTGAAGATAATCGTGGCCGAGATGAGATCTTGTCAAATATCACCAAGGAAAGACCAAAACGATATGCTTGACCAGAATCCGATGCGAGTGATACTCTAATTCGAAGAACAAGATGAATGGAAGGTTGACAAAACCAGAATGGTTTCCGAACTAGACCACTGCCCTGCAACCGACTTAATTGACAATCTGGCAACCTGTCCATAATCCTTAAGGTGGTAACCCACTTTACATACCACGGCGATGCAAAGCAGCTGGATAAGTTCCTCGAAACAATACATTAAACTTTGCTTCTTGTAAAAACGTATTTCCAAGAGGCCGTTCTGATCAAGTCAAGTATGCAGTCTCCTTTCTTGACACCTGGAACATCCACCCAGATCTGACTCAGCGACAAACGGATAATACCCACCAAGCCGAGTGAGCTAGAGACCTGTGAGACGCAACAGACCCGAGTCTAGAGAATTTTGAACTGTTCACCAATGACCTTCAATACATGTAAGCAGAAACTGATTTGTGACTCAATTCTGCAAAAAACCCCATGTGGGAGTTCCGGGCACTACCAACTGAAGCAGTCAGAGCATATGCTAACCGCTTGTAACCAATCAGGAGCAGAGCCCACTGTAACCTGATACTGCAGGAAGTGGTTCTATACCACATGGCATGGGCTGGCCCAAAGCACGCACCTAACATTACAGGTAGACCTTCGATCTGCAGCAGCAAAGACAGGTTCAATATACTCAACCATCTCTTGAACTGTGCAGTGGCCTCGCAGGTCAAACTAGTCAACCAACAGCCCAGTGACAGCCACAAGAAAGGCACGCAGGGGAGTCTCAGAAAGGTGGAAATAAGACAAGTAATTTTCGACCATCTATCTCCAAACCTGAGGAAAACACTTATTGTCTTTCTAATAATTACAACACTACTGGTAATTCAACTTCAGGCAAGTCCAATAGGTCTAGCCGAGGCAGCCGGGCCAACCCATCACCATCATCCTGGCTTTCGAAAGAAATCTACAAAGGCCTAAACACAAACTGGTAATGCTCTCCCTCTGGCAGCAGAGACATCTTAACCAACCTATGTACCAAATATGGCATGGCGAGTGCACATGAACAGAACTCCAGAAATACCAGCAGCTATGACAGCAAAGTAATTGACTGCCAAAAGTCATTTGACACGCAGGAGCAAAAAAAGTGGTCTACCTCTATCGATACCTAACTCGACGGGAGATGCTGGATGACACGGAGTTATAATTGGAAAACTTTAGAAACCTAGCCTTATCTGCAACCTTGGATGAAATACAACCACACCAAATTGCCCCATAATCAAGAGTAATTCTGGAAGGTTGGGCTCTGACATCAAGCCAAAACCTATGTGGCACAGAGAGTTCAGATTTGACGCATATTATCGGTGCCGTCGTTGTACACAAGCTACCTGGCAACATGGAGCAAGTCAAAGCACTAATCGAGTGTGCTGCAACAAGTATCTTTAGATCCCTGAGCCTACTCAGGAAACTCGAATTGCCCCTCACACCAGTATTCACCTCCACCCAGCATCCCAATGACCAGGTGATGATATCTCCAAAGGGGAGCCTAAAGGCAAGTCTCTTGGTTCATTATTTTAAACTCCTTAAACCGGTTGATGAAGCGGAGGTTTTAGTCGTCCGAATGAAAGCATATGACCTAGTGTTGAGCTTGCCATGGTTGAGGCCAGAAACCCGGAAATCTCCCAGACCAAATGTCAATTGACAACCCTGCGAATGGCAAGTGGACCGCAATGGGCACATATTCCAGAAGCAGATGGCAGAAGTTCTCTGCCGGACTCCTGTGAGGAGATCAACAAATGCTTGGCCTCCCCTGGATACACAGCCAGTTGGGGCTACCGCAGTCGATCAAGTCTAAGCTAGTGAGGATGTGGTCAAGGCATTCGCAATACAACTTGGGGAATGTCAAGGATTGCAGCGAGCATCATTGAAAGGAATCACCAAAGGTAAGGGAAACCCCAGGACACTGAATACGTGAGCTGGGGCAGCTGCAGTAGTTGCGGCAGCATAGTGACATCGTGACAGAGCTTGGATAACTGCTACCTGTTCACTGAGACACAAAGGGAGAATCTGGTTAATAGGACCTAGTTCAATTGTAACCAACCGTCTGATCCAGTCTTCATGGGACCCCTACCCATCTCCACCACCCAACCGCACTACCACACAGAATGTAGACAAGTCTTCTGAAAATAGGAACAGAGAGAGATACCACGGAGCCGGTGAAAACAGATGATGCAGGTCATATCCCATCAAAATATCAAGATTTCTTGAAGGTCTTCAGCAAGGGAAATACCGAGAAGCTTCCGCCACACAGGCCTACCAAACACAGGATCAATCTCGAACTCAACTTAAAACAACTTTATGGGCGAACTGCAATCTCTCAAAATTGGAACTGAAGACCCTCAAGGTCCATAATGTCTCCCATCTGGCAATCGCCCATATTAAACACTAATCATCCCTGGCCACAGAGATGATCCTGTGTGAGATGAATATGGAATCAGCACCAAGGTTGTGTGTTGACTATCCTGTCCTAACCCTGAGCACTGTTACAGTTAGATAGCCCCTTCATCGAATCTCAGAAAAACTCGATGCAGTGGGCGAAATCAGGATATTCACAAATCTCGACCTCCAGAATGCCTACCACCTGATCTGAATCAAAGAAGGCGACGAAATCATCACTGCATTCTGTACCTGCTATGATCAGGTTGAATACCAACTTATTCTATTCACAATGACAAATACACCGGGTATGTTTCAGGCTTACAACGACAATTGTCTACGGCCCTAGATTGACCACTTCGCAGTTTGCTACCTTCACGATATATTCATCTCGTTGACCAATGAGAAGAATTACAAAGACCAAGTCTGAAAAGCCCTGCAACGCTGACAGAAATTCAGCATATATTGCAAACAAGAAAAGTTCCAATTAAGTGTTTGGGAAGTGGGCATCTTTCTATTACTCAGCAATTCGGATGAAATCACCATTGAATCAGACTGCCTATCCACAAGTGAATATTGGCCGACTTCAGAATTAGTTCGCGACATGCAGGTGATCCTTGGGTTCATATACTTCTGCTGCACATTCATCAGACATATGCACAGATAACAGCTCCCGCATCACACTTGCTCAAGACAGAAGCTTCACAGGGCTGGGAAGGGATTCGGGTTTCCGAACTCATATTTTGAAAGCTCAAAAAGGCCTTTACAGGTGCACTGATCCTGCTTCATTTCAACCCAGAAAAACATATCATTCGGCAGACCGAAGCAAGCGGCTAGGCAATGACCTGTATCCTTAACTAGTACAACAGATTCGGGATTCATTGCCCAGTCACTTTCTACTAACACATTAGCTGGCCCATCTAACGGAACTACGACATGTACAATTGGGAGCACTTTGCGATTGTTCAGACAATGAGAAAATCCTGGCTCTAGGTGGAGGGCGCAAATCCCAAAGTCCTGATCCAGTGCCAAGATTGGAATCTGGAGAGCTTCCAATTCTCCAAAGTGCTTTCCCGAAGACAGGAAAGTTGGGGGGAATTTGTATCCTTTTACGACTTTGTCATCAAACACTTGGATGGGAAGGAAAATCCGGTCGATGGACCTTCACCGTAGCTTCCACTATGTGATAGGATACCGGAGACCGACTGGGAGACAGCTGAAAGCCTTGGCGACTATCACCGTTAAACCGTACAACAACCTCCATCAGTTTGCCAACACAGCCAACCCCGTCAACTGCTTGGCTTACAACGTGAAGAGCAGGATTGTCGGCACCTCCATAGTTCATGTTTCTGATCTGGAATGAATTGATGAACTGGAGGAAGACTCAAGAAGCAAATGCAATGTTACTGCCAAAGTTCTCACCTAGAAAGGAAGGATATAGTTACCACACAATGAACATCATTGACACAAAGTCCGATTCCTTTTCCACAACATTCCAGAATCTGGCCCCTACAGAGCTCTCTAAATTACCAAATGACTATTCTGCGATATCCACTGGCCCGCATTGGAGGCCACCGTACGAAAGTATATTGCCCGATGCGAATTATTCAAACGAATCACCCCACCACCGCATGCCAATCATTACACACCCACGCCATTACCACCACCGTTATTACCTTGTGAGGGAGTTACCATGGACTTCGTCACGGTCATTGCTGAGTTAACCACCTCTGGGTATATGTCAATCGTGGTTGCTGTCAATGGAGTACCAAACAGTCAACCATACCTCCCCTGCAGGATGGATATTGACTCACCTGAGCTGGCACAAATGTTTTCCAAATGCGTGATCTGCACTCGCGGCATACCAGAAAATATTGTAACCAATTGTGGAAAAGAGTTTACCACACTATTCTGGAAACGAGTCTGCTCTCATGTCTGCATGAACCACAGACTGCCAATCACTTTTCACCTACTGATCGACGGCCAGACTTAACACCTAACCCACACCCTGGAGCAGTACTTACGGGCTTTCTCCAACTGTGAGCAGGATGACTACATGGAGCTGTCAACTGTAGGATAGTTTACATACAACAATTCCGTCCATACCTCAACACCGACGACACCAATCTTGGCCAACTAACACTACCACCCGCCAATGCCAATCAAGCCACCCAAAGTTCCATCAAACATGAGGCCAGAGATGATGGCGCACGAAAACCTTTCAGGGATGGAAGATCCACACCGACTTCTGCTGGAGAACTTGTTGGAAGCCTAGGTACAGCAATAAAATTATGCTTTCAGAAATGGCCTGACCTTCGAGGTTGGAAACAAGGTGTCACTCTCAACTCAACACTTCTGAACAACTAGACAGGCCAACAAACCCGACTACAATTGCACTGGACCGTATACGCGACGCAAGATCATCAACATGAACACTTACAAATGAGACTTGCTGAAAACAATGTGGAACGACAACGTTTTCCCACTGTCGCAGCTTGATCACTTTACACTGCCGGGCATAGGACAATCATCCTCGAAACCACATCCAATAATTGTCGATGATTTGGACCAATGTGTGGTCAAACTGATTCTTGAATGTCAGCATTGTGACCGGAAGCTCCACTGCCTAGTCCTGTGGGCTCGGTATAGCAACATATGTACGAGCTAGGAGCTGTTCGAAAGTCTTGAGAAGGCTGGTGAACTAAATGACACGTTCGACCGTGACAACCCGAAAAAACCGTGAAGATGAAGGAAGTTCAATCTTAGAAGTGGAGAAATTGATGGGTAATATGGAAGGTTGGGTCAATTCGGCATTTCCTTCATTATTCTTTTGTCGTGATGCGCTCCAGTACAAATCCCATCCGCATGGGTTTTACCACCTCCAGAAACCCTCTCAATTGGAGGTGGAGTTGCCCCGTGCGCAGGAAGGTCACCCTCGACGTACTAATCAGTTGTTGTACTGATCGTATCGTATGAGCATGTATGCCGGCTGTTTCTTTGTGTTCTACTTGTACTTAGAAGCCCGGGAGTTCTGCTTTAACAGAGGGGGATGATGTAACGACATTATCAGGTATGCGTGGTTAGGGTTGCCAGACGGTCATGGGAGGTGTCCAGTGGCAGGTAACTTCCAACCATAGATTGACATTGCTACTGAGACCTAGCTCCATACCGAATATAGTACAACATCATGTTACACTTGCTCTCGCTTGAGCTTTGGTGCAACTGTATACCATACTTTATGCTTATACTGCTGAGCCCTGGCATACGCGCCCTTGCACACCAACCTAGATGAACACACATTGGATGATTCAATTTGCAGCCTCATTTGCGATTATGTCGAAGATCACCCTATCAGGCTTGCAGAATCGTAGACGACTGGAGATGATTCTATCAACCTGTAAACAATGATACTGTAGTTAAAAGAACTGAGTCCTCAAGTTATAATTGATACCAAGTGGCACTGACTGCACCTTGGTGTGTACAATATGTGTAGAATGGGGTATGGCAAATTCCTCCGCCTGCTATTGTGAGATAGCACCAATTGCAATAGAAAGATAGTCTAATATACTGGACTAGTACCCTAGCCCTTCACCTCAATTGATTATACTAACCCAAATGATGAGTCTGAACCAAATTGGGATCCTGAAAAATCTCCGCTGAAAGGACCTGCCCTCCCGACTCAACCAAAAAGTCAAATAACCTCCAGTGAACTGAACTTGTGGGGGGTATTAGTTTACAGCTACCAGAGTCAATGCCGAGAATTCCTGAAAGATATCTGCCATGAATACACTCAATAGAACATTAACTCAAAACTCATTGAGGTCATTGTCAGCTTTGCGCAGCGATTCTCGATCATTTTGCACTTCGAAATTTACCCACCTTGCTTAGTGCGATGTATGAAGTTGATATCTTTTCATTGGAACTCTTATTTCTGTTCAAACCCAGCTCAAACATGTAGTGTTGAAATTTTAACAAGGTTGACTTGGGAACTTTGTGTGGAGCGAGGTCTCCAGGCTCTCTCACAACTTCATTCCCTCCCAACACTATTGCCTTTTTGGCACTTCCATTGTCATCTTAGTGCACACGTACACAACAAAGAGCCTGATTCGAGGCCAGTAATACGGTACCACCCATGTTCACTGATAAAGCCATGACGGTGTTCCAGCATTCAGGGAAGCCCAGACCTTGCTCACATTGCTAAGCTTGGGTTCGCCAGCACATCACATTGTGTCGCTGATCAGCACCACTAGCGTAGGTATAGCGGTGGTATCATACCCATATTCGTGGAGCCAATGAGATCGGCATGAGGGTACTTGTCTTGTTGCAGAGTAGGGCTGTCTTATCTCAAATATTGCTCAACTTTCCACACAGAAGTTGGGGATGAAATGATACTGTTCCCGAATTATTTGGTCGAACTCAGGATTTTTGTAACTCGCTCAGGATGTGTTTCGGCAACTTCTAGTCGTATTTCGGTTCGAGACGTCTAGAGCCTTCATAACGAATAGAAACTGCAGCTGACTGTCGGATTTGGTAATTGGGTGAATTCAGTCTGAAACGACGACAGCAAATTTTCACAACTTTCTTTTGTCAGCGGGGACGAAGGGTAGTGGGTGAGGAGCTCTGCCATCTAGCCGGCTTGCCCGGATGCAGAGGTGATTTAGGCTTTCAAGTTAAAACAAAACAAAAACAACGGCAGCAATTATAAAAGGGGGGTCACACACACCTTTATTCAATTATGTACCTAAGCAATGAGACAGATCGTCTGCGATAAATTTAATGGCCTAGAAGCACATGTGGTCTGGCGAACGAAAGTCATTCTTTTCATGCATAGTTTCGGAGTGCGAAACTCCGGTACCAAAGACAAAAGCCGAAATGTTAATAAATGGGGTCGAAGCTGAAACATTGCCGATTACCTGAGACCGTCTGATTCGCTTACTAGATTTTAGACCGGAACGCAGTTTGCGCGGCACTGTTTTGCAACATGCATACACATGTGTGAATGACACCTCATCATAACTTGAACTTGCGAAATTTATTTATGATTGTCTTGAAGTGGTATTTGCGTCGTGAGTAAATACTAGCGGAGGTGCGGAAGTTCCAGTCACGTCGCCTCCGCGATTTGGTGACTGTACCGATCTGGTGTGGAGTAGGTTCATTCTGCACATACATGTACGTATGTGAGCCGTTGAAGCTCATCGTGGTCTTCTAGGAATGAGAAGCACGGGATATTGGATAATACGAACGGAGTGAAAGAGATTGCACAAAATACAAGTTGTGTTTGACGGTGTGTGAGCACCCTTCAATTGCCATTACTGGGGGTAAATCGATTCTAACTTCTCTCATCCTGGGATTGTTTTAAGGACTGGGAGCGTTTGAACGGTGACTGCAGTGATTCAGATCGTTGGAGGAGACATAAGTGTACACGTATGCATGTAAGTAATTGAAGCTTGTAATGGTCTGCCACGAGTGAGAAGCGCGGAGATATTGGATATTACAAACGGAGTGAAAGAGATTGTACAAAATACAGGTTGTGATTGAAGGGGTGTGAGCACCCTTCAATCGCCGTTACTGGGGCGAATCGATCCTGGCTTCTCACATCCCGGAACCATGTTTTGGATCTGGGTACCATGAGGCATTTTTGGGGTGTTTTTTATATCTGCTCTATCAATTTTAAAGTCATCGTAAATCGAAGACCGGGAGGGGGAAAGAGCAATGAATTATGCATATTTCATGTATAAATCACTTTGTGATCGGACAAATACTCGCAGACTTAATTCGACCGACTTATTGTCATTTTTGTCAGCGCAGCCGAGCGGAGAAAGACACTTTTGTTTTCCCGATGCTGCCTACGATTGGCTGCATCCCTCAACGAAGTAACCAGTCTGTTCATAGGGCCCAGTTACTCCACGGGTTGACTGGTCACTCCGCGGGTTGACCGGTCACCCCGCGCACTGACATCCTCCGTGAACTGACTAGAACAACAATCAACAGGTAACATGCCGGGGGAACCATCTTGGAGAAACTCAACTCACTGCTGGATCGAAGTCATCGGGCTCGCAAAGATATATCTCAGAGGCTACCCTATAGGTTGTTGAACGGTTCTCAGAGTACATCATCACGTGTCTTTGGGTTAGGGTTGGCGAGCGTGTAGTATTTAGCAACGTATCATCTTATTCTTCGACAATCAATCGATTCACCGAGAGTCGGTTAAACATAGGTAAGTAACAGGACATGGCACATTTGGACAACCTTTGAAGAAACTAGAGTAGACAAGACAAAATCTCAATACCGCACCAGAAAGAGAAACCTGCTGATGTCCTCTGCCAATGACATTTTCCACCACCTTTCGCAGTTACGACTCATAACCCCCCGCCCTGCTGGACAACCTATGAAAAAACCAGACAAAACAGAAACAGAGAAACAGAGAAATTCCAATACCGCACCCGTGAGAGAGAGACCATGCCACTTCCTCTGCCAATGATTTTTTCCATCAACGCCCTCGACCCACTACCACCACCTTTCGTACTTAGGACTCATAGCTCCCCCCGCCCCCCGCCCCCCTTCCCCCTTCCCCCTTGGTAGTAGAACATAGCTTAAGGCCTGCCATATTCGAATATGCAATAATGCTTGCTTGAATCTTGCGGTAGAGTGTCTGTCTTTCTGTAATAGTACTCATGCCCGTGCACCCTGACATAATTGCGTTCATGCATATTGCCAAGTTTAGAAGGAGAAATGACGTAAAATCCGATCCTCCGGAAGTCGACTTTGCAAGTGACTTCCGTATCGGATAACGTGTTAGACGCCGAAATCCAACGTCCAGAGGACGATTGCAATCCCGAAGCAAAAGTACCTTTCGCTGGGATGTTGTCGTACGCAATAGCGAGTCTGCTGTGGGACGTGCTGGGAGGGGACATGTTGGGAGGAGTAGGACTCGCGGTGGGACTAAAGCCGAGCGGCTGTTCGTGTTGGGCTTGCTTAAGGGGGTCGGACTCAAAAGTGAAAAGGTGGTTTATAATATATTGAAAGCTTTGGGGTTTGAGGTAGGCGCTGTCAGTTTTGGAATTCGAAAATAGGCTATAGTTTTGTCCTTGATGTGAGGAAGACAACGTCGGTTATATACATACAGAGACAAGCTTCGTTGTGGTTGATAGCGATATACAGTGGAGGACTTCCCGTGGACGAAATAGAGTTTAGAGCTAGGCAGAAGCTCTAAGTTAAAATCCCTCATACAAATGCTGTGGAATAGACCTATTTGAGTTCTATTCCGCCACGAGTATAGAGGGGGGGGAGGACTACGATAGGTCAGCTATGAATGTGCAGCCGGGATATCCGCGATTGGCTTCCTTCGTGAAACATCCGAAGAGCATGTAATACGAGTAAATTATTTTCAACTTTAGATCGTGCCAGTAACAAATAGGATGTAAGCATGCATGGCCGGCTAAAAAAAAGGCGGATGGTGTTGCCTGAATGAAAATCTACTCCGGTGGCACGGGATGGTGCACAGGCAATTGTGCCGCTCAATAGGTCTGAGATTAGGTACAGCCTCTGCTCGCTCGATTGGAAAGTATCCGCCCAATTGACTATCCCATTGACCAATAAAACAGTCAAAGTTGCTGCCGGCTTGATGTGGTAATTTCAGCTACACATATTAGTTGTTAAGCTCCAACTAAATTTTACCACATACGACCGGCAGCAATTTGACTGTTTTATCTGTCGATGGGGTCAGTGTTCCTAACAGGCCAGACTGCCCGTGGCACAGTCCGGTAAAGATCAAATGCCACAAAGACTGGGCTATCTTGCGCTAGCCTGCAGATGCCTGCAGCGCTAAGTGATAAGGTAATGTCAGCCGTGGAATGGCTCAAGTCGTGGTAGAATGCTAGGTTGGTACGCATCAAGTGTTCAACCGACTCTTGGTTGAATTGATTGATTTGTCTAAGTCTAAAATGACACGTAGTTATATACTGTACCGGTCTTCGTGGTTAGTACACTTTGTTGTGATGACAGTTTTTTTCAATTCCTGAATTGTCAAGAGTCGACCAAATATCCAATAAAAACTTTTTAGTACATCCCCTTCTGACTACTGACGTACTAACTATGAAGACCCGGTACAGTACACTAGATATCGCCAACTCTAACCCAATGCAGATGATGATGAACTCTAAGACCTGTTCCAACATCAAGAGGTGAATGAATAGCTCTGGGCCCAGCAGCAGATTTACGTAGATTGCAACAATTGAAGGTGTTAACAAATGTTCCGACACCAAGGATACAATTGCATTAAAGTACAGCTTGAATTTAATTTAAAGTTGTTACCCCAATAAGGAAGAGCACAGACAATATACACAGGCCGGGAATAGTCAGTTATGACAGTCTTTGGACTGCCTGGGTGACCAATATCTCACCCGGACTGTCCTGTTACGAACACTGGATGGGATTGTTATCATCGTGCATTATCACTATCCTACACGGTCATATTATCCACCAATGCGGCCCAAACTTGTGTATTCAAAAGTTGGCTAAACAGTGAAGACATCGTGGCCTAGTAATGCCAGATGGGTTGTAGTTAATAGTTGGCAAGTAATATGATATTGCCCTAGATCACCCAGCGACAAGCTGGGTAGTACTGAACAATTGATATGTTTCAGTTTGTTGCTAATATCGCATTCAGAGAGCAAAAGGGACATAGGCTGTGGAATGACATTCAGGACAAGGTTCACACCAATAGCAGGCGACATGTCTGGGGGCCTGTTTACCTTGAGTCAATGTAGACAACTGACAATCTCCCAGAGATCGCCAGCAATAAGCTCACCTCCCTGCTACCCAATCATCTTGCCACATTGATAGGTGCAACCACATCTTCGAATGTAAGCTTATACATGGCCATTGAAAGATACAAGGCCTCCCGGTAGTCCCTCACTTAATCAATCTCAGATGATTGAATCACTGAGTCTCGCGATTTACCCAGGTTGACTTGTCTTCACAAAATCACTTATTGTATCACAAGAGATGTTAGCAATGTTTCCGGTCTGTCACTTCAAGTTAAGGTCCTGGTCCAAACTGAACCGTTGCCAAATTGGCGGTCGGCGTCGTCTATAAACCCAAACTGCCAACTCCAGTAGTGTTTGCAGGTATGCTCCGAAACCATCTTAATTCGGTGGGTTGTTAGTGTGTAGCCCTCCATGTGCCTGTATGAATTCATATAAGGCTTTTGTCCTTGAAGTAAGTTAATAATATTTTATTAATGTAGCATTTTCAACGACGAGTAACACATTTTTCTGTACATTGCAGATTGTAATATTGATTAATTTGCGTTGCATATGTCACCATTGATATATTGTATTTTTGCGTATCAGGGTTGCCAATAATTTTGTTATGACCAGAAAGATCTGTGTGATGTGATCATTACCAAATATGCCAAGACGAAAACTATTGACCCACTATTGACGATCATTTTCAAGATGCAGCTGTGAGCATGTCGCTGTTGTTTTTAACTGTAGAGGCAGCCAATATCTGATAAATGGAGGTTGGTAACCAATCGGAAAATAAATTACCCAAAATACAAAGCTAAAATTGATTGACCCTCAGTTGACGCTCATTCTCAGAATGGGGCAGTGACCATGTTGGTGTCTCTTTTGTTGATCACAGCTGCCAATATGTCAGGTATGCCTAATAGCGACCGAATCACTGTTTGTAATAGTACTGACAAAACCACAAATTGTTGAGGCTCCGTTGACAGTCATTTTAATGTATTGTCCATTCCACCTTTGCTGCCATGGAGATGTGTTTTCATCATGATTTGAACGTATTGGTTATCTTTCTGACAGATTGAGACACGGCGGAGTGACCAAGTTGAGCCCAGTATCAATCTTGCACTGTTCGCTCTCACATGACGAAAAGTTATATATCTTGCCAAACCATTTATTGAACCTGCTATCAAGTCGATAATGAACAGAAATTTATAACCTACTGCTCATCATCGGGGCGTAATATATTTCCAAATGACAATCTCAGCCATGATATCTACAGAAGCTGGTGAATCTTTAACGCATTCTGTTCTACTTCATCTTCACTCCATACTGGCTACTCATTTGGATTGCATTTACCCTCGCAAAAATCTTTTCATCCTGGCTCTTGGACTTCCTTGTAGGGTAAATCAATCCGGGAACATTTGGCGTGGGACTCACATCCTGCTGCTCTGCTCGTTCTGAATCCTGGATGCCATGGTCATAACCAATATCAGATTCAATGTCTGCAGTGCAATCATCTTCGGTGTCATTTGGATTATCCATGTCCTCATCCCATTTCAGGCAATCTTCGCCGTTTGAAATGCTGTGGGGGGTGCGATCTCCATCACTGTCGATTGGATGACAGTTGTTTCTCCAGATTAAAGAGACACTGAAAGTCGGAGTTCATCCTGCAGGTAGGTTTGTTCCAGACACAGCTTGTGGCAACGGAGATCATTCTGACAATTTCAATGCATCCACAACATCATGTGGAACGAGTGACCCGCATGCTTTGAACATCTCTTCGGTATTGGAAATGGATCCAACGTCTAAAAACTGTTTGCATTGGGTGCGAGGGTTAGGGTTAGGGTTAGGGTTAGGGTTAGGGTTAGGGTTAGGGTTAGGGTTAGGGTTAGGGTTAGGGTTAGGGTTAGGGTTAGGGTTAGGCTTAGGGTTAGGGTTAGGGTTAGGGTTAGGGTTAGGGTTAGGGTTAGGGTTAGGGTTAGGGTTAGGGTTAGGGTTAGGGTTAGGGTTAGGGTTAGG
>Ga0307514_10000280_pt1 | contig 131035 bp, 111 predicted proteins | sample 16_EM_MG_FD_203088 | JGI IMG/M metagenome (GOLD analysis project Ga0307514, IMG submission 203088) | Populus trichocarpa ectomycorrhiza microbial communities from riparian zone in the Pacific Northwest, United States - 16_EM | ecosystem: Host-associated > Plants > Roots > Unclassified...
AGCGTCAACAGAGCGTCAACAGAGCGTCAACAGAGCGTCAACAGAGCGTCAACAGAGCGTCAACAGAGCGTCAACAGAGCGTCAACGATATTTGGTCTTGCATCTTCGGTAATATGAGTGGTGCTTGGTCAAAAGCATCCATAAAGAAGGATATGGCAGCCTTTATAGGCAGATATGTACGGGATATTCTAGCCACATCCTCCGGGACAGTAACAACTTATGTCATTTACAGAGCTACCACTAAGTATTCTTGAGCCTTTTAGTATATGTTGACAGTCAAAACGATGTATATAGACAATAACCACCACATCGTGCTGTGATTCACCATAATGGAAGGCCAACAATCTTTGACACTCTGTTGAGGCTCATTTTGAAGATGGGGCAGGAAGCGTTTCACTTTCACTTTTGCCTATAAAGGCAGCCAATAATCAGTTCATGGCAATGTGCAACCTGTCGCCCCCCAGATTACCCATGATACATGACCAACAATCGTTGACGCTCCGTTGACGCTCATTTTCATGATGGGGCATGGAGGGTATTGCAATCCGTTTTGCCTATAAAGGCAGCCAAAAATTCCTTTATGACTGACTGCAGCCTATCGGAGGTGTGATTTCCCAGGACTCATAACCAAAAATTGTTCACGCTCCGTTGACGATCATTTTCATGATGGGGCGGGGAGGGTATTGCAATCTGTTTTGCCTATAAAGGCCGCCAAAAATACCTTTATGACTGACTGCAGCCTATCGGAGGTGTGATTTCCCAGGACTCATGACCAAAAATCGTTGACGCTCCATTGACGCTCATTTTCATGATGGGGCAGGGAGGGTATTGCAATCTGTTTTGCCTATAAAGGCAGCCAAAAATTCCTTTATAACTGACTGCAGCCTATTGGAGGTGTGATTTCCCAGGACTCATGACCAAAAATCGTTGACGCTCCGTTGACGCTCATTTTCATGATGGGGCAGGGAGGGTATTGCAATCTGTTTTGCCTATAAAGGACGCCAAAAATACCTTTATGACTGACTACAACCTATCGGAGGTGTGATTTCCCAGGACTCATGACCACAAATCGTTGACGCTCTGTTGACACTCATTTTCATGATGGGGCAGGGAGGGTATTGCTATCTGTTTTGCCTATAAAGGCCGCCAAAAATTCCTTTATGACTGACTACAACCTATCGGAGGTGTGATTTCCCAGGACGCATGACCACAAATCGTTGATGCTCCATTGACGCTCATTTTCATGATGGGGCAGGGAGGGTATTGCAATCTGTTTTGCCTATAAAGGCAGCCAAAATTCCCTTTATGAGTAACGACAACTTATCAGATGTGTGATTTCCCAGGACGCATGACCAAAAATTGTTGATGCTCTGTTGACGCTCATTTTGCCATGGCTGTATCCACAATATGCAATCATTGAATTTGGCACAGTTTATCATTCATGTTGTTTTGGCTGCCTTTCTTGCCTTTTCATTTACATTCTTCTTGATTACTACGTTGTTCTTTAATAATACATAGATATATATAATAATAATGTCCAAAATCCTGTCTTTCGGTCAATGCTCATCATCAGTTGCAGGATCGCTCAATCTGCTGCTCTTGTCTTCAAAATGAATGTTAGCTGCATTACCACACCACAGAGAGTGTACTAACCTTCATCAGTCAGCATATCTGGATCAAAATCGGTATTGTGCTCGGTATCCTTATCATCTTCGAAATATTTCGCACAGGGAAGAGCTGTATGCCAATACTTATATCCGGCCGGCAAATTGATGATTTCAGCAGGTGGCGCTCCGGAAGTGTTACCGGTTGGGGCGGGTGGTGTGCCTGGCGGAGGTGGAGTCGGCTCTGGAATCCGCTCTCTGTGTCGGACGGGTTGAGGTGCACCTGTTCCTTTGCATGTCCAGCGTGTCTGCAGATTCTTTGCGGTGCCATTTTGGCAAGGAAGGCAGCCGGACGTTTGGTTTTGACGAAGCATTGCCGGGTGTCTTTGTATCGCAGCCTTCACCTTTTTGTGCCCAGGAAACTTCACAGCCCGCTTCTTTTCTTCTCCGACCTCGGCATGTGGTTTCTTTATGAGATATTTCGTTTCCTCAATTGTGGCGCGCGAAAAGCCTTCTTTGACCATTTTGGCCATATTCAACGCCAGGCGCATGTTGGACTGTTCCAGCTGTACCCAACCTCCTTGCCTTGCCATAGTTGCAGACATGTTGAAAACCTACAAGACATTAGTTGTTGCTTCTAACAATGAAATTCGGCTGTTACCTCTACCATATACGCTTCTGTAGCCTCCTCTAAGGTGATTAAAGCCTGCTTCATCCACTCACGGGGACACTTATCAGGAAATTCATCTGCGAAAATCCCAGAGCTCACAACATCATGATGTTCGATTTCGCGGACTGTGTGGACAAATGCTTTTGTCGACCATGGAGGTTTCCCGTTACGGGCAGCGATGAATTCTTAACGTAGCTCTCTACGGACACCCGCTGTACGTTATACGGTTAATTGACCGCCGATTGCATTGATATGGATATACTCACCTCCCACCGCATGCTGCATCTTATTTCTCCTGCTGCCAGTCTTGCGGATGATTTTTGAATGTGCATCCTGGGTCATATGTTTGGTGGCTGCATCGGCAGCGTCGCGGTGAACTAACTTGTGTCTGCGCTCTTGTTGTGTGCCAAGAATTTCCGTATTTGATGTAGCGCCCGCCAATCGGCCGGTATTTGATCCGCTCTCACCTGGTGAGGATGGTTGTGTATCCATAATGTGCTGGTGTGGAATAGGAGAGGAAGATGATAACGAGAGGAAGTGGGAAGCCCTGAGGACTATATAGTTAGCATCTTGTCAGAATGGAATAAGTAGCAGCTAACATGACTGTTATGCTCACGATGAATCCTGCTGAGTATGGCTGCAACTTGCAGGGGTTTCCCACCGCCCCGCAATTAGCAATAAGTCGGTCTGATGTTGTTTGTTTGGTAACAAGGGTAAATTGCGGGGTACAACCGCCGGAATCGCATAATCGCATGAAATAAATAGGATGCAGTTCGAGGGAAAGAACGTCTGCTGATGTTTGTCTCAAATAATCCTCGGGATATTACATGAAAATGACGCTAACAATTAGGTCATGTTGTATGGTTAGCGTCACTATTCCTGATTTTTTGACAGTCAGGAGGAAGATTTTGCTTTGTTGAAGATGAGTAAACGTACCAACTTTGACATAAAAGATGCAGCTTGCCTCCATATTGTCCATAACTTGCTACATCCAACATCTCGCCTAACAACACAGTCCACACAAACTACAATGGTCAATGCTCCGAAAATGAACTTTTTGCCACTTCCGGCTGGCAGAAACAGGAAATCGACAAAGCGCTCAACCCAACGACGTCATCAAGCGAATGAAGGCAACAGCGGCTTCGAGGCAGAGAGAGTCCGAGGCCTTGGGGCGTTGCGCAGCTTGATATCCGAAAAGAGGCTTGCGGTGGAGAAACGACGAGAAACGCACTTCTTAAGCAATGAAGAGAAAGAGAAATGGATTGCGGATTTTGTTGAAAGAGAGACCGCTGGGGCAGGAAAGCGAGTTGAAGACGCAGAGGCAGCGGTTCAACAAGAGCAGGATGCTATGACGCACGCTGAACTCGCGGGATTGACGTCCAGAAAGCCCGAAAAGACGTTCAAGGAGATGCTGGTTGTTATTGGAGATAATCTGAGTGATCTTGCAAGTTCCGACGATGGCGAAGATGGGGAAGATGAGGATGATGAAGAGACTGAGCAGGGCAAGCTGAGCAAAGATGACGAACCCGGCTGGGTGATGGGCACAATCACTAAAACGGTAATGCAGTGCATGGAGAGGTTTCTGCGGAAGCAGATGATGTTCGACGAATTCACTCAACCGGGATGGGACGATGCAGCCGACTACTTCCGTGAACGACATAAGAAGTACGGCACATCCGAATTGAGGGTTCCGGCAGTCGTTCAGCAGCAAACGAATGACGACACTCCGGCGCATCCACCGAAAACATTTGCAGAGCTTATGGAGAGTCTTGACATTGTCCCCGGAAAATCAGAAGGGACTTCTCGACCAGGAGGTAGTCATATCAGGCTAGGTTCGGTGAAGCCGCAGTCAAAATCGAGCATACTTAGTGGTGAGCCAGCTGCGGAGCCCAATTCGTCACTGTTGCTGAAAGCGAAGCCTGTTAAACCAGTAAGCTTTTACCCCTGCATATGGCCTCCAGCTAATTACCATATAGATATCAGATTCCAACGAAGAGATGGTGACGGCTCCTGCGTCTGCGGAAGAATACATATGCAAACTGTAATTTTTGACATCTGATCGTGGGGAAATGCAAGTTGTTTACCAATTTTGCTATCTGTCAGCTTTTTCTTGATTTCAGTGACCAAATTGTGAGACTTGATAATTCGTCTGTGTATGTGCAAGGGTCGAACGCACCATGTGAACGTTCTAGAATCCGAATCGCGCTGTAAGACGGCCAAAACCTTCAGTTTCATTCTGCAAGTGACTGTTAAGTGACAAAGTAAAAGCAATATTAGTGACGAAATGAGCTAACAAAATTTAAGTGAGTGATGTCATACGTGTCATGGAAAGAGCGGTCAGTGCGCCTAACGAATCGATCTGAATGTCAACCGTCATGCTGCATTCATCCATGTATCCAACTGCATAACTCTCCGCACAGACCTGGTGCACATGATGGAGATATTGGAAATTGCTTGGGGTACGTCATGGAAATTGAGGAGAACGAGCTGGATAAGGAATTGTGAGAAAGTCAAGCTATATTTACCCAAAACTAGTGAAATGATCTACATGCCGTCAGTTGCCGGCCGAAAGCGCGGGAATGTGATAGGGCCACGTCATTTCACACTCAGATAGCGTAGATAGCAGTTGATCAGAAAGTGAGAGGTAACAAAACTCCTGGATGCAAACGATAATACATACAAACACAATACTGGATGTCAAAAATGTGTATATGATTCGTTGGATACAATTATTGAGTGTACAAAGGCTGTTTTGATGTGATTAATGTGTGCATCAACAGAGTGTCAACAATTTTAAATCTTACACATTCAGCAATCAATGGGCTGCATTATCCCATCCTTCTAAAGTGAATGTATAGGTCGGCGTTATTGCGAAAGAAGCAAATGACTCGGTCGTTGCCACATCCTAAAAATGAACGTCAACAGAGTGTCAACGAGTTTTGGCATTGCGTCTTGAAATATCCAGTAGGCTGTGCGGTTACAGTATGTCATAATCAGACTATCGGCCACCTTTCTATTGAACAATGGTGGTGGCAACATTTCTACTAAGTCCTAAAAATGAGCGTCAACAGAGCGTCAACGATTTTTGGCATTGCATCTTGGAAATTGCATGGGCTGTGCGGCGACGTTACGCCATAATCGTGCTATCGGCCGCCTTTCTAGGCAAAACCTCTTGCAACAACATCACTACTATGTGTTAAGAATGAGTGTCAAAGGAGCGTCAACGACTTTGGGCCTTGTATCATGGAAAATCCTAGTGTTGTGCGGCGACAATAGGCCATAATCAGATTATCGGCTGCCTTTCTAGGCAAAAACAGTAGCGACAACATCGCTACTATGTCCTAAAAATCAGCGTCAACGGAGTGTCAACGATTTTTAGCTTTGCATCTTCGGTAAGTTATGTTCCGATTAGTTGTAGACATCCATTTATGGGATATCGGCAGCCTTTACAGGCAAAAACAACAGCGAGATGCTCCCTGCGGCATCCTGAAGATGAGCGTCAACTGAGCGTCAACAGTTTTAGGACTTGCAAATTTGGGAATCAAGGCATCGCGCGGATCTTCGCGTGCATAACTGTATTATTGACCGCCTTGCTAGGCAAAAATAGCATATATCGAAGGTGAAACACAGATACCAAATTAATCAATATTACACACTCCTCAACAAGCAAAAGCACATTGTTGGTTGCTGAAAACGCGATTTTGATAAGATACTATTAACACACTGCAAATACAATAGCCTTATATGAATCTATAGATGGACCCGCTGGGCGACCCGCTGACAACCCGCCCAATTCAGACGGGTTAGAAGTTGACCATGGAACCGTACCCGAGTGGGCAGTCCGTGTTTGTTGACGACCCGGACTGCCAATTTGGCAACGGTTCGGTTTGGACCCGGACCCGGACCCGAAGTGACGGCCCGGAACCGTTGCTAACACTACCCAAATACTAGTAGAGCTGACCAGGAAATGTGAACACAGATCCCAAAGGAGCTAACGTGGAAACCCAAATGAATCGGGAAACCCAAGCTCCAACCTATCAGGAACAACTATACAGATATACCAGTGAAATGTAGAGCATAATCACAAATTAACTAATATCCAATGCATTGTAACAATGACCAATCACAGCAGACCAGAGTGCCGAGTGGGAAAGCTTGCAAATGATCATGTCATATACTTGATCAGCATCGAAATCAATGTCCTCACTGGCAGGATTCTGGAGAACCCCCAGCACATATGGTATTGGTGATTGCTTCATCCCCTAAGAGTGTACAGTTAACCAACCAACCATGGTGAGGTTATTCCATTTAGTAGTGTGAAGCATTCGCTGGTAACCTATCTGCCGGACAAGCAACCATGTCTGATGTACTGTGAAGTAGTATATACTGTGTTCAACAATGATGGAAATTGGGAGATTAGAATGTAGGTCCACGCACTTATTGCTTGTCAGATAGAACAAGACTGGGACCCTCACCAGCCCAGGGTTGATAAAAGACTTCTTTACAGAGGCATGTGCATTCGAACTCATCGAGCTTTGCATAGCAAAATGATTGTAGTCTAACAGGCAGTAGTACTGAGCACAAAATAGTATTATTGACATTTAAAGAGTGAATGTCGGAGATAAATGTCAGATTGATATATCCGAGCTGATGTGCTTGGCAGACCATATGAACGAGAAGGGAGTGCTAACCTACTTGACGAGCCACTGCGTATATGGCCAACATTCCCACAGCATCACTTTGTGTCCTTTGTGTTTCACTCTAATGGTGTTCCGGAGATATTATGTGAGTGAAGCCAACTTCGGAGCCCCAAAACACAGCGGTGCCTTGTTCTGATCATATGTCGTCACAATGCCCTCTTCAGGTGATGGTATGTGGCCCATCTTCGGTGGGAAAGCGGTTGGGAGCTCAGAAATAACCGCACTTAAAATGATCAGATTCAGTTTGCCCGTGTGAGCAACTCATGAGTATATTGTCCATACACGTCTCGACCATAATATTTCTGGATCCAGCAATGCAATGCCGAGAATATGTGCCACAGATATATGTTGAACACACTGCCAACAAAGGCCCACATACGTTGTCTTGCCCATCATTGAAGCCTATACAGAGGCATCACCTGAGATTCTCTCCCTGAGCTTTGTATTGCCACCATCTACGATTCCAATACAGAACTTACCGGTTCCTGAGAACTTTGTGAAAGATACAAGTTAGGTGGATACACACATTGGATGGATTTTTATGATGGGTTTTGGGTTCTTCAAAGGAATGTGGCTCACCATCATTCTCTGAATCAGTAGTGTGCAGTAAACTGCAACAGCTTAGATGTGAATAGGTTCCTCATAGTGGTGCCATCTGATTACTATATCTGATATTTGTAAAGCCATTCTTCATTTTCTCACTTCACAAATTATGGGCAAGATATTAGCATCCACTGTTGCTGATGTGCAGTAAACAAGTGATCTGAACACATAGCCTGTCTTGTATGTATCTGCAACTGGTGTGAACCCGGCACCCGGCTGAGTATGTGGTACATTAGTCCTACCTGCAATCCGATGGGCTTCAACATTCAGAGTATAGTCAATTAGATGTGGTGGCAGCTGAATAGTCAACTAGGATAAACTCACAAGGAATGGCAAGATCAAGTGCAAGTGATTGATGCCACTGACAAGAGGGGTATCTGATAATATCCTTTTTTTTTGAACTCCAGACTGAGTATATAGAATGCCTTATGCATATTGTAATCACTGGAGTTCATTGTACGAATTTTGTCATCAGCCTTCCTAAATGTTGCTGATTGGGGCCCCATATGTTCTTAACCAGTTGGCCACATTGAGGACAATGCGATGCAATATGCCAAAATTCCGAAATTTTGAATGGTTGGCTTCCACTTGGTTGTACTGCTGGTAGAGAGTCTAATTGATTGACATCGCTACTATTTTCCATAGTTTCCAATTATGAGTGGCTGGATGTGATGATCCCCTCCGGCAAGACATACCATATATGAGATGGGGAGTTAATTCTTTGAACTTAGACTTGGCAGCTTCCACTGCTGGAACGATCAGTTTAGGGCTATTTCAACCTGAGCATGAATTGTTTATAGTGGTATATATTCTGGTCATACTATAGATTTAATGTGAGGGGTGGACCTCCCACTGTAGCTTTTGTGGCTTCCTTCCAACCTTCTCACCCTACCCAACCATTGTTTTGTAGTTGTCCATGAGGATTTCCTATTTGTCGAATGCAGGAGGTGGATTCTTGATTCATTGTTCTTTGATATTGACCTGGTGACAAAATTAAGCCAGTGCTGCCAGAGTCTGATGATTGTTAGTGTGGCAAATGGTATATCATGGGCACAGCAGGGTGTAACCTTGACAGTACCGCCATCATCAGTCAATATACCATGTTTCACCCTGCCATTCTCCTTTTCTGCAAACCAATTCACTGCAATGATTTGGTAAGGTTGTAGCTGGGTGGGTTTGTGGAGTGCGGTGCAAATTCCTGTCTCCATGGTGAAGCCATATACTGCTATAAAATCCCTGAAGTTGTCGCTTGGAATGTCCTGGTTATCTTTCGGCTCAGCTAACCTACGAGGAAAGATCAGCTGCATTCTAATCATCTGATAATGGCTGAGCTCCAATACCCACTCTGATAGGAACTCTAACAGCAGCACTGACAGCGGCTCTGACAGCAGCACTGACAGCTGCTGAGCTCTGACAACAGCCCTGATTGCAGCTAAACTCTGACAACAACTCTGACAGCAGCTCTGACAGCAGCACTGATTGCGGCTGAGCTCTGACAACCACTCTGATACTACCTCAACAGCAATGACAAGGACAGTGACTCACCAGTCCACATCAGTATTATACACCTAGTTCTCATTCTGTGCTTGCTTATTGGGGTTGTTGTCGCTCTTTAGTTCTGTTAGGGCAATGTTGTAGATATAAGGGTCTGACTTAGCTAATTCTCCCACATTTTGAATCTCAAAATTTTGTTTATCCACTTTGACAGTACTGCTGGGGGAATGTGTTCAAGCTGAATTGTTAGTAATCGACATGATCACCACTTTGGAATCTTCCTCCCACATTCTTTGTATCTCTTTCTTCCCAGCGACCTTCACTCTTTGCCTGACCTACAGATGTTCTATCTCACTGCCACTGAGTTAATGTTCGGAATCGTTTAATAAGTTAGTAAGTAATGGTTTGCTATTTTCCTCCACTCATTTCACTCTAGTGGTCGATGATCATTCCAGATTGAGGTGGTTGGCATTGATATATTGCGTTTCATTGTCAGAGTCGGCGACCATGACAATCATATTGATTGTATTAAACATCACCATCAGACAGCCTTTAGTTTCAGCCAAGGTCAGACAGTGATCCCAGCTCAATTTGTCCAACAGACTGTCCATCAGTGCAGATCTAGCCAATAGACTATCATTCTGAGTGGATGCTGTGCGTACCAAACAGAAGTCAACAGCCAGCAAGTATATTGCTCATTTATATTGCCATGTGAGCCAGGCAACAAGTTGGTTGTTATACTTGGCTTCATTTGGATTCTTTGGGCAGCCTCTCAGAACTCGAGGCTTTTTCAACTGTTCTGCAATATCGAATGTGTGATCAGTATCCATCTGGATAATGAAACAATCAATGTTGTTATATCTGGCTTTTGTGTATCGATTTGCAGGAGAGGTGCCTCCCATGACATAGGGAGCTGGTCAACTGGATCCCCCATGTTTACACCTTCTGCTATTGAATTCTACCAGTGAATGTGCTGAGGGACCAGATGCAGTATTTCTTCCGAAAAAGGGATACTAGAGAGCTCAGCCAAAGGTATTGATTTGGAAAGGATCAATTCGAGGTGGCTAGGCATTCCTCCATAGTGCTGATGCTGGAGGAGACTTTATCGTAGATGATACCTCCAATCATGTAGTGCTGCTACAAGCAGCATTTCTACCCTGTACTATCAATCCTCCCCTTGGTCACAATGAGGTTGAGCTTGAAAATCCAGGTTTAGTTGATACAACATGAACATTTGAAGTGTGTTCGATCAGTGTAGTTGTTGCCACCAGAATCTGGTCTGTTGACGGAACCGATGTAATTGTTCTCTTTGGCATGGGGCTTGATGTGGTTGCTAGATTTGCAGCAGGGCTTGTTGTTGTCTTTAACATTGAAGCAGTGCTGGGTGGGACTACATCAGCAAAATGCAAATTGGTCAGGAAGGGACATGCAAACCTGCCAGACACTCAGGGTGACCTCACCAGTGCTTCTAAGTACTTCTAGATGCTCTCAGGCCCCCCTAGAGCTAAGTGATGTACCCTCAGACTATGCAAGAGATTTCTCAGGTGCTCCTGAAAGCACCTGCTGTGATGGAGGTGCATTCAGGATGCAACAAGATTTGACTTACAGAATAGTCAAATTTCAGAGGTACTGAGACCTCTGTGCAGGTCTACGGGAGACTTCGAGAGCAGCTGAGACCGCTGCGCAGCTCTCCGAGAGACTTGGTGCCATATTCTCACAAGAGTGGTTCTTAGATAACCACAAGGCATTTTGTTTCATTATATTCGTCTTTGTTACACTTACAAGATTCCCTACATCATAATATGGCATGCATTTTTTAAATCTCTCTTTCTATATACATACAGCCAAACTGGCCGCAGATGGTAATCGAGCATAATCAGAGGACCGCCTGGAAACACACAGTGAGAGAACTTCAGGATGCACCACTTGTAGGCATTTGTGGTGAAACGACGGAGCTAGAAGACAGAGAGCCCACCATCAACACTCTGTTGCACCCGTCCTGACATCCAAATGGAATTCATGTGAAGGAGTGGTTCTGCCTCGAGGAATGAAGGACGGGAGTGAGAAGGTATGATACTACCTGGCATTGAGGATCCACACAATTGCATGGATCTGCGAAATTTCGGAAACAGCAAGTGAGATCAAAAGTTTGGAAAGATAGAGTGTGTACTTTCATTGTATTATAAGATGAGATGAAAATGAGATGATGTCTATCTACTCCGGAGTCTGCTGAATATATACTCCCTGTCTCTCAGTCTACTGCCGTTAACCCTGCATCTCCATCCATCCGCTGTCGCTCTGTAAAAATGAACTTGGAGGTCGCGATTGAGCCAGTGTGGAGTGGTACTTATAGGCTGTAATTGAGCAAGTTTGAGGCTACACTTGGAGGCTGCAATCAAGCGAGTACAGAGATACACTTGGGAGCTGTGATCGAGCGAGTTCAGAGATAAACTTGGAGGCCATAATCGTGCAAGTTTGAAGTGGCACTCAGAGGCCGTGATTCTGTAATCTTCGAGGCTGTAATCAAGCGAGTTTGGATATACACTTGGAGACTGTGATCAAGCGAGTTTGGAAATACACTTGGAGGGCATGATCGAGCGAGATTGGGGGTGTACTTGAAGGCAGCAGTTCGGGAGGGAGGCGCAACGGGAGCTGAGAATCTATATATTGGTTAATGCCTAATTGTGGGAATGTGGGGTATTGCGTACAACATGGTCTGCCGAGAGATGACAGACTGGCTGGGAGTGGGAGACAGTCCATGATGGGTTGATGCAATACACAGAGTATGCAGTACTCAGTGCATGCTGTACTTGGTGTGTGCAATATTCAGTGTATCCTGTATGTGGTGTTCACTCTTAATCGTGGCATGACGAGATAGAGAGGGATGACTTAATGTTGTATTCTTAGGTGATGGTAGAGTTGAGGACGAGAAAGAGAGAGATGAGAGGAGATGGGACACATCATCATCAGAAACTGAAACTTATGAGAATTTCGTGTGCGGGTCAAGCTACCATCCCCGATACGGGAGGTACGAGTACTCATCCGGCGTGTAATTACTCCGATACAAGGTCTTCCCCACCCCCTCTAGCCAGTCGTACCCCTGATTTCTCATATCCACTCGTATCCTCCACAGCGTTCTAATCTTCATCCCATATCTCTCTCATTCCCATCCACAACTCTACCATCATCGCGGAACACAAAGTTCAGTTATCCCTCTCCATTGCTCTATGCCATGATCATGAGTTGACGCTGAGTACAGCACACACCGAATACAGCATCCGCCCAAGATTGTTTCTGTTCCCTTCATTGCCATTATTACTAGTTGACCACTGAATGTAGCTACAGCTTCTGGTGTGCCGCCATATACGATTGACCGCCATCAGCCAGCTCTCCATGTGAGCTCAACAGCAAAGTCACCTTGTTACATTCCCACCGTTTAAAGTCAACTAAGTGCTAAATAGAGTCTCACCACCAGGCGCACCACGCATCGACCGCCGCTAAGTACTCGACCAATCGTGCTCGATCACGGCCTCCAAGTTTATCTACAAACTTGCCCAATCATGGCATCCAAGTGCATCTCCAAACTCACTCGATCATGGCCTCCAAGTTTATCTCCAGAGTTGCTCGATTACGATCTGCAAGTTCGAACGAACATGGCCTTCAAGTGCATCTCCAAACTCACTCGATTACGGCCTCCAATATCATACAATGATGGCCTGCAACTTCATATCTGCAAACTCACTCGACCATGGCCTCCAAGTGTATCTCCAAACTCGCCTCATTATGGCCTCCAACTTCCCACAATCATGGCCTGCAAGTGCATATCTCCAAAGTCACTTGGTCACGGCCTCCAAGCGTATCTCCAAACTCGCTCAATTAAGGTTTCCAAGGTAGCACAACCATGGCCTGCAAGTGCATCTCCAAACTCGCTCGATCACAACATCGGAGTGTATCGCGCAGTTTGCTAGATGGTGATTTTCAGGCGCACCTTGAATTGCTTTCCAGCACCGGCTGCAGCCAGTCCAGATATAGTGTGTGTAGATAGATCACTATATAGATGCATAGATGAGAATACAAATGGAATACATGAGTTTTAAAAATCATTGAACAATAAGTAGCAGCTATAATTTCCATGCGCACCAGCAGTGTTCCCAAAGAAGATGTTTTTCCAAGACTGCTCTACTGTAATTCGAGGTGCTCCAAGACTTGTCGCTGGCACTCCCAGGTACTCCCAAGTGTATGAATAGTACTCTCCGGCGCTCTGAGGTGTTCCCAAACTTATCACACTCACTCCAATGGTACTTCTGTACCAGTCATCAGAGATCCCAGTTATTCTGAAGGCCAGCCGGAATGCCCTCCTAGTGTCCGATACTCTTCTGAAATTGACTCATCTAAGTTTACACTCCACTTCCTCTCACACACTCCTGGAGGCTTCCAGTGACTAAAATACATTTGCTGATGTAACGTAGGTGTGGTGGTGGACCTTAGGGCAACTCTTCTCGGTATGCATGAGATGAGTCTCTGAATTGGATGCTTGGCACCATGGCTTATCTTTGTGTGTGGTGTAAGTCCCAGGTAATCTTGACATCGTTCAACAAGTATCTGACTAATGCCCGTAAACTCCTTGTTGCCAAGTCGACATCAGTCCATTGCAGAGACTCAATGTCAGAGATGCAATGTCAGAGACTGAATGTCAGTGACTCAGTATGAGAGACTCAAAGTCAGAGACTCAATATCAGAGATTCAATGTCACAGTCGGATGTACTAATCTGATGACACACGTTTGCTACGCGTCCCAGCTGGGTATACCACCTGATTTTGGTTTACAAAGGGATTGTATATTTGTGGAGTTGAGTTTTTCATTCCTGGTGTGCTGCCAGGCCGTTGGTGAATGCCGACTGACTACTCCAAGCATCTAGGTCACGACAGGTCTCCTTCAGCACAAGCGCTCTGAGTGCTGAATCCAGTTTGAAATACTGATAGTACATCTCCATGGGGCTTGTGGTGGTCCCATAATGATGGTTTGTCAGCGGATATAAGGCTTGGAGAGTGGATATGACAGTCAGTAAGTTAACATTAATTGATCTGAGTAAATTGGTGAGGATTGTATGTATTATGTTCCAACTAGTACTACTAAATGCAGTCTGACCCATGCTTGAAGAGTTGTCAACTCCAATACACATTGTCATCATAATATGCAAAAGTAAGTCGATTCAGGTGAGAAATTCCCAGAGCTTGAAGTAGGAAGGGTCAGGAGAAGCAAGATGATATTTAGTTGAGACAAGTCGAATTGCTAAAATTCACAAATGTCGGTGGTCTTTTCAATGGCCTAACACAACAGGGTTGACAAAGTGATGGGTTGTGTTGTGTAGAAATGCTGATACATTGATGGCAGAAACATCTGCTGACAATGTTCTAGTCAGGGAGGCCAAATAAGGTTCTTAGAAACACCACGTCCCACACACTGAAACAAGCGTGGCTGAATACAGCATGTCGCACAACATAGTACACAAGGCTAGGTAGGAATCCATGCCTGTTTGAGGTAGACTGAACACAAAACATTGTCACATGTGATGGGAGCCTTACTTCAATCATTTCTACGGGGAGTGCTACTCAATTGCAATATTTCACCTACCACAATATAGTTCTATATTTGCACTCCATGTGGCCAAGTCATTTCCTCAGCAAGTGGTCTCACCCTTTACCGCTGTTTAATACATGCGTGTCTACACCTAACTTCCAGCAATCAATTGGTATTGGATGGGCTACAGTACGAACAAGCAAATCGCATTCCCCAATGTGATCATGATACATGAAGCCAGTAACATGAGACAGACATATTCCCCCACATTGAAGCACCAATTGATTACAGTGTATGAGTTCCGTCATCGGAGGATGATGATTGGTGCCCCCATGCTCTGTGTGCGACCCCCAAATGATAGCAACCTTGTTGTTCTATTGTGGATACAAACCTATGTAATACAGTACTCAACAACATCCTCAAACGAAGACCAATTATACCTGATGCCAAAGCCAATCACGCAGATCAGCTCGATCACCTCATTACCGACTTGAACGAAATGGCCAGACTGGGATATGGATAGGAGGAATTTTTATTATGTATTAAAGAAAAAGCTACTCTGTTCTGGAATTGGAACCCCATTGCAATGGCACAATCTATTCAAGGACATTCCCCATTCAATGACAAGATTACATACGCACCAGTGAAACATATACAATCCAATACTGAATTTATATACATTATGATGTGGAACATATATTGGTGGTGGAAACTGCCGGCAACATGTGTAGTGTTGTGAGAGATTGTAGCCACAGAAATCACACAAGAGAGACCCTGTCAGAGACAGTGTGTCAGAGAGAACAATCCAGAGAGCACTATAGTGCAATTCCCAGAGAGAGTGTGTTAGAGAGCATGTCTGAGAGCATGTTAGACAGTATCAGAGTCAGATTATCAGAGACTGCATAGGAGAGTGTCAATGTGTTAGAGTTTGTAGTGTGTCCACAGTGTCAGCACCTGTGTTGACAGGATTTCTCTAGATAGTAGAACCACATCACGTATTCCTAACACATCCTAGAAATGTTTGCCACATGGATCAACAGTTGTCCCCATTACATCCAGCAGTGACAAACCCAAGCTGCATACACTAAGCGGTAACATAATGGCTTCATCGGTTCATCTTAGTTTTGGCGACCTCTCTAAAGCAAGGCATCACTCACTTAGTATGAATGGATCATCCTAACAAGTTGTTGTACGGAGAGGCTCCAATGGACCATGAGACTACACCAATTGAGTCACCTATCTTCAATCTATTGCAACAATTTTACTCTGTATAAATGACATGCCAAACAGCTGAATCACAGTTCAGTGTGCGGATGGTTGCATTCATCACTCAGTTTCCCAACTTACATCGTTCCTTGCTGACGTCTCAGCACTGTCCACAATAACTGAGGTTAAAAATGGGTGGTGCCCTCAGTGCGAGATATGTCTGAACAACATGCTCTGTTTGACCTGCAGACCCAGGTGCCACCATCCCCAGTGATACCTGCATTTGTCAACACTGGCTGCTGAGAAGGTAAGGCTGTGGCATTTGATGACGGTCCAAATATCGCCAGTGCTCATCTGCAATATATAATATCTAGTTGCATGAATGTTGACTGGTTGCACCAGCTACTTAAGGGATTGTTTAAATATGATATCTGGGCATGGATTGTTGGTTGTCTGAAGGATATCCATGGCCAAGAAAAGGTTTTGGGCTTGTGAGATAAATGATTCAGCATAACTCCTTCCATCTCTGATATATGCCGGTTAGGAGACAAATGTTCCTTTGTGAATCAATGGACCAGTGTAGAGTACCAGGACACAGTGAAGGACTGAGTTTGCGCATTTGTTCTTGTTCTTGAAGGGCATCCCGAGTACTGTGCGTTTATCAAATTTGTCACTGACTGTATATCAATTATCTGCTACCACTCCATCACTGAAACTGTGCTGAAATACCTACAGCATACACTTAGTGGCATCAGCAGCAACATCCACCTCTTCCTACCATACCACAACCACCACAGTATCTGCAGCATACCCAGAATTAATTCCCTTCTACACTATATCCAACTGTTTACAGATGTGGGCTCTGCCAATAACAGTGACTCCACAATATCTGAAGCCATTCATAAATACCTAATCAAGAATGGGTACTGTTCTACCAACAAGGGTAAATATATTCTGCAGATGTTATGATGGGAAACATGCATATTTCATATCAAGTCAAAAGTTAGAATTCAGCCGCATATCATTAAATCAGATTCCTTCTCGCCAGAAGCAGATATATTTAATTAGCTTATTGCGGTGGATTGGTAGTGTCTGAAATATTATCATCTAGTTTGATACCTCACATTGATGGACCTATAAGCAAATGCAGCACAATGATACCCCTGACATTTGCAGACGGTATCAGCATATCGGAGTAGATCGATATACTGACATGCGATCTGTTGATATTGCATGCAGATATGACTGCCAGTCTGGACTTAGGTATCTCTAGATCCAATGCATTGTGGATTAACTGTCAACTGATACACATTGTACATGGGGTCACAGTCACAATGCAGCAGCACAATAATTCTGATGCAGTTGTAGTTCGAAAGGCAAGGTTTTGGAGAAATGGCATATACAAGCCAATTAGTTTGATAATAATTTGATACAATCAGATCGGGCACCATGAAATTATAGTTTGGTACAACAACCAGGCTAAAGCCCAGCCAAACTGCTATACACATTTGGATTGTGTAATGAAGTCAATACCGCAGCTGGCAACACTCATGGCAGTACAAAATGGCAGATGGTACATCATGATCTATTGCTAGTCAAGGATTTGGAATATCAACTATCTCCAAAGCCAAACAGGACCCATCATATGATAATGTATCACGATGCGCTGCAACGGGTATGGCTCACTGTAGATGATTCTTCAGTTCTTATACCCATTCAACTTGCTCTAAGCACTAAAGGTAACTAATTTCTACTTTACCAGTATACTTCTTTGGAATCATATAACAAGAGATAGTAAATGGCCCAGATATGTTGATCTCAATAGGAATGCCTGGTATCCAGAGCCTGCACTTGACAGTGCTCCCATTTGCTACATCTCAGAGCCACAGTCCATGTGAAAGTCACACGTGTCAGTCATATCTATCACAGCCTGCATTGTTAGATAATCTCAAAGCATACTTGTCAGAGCCATGGTAATCAGAGCCAGGATTGTCTGAGACCATGTCAGAGCCACACTTGTCATAGCCACACTTGTCATAGCCACACTTGTCAGAGCCATATTAATCAGACCAGTATTCTCAGACCATTCAGCAGTTGCACTTGCCACAGTGGAGTGGTGATGAATACCAAGTAGTTTTGTACTACCAATCTCATGTGGAAGATATCGATCATTTCAGGATGGTCACTTACCGCTGAGAGTCAAGTCAAACCTAGTTACCCTTACAACATATACCTTACCATCTGTTGATGAACAAGTCATAAGTATCTGCTTACTTCACACCAACATGATTTCCGATATGAACAGCAACCATTGAACATCATAGGTTGAGATCGCATATCCAGAGTACAGAGAGTTACAGGTGGGAGTGGTGAAAGAGTAGTCCAGCTGTGTGTATATATTTTGCTAAATGCGATTCAACATCAAAAAGTAGCATATATCTTGATTAATGACATCATTGCTCTGATATATAATACACATTTGCATCTTATTATGGTTTGTATGTGAAAAGTAACTGGCTAGTATCCAAATTGGTATTAAAAATCCTTTGCGTAAGGTGAGGTTCTCACACACATGATGCTACAATATCTGGAAAACAGCAAAAATGTAAGCGAATATACCAAGGAATCCCAAAAGTCGCAATAGTCAACCAGTTATTTGGCATGTCATTACAGTACTATCAGTTACAAATTATAGTACCATGTTAAAGACAATAACACATCACAGTTTCAGTTATGGCAAAGCATTTGCTGATGTGGTATATACTTTGACCTTGTAAAATCAGAGCTTTGAGTTTGACAAATTCAAACAGAATTTGTCAAGAATACTAAATCATTATTAATATTTCCAACTGGGTTATCCACTAGTGGAATACATTTATTTCATACTGTTGTGTCATTTTGTAAAGCTATAAAAATATTTTTGGTCTATAAGCAACTATCAGAGGTGATATCCCATCTTTATTCCATATTCTTAACATATATCTGTGGACACAACATTAATTTTACCATATAAAATATTTAATTAGTGTGATACAATTGCTGTTGAAGTGTGCAGTTATTCTATATGCTGGACAATTACAGTTCCACAAGGAAGACATCAATATTGAGATGGAACAGTAAGATATAGTGACAATTTAGAGGGTAACACATTGTACAAGTTCTTGTTAATGCCAAGATTGCTAACAAATGGCTCATATATACTTACTTATATTTAGAATTCATATTCAATAGTGAGCTTGGTAAATCGCACATAATGAAAACACAAACTCCGTAGGATTCTTACAGTGGCAATTGTTGACTTAACCATTACAAGACCTGATCCAAAAGTTCTGTCTATTCATGATGATATTGCTTGGAGCAAGGTAAAGATTCACATTGGTTGAATGAATGATAAGCATATAGTAATACTGAATTGATGTATACTGAGTCTTAATTGGGTATCGAGATTTCACTGTATGGCTGGGATTGATGGCTTGCTGTATACGAACAGTTACCTAAACTGTCAGATACTAGTGATTCTTAATAGAAACTATTATTAACAATTCCAATTGTCTTGCAATCTTGAATATAAAATTGTACAAAAACTAGATCAGGTACATTGTAATCATAAGCCTTTTCGAATATGTGGTCCAGAGTTTAGATTCAACTTGAGAGTTACCTACTAGATTGTAGCATAAATTGTTCTTTTTGAAGTGTAGTACTCAGATCTTCTGTAATAGAGATGGAATTGAACAAACTATTTCAGGATATTGCGAACAGAAAATCGAAACATTTATTATCACAAGTGTATATGTTGATTTGTTTTGGAAACATTATTGACATAAGGAGTTGAATAAAAGCATCAGAGAAGTAAATAGGAGTTGCCAGTGCTCTGCTGAGGACAGATCCTCTCCAGATTCTCTCCCTTGCAAGCAACCATTTAATTGAGGCTGTCTGAATAACCAAAGCTTCTGTAGGATCTACCTAGCCTAGATCCAAATGTACAATCTGAGTCAAAATCTAGTTAAGTGAGATTATCTATTCTATATATTAAACATTAGCATGCAGTGGTTACCTTTCAACCAAAAACAGTTGACATGGAGAATGACATTCAATGAATTGTAGCAGTGGCCATTAGAGGGAAATGATACACATAATTAGAAAGTCATCAAGACAGAGTTGGATATTTAGCCTGCACCTGATAGTGTATTTTTATTAAATACCTTATACTGCAAAATATGTACACACCACCGTCAATTAGTTACAGGCTATTTCTGAATATAATATTATATTCCCAAATAATGCAAATCAAACTATTGCTACTTCCAGTACATCTAGTACTGGCAGGATAAGTCTGAGAAGAGCATTTGTGCAGTATGTAAACTTTAATTCCAGAGATTGCAGGTAGCCAGAGGTAGTGCAATATAACATACATACAGGTAGAGATAGAGCTAAAAAGTCACACTTTCCTGAATTGAGAATCTCAGATGTATCTGAACTTCAATTGTAAGCTAGAATGTGTATTGCTATTTCCAGTATGAATTGAACTGCAAATATGCTAACAGTGTATCACCAGTTCAGATACTGCAACTTATTGTGGTCTTGATTCTGTTTGACTTCCACTGGGATGGAGCCATTGTAGATTTAACTTCACTTATTTAAAGCATTTTAAATAATCCATTATTCTCCAGTACACCGGGAAATATATAAGGTAATATCTTGATTCCAAGGTCCATCTCACATTGTGATGTCTGGTGAGTTCCACGAATTTCAGAATGATTAATTCAGTATGTTTCTATTAATCAGTGAAGTGTATATCAGCTGTGTTAATTATGTTGATATGAGGAGGGTCTAGAATGGTAATTTTTATCTACAACTTGGAAGAATAATTACAATTCTGATAATGACAATAGGATATATAGAGGACTTTAAATCAATCAACTATTGTCAGCAGCAATCCATTCAAGCGGTTCTAGCAGCAGGCTGGCTTAACCATGTTTGTGATGTTACATACACATCTTAATTCAATCTTTTAGAAATGTAAAGTAATACAAACAGAATGTCAATCTCTCTAATACATTGTTAGATATGACAGAAGCACAAGATGCATGGGTAACAAATGTAGATTCAAGATGCCAGGGAGAAGAGATAAATAAATGTACAGAAGTACCTGCAAAATACAAGTTTTAACAGGTTAGTATCAGTCATCATTGTTTTGGTTGTACTTCATTTGTACTGTATTCAGTCTAACTAGTATTCAATAGAAGCCAATTCGCCTTTGCCTCGAGGCAAGCTGGTTAGGCCGGATGGGAGTATTCATTTTTTCAATTGTGACAATTCAATATTGAAAGAGGAATACTAGGCTTTCACCATTTTGTCATTTAAGAATATTCCTCAATGTCCAGATTGCGCTGTATTCCGATGTTATCGTATAGATACTACTTTTTTTGAACTTGATGTGATTTGTTAATACAGTGAAATAATCAAGGTATTGATGATTGTTTGACTGATTGTGCAGTGTATGGCTTCCAGATAAACTACTGAAGACAGTGTGTAGAAATCTCATACTTGGCTAGAAAATGTACTTGAACTGAAATTCTGTAGTCATGTATCTCGAACTGCGTTTGCATGTAGTTGGCCAACAGCTACCAGAATGACCTGGTACTGCTTATGAAGCATTCAGAATAGATGACTAATTACAACTTTATCAGCTATTCAAAATCAAGGAGTGTACCACCCACTCTGAGTGCAGTTACAATTAGTGAGAGATTTCACAAATGTTGAAATCTACGCTGCCTATTTGTTTGAATATCCATGCCAATTGCTTCATAGATACAGACAATATTCAAAACCACTGTAAAATACTACATCAATCATTGCTTCACATACTAAACTTTGTAAGGTAGAGGCCAACCGAGGTACAACTTTAGGAAAGAAGATACACTATGGATAGTGATTCTATTTCTTTCTACATAGTTCAGAAAAGCATCACTGAAAGTATGATGATGAACAGATTCACATATTGTGGTTAAGGCTAGACATAGATAATATTGGTAACATAATGTAATTCAAGTGAAACCAAATCTGGATGGTTATATCCTGATACATGACAAGAAGGTAAAAGTGATATGCACAATCGTGTATCCGATTTGTACAGGAGAGAATATGTAAACGATGGAAATAATGATATACTCTAACACTAACAAGTACTCTTGAAATATAAACCATCTGTTAATACCGAATTCTCCTTTATTTTTAGTTATACCATTTGAATTCTTTCCGTTGAAATTATACACCACCTACTAAACTCTTAGCAAATGAACCACAACACAAATACTGACACTGCAACATGTCAGACCACTTCCTAATTACACTAAATAATCCATACACAACTTTGTTTCATTTTCATACCCTTTTCAAGTTGCATGAGGTCAACATATGTCCATAATACACACTGTCAATTGTCATTGATAACCTCTTCTGTCACTGATATATGTGCATTGTGATATTCAGAAACTCAGGAGATCTGTTGACGACTATTGTCAGATACGTAACAGTCAACTGTGAGGAAACCAGGGAAATATGCCAGTGTTGGGGTACGACAAATAATACCACTAACCTGACAGCTCTTTGCGATTGGATATATTTTACAAAACTAATACCCAATATGCACAGTGCCATGTGTATACCCTCCATTCTCCTTATGTACAATACAACGTGATTCATTGAAAGACAATCTGCAGTTTTTAGTTAATCACTATTGGTCTCGATGAAGAGCAGAATGTTGTCTTCTGACTTCAGAATCTGAACTAGAGGTTTCCCATTCCTGTTTGTCAGAATTGAATATCTCCTAACCATCTTGTGCATTCCAATATTGCTCATTCAGTATATAATATCAACTGAAGATTGTTCGTCTCAAGTCCGGATGGTATGTATTTTACTTTGCACCATGGAATACTGTGTCACTGTACAATGATTAGTCTTTGTATTATCTTATTCTGGATCTTCAGGAGTAGTTAATAGTATTCACGTTAACTGGCAACATCAAATACAGTGTGGCTGGAATCACAGTATTGCTGTAACTCAAACTTTGAATCTAACTGCACTTTCTATTACTATTTGCCAGTGTATATTATATATTGTTTAGATCTTAAGAGAGTGGTCAGAAATTGAAAGACCCTATCAACAGTAGGACAGCTGGCAAGTGTTTCAGGTTTTCACACTGAATGTTAAGGTACTGTACAATAAATGGTGGATGTTCTATTAGTATTCCAGATTGTCAATAGTGGTATTCAAATCTTCATATGTGACATCTTTGTTTTTACATACAACTAGTTCACCCATCTAAAATCTGTTCTATCAGCTATCTAGCTAAAGAAACTCTTGAATAATACTACCACTGCAGCAAATGTAACTATGAGGTTTGGCTCATGTACTAATGTCATTGTTAGATACCTTAGAGGAGGAGTTGCTTAGATTTCTAAACTACAGCAGAGTACTCGATTCAATCTCTTCAATGCATATAAATGTTATAATTAAACTAATTGTTCATTGATAGTTATTCTCGACAATTATTAGCTAGTTGGCAAGCATACTCCCATACTGAATTGACAGCCAACACCCTATAACAACTAGCTGTACTAATAATCAGAAAATCATTGCAGCTGGAACTGAATTTAAACAGGCTGCCAAAATACCTATAATGTATGACCACCACTTCTGGCATATTGAAATTTCTGACCCATCTTCTGAAAATGAACCCTAATACCCTTGTCCTTTCTACTAGAAATCTTGTTGCTGCTATGTCTGGAGTTGGTCACTCATGGCCTGGAACTCTGTCATTCTCACATTGGCAATTGGGGCAAACATTCATCAGCTTCATCATATTGTTCAGTCAAAGGTGGTCAGATTTGTCATCAGCTGGTTTCTGAATAGTTCCAAATGTGATATCACTGTTTTCATCACCAAGAACCTCCACATTACCATCAAGTTGCATCTGAACCCCCCCTTGTACCATACCCTGTGTACTTTTCATTCTTGATAAAATATTTCAGTTGCTTTATAACTAGTTACATCAATGGGTTGATAATTGAATTCTGCCAATATTTATTATGATGTCAGACATGTTACAGACATGCATTGCATTGAAATAATATATATAGAACATAATCAGTTTCATTTATTCAATCAGAATTTACATTAACTCTACTATCATTCTCCCATACACCAGTCTGTTTCTTAACATCTTCATTATCTCTATAACACTTTAAAGATGATTGATAGGTATTCAGAGAAGATGATATCATATCTTAACAAGACTAGCAGAGATAATATTAGCTGATCTTTAGGTGCAATGCTTACTATGTATTGTGGTAATTACTTTCCTTTCAACCACACATATATTCAAAATGTGTCAATATTTCAACTGAAAGGTATTTGGTAGGTATTAGTTTTATAACATGTAGTGATATAGAGAGTAATTTATAATTTGCTATGGAATATGTAATTTCATATACCCTTTGTACAATTCAACCAGCTCCAAGGTGTACTTGTACATTGTGGTCAGAAGAGGTGGCAACTGTGGGCCACTGTTTCAATTCACTGAAATTGATAAACATCTCCCATAATATAAAATATGAGTGTGACACTTGGAGTTGTATGTGGAGGATATCATCATGGTTATTGATGTTTGCCAGCAAGTAATACAAAATAGAAAATATTTCATTTGGCAATTCTGTAATATCAATTTTAACTATTATACCTGTGTGGTCTCTCACAACAATCACCAGTTCAATGTAGTTGCACCTACTCTTCACTCCTACCTCTTGAATTTGCCTTGAATATAACATCAACATGATTTCTACCCAATGTTATCATATTCATTCATCGTCTTGAACCAATAGCAATCGTATTTGATGTGCGTATTGCACAACGAAATGTGGATCTATCTGGTTATTTTAGAAGGGTTCACATTTCAGCTAGTTGATTCTAATGTATAAGTGGATATCTTCTGAACCTGTTTCTCCAGCAACTCAGCAATCTATTTATTCTGTCCCATATTGATAGTAATGAAGGTAGACTATTCTGTTGTTTTTGTACCAGGCTTCAAAGATACTGCAGTTTAACTTTGCATTAATGAAGCCTCGCCTTCAGTACCTGCCCAGATTGATGAATTTTGTTGTCATTTTCTGTGTTGTATTCGATATATGAAATTTCTAGTAAAAGGGGCAATTTTGAATTACTTACACTATCAGTTGTTGGTGGTTCTGCCATTGTCAGGAATCTTTTCAATTGGATACTGAATGAAGGTTCTCCAGTTGTACTAGGTTGAGGTTATGATGGAGTACATCTGGAAGATATTGGCTGTTTAACTGGATTGGTCCCAGGGAGTGCTGGAGGTACTGTAGCTGAATTTGAACATAATGAGTCTTGATGTGATAACTGTATTGGTGGGAAGATTTGATTTCCATTGCAGTCATCTTGCGGAATGGAAAATTCTTACAATGTTGACCTATTACCTGGAAACACTTTGCATGCAATGGAGTATATTGTAGACTTAGTGTTATATATTGTGTATAGTGCTGAACAGGACTGAATTGGGAAAACATTGCTGCAAACATGCGCAACCATACCCAGTAGACCAAGGTAATTGACAGATTGATTGCATATATAGACAATGAGATTGTGTAGAATTATCACCAATCATGTTCAATGATTATAAACTGTCTTGGGTATTGTAGTTTGTCGATCCTGCAAACGTTGGAAGAAATCTTTGTTGTCATTATTGGTGATTTGTCCATTGATAGAGTTTCTGATAATTGTGAGACATGTTCTGACTGAACTGCAGAGAAATCCAAGTGACAAATATGTCGACTGTTTAACGAATTAGCCTGCTGCTTTCTGAATCAGTAAACTTTGGGTATCACCCAGCTGAGGTCAGAAGCAGTATCTGCTGGCCAACTGGTGCTGAGAGAAGTTGGCTGTATGATAATGTAGCAAGCTGCATCGCATACTCAACTGGTAATGTGATATGGTTTTGGTGCTGCAACCCGTTGTCCTGCAGTTAACAATCAATCAGGCTATTATCTATTGACAATAGGTGGGAAATTAACAATCTTCAAGGCCACCAAGTAAAGTTTAATGCAACTGCCAAAGCCATACACTATGTACTGAATTGAAGGCTGCAACATGACTTGGGCTTCACACTTATCATACAGGCTTGGTGCAGAAGATAGCAGAAGGACTCAGTGTCTTCTGTATCCAGTCGCACCGCTAACTGAGGAATATACATCTGATGCCAATCACTTCTGCCTCACGTTCGTGCTTCAATTTCCTCTGTATGAACATCCACCGCCTTGTCCTTCAAGTCCTGCACCCCATCAGGTTACTCTGACATTTCTTTGTATTCTAAGTCCAAAACTACCATGTTCGTCATAATTCCAGTCATCTGGAAGTGGTGTTTCTTCTTCTGAGGATTCAACTGCAGCATCTGGTCCAATAGCGTGCCATGAAATAGTCAGCTTTTCTGTAGGCCACTCACGCTGACACAGATTTCCACAGTTATGCTAATCTGCATCGCAATGAATAGAGCACTCTGGCTGGTTCTTGTTGCACCAACATCGTCCTGGGCATATACCCTTGTAGTTGCATAATATCCCAACAGAAGTACTATGGGATTCTAAAGCTTCCACTACATGCAATCTAATGTTCTTCTGAAATAATGCACATACAGCAGGGTATCAAGAAGAAGCACCACCACTATCATCACTGCCAGCCGGCAGAGGTGGAATTATTATTTCAAGATCCACTCCTGCAGCAGGTGGTACACAAAGAATTGTCTTACCTGCATAGTGAATAGTGAGTAGGCCATAACTTGTACGAAGTTGATAATGCTTTGGTCTTGATCGTTTGACAATACAGCAAAATACTCTTAAACTATCGGTTGCTGCGCAAACTTCTTGTGGTATCTTGACATATACCCAATCACCGGCATCAGCAAAGACTGAATTTCATTCATTAAGTGTATTTTGTCAATTGTACCTACAAAATCAAAAAAATAGAATTGAGGTTTCCCTGGGATATGGCATGGCTTCAACTTTCCTGAGTGATCTTAGAGTGGTCGTGATAGTGCTTTCAAGCTTATTGAACAGTGTACCCACATTTGTGAATGTGAAAATGAGCATATAATAAAAAGTTCAAACTACCTGAGGCTATACCACAGATTGTCTTTCTGGAAACTGCTACATCATCCAATTCGATTTGTCCTCACAATGATCCTACTACTAGCTTTCTATGTTTAATGTAACATGTAGTTCTTTGCTTTGTAAGATCCCTCATAGCTTAATTTGACACATGATAGTAACCATGCAGGAGTGGTTTACAATATTGAATTTGTTGATACAATATTATTTAGCACATTGCAGTTCAGGAAGGTTATGCATTATCACGATTATGATTTCATGCATTCCAGATCAGACTTCATTAATCAATAGGTTCAATAAACTTTAGTACCATTAATATGTATCGACCAAACTTAAAATTAAATAGAACAGAGATAACTCTACATCCGATCACTGACATCATGACTCACCTCCAAGCAACATTGCAGTCTATACAATCACACTTCTATTGACAAATCCCATAGTCTTGATGCAGGTGATTGTGGTGATATTGGTAGTGTCGTTGCTGTTGCTGTTACTGCATGGCACAGGCTGGCTGTGGCTGACGATGGCAGACACTCCCAAAGGCAGAACCGCTAATAATCCCATCCTATCTTCAGTTGTAACAACAAAGCCGCTGAGACATTAAATGGAATTGTTGGGACCCTCTGTCAGATCCTCAGGGACGTGATCAAGAAAGTCCTCATCAATACTGTGCAGGTCGTTGTGATATTGTGACATTGCTGGGCCCGTACCATTTGGGGGAATCTTGCAGCAAAACATGCAGCAGACATTGTTGGTCTTTTTCGCTTGAACGTCTGGTAAGGAAGCATCAAAATGCGCATCCAGACAACGAAATATGCTTTGCTTAGATTCTTCACTGCATGAGTAATGTATCTTCTATCACACTTACATTTTGCTCCACCCCCTGCAGCATATACTGCTGGTACCCGAAAGTCCCCAGTATATCAGGCCGACAGAGAATGGAGAATAGCCATCACAGTGAGAGCAATGAATGTGGGATTGAATGTATCAATCAATAGTCAATCATTTGTTCCCATTTGTCATATGCCATAGAAGTATGTCCAGTGAACAAGATTTACACTTTCAGTTGCCGCAAATTGAAGTGTGCATTTCTAAAGTAATTGACAAGACAACTATTCAACATGAAGGGAAGTTAAAACTTACCGCATGAACCATTGTGTGGCATCTAAACATGTCCTTCCGCAATAGCCAGACTACCATTTTGCTGATCTCTGTAGGTGGCCTGGTTCAAAATACATAAATACAATTCTTGGAAGTCTTGCAGCTATATATGCTGGCCTTATAGGAGCAAGTACTCTTTGGGAACATCTGATGCACAATGTCAGTGATGGAAACAATTGTTGACAAGGTGTATTTAACACTGAAATATAGAAACTTGGAGGATCTGAGTTTCTCATTGCTGGATCGATCCTTGCGATTTCCTCATACCACCAACTATGTATCTGGGTAGTCTTCACCACATTCATGGCAAGGGGATTCACAAACATCACATAATGGATAGCAACAGGCTTTACACTTGCCATGACTATCGCCAGAACACCTGAAAGAGTTGTCTGGGTGTTTAAACAATTATTGTGTGTGCTCAGTACCCTTTACAGCACGAAACTGCATTGTGTTGTTCCTAAATTGAGTTCTTAATGGTCAATCTTTTCATTATCTCTTTGTATACAACTTTACAAATATATATGCAATAATGCACAGGTCTTCCTTTTTTCTTGCTCGTAGCTCTTGAGTTAATATTCAAACACCAGCTAACTAATTTACTAAAACCTAACTGTTGACAGTTTCTCAAGTTGAATAATACAACTTACACATTCTAACTGTCATATTAGATTAAAAATCATTAAATACCTTGCAGCGAGAGGTTATGATATCTTCCAACAATGAACGTGGCTTTATTCCTGATTTGAGCAGCCTTACTTTGAATATCATCTTTGATGATTGGAGGGCTGCTATGTATGTGGGCTCAAAGTGTTCTATTAATAGGAATAATATTAGACTTGTGCAATCTTGGCGATTCAATGTATACTGCGGAGGTGAGCATTCCAGGAGCCTTGGCTTTATATGTATTGTTTATCATTGTGTTCTTCGCCATCAATCAGAGCATAATACCCGCTCTATTGGGAGACTCTTGCTGGCAAAGCACACAATCCAAAGTCAAACAGATTCACAAAGTTGGCAGTTACCGAAATGACTAGTTCAACTATTGATCAAACATTATTGGCCATACAGAAGAGACAAGAAAGTCAAGCAATTACAATTGGAACTTACCAAGGACATCCATGTTTCACAATTTGAATTTATCGTTATGAACTGCATTGACAAACAAAATACTCCAAACTGGCCGCTATGGACTTTGCAAGTGCTCAATTTCACCAAGACACCTGGATTCGCTACCTCTTGTTAGAATTTGTTTAGTCTCAGATTCCATCGAATGCTGTAATAAACATAGAGCTGTAACAATCATATAATGTATTACAAAGTAATTAGTGCTACTGTCTGCCAGCTCTCTGGGTAACACTTGCAGGAGGAAATAGTCACAAATGGTGAATGCAATTAAGAAACAATTGCCATCCACAAATAAAGTTAGATTAGCATAAGATGGGTGGATATCAACAAACAAACTAGCCATAATGTCGGTCATTGCTTACTATATGAGTCGAAATTAGGCATTGTGAAAAGTGCAACTCACATTTGAGGAGGTTGATAGCAAATTCTGTAACTATTTCGAATGCAAATTACAGATGACCATTCATGGGTAAACATAATGAAGCTTGGCTAGCTGTACATGTAAACGAGATTCTTGATTGTTGTGAGCTAACCGATGGCTGTTTACTTCGGATTATAAGTGGTAACTTTTGCTCACACTACTTGACGACTCGCAAACTACAATCAACTCTCCAGGCCTCCAGAATCGAGTGGCCTGCATTGAGAAACCACATACCATGTATGGTGCAAGTCATTTAGCTTGTATTAGGTGTATTCATGAGTAGTCTTGGTGTCAGAGGCCCTACCAAGTTTTTGGAAGGCAATCAGCGCAATCAACAATTTGGAGAGAATGAGAGCATAGACATTGGGAAGAGTCAAAGACTTGAATAAAAGGAGAATGCTACAATCAACAACCTGTCAGCCATGAGACTAGATTTAACAAAGATAAAATAAAAAGCTACATTATGCAAGAAATTTTGAACGCCCTCAAACTGACCTTCACCTAGCGGCGAATGCTTGATGTATTCATTACTGTGACATTGAATCCTTGAGAGAAGTTCATTGAGTGTCAAAAAGTGAAAGTCTCAATTGCTGTAATATCTATTATGGATGAGATGTGACTGTCAAAGTTGACACTGTAGTTGCTGCAGCATGCCCACCAATTAATAGAACTCACCTGCAAGAAGCTCAACAATCCAACATACAGTGAGTACTGGCCTCTTATTAGAATACAGGATATATGGACCATTGTAAAGTACGTTATGGATGTCTAAAGGCCATTCCGATACTGCACCATGTGGGTTTCGACAAGGGACATGTTTACTCTGCATCACTGTATGACTGTCTACAATGACATGTTTGATCATATGGATAGTGTTATGCGAGCACTAGGTAACAAGAGGACTCAATGGACTGAAGCCTAATTCTTCGCCATGAAGTTTGTGCGACAGAAGCTGTCGAAATACCATGCTGAAGATACTCCAACACTATGGATATTAGCAGTACATATGTATACCAGATATCACTAACTGGTGGTATCGACAGGTGGAAATGCACTCAAGGTACGCTATGCTGGCTGACATGGCAGCCAATATATTACTTATCATTACTCAAGGTGTCGGAGTGGAGGCCAGTATTTCACTTAAATGACACCTTACCAGCTGGCCCTAGTCAGACACCACAGGTGAAACAATTTGGTAAAATAGTCTTACTAAGGCGGATTGCTTGTGCAAGCAACAGGATATTGGCCAGTGCGGAGCACGCATTGGATACGACGAAATCCTAAAATCAATTGGAAATGAAGAGAGAAGTGGAGCATTGAGCATTACACGGAATGGCCAAGGTCCACAACATTCTCCAGATGTGGCAGAACAGTGAAAACCTACATACTGCACAGAAGGAAACTCATGCTAAAAACAAACATGTGACATCTGTAGAATATATTTCAGATACTGAAGCGATAGTCAAAGCACCCTGTTCAACTTTCCAAATGATAATGCAGCTGCATTTAAATTGTCGGAAAGATCACCTTTGCCATCAGCTGTGTGGGCATAGAACCTCCCTGGAGGACAAACTCAAATATTTATTGTCTGCGGAATCGCAAAAATTGACCGCCATCCAGCCACCAGTGATGAGGCTACTATACCTAGAAGTATTTCGGACACCAAACGTTGACTTGAGTAGGATTGTGATTTGGAAAATTCAAATCATTGCAAAGAACAACTGGTAGGCACACAATGCATCTGACATGGAGCTTGACAATAGCATTGAGAATCAGGGAACCCCAGAGCAGCAGGATGTGAGTGCGGCACCAAGTGTTCGCTGATTGATTTGGCCAACATGGAGGTCAATGAACACCGCTGAAATGGTATTCATAACAGTCAATACAATGGGAACGAGTAAGAAATAACGAAACCAGAACAAGCCAGGACTGAATACGTCAATGTATTATCACCAGGTTCTTTACATTGTTTTTCTGAGATTGTCAGTTACAGAATTATCGTTGAAGAATATTGAACATTGGTTTGTGAATATTGGTTAATAAACAGAAGTATAGCAGGGGAAATGAATCATGTGGTGAGAACAATAAGTATTAATAGAATACTAGCAACCAGTGTAAGAGTATTACTGGGTTTGGCTTTGCAAAAGGGCTGAGTGTGAAACAGTCAGAAAGACAACCAATAAGTTCGAATAGTTAATAATACAATGATCGATGGCAGCAGATTTTGAATGCAAAATAGATTAAAATACGTGTCAGCGGAGCCCAAACAATTTCTAGTCTTATATATCAGGTTATCAATAATTGCTTTGGTTACTGTTATGTATAACTGACATATTGGTAGCCAGTATAGGCGAAAGAGAAAGCGACACAGTCAATGCCCCGTTCTGAAAAGTAGCATCCGCAGATAGTCAACAATTTTTGACTTTGCATCTTTAGTAATTTAGGTGGCGATTGGTTGCTGACATCCATAAATGATGTAATTGCCACTTTTCCAGGTAAAAACAATAGCATTACGCTCCCTACCTCATGCTGGAAATAAGGGTCAACGGAGTGTTACTGATTTTTGGTCTTGCATCTTGGGTAATCAACATGTCGCTTTGTGGCAATAATTCATTTACGAATTAATCACTGCCTTTTTAGGCAAAACAGTACATGTTAGATTCATTTCCCAATTAATGTACTGAGTGGCAATGGAGCGTCAAAAATTTTTGATCTTGCATATTAGGTCATCCATGCATCATGTAGATTCTTGTGCTCTTAACAGAAATTTTGGCCTCCATTATAGGCAAAAATTCAACATATGAACGGAAAAACACAGATTCCAAAATAATGCAACTCACAAACGGCGAAACGTTCAAATTGAAATTACTGTATCTTGGATAAGCAATCTTGATAGAATAAAATGTTCAAACAGCAAAAACAAGAGCATTATATGAAGCTACAGATGGACTCGCTGGGCAATCCACTGATAGCCCGCGCAGTTCAGACGGTTGCTGAGGCCTCCATTAGATAGTACCTGAATTGATCGAGCGGGTGTAGTTTCGACACAGGCCACTAAGCTGTCAATACTTCAGTTTCCACCCAGACTTGGGCCTGACGAGATTGTCTAGCCAATTCACTAACACCTAGCAATATGTTTGATGTTGCAAGATATGGACCACATGGAGGCAAGCTGTGTCTGTTATGTCAAGGCTGGAATGTTTGATCAACTTGAACAAAGGAATATCTGCGTTTTGACTGTCATGACATTGGCAATAGTAATCCAAACTGGACAACATCACTTGTTTATTGTCACCTGGTTCGTGTCGGATCTGAGGGATTTCTTTTCACATGCATCACGAGATGTTCTTCCCGTTGAAGAATTTCATCTTTATATTTTACATTGATGACAGTTCAGCTGTCAGTCACTTATATTAATCCCTGGAACCAAACAAGTGACATTGGACGAACTTACTCCAAATCACGGGAATGATATAAACCCCTGTAACCTGCAGCAATACTCAGCAGGATTCATCTTGTGCAGAATGTGCAAGTCGGCTGTTCCCCATTCCATTTTGACCTGAATGTAACTAGATATTTCTTAGGACTTCGAACTTCTTCTTGTTATCATCTTCCTCTCCTTTTCCCCACCACTATATCATCCCTCCACAAACACCTCAAGTAGGTGTAGTATTAGCAATGGTTCCAGGTTGGAACCATACGGAAGGCCCCGGTCCGCGTCCGGAACCAATAAGCACCTTGAACTGGGTAACTAGCGCCAGGTTGTTACCATGACCAGACATAAACCCACAGTTTTGTGGCCGGGTTGAACCCAGACTGCAGTTTGATTTTACAGTCCTTGCAAGTTTGGACGGAATTAGGTATCTGAGTTCTGATTATATCGTGACATAGTCCAGACGTAGATTATCCAGTTGAAACTGGTCTTTCACCTCCCGCATTCAGATTTGCTATTGGACTAATACTCGTTGAATCGCTGTGAAATAACACCACATCATATGCGAAATTAGTGGGTTTTTGATCGCGACTAAAGGAATAATCGTTGGATGACAATGCTAAAGGTGGGAGGTGAAACAGCGGATACAACTCGACAATCTACATCTCGATTCTCTCACAATACGATCAGATCTGAGATACATAATTCGAGCTCAAGTTTTAAGGTTGAAATAGTGGGTGTCTGGTGGTAAACCGGCCCAATTGCAATGGTCCAGATTTTTGGTGCGGTACAACCTGTTGCCACGGTCCAGTTCTAGGTAGGAACAGGACCCGGAACCGAACCTGGAATTTGGACCCATTGCTAACACTAGTTAGGTGCAAGCGGATCTAAATCAAGCTGACTGAGCAGCACACTATCCAATGTGGTACCCGCTGGCACACAGCAAGGCCACATATCCCAGTTTGTCCCCCATAAAGCTGCCAATGCAACCACCGAAGGTATGACCCAGGACTCACAAAGAAAAAGGACTTTATACCCGGACACAGCAACAATATGAAACACTATATGATAGGATGAGAATAACTCTATATCGAGGTATATGGCTGTCAACTAAAAACACAATATTCAACTGGAATACTTTCAGAGCTACATGATCAATGTATAGCTGCCCATACTACAAATGCTCTATGGTCAAAGAAGGAATCTTTCTGCAGTCTGCAATATCAAAGATCTTGATAATGTCTGCTATTGCAATTTCATGGCCGAATTTCATGATAACCATCTCCGAGAGAGGAAGAAACAGGCGGTCAACACCTGAGTGGATGTTACATAAACAGATATGGTATAGGTAACAGCCGAATCTCATGATTAAAAGCAGCAAACAATTTCTTGTAGGTTTGCAATATGTCTGCTACTATGGCAAGGCAAGGAGGCCGGGTACAGCTTGAACAGTATGTCATGTGCCTTGGCTTGAATATGGCCAAAATGGCCAAAGGAGGATTGTTGCAAGGTACAATAGAGAAAACACAAAACTTGATCAATAAACCTCGCTGTGAAGTCTGACAAGATAGAAAGTGGGGAGCTGAATTTCCTGGGCGTAGACATCTGAAGGCTGTGATAGAAAGACACATGGCAATGGTCTGTGAAAATCAAACAGACAGCTAACTTTCTTGCCAAAATGGCACCACAAAGAATCCGCATATACACTAGAGGTATAACGTAATGGGCGCAGTTTCACCAGACCAGCACAGACAGCCAACTCCAGCACGGACACCACCTTTACCTGGAATACCACCATAGCCAGTGTGTGACAATGGGAAAATTCAAGATTCCCAAATCAAATGTATACTGTGTGTATATCATCCCCAAAAATTAAATTTCCTATTTTAGATTTATTTTGTGTATTGTACCCAGAAACTCAAAAAATTGAATTCATGGATTCCCTGAATTATGGCAATCGTTTACTGTTCCAGAGTGCACTTTGAATTGTCGCAACGCTGTGATCAATCATCACGACAAGTGTACCCGCCATTGCAAATGTGACAATGAACACTTGACAAATAGTTTACGCTTCCTTTGGCAGTATCACTAATTATGTCTCGGAATACCTCTATGTCACACAATTTGATTTGTCCTTACGATGATTATAGTACCCCCTCCCAATGTTGAATTAAGCATATGGTTCTTATTTTTAATGACCCTCATGGTTCAAGTTGACCAATGATAGTTACCATGCAGAAGAGGTTCATGATATTTAATTTGTTGATACAAGATCTTTGGTACCTTGCAGTCCAACTGGCATGGGAGGGTTGTGTATTATCGCGATTATAATTTCACATGTTTGAGATAAGACTTCAGTAAACCATCAATTCTATTATATTTACAGCTATTATGATATATCGACAAAACCTAGAATAAAATAGCACACAAAGAGAATCCTAATTGCGATCACTGACACTATTCCCAACCTCCCAGTGACATCGCACCCTCTCCAATCGTAGTTCCAACGACTAATCCCATACTCTCAATGCTGTTCATGTTCCTGATACTGGTGATGTCGGTTCTGTTGCTGTTGCTGTCACTGCAGGGGACGGGCAGACTGCTGCTGGTGATGGCAAACCAACCAATAGGCAGAATGGCTGAGAATCCAATGTAAGAAGCTGTAGCAGCAACAAAGCTGCTGAGACGATTATAATGGTTGTCGGGCTACTTTACAAGCTTCTCTGGGATGTATTTAAGAAAGTGCACATTGAAGCTCCCCTGATGATTGTGAGGATGTGTCAGCGCTGGGTTCGTACCAGTTGAGTGGATCCTTCAGTAAATCATGCTACAGATACAGACTATTTGTTTAGCTTCAATATCTGGCGAGGAAGAAGAAAAATCTGTTTCAAGACGATGAAATGCAGCTGTGCATGTATTATTCACTGTGTGATTAATGTTTCTTGTAGTGCACTTAGGTTGTGCTCTACCTTCTGGACCAAACAGTGGCCCAACCCTAAACTCGCATGTTTTCCAGACCGACTGATAATACTTGATGGCCATCCTGGTGAGTGCAATGATTGTCGGGTTGATTTTATCAGACAATGATCTAACTTTCATTTCTATTTGTCGTGTGCCATAGATGTATATCTGGTGAAAAATATCCACCATTTATGTCGCATCAAATCAAAACTTGCACTCTTAAATTGATCGTCCAGCCAACAATTGAATAAGACGGGAACTTTGAACTTACCTCACAAAGTTTTCTGGCCCACGTAAACCTGTCCTCAACCAATAGTGAGACTACAATCTTCTAGATCTCGGGAGACGACCGGATTTAAAATCTGTAAACAGAGTGAGTTGAAGTGATGCAGCGGTATACTGTTGCTCCACGGGAGGAACTATTCTTTGCCAGAGCCTGATGCCCAATGTCAGCGATGAAAACAATGGTTTAGATGATTCATTTACCACTGAAATGCCGGCACATGGAGGGTCTGATTGTCTTTGAGCTGGATCAATCGTGGCAATGGCCTCATACCACCAACTATGAATCTGGGCAGTCTTTGCCACATTCATGGCAAAGGGATTTACAACCATCGCACCATTAATATCAATAGGCCTCACATGTACCATGACGATTGTGAGAACGCCTGAAATAGTTGTCTTGGCATTGTATTGTGTGCCGATGATGAGGTCTGTCACATCGAGAACAAAGGGCTACTATTACACCAGATTTCCTGCTTTCCTGCTTTCTGTGCAACACAGTGCTCACCAGCTTCGTATGAATCCTTCTACAAGTAAATATATACATCTGCGGGTGGATTCAATCATTCAAATGGTTTCTGGGAGACCTTCTTGGACGCCTGTTGTGCAGGCTCGTGTTCATTCTCCCCATTCGAGATAGTATCAACCTCCCAACTCTCAGAATGTAGTGGTTGTACTGACATAGAAGTGAATTGAATTGATGGGACTGCTGTTCCAAGTGTTGACGTGAAGAAACCTTTTGATGGCCACTTGCCCATTGCTTTGTTGGATGCTCGCCGAAGAGGCATGTAGTAGGATTTTGAATTGTCATCTCAACGATCGTTGTAATAGTCGTGTATCGTGCGGAAATCGTCATCGAAATCCTCGTTGTGGATAGAGTATCTGCTGCTTCTAGTGCTGGAATGATGTGGAGGAAGAGGCGAATTGCAGCACAATCTTGTCATGACTTAAAAAGGCAGTAAGTGATAAGTATGAATATATTAAAGGAGTGACTGAAGAATATGTAAATGAATGTGGAGTGAATGAATTAAAGTGTGGTGTAAAGGAAAGAAAGGTTTGATATGATTAGAAGCATCATCATGATGTGTATTGTATCCTGTCAACCATTCAAGGATCTTGGCTTGTCCCGCCAGCAACAATTCCAACTCCTTGGATGGACTGAAACTCAGAATTAAGCATCATGGGTGACAAGCATGCCACATGGTTGCTGATTGGCTTCCCTTGACGAACATCATTATCACAACAAGCTAAAGATCATTTGTTTTTCACTCACGAAGTGGGCTACCTTCTGGGGAGTAAAGATACCGAACTACCAATTACATAATACCTGTACACAGAGTCCTACCACTGCCACTCTGTCTTTCCGAAGACAACAGTTTCAGCGATTGATCCCAACATCGTGAACTCTCAACACACCACTTCATGCATCAATGTGAATGATGTACTAATAAAATCAACACAACACCAAAAAGCGACCCAAAACCGCACCAAAAAACTCCAAACTATCACCCATCCATCCACCCTCCAAAGTGCAAGAAAATTCAACACCCACAATGCAAATCCTTGAATAACCGTCCAGCCAGTGCATTAAATCCTCAGAACGACTAAATTGCAGCTGCGCGAATGCTGGTACGCTGCCTATTGGCCAAAGCGCCTGCACCAGGAGGATTCGCAATATGATTGTGCTTGCGTAGCGAAGCCAGATTCTTATTAGCAACAGCACTCTGCTCATAATTGGCAATGAGACCATGAGTATGGTTTGGAATGACTTCATGGAATTGCTGTTGTCTGATAGTACTCTTCTGGAGGTCTGGTTTGACCTGTTGGAAGACTCTTTTTGTATTCTGGATGCTTCTGCGATTTGTGCGTGGCGTCTCAGTATTGTTAAATGATTCGTCCCCAATATTGTCGATCAAATCCTCAGCTTGAGATGGGAGCATATGATCCATAGGAAGATAGCTGCGGCCTACATGTATACGGGTCTGTGCACCAGCTGTGCGCTAGGCTTTTTGGCCACAATAAACGATGCAACACAAGTGTTGGGTTGTTTAAATTGATCGCCACCTTCACCCATCCAGCAGTGGTATTGCTATGGAAGATTTGGGACATATTACAGTCGTAGGGACTACCATCTGCATTAGGCTTATCCCGGTGGCTCCGAACCTCTAGGATTGCCCAGCTGGGGTCGGATGGACTGGTGATCGCAGCATTCACAATTGACACAATGGTGGTATGGACAATTAAGGTAACTATCAGAAGTATCTATTCATGCTCCCCAGTCCAGTGCCATGAGAATAGCTGAGTATTGTTTTCACCCACCCTCTTCCCAGCAATTTCGGAATCCACATGGGCGATGGTGAAGAGAAATTGCTGGAATGGGAAATCGGTCGAGACATTGTAACACAGCTTTTTGGGCATAGCCCTGTGACCCGAACTTTGTTCGTAGTCATCTTCTGCATCTACACATGATCAGGAAGCACAAAAGAAGCACCGGGCTGATGAAATACACAGTAATGTATATGATATTCCTTGTGATAGTTGGGGTATCTTTGAGCCTATTGTTCCTTCAGCGACAGCCAGTCTCCGCGAACTCACCCAGTGCTGCCTTGAGTTTCAGACCACCAAGGTTGGTCTTGTCTGCCATGTACCATTTCCAAAGTGGCCATTTAGACCCCAGATCACTGATTTGAGTAACGCAACAAGTAATTACGAGATCCAATTACTCAGGGCCGGAACCTTGCTTATTGACGATGCTCATGGACTGGGCAATCTCCTTGTTCCACTACCACACTTTATTGTCCATCTGTTGTGTTGTCAAGCCACCATTTTCCTGCGATATCACAAAGGTCTCAGCTGCCCATCGGCGCCCTTTACCTCCGGCGGTCTCGGCCCAGATAAGGACCTGTAAACGTGGCATCTGGATTGTAGTAGCATCTACGACGACTGATTTCTGCAACCAGAAGGCATCACATCACATTTTAAGTTCTCAACGGTGGTCAACAATTGAGTGGTCGATATTGGTCGATTCTTACTCCAAACATGCATCGGCAGTATTGAATATATTGTCAAGAGTGATGCGACGTGGTACCAGATGTGAGAAGGGTGTGTCGAAGGTTCTAGATAATGTAAGCAAGGTGGGCAGGCAAGGTGATTTTATGGATGGGCTAAGAGGAATTTGTTGATCCGGCAACAACATCTTAGCTGCAATTCAGCGTGGAGACATTTTGCTCAGCATTATCTAAGCGCCCTGATTTGTCGACCGAACACTTAAGCGCTTCATAAATACAACCTAAACTATGGTCTGCTGTCATATCTCACTTATTTGTCCTTGCTCTAATTCTTGTCCCCCACGATGTCGTTGCTGGGTCGGAATCTAAGGAGTGTGCACAGTTCATCCAAGGAATGAATTGAACCAAAAGTGACAACCATAAATCAGGCAATGGGCAGAGGAGGGTCTTGTCAGGGTGCAAATAACTCGCTGTATTCAGCTGAATGCAGATGCGGTGTAGATTTCGAGATCCATGGGATGTTGAAATGGAGAGAGAGATTAAACACGTCACAAACATGTAAAGGAGAATGGGAGAAATACTATGAAAGTGGTAGGACCCCTTGTGGGAAAAGTTAAATCGAGATGAAGCTGTGTCTGAGGACCAGCCGACTTGTAATATTATGAGTAGCTAAAATATTGTTGAGACTCTTCTTGATGTTGTTGTGACAATTCATTTTGCTAACGCAACATGGACCTTCGTCAACAGTGGCTTTGCTGATCAAAGACGTACTCCTAAATTGGCAGTTACATCACTCACCTCTGTTGCAATCAAATAGAACCAGTAGTATAAGTATCAGCATAACCACTGCCAGATGATGGCATTGTCATCGAGCATGATACGATTCTACTTCCATTCATGAATCAACCTCATCACAACCCATTTCGTCAAACTTCAGATAATGATTCCAGCCATACCCAACGTTACAGTAACCCTGCGTCTATCAATCCAGAGCAACCGCCAGTTCAGATTTGTATTTATGTTACTCCACACATGAACAACCATCTAGGCGGCAAGGCTATTGGAAATGAGAATGGGGATATCTTGAACATTGAAAATGATTTATGGTCACCATGTCATTGCGAGGTGTAGCATCGATTAACGTACTGGTGCCTCAATCACACCTTGAGCAGAGCTGTTATCAACCTCCTTTTCAGAAACCCTACCATGGCAACTGTCATCAACTACACTTTATCCCACACTTTGTTCAACATGTTTAACACAATGTTCTACGCGCTAGGCATTGACTGTTGGAAATCTGGTAAACTGTGTGAAAATCGTTGGGCCGATCCAAAAAACCTTCATGACATAGATTACATACATTTCTTCATCAGCAAATGTAATTCGGTCTGGAGACCATACCCAAGCCGCTGAGAAACTCCGGTAGCCCTCACCACTGTGTTTAAGTATTTCCAGAAGCTCCCAAACCCTCCCCTGGAACTTTACGAAGTGCTCTCAGACTCTCCAAGAGTGTTCTCACGTGCTCCTAAAAGCACCTGTAATCATGGCGGTGCATTCAGGATGCTACACGACTAACTATTAGAATTTTCAAATTTTGGAGCTGCTGAAACCTCTGCGTTGGTCTGCAGCAGACTTCGAGAGCTGCTGAGAACTCTGCACATGCTCTGCGCGAGACTGGTTGTCATATTCTCACACCAGTGGTTCGCAGGGTTCCATAACACCAAGGCATTTCATTGATCATATCAGTCTTTGTTACAGTTAAAAGATTCGCAACATGATAATATGGCATGTATTATCTTAGTCTCTCTATATATACATATGGGGAAACACGGATAACAGAGAGGGACTCAGCGATAGGCAGTACATATTTGGGAGACCCTGGGGTAGATTACATCATCTCATTATTCGAAATACACACTCTAACCTTCCCACATCTTGGTCTCATGCACTCTTGTTGAGCTTTTGAAGATCTACACAATTTTTGTCGATCGTCACGCACTCTTGGAAAGTGTTCATAGATCCACACAATTTGTGTGGTTCATCTTAGCCAGGTGTCCCAACATATCTCACCCTCTTTCTACACTCCTTGAGCTAGAACTGCGCTTTCTCACAAATTCCCATCGGATACCAAGCGAGGTGCGGCGGAGAGTTCAGGATGGTCAGTCTGCCTTCAACTCCATCGTTTCACCACAAGGTGATCTATTGAACTTAGAGATGCACTCTGAGGCCGTGATCGAGCATGTTGGGAGGCCGTAATTGAGCGAGTTCGGAGATACACTTGGAGGCTGTGGTCGAGCCAGGTTGGCGATGCACTTGGAGGCTGTAATTGTGCAAGCTTGGAGGACATAATCATGCAATGTTAGAGATACACTTCGAGGCTGTGATCATGTGAGTTTGGAGATGCACTTGGAGGCTGAGATCGAGCGCATTTGGAGATGCACTTGGAGGTCATGATCGAGCGCAATTAGAGGAGTATATGGACTCGGTCAATCTGGAGGTGGAAGTTTGGGAGGGAGGCGCGACGGGAGCTGAGACTCTATTCATTGGGTAACTCGTAATTGTGGGAATGTAGGGAGCTGAGTACAAAATGGTCTGCCACAAGATGAGAAACTGGCTGGGAGTGGGAGACAGTCAATCTTGGGATGAGGCAGTATGCGGTGTATGCTATAATCAGTTTATGCTGTTCTCGGTGTTAACGCTTACTCATGGCATGGAGAGATAGACAGTGATGACTTCACTTCATGTTTTCAGGTGATGGTAGAGTTGAGGACGTCAAAGAGGGAGATGAAAGGATATGGAGGAGATCATCATGAGAAACTAGGACTTAAGAGAATTTGGTGTGCGAGTCACTTTATGATCCCCGATACGACAGTTACGAGTCCCAATCCAGTGTTGAATTGCCTTGATACGTTGTCTTCCCGACCCAATCAGGCATGTCGTACCCCTGATTTCGCATATCAGCTCACATCCTCCACATCGTTCTCATCTTCATCCCCCATCTCTCTTTTTCGCGTCCACAACTCTACCATCATCACAGAACAGAAAGTTAAGTCATCCCTTGCTATCTCTCTATGTCATAATCCTGAATTGACACTGACTACATTATACCCCGAGTACAGCATACACCGAGTACAGTATACACGGAGCACAGCATACACTGAGTACAGCCTACACCGAGTACAGCATTCATTGAAGATTGTTTGTCTTCCCTTCATTCTCATGCTTCCAAGTTGACCCCTGAATGGAGCTTCAGCTTCCATCATGCCTGCCTACAGGATCCACCACCATCTGCCAGCTCTCCATGACAGTTCAAAGGAACAGTCACATTGTCACACTTCCATGGTTGCGAGTTAACTAACTGATTATACGAGTCTCAACACCCAGCGCGCTGTCCATCGACTGCTTCCAAGTACTCGTCCAAACTCGCTCGATTATGGACTTCAAGTTCGCACAATCATGGCCTCCTAGTGCATCTCCAAACTCGCACAATTACGGCCTCTAAACTCGCTAGATCACAGACTCCAAGTTTGCCTCCAAACTGGCACGATTCGGAGCTACATGTTCGCACGCTCATTGCTTCCAAGTGCATCCACAAACTCGCACGATTTCCGCCTCTTATCTCGACCTCCGACGGCCGCAAAGTGTATCTTCAAACTAGCTCGATTATGGCCTCCAAGTTCGCATGATGATGGCCTCCAAGTGCATTACAAGCTTGGTCGATCACGATGCCAGAGTGCATCTTTAAGTTCACTCAATCACAGCCTCTGAGTGTTTCTCCAAACACACTCGATTACCGCCTGCAAGTGCATCTCCAAACTCGCTCGAGCACGGCATCGGAGTGCATCTGTGAGTTTACTCGATTGTCATTTGTAGGCACATCGCGAATCGCTCTCAAGCACCACCTGCAGCCTGTCCAGATATATCTTCTGTAGATGGGTAGCTAAATAGAAACATAGATACATTGATACATAGATACATAGATGAGAATACAATCGGAATACACAAGTTTTAACAATCGTTGAATGATAAGTAGCAGCTATGATTCGAAGGCACACCTGCAGCATTCCCAAAGAAGTTATTTTCCCCGGACTGCTCTACTGTGATTCGAGGTGATCTCAGACTTGTTACCGGCACTCCAAGGCATGTCCTCGGCACTCCCAGACTTGTCACCAGTACTCCCAGACTTCTCACTGGCGCTCCCAGGTGCTCCGAGGTGCAACAGAAGTTTTTTCCGGCGCTCCGTGGTGTTTTCAAACTTATCACAATCACTCCCATGGTACTGCTGTACTAGTCATCAGAGATCTCAGTTATTCCAAAGGCCGACTGGAATGCCCTCCTATGGTCTGATACTCTCCTGAAATTGACACTTCTAAGTTTACACTCCAAATCCTCTCAGATGCTTCTAGAGTCTCTCAGGGACTAAAATACATTTCGCTGATGTTTTACCGCAATCCTGTTGAATGCATTGAGTTCCTCACACCACAGCCTGTGTTCAGAGAACTAATGTCATATGCTCCCACAAAGGAATTCCATCAAGCTGAGGAATGCATATACTCAGACGTGAAATCAAACGACTGATGGCGGAATGAACTGGTACATTAGTTGAATATCATGATAGTTATGATGATTTTGACCACTTCAATAGCTATGGCTGCCGCTTGGAGCTCTGATTGTCCCTTGCTTGGGCAGTTCAGATGAGACACACATTACAAACTATTTGGACAACAGGATGGAATGACCAGTATATTCGAGTCTCAGAAACATCAACTTGACGATTAGATCAAACCCTTCGCGCCATTGAAGCATCCATGTTCCTCTTCTTCTCGTTTCTGCGAAATATCTTTTTAAACAACATGGAAAAACAACTGTCATGAAGGAAGAACAAAGCCACCATCAAGACGGTCTGAGGATGGTCTTCAAGCATGGTTTTTATCCTCGCGACTCACTTTTTAACACCGGAAAACTGATGATATTTGTGGAATGCCCGATGCTGTAATGTTATCCTGCCATCTTGCATCGACAGCTGACTACTTTGAAAACATTGACTTGCACTCAATCAAGCTGCCCCATTGCCCTGTGTGCAAAAATCCAAAATCGTTGTTTGGAGATGAGAATTCATTGTTCTGGTAATTCTGTGACTATTGGTTATACTTCCAAAAGACAATACTTGCTACTCAGAGAGATAAGACGGAGAGACGGGAACCAAGACAATATCTTGCAGATTGAGCCGTTGGAACCTCAGAAGATGTCATCTGGAATATCAAATACATCTCACCAACGACAATTATCAGACCCGTTATTCTTCATACCATCTATCTCGGTATGCTGAAGCATTTGATAGACTGGGTAATGGCCTTCATGGAACAAGATTCCAGGATCACCAAATTCAACCATCTCTGCGCAATGATATATCCATATCCTGGTTTCACTCCATTGAACATACCATATAGCCATGTGACACAATGGAGTGTTAAGATGAGAAGAGTACTCTGGCGTGGGATTGTCCCAGTGTTTGCGGCAACGATTCTGAACTCCTTGCTGACCCAAAGAATATCCTTCACAGAAGCCATGATGTACGTCAAGAACTTTGTGTATTATCACATTATGGCAGAGTACCGGTACCATACTGAGGACACGATCCAGTACATGGAGAATTATCTGGAGAACGTCAGCGAAATGTCAATCGGTCAGAAAGCCACACCCAAACCTCCCAGACACCCCGGTCAACCGCACCAGTGCTTCTAAGTATTTCCAGATTCTTCCAGGCCCCTGTTGAGCTAAGTACAGACCTCTCAGACACTACAAGAGCAGTGTTAGGTGCTCCTTAAAGCACCTGCAGTTACGGAGGTGCATTCAGGATGCTCCTTCTAGGATAGTCAAATTTTGGAGCAGCTGGGACCTCTAAGCAGTTCTTTGGGAAACTTCGACAGCAGCTGAGACCTCTGTACAGCTCTGCGGCACACTTGCTGCCGTATTCTCGCAGGACTGGTTCTTAGGGTTCCATTCCCACAAGGCATAGCATCTATCATATTCATCTTTCTTACAGCTACATGATTTGCTACATCATAATATGGCATGTATCATCTATCAAAGTCACTCAATATATATACATACTGTTAATCTGCTGCAGATGGTACTGGAGTGTAATTGGAGGACCACCTGGTGACCCCAATGGAGAGAACATAGTGATGCACTTGGAGGGATTTGTGGCGACAATATCTTATTCTCACCACCACCACCACCACCACCACCACCACCACCACCATTGAATTTGACAGGGGGAAGCAAGTGAGGGGCATACAGAGATATACAAATGACGGAAGGGTAGAGAGATACAGAGATACCGCGATGCAGAGACACAGAGAGAAACGAAATGGACTGATCTTGCCGAGCTTTCATTGCGCCACTCAATTTGTCTGGTTCCTCACGCACTCTTGCTGAGCCTTCATAGATCCACGGACTTTGTGTGGTTCCTCACTGCTGGGTATCTGTTCATGTCCTCTCACCCTCACCCTATACTCCATCTCGAGAAACAACTGCTCTTTCTCACGCATTCACTTAAGTTGCGATGAATGCTCTGCCATTTCACCACCCTGTGATTGTGTGACCTTTGAGTTGTACTTGGTGCCGATGATTAAGCAAGATACAAGATGCACTTGGAGGACGACATCAAGCAAGTTTGGTGATGCACTTGGAGGATGAGATTGAGCGAGTTTGGTGATGCACTTAGAGGCCGTGAGCGTGCCATCATGGATGCCACAACCGAACGAGTTTGGAGATACACTCGGAGGCAGTGATCGAGCGGGTTTGGAGATGCACTTGAAAACCGTGATTGAGCGAGTGTGTAGGTGCACTTGGAGGCAATGATCGAGTGACATTGGAGGAGGAAATAGAGGCGGTCATTCTGGAGGCAGGAGTTTGGGAGTGAGGCACAATGGGAGCTGAGACTCTACTCATTGGTTAGCTCATAATGGTGGGAATGTAGAGAATTGAGTACATCATGGTGAGCCGAGTTGACACTGAGTACATCATACACCGAGTACAGCATCCACTGAAAATTGTTTGTCTTCCCTTCATTTCCATAGTTACTAGTTCACCCCTGAATGGAGCTTAAGCTTCTGCTGTGCATCCCTACATGATCGATCGCCATTAGCCAGCTCTCCATAAGAGCACCAAGTCAAAGTCATCTTGTCACATTCCCATGGTTGCAAGTTAACAGACTGATGAAGGCAGTCTCAGCACCCGGCGCGCCATCAATCGAACGCCTCCAAGTTCTTGTTCAATCCCACTCCATCATGGCCTCCAAGTTTATCTCCAAACTTGGGCAATCACGGCTTCAGAGTGCATCAAGAAGTTTACTCAATCATGGCCTCCAAACCTACTCAATTACGACCTCCCAGTTTGCACCATTATGGCCTTCCAAGTGCATCTCCAAACTCCCTCAATTACGGCCTCCAAGTTGGCAAAATTATTGCCCTCAATTGAATCTCCAAACTTGCTCAATTACGGCCTCCAAGTGCATCTCTGAGTTCGCTCGATCGTCATCATCAGGTGCACCTCAAATTGCTCAAAGGCACCTCCTGCAGCCAGTCCAGATATACTGTTTGCAGATGGATTACTACATAGATACATCCATACATAGATACATAGATGACACTACAAACTGACTACATGAGTTTTGAACATCGTTGAACGATAAGTAGTGGCTATAATTTCCAGGCTAACCAGCAGTGATCACAAAGATGATGATGTTTTTCCCAGATGGATCTACTATGATTCATGGTGCTCTCAAACTTGTTGCAAGTGCTCCGAGGGGTATTGTTGACGCTCCCAGGGGCTCGCAGATGCACCCAAAGTTCTTACCAGTGATCCAAGATATTTCCAAACTTATCACAATCACTCCCATGGTACTTCTGTACCAGTCATCACTGATCCAAGTTACTCCGAAGCCCGGTCGGAATGCCCTCCGAGGGTCTGATTCTCTCCTGAAATAACTGCATCTTAGTTCCCACTCCACATCCCCTGAGACACTCCTGGAAGCTACCAGTGAACGAAATGCATTTTGCTGATGGAGTCTCATCTTCACAAGGATGTTTCCAGGCGATTGTGCGCCAGTTAATCTACGAAGATGCTCTCGGAAGCCTTGAACTAGCAGCTTACTTTGGACAAACTGGTGGAATGGGAGAGCAACCCTGCTTGGAACAATCTTTCCGCAGCTGCAAAGTGTCTTCACATTGATGAAGAACAATCACAGATCAAGTCAAAATGGGCACAACATGTCGTCCAAGAATCAGATATCAACTTTGTGAAGATGCCTCTCCTGAACCACTTCTCTAACGACATCTGCCAGCTTCGCAATCTCTCAAATGCAAGCTCTCAGCTCCGAGAAGTACCGATGACGGATTATCAACATGGGTACCGACTATCGTATCAGATTGAGGCCGCCATCTAGATCTTGTGAACAAATCCGCAACAGGAGGTGCGTTAGTATCGAGAGTTGTCTGAAATGCTGCAACACAATGACGTGAAGATGACGATGTGACCCCATTGTATCCCTTGACCGTCTTCGTATTGGGAGGATATTCGGTGTAGGGCATGAACATTGATCGACGGCCGGAGATTTGAGTCGTGCATCCGCAATCGATGAACTAATCACTGGATGAAGCACTTGAGCTGGCCACCATCCAATAGTTCTTGATCGAAGTTGTTTCAGTCGATGCTTTTGCTGCAGTGTCGGCAGCATTTGGAGGATCACCGCGTTGCTTGTTTAAGCAGTTCTGGGTGGTGTGCCCTTGCCGCTGGCAATGAAAGCACTTCCGGAAATCCTTCTCTTTGTCTCCCTTATTATCTCTCTTATCATCTCTCTTGTCATCTCTCTTATCCCTCCTTGGACTTCTGCCGCCTTTACCGGCTTTACCGCCATTACCACCACCACCTTTGCCACCCTTCTTTGCAAAGAGCAGAGCTTCTGGAGCGAGCCCATTCTCTCTCTTGATTGCAGCTTCCTTTTCGACGAGCATGGTGACGATCTCATCGGGCTTGGCGGTCATCGTGGCATTTTTGTTCATCATGAGCTCCAGGAAGACTTCCACTCGTCGTTCCTTGGGATTCCGCGAAGGAGGTAGAAGATGTGCTCTTGCTCACTCATCTTGGCGATTGTCTTTGCAGTGTCTGCATCAGTGTCAGTGGTCGATGGCCCAGTGCAGAGAGTGTAATCCTTGACTATCCGATCGATCCGCGATGTGTAATTGTCGACATCTCCGCAGTCCTGTAGCTTGATGCTCCAAAGGTCTTCCCCAATCTCGAAGATGTTGAGCTTTAGCTTTGACTTGTCAGCTGATACTAGCTTCTCCCAAAGCGTCTTCGCATCGTTGACGACCGTATATTCCGCCTGTATCCTCGGTTCCATGCGGAGCAGGATAGTCGATCTGGCAACACCATGGCGATTCATCCAGTCTTTGAAAGCGGCCTTCTCTGTAGCGGTCGAGTTTGCTGCTGGCTCTTCTGGCTTGTCATCATATCCTTTGATGATACCATACACTTGCCTCTGCTTGAGAGGTAGTGCCATCTCGGTTGCCCATTGTGCATAGCTCGTGCCATTAAACTTGGTGATGGTGATCGTAGTCGAACTCATCTTGTATCGCAATCGTCAGTTATTGTAGTCTCTCAGACTGTACATTACGGGTGACGTCCAGCAGCCGCCGTCAGAAGTACGGCGGGGTGCAGGGTAATTGCCTAGCTTGTGGAGATGCTTCTCTGTGACGATGACCTCCACTCGACAAACGAAAATGGAAGCGTTGATCGTAGGTGCCCTGTTTAAACGCAAGGGCTCATAACCTGTTGTACGGTGGTGTGTGCTCGAGTAGTCGAGTGTTTGCGGGCGTATGCAAAGGTGTGTCTATTGTATCGTGTAACGAGACATGTCGCATCAACATAAGGTCGATCGATGACTAATGGTGCTAACTACACAAGAGGCAAGTTACATCATAGTCCATGGCATAGTGATATCCGTACTTCCAATCAGCTCAACAGGTTGGAATTGAGAGGTTGGCTTAGGGCAAATCAAGATGGAGTTTGAAAGGTAATCAGATGAATTCGAAGGAACAAGAGGTGCGGCAGCAGGACAGGAGTAGTGCCTAATGATGAGTGCAGGGTGGGCAAGGGAAGTGGTGATGGCGCTGGAGGAGGCCGGAAGAAAATTGAGGAGAGCAACGCCAGGCCAAGGAGCACCGGCAGGGATACAGGAGCGCCTGTCCAGCGGAGAATCCCCTCCATGCTGTGCAGTGCTGGAAGGGGAGGGAGGAAAAGAGTCAAGAATGAAATAGAGACGCTCATAATGAAAGTCAAGGAGGGGATTGAGGGGCGCCCATCCAAGAGGAGGAACACCAACAGAAAAGGAGATATGGAGCACTAAATGACACATCAAAGCACCAATCCAGCCTGAAGAGTGGCAACCGCGATTGAGGAGTGCCTATTCTTGCGGATCTTGTGGAGGAGCACCATTGGGGAGGGGGGGGTATATGACGCAGACCACCATGTGTAATTGATAAGTGCAGTGGCTTCTGCAGTAATACAATCTATCCCTGTAGACAGGATAAATGTACCATGATATTTATCTTGAGAAAACCTCACTATATACAACTTTCCTGTGGGATGCTCAGACAGTACAAAATGAATAGCGGCAGCCACAAGCGTTAAGGTCTGCCGTGAGAGAGGTTGAATGATCTGCGATTTGGTCGGTTGTCGCCCCAAGCAATTAGCGGTGAATAATGATCGATGCGAGATTGAGTCAAGCACTTCCATCCGGGTAAACCATGATTTCTTAATATCGATACCCTTCGAGCTATAAGCATCGTCGAACAGGAGCTCACTGATGTGGATTCGGAGTTTGGTCTCTGATTACAAATCGAACCAGTAACTACGGACAATATATCCACTAGCTCAATCTGCAAAAGCCCACGAATGCTACTAATGTTTAGATTCAAATACATATATTGCTGGGGATTAGTATCATCATAAGTCCAATCTATGAGCAGAAAACAGCATAAACACCTTCAGCATCTTGGGTTTGAAGATCAATTTTGAGAGATGGACCACTGGGCAATCAACACACAGATGTTGTACCTACAGAAGCAGCTGCTTATGCCCGCTGATAATCCTGGGCTTCAATGGCTTGTTTCCAAGCCTCGTCAACTATCGAGTACTTCTCATTGGAAATGAATCGCCATGGAGTCTTTGTGAATACGATTGCCTGCATGAACCAGTTGGCTACCTCGATCATTGTTGTTTGGTGTTGAGGAATGTTGTGATCTCCAGCAGCATTTGGATGGGGAACAGTGTAGTCTCCACCAGACTTGGGAAGAGGGAGCACCTCACCAGTTACAATGTCAAACTGAGGTAATATGTTGATAGTTGACTTTTGTCGTTTGAGCGTTGGTGGTACGAAGGCCCCAGCTGGATGTCGCAGTTTTGGAAGTGAAGTGCATGCAATGACAGTATCTGCACAGCTCTATTTATTTGGGAATGGAACCTCTGTAGTGCATATTGTCTTATCACGGTGGGCCTGGTCGAGATGTAGGACTGCCAGCTGGTTGTCCAAATTGTCTTCTTCCATATCGGATGACAAGGTGGACTTTCCAGGGACTTACTTTCATTCACGCTGCTCTCCCGATTCGTATCGTCATCATCCTGCTTCACATGAAGTAAATGACAGATATTAGCTATGTCCAACACTATACGCTAAGGCTGGGTTGGATGTTCAAATATTTGATCAGCAATGAACATTAGCTGTCTTCTTCAATGCATATGCAAGTGTTCTCCCAAGGTGGGCTTTTTGATTCTTCTGTCAATAGTGACTTCTCACCTGGCTGGCTGTAGATTCCATGTTGATAAAAATGAAGTGAAGTTGGAGAATGTAGACAGAAGTATATAAGGGTAAATACAGTACAAAGTTAAGTCGAGTAAGAGGAAGACAAGGGAACACAATAACACTCGATCGAGGAGGATGCAATTCGAGCCATGCCTGGAATAGTTACACTCGGCGCAGGAGAATTCAATTTGAGATTTGGCTGGGAGGATTCTGGAAGACATGTCAGCTGTACATATTTACGTTGTTCATGTTTGTTCTTTGTTAAGATTTAGGAAGCATCAGGTGCACTGGATTGAGTGGATTCTTGATGCACCCAATGACTGAATGTTAGCACTCGTATCCAAGTATGCTGTTGATGTAAGAATTGGATTTTGGTTTAAGCCAACATATCTAGAATTGAACCAGAGTTACCTAAAGATCGCGACACACTTGAACAACTTGTGACAATAACATGGTTGCATCACTAACTAACTCTCAGGTCTGGACATATGGGATGCTGAGAAAAAGATTGATCATAATTGCCCCTGCATATGACTCCACTGAAGATGGTTCATTAAACCTCTAGTTCGAGCATCTGAGTGGTTACCGCATGGTGCAGATTTGTTGGTTTGTTGAAAAATCTTGCAGAACTTGGACACAGAATAATGTTGGGACCTTGGTAAGTGGCAACAGTTTAAGTTACATGGTTTCAAACTGAGGTTGTTGCCAATAGTGGATAAATATAGATCATTAAATGCTGTATACGAGTCGGATGGACACTCTACTGTCATGATAATCTGTTGTTTTAGGATTCTGCAGCCAAGTTAGCATTTGATTAGGAAATATCATGTGTAGAACTTCACTTTCAGTGGTATTGGAAATGGTAGCGGACGCAGTGAGAAAGTCCAAAAGCGATATCGTTCTCTCTACTCCAGCAGACTCTCTATATACAGAATGATAAGGCCACATTGGCCGCACCGCCATCAGGCGGACTCGGGCCCGGGGTTGAGCGGATTTGCAATACTCCAACTCAGTGAATACCCCACCCATACAAAAGGCAAAGATAGAGAGAGCCAAAGTAGGAGAACAAAAGAAAGTAAGAATGAAAGAAAGACTAAGTACAAAAGTAAGACTAAGTACAAGTCAAAAGAGATGGACTCGGCATCCAGCTGGATGCTACCGAAGAAAAAAAAAACAAAACTGACAGCCCCGGGTCCGTGCAGTGACCCCTGCAACCCTAACCCTGCTCAATGTCACTTCTGTGACAACTGCCCCCAGTTAACAGCCATCAATGAGTAAAATCAACCACAACTCAACAAACAAGATAAAGAAACACAGTTGCAGCCAAAACTAATATATGCCCATACTGGCATGGTGTAGCACAAATTTCTCTGTAGGCAGAGCCTTTGTAAGACAGTCTGCTACCATAACTCCAGTGGGAGTATACTCCAGAGATACTTCTCCACCTTCAACCTTTTCCCTAATGAAGTGATACTGAATATCGATATGCTTGGTGCAAGCATGGTACTCGGGATTGTGCGCAAGTGCAATGCATCCTTGGTTATCTGCTAAGATGGTGATAGAAGGGAGTTTCTGGTACTGGCGATCCAGAATCTCACTGAGGAGGAAGTAAAGCCAAATTGCCTCCTTAGTAGCCGGAGTGAGTGCCATATACTCAGCTTCGGTGGAGGACAAGGCCACGGTGGCCTGTTCCTTGCTTGACCAGGAGACTGGCGATTGACCAGCCAGAAAGATGTAAGCACCAGTGCTATGGCGCGAATCTAGACAACCAGCCCAGTCACTTTCACTGCAGCCAGTGATCTCTGTATCCCATATGATGATTGGATAGTGGGGCTGGGTTACGGTCAATATTGAGGAGCTGGCCTTGGGAATGACTTTGAAAGCAGAACACCTCATTAGGTGCAGTTGCAGGTGTGCAGTTCCTCAAATATACCTGAGGATGTGATGGAGGGCTGCAAGATGATCGACGCTGGGAGCACTGGAAAACTGAGAGACTGCTCCCACTGCATATGAGAGATCTGGCCTGGTAGCCATCATCAGGTACATGATCGAACCAACGATACTTCGATCGAGAGTAGCATCATGTTGGGAGAGATGAGCTCCAGATTCCATTCTGAGCTTCGTACCTGAACTGACAGGAGTACTGCAAGGGTGGCTGGAGGAGAACTGAAACCGTCGAAGAATCTCCTCAGCATACCGCTCCTGTGAGAGATGAAGTCCATTCTCATCTCGAGTAACTGCAATTCCTAGAAAGTAGGAGAGGTGGCCAAGATGTGACATCTCAAAATGAACATTCAACTTCTTCTTCATTGACTGGACACTTTCCGAATCACCAATCAACACAAGGTCATCCACACAGACCATGAGGAAGAGAGTTCGAGAGGCATTGAAGTATACACAGTGATCTGCTTCCCCTCGCTGCAGACCATGCAGTGTGAAGAATCCGTGCAATGCCTTGTTGAGAACCTGAGATGACTGTTTTAAGCCATACAAAGTCTTGTGAAGTTGGAGGACCACTTCCTCCTGGGGCCCCCTCGAAATGCCTGGGGGCAGCTCCATGTATATGGACTACTCACCGCCGCTCAGATCCTGCCCAAGGAATGCAGTCTTAATATCCATCTGGTGGATTTCAAAGTGTTTTGATACTGCAAGAACATGTCGAAGACGGAGTGTCTGAAACTTGACAACTGGGGAAATTGTTTCCAGATAATCAATGCGATATGACTGTGTATATCTCTTTGCTACCAGTCGTGCCTTGTACCGCTAGACCACTCCTTGTGGTCCATACTTGAGCTTAAAGACCCATCTGCATCCGATGATATTTCGATGCTCTGTTCGGTTTCGATGCACTTCAGTCCAGACTTTATCCTTCAAAATCGATGCCAGTTCTTCTTGGCATGCTTGCTCCCACTGACTTCGTTGTGAGGAATCCATAGCCTCTTTCCAAGTTTGAGGCTCTTCGATGGATGTAGTTGCCTGTGCTACTGCAGCGTGTCTCTTGTTGCTGCCGGTCTGCTGAGTGCATTGTGACTGTTCCTTATGGAATCAGGGGGTACTGAATATGTCATCATTCTTTCGTGAGCTCTGTCTTCTCGATGGTCCTACAACAACTCTGGTTGCTTCATCATCGACTGCTGTCCTTGGAGCAGGAGTTTTGACTGTAATCGAATCAAGAGTTTCCTTATTATCCTGACTTCGATTGGTATCCTCTGCTGGTGGTGGTGTATCTGCTTGTGAGTCTGCCTTCGATGGCTTCGAAGCAACTTCTGAGTCCTCCTCATCATCTTCATTGATGATTTCCACAGGTGGATATAGTGCTGCCGCTGGCGCTGGAGGTAGAAAATCAACATCCCTGGTGATGATTATTGAATGGTTGCTGTACACCCTATACTGATTTCTGCCTTCATACCCCACAAGATGTTCTTTAATTGCATTGGGCTCCCACTTTCTTTGAAGGTCTTTTGTAACATGATGCCATATCTCGCATCCAAAGGGCTCTAGATGGACTAGCGATTGGGCAGGCTTCCCAGTCCATAACTCATAAGGGGTCATGGTTCGAGACCTGGTGGGAGTTCGATTCATAATATAACCCGCAGTCCTGGCTGCTTCAGCCCACTGAAAGAGAGGAAGTTGAGCCCCATACAGCATTGCCTTTGCTCGCCCAACAATCGTCCTATTGACCCTCTCTGCAACTCCATTCTGCTCCTGTGAATAGGCAGCAGAGACCTCATGCTTCCATCCAGAGGACGCCAGAAATTCCTCGAAAGCATGAGATGTAAACTCCCCACCATTATCTGAACAAAATACCTCAATCTTGACTCCATGCATGGCCTCACACCTTGCAAAGTACTTCATGATGCTGCCAAAAGCGTCACTTTTCTTCTTGATGGGTTCCAATTCCATCCAAGAAGTTGCATCATCTCTGAAACTGATATAATACTTCGCTCCTCCCAAAGACTGAACAGTCATTCGTCCACAGAGAATAGAGTGGACCCGATCGAGAGTACTCAAGGCCCGTTGAGCAGGCTTGGATAATGGATGTCACGTCTGCTTCCCCTGGAGACATGCAGCACATGCCTCGATGGCTGTGGAGGTTAATTTGATACCAGATGCTGGGTCCTTGGCCAGCTGTTTGATTCCTTCGAATTCAATATGCCCAAGGCGTAGATGCCATTGGAACAGCGAATCAGCAGATTTCCTCGATGGAGGCTGGATGGGAGATGATGTGATGAGTACTGAGGCTGTGGCAAGAGTAGCATGGACAATCGGATTCCTCTTGGTGTGAAGCACATATGAGTGTCCAATCAGTGTCGCAGTTGCTATGATGTCAGGACCATTCAAAATGTGCATGACATGATCAGCTCCCTCGAAATCTCCATGAGGAGGTCCTGAACCTGGCTGGTTGAATACAATCGGACACCCTGACTGGTGGATCAGGTGAAGAGAGAGAAGCGAGCTGAATCCAAGTGACGGAATATGGAGTACATCTTTGAGTGTGATGTCTCCAGAGGGTAGGAGCAGCACCACATCTCCCCTACCAGCGGCCTTCACAATGCTGTTGTTGGCCAGAGTGACTGAGGTCGAGTCATGATAGTAAGTGCTAAAGTAACTCTGCTGGGAGGTCATACAGTGTGAGGCTCCGCTGTCAACAATCCATCTATCCAGAGTGGGAGTAGAGTATGCATTATCGAGTGCATTGACATGCACCATCCAAGCAACAGCCTGCCTCGCGTTGGCAGGCCCCTGGCCCCTTCGATCGCCCCTCGCAATCCTCTTCTTGCAGTTCTATGCCCAGTGTCCTTTGAAGTGGCAGTAGCTGCAAATGTCATTGGAGCGGTTCCCACGTCGCTGATTGTGTGCCCTCTTTGAAGGCTACCCATTCTCCGCATAGAAAGCAACTCCCCTCCTGGAAGCTGCCTTCCCCCCAGAGAGCTTCTCATGTTCCAGAATCAGTCTGGATGATACCTCTACGAAGGTCAAAGACTCAGCGTTGGTGATGCGCGTTCTGACCGGGTGGTACTCCATGGGCCAAGTGTTGAGCAAGAGGAAGATCTTGTCATCGTCCTCATAGGCTGTGCACCCAGTGCTGAGAAGCTGGTTGAGGAGCTTTTGCAATTTCGAGATAAAATCCGACATATCCTCCCCCTGATACTGTACCTTGGACAGTTCACTTCTGAGGAACCAGATTCGTTGCTTGTCCTTCCTCTGGTATCGCTCCTTCAGCATCTTCCACACAGCCACTGGATTACACTCAGTAGAGTACATCCCTCGGTGATTGGCATGAAGCATTTGTCCTAGAAGTCCACGGACCTTTTTGGCTTTCGTATCCCAGGTCTGCTGGCTCTCTACCAGCTTGGAGTCGGAGGTGGGAGAGTAGCTGGTGGAAGCAGATGGAGTAGAGGAAGTTGGTGCCGATCCAGAGTCCTCCTTGGTGGCAGCAGGTCGAGGTTTCTTGCCTTGGATCAATTGAAGCAAATCCTTCTCCACAAAGATGTCCGCAGCAGCAAGTAGCCAATTTCCAAAATCTGAATGCGAACTGAGAGGCTTGATGAAGCCAATTGAAGCGAGAGCAGAGAGATCAGAAGTCATCTTGAGCAAGATGTGATTGAGGAATATGATACTAAAAAGCGAAGGGTGATAGAAGAGAAGAAGAATGTAAGAGGCAGTGAGGTGGAATGGGAATGTGCGAAGATGAGTTGGATATAATGAATTGGATGAGAGGCAAGAAGGAGGTTGAAAGACGTCCTTATATACGAAATCCTTCAGTCAAAGAACTGATCTGAATGTGTTCGAATGGCACGCCAAGTGCCAGTTGATCGGAACACCAGTTGATCGGAACACCAGTTGATCGGAACACCAGTTGATCGGAACACCAGTTGATCAAAACACCAGTTGATCGGAACACCAGTTGATCGGAACACCTGGATGGGGAGCTAAAAGAGATTTTCTTCGTGGGATATTTCTGTGCTGGAAGTCACCGTTGCGTGGTAAGTGACCAGGGGTGATCTAAGTGGCGGCACCACTATCACCGGCAGTTGCACAACTAGCACCACCGCTAGAAGCACCGCTAACAACTAAACAAGAAGTTCGGAGAAGAGAGAAGAAATGCCGCAACAACTTTGTTGTTGGAGACAGGAGATTCAGACCTCCAATCCTGTAGTGGTCAGAGCAAATGAGATTGGAACAATCTCAAAACAGACGGTCTGGAGTGTACCTTAGAACATAAACTGGAAGTGCACTTGGATGAGTGACTTAGATGTAGCGTTTCCGGCCTAGTGGGAAGCTCAGAACAGATGGTCTACCCGTGAGGTAGCCTTAGAAACGAATGAGGGTGAAAGCCTTAGACTGACTCAAATGCTGCACAGTCCGGGCTCATAACCTGTTGGAAATGGTAGCGGGCGCAGTGACAAAGTCCAAAAGCGACATCGTTCTCTCTACTCTAGCGGTCTCTCTATATACAGAATGACAAGGCCACATTGGCCGCTTCGCCATCTGGCGAACTCAGGCGCGGGGTTGAGCTGATTTCCAATATGCGGTCCAAGACTGCTGAATTCATAATATGTATGCAGTTAGTGAAAGAGAAGAGGCAGAATTTGGCTTTGCAAAGGTGAGATTCAACATAGAGAAAAAATGATAGAGGTACGATGAAGATTCTGGGGTAATTCAATCGATTCCAGTTCCTGTCAATGACAAAATAGCTTGGAAATGGGTCATAAATAGTCATTCACATTAAGATGTTGCGCATAATATCTTGTATACACCGCATCATTTAATCACAACCTGATGATGAGTCTCAATGCTACACTGTTGACTTAACAGAAATACTGGGTTCAAAGCAGTGCATAAGAACGATATGAATGCATTATGAAACTTCACCTGACAGCAGAAAGACTAATCATGGCATGCAGTTTCAGCTCATTGAGGTGCAATGTGTATTGAATTGCCATACAGGATACAGTTTAATGTAATGGCTGGGATTGGAGGCTCGCCTTACTTTGACAGTTACTTATACTCACAGAAACTACCTTTTCTTATTTCGAGCTTTCGTCATGATTTGTTCTTCACTCACTCCTGGGATTGGACATTGGCGGATATCAGTTATAGTCGGTTTATAATTTGTCAGAATCATCACGTGGGAGCTTAGTGGTCAATGATTGAGCCGCTGAGCAGAAAGCGCCATTCAGATTCTATCTCTTCGAGCTCTCTTGATAGAAATTGATTCACATAATCTATTTTAAGATATGTATTTCTGCTGGCCCAAACATACAAGTAAGTCAAAATGTAATTAAGTCAGCATTAAAAGTGTTGTGGATTTAAGCCTGTTCAAGAAAGTGTGGTATACAGGTGAGTGGGAGTTGCCTGTCATGTGCAGAGTCACTGAGCAGAAGTTGACTTTTGAGGTTCACTCACTCAAGCTGCAGCTTGATTATTGAGTCTGAATGACAGAAGCTATTTTAGGATCTTGAATATGTATAGATCCAAACAAACTTCTTAGTCAAATTCCAGTTATGTGGGGTTACTTATCGCCCAAGGCTGTACATCTACGGTAAGTGTGTGGTGGGCACCTTCTTCCAATGGCTGGAATGACACAGAGCATCACAGTTAGTGCATTTTAGCAGCAGTCTTCAAATACCGGTCACGCATAGATTCAGATATTTGCTGGGGCCGAGCGGAATGAGCCGTACCTGCAGCACAATATCTAGTGGCTGAAAGATGGCACTCTGTGTGCTCACAGCCACAGATTCAAAGCATTCAGGAACAAAGAAAATAAGTTTGGAATTGAGCAAAATGAGTTGTTCAAGGATAATGCAAAGTAGGTATACAGAGTTCAGAGGTCTGCCTGGAGTGGGATCATATGTTAATAATAAGTGGCAGCTTGTCAACATTGGCCTTTGAATAGAATATGCGTGTCCTGTCAAATCTGAGACCATCAACTTTGACAGGAGAGTGGATCTGAGGTGTATCTGAACTTCACTCCAGAGCGCAGATATACATGGCTGAATTCTTTTGGTATGTCTGGAATACATGAGCACTGGCGTAGGATATGATATATCAACTCGATATCACTTAGTCACTGTTTCAATCCCTTGATGAATAGAGACTTACTGTGCTGGATCTGTCACCGGAAAGTCAAGAAGTCGATAGCGATTCTCTTTTGCAATTAACTCTAAATTATTCAACATCATTGATTCAGTGAATATCCCAAATTCTGTCCCAATGATAGTGTCTTGTGCGTCTGAAATAGATGAGTGACAAATAATTCGTATCACACTTGGAGGTTCAGGATGAGGTAAAAAGTTGAATCCTGTTGGCAGAGTTAGGTATCACAATTGCACATGAACAATATCCGATGAGTACGGACGTCATCTTCGACGAATTCTCACAAAGAGAATTGAAAGCCACCACTGTATTTGACTTAATCGACCATTGAACTGGGAAAGCTGCTTTTCACCACATATTGGATCATCGATATGAGCCTCTAGTTCAGTTTACCAGATATCTTGTTTATCATTGACTTCATCTCATATTCATCACTAAAATCAACTAACATGAAATGGAATGAAACTCCAAGCAATACTCCTGCACTGCTCATCAGCGCCTTATTTGCTTTGCCATTTGACTATTTTGCATCTGTTGGTGAGATTGTGTTGGTTGAATGTTTAAAGAGGCATACCTTAATTACACTACACTAATAATTATCGTACATCCTCACCATCTGATGCCACGATGTCTCCATGCTGTGCGAGCTGCTTTGGATTGTCCTGCTGTCAGTCCAAAAAGCAGACAATGATTGATATCGGGATGTTCGGTCGGCTAATCAGACCATGCTGGACTCTCATTCGTGCCACTCCTGAGAGCTGGTGGAGATCACTCGCTCTGTTATGAGAGCCACTGGGTCCAGTGTTCAATAGCCATGTGTGTGGAACTCAGTTTTGCCCCAGTCAGACAACCCATGCACAGGCCTGGCACTGCTCATTCAATATCCAGAACTTCTGAGTTATTACCACATGGTGTGCCACTGTGATATTTAGGCCTGTCCCACCCACTTTGGGTGTCATTACGAACATAGAGGGATTTCGCGAATCTTGAAATTAGAGCTGCATTTCTATGCATTTAGCATTGCCCATTCCCGCATGCATGTGGAATATATCAAAATGATCTGCTAAATACTGTTTAAGCAACTACTTCATATGATGATCTTGGTCTGGCAGAGAACAATTAGCACCACCTCTTGAGGAGAAGGTGGCTAAGACAAGGCACTTGTATATATTTCAGGTTCATGCAGGAGCTCCTCATTTGATGCTTCGTCTTAGTCAGATTCGGGAAACTCCGCTGCTTTATCGACAAGCAATGTCAGAAATGTGCCTCTCAGCCATCGGAAACATGGAGCATCCACCCAAGTATCGAGTGACCATTAACCATACAGTTATGCCGAAATGTCATTCTGATCTTCGGTATCTTCCAATACCAATGAGAAACATCCCAGCTGCCATCTATATACCCTCTACACTACTGAAGCACCTTGTAAAGTGTATCTTTCCCCAAGAGTCTTTAGTGTAGCTTGCTCTTCCTCAGTCCATTTGCGATCGACAAAGTGTTCATTGTCCTCCGGTATCCGAACATGTAGTTTTCCATTTGTGAGCTTCAATCCTGACCACCACCTTATCGTCCACGGCTTTGCAATCAGGATCATCCGGTGTGCGACATTCTATTATGTCTCGTGGTCTTCAGTCCGGATGGTATCCATCAAACTCTTCATGGCTGATTACAGTGCCTCGGCGCCGTGGTATTCCAGCACAGTCTTATCCTCTGGATCTTCAGGAGCACCTGAAAACAGCCACATCGTCTGAAAACACCAGTCATAAAGTGAATGACATCCTGGCGTTGCAGTGACTTGCGGTTTGAATCTGATATTCGCATTCATCGCAATTTGCCAGGCCATACTGTTGTTCATCTTGTACCAATGGGACTCATCAAAAATTCCACAATAACCTGAAGAATTTGAGAGTTTAACATTGCTTGTTGGATTCGCTTTCAATTTTAAGGTATCATACGAGACAAGGTGGATACTCCATCCGTTATCCTGCTCGTCAATGCTGGTGTTCAAATCCCTGTGGGTGAGATTCCGATTTTCCTTGTGCAGCAGATTAATTGGTTTGACATCTGTTCCATATATCATCTCGTTGAGAACACTTGTGAACGTCTCTGCAACCCTGGGCATTGTCACTACCGGGATTGGTTCAAAGGCTAATGTATGCCCTGGATGCCCCTGTGGTGCAGTTGACTGGATCTCTGAAAGGTGGTATTGCACAGAATTCAGTCTCCACAATGGATACCACTTCTATTCGTCACTGATAATCCCAGGAAACTCGTGCTGTGCCAGAGTGAACCACTCTTCGAGCGTATTCCCCCACAAAATTGACAGCGGTTACCTCATTACAACTTTCTTAGTCAGCAGTTTGCATATCATTGCTGCTGCCACCGATGTGAAAGTCTTGCCCAGACCATATCATCCACCACCCGCGCTCCTGGAATATGAGTATGCCAAACTGACCTCCTTACAATAAACCATATGGCCCAGACCTGGTGTGCCAGAAACTTCATGCAGGGCAGGTCTGAAATCGAATACTTGTGACCCGGAATACGGTCATCTACTTATTGTCATATTGGATGGGAATTCAGCAGCCTGACCACCTTATCCAGACACTAATGATCAGATTCGTTATTGATTGTATTCAGAACAGTATGCAATTCTGAGCTGCCATTATCTGGATCAAGGCCCTTGTTGCCATCGACTTCCTTCTGAACCTCTCTTGCACCTTGCTCTGTCTTTCTTTCGTCCTCAATGATCTCTGTCAATTGTTCCAAAGTGAGTGGGGCTGACGGGCTCGTACTCTGGCATTCCTGAAATTCATTACATTGTTATATATTTCACACACAAGTATTTGGATCCAATAAATATGTGGAATATAATCAATTCTATTCACTCAATCAGAACTTACATTAATACTACTGTCAGTCTCTTTCCAACCTGCCTCATCATCAACCACTCTTTCATTTTCATCGGATACCTCCGAAGTCCAAGCATTCAAATTAGTAGTGGGGTATAACTAACTGTAACAAGGCTAGCAGGGATTACCATGGCTGATCTAATTATGTACTCCGCAATATCGTTCCCTGTAGCTGCCTTCATTTCTAGCAAAAATAATTCTACATTGTATCCCAGTTTCAACTTGAAGGGATTACAAGGTGAACTGTTGAATGAAATCAGACCATAAAGATGGTCATTCATCATTTGCCCCAGTGTGTATAATCCCATACACTGTGCTTTTAATTTTTCCTACGTCAAGTTGCATTGGTATATCGCCGTCAGGCAGTATGGTTGTTTCAGGTGACAATCTTCTTCGATGAAATTAATCAGCTCATCCCAGCGCCTCACGTCTCTGTACGAAGCATGGAGTTGAATGCTGGATATCTGGTCATTGTTCCCGTTCCGCACTGGATAAATAACAACCATGAAAGTTGTATATGGCACCTCTGGAAGGTTACCTCTTGCAGTTGTTCCCATGCGCGCTCTCCAATGAGTCACCTCTCACTTGTTTCCTTCCATTCTTCTTTTCCTCACCTCCCAAACGTCACTTGCACATTTCTTCGAAACCATCTCAACCCACTGTCGCCGAATCCAGTTCCCATGATCAAAAGATTCAAAAGAAAGCATGTTCTCAAGAGTCTCTAATGAATCTGCAACTGCTGTCTCGCGGTCCAGGGGTCCATCTGGTACCTGTTTCAAACAGTTCTGTCCCCAGATAATGGACTGTTGCTTCTTCCCCAGAAACCCAGCCACCCATACTTTCTTCTACTTGTTGATGGTACTCAAGTTGGGCAGCCCCATCCTATTGGCACACTGCTTCAAGGAGAATTCCGTTTGCTTCAAGCTGATTGCGGCTTTGCATTCGGCTCAACCGAAGTCCAACAAATCATCACTCTCATAATCTACATCGTATTCGCCATAAGAAATCTCTGCCAATGCAGCAAAATCAGCAATCCATGGAACATCTGTTCTGAGTGGTTCCATCACCGGCTGCAATCGTTTCGTTGGAAGGATAATGGGGGGGTATCCCACGTCTGCTGGGTGGTTGTTCTGGTGCAGTGGAGGCAGATGATTTCGGCCAAATCACAGGATTGTTTAGAGGGGGTGCTGCAGGCACTCGAGGTGCGCCTGGAGATGGCAGCCCATGTCCAGTGAATTACTGGGGGCGGAACATTTGAGGTCCACCATAACATCCTTGGGGGAAATCATATGCTTGCCACCATGGCCCATAACTCTGATATCCTTGGGTTGCACCAGAGCTTGGTTGTGAGCTTCGTGTCATATTGAATGGGGCAGGGTGGTAGAACTGGGGAGCCCCTCGAAATGGTGGCTGCAAAGGTGGTAAACTACACCCTGGTGCTGGATTAAATTGAATCGTGGATTGCCCGAATGGAGTGGCTTTGTTTGGTATACTTCCAGCATTAATATTTGATGCTCCCACATTGTTATCTGGGCGTTGTTGTGAGCCAAACAGCCCTCCTGATGGAGCCATACTGGTTATCTTCAGTGGAGATCTGTTTGTCAACATCATATATAAAATGGCTGTAAAAAAATGATGAATTTAATAGGTGATTTCGAATACAGCGGAGTATAGTTGAGCATATTGAAGGTAGCCATGACCTTCCATGGAAAGAAGGTGTGTCATATCCATCTTATTGGTCATGAACTCTTGTGTTTCACAGCACCTTTGATCCCATGAAACCTGGCTGAGTGCAAGATATCATAATCACACGCATCCTACCTTGCTCTGTTAAATGCTCCCATTCGTGTACTAGGATCTTAGATAGCATCTCATCGTTGTCCAGTTCATGACAGTAAGGGTAATCGATGGGATTTGATATGATACTTACAGGAATCCAACATGAACTGTATCCGGTTAGAGGGTTAGCATGACTAGCTATATTACACTCAAAATCTGTGTGTATGGCATGCACCTCGTTCAATATGAGGCCTTGTTTTTCAAGCACCAACAGTAATTGCTACCTTTTGAGTGCCTACTGTCAACTTCATTGACTCCCCAGGATCTACCCACCAGTCAAGGATCATTACTGACGAAAATATGCTACCACCCTATCAGTACTTGATCATAATTAAACGAGCATATCCAGCAGCAAGGAAAATTGCCTATTTATTGAATTAAGCTGAAGTCATCCACTGCTTGAGGTTCGAGTATAGACATAATCTGCAAAATGCCACAATGTCGTAGCATGTGATATGGCCGATTGCAGTAGCACCTGATGATCGGTATTAATAGCTGATTGCAGTGGTGACAAAAGATACTTTCTCCGCTAACGATTTTGAGTTGATAATGTGCAGGATTATTGTACCGAAGTTACTGGATACTATCCTACTTTGTGAAGGAAACTGATCCTAAGGTGACCGTGTTTTACCCCTCTTCTACATTTGATGGGGTGTGATGCAGCTTTAACAGTGATATTCTAACCTGAGTTAGCTCACTTTCAAACACATATTCTTGAGGCTCAAATTAAGCAACAAAACATATCCCCTACAGCATCATCGAGATTCGTTAGAACACTTACCATTTCTCAAATATGGTCAACCCTCGCCGGAAACAGTTTAAATGCTTTGTCTGCAAGAAGATTTTATTCAACAAGAATTGACTGGAATCTAACTATCAACAATAACACCCAATATCGATGAATGAAGGGCTAGTACCCAACGGCATTCTACCACCTGCAGGTTTCCCTCACTCTGTGCCATCATTATTTGACTACGTTAGGAGCACCTGAATAGCCATCAACAAGCTGGCAATTAATGATCTGCTCATTGACAACGTATTGGGTGCACCACCTGAAGATACTTCCAACAAAGAAGGAATAGACCCTTAGCAGCCTGATCGCTCCTGTACTCCTGATCCAACAAAGACAAACGCTCATTGGCAGGTAGTTGGAGTGGATAATGAGGGGGGGAAGGCATATGGCAAAGCAACTGGATTGAACAACAAGTATTGAAAGTACTCAGAACAATGGAATCCATATCATCCGTTTCGGTCTGCTCACGACTTTCAGCAGACTTTATAATTTAGCCAACAAACATAACTGTGGACAGATTGACATCTCAGGCATCGACTGGACAACGTCAAAATCGAATCATTCCAATTAGTAGATACCCCGGGAAAGCTTCTCTCTGAAATTAATTTTGGGCTCAGCGATGATATTTCAATTGAAGATCATTTACCTATCTTTGGAACATTATACTGTGGGGATATTTTCAAATGTATCCAGTTCCTGCTAGCACATTCCCACATTAAGCCACGCCTCCGGTTTAAATCAATGCGCCTCACTGACTCTGTGGATCGTCGAATCTACTGCGGGATGAACAGTGGAGGTTGGTGGTAGGATACACCGGATCAACTTCCCGCAGGAGCAATGATTGTCACAGTCATATGCTCGTCTAACCAGACTCAGTTGATCAATTTTTCGGGTGATCAGCATGCCTGGCTGCTATATGTCACAATTGGTAATATTTGACAAGATAGCCGCTGCACACCTATAAAGGGCCTCTGGATTGTCATGGAACTGATACACCATCCCCTGAAAGGTGCCAAGAACATTGACAAAGCATGGTATTCCACAGTTGGAACTGTGTTGTCCCAACCTAGGCATCTTGCCATCACTTGCCATGGCTTGAGAAGGGATTGTGCAGATGGATTCCAGTGACAATGTTACCTTCTGTTGGCTACCTTGGTCGCGGATTATCAGGATCAAGTCATGGTTACCAAAGTCTCATAAGGCTCATGCCCAATGTGTGAAGTTCCTAAAGGTGTGCCAATGGGGCATTCAAGTTTTTGACAACTCGATAACTCCAGAGACCCTGATATGTACTCAGAGCTGCTGGAGGAGAATTACAATATTGCTCTGCACACTTTTGGTGTCCAGCCAATTCCTAACTGGTTCTGGCAATACCCTTTTAGCAATGTCTATCGGCTTTGGCAGCCTGATGAATTGCATCAACTGCTTCTGGGCTTAGTTAAAGACTGATTGCGCTGGCTGCTCAACTAACTCAAAGCTCCAAATATCAAGGATCAAATTCACATTCCATTCACATTGGTGCCACGCTATCCCAGCCTCCTGCACTTCTCTAATGCATGAGATTCATGGAAAAACAGTACCTCGCAAAGGAAAGCGATGTGTGGAATCATCCGAATACTAGTACTGAACTGCGCTCCACTTCTTGTCAGTTCCAAAGATGATGGGAAAACTGCAGTGGAAACAGCCTCCGATGAAATGGTAATGGGAGTATTTCAGGCATTATATGAATTCTTCCTACTTGTTAGCCAACAAAATCTCTCATATCTATCCCTCAGAGCACTAGACGATACACTGAAGCGATTTTACCTGATGAATGGAATGTTGCGAGATCAGAAAATGCTAAAGTCTGCGAATGCACAATTGAGTAACCTGTTGGCGATGGGATTCCATCAGTTATGCAAACAAAGAACTTATAAGATTTGTTCTGCAATAGAGGCTCTTGTGTATGTGGCTGAAAAGGTTTCCACAACAAAGTGTAGGCAATTTCAGGTGTGCATGAATTGAGCCCGACAAGTGGTAACCATTTAGTTAGATGCTGATCGTCAGCAGGCAATTGAGCAATTAGAGCACACAATCCATCACGTGACACCTGTTAAATGCACGATTTTGAAAAAAATATTGCAACATTAAGAGTGACAACTATTACAGAAAGTCGGGACAAAGGCAACGAGTCCCAAAAGCAACTTTGCCAAACAACTTGCCCTACTGAAAGCTGCCGCCAAAGACAAGGCTTACAGGGTGCAAACATGACCACCGACGAGCAACTGCAATTTCAGATCCGCCTATCCAACCTTGAGACAGAAGCCATGACCTGGAGCTTCCCTGATATGGAGTGTGTCACAATCCAGCATGAGAGGGAGATTTATGGCATCCCCTCAAATGAACAGAAGAGGGTAAAAAAAGACTTCTTCATCCAATTGATCGACTTTGAAGGTTGCTGCGAAACAATCAACATTGAGGTGCTCCGGAATACCATTCAACAACACATGATACATTTTGGATATCCAAAGATACATCTTTGGAACGATGTATCGGAGTCAATTCGGCGAATGAATACCGGTGATAATTTGACCACTGATATTTCTGAAAGGCTACATATTGCCAATGTGAAAGAGCCATATCCATCTAGGAACAAAGTCGATTAGATTGGACAGAAACTTAAGCATTACGACCAGTGTACCGGTCTTGACTATATGGAGGAGACACTGTAATATCTTGCATACCAAGGCTGGTACAATATTGACTCTGCAAAAGTGTTCAACTTACTGACCGCTTCCGATACATGGTGAAGTACTTGTCGAGCCCATCAGTTATATCTCCAAACAATGCATGATGAGCCGAGTATCCACCCTGTATCACAGGAGGTATATCATTCGGCAGAAACACATGTCCATGGAGTGTGCAGAAGTATCACAGTAATCTCACTCCGAGATGCATCAGAAGATTTCGGAATTCTTAGCTTTGGACAGCTATTGCGCATGCAAATTGAAGAGAACTGGGGATACAAAGTTAGTGGATTCATGCTCGGATATAATCACAATGTACTCATAGACAGTATAGTTTTTACCCCCCAGCATGGGCTGTTGTATTAACGTCAATCATTTCACTGCCCTACTTCTGTTGAGCATCTGGGACTGGATTGCAAGGTAGAGTATACCAATGCCAACCAAGGGAAAATTGCTGAAGCTCCTAACATCTGGGTCCAGTATACACAAAATGAAGAGAATGACCTCCATAACACCTTCCAAGGAAGAATCAATTCTTTTCCTTTATTATACTTCAGCAGGACTCCACTGAATCAGATCCTCCAATTTCAGGAGAGCCTGCGAGCGGATAAAGCAATATTCACATCCTCCCACAGGTGCAAGAAGATTCAAGAATGGGTATTATATCCTCAAGCTCAAGAATATGTGGTGGTGATTCCAACAAAGTTCAAAGGTGTTGATTGTTGGGTTAATCGTGTGGATTGGTTAATCCATGTTGTCCAACAGACGAAAAGATGCATAATGTTCCTGTTGGAGGAATGGTTGGACCGGCACATGTGGTGTGGGAGAATGCTGCATTGGGTGGCATCAATTCCATGTGGCTTGTACATAACCATGTTGATTTAGCTACCTACTGGACTGTATATTAATTGGATTAGAATACCTCATTCAGGAGTGTAGCTGTGAGATAATTTATCGAATTGTACTATTCAATATAGACATTATATATCATCACTCCCACAGTGTCTGGCTCCAGGTGCACCGGAATCACCTTGGAGATGAGTATCATAGTCCCAGCTGCTCCGAACTTGTACCATTTCAACGGAACGATTTTATAGCATTCTGAAGATGACTTTGAACTCTTTACATTATACTTGTATTCTGTTCCACTACTTCAGAAGCGTTGAGGAGAACCCGCAACAACTCTCAGAGCGCCTCAGAAGCACTTTGTTTTGCATCCAGCCTGTTCGGGAGCTTCTGGAAGCTGTTAGAAGAATCAGTGTGGCAGTTCAGAATAGCTGAGTAGTTGAGTTATGACTTCTGAACCATTTGACTTTTTGCTGATGGAAGTCTGTTTTCAGTGTCGGAACCACTTGTATGGTCACTTTTAGCTCCACAAGGAGAAGTACACCATCATCCGCTGACGCCACAGCCAGATAATTCGTGGAGGTACTTGAGTAATACAATTGACTTCAGTGCTTTCATTTTGAGGTTCATGTAGATTATTCAACTCGATGCTTGAAGTATTTGTTGCAGCAATATATAGAAATCTTATGAGTATTCACTCTCGGTATTTTAAATTTTGTAATAGGAGTTGTGCAATGTTGAAATAGTGATGTTTTAAGAAGCTTAATTGTACTCTATCTAAGAGGGCCACAAGGCCAGTATATATATGAACGTACCAGTACGGCTGAATGCCATCAGCTCATACCAGAGTCAACAGACATCTCCGGCCATACAAGACATCACTGTCTCCGGCCATACAAGATATCTCGGTCTCCGGCCATACAAGACATCTCCGTCTCCAGCCATAAAAGACATCTCCGTCTCCGACTATACAAGACATCTCCGCCTCTGGCTGTACATGACATTTCCATCTCCAGCTGGGACCTGCATATGCAATACTCCCCCCTCTTGTTATACACCGTAGAGCAAGAAACAAAATGAATAGAATGAAACAAAGTGATTCTTATAACAGCCTCCTTAACACCCTGCGAGAGTGAGCAGGGAAAGAGTACTGCCATAGCCTGAGGATGGCCATCCATTAAGAAACAAAGAAATCCGCATGCCAAAAAGAAAAGTGAAACAACCTTAAATTGACCTCTATTACCTTAGCTCCATCGCCTTTGTGAATTTCTCATGCTTATCCTTCATCAAGACCTTGATTAGTATATCTGCCACATTCAGGTTCGTATGCACATAGGAGTAGTCAACTATCTTGCGGCCATGGAGGTCTCCACTATTGTGATAGCAAACATCGATATGCTTTGTGCGAGCTTTTATGATTCCAGTTGTAATGTGACTAAGTGCGCCCTGATTGTCGCAATTGATTGGGAGTGGTGATGTGTATTTGCTGTGTATATTTTGGTGGAGCTGTTCGCAGCCATTTCGCTTCACGGGAGCCCTGAGAGCAGGCAATGTATTCAGCTTCAAGAGTTGACATAGCGATGAGATCTTGGTTTCGTGACTGCCATGAGACAGCTCCGTTGCTGGGAAGTAATACATGACCTCCTTGAGATTTGCGGTCAGCACTATCATTGGCCCAATCGGAGTCCGTGTAGCCAGTGAGTTAATCATTGCTGTCAATGCTGCTGCTGCTGCTAAACTGCAGTCGAAAGTTGCCTGTAGATTTAAGATACTGGAGGACTCTTTTGGCGGCGGTAAGATGGGTGGTGAATGGGTGCGAATTGTATCGGCAAAGTGCAGCAAATGCGACTGAGATATCGGGCCGAGTTGCAAGTTCTGCGTACACCAATGAGCCGATGATTGTCTGGTAGCCTTTGATATCTTTTAGTTCTTTCTCCCCCCGATCCTCGGCCAGATCTAGCTTCACACAGGATCCATTGGAGTTGATACATCGTGAGCATTGGGCTTGTTGAACCGTTTGAGAATCGTGGTGATGAAGTCCTTCTGGCCTAGCCTGATGCCAGTAATATGTTCCTTGCGGTGGATTTTGATGCGAAGGAATTGGTGTGCCGGGCCGAGATTGGTGATCTTGTACTTTTCCAAGAGCCTGGCCTTAACTTTGATCGCAGCTTTGTTAGTGACTTTTGGGTACAACATTGTGATGTCGTCAACGTACAAAAGCATCAGAATACCATCCCTGCGGAGATAGAGGTTGGGGTTGGCTTGGGACTGTGTGAATTCGAGAGAGAGCAAGAAGGTGTTAATATCGTTGTGCCAAAGTCGTGGTGCTTGTTTGAGACCATAAAGTGCCTTCTTTAGTCGCACAATAATCGTATCTGTCTTGAGACCTTCTGGCCAGCCTTCGGGTAAGGTCATATAGATGTCATGTTCATCTACCTTGGGGTTGAGAAACGCAGTGACCACATGCGAATGATCGATGTTCCAGCCATGTTTTCCGACCAGGGAGATGAATTACCAAAAAGTGGTGATTTTTCCGACAGTGGCATAGGTTTCTCCGAAGTCTGTTTGTTCATAGCCTTTCATTCCAAGGCATGCATTGTATCATATGGTGCCATCAGGATTGTGTTTCATCTGGTAGATCTATTTGGAGCCAATTGGCTCGACTCGCAATTGCCTTGCTTCCTGGGAGTTGATATTTTTGAATGTGTTATTGAGCAGGATCGATGTGCATTCTTCTTCCATTGCTCGTCTCCAGTGGTCTCGTTGTGGGCTGTCCATGGCCTCCGCATATGTGAATGGATCGCTGTTGATGGATGTTGATGCGAGAGCCTTTACCATGATGATTAGTGCATTTGCGGAGATTTTAACCTGACTTCTTGTGATGCGATTCGTGCATGGTGGTTGGCATGATTGCTTGGTCATGGCCGCCATTAGGTGGGCTTTGTCATTTTCGCGGCGGAGATATCTATTATGGACAACGGTTTCTCTGGACACCGGTGGTGCATCCTCTTCGTCAGGAGGACGTGATCACACGTCGGTACTTGCATGGGGACTTCGACAATCGTCAACATCGGGCAGAATGTGGTCTTTATTATCGTCAGTACACTCATGATTACCACTTCCGTGGCCTTCACCTTTTCGACTGGTTCCTGCATGGTCATGGAGAAGTCCATCTCCACCTGTTTCAATTTCCTCAACATATTCCATCTCTTCTGGTAGTTCAAAGATGTCTGTTTGGTCTCCGTGTAGACATGATGCGTTGGCATTCCTCTTCTTGTCGAAAATGACATCCGACTGTGACCTTTCCACTCGACATGCTGTGTCCCATATCCTCCAAAGTGTAGTTGAATCGTGCATGTAACCGACCATCATACATAGCTTGATACATGGTCTGAATTTTCCATGCCGTTGTGGCTCGGGAATTAGTCGACTGGCGTAGCAGCCCCATCGTGAAAGGTGATGGAGAGGAGCTTTGTTCAAGATTTCATTGCCATCATTGTTGTGTGAGGGCTTGCCAAATGCATGCAGCATCTCGTATGGAGTTGAAAAAGGTGCTTTATAGTCGTCGCATTCATCTCTTTTCGTCAGGCCTTCGTTTGGAGTTCGCTGGTGGAGGTACACTGCAGTATTGACTGCTTCTCCCCACAATATGAGCGGTGCCTGGGAGTCAATCATCATAAATCATGCTTTCTCGGTGATGATCTGGATCACGCGTTCAGCGACTCCGTTCTAATGGTGAGCATAGGGAGGGCGTGGTTCATATATTCTACCACGAGCTGAGAGCACCAGCCGGAAGGTCTTGTTGTCATACTTTTGGCGTCCATTATCATACGGATATAGTTTTACTTTGGATCCTATGGAGTCAACTCGGGCCAGGAATGATTGGTAGGCTGAGGTGCATGTCTTTGACTTCTTATCTGGAAGTACCTGAACGGAGGTGTAACGTGTGGAGTCATCGATGAATAGGATATAGTAGCGATGGCCAGTGGAGGTGGCCATGGAGAATTGTCCACACATGTCCGAGTGTATGAGTTCAAATGGCTTTGTCGTGCGCTTGGTCTTGACTTTGATGATCTTCTGCTTGTGCTTGGCCTGAATGCATGCGGTGCACATTGAGTCGTCTTTTGTATACCCGTCAATGAGAGATTGTAGAGCGGTAGGATGAATGTGGGCTAGACGACGATGACATAGTGGTGATTCTGAGGTTGTGAGAGGCTTCCGAGGGGGCTTTGGAGATTCGGTGGCAGATGGCCATTGAGGGACGGTGCTGGCTGCGCTTGGAGAGGCGGGGTGGAATGGGCTGTAGTAAGCTCAGTGGAGTGCGCGATTATTGATGCTCATTATCTTTTCTTCTTTCTCATTCTTGAAGTGGACTTCGTAGACATGCTTGGTACTGTCGAAGTGAGTGCAGTTGCGGGAGATATGATAAAGAGGTCATTGACCCAAATGCCTGTGATGGTGATTGATGGAGATGTTATGTAGCACTTGCCGCGTCCAAACGTGGATGTGTACACAGCTGTGTCCAATTGATTGAGGGAGAGAAGGGAGAGCCGGAACGTAGGCCTTTAGAGAGCATTAACTTCGTACTCCTGTGAAACATTAATGAGTCCATAGTAGCTTACTGCGACTTTATTATCATCTCCAAGCTCAATGACTTTTGGTGGACAATGTTTCTTTATCGAGTTGAATGTGGTGCGGTTATTGCACATGTGGTGAGATGCTTCGGAGTCGATGACCCTTGCAGCTGGAGCGGAAGCTCCGGTGAATGCGGTTGCATTATCGGCTAGTCAGATCAGGTCGCAATCTCTTCCTGTAGAAACCGATGCAGATGCTGTGCCATTGTGGCCATTGTTGCATTGATCCTGGGTACGTTTGAAGTGGATGTAGTCGGCCTTGAAGTGTCCTGTGAGACTGCAGTGTTAGCATGTCCGCTCGTCGTTCCTGGAGGTGTTTGTATCGCTTTCAGCGTTCTTTTTCTTTCAGCATGCTTCAGTGGTGTGACTGTCCATTTTGCAGTATGTGCATTTGGGCTTGTGGTGTCCGTTTCCTCGTCTGGCGATGGTCGAGAGGCAGTGAATTTCTGCAGGACTTGAGTGTGGCCAAGTTTCGTTGAGGCATTGTCAAGTCAGTGCCTGAGTGCTTCCTACATCTCCATGGTGTCGTCGATATCGTTGATCAGTGAAAGGAGTTGATCACAGCATCCGAGATGTATCAGCGCTATCGCCTGATTGGCTCTGTCATGGCAGTCCGTGTGCAGGGCGCGTAGCGCGACACCATTACCGGGCGTGAGGGGTTCGACACCGGTGACAATATTTTAGGCTGTCTGGGCAATGAGGACTGGGCGGATCTTTTGCTTCCAGATAGGGTAGTTTTCCTTAGTTCGCTTGGGCACATAGCTGTGACCGGACTTGAATGATTCGTTTGACATGTTGTGAGTGGAGGAGGTTAGGAAGGTGACGATGTAGAGTGATTGATGGTCATGGTGTTGCGGCTGATGTGCAGGGATGGCTGTGACTGGGTTAGGGTTTTTGAGGCTCTTAATTGTAAGATAAAAATGGAGTGTTTTGGAGTAAAGATTGTAGCGGGCACCGGGCTCATAACCTGTTGAAATAGTGATGTTTTAAGAAGCTTAATTGTACTCTATCTAAGAGAGCCACAAGGCCAGTATATATATGAAGGTACGAGTATGGCTGAATGCCATCAGCTCGAACCAGAGTCAACGGTCATCTCCAGCCATACGAGATGTCACTGTCTCCGGCCACACAAGACATCTCTGTCTCCGGCCATACGAGATATCTCCATCTCTGGCCATACAGAACATCTCCATCTCTGACTATACAAGGCATCTCCGCCTCCGGCTGTACAAGACATCTCCGTCTCCGGCTGAGACCTGTATATGCAATATGCAAGCTTGTGTATAATCAAGGTCTCAAGGAATTAAATAGTTGAGAATACTTTCAAAATCTATGGAATAGTTCAAAAAACCATCAAAACAATTAAAATCTACAGGACCAATGTGAAAGAAACAAGTGGAATAAATTACCTAATATGACTAAATACGTTTTTGAGGTGTCTTGACGACACGATCACATCATTGAACGCTTTGAAGCATGGTGTAAGATTGGAAATAAGTCGCTTGGATTAATTGTGGAGAATGTGGAGAAGGATCAGTGTGTGGGGTCCATTTTCAGAAACCAATTTCACTTTTTGCTGATCATACACATACACATACTCTGTCAAAGCTCAACCATCAATTTGTCAATCCCGATGCATATATTAATTATCGCAAATGCGATACAGATACGATTCATGATTTGCTGCTGATAATGGAATATCCACTGGTTAGCACACCGTCTGCTGCATGGTAATGCAGCAGATATCCATTTTGCAGACCAGAGCAGACTATAAAGTGAACCTGCAAGTGGAGTCGAGCATTCATTGAATGGAATGACATTATTGAGAGTATTATATTCTACAATTATTGGACACTTTAAAGTATATTTTATAGAATATATTTATATGTATTTTTAAAAACATTGTAGTGATAAAAGAGACAGTGCATGAAGACATTAGAAAGGCTGCCATCACACCATTAATAACATACTATGGCTAATAAAATGATTGCATATTATGGATACACTCATGGCTAAATTATTATCAACCAAGTGTCCACTATTTTCAGTCTTGTACATTAAGCAATTAAGAAGAGATATGGTCATTGTTGTGTATCGTCAGAGTATTGGCCGTCTTCATAGGTATAACAGAGAGTGACACGCTCTGTGCCCTATCTTGAAAATACGCATAAATGGAGTGTCAATGATCTTGAGTCTTACATCCTTGGTAATGTATGTCACACTTGATCGCCGACATTTATAAACAAGTAGTTGGTAACTTGTATCGGCAGACAAGCAACAGAAATTCTAGTGTCACCCTCCCAGACAGTATCAACTGATTTCACTTACAAAGCTGCAACTAAGTGTTCCAGAGTATTTTCGCTTAGAAAAATGGTCAAAAATTCCTATACAGTCACTAATGGCCACATCGCGCTTTGATTAACCAAGATGCAAAGCCAAAAATTGTTGGCACTCCATTGACCCTTATTTTCAACATAGGGCAAGGAGTGTGTGGCTTTCACACTTGCATATACAGGCAGCCAATCCCATATTTATGAATGTCAGCAGCCAATTGCCACTCAGATTACCCAAGATTCAAGACCAAAAATCTTTGACACTACGTTAACTCTCATTTTCAGGATGGGGCTGGGAGTGTGTCGCATGTTTTGTTGATTGTAAGACAGCCAATATATCAAAAATGACAATGACATACCAAAGTCAGTATTTTGCAATCAGCAGTACACTATTTGAATGTGACCACAAATAGAAAAACTCGAACCACAGTGCCAGAGATTGGGTTCGACAGATCTACTCAAACCTGGTACAAGTGGAGGGTTGACGGGCCCAGATTCCAGTTTGTCCAATCAAGATAGAGCGGGTCGCCATTGTCAATGGGGCTGGAACTGAACGGAACCCTGTTTGCAGTTTGAACCTCGGCTACTGACAAGTTACCCTGACCTGTTGCTACCACTTGGGGCAACTGAAGAACTGGCAAGAACACCAGAGAATAGCTGCAGAGCATACACATTGATTGGGTACAGTATATTTGCTAAGCAGGTGACAGATATTCAGTCAATGTGCAGAAGCAGCGGAGACTTAGTGTAAGCTCAATATGCTGTCATACTTCTTCTGCAATGAGGTCATAATGGAAATCAAAACTTAATATCATCAAGAACTCATGGACAGAGAATATGTCCTCTAATGGGAATGCAACAGGTCTCTATTCATTCAAGTCTTTGCAATAAGTTGTAGCCAACAGAAAGGTAGTCCATAGAAATACGTCCCAAGAAGCTGACATAGACACCTAACAAGTGGAGTACAGAGTTGGCCCAGATTGTTCTTCATTCACTGATCACAGACATACACAAGAAGTTAAACAGATACTTGGTGATGTGGGTTTTGAAATCGGCTTACTGTGGCAACCTCAAGTACCACCAACTACCGACTGCAATAGATAACCAACAGTGCACGCTGTAGCACTGTATGCATATTCTACTAAGTGCAGCTACATGTGAACATTGAATAAGGTGACAATTAGTTGAAGCTTAGTTGGTATCTGTTATGAAGAGGATCTAAGAATAAACAATACTTTGAAATCAAATAAGTGTTGATCTCAGATGACTGTGAATAATGCTGGCAGTACACACTGTCATCGCTGCAGATGTATATATGAACACTCTGCCTATCTTATAACTTCTGCATATCCGTATAGCAGATTACAAGTCTCAGAAATAATAGTTATGCATCTCTGAATTAGAAGGCACGATATTAAGTTAGGGTGACTTTTCAATCTGTTTTGTTTCTGTTTTCTTCTCGTCTCTGTACTTATTTGTTCTCTGCATTTCAGTCCAGGAACGATAGCTTTTGTGTGGGATTTATAATCTTGAGTATTAGTCATGTAGTGTTTTGTTATTCCAATAAATCAGATCCTCCAGAATGTTACCATATCTAGTCCCAATCAGTAGTAGGACAGATGAGTTCATACGTATACATATATACGTTTAATTTTTGTGTATTTTGCTTCCATTTTCTGTATGGGTGACAGCAGTGCAGAAGATCCACATTCATGCATGGCAATGATGTGAATCACAGTGGGTTGTTGGAATTCAGATTGCGAGTCCTTACTGTGTACAGTCATCGGCAAAAGTGCAAACCGAAATTGACTGCGCTATGCACAGCTTGTAGCAAGCTTCCAGAGGACCCCTGCGCAACGCGCAGCCAATAGTCATCCATAGTCGGTCCATAGACATCTGCGAGTGGGCCTATAGAGGCATTTACGACTGGTGGGTCTATCAGTGGACTACCATCTGACTAATCTGGTCCTTTGTGTGTGCGCAGGCACTATGCATTGGTAGAACAGATATCCGGATATCCGGTGGACGTACCAAGCCCTTTATATTCCACTATAGCTACTCGTATTCAGCCGCTACGTGTATAGAGAATGCTGCAGTGCCGCTAGGTGGATGGTGGATATCCTACGATTGGACAATGACAGTGCAGCAACTACGAGTCCAGCTCTCGCTAAATCAATAGGATTAGATTATGCCACCAGAAGAAGGATGGATATTTTGCGATAGCACAATAGGTGTGTGGCAGCTACAAGTCGAGTCCACACTAAAGCTATGAATGTTCTGAATGGGCATCATATGCTACTATCAGTTGATTCATCGAATTTCCGTATAAACTATGGCACAATGGTCAATGGAGTTCAAGTGGAGCTATGTCATGATGATGGTAGAGTTGCAGTAGTCTATGCGGGTTATGGTACAATTTCCAGTAGAGCTATAGTACGATGGTCACAGAGTTTCAGTAGTCTACAAGAGCTATTGCACGATTTCCAGTGGATCTATAGCACAATGATCATAAACATCTGTTGACGGGAAGGGAGCTACCACACAATAAATTTCATACTAGAATATACACTTTCACTAACGAATACAATACTTTTGGCATAACGTCTAGTCCAACATAATTCACCAAACCGTAACTCCACACTACAAAGCCAAATTCACTTCCTTCGCAAAACCTACAGAAACTGTCCTCTCGAATCTTGCCGGCAATTCTACCCCAGGTCTCATCCATTCCACTGTAAACTAGTTCGCACAGGGTACATACCCTTGGGTTTACTTCCTTACCTTACAGATAATAACCATTATTCAGAATTCTCCAGGTCTTGCAGCACCTCTAGAGCCACTAATTTGTCCTTCATCCTGCCGATATTTTCCTTGCAGGCTGGAAACACCGTCAATTTTGGGAGGCTGATACATTGAACCGCCTTGCCATTTTGTTTTCTGATATTCAAAACCTCATGTCTTATTAAGGCCATGGCAATATCCGATGATTCTGGTGTTGATTACGCACTATCCCACATTGCCTGATGTCTATTGTATCTCGCTGTGACGGTCAGTTATTGTGCAGCAGCCATTGGAAAGCTCACTCACCGCCGGCATTTATCGAGTTAAATACCGGCACTTGTACAGCCTTGGCAGTGGCAACATAGGTGTGGAGGTGCCACTGGAGAGAGGTTGCCATTAGACAGATGAACTTGGGTGACATTTGCGCCAGACAGTGCAAATCTTGGACCCCCAGGGATTTGTTAGCCTTGAAATAATAGTTCTAAATGGCGGTTGCAATGTAGCTACTAATGTATGGCTCCTTGCCAGTCTGAGGACAAATATCAGCATTATTCCTCCCAGTGGACGTCTGATACCTACCTCTACATTTTTCTTCTCAAAGATATATCGTTCATTATCGAGTAACCAGCGGACCTTACCCTTCTTCTTTGGGGCCTTCATCTCCAAGAGTTGGTAAATCTCTTGGAGTTTTATGCCAATCTGCAAGACTGCAGTGCTTCGCACAGAATGGTGAAATCCTTTGATCTATGGCTGGAGATTAACATTGGTACGAAAGAAAGTCCAGGGGACTTGCATAGGCCATGTACTTAAACGCCAGTTGTTGGTGAACACTGTCATCGAATTTCCACAATCTGCAGGCTTTTGTCCAGGCAGCGGCAGCCATCTGATCTACATCATCTGAGAAGGGGTTATTATACAATGTCTTCCACCTGATCATTATTAAAGCTTCTCCTGCAACGGTTCTAACCCGTCGATCCTTGAACTGGTCAATACCTCTCGACTTCTGACCACTTTTAGTCATTTTGGCCTCCCGAGGTTCAGAATCAGTATCAGCCGCACCATATTTCTGCTGGGAACTCTGAGGGCCTGAATGGAATGTCACTGGCATCAAGGCCTGTTCGCTAGAATTGTTGCTTTGCTGGGAACCAACAGGACCAGATGCCACCATTGACTGGGGAGTATCCACCGACGGCCTTGATGAGGAGGAGGCTGACCAGCCTCTTGTGTGTGCTTGTGGTAAGATCTGCTCTGGTTATTTTTGAGCAGTGGTCAACAAGCGTCCGGTGGCTGCTTTCAACTTTACAGGTTTTGAAGTAGGAGTGGCCAAGTGCCAGAGAGGTTTGACATCTGTATCCTCGAAATTTGTCCTACCAATCTGAGAGTTGGTTGTCTGTGAGTTCGACATCTGGTGGATTCTATTCCACATCAGGATGCCACCCAGGCCACAGGTTATAAGCTTAGCAGTGTCCGGGATAAGGACTTGGACAAAAGGTGTGTGGTTTCAGTATACTCATCTTTGCTTCCAGAAGGAGGAATTTCTTCCTCTTCCTCCCTATCTTCCTTTTCCTTGAGCAGTCTCGTCGATCGGCTGGTAGGATTGAATTTGGCCACAGCATGTCTCCTGGATCTCCAAGTGTTTCTTCTCGCCATTTCAAAGCTAATGGATGAGGTGTATTGAAAGAATAGCAAAACAGGTAGAGGGAGGAAGGGAGAGTGTCCTGTGGAGTGCACTTGTCATAGTATATGAATCTAGTTGGGGTCCGGACCGTCCACATGCATCAGTGATTATCCATTAAATTCCGCTACACGAAGATTTTGATTCACATCTCTATAACCAAAATTCTACTATGCAAATACTTAGATATCGGTGACCTTAATCCTGCTGGATGTTGATCCTGATCTAGGTCTCTATAACCGAAATTCTACTAGGCGAACACTTAGATCTCTGTAACTTTGTTCCCGCTGGACGAAGACTTTTATCCAGATCTCCATATCTTTGTTCACTCTGAACGAAGACTGGATCCCGATCTCAATAACCTGAATGCCGCTGGGCGAATACTTACATCTCCGTAACTTTGTTTCCGCTGGATGAAGAGTTTGATCTAGATCTCCGTAACATTGTTCCTGCTGGATGAAGACTTTGATCCTGATTTCCGTAACTTTGTTCCTGCTGGACGAAGACTTTCATCCAGATCTCCATAACCTAAATTCCGCTAAACGAACACTTAGATCTCCTTAACATTGTTCCTGCTGGACGAAGACTTCGATCATGGTCTCGGTAACTTTGTTCCTAGTGGAGAAAGATCTTGATCCAGATCTCCATCACCTAAATTCCACTAGACAAGATTGATCTGGATCTCCACACTCTACTTTCCACCAGATGAGCCTGACAGGCCACTGGTAGTGATGCACAAACCATTGGATAACAATAGAATAAGATTAATATGGAAGAGATACAATACACAGGTAGGGTAAAGCAATACACCTGAAAATATCCAAACGACATTTAACAAGTAAACAAAATAAAACAGTGAACGGAATACAATCCAAATAACAGGTAAACAGCCCGAAGATACATGACTGGTAGCAAAATGAAACCAAATCCCATGAAATACCTTCCAAATGACATAAACAGTGGCCCTTGATACATACCTGGCAGAAACCCAAACGAAAGCACGCAGAATACCCTCCAATACTAATAACCCCAAAGTCACATGAACCAATTCAAACACCCAGTCAATACCACTAGCCAGAGGAGATTCATCAACCTGGTGAATGCTGTTGACTGCAGTCAGCAAAGGATCCACCTAACTGAGGCCAGTAGCCTACCTCCATTGGCATCGAGCTCAGCCTGCAGCAACACAAGAAGCACCAGATTCGGGATATCATTGTCCCAGGTAACTTTGAGCCAAGTTAAGAGGTCCTCGTCCCGCACGATACAGACCATTTGCTCCCGACGCAAGGATCCTGGAAGCCCACTGGACTTATATTTATCCCAATGTACCTTGCACCAGGCCGCCCCAATACACTCACATCCTGCAACTTCGGCTGCCAAATAGTCCCATGTGACCACTGGAAATCCACAATCTGGATAGAATGTTTGTCATCATTGCGGTATCTGACACAGTTGGCGACATACATTGCACGGTGGTACCTGATCAGCCAACTTTGTGCCACCCAGTTTGCCGGTTGGTTCTGATTATGCAAACCCTGCACCCGCCACAAAACAGTCCACCCAGGGTGTCTGCCACGGGAGGTGGGCAAACCGGAAGAGGGCAAACCGGAAGTGGGCAAACTGGAGGACTTCCTATGATGGGAGGGCAAATCCCAGGGGTGGGATCAGCCATGGATGTAGGATCGACCCTGGGAGTGAGGATGCAAGAGTAAGGAGTCAATGGTTCCGGTTGTCCAGAGAGTCCCGGTTGTCCAGGAGGTCCAGAGGTCCTTCGTTGCCTAGGGGTTGGCCCGGGGGTGTCACAGGTCCTCTTTTCTTTCTGCTGCCTTATGTTGGCCCACTCCTCCCAGATGTGCATCTGTGCCCACCAGACAGCATTCTCCCCACACAGACCATCTAAACCTTCACAAGTTCTTTGTTTGGCTCCACACTTCCACGTACCACGGAACCAGTCATGGATGGCAAATCCAATGACAACCTCGTCAGCCACCATTCAGAAGTCTTCTGACCGCAAGAGATTCTGCTTTGTCGTTCCAACTTTCTGTCATTCCAACACTCAAAATAGGTCCTTGGCATGCCTCCGGGCTGCATCCCATTGTGCCGTCACATCTGCAGAAGGCCTCCAGACTACAAGCCATGACAATGAGACTTTCATGGTTGGAAGTGTGCGTTTTGTTATTGTTCAGATGGTCAGTTTCATTGTAATGGCCAGATTCCGGATAGATGATTTAAAATTTCCATCACCAACTCTTTTCCAGAGTACATGGGCAACCACTTAAGGGCTCTGGTGTCATTGTCCTCAGACGGATTGTCGTCATCCTCGCCTCATTGATCTGGCCAAACAGGTTCCTTCCCTCCACCTGTATTGGCACCCTTGTCTTGCCCACCGCCCATCAAATTGCCATTGCCGTCGTCATCATCTGCATCATCGGAAAGATTGTAGTTCTACAGTGCCATTTCCCATTCCGTATTTTCCAGCCACCGGTGACCCAGTGTCTCCACTGCCCACCAGAGGAGATCCTCTCCACACTCAAGCGAGACCATGTCATTGACGTCTTTCCAAGTAGCTACTCAAAAGTAGATCTCGGCTACCAGGTCAAGTTGAGGGCTATGTTGTGAGATCATATTAAGGGCCTCAATCATGTCGTCATGGAACCGTTCGGTGCCCCCGCTGGTGGTGACGATCGAGAGCACCGTTGTGCGGTACCATATTTCTTGAATGTACTGTAAGCAGGTCATCAACAATCCTTCATCGACTCCAAGCATGGCTTCTGCTGTATCCGGCGGCATGGTATACATATCACCTCTTCTGAGAGACTGGTATCCCTATACGGCGGTCAGGTATATTCCTCTAGATGCCCAATAATACCTACTTGGTAACCATCCACTGTCTCCCAGCTGATATAGGGCACATAATCATCCTCCTAATCCTCGTTGTCCTTGTGCTCATTGGCCTCGTCCTCGTTGTCCTCGTCCTCATCAACCTCCTCCTTATCTGTCTCCACCATGGGCTGTTTGTCCTTCGGCTGCGGCTTTGACTCCTGCTCCTGCTCCTCATTGCTCTCGCTCTCATCCGAGATGGTAATTGCCTTCATTACATTTGGCATCTGGACATAGATTGAGGCACTGGTTTTGACCTTCACCAACCCTGCCATGCCATTTGCAGGCCTCCCAGTGTCATTATTCTTGTGATCCGTCTTCGACCGATGGCCTCCAGGGTGCTTGGGGTTCCGTTCCTTGGGTTTATCAGTCAGTGACGCCACGGTATATAGGCTGTATCAAAGTTACCTGCCTTGGTAACCCCTGTTCTGGATGTAACCATAATTTGGTGGCGAGTATGATCGCGTAGACAGGGTGAGATCCGTAGCTTGATGGTCAGAGGTCAGAGGTTGGGTGTGGAATTGGTCAGGGAGTGGTAGAATCAGTGCCGTTGGAACATCAGTTGTCAGAGGTGTGAATGTGGAGCGTGTGAAGTGTAAGGATGATGGAGGAAACAGGTGCCTTGGCAAGAGACAGTCTCTATATATACTACTTATCAGCTGCGACTGTGGGCATATAGATAGCAAACTCGATCTAAGAGAATTTCCTATGAACTTCCCAACTTCCATCGGTATACCAATTTTATATCGCCCGTGCAACATTGAAACCCACTGGAACTGGCATCTCTGAAGAATACGTTGATAAAAAGAGCCAATCTATTGATTTCCGCACTTCCGGTAGATAAGAGAAGGCGTTGCATGATTCTTGAGACTTGCGATACTTGATGGTCATCAATACCCTGACGACAAAGAGAAGGTTGAAAACAGGCTGCCATCAGTCTGCCACGTATGGGCACCCACACTCAGATTTGCCTTTGGTACCCGTAGCTAACCCAGGCAACCCGTCGGCATTCTCCGCCCACTAGACCTATCTAATCCACACAGCTCGAGTCTGTCGTCGAACTTTATTTGCATCGTCAAATGTTAGATGCATCGTCAAACTTTATAAGCATCGTCAAACTTTAAATGTAACATCAAACTTTAAGTGAACAAAGGATACAATGATCGACAAGATGGCTCTTTTTTGTTCAAGCATTCCATTATTCAACGCACTCTCTGACCTGCTGTCAGATCCCAAGCACTGTATCTATCACCACTTCATCAAATGTACCGCCATTGACCAATTGCTCGGCTTTCTTTGTGCAGGAACGGGCGACTTGGTAAGTGAATCTATCCAATGGACCGCAAACACCCTCTAACCATTTGGCAGACCTCGAGCCATGCCACCTGCATGCAGACCATGGACAAGTGCCCTAGACACACTCGAATGCCCATATCCAGACTGCATGAGGATATTTGCCCAGCAGGGAAACTTTAAACGCCATCTGCGAATGAACGATCAGCGTCTGTGGCCGCCACTGGCCAGCCATCAACACAGCCACCCGCCACGTCGACGCCTGAACTCACCGCATCGGCGGAGTCCTACAAAAACCCCTGAACCCAATGGCAGTATCCCGACCCCGGCACTCGACAAAATTCTGGAGGAATCCAACTCCAAAGATGTTGGCCTCTGCTGACACATCCCACATCCCCAATCTGTGGCCGAGGAAGCCGATACGGAGGGGGCTGACCTCAGGGAAACTCCGATGGATGAGGAAAATCCCGAAATCAAGGTATATTCCACACCTCGGAGGACCTTCTGTGACAATTCCTATTACACTGAGTTCTGACATCTCATCAATAACCCGTGGCTACCCAGTTATTATACTGAAGACTTTAAACTGGCCATCAGATTTGTCGAAGCCCACTTTCCCAAGCCCCAAATTGATTACCACTTCAACGAAGGCTGATGCAAGATTCCCGAGTACTTTTCCTACACCTCTGGATGGACGATGTATAATCAAATATACGCGTTCGATAACCAGCTACGAAGGTGGAGAGAAACCGTCATCTCCACACCACACGGTCAGAGTGTTTTCTATTTTCGAGACCCGGTAGAATATGCGTGGTATCGTCTTCGTCAACGCCCATATAACAACCACATGGTCGGTGGACCAACCAGGACCATAGATGCTGAGGGTGATCGTGTGTATTCACAGATGAATTCTGCAGAATGGTGGTGGGAGATGCAGGATAGACTTCTTCCAGGGGCAACAATTGTTCCACTGATCTGTGGACTGGACAAGACACAGCTCACAGACTTCTCCAGCGACAAGAAAGCCTGGCCGATCTACATGACCATTGGCAATATCCATTCCTCTATACAGAACAAATACAGCAACGTTGTGCAAATTGTATTTGCCATCCTCCCGGTGCTGCCCAAATTCCAATGGAATTCCACATCCGATGACCGAGCCCAGAGAGATAAAAACCAGCAGCTACGGTGTGATATCGCGCAGATAATGGTGGAGGCGGTCACGCGATTTCTTGACAAAGGAGAGATCATTTCCGGTGCTCTGTGGCCATGTTCCGACAGCAAAATTCAGTTACTGGCCAGCTCTCGCATCTTGGTTAGCGGATTACATGGAGCATGCCAACCTTATGGGCGTTAAGTACAATGCTTGCCCTAAGTGTTCAAACTCTGAAGGACGAACTAGGGTCGCTTATTCTTCTGCCTGACTTGGAATTCCACCTGTGAAAGTGAGCAGTCTTCCAGCAGAAATATTGGGAGTACCAGAATGAGAAAGCAGCTAGAGACCGTCAAGCTATAGAGGTCACCGAGGACTAGCTCGAACCCATCAGTGCAAGGCCAGTCCCGTGTACCATTTGGGATCTCCCGTATGTGAAAGCCTACTACCTGCAGTGGCCTGATATCTTCCATAACATATTGATGCCAATGTTCGATTATGTGATAACCTGGATCGAAGGGTTCCTACAACGCCACAGGAAAGCCGTCGTATAATATCAGATTGGGGCTGGCATTACTTCATACCCTATTTTCTATCACCGTGGCAAAGCCCAAAAGCAAATTTCTCAGTAGAGGGGTAAACAGATGAGAAATTTTGGTCGAATTATCTACCTGGCATTGGCACCAGTATTGCACGACCCACTGCCACGTCACAGAGCGGTCTTCCAGAGAGCATTGACCAGCGATTGGTCACTGGTGTGCTGGAGTCCTCTGGTACAATACCGAACACACACAACCAAGACTCTCAACTCTCTAGCCGACTATTTAGAGGAATTCTATTCAAGTAAGGACGTTTTTACCACCTACCAGACGTTAAAGGCCACAGGCAGCATCGCCCATGCACGCATGAAGGACCCAAAGATGCAACTTGTGGCCAAACATGCCTTTGAGGATGAAGACCAGGCCCAATGTAGAGAAGCTCTTTCCCGCGTCCAAAACGAACACCAGAAGACACAGAACAAAATGCGCCTACCGGAAGTGTACAATTCAACAGTACACGAACATACCAGCTTCGACTTCATCAAAATTCACCTCATGCTGCATTATAAGGAATCAGTTCAGCATTTTCGACACTTAGTTAAAGACAGCACCAGAACGCAGGAAATGAACCATCTAAAGATGTATATGGGCCCATATTGCTGGTCAAATCGCAACTTTTGGTACTCAGGGCAGTTTTTCAACAACTACTCACGCATCCATGTCTTCCAGATGTGGTTCCTTCATCTCTGACAGCTGGCTAGTGAAGCCCACTAGATCCCGGAAATCCTGGAGGCACTTCAGTTATATCGACCCAAAGATCAAATTGTTGTCAACGAATGCAACTGTGAGCAAGTGCCAATATCTGAGCATTTACCCCACAGCTTCCGCGAGGATGAGGGCAACATCCAAGTCTATGGGCTGCAATGCCCCAGAGGAATGGGCTTCTCTGTCAAGAACGAGCATCTTCCAATGTTCAAATTTCCACTTGTGAAATACATATATCGATACTATAGATACAACCTTACTATACCCACCGCTGATAGGAGGAGCATCGGCAGGATGCGTGCCACCCAATTCAACCTACTCAGTGTTTCCGTGGCTAACTTCCAGTCCTTTGACAGTTGTGATTCCACTGCCCATAAGTTGCGCTTCACTGACGACCAATTGTTTCGCTGTGCTGAGCCTCGGAACAACTTTGTGTGGTTCCGAGTAGATGACCCGCAGAAAGGTGATGTAGTGGGCATACGACCGGCACAACTTGTGAGGATTCTACACCTACAGGATGGCCTACGGAAAAGATGCATTGTTCCTTTGCGGGAGCTCCAGCTTGAAAACCAACGTGTTTATCTGCCTTCCAATGGGCTGGTTAGAGTCTCCAACAAAGTTTTCCATCAGAACCAGGCCGTCCTTATCGTAGTTAATATCCAGTGCATATCAGCGGCCGTGCACCTGATTTGCATCCCCGGTCCCAGATACTACTATGTCAATAATACTCTCAACCTAGTCATGTTCAATTATTTCTGGCCAGAACCACCGGAAGCTGAAGGAGACATGCAGACTGACAATGACTGTTCTAGGCCAGAGGAATACCGCAGGAATCGAATTACCAGTGTGGACGAGGATAAAGAAAACGAAGACAAGGAGGAGGAGGTAGAGGAGGATGACGACAATGATGAGTAGCAGAAGGTACGGTCTCCACAGCGCGTCAGGTGTCCTATAGCTCTGACCTTCCGGCATTTCATGGCTCGATCTGTATATCCTGCCACAGGTAACAGGCCTCTGACACACCCTTGATTCATAGCTCTATATGTGGAAAATACTAGACCAGAGACATCAGTCCTGGCTCTCCTGTGATCCATAGCTCAATATGTAGAAAATACTTGCCCAGAGGCATCATTCCTCCGGCTCTCCCACGTTCCATAGCATTACATGTCAAGAAAAACTGGCCCCAGGTATCAGGCCTCTGGCTCTCCCGCATCACATAGAATCTAGTGCAATTTCTAGTCATCATTTACAATTGATATAATACTGTCCGGATCCACCCGCAAGTCCATAGAACTTCATAGTGCCAGGCGTCAAATATGCTATGGAATACCAGCCCACAGAGAGCTTCTCTATGAGTTACATGTCGCGTAAGGTCATTTTTCCCAGTGGGGCCAGGTATCAGTTACTATGAAACTCTGTTTATGTCGAGTATCAGCTCTTGAGCGATGATCTCACTTTCTTACATACTCACTCCAAAGCCAGAGATATAAGTGTACAAGTTAATCATTGTATTAAAGCCTACTATTCGTTACAGCTTAATGATGAACTCTATCCAAAACGCGTCATTTGTGTCTCCACAATTGTCAGGATGCACTGCTTTCATTTCCTTTGTTACTATACCTGTATTAATAAATGGAAGTACCTGTCCATAGATTTTGCTGAGATATCAAATTGTTCTAACTCTGAAATATATTGGTTGATTTCAATACTCAGAACTTTGGACAGCAATTCCACATACCAATGTACAAGACTGCTGATACTTAATTTCCAGGTGGATGCTTCAATATGATTCTAATTGCCTATAGACAGCTCATTTCACAATTTACTGCATGATCTGCTATATCACTGTCAGCAATATTATAATTCTTCTTTAGTTGAGTATCTTCAACCTGGCTGTAATGCAGCATACATCAATCACAACTGTAGAATCATATCTGAAGCACATAACATCGGTGTGTATTATCTACATCACATACAGTATAAACTCAATCACATCTGTACAAAATGAGTGTAATTATTTGTATTACAGTACAACAATGGGACTCTACAGATTTACATTCCCAATATTCTGAATGGCCTGCTAGACAGAAAAATGCTATTAAGCTATTCCGAAATACTCCATTATGATTAAATAGTAATAATTCAGTTTTGAAGATTAGAAACATGCAGTGGTGATTCCAATTAGGGATATGTTTCTCATTGATTGGTTGATTGTCTACTGGATTAATTAGAGTAATGAAGTATACTAACAAAATGCATATTGTATCTGTTGGAGCAATAGTTAAGGCAGTAAATTTGGTCTGCCTGTACGCTACATCAGGTGACATTCAAAGTACATTGCAGATGCAGAGACATATGAATTTAAACCCATACAATAGTATAGAATCAATTCACTACATTAAACATCCTATTGTGAAGTATGGTTGCTGTTTGAATTATAATAATCACTCTAGTAGAATGTGACCCAACATTTAGGGCATGCCAGACTAGTGGCACTGACTTGGTCTATAGTTCTAGTGGTTCTGACATCTTACCAACCTCATGGGTTGATGTTGTATCATTTTGAAAACAACTATATACTCTTGCAGATATTCTTCAATTCAGTCTCACTACTTTGAGAGTATTGCAGAGTATCTGAAAGTGCTCTCAATGCACCTAGAAGTGCTTTTCTTCAGATTCAGCCTACCTGGGAGCATCTGAAGGTATCTGGAAGCACCTGGAGGAACTAGTGTGGCAGCTTAAAGTGGCTAAAGTGTACAGTAACAACATGTTTACTATTTTAAACAGTGCAGATGAAAATGGTAGATGGTAGTACACAAGAACATTAAAAGTTGAAGAATTATAGTCTCTAAAGGTATATTATAATGATAACCAAATATGCACAAAGTAATGTCATATTCTTTGTTGTTGGTCCTTTTCATTTTTTCCACCAAATTTCCTATAAAGTTGGTGATTTTGAAATCAAACTAATCAACAATACGATATACCAGTTTAATTTTCAGATATATTGCACTACAAAATATTTCTCTCAGAGTATACATCAGTTATACTATAAAGTTGGGGAATAGCTGGCTGTATTCAAAACAGAGATATAAATGTTGTAATATGTAGGGTTTTATTTCTTTCTCAGAAGCAGATAGAAGATCCAGAGCAGTAATTAACCCAATATTATACCAGCTGTAACGTATTAAATAAAATATTATCTGATTCTTGCACTTTAGAGAGATAAATTATTTGCTACATGTATCTAATTGTCACATGTATCTAACTTTGTTGCTTGAATGATATACAAGTTTGACATTGAAATTATAAACAAATTTGTTTAAATTAGAGGATATGTTTTCTTCCAAATGGAGTCGCTGACATATATTTACTATATGGCTATCAGAGTGCAACTTCAAATTTTGAATTCATACTGGCTGTGCTGTGATAATTTCCTAAAGCTTTTGAAGTACTCACGTTCCCTCTGATACTTTATATTCATCCTACACTGTTGTGAGTTTCATCTTAACTTGGTTCAACTAGTTAATGAAAATATCTCACATCTTTCTTCCCAGATAGTGGATAATACTCTGCATCTGAGAATATCCCCAGGCAATACGATGATTTGTTCTTCTAATCATTAAATTTCAACTTTTCAATTATTGATAGGGTTTGTATTGATATTACCATATCATTTATAGTTCACTGGATTTGTTGAATGCATATATTCATGATGAAATGTACCCCTTGCCCCAGTTGGTCCAGTTTTGAGTTTCAGAAATCACTATTGATACTGGCTCAGTAATGCTTTATAAACAAGCTTACTTGAAACAGCAGTTATACAGTATTATTCATGTACTAAGTAATCTATTTCATCTCATCCAGCAGTGTTTGATCATACAGTTGCTGTGAATTGAACTCTAATTACATGAACTACAGAGTGATTATTTTTCATCATGTATTCTTGCCTACCACCCATATATTTTACCTACTTGAAGCTCAGCTATTTTCAAGAACTAGTCCCTATAACTGAACCAATTCTGTGTCGGGGTTAAATACCACTTCTGTAATGGCAAATTTTGACATTTTTGGCTTTGGAAAACTCCTCTTTAAACTATTAAATCAGAGAAATACCACATTAAGCACTTTGGAAAACATTGCAGCTTGATTGTAGCCTCACAAGTGGGGAAAATTACCACAGTCTACCTACTCACCATAACAATTCAGTAGATACAATGTTTACATTAATTTTCAACTAGTGAAGTAGTAGGACAAAATCTACATAAAATGTCCTAACAGGATTTGGTCGTCCTGGTAAGTTGTCATATTGCAATATATTTAGTAGCGCATCGATATATTGGAGAGAAGAATATCACAGTACTGATGTCAATTCATTATTACACTGATTATTAATTATTCTATTGTTGGAACAATTGGATTGTAGGTATAATAAGATTTTGCCAAATTGTTGTGATAGCTGATGTAATTTCTTAGGTTATCTATACCAATATACATTGTACAAGAAATACCCCAAAAACTGATTACATCTTCAGCAAATTTCTGATAAATTCAGTATATCAATAATAATATTTTCGTATAACTTTAAATGAATCACTAGATCTACCACATAATTCTATAGTCATCAACTGAATGTTTAACATATGCATTGTTAGATACAGATTCTATTACATATGAATCTTATCAGACCTTAGTAATTATCCCACTTTCTGTCAAATACTCATTTCCAGTAACCAATAATGGAAAATATTGTCACCAGAAACATTTAGTACAAACACCTTTCATGTTCAAACTTGCAACATTTTAACTGTTATTAACAGACTAGCCTAAGTTCAGCTACATAATACCTTATTTTAACAATATTGTTTGACAGCATTTAGAAGATATCAAATAAATAAAATTGACATCTAGATAGTCTGATTAGGTTGTTCTGAATACCATTTTGAATATCTAGATTCATCAGATATAGTATCCAGATAAGCTTATCTTCTAAAATCTTGATTTTGTGAATATTTCAAAAAATGCAAATTACCAGTACAATTGGCATATTTACTCATAGTTGAAACAGAATAGTCTGCCACCAATCACTACTCTTTGTTTAACAGTATCATGAATGATATTTGCAGTCTGTTTCAAGTTATATTTCAAAATCAATCAGTATTTTGAAAACAGAAATTTTTACTGCAACTGAATGTATCTGAAATATCTTGGGAGTAAAGTATGCTGTATATTGTGAAATAGTTGTATATTGAAAAATTTTTGTAAAGGTCAAAGTTGACTGCTGACAGAAACTTGTAAATTATATCAGCAAAGTAAATATTAGTTGGTTTTAAAATAGTTTAATCTACTAATGAGATGCTAATTTCTATATCTTTAAAAGGACAATATTTCCCATATTCAGATGAGTATTATGGAATACATTGAACAATAAGTATTAGTGTTTCCCACATCAGTAACTGGAATACAGTCATTTATTAATGTTATCCTTATTTCACAGTATCTGAATATATAATCTTTACTCAACCGCACTTGTTGTTACAGGTATGACTATTTCAATTTCACTCTGACAACAGTGCAAATGCAGGTGATAGTTATGATAAGTCATTCAACATATAGAATCAGGATGATAAAATGTCTAGTATATACTCATTGGTGCAATTATTCACGTTTACTACGGAGTAAATAACTTGTGGCATTATTATCACTGTCACCTGAATCGAATCATATCTCAAATTGGGAATTTTAACACTCTGCCTTCTAGACTTGTAGAGAATATGTTATGTACAGCATAGGCTGAAACAAATATCTATTCTGAACAGAGCAAGTTTCTAAGGCATTCACAATTGATAATACAGTATTGAAATTTGCAGTAATATATTATTAATTATATAGTTTACAGAGAAAATCACACTTATCTTGAGACAAATCATTACTATCTCAATTATATATAAATTCTTGTGAATGTTATAAGTAGTCTTGTCAATACTTCACAGAATCTTTAATACAAAATATTGCAACAGTCATGAAGTATTCAACAGTACTTGTATCTGAGATTTTGTAATGCATAGAAATAATCAATTAGAATATCACAATGTTTTTGGTGACACCCAGATCAATATCCTGTATTATTTCAGATACCAATCAGAAACTGCAGCAACATTTCTTAGTATATGGTGCTTCAATTTGCATCATCATCTTTAGATACACAGTAGATAGAGGATTTATGTTAATGACATATTACAATTTCATATTCAATTTAGTTGAAAACCCAAGTACATTACCAATACACTGAATCTCATGTAAATGAACAGGCAATGTTATTTGACAACAGAAATCCGAGTTATGGTAATACTGGTTATTACGTGACGATTTTATTAGAATTGACTTGTGCTATCTGACAATCACCATCTCATATATATAAAATATGGAATATTTATGTATTATTGTCATATAACCTAATTGAGCATTCTGAATACCACTACTTTCAATGGCATTAAGAAAGTGAAATTAATGGACTAGGATTCAGTTTAATAAAGACTAGATATGGCTTTTAAAACTGTATCACTGTAATGCAGTGGAGTTTCATATATATATATCTGCAATAGTATTATTACTTTCAGTATTTCAGACAATATTATAATACTTCTTCCCAATACGATTCATACTTACCGGAATAGCTACAAGTTCTATCCGACAATAGTCAGTTAGTTTTCACAATCTCTCATCTCAATCAACCTACCCAGTTGAGCTGCTAATTGTATAATATTCAAGTGAAATAGAATATCAATATTCGCCTTATCCCTTGGAAATTCACTCTCCAAGATCAGCATAAAACCCTTATATACACTGTTGAACTAGTTACTAATTAATCTGCCACTTATATTGCCATGCTATGCTTCCTCTCATCATAATTCTCTACTGGCTTGATATGTTACTTGCTGTTGCAGTGGAGATAGTCGTAATTTGTGATTTTTTAAATTTTACATGACAAGTCTAAAAGATTTAATTGTTAGTACAATGCTTTATAATCTATGCCAAATATTTCTAGTAGTGTTGAATATATGTTTTAAATCTATCCAAGTTAATAAACATATTTGACAAAGTAATACAGCTGGTATATCAAACAAAAGGTTAAATTGATCTCTTTTTTCTGTTTTAATATACGTTCTGTATATCTTAATGAATTGATATCTGGCAGTTACAAATACCTCTTGCTATACCATAGAATATTAATAATCAGACTGCAGATTCTATGTTAGCTACTTTCTTAATATTTTTACACCATTCATAATTGATCTATTGTCATGGAGTTAACAGAAACGTTCTCTGTATTAGTAAAACTTAGTACCATTGGTCAGTATATAATTAGTAGTTAGATTAATATAATTTAAATTGTAAATTATATGCTGTAGTTATGTTAGATGCTAATAACAAAACTTGGTAAATTATAACTATACTATCTATATGGCTGCAGAATTTGTAACTGTCTTCATCAGAGTGATATTAATGTTCACATAAGTACTCTCTGCACCTTGCTACATCCTAGATAGATAAGAGTAGACAGGTTATTCAATCTTGTATGATCTACACAATAATACAGCATTACTTAAACATTGCTACATATTTCAGTAAATTTGAAAATTTCACTGAATAATACAATTATTGCTGTTAAATGACGCACAATATTACTACTGAGTGTTCAACATTTGATGGTAACTATCAGTTGCATTGGCAAATGAAATTCTGTATGTCGCATGATATTCTCCATTTGTACTATTTCTCAATACTCTCAGTTAATACTCTCACTGTCCTATTAGTAATTTACACTCTGCACAAGCCAAATTGATATCTGAATTAAGAAATGATAACTTTGGCAATGCTATTGTAATAGATTTCCAGAACTGGAAAATGTATACCCAATATTTCATATTGGGTACAATGATTATTTGATGGTATTAAGTTGTGTACTTTGAAAGGAGTCAGCTGGCTATATATATAAAACAGAGAGTAATACTAGGTGGTACAATATCAATCAATCAGATTCTTACTGTATTATGGAAATGTAAAGAGACATGTAAACACAATTATATTAGAGGTCTAGTAGTATTTTTGAATAATGTATCTATGTAAAATAAAGTTCAAGTATTATATTACATATAGTAGTGATTTACATGTTGTATAGTAAGCAATACATCCATGCTAATGTAATATCTTGAAGGCATTAATCAAGCACTTGGATAAATTGTACCAAAACTAAGATTGAGAAATAATGTATTGATGTATCCCAGACAGTTGACTCAGTGAATTTAGTATTAGTTATCAAAAACTGTAGTAATTGTATAACAGGGCAGCTATTGCTAGCGATAACAAAGAATTTCATGTATAAAATTTCCAATTATTTCAATCACTTGCAAATTCAAATCCCATAACCTGTATATATATTCTTGAAAGTGATCTCATTCACCTTTGACAGACTGTGGCTATAGAGAATACATCTTGCAGTATACTATAAGTTCTAAATGCTGTTGATGAAACTGAATACGTTGTATGATATTTCAATAGTAGAAGAGTGTAAAATACTTGGCACAGGCATTATCATTACTGTGGTAGCAATTTCTCAGTTTTTGTTAGTATTGGAAATCAATACGAAAGTGTATAAGTTATACTTTGTATTTTAGTATATTGTATATATTGCAATATATAGTCTGTATTCAATGTTTAATACTTTATATGTTTCATTGTTTCAGTCTTATCTTACTTGTATTTAATGTTCACATTATATTTACTTCAATGCTTTATTCAAAAAGTAGATGTCCAGTAATACTCATCCGCTGCCAAAATACCATTACTGCCAAATATTGGATCACTAGATATGGATTGATTCAATATTATAAGATGAATTTGATTCAGTTTGAAATTTGTCTATACGTACTCAGTTTTATCATCCAATACATCTTTACTGCAGAAATCAGATTTAGAAATCTCAAAATAACTATCTTTATCAAGATAGAGGGAAAGAAGAATATTATTTTGGATCTAATTTATATATTTCACCTCCAAAATTCAATTCGAACCAATATCAAACGTTAAATGTAAACAAGTATTGTGAATGTAGCTGCTGCAAGTACCATGGCACATGCAGTCATATAAGTACAACAGATAGAATACATTTTGAATATTTTCAAAACCAATATGCACTTTCAAGCAGTGTTTATTGACTTCGCTGAATGTAAAAGTTGTTTCGTCTGAATAGGAAGAACTTTAAATGAAGTGGTAAGTTACATTCGAAAAACCTAAATTGGCCTGGAAGCAATGGGCAAACCTCCCAGATGGTTCCGTTCACCTTACCAAGATATCCAACTACTTCCGGATACTCCCATGCACCCCTGGAGTTATGTAATGTGCTCTCAGACTCTGCAAGAGCATTCACAGATGCTCCTGAAAGCACTTCCAGTTATGGAGGTGCATTCAGGATGCTCAGAGATTTGAAATACACAATAGTCAGATTTTGAAGAAGCTGAGATCTCTGCACATCTCTGCGGGAGACTTTGAGAGCAGCTGAGACTTCTACACCACTCTGTGGGAGACTTAGTGCAATATTGTAACTACAGTGATTCCTTGGGTTTCAGAACGCGAAAGCATTTCATCTATCCTATCCATCTTTGTTACAGTCTCAATATTGGCTACATTATAATATGCCATGTAGTATCTAAGGCTCTTTATATGTATTCTTACAGTACTGCAGCACTGTCAGAGAAGCACCTGGAGACGCTGATTGAGAGAACTCACGGAGGCACTTGGAGGCCATTGTGACAGGAAAATCCGTTTCTCACCACCACCACTGCCAGTCAACTTTGCGGGGGGACGTTGGCTGGGGTGTTTGGAGCTCCAGGTAGAACAGAGACAATTCGAGGGACACCAAGGAGCAGTGTACAAAGATAGCTGGATACTGGAGATGAACTGAACAATGGGCAGTCTATGTTTGGGAGACCCCAGGGTCGATAGGCATCATCTCATATTATAAAATGCACACTCTACATATCCCAGCTTTTTGTCCCACGCACTGTTGCCCAGCTGTCTTAGTTGAATCCAATTTGGGTGGTTTCCTATAAACTATTCCCCAGTCTTGCTAGATCGACCCAAGTTATGTGGTTCCTCATAGCTGGGTAGGCATACGGATCCACTCCAACTCCCGCTTCCAGCTCCATAGTTTCATCACTCTGTAATTGAGTGAGTTTGAAGATAAACTTCGAGCCTGTGATCAAGTTAATTCAGAGATGCACTTAGAGTCCCTGATCTGGAAAGTGAGAAGACACACTCAGAGGCCATGATCGAGTGACTGTGGAGATGCACTTGGGAGATATCATCGAGTGAGAATTGAGGTCACAGTAAATGAGAAGGAAAGCAGGACAGAAGCTGAGACTCTGCTTGTAGGTTAATTCATAATTGTGAGAATGTAAAGAGAGTTGAGTACAATAAGGTCCACAGAGAGATGAAAAATAAAAGACTGGCTCAGAGTATAAGACAGTTGATCTTGGGATGATTCAGTACGCAGTCTATGCTCAACTCAGTGTTAACTCATGATCATGGCATGGAAAGATTGACAGGAATGACTTAACTTGGTGTTCTTAGGTAATAGTAGCATCGAGGACGAAACAGATGAGGCAAATGGTTATGAGACACTGGAACGGAAGCGAATCACTTGTACAATATTCACACATATCCCAAAAACTAATGTAAAGTGGTCAGCAGATTCTGCTGGAAGTTCTGACTTGGAGATCTACTCTCCCCATTACCCAACATGATACATTTTCCAGGTAACTTAAAATTCGAATCGTAAACTTAGCAACCATATGATATTGTGAGATGTCATTGTGGTGCCATTAGAAATATATGGTACAGATTATAATATCATCTAACATTATGATTTTGCTGAATATATGCTGTCTGCCACTCACCAGCTGCTTCCGTTCACCTGCTGTCGTCCACTGGCCAGCCACAATCTGCCATTGGCTATCTACTACTTGCCACTGGCTACTAGCTACTGGCTACCAGCTACCAGCCATCTACCACCACCTACCAATTATATACCACTTACAGAATACTGCATGCCACTTGCCATCTCCTTCACATCTACTGGTCAGCGATATCAGCAACTCAGGATGTTTTTCCATACAGTATTCTGGAGTATACATATAAGCATATAGTGAAGCAAGATGGGTAGTATCTTGCCTTTTGAAAGTATATTTGGGAGCAGAGTGCCAAGTATGCTGGCAGTGTACTATCAGGTGCAATTGGGTGCATACTGTGAGCACACATGTAATGGTACTTCAGAGAAACACAGATGGGCGGTAGGGGGTTTTCTCAGTGGTGCATCTAGGTGTGACTTTGGATCATACTTAGTGGAATACAGTGCAGTATGACGGGAGTGTACTATTGAGCACCATTGGAAGAGACTCTCACTGCATGCTCTGAAGTATCCTTCGGTGCATACTTGGAGGTGAACTGTGCAGAGTTTTCAGACTTAGGAGTTTCATGTGAGCTGACTTGTAAACTTACAGTCAAGTAGGCTGAAAATATTCCATTAAGCAAAATTGGAAGGGTACTTGATAGTATACTTAGAAGTGTACCTGGGAGTATACTTAAAGGTGTACATGTAACTGTATTAAGTGCTTACATGGGAGCATACAGTTGAGCAGACAGGTAGGGTTCTTGAAATGTAATGTAGAATTAGGTCACATCTTACAAAATATGTATAAACTGATAATACTTTTGCAAATAAAGCGATTATAATCATATATGTTACATTATCAGTATTGTGGTTTAGGGTTTCTGAATGCAGTATAGTAAAGAAGCTTAATTACGATAAAGAAGATATTGGTAATGTGAATTAATATTAATTGTAGTGGATAGAGAACTGGATATTTACCTAACTATGGAGTAATATACAGATAGAGACATTTTATCCTTGAATTGATTCTCAGCTTTCAAGAATTAATTATTTGAAATAATATAATTGACTATTTCAATAAGATTAGAACTATATAAAATTGAGGTTTAACATTATACATTAGAGTCTTGTATGTAATTTGACTTATCATCTGTTAGAACAATTTGTTGATCTTACTTAGAAGTAAAATTCCAGTCGATTTATTAAATATGAAATTGTTTGAAGCTAATTAATCTTTTTGCTTGTAAATATTTGATTTTCTTGTAAGCTCTATTAATATATGTAAATTTAAATTAGTTCAGTATATTCTTTTCCATTTCCTCCAATGTTGTTTTTACTAGAAAGGTAATTTCTGTCATTGCAAGCCATTGATCATCATGTAAACACTCAGATACCATATTTCATTCATTGTAACCAGATGAAATCTTATCAGTTGTTAATAGTATTGCCATATTTGATAAATGTAAGTTTATAAAGCATAACTCTCTATCTTCAATTCAAAAACGAATAGCTGTATGGATGGTTCAAAATGCCATGCGATGGCCTTCACTCTGCATAATTAGAGCTGTTGTTAATATAAAGTATGTGCATTTCATTGGTGTTTGTAATCTTGATAGTATACAATGTACATACCAGTATATGAAAAGATATTGTCAATTAAATTTGATAGTTACTGTAATGTATTTTTTTCATTAACTCATGATCCTATAATAATTCAGTGACATGCATATATAGATTTATATGTATACTGGATTGCTTCTGCAGAAAAAGCAAGAAGTTAGTGATTATATTGATGATAGAAGATACATACCAAGTCACTTTAAAGAAAAAGAATAGTATAATAGAAGAGTGGTAATGGAGTACAGATCTATTAAATAGCTATTAATATCTATACTAATATATTCAATTTTGCTAAATATTTTATTTATGTTAAGTACCAATTTTAGTCACTTTTCATTCTAACTTGAGCTGGAAAGTATACAAATTTGACCTACCAACTGATATCTTGACATTTTAGAAGGTAGAATAATAGAACATTCTTAGTGAAATATAACAGTAGACAATAGCTATATTTGAAGGGCTATTATAATACACAAGTCCTTCTCTTACCACAGAAATAATTGTATAGTGCCACATACAATTACTGTTATGAATATTCATAGTGCCTTATCAACACCCCCAACTGTCAGTACTAAGCTATTAACTCAATAGTAAATTCAGTTATAATTGATACATATACCTTATTCTCGTAGAGAAAGATATATGAATAGCTGTTTAGGTGAAAGTATATATAAAGGTTACAGCAATTATACTAAATATGTAGATTTTTGTAATGACAGTTCAAAATTTGCTCAGCTAAAATTATTACAATACAATTACATATGCATAGCAAGTAATTAAAATCAACCCTTAGCAGAGTCTGCTTGATGTGGAAAATACCTATCTCACCATATCTAGAAGGGAGCCATACTTCATGTATCCCGAGTGCTGTGTAATAGGTTCTACCATGTGGGTGTGTCGGGAAAATGTTTCTGCCTCTAGAACCAGGGAAGGGTGTTTTTTAAAACGTTACAAGTTATTCTGTAATATCAACAGCACGTCGGTTTCTTAATGCTTACAAGAAAGTCAGAAATATGGTGATTTGTCCTCCAGACAAAGTATTCAACCTTGTCAACGACACGAAAAGATCTGGTTAACAGTTGAGAAAAATCGCCACCCAACTTAGTTCTCCATGCCCTGCCATCTCAGATTTTTCTTACGGAAGCACCAGTTAGCATTATCGCTGTTGCACAATTAATGGAATCGGAGATAAACCTTCAGTACTACCAAACCCTCCAGAGTATGGCTCAACGCAATGTACTCCTCATCCTCCAGCTCAGCTCTTTCACCATATGACAACAATACTGGAGTATTGTGTGTTTGCCATCCTGTAATCGTCCTTGGCCTTCCCGCCTGTCCAACGACATTAACGGCCTGTCCAACGCGCACACTAACAGGAAGAGGCTGCATTTCTTCATCTAAAGTTATCAAGAACCGAGGGTGCATAGATGGCACAATGAAGTAAAGAAGGTAATGATGAGAATCCAAAATGACTAAAGAATATTAGTAAATGTCAATATTATGGTATGGCTGATAACACCTACAGTTCTTTGCGTCGAGCAAACTCACAACAACTGTCAACAAGCCCGCGACTGACACCCTACTCAATACGCTTCGGTCCGTATGAAAAGGATTCACATTGAGTGTTCCCTTGCCCATATGCAACAGACCCTGAGCAATCCGGACCATGAAAAGAGCATTTGGATCTCGGTGATAGTAACTTGCCAGCTGTCGCAACAATTGCGCCAACCTGGCATTATTGGAGCCGGCACCCACGAGACCCATGGCAAAGATGGCGTTGATTGCAACATCGATGTCATTGTCGTGAGAGTACCGAGAGAGTGTATCGTAAACCTTCATCTGAGGATTCGATGCGTTAAGGAGACCCATGGCAAGCGGTACAGTCTTTCTAATGACTGGTTCGCCGTAGTGCATTAAATGACCAAATGCTCTCAGAGCCATCTCGGCTCCAATATCTTCACCCATGGAAATTAGTGACATCCCGAGGATAGCGTATGACTGAAACACATCGTCGCCTTTGTGCCCCTCGTCGGTCGTGTCAATGTGTTCGTTGCAATGAATCAGCATTCTCTGGTACCGTTCCACATTTGCAGTACCAGCGTATGAACAAGCTTCAACTAACACACCAGTAGCCTTGCCAATTGGCTGCGGGGCCGCTTTCAACACTTCCAGAGTAGCATCCGCATCTTCCTGTCTACCTATATACAGCAAAGCCAACCCGAGAGAGAGAAACTGACTCCATTCATTTTTGAGTTGCGCTGCGTCTTCTCGATCCACAATAGAATGTAGGATGCCATCGGCAACATCGCCATCACCAGAGCCAACAAATATCAGACCAAGCGATATGGCTGCCATCGCAGAGACCTGTAATGCCAGGGAGGAATCAGCCACGATAGGAACCAGTAAATCCCGAAGGTCCGGTCTCTGTGATCCCGCGTATGCCAAACCAAGGGCCATGATAGCACTACTCTTTATTTCGGGGATTTTATTGTCGAGATATTGTTCATTACCCAGTAAAGCTAACGCAGGGTCTGCTTCCGACCTTACTCCGGAATTGACGATTCCAACTGCAAGCGCTGCTCCTGCCTGAAATACTAATCAAAAATGGGCCCATAAAACGCAGGTGTCTCTGTTGACTTACCTTAATACTGCTTTCAGAAGCTTCCATGAACCTATCAATTATACCGAGACCACCTTCAACATTCCATTGATGAATCATTCCAATACTAGCTGTTGCGCTTAACATCCCCATGTCCTTATTCTTGTACACCCAGCTATTACTATCCTCGTCAGTGAGCATCAGTTTGTCATTAGTGAAACCCGCATTGACAAAACTGTTCACAAAACTGTTTGCCAGGTTCTGCTTAGCGCTATCCACTGACGCTCCCGATCCTCTGGAGTTTTCAAGGTGAGACTTGTAAATGTCTTCAGGCGTTTTCGCATCGAGGATGTTAAGCTCTCTACCCAATGCGAGGAAATGCTCCGTCAATCTTGTGTTATTGAGACATTCTGCAACCTCCTCATCTTCACTATCTATCCGAATTCCTTGCCGGGCTACTAAAAATGCGAGCTGTTTCTTCAGCGCATGGTCGTTGGCGGCCTTAAAATTCTCCTGAATCAAGTTCACATCATTAAGGCGGATGGCCAGAGTCATGGCCTGAGCCAGTTTGTTGAATGTACGATATATGGTGTGTGCGGTTTGCAATGTTTTAACGTCCTCCGGAAACGAAAGTAAAGGAACAATACTAAACACCATTAGAATTCAAGACAAAGAGGATGCACCTGGATCCACACCTGACCATATACAAACACACGCGGGCATAAGTGTTTTCATCTAAGAAAGGTGGGATTTTCTCGATGCTGTCCAACTCAAATAATAAATCTGCCGCGTCGGCCTCAGCATTGTGCTTCAGGAAGAATGGCACCAGTGACAAGGCTAAATCGAGCAAGTCCTTTGCGAATACCTCATCTCCCGCTTTGCCCCGTCTCGCATTGTCGGTACCAATTTCAAGGGCCAAATGCCTAACGTACTCATGTCCCCAAGCACCAGGATCGTCGGTTGGTGAGAGTAGTCGGTACTTCAGAGAATCCAATCGATCTTCATCGGAATATGTCATACCAAGCACTGAGAGAACATCGGCGAATGCAACCTGTAGATGGTCAGAGGATTTCTAATGGTCTTGTAGCAAGCTTCAAACACCTTGTCGTCTCCTTCAGGCCATGTCTCGTAGAGAGACGTAAGGGTATTGTAATGAGGGCGAAGGAACTTCAGTGGTTTAGGAACGGCGGTCATGGAAGATGTTGATGTTCTTATGAAATTTTTAATCCGATCGAGCGAAGTTTTATACATTTCTTGTTCGCCCTCCTATGGTCACATCCACATTTGGATCAGTCAACCCAACAAACTGATAAAAGATCAATCAAACCTCCAATCGGTGTACAAGCATCTCCAGGTCCGACTTTAGCTGTTGGTCGTCTTCGGACAACTCTAGTTCGGATTAGCAATCTGCGATATGAAGTCCAGTATTTCACTCAACATGCCTTCCGTTACCTCATCCTTCCGGTCACCCCAATCCACACCTTTGACCTTGATTGTTTTATGCTTCGGGGGACTGTCTGATGCGGTTCCTTTTCCCTTGTCGGCAGCAGCAGATCTATCGTACTTCGCCATATCACAATGTTAGAACAAGGTTGATTAGGATCGAAAAGTCCAGAAGGCTTTAATGGTGGATAAATGGATGAGTGAATAGATGGTTGGATGGATGATGGATGGAATGATTGAAGGATACGGATAATGCTTGTCGATGTCAAAAGTCTCCGGACAGCGTCAGATTGATTAGATTAGATGGTTCGTCATGCCATATAGTTTACTTTAGCGGGGGAACACCGTTTCGGATAAGGCTCATATAAGGCGCAGATGGGGCTGATCTTCCAATCACCTTGATTTGATTGTGCATACTCATGATAGTACTGACACAGTTGATTCCAGATAGATTTGCAGTGGACGCAGCTGGCTGCAACAATGGCACTTCTGGTGGTTTGTTATACCTATTAGACTTACATTTCAACTTTAGCAGGATTCTGGTAGCTGCATTCAGAGTACATGAAGTACCAGGTGGAGAATGAGCAGTCACACAGCAGCACACACTTGTACTGTGGTCTGTACATTCATAATAACCATCTCCATGATTATTATCAATATTATTATTATACTTATGAATATCTTCATTATCTCCAGATTTCCATTCTCTTTACTCCAGCCTTACAGACATCCACAAACTCAAAATTAAATGTGTATATGGTACACATACAGTACTAAAAGTCACCACATAGAGTAACAACTTTATTATAGGATATCTGTACTTATATTATATTTGACAGTAAAGGGAAAAAAAATTTAGTTTTTACTACATTGTATAAAAATTTCCAAAAAACAGATTGTGAGAATACTTAACAATATCTGTTGATTTAAAAGGTATATTATGAGAATTCTAATTTGGAATACTAAGTTTCAAATGTTACTTTAATTATAGAAACTAATAATTGCAAATATACCTACAGAATAAATATAAGTCATATTAAAATAATGGTTAGAATATATGAATGCGTACTATAAGCTGGCAAATGTCCATATATTGACTCAATAATTCAGTTATCTGGATATTGTGCAAATAAATATTTTTCAAATTTGTATGTATCATATTTGAAATACAGTGTTTCACTGATATATTCTCTAGTATATTCAAAGTTTGTATAACAAAATCTTCAGTATCATAAGATATCATATACTAAATCAAACAAGCAGAAATGCTGATATCCAATTGCTTAGCTTCATTCAATATAGTCTCCGTATAAAGATATACTGATAAAACTTTGATCATTTTATTTGATTATTTTCTGAATACAAAATAACCTATTACAGAGTTGGAACTATAGATTGTGTATATTTGTCAAATATACAATAATATACCAATTTTGGATCCTCTTATAGATAATGTATTTATCACTCATTCTTTCAATAAACAAAGGAACATTATTTGAATTTCTTGATAGCTATTAATTTGAAGTCTAGAGTTCTAGATAAATATAATAGATTTGTGAAAAATTGCTGCTGGGTACTACTGTTAGAATATAGATATGTAAAGTTTCATTTGAATTGATAGTATGTTATATAACATTGCTAGTAGGTATTTGTGATATGCTAAATTTGTTTGAATTATCTAAGCAGAAATAAGATACAAAAATGGAAATATAGATTACCCTATCGTATTGAAAATGCTAGTGCAATTACATATTGTAGTAACAGTTATACACAGTAATATGTATAAAATCTAGTTTATATCTATCTCAAGAAGTCAGATATATATTGGAAACAATTTTGGATTGATACTAATAGAAGAATTGAGTTCCAAACAACAAACTGTACCATTTGACAAGCAGACATGATTTAGTATACTTTAACACCTTGGCTTGTTCCACTGAACTTGGAGAATAATATTTACTGAAATTGTGCATTAGAATTTAGCTTAATTAATAGCAATTGAATATCCAGGATTATGCAATGATAGAAATTCCAGTATTTTTGTCAAAGTTTGTTTTCAGTTTGAATGTAATATATATAGTTCTTTGATTAGGAAATTTTCCTTTCAATTCACAACTACTCCAGTAATATATTTTACAACAAGTTGTCTATATTAAGTCAAAGTTATAATCAATTCTGGTAATATAAAGTCCAGTTGAAAATTATGACATATAATAACATTGATTCTAATAGAGTATATATGTTTCTGCTCTTGACAATTGGCGGAAAATAGATATGAAGTAGAGGTGTAGTGTAATATATACATACTATATACTACTGAGAGTATTTTACAATTACAGATTATTATTATACTCAATATAGCTATTTGGCCATCTTAATATCTTAAGCATATGTAACTAGATGTAGGTACAGTGTTAATGGTATATTAAAATTAATTTTAAGCTGCATTTTTGGCTATGTGAATTTTTTAGTTAGCAATTATAATACGGAAATTTATCTGCAATTGAAACTGTTGTATTGAAGTTTGTATATTTTCAACTGCTAACTATATTTCATTAGCATTCATTGTATACTTGAATTACGATACCATTATTAGTGACCATGTACAGAAGGAAACAATTTACCAACAAAAGTATTTCCAATGATGTATTTGGTTTATTTCAGGTTTGATATTGGATATCATTTTGCTTGATAACAACTAGGAAGAAAACCTTTTGAATACTCAGTTATTAAAATACTGTTATCATTATAAATTTTTGTTGAGTAATATTTTAGCCAACAACATGTTAATTGGCTGAACATTAAATTAATGATATACTTAGCTACTGCAAACTTTCTATTGAATTTGATTTTGCATGAGATTGTTTCTAGTGTAGAGAAACCCCAATCAGGTCAATGTTCATTTTAATGATTCATATTATTTGAGGGTACAATGTGGTGTATGTTCCTACAGTTCATTGTGTATCGATATTAATTTGAAATAAGTTAATGATGTGTTCTATTTTTCTTGAGTACCATAGAAAGTATTTAACTAATAAAGCTTATCTCTGTATTTCGTTCAAGATAATTCTAACTTGAAGTTCGGATGTCGATTTGTAGTGTTAAATGTCAAATATAGGAGATATTACTAATCAAATATAACTGATGGCTCAAACTGAAAGGTTGGATAAAGCAACAAAATGACAGTGTAATCATTATTTTTGAACTTATCAGTTGGGTTGATGAATAAGAAAACACATTAGCAAAAGGCGAAATTGGTTTCTGAAAATCGACCTCACACACCAATCCTTCTCCACTTTTTCACCAAATAATCCAAGGAACAAATTTGCAACCTTCCACCATGGTTCGATGCATTCAATGATTTGGTCATATCATGCAAACATTTCAAACACTTGTGTAGTCATTTAACCGAGTTGACTGACCTTGTTTCTTTCAAATGGATCCACTAGATTTTAATTGTTTTGATGGGTTTTTGAACTGTTCCATTGATTTCATGTATATTTTTAACCATTTAATCCCTTGAGAAATTGATTATAAGGAAGCTTATACAACTCGCATAGCAAAAGTTCAGAGTAAGCACTTATCAGATTTCTATAGATTGCTGCAATGATTACTTTCAGCATGGAATGAAATTATCTACATGTAAACAAATCGAAAGAGTTCAAGAAAATCATGTTGCTGAAGTACCACTGGATGCAATCTAGCTGTGGAGTCAGCTGGAAGAAGTTGTGAAGCCCCTGTGATTGTGCTTATAAGAATGATAAGGGTGGATTCAATTCTGAAACAAGGTTCACAAAAGGAGCTTCCATGGAGAAAGGATTGCATCAGAGGTTGATCACTCTCCTCGATAATCACCATAGCAGCAGTTGGATATATTGGCCATCTTGCAAATGTATAAACCAATATAAAATGCCTTTTAACTATCCATTCAGCATTCTCGTCAATGAATACACACTTCAACTGGATTGGAATGGGTTCTGCAGTCAATTTGAAGTGGCTAACTGGACTTGTCCACATCCAGTCAAGTACTGTATCAATTATTGGTGACTTATACTATCTCCACCTTGTGGAACCAGTGCAATGAACCATATGAACTGTCTGCTTGTCGCATTCAAAAGTTGTCCGTGGAATTGGTAATATTTCATATGGAATGGATGTTGCATCATTTAGACAACTGAGATACTGAGTATAATCAACAAAGTCTGAGAAGTTGTCAAATCTCAATGAATAACAAGCAATGTGATTCTGTAGCTCCCCTATTGGCATTGCACACCACTTGTCCAAGTCATTAAGAGACCTGATTCTGATTGCGGGTTGTTCATCATTTATGTAATAGGCGCTTTTGTTACAGGCACTTCATTATTATGATGGTGTGTTGCAGCAGATGCATTGAGCTCTCGATACCGAAACACCACAGTTCAGACTGTCAGTCACGACATCAGGAAGGCAGCCTCATGATAATTCGAATGTTGGTACGCTTCATTAGATTCCAGTATTGCTCTTTATGAGAGTTCAGAGCTTGCATCTGAACGATTGCCAATCTGGCGGATATGGTCAGAGAAGTGGTTTAGGAGATGCATCATAACAAAGTTAAATTACAAGTTCTCGACAAGATGTTGTGCAATTTCGGACTGGATCACTGTGTTATCTTCATCGAGGCGACCACCATGCATTGCAGCCGTAGATGGATTGGACGAAGTGAGGTCACTCTCTCAATCGTCATGTTATCGGAAGTAAGCTGCGTTTTCGAAACTTCCAGGACCTTTTTGGTAAAGTTACTGGCATAGAATAAACTGAAAACATTGTTGTGACACTAAAACTCGTTGAGTTAATTCTCTGTGTTCTCGATTGAGGGTTCAGTATAGTATCAATACCATGCCATAAGGCAAATCTATGCTAAGTTATTAACACACAACGAGGCATCTGCGAAGGGAATTCTTTGACTCACTGTAGGGTTTAAAAAGTTGCCAAGAACACTGGAAATATTATGCGCCGTAGTGCTTTTATCTCCTCACCATTTCACTGTGTCACCTAGCTCTGGGGTATATTGAATCGAGCATAGCCAGAATATGGAGGCTTCATTGCCCAGAGTAGGTTCAATTTGTTGATCCTGGAATGTTAATCAAGAGAGGACATTACCCAGTCCTTCAAATGCTTAAGTATACAGACACAAACCGTATAAATGATATCATGTAAAAAAATAGTTATTGGGGAGAACCAACTCATATTCCCCTGGACGCCTTCAGAGATTCCAACTGCTCGATCTTCCAAATATTATCTTGCTTTCTGGATTTCAATCTGATTTTGCTGAGTCGCAAGTACTATCATTTGGAAGTGTAGCCAATGGTCTTCCAATTGCAATGACAATGAATTCTCTTCTTGGACTGATAATGTTGGTGCTTCACACATAGCATTGGTGCTGTTTGATCGAGTTCATGTGATCATTTGGAAAGTAGTCAGCCATGCATGCACTGATGATCGAATATCATTGATACATCTCACTGTCTTCACAAAGCATTAGCTTTCCAGCATTGCAAAGCCTGTCTGGAGAGTGAAGATACTCTCTAAGATCTTTCTGAAAACCTCTCATTTGTGGATTTGTTGTTCCATCAGGGTAGTTGTTATTCCATGTCCTTGAAAGTGACATTTTGGAGAAACGGGATGAAGAGCAACAGGGATACTTCCTCGATGCAAACCCTTTGATCTAACCATCAAGTCGACATTTCTGAGACTCAAATATACTTCCTATTTCTTTTTATCACCCGAACAATTTGTACGATGTATCTGGTCAGAAATTCAGAAATAATGAATAATGAGAGCTTCAAGCAGCCGCAGTAGCTATTGCAGGGGACAAAATTATTGTAGCAGTGGCCACATTCGACGAATGTACCCATTGATTCCACCACCAGTCACTTGATTTCACCTCTGAGTTAACACGTTCATTAGTATCAATGAATTTCTTTGTTGCAGCATGTGACATATGTTCCCAGAGTGCAGACACTTGGATCAGGAACAGAATGCAATTCAACAGGATTGTGGTAAATGAAACATGTGTGATTATTTTTGGGAAGGTTGTTTGGATTGGCCAAACAATTGTAACACACATTGCCTGAATACCATTTGTCAATGCCCTTTGTATGGGACATTTCATTCAACCTTTTGAATACAGCCTGGCACAAAGTGAAGTTGTTGATGGTTTCCATCATAGGGTTTCTGAAAAGCTTGTTGATAGCAGCTCTACTCATATTGTACCTGGCACACCAGTGCACCAATCGATACTCTTCCATGTGGGAACACAGTGAACATAGATATATCTCATCGTTGACAATATTCAAATTGTAGTTACGAACTTGCTTGATGGCTAGACAGTTGTTGAAGTGTCGAGGATAATATATTCATGTCCAAGCAGGATGCTGCTCTGGATCAATACACACATTTTCGCTGTTGGCTTTTCAATTGCTGGAAACATTGTCGGAAGCGTGAAGAAAAGGATTGCAATGAGGTTTATGAATGAATTGAAGTAGAATAGTATCATACTAAATCTTAAAACCATCATCTGGCTGTTGTTTGTCTGATACTGATACTATTGTTTGTTTGTGGTCATGACAGACATAAGTGATGTAAGTGCGGATGTAGGAGTATGTCTTTGAGCAGTAAAGACACTAGTAACATATATCCTTGTTGTGTTAGCAAAATAAGATGTTGCAATAATGCTAAGAAGCATCTCGATGGTTCTGCTACGCCTTTGGTGTTACAGGTATATCTCTGGGATCTTACTGGATCACTCGATATTCCTAATGTGGATACTCGATCCGGAGTCACGAATTATCACTCGAATTTCCGTATTTGATCTACCTTTTAGATTAGTGCACCAATTAGTCACATCTCCATTACCCAACCTTCGCATCAAGAGGTCAATGACAGCAATCAGGCCAAGCGCAAGAAAGATGTGTATTATGTTTAGATCGGTAATGGCCGTAGGACTTCAATTGTCAATAGTCACTTCTTATTGGCAGGAAACCTTTTTTCTAGTCGCTGAACAAACGACTATTTACTCATACTCCAATGGTTCATTCCTAGAGAGATAAGGTGTCGTCATTATCCGAGCATTAACGCATCTTGAGATATGTAGAGTCCTATACGAGATAAGTTAGAATCCAATAACCCCCAAATTGGAGTCCTTTTAACCGAATGGACTTATACCAATCAACTCTTATTTCAACCACACCTTCTTGGTCTGGGCATATAGGACTTGGGACATATGTCCTGAGTGGGGCAGGATATGCTCCATTTATTATATGGCAAAACAGCTCAGTTGCAGATTGCTGTGTATTTGGCTCCAATAAAGTATAGTCAAACTACGGGATTTGTTATTTGCCGCGATTGTTAAACTGTTATGTACCCAGTTAGAATATGGGAGGGCGCTCTCACTAGCTCTTAGTGACATGAACCTATTTGTTGATTATTAGCTTCAGATCAGCTCATATCTATACAAGGTATCACCAATAGCAAATGTATCAGAATACGAGCACATTCCCATGATGATGTGGTTAATACCCCTGGGTGTTAGAACTCGACAATCGATGGTAGAAGGCAAGAATGATGAAGCAGTTATGAATGAGAACTCTGAAACAGGCTTTGACCATCTGAGGATTGTTGAAAGTGTGGATCGCCTGATATATATCAGCGATACTGACAGGGAGGAAGGACATCAATCACCCACAATCCAATATACAATCTACTTTAAGATTTATCTACGAATACCCATTGACCTTCTCGACCAGGAGGTTAAGACTTAGCTTCAATACCGTGCATGATCTATTTGTTCTGTATCAAAGTGAACCACGATACTTCCTTCTTGAAGTCTGGAGTTGTACATTCACACCTCAGTTCTACATCATGGATATATCTATCACTCTGTATACTTGGGTATTTTTAGTACCTTCGTCGAAGCTAGTCATTGATCGGGAAAAGAGCAAGACGATACTATACAGTCTGAAGGAAGTCTGAGGCAAACTCGATAGCGTGGTAGTCTAGAGGATAGTTCTGCTAGAATACCCTTGAGTCGGCACTACTCCTTCTGCTGAGGTGAAACTACTTTGCTGTTTCATATTGGACAAGTTGATACTTGGAGTCATTGCACTTCCAGACAGTCGGTCCAGGGGTATAGGTGCCGGTTGCTGGGAAAATACTCTTGAGTCCGAAGGGTGTCTGAGGAACTGCGCTGTAGTCAGATAGTTCAAAGGATCTTCTGAGTAGAATACTCTTGAGTTGTATACATCAGTATACTGGTAGCGTGAGACAATACTCTTTGGTTGATACTATCTATCAGGAGCAGAAAACGGAACAATTACCTTGTTTTCCTTGGGTGGTAATCCTTATACTCATCCGGACTGAAGCTACGTCATTCTTCTCGTTATCAGTCTGCAAGTCATTAGGGGCTTTGATCGATTAGGACTTAGTGTGGATCTCCCGGTAATACATGTTCTTTAGTTACTCATTCTATTGTAAGCCAGCTAGTCTTGGGAAAACGCCGCACCTCAAAATACTTTTTCCTGAAAGGGGTTCTACCACCCTGGTAGGATTTTTCTTATTCTGCTTCACACATTTGCAAAGCTTTTGATTGCCCTCCCATTTTCAACATCCCTCGGATTTTGAACAGCACACCGCATCTGCATCCACATGGTTGCAGTGATTGTTTTACACCTTCCGAAGACCTTCTTACGCCCATTGACTTATTTGTGAATGGTACTTCTCATTTATTTTGTACTTTACACGAAATGTGCATTCTCCATACATATTGACCCAGCAATGTTATTGTGGCTGACAAGAACTAGCCCAAGGATACACAAGTGAGATATGACTGCGGATTACACTTTAGTTGTCTTGGTAATGAACTTTTGCCTTCACTCGATGTATTATGGTACTGAGATGATATGAAGCAAGAAATTTGCCAACTGAATAGCAGACAAGATGATGTCACTGGATCAAGAAATCCCCTTCTAGCCCTGATGTCTATTTGGCTTACCTGCCCACTTCACTTACAATCTCCAGAATCTTCCACACACCTGCCGCACCTCTCCTACCACACCGCATCACCCTTGACCACCTATCGGACACTCCTAATACTTGATTTTAGTAACAAGCATTTGAAATGCACCACTGAATCATTTACCCCCATTCAGAATCCATTGTTTTATGTGATTCCTTCTTCTCGCTGATATCTGTTGTCGTAGATGCTAATACAATCCAGATTCCCGCTTTACATATCCAAGTCTGGGCTGAGAACACCAATGTTCTAGCCGGCCAATGGGCACCAGAAACCATGGGGATTTGGCCGTAGAAGGGTGGCTTGACAACACAACTGACCGATAATACAGTGAGGGACTGCATCTGGGAAATTGCCCAGTTCATCAGCATCAGCAAACAAGCAAGGTACTGGCCTCGAGCAATGGGATCTCCTGATCAAACATTCCGTTACTGGAATCAGTGATGAGGAGTCTAAAAGGCCACTGTGGAAATGGTAAATGGCAGATGATACTAACTTCAATTGTCTGAAGCTCGAGGCAGTACTGGACTAGCTTGTCGAGATTGGCATTTGCTGAAAGAAGAACAGGATCGAAGAATCAACAATGCAGGAGAGAAATTTGAGGCATGTTGGGATGTATTTCATCCCTGTGGGGTCTCTTTTGCTCTTTCAGATGATTTGGGTTTGTAGAAGATGATGAGGAAGAAATCTCAGGTCACACGTCTTTTCTGTATAAGGTGTGTCATGCTGCCTCTACTGATTTCCCTGTCGAGCCATTTAGCTATGTGATTGCCTCTGTGGATCTCAACATTGCTTGGAAGAGGGTGGGTGAAAACAATCCTCAGCTACTCACATGGAACTCAGCTGCGGATGATCAATCGATACTTTCGATAGTTACATCAATTGTCGATATGAGTATTCTGTCAATTGTGAATGCTGCAGTTGCCGGTCTGCATGACCCCAGGCACAATATCTGAGAGCTGTCTGGTGGCTGGGAGGAGCCTAATGGAGATGGTAGTCTGCATGACTATACAGTTATCATAAACTTTGATTACACTACTGCTGCCACATGGGCAAAGGTGGAGATGAAATTGAACAACCCAATGCTGTTTTGAATGGTTTATGGTGGCCACCACGCCAACGGCACAGCTGGTACCCAGCCGCCTATATTTGGTACTCAAAGCTACCTTCCTCTTGATGACATACTTCCACTGCCAGCTGAGGTTATAATCAACAATATGCTGGAGGAATTAGATGATGGTGGTGCGATGCGGCGCCCAAATCCAGGAAGATTTCTGACTATGAAAACAAACATCGAAAAGTTCAAAAGGAATCTGGGAAGGACGATTATCAAACAGCAGTGTTATCTTGAAGTCATCCACAACTGTACTCTTGGTTCCTTTGCTGATTACCAGCGAAGTATTGATGCTGATGAGGTTGTGGCTTGGCTACGCAAGGATGATCACATTCAGAACCATCCCACTGCAGGCACTGTGGCCAATCGGAAAGGTACAAGCAGCCATCTAGCTATGACAATAGTTGTTGTGAGGATGTAATGCTCTGTCTGGACAGATGTTGAAGGATATGGATTGTGGGTGGGTATTTTTCTGGCACTTTGGACTGTGGATGGATGGGTTACAATTTGGAGCTTTTTGGTAATGTTTTTGGTCGCTTTTTGGTGATTTGATTATTTTATTATTCAATAGATCATCTTCATGCATGAAAGGCTGAGTTGGAAATTAATGATGTTGGGATTAATCTTTCAGACATTTGTTTCTGGGAAAGGCATAGTTGCAGTGATAGGGCTCTGGGTATAGCTATCATGTAATCGGTAGTTTGATATCTTTCCGCAGCTGAAGTGAGCCAAATGATTTGTTCAATGCGTTCATGCTTGAGCTCATTGCGATACTGGTTTTGGTTGATGGAAGCCAATCAACAACCTAGCGGCATGCTTGTCACCTGCAATTTTGGGTTCCGAGTTACTGTTCATCCAAGGAAATTGAAGCGTGAGTGGTGGGACTACCAATAATTTTTGAATCATCGACATGATAACAGAGACGCATCCCAATGATGCTTTTAATCATATCTATGCTTTGTTTCCTTAACCCAAAGCTTTAGTTCATTTACTATACATTCATTTAAATTTCCTTGAGGCACTCATTAAATGTTTTAGTGCATATGACCCACCACAGGTTTGAATCCTGATACGTAGGTGCCTCACTGCTCCTCCTCCTCCTCCTGGTTTCATCACCAGGAGGAGTTGACAATCTATCCACAAGGGGAATGTTCGTGATGATCGCTACACAGTGCTCGCCAATGACAATAATTTTGGGATGACAATTCAGAATTTGATGACAAGCCTCTTTGGCGACCATTCTGGAAAGGAATGGGCAACTCACCATCAGAAGATTCCTGCAGTTCAATCCTTGGATAGCAAGATGTGGTAACCCAATTGACTGCTATTTCGGTGTTATGCCTACATCATACAGGTCAGGAAGTATAAATAGTTACGACGGAGGTTGATGAATGTGATTCTGCTCCTCAGGCATCCAAGAAGGTATTAGAATATGCGTTTACACGATTCAATTCACATAGTGAGGTATATATTTAATAAAGGAAGGATTCAAACGAAGCCAGTTAGCAATTGGCTACATGGAATGCTGGGAATCTGTAGTGTCTATGAACCCTGTTTGGATGACATGACAGGCCTCATGGTCGGTGTAGAGTGCAATGCCCAGGCAACTCTTTAAGGTGTTCCAGCAATGGTCGTGGCAAGTGTAAAGCCTGTAGTTATCAAATATGCGATGTGAGTGAATCCCTTTGCCACCTAATCGGTAAAGACCAATAAGATTCATTATTGGTCGTGTGAGGAAATCGCTAGGAATGATCCAGTCTATAGAAACCCAGCCCCTCCATGTGTGTACATTGCAGTGGTGAATTAATCATCTCTATGATAGTTTTCATTGTGGACATTGTGCATTAGACTCTCGCAAAGATTACTTGCTTCTGTGCAGCCATGGTGTCGCACTGCAAGACATGAATAGACTTGATTTACGGATTTCGAAAAATGTTGTGAACTGTGATCTGGAAAATGGTATACTCACTATTGGTGAAGTACTGGGTTATATGCCCCATAACCATTTACAAGGTAACTTGAAAGATCCGTTCTTGTTCAATCATTGTTTTGACAATCGATTTGGGTGTGCAAATTTCAATTTGCAGTGACTGAAATTGTGGATCTTATTCAGCAGACATACTCTGATGGCATTGAACAAATGTGCATGCAAGATTCATCATGCATTGATAACATAAACCCGACATTCAATGCCCTAACAACAACCGCCATTCACCGTTGTCCATTGGCCCGGAATGTAGGGAAGTTTAGGATTACGCCAGCATTCGGTCCAGTGTGTGGAGAAGAACAACGGTGCAAGACAGGAAATATTAATCACACGGTTAAGTATGCATGCACAGATGCATTTTGTCATCTCAATGTGGATTATCATTCATCCTGACAAGATGATCAAGCCAAAGAGATTGGCAATATCTGCAGCATGATTTGTAGAGGGATCCAATGAACTGGTAGAGACCTAGCGATGATAAAACCACACAAACATTTAGAGTAGCATTGATAAGGACTTCCTTGATTCAGTCCCTGTGGAGCTGATGGAGCCGCCCAACAATTCTTCTAATTGTCTCAGTAGCATTGTTGCTTCAACTGAACCAAGTATGCAATTCTCATCTGTTCAGCCTACGGATGGGTCTGCCATGGTCAGCAGCAGCCAGCCTGTCCCCTGCAGAGACGGCAACAGCAGTAGCAATGACATCACCAGAGTTGAAAATATGGCATTAGTCAATGGAAGTATGATTGTAGAGGGTGCAATGTCGTTTGGAGGTTCGGCATGGTATCAGTGATTGGATTTAGGATTTCCGTTGTGTGCAATTATATTCTAGATTTCGTAGATATATTATAATAGTAGTAAATGTAATAGAATTGATGGTTTCCTGAAGTCTGATCTGAAATGGGTAAATTCATAATCACGATGATGCACAACCCTCATGCGACAGTTGCACAACTGCATGGTACGGAACAATACTGTATCAACAAATTCATCATTGTGAAATACTTCTGTGTGGTAACTATCATTAGGCAAACGATGCCATGCTGGTATTTAAATCGAAGACCTACATGCTACAGTAAACCTACCAAGCGAGTATTATCATCATCGTGAGGACAAATCTAATTGAGCAATATAGGAGTATGGTGAGCAATCATTTGTGATACTGCCAAACGAAGTGTGAACTGTTCATCAAGTGCGCAATGTCACAGTCGCAAAGGTCCGTACACTGGTTGTGACGCTTGGACACAGCATCGCGACAACTCCAAGAACATTCTGGAACATTAAGGCATAGCCACATTTCAGGGAAACCTTAATGTCTTTTTTTGAATTTGTTGGTTCAATAAACAAAATAAATGAAATGAAGGAAATTTAGTTTTTGCCGATGTAGAAAATGGCAGAAGTAATGGAAAGCCTGCAATACCTAATATCACCTTTGTAAATACAGTTTGTCTGTACATCTGAACTACTATTTGGACTACATTATGCCATGTGAAGTCTTAACTGAAATCCTTTACACCAGCAACTATATGTTATCAATATTCTCAGATAATGTATTCCAATATTTGAATTTATCAAACTACTGCTTTATTATGCTAATTAATCTCACCAGTACCACAAGCTCTGTTTCTATTAGTTTGTTATCTTACAATATCAAGTACTTCGGAGTAAATCAGTATAAATGACCAAACAAGTTGTTGAAATGTTGTGATGATGCCCTCACATCATGGAACACTGGGAAGCATGGTGGAATATTGCAAATAACTTGCCCTGATTATTAGTGGAGAATGTGGAGAACAATCAGCGGACGGGGTACATTTTCGAAATCAATTTTGCTTTTCGCTGATGCTTGTGAAGATAGAGGAATATTGCGACCAGCTCATGGGTTGCCACATATCAAACTCTAACAGCAAAATTGAAATAAACCTAATAAACTTAAATTGAAGTGGGAAAAGTAAATTGCATTGTTTGTGGGAATATAAGTGAGATTATACATTACTATTCACAATCACTTTGAATCTAGCAATGTTATTATTGGGGTAACCTCATCATGCTGGATGATATACTTGTCTGTGATATTTTGTCTGGACAGTCAGAAATGATTCTTATTAGCTTTCTTTGATTCCAATTTCAGTTTCATTGTAAGTTGAACAAACTTGTTGTTTATTGTATAGTTTTATTGCATTTTCTCAGCTTCATCAATTAGAAGATTCTAGGTAAGTTTTACATAATTTGTGATTAATATTGAGGGAATCATACCCTGCACTGAGGACAGTAATCTGCACATTGTTATTTTCCATTACTGGCTATTTGCTAATAACCCCACAAAGGATAACTCTGTTTCCCAATCATTTGGTTGAATATTTATACAGCTTTTAAGATATTTTTTTACCCTACAATTTACCTATGTTGTCTGTCTATTCAGGTGTTGGCAGAAAGTCATTGACAGCTTGCTCGCAACCCCATGCTTCTTGTACACTGTTTTCTAAAGCACCAATATAAATTGTTGTCCCTATTTGAAAATTGTAGATAATGGTTATTAATATAGACTTTATACATTTCCAAGCAGCATATCAGCTAACATTTCACCATCTATAAGAGTATTGCAGGAGACACAATAGTTCAGTTTCAAATGTCAGTTAACTGCTACTCAAAATTCAATCAAGTCTTACCATTTCAGTAATCCCACAAGAAAACTCTTTAACAAGTCTTTCTATAGTTTCTTCACTACTAATATTGGTTTCAATACACAAATGACTGTATACCATAGGATGTTTGATTTTTGCAACATATTAATTGAAATTCAGTTGCATAATCTTCCAATCGATCTGTACATTTACAGGTCCAGCTGTGTTGTTGTTGTAGTTTTTGTTGTGTATTCATACTGAATGTATTGTAACTTGAGTATGACTGGCCATTATCTCCCCCGCCTCTGGGTGAGTCAGTTTGCTGGCAGGGTTCCCACCTACTACCCAATGTCACTGCTGACAAAAGAAATGTAGAAATGCAATGTGATGTAAGATAAATGACTGGATGCTTTGTTGTGCATAGCTCACCCTGGTGGGATCAACCTGCCTGCCTTGGTCACCAGGAATTCCATTACTCGTGTATCGCATATCTCAATACAATTCAGCTCCGATATCTGTTCCCACTGGCATAGGTCCACTTTCCAGCCAGTTGCCTTCCTCACCGCCTTTCAGAGATCCATCAGCTGGTATTGCCACCAGGTGCAGTGTCAGAGGAGATGGCTCTGTGGATGGCACACTGTTCCCCAACACCTTGACCACATGCCATTCTCTCAGTGTCTGAACTGTTCTTGGTACCCTCATGTAGATGCACGCATGCACTTTTATTGGTAGAATGTTGCTGCCAATGCCTCTGAAATTTGCTATTGGGATAGGTTTTGTATTACCTGCTTTGCCCTTCAGTCTGCAGCCGCAGTGTTTACTGCATTTGTAGGCCTAACACTGGGCTTTGGCTGCTGATCTTTTTCTGGAAATCAGTAACGGGGGAGGAATCGACTCTGAGATTCACTCAACTGGAAGTATCCCTTTTAAGTATCACTCTATCAAGTCTGACTGTCTGACTTGATAATGGACTTATACAAGGACTAATACCAGATTCACTTCAAAGGATTATTCAGGCCCAGAAAGAAAGCAGTATAGAATGCATCTAGAATAGCATTCGGATCCGAATATATTATTAAGCTTTGTTCTCTATCGTGAGAAGGTTGGCCTCTCTACCAGCGGAGAATCGAGAGGTCTTTATACCTCTTTCCTCTGCGCTCTAACTACTAATTCTAAGAACTGATTGCGGTGGATAAATACTCACTATCCTCTCATCCTCGAATCACCTTGCTTCGATCACCATTTCCTCTGATCAACAAGTATCCTTTCGATCCTGCAGTCCTTCCAGATGAACTGTATCCAGCTGAAAGACATCTCCGGTCTGATTGGTATCCAGGAGTCTGTTGTCTGCTCGATGCTCTACCTCTTTGTACCATTGACTTGCCTTCGTTCATATCATGCTCAAGAGTATCTATTTGACTGGCCACAGCTGATGCCAATCGAAAGTTACATTGTATCGAGGTGATGATGGCTGGAGTTATTTGTTATATCTATCCATGCAGGATATAGTGATGTGTGTTCACAGAACATCACCACACCATCGAAACTGTGACAACACTCGAGGGTGGATAATGATGATGTGGTCGAGGGATTTGTGCATGGTGGTCCTTGGTGTGGCAATAGTGTTGCCACATGATTGATGAACATTATTCAATCGCCACATGACAGCATCATCGTGGGGTTGTCCATCACCCTCGAACTGCCATCGATCCAGAAGGAGTAAAGCTTCCTCGCTCTCATACTAGGTTGTCCTTGATCCCCTCCTCTGTCTTCTGATGCTTGTAATCTTGCAGCGTTGTGCCAAAACCAAATTCTAATCCATCAGTGCATTAATTGCCATTAAATCCTCCTGGTACAACTATATCTCCCAGGAGGAAAGGTACAAGCTCAACTTATAACCTCTTATCTTCTGCAGCATGGGGATTCCATTCAAGCAATTCCCTCAGTAGCTATTTATTGTCAACAATCTCATACCGTTTCTCTATCCAATCTGTCTCTTCTGGATACCCTTTCAATTTGACCAGATACAAGACCCTCTTCTATTCTTTAGTGAATCAACTACCCATGATTTCCTCTACCTCATATGCTGTCTGGCAATTATTTCCCTCAATATGATTTGCCGATTCATGTTCATTTGTAACCACAGTATTCAGGTCTGGTGTATCTCAAATCGGATCGGTAGCAAGGCTGATCAACTCCAATAAAGTTACATGGAAGGGATTATATATTGACCATCATAAGGGTAATTCAAGCTTAAGTGCTGCAGGTGACATAACCTGCGTGACTTGAAATGGACCTTGGAGTTCTGGATTCAAATTTCGTGCTGGTCTCCTGGTTTTGAGGGGTTTCCCATTTAGCATAACCAAATTGCCTGGTTGATATACAGGTGCAGGCTTGACTTTCTTAGTGTGGTACTTTCTCATTGTTTCGCTGGCTTTTTCGACTCCCTGATGACAGAGCAGATGAACACTTGTCATCCATGGAATCTGGTTCTGTAAAGTTGGATTCCGCGAGGGTTCTGCAGTTGGCCGATTTGTTAGAGTGTGCTAGCCGTAGTTTACAAAAACAGTGTCATTTTGACCATGAAATGATCTGAATTGTTGTAGGCATACTGTGCAATTGGAAACATCTTTCAATAATTATCCGGTTCATAATTGTAGTAGCTTTGGAGATAACACCAATGTTTTTTTTATTGTTTCTGTTTCTTCATCTATTTGGAAATGAAATGGTGATGACATCTGGGATTTGATTAGTAGTGTGTCGACAATGCTTGTCCAAATTGTGGATGTAAACCATGTGTGTCAATCTGAGGTATTTGTAGATGGTATTCCATAGTGACTCCATATCTCCCTGAGCAATCAGCAAACCAAATCTGGTGACATCTTTCCTCCATTCTGGAGAGAATTACAGTGTGACATCTTTGTGGAGCAGTCAAGTCCTACTCATATGGACGGGTACCCATGTCATACTGATAGATCCACAACAAAGTTCATCGATACTTCATTCCAAAATCTGAATGCATGATCCAGTGAATGCAGTAGTCCACAAGGTGCGTGATGTGCTGCCTAGCTCTTTTGGCATTTGGGACATGAGTGGACATAGTCTTCAATCCATTGATCCATCTGCAGCCAGAAGAAGTTTCTCTGTACAAGTTCAAATGTCGTTTCCTGGTCCATGTGGCCAACTACTTCAGAATGGAGCTCTTCTTGTAGAATGGTCTCTCCGAGATCCATGCTATCAGGAACCCATAGACATCCTTTATACCAAAGGAATTCATTTTCAAATGTGACATCTGTATCCACCTTTCCTTCCAATGCCTTGTCATACGCCTCGAGCCAATCTTCGTCATCTTGGCCAGATAAGATCACATCCTGGTTCAGGCATTTATTGATTTTGACTACAGGTATGGCTTTCAGTGTTGCGATCAGATGATAATCTGTTCAGCTCGTGACTGGAGCAATAAAATCATCATTGGTGAACCTGTAGTGCTAGCTGGTGATGTCCAATCATATTCTCCCTTGCCTGATATAAGTTGGTCAGGTCTGAGGACTTGGTGAATAGGTTGATTTTTGATTCCTCATCGCAACCTCTTCTCTTTTTTGGGTGATACTTCTAACATCTTGATAATACATCAGGTGTTCCATTTGCACTTCCTGGATGGTGGAATATCTTGAAATCTTTATCTGCCAGTTCTTGTACCCATCTCGCTTGCTGTCTGCTTAGAATATATGTAGCAGTCAAATAATTGAGATTGTGAAGCCTGTGCAGATCTGAATCTGATGGTGAGGTCCTTTGAGGTAACATTGCCACTCGTTCAATGCAGCAACTATGCGGAGCTGTTCCTTATTATGGATGTGACAATTGATCTCTACTTTATCCATCTTTCTTGAATAAAATGTAAAAGGGTATAGTTATGCATCAATAACTTGAGAAAGCACTGCACCAATAGCAAAATAACTTCCATAATTTCCACAACAATTGAGCCCATAGGTTCGATGTGCTTTGGGATTGGAGCCTTGGTCACCAGGTCCTTGAAGTCGTGGAATACTTTAGCATATTCGTGAGACCATTCATATTGAATACTGTTCCTGAGAGGACCTCTAATAGGCTTCATTTTTCTTACAAACTCTTTGAAGGATTGTCGATGACAGTTGGTAAATCCCAACAATGTTTGTGCGGCTCGTTAGCAGTGGAGTCTTGGCTATTCCAGAATTCTCTCAATCTTACCCAGAGCCATTTCAATTCCCTCCAAAGATATAATATGTCCAAGAATTTCAATCTTGGAAGCATGCCATACTCAGTTGTCTGGTGCAATTGTGAGATTGTATTTCTTTAGTTGTCAGAGCACCTCCAGGACTACTATTTGGGTATGGTCTTCCTCTGTTTCTGAATTGATCAAGAAGTCATCCATGTAGATAAGGAGTCCTCCATTAAGTATATCTCTAAAGATTGTATCTATCTGAATTTGGAATGTTGCTGGGGCATTGGCAAGACGAAAGAGCATGACAATAGATTCATAGAGACCATATCTTGTGTGGCAAGCTGTTTTCCAGTCGTCCCCTTCTCTCACTCTGATGATGTCAAATCCAGCATTAAGGTCAATCATAATGCAGACCGCAGCACCCTATATCAGGTTTCGGGGTGTGTTCATTGAAGGCAGTCGTCTTCGATTTATGATCGTGACTATATTCCGTTCTCAATAGTGTACGCATAGCCGTAGCCCACCGCCACAAGGCTTTGGCATGAAGAGGAATGGTGCTCCTGCTGGCGACTTGCTCAGCCTGATATTTCATTTGTCAAGTTTTTCTTTGATGTATTGCTGGAGAACTGACAACTCTGATTCTGAGAAAGTGTAGATTGGTCCTGAAGCGGATTCCTTTCCTGGTTGGACATCAATGGCATGGTGAAACGATTGGTTTGGTCGCAAAACATCGGAGACTTATCCATTTGGAGAGTCTTATAATCTCGAAACTGCCATGGAATCGTGTTAATCCAATCGATTACCTCTTCGTCCTTGTAATTGGTTTGGGGGTTTCCAATTATTCCAATCCATTGAGGATCATTCCGAAAAACTAACATAGTATCATTAATATCAACAGTGAATGAAATGCAGGTATACCCTGTGTATATCTAATTGCACTTCTCACATTCAAAGGTAATGATTCCTCCATCTGTGAAATACTTGGCTTTGTGTTTAACGATTCACCTATATGTAAACATCAGATCACAGGAAGCTTTCAATGGACCTATCTCAAACATCTCTTTGGAATGGTACTCTCCTTAGTGACAGGTAATTGGGGATGTATAGCACCGTTGACAATATTCTATAGTGTCACTAGCAAAGTTCTGCACTTGCTTCTGGTTCTGGCTGGTGACAAATGGGACAATGTGTTCTTTGAGCTATTCATCTGAGGTAATCGGTGTAATACATCCATAGTCAAGTAGCATTCTTGCTTAACTATTCTTCTTTTCTCAAAATGAGATCAACATTCCAATTTCAGATCTTCTATGTGACTTGGTTTCAGGTGGATGTTATTCTAGTTTCTTGAGGGTGATGGAATCACAGAAGGGCAAAGCCTTCCATTTCCATAAGCTACAGATAATGAACTGCCTTGCGACACAGCTCTGGTCACGACAGGGCATGAGCAAATGACTGGTATGACTCTTAGAGTATGGATAGGTATATACATATGGTCATGTTGCATTCTTAACTGAATGCTATGTGGCCAGCAATTTCGAATGTTGAACTCATCCTCAAGTATCTTGTTTATTCAATCTCAATTCAACTAAGCTAGATAACGAAGACACTATTGTTTCCATCCCAATATGTATGTCTAGATCAGTACCACTGAACCATTATCGTAGGACTGTACCTCAGTATCCCTTGAATCAATGATCATCAGATTGTCCCGATTTACCTTGTAAATTAGTCTAGGTACCAAGTCTTGAGCGTTGGGTTTACTCCCAGCTGCTTCTGCTGCAGACGAGACATCATCTGCATGGTCATCTTTGGGTGTTGGCCTTTTGGCTTTAGAGGATGAAGGCACAAATCATTTTTGGCACAATTTCCATGTGTGGTTGTCCATGCCTTGGCGACCACACTTGCCTCTACTCAATCAAGCCTCAAAAAAGAAAGGGCAATTCCCTCCAGGGCTTTGTTCTCATTTGTATGGACTGGAGTTCTTCCTCTAGTCTTGTCCTGTTTGTTGGGATTGTTGGAGTCAGACTTCCATTCTGATCCATGAGCCTTGGGTGTGTTGTTTCTTCACTCCTCTTCATTGTAATACTGTCTATGTTTGTCTTTTTTCCTCAGACTTGAACAGTTATCCTCTGAAGATTGCTTCATTTGCAGCCTCAGGTATCCTTCCATTGCAAGTCAAACTATTCGAACCCTCTCCACATAGTTGATACCATTTTGACGTTCTCATGTGGCAGTTGACAGGCAATATTGGAGTTCTTTTGAAAGCCCATCTGTAAGCAATGTCCAACAATGGGTGCTACCTAGGCAGACCTTGTAATTGAGGGTTTCCATGTCCATTAGATAGCTCTCAATGTCTCCCTTCAATTTGAGTTTACTTATCATACCCAGGGCTTTTCTTTCTTCCTGTCTGTCGAGGAATCTCTTTTCCATTGCACTGATCAAGGGGTTCCATTCATCTACCTTGAAGTATTTTTTCATATACTGAGCTCTTGCATCATACCAGGTTCCAGTGTTTTCATCCATTACACCACCAATCCATATGATCTTATCAATATCATCCTTGAAGTCTGTAAAGTGCCACTTCATGTAGTTTTTAACTGAGTGGAACCACTTTTGATACGGGAGAGTGTCATCTGATGGATCTCCTCTGAATACTTTTGAGGGCTTCATCTGGCTCATTTTCTTTTCATATCTTCAACCAAGGCTGAATCCTGAAACAGAACCACAGTACATGGTAGAGGCTGTTGGTGGCAGCGGTGGTAATCCTCCGAGACCACACTCTTTTCTGGGGTGTCTACTGCTATCAAGTAAGCATGGACTGTTATGCAGGTCATTTCTGTTGCAGAATTGGGGATGCGGTCGCTTATCTCAGTTACCAACCCTATTGCAACTGCCTCTTCTGCCCCCTCCTACTGCTCCGGAGGGACCCTCTGCCCCAGTTTCAGCCTGACTGGATGGTGGTGTAGAAGGTGGTAGGGAGACACCCTCAGTGTCCTTGTCTTTGATGATTTTCCATTTCCCAGATTTTTGACTGTAAATCCATTTGATACCACTTCAGGTCTCAATAAAGGCTGCATTCTATGGTTGATATGGGTTTCCTTCAGGGTTCTCAGGTTTAACCTCTTCTGCAACTGAGTTTGCTAGAGATCAAATGGAGCATCAGGCTTCCTTGCTGAGTTCCGTGAGCTTCCCCTCTAGCTTTATGTGGAACTCTGCAGAGACCCGTTGCCAGTGTTTCTAACTTGCTTTCATTGGTCTCTTGGTTGAAGCCAACCATGTATGTTGCTTCTTCACATCTTCCTCTGCTTCCTTCTTGTTCTCTATTTCCATACACTGTGCATTCTGTACCCTTGCTTTTGCTGTATGAGTCTTCAGTATATTCTCTTGCATCATCAACCTTTGTGCTTCGAACCGTGTTGTCAACGCGTTCTCAGCATCAAGTCTTTCTTTACATTCTGCAGCTATTCTGGCCGATGCACTACTGTTGCTTGTGATTTAGGCATTGAATGTGTCCTTCAGAGACTCGAAATTATGAGATAGTTTGGCTGCAATGAATGCCATTTCTCCTTTAACATTGGCCACAAAGATTGGAGACTGGAGAATGATTTCTGTGTCTTGATGGTACACAATATGACACAAGGTTTCAACTCCCCTGGTTATCTGATTATAAAAGGTGTTCTGTTTGCTGATGATTGACATCTAGGCATCAACAAGCAGGGGCATTTCTTGTTGAATATTAATGGAATTTAATATGGATTCTGAGTCCAGAGCTTGCATTTCGTCCAAGTCTGCAGCAAATTGATTGAGCAAACTGACTGCCCATATGGGAACCTGTTTGTTGGTAATAGACTGTTATTGTTCCAACACTTTTCCACTTGTTGTTCTGGAAACCAAGTCGTTATCTCTTCATTCTACAGTTTACCATTGTTCATCTGATTAAGACATAATCCACTGCTTGAGAAGAAATGCAGTGCTTAGTCTTTCCTCCTGATTGATAACAATGACTGATATAATCACATGCTGTATTTCCAATGATGTCAAATGGGTTTGATTTGAAATCAGAGGAGTCTGAATCTTAGCACAAGTTGTCAAGAACATGTTGGATATATTCCTCTTGTATTGGAAAGTCCCACAGATTGGACATCTCAAATTCCGGATAACCAAAGAAGTCGTTGGTAGCAGGGTTGTTCAAGTAACATTGGATAGCATGGACAGTATATGGGTAAAGTAGGGTATAGGAAATGATGAAGAAGATTTCAAATATCATGAGGTGATATTGTTATAGTGATTTGATATCACAACATGATGTAACACAGGAGGAATGGACTCTGAGATACCCTGAACTAGATGAATCCCTTCTAAGTATCCGTCTATCCTGTCTCACAATCAGATTTGAGATTGGACTTACATCAGCAAAGCATAAACTGGACTGGATGCACCAAGCAATCCTCCCAGACACTACAGCTAGCCTTTGCAGTGCTTCGAAGTACTTATAGATGCTCCCAGACCCCCCTTGAGCTAAGCGAAGTGCTCTCAGCCTCTGCAAGAGCATTTTCAGGATGCTTCGAGATTTGACTTACAGAATAGGCAAATTATGGAGCTCCTGAGACCTCTGTGCAGATCTGTGGGAGGCTTCGAGAGAAGCTGAGACCACTATGGAGCTTTACAGGATACTGCAAGAGCAGCCGAGACCAGTGTGCAGGTCTGTGGGAGACTTGGTGCCGTACTCTCACAGCAATAGTTCTTACATATCCACAACGCATTTTGTCTTATCATATTCGTCCATGTTACACTCACAAGATTCACTACATTATTCTATGACATGCATCATTAAGTCTATCTTTATATGTACATATGGTTTATCTAGCCGCAGATGGTACTCGAGAATAATAGCTGGGACACCTGGAAACTCCCATTGAGAGAACTTAGAGATGCGCAACTTGAAGGCTGTTGTGGTGAAATGATGGAGCTAGAAGGCAGAGAGCGCAGGATCAACACTCTGCCGCACCTCTCGCGACATCCAACTGGAATGCATGAGGAAGAGGAATTCTGGGTTTGCGGAGAGTAGCAATCGGGTGAAAACATACGATAATTTCTGGCATCGAGGATCCACACAATTGCGTACATCCACAAAATCTCGGAGAAAGCCAGTAAGACTCAAGGTTGGGAATGAACGAGTGTGTACTGTGATAGTATGGGAGGATGAGATGGAAATGAGATGATGTCGATCTACTCCAGTGTCTGCAGAATATATACTCATCGTCCCTCTATCCACATCCGTTACCCCTGTATTCCATACAACCGCCGTCACACCTTGAAGATGTAGTTCGAGGCTGTGATTGAGTATGTTTGGAGATGCACTTGGAGAATAACATCAAGTGAACTCAGAGTTGCCCTTCGAGGCCAGGATCGAGCAGGTTGGGAGATGTACTTGGATACCAAAGGGTCGAGTGAACTCAGAAATGCACTTGGAGTCCATGATTGCTGGAGTTTGGAGAGGCACTTGAAGGGTGACATTAAGTCGACTCAGCGATGCACTTGGAAGCCGCAATTGAGCATGTTGGGAGATACACTTGGAGGCCATGATCGATCAAGATTGGAAAAGTATTTGAAGGTGGTTGATCTGCAGGCAATTGATTTGAAGGCGGTCAATATGAAGGCAGTCGATCTGCAAGCTGTGAATCTGGAGGCGGTAGCTTGGAAGCAATATGCCATGGAAGCTGAGACACTATTCATTGGTTAACTCGTGATTGTGGGAATGTAGAGAATTGAATACAACAACGTCCACTGAGAGATTGGCTGGGTGCGGGGGACAGTTGACATTCCGATAATGCAGTTTGCGGTGTATGCAGCACTCAGTGAATGCTATACTCCGTGTATGCTGTACTCAGTGTATGCTGTCCTTGCTGTTACCTCTTGATCATGGCATGGAAAGGTGTAGTGGGATGACTTAACTTCATGTTCTTAGGTGATGGTAGAGTTGAAGACGAGATGGAGCAAAATGAGTGTCACGGCGCAGGGAGGTACGGAGATACTTGGGAATAAGGAAGGAAGATTCTGGTGGTGTCGAGGGAATTGTGTTACAGAAAGGCGAAGACGCAGGAAGAGCGGCGAGATGGTGGCGGGATAATTTAGTACGATAGGGACGTGGCATGAGGTGTTGCGACGTCGGAAGATGTGGCGTGATTGTTACGATAAGGAATGGTGGAGTGGTGTGTAAGATCATGGGTTGAGATTCGGATGGTACATCGGAGCATGAGGGATGGTTCGAGGGTGGCAGACAGATTGTATATAAAGAGAGTGTTGATTGGCGTTGGAGGATTTCCTTTTCTTCTCTCTTTACTCGTTCTCTTGTATAGCAAAGCAAGTTACGACTTTGAAACAGCTTCGACTTTTGTCTTGTTTTGTCTTGTCTTGACTTCCTCGAAACGAACCTCGAGCCCTGTCCGCCCCGCTTTCGAAATTACATTATTGTTACCAATATCACCTACAATTGACCCTGCCCATTACACTAGAACGAGTCTTACAACATCGTACCTGATATTGAATGTGCCTATACCCCTCGACAGGGTGTAAGTATTGTTCCAAATCTTGCTCTATTTCTTGTTGGGTTTACCTAGCATCAAATCACCGGTGGATACACGTTTGCGACGATTGCGTCGACGAATTATTCCGACTTACCGGATTTGACATCCGTCAGTACCCGCATAGATCACCATATTCGAATGCAAAAGTACGAGAATAACTGCACTTCACGAACCAATTGGTTTGATCTCGCCGGAACCCCTTGTCTTGTTTTTGAACCCGAACCCTTGAACGCTTTCGAGAGTATTGAAGCCATACTCAGAGAATCTTTCGAGGAGGAACCCCTCGAAGCCTATTTTTGGGAACAGTCAGCCGTCCCCTCACCTTGGAATACTTATTGGACAGACGCAGCCAGGGAGGGTGGCGGACTCGATATTAACGATCCCGTATTCGGACAACACTGGACTAAGTATCAAGGAGCACATTCCTGGTTTGCTTGCGATCCCGAAGAACCGTGTGAGTGCAAAGGCCATAATTGCACCGGAACTCATTCAACAATCGGACACGCAGCAGCAGCAGCAACGACAGCAAAGTCCCTGGGGATTCTGCTAATTGTTATAGTACCCCCGACCCCGACCCCCTCCGAACTTGACGCATATAACTGGCACTGGTAGATGTGCTTAGTTCATTGCAATGTCAGGATCAATGGAACCCGGAGTGGCCCTGATATCTGTCGAGGATCAGGGCACCATCATGGCACTCATCGACATCGACAAAGACAACGTAGGGAGCGAACAGTTGAGGGAAGCGTTCATCCAAACACAGGAAGTATTGATGCGGGTCGCACAGTACTCCCAACCGATCAGAGAGGTGCAAATGGTTTGCGAGCACCCACAACAGATTATCGACCTACAGCGGCAGATCACAGATCTACAAACGAGACAGTTCCTGCCCCCGCAGTGCGATCATACCGAGCTCGAGCAACAAATACAGACTCTGAGGAACGAACGGGACGAGGCCTTGAGGAGACCATCGGCTCCAGGAACCAGCGAGGAGCTTCAACAGGAACTGGACGACATGACCCGAGACGCACGACAATCTGGAGAAGAAGTCCGCGGTTTGAGGATGCAGTTAGCGAATGCTTTGACGTTAGCAGCCAGAGCGACCCCAGCTGCTCCCCAGGCCCCGGAGAACAGAGGACAGAAGTTTCCCGACTCCCCGGACTTTTCAGGGTCGGATCGAACACAGTTGAGAGGCTGGATTGCTCAACTCCGGATGGTCATACGACACAAGCCCGCCAGCTTCCCGGACGAACAATCGAAAATGCGGTACGCATTCAACCGCCTGAGGGGAGTAGCCTTAGGCCAGATCTTACCACACGTCCGGGAGAACGGAACGATAGGGCTGGAAGACCTACCAGCTTTGATACAACTCCTGGAAGCAGCTTTTGGGGACCCCGACCGGGTAGCCACCGCCGAACAGAAGATACGGGAAATTAAACAAAAGAACCGTGAGTTCTCTCAGTACTATGCTGAGTTTCAAGTTATTGCCGCCGACCTCGATTGGAATCCCTCGGCCCTGCGGAATGCCCTGAGGATGGGGCTGTCTGAGGAAATGAAAGACTCCTTTACGTATAGCGATATGCCTGAGGAACTTCCTGCGTTTGTGACGGTTTGCCAGAAACGGGACAACTAGATACGACAAAGGCGTGCAGAGAAAGCGGCACAGAATAAAGGAAGCGGGATAGGTTTCGCTTCCCCCAGGCCCCCTCCTGTCCCGAAGGCCCCAGAAGCAGCCCCTGCTGGAACAATTGCTGGATATACTGGACCTGCACCAATGGATCTCAGCGCGGGAAAAAGGAGGATTTCGGCAGAGGAAAGAGCAAAGAGATTTGCAGATGGGAGATGTTTATACTGTGGTGGGTTTAACCACAGGGCAGCAGAATGTGCGGCAAGGAAAAAGGCTCAGACGTTTAAGGCGTCGGGAGCAGAAGTTAAGGAAGTAGGAACCAAGGAAGGTTCCGAGGAATCGGGAAAAGACTAGGTCAACCCAAGCAGGATGGCGCTTTGGTTGACGGAAAAAGTTTTGTTTTAAATGCTTTAAAATGTTTTGGAATTTCGCGATTATCAGTTAGTAAGGTGGAGGTATTAGAAGGATCAATGGAAGGCAAACATTTAGTTATAACCTGTTCATTGACCATCAACGACCAAGAGATACCTACGCATGCACTGATTGATTGCGGAGCTACTGGCATTGCATTTATGGATCAAGATTTTGCTCGCCATCATCAAATACCCCTTCAAGAGTTGAAGGAAAAGAAACAGGTAGAAGTTATTGATGGAAGACCTA
>Ga0307514_10000281_pt1 | contig 130453 bp, 107 predicted proteins | sample 16_EM_MG_FD_203088 | JGI IMG/M metagenome (GOLD analysis project Ga0307514, IMG submission 203088) | Populus trichocarpa ectomycorrhiza microbial communities from riparian zone in the Pacific Northwest, United States - 16_EM | ecosystem: Host-associated > Plants > Roots > Unclassified...
TTCATCCTGTTCATCCTGTTCATCCTGTTCATCCTGTTCATCCTGTTCATCCTGTTCATCCTGTTCATCCTGTTCATCCTGTTCATCCTGTTCATCCTGTTCATCCTGTTCATCCTGTTCATCCTGTTCATCCTGTGCATCCTGTTCATCCATGTTGGTGTCACCATTATCATGCAGCGCCGTCCGGTTCAATAATTCTTTATATGGAAATTGCTTGTAGTTACTCTTCCATTGTTTAGTTAACTCTGTCGATACCCAACGTCTATATCTAGACGAACCAGGAATTGGATTTCCATCACTGTCACGCTTGGTCCCAGACTGGGTTACAGGATAGACCGAGCAATACTCCCAATAGTAAACTTCTGCGCCTTTTGAATTCTCGGTATGCATGTATCGTATCACTAGGTCGTCGCTTTTGATGTTGTGTTTTGCAGCAAATCGACGCAAAGCAGAGATTTTGTCCTCCTCTGATGAGAGGAAAGAAATGAATCTGGAGAAGTTGTCGAGCCCGAATATGGGTGGCGGAAACTCCTCATACCCTCTAGGCGTGAGAAAATTATCGCACCTTCGGTATGAATAGGCAAACAACCGCTCTGCTTCCTGAAGATCGAGCCCCGATGCTTCCAGAAGACTCGAGGCGCTGCGGATAAGTCCTCCGAGAAGTATTGGCCAGGGTGTGTCTGGATCGAATAGGACGTATAAGTCGACGATGAATGCGGAAAGCAATCGACAATCCTTCTGCCGAAGGTTCCACATTCTGGCAAGACGGCCAAGTGCGATAATTCCTAATTGATTGAAGCTAATCTTAGACGCATCTGAAACCAAGTAGCGGTTTGATCGAACAGGCTCGCCATAATAACGAAGATTTCCAAGTGGCAGTGACTAGTATATTCCATCTCCGCCGCTGCTCTGCACATCTCCTGGAGTCTGCAGTCCAATAGTAACAAGTCCGCCTGTTGCCACAAGTGGATCGTTCTGTCTGATCTCCTTTGCAAAAGACCCAAGAACCACAAAGTCGGGATACAAGTGACACGAAGTCAATCCCAAAAGTATGGCTCCCGATTGTACGCTTTGGACTGTACCCCGGACAAGTCGGTCAACGGTGATCATTGTATCCACCCACGTACGAAGGACACTTTCATAGACCTGCCCTCTAGCGTCTACCGCAAGGCGTATATTATCGATGATAAGGTTAAGTTGGGTTTGCTGCAGCTTTTTGGCAGCATCGGCGGTTTGTAGCCAGGCTCGGGCACTTGCATCCCAGCCAGCGAGTTCTTCTCGGGAAACAACTATGCATGATGCCATAGCCATTTTGAGGTCGGTTTCGGCCCTGGCCTGCTTGAGGATGTTTTGTCTTTCGCTCACGAGCTCCGACCATATTGCAGTCGCTTGAGAACCAGTCCATAGGCGCGCTAGTAGACAGGCTAGTAAATGAACTGCTATCGCGCTCTCGCCAGACGTCGCCGCTGCCCAAATCGAAGTTCCATCGGCCCCTACCTGTGCAGAAAAAAATCCATCTTTTTGGGCAACTCCTTTCGGATTGTATTGCTCGAATGCTGCAATTTCGCTTACTCGCTCGCCGTACGCCTTCACAAGCGCTGGTGTTTCCGGCACTATACCCTCGAAAAGTGCACCAAGTTTGCGCGCCGTGATATGGACTTGCCCGTTTTCCGCAGATTCTCGACGTACGCTAGATAGCGAATTTCCAAGACCCGTAAATTCTTCTGGCGGAGCGACCTTCACCAAAGAAAAATCGAAGTTGAAGCTTGCAAGGGCGATAGTAGTTTCTTGAGTAGCTGAAATAAAAGAAGGGTTGATTTTGCCGATAGTAGCCATCTATATAAGCAAAATGTCAGGGACGATGGTGCTCCTACGCACTGCAGATGAATTTAAGAAGGTTATTAATGCTCAGTTAGGAGCGTCTATATTGACCCATGGGGACCACTCATTATGATAGTTCCGGTGTGTGAATGAAGGGAATTTGTGGAGTTGCTAACGTGAGGAAGGTACTGAGAAAGCCGCGTGTACGTGTGGGGCTGTTCAGCTGGTCGAGGCCCAAAACTTATGATGTGCAGCTGTAGAGAAGCTCCAGCGGAGTTCACAGTTTATTCTGTCGCCGGGTACGTAACAAAAGTTTGCCGCTTCACCGCTTAGGTATCGATGGGTATAAAGATTGTAGCAGAAGAAGCTGTCTCTTGTGAACTAGGTGTGCAGCAGGGATGATGAAATGCGGGGATTCATTAGATATGCTTCTAGCAGTCAATTCGCGACATACCTTCTCGTCAGCCGCAGCGATATTAGTACTCGGATACCAGGTAAAAGATCGGACGGTTATGAATTTGGCTAGCTGAGCAGTGTTTACCAGGGGGAGATGTTCTTTTCCAGTCTTGAATATTATTTTGGCTATGTGTGGCATGATTGTGTTTTGCCGGTTTTGTATGATTACCTGCCAGAACAGGAGCGTCCGATCTTTTACCCTGGTACCTGAGTACTCTACTTACAGTACCTTGTACAATTGGGGACACCTGTAACGGTTTTGGGAAATTGTCGGGTGGTATGATTTGAGTTTTGGGTGGCAAGCTAAAGCTTCTCTAGGTAATGATTATCCCCGAATGGTTATTTAAATCATGATCAGTACAGGGTACCTCCACCAAGGAAAGGAAGATCTCATTGACTTTGCCACATAAACTCAAAACCCATTATTGTAGAGTAACCAATTTCCCAAACCGAGTGTGTAGGAGATAGCTCCATCAAAACCCTTAATTTAGAAAAAGGGCTCTTTAGAGCGATAGAGAGGGTAAAGGAACATTTCTAAAGACTCCGATTATTTTTAAAGGGTGTAGCTGATTTACCGGTACATTTTAAAAATAATTCATTTTGGTAGTCAGTCATTTTGGTGGGACCCTGCTCACCAGATTGAGATATATAATGGCGCTTATAAGTCAGGCTATACTACCCAAAATGGTAATTAATAACCTTTATTTGTCGCATAATACCTGCTTTGGGAGCGAATATTCGCAGCCCATCGTGCTTTTAAATACTGCCCTGTTCCCGGAGTCTATTTAGAAAAGAGTAGGTGGATAGTGCAGCCGTCACAACTCCCCTGTAGCTACTATAAATACGCTTGTCGCTTTGGAACCTTCTTTTCTCTATCTGCCTCCGCCTGCCTCCGCAATCCTTCAGATGTCTTCCTATGACCACCCCGCCGAGTCAGTCCCACCCGCAAACACTTATTCAAAATCAAGCCTCACCCGGTGGTGGCATAATAGTTGAGAGTCTACTAACCGCGGGTATGTCGGCATTCTACCTGAGCTGGTTCTGCTGTGGACATTGTAGTTGCTATTACAGCGCCTTTGCCATTGGAGGTTGAGTGCTGAGATTATGTGCAGCTTCGATGTACGGCTCCAAAGTTGGGCTCCGGGGCTGAATCATGTAGAGTATATTCTCTGTTCATGTTGCAGGATGCTAAGCTCGTCATGGCGTTATGAGAAGTTAGTGAAGTAATTTATTGGGCGATGGAGCAATTTCGACACCTAAAGCTGAGTAGCTTGTGCTAGCCTATGCCTGCACCCAAGTCTTTCTTCTTACCTTCCTACTTGCCCTTATTTCGTCTTTCTGATTGTAAATTGTGAAAGTTGAATCACTGAAGTCACGTTGGCGCGCTTAGCACTCGATAACATGAGTACAAGGGAACACGCATGTGGAAACCACACGCTACTACCCGAAAATAAGTTTCTATACTTCTGCTGGTTCTCTGTTAGAGTTGGCCCGAACTCGCCTCCGGCTCCTTTGGGTGTGTTGTTGCCCGCAAGCTCGCCATATTCCGGCCGGGTAAAACTACGTGACTTTTTTTCACATCTTCGTGTGTTATATAGTAGGGATGCGTAAAGCAGAACCCTGTCGTCGATCTCTCACCCATGCGACAGCAACAGCAACAGCAACGCTAACAACCATGGACGCAGTTCAGCATGTTTTCGCTTTGGCATTCGTTATGGCACCCCAGGACTGCCGTTCCCTCCCGTTCCTCCTCGTTCACTGTTCTCCCTCTTCTTGAGTATCTTATCTACTCCTATCTTTAATACCTCTAATAAATATCTCCGAAATAGATAGTATAGTATGGAGCCTAGTGAAGCAACGATCAAGGGACGGCGCTTCCACTCCTCACCCTCCTCATCCTTTCCTAACACCGAGTGTGCTATGAAAAGATTCTTGTGCTTTCTTCCAAGGGAAATTACCAGTCTACCGTGAAGTTGAAGGTCGGGCCCTTCCTGCAGTACCTATCAACTTCTCTCCCGTCGAAGCAGGCAAGAATTTGGTCGTTTGCGCATTCCTCGCTGTTATCATCGAAGTCTCACCCGATACAATGGGTTTCTTCCCTCCCTCGCAAGCATTCTCCATTCTACTAAAGATTCGATCGATAAGTTCATATCAGAAAATAAAGATTGCATTGAATCCATTGCTCCGCGGGTCGCGGTCTTTGAAGAGAATATCATTGCCGGATTCTTCCTTCCATGTTGGCTGCCTTTACAGCGTGTCCTTTGACTTCATATTACTGACATGTACCTTGTGAACTAGCGATTTCTACTGGTGGCAAGACCGCTCCTGTCACCTAGCTTGTCATGCCCAACTCTCACACCATTGATCTTACCGGTATCAATAAGCGTGCCGCGAACTTCCGTTATGACGTATGGATGCCATCCGTTTTCTTTTGCTTGGACGTTCGAACTGATTTGTTTCTTCATATCCACATGTACTGCGGAGGGATGGATTCCGCTGCATGGTGAGGGCGTGTCTCCATAACGAGGAGGCAGGCGCTTGGTAAATGCAAGTACCGTTGGATTATCAGATATTAGCCCGCCTGCCTGGGGGCAGTGTTCGAAACGGGCCGGCTGGCCTGTTATTGCATAAATAGATCTCAGCCTTCGTATGGCCGGAGATTACTGCTGGCTGATGGTATTCAGCCGTAGACGAGTACGTACGCATTCGTATATATATGGTCTTGTGTGGCCCTCTTAGATAGTACAATTATACTTCTTTAGCATTCACTATTTCAACACCTGTGGGCGCCCGTGATTTGGAGTGATATGTCGGCAGGTGGGCGCTATGCTGCCTGGATACTCAATTACTTGTTTTTTCCGTGTCAAGGGGATTGGCGGGGGTATTGATTTGGCGTTGTTGTGAGATATATAAACACACTTCTTTTATGCATCATTAGCTCCAACTGATTAGGATTATAGAGATGGAGCTTCTTATCGAACATACCGACTGGATGTAACCTTCTTTGCAAACAGGTACCCAGTTCCATCGCAATTTCGCGTTCTTGGGACTCTTCACTCAATTGATTGAGCTCAGAAGTGATGCGGTTTTGAACATTGCATTTTGAGGGCTACTTCTGTTATTGAAAGGGTTGCTGGAGTTCAGCAACCACACTCAGTAGTAGCCAAACGCTATGAGGTTGACTGTATTGAGAGCTGTAGTGCATTAAGTATTATACTGCACAAATAATCCAAGCATCATCGGTCACGGGACTCTATTTAGCGCCAAGCGCTCCACAAGGCAATGGGCACACTCTAGAGAACAATAATAAAAAATAGTAGCTTAGTGTACATGGGCAGGTAGCAACACCCTGCCCGGCTAACAACACCCCGCAGCGAGAAACACCCCGGCCGGGCCGTCTCAGGTGGAACGGGGCGTTTTTGGCCAAGCGGGGCGTCGCAGCTCGCCGAGACCCTGTCAGTGCCGCCCCGCCCGGGGAGTACCCTGAGAGTGGACGCCCCGGTCTGGGTAGTGACATCCCGCTGTACCTCAGAGTAACACCTAGGACACCTTGGAGTGGGCGGAGACTACTCGGAGACCTAGGGGGATACACCTGGGTAATTGTTTCACAGAGGTTCGCTCAGTTCTCTGCATCCTAACAAACGTGAAACTCGATACCGTCGCGCGCAACTCATAGCTTAGTTGCTCTCACGATACCATGCTGAATCCATCACGAGTAAAACAGAGTACTTGATTAATTCAACTAACGACTTTCATGATAAACCAATCAAGCAAACCAAAAAACGAACGTATTTGCCAACCGGTCCTGGGCCCAGACCGGATGCAACAGGTTTAAAAGCAAAACATAGAAATTATAACCATTCAATACGCGTCCCATCATAAATACCCTCAATGATCTAAAAAGTGTGGAGGTAGTCGCCGACATAGTTCTTTGCAATGGCTTCCGCCATCTCGGCTGCAGATCCAACAGCCACTCCTCCGAAAGACTTTGCCATTTCACTTGCCTTTCCTCCGGCAGCTGAGGCGATTGCAGTCTGGACGAAACGATGCTATAGTTGGTGGTCAATAGTGTGAAGATGAGGAAAAATGGTTGGATACTTACTTGATAGGGTTTACGTTCCTTGTCGTGGTAGACGACGAAGCGCAATTCTCCCGCAGCATTCTTTTGGCCGAATTGTATGCGGCCGTCAACTTTGACTTTGTAGCCCTCTGTGTAAACCGTAGTCAGCTACTGGACTAGAGGAGAAGTAATTGGGGTGTGACGCTCATACCACCCTCGATCTTCTGGCCAATCTTGGTGACGTGGTTTTTGTTGTTAATTGTGGTATCTTTGTAGTATTCTGCGGCGATGAAGAAGACGGATTGTTCGCCTGTTGTCCTGTGTCAGCAATACGCAAAAAGCAGAAGATATGATGTTCAACCTTGAGTGATATTATCAACGTCGAATTGAAAGTACTGGGCAGTACGCTGAGTTAGGTTTTGCTGCCAGCCAACGGTGACGGGCATGGTTCCTGCCACGTAGAATGGAATGAGGATCTCGTCGCCGGCTTGGATAGGCATGATTTGGATGAAGTTGGGTTTTGGGTTTGAAAAAAGTTGGAGTGAGAAAGGAGTTGGTGGGAAATGATACTTGTGGTTTGTTCAAGTTGGCTGATGAGTCCTAAGATGAGGGCGAGAAGGGGCCTTATATAGAAAACCCAGCTATAATACTTCAGGTAGCTTCCCACACAAATCCGTCACGCTTGAGCGAGATGGCAATTCCTGACTCTTGCCTGCCGTCCAACTGTTGTTCCCTGCAGATACAGTTGCCTCGACTTGACGTGGCCCGCTCCGTATCCGCACCAAGAGCTCCATTGAGCTGTTCACGATGCAGTCGAATTACACATCAGCTGAAGTGAAGCGGCAAGTAGAGTGGGCTTGCAGAAGCAGGAATCATTGATTCCGTTCTCGCCAGCCACCAACCGAACTAGCTTTGAGTTTCTTCGGAAGCGAACCCCCCACTAGCAACACTACTGTGCTCTGGGCTTGCATGATCAAGATGAGTGAATACTGGACCTACTGTATCGAGCACGATGCTTCAGACGCCACGCGTCACAAATGCCCCGCCCAAGAGATTTTATTGAGATTTCCGCCCATTCTTGGGAATATGGTATTGGAAAATTCGTCACATCCAAAATCTCGTCCGAACCATCTCGCTTGCTACAGTATTTGCCAGTGAGCGTGATATCAATGTCTGCATGATCACCCGGTGTCATTCGCCATGATTTGGAGTCCCCCACCTACCCCCACTATTAGCACTAGATTTCAAACGTCTATACTAACCTCGCAGCAACTTTCAGCTGAGATGAAGATCAACTAAATGAGATAGATGGCGCCATGGTTTGCAAGCACGAGAGGTAAATGTCGGCAGCTTTGCCACGTTCCTTGTGGGTATTCCGAATTGGCTGCAACAGCGGCGTTCCAAATGCATGGGTTAATATCAACGGATGGCTTGAGGCCAGAAAAACTGAAGTAGGAATGCTAAGCGAGACAGTGCACAATTGAAGAGAGGATGAGACCCTACTTGATGTGGATATTGCTCGAATCTCTTCAACCAACTTGTCGAATTGGGTAAGTAATTCATTAATCATCACTAAATTCGAGGTACTTAGCGAGCATTACGGTACGAACGTAGTCCTTCAATTGCATGTGACACGTTCTAGTCAACAAGCGGCCATACAAACTACTCCACTTTTCTGACAGTGACAACCAATATTAGTGAGAAGAGATATTAACGAACCAAAATAGCCCAGTGACGATGGCCGTTCATGCCTTAATGCTCGCTACAGTACTCTGGCAAAAACTACTCGCATGTTATACCAAAAAGCACTTGGGTGTCAGCACTACAGCGGCTCGGCTGCGGAGATCCTCGTGGCTGTTCACCTATCGACGTTTAGAGTAGATCATTGGACCCCGGATTATTTAGGTCGCTCATTGTATTTCCGGTCTTCAAAACTGAGCCGAACAAAGGTCCCTAATGCAACCGTACTTAGCGTATATCTAAGTAGGTGTAGAACAGCCGCCACTAGTAACGCAAGCCATACGACTAGTATCAAAGTTCAGCTCAGTTTAACCCTGCGGAACATCGAGTGTCCGATGTTCCTACAGCGAAAAGCGGGTAGGGAAATTTTGAAAGCGTCGGCTCCGCATAAGGGTGTAAGTAAATAGTTTCATACGAGTGGCAAGGTGTCTCAAACGCTTGCCCGTACGTGTACTTAGGTACTTAGGTACTTAGGTATTTCAAGCACGGTGACACAGGGCAAAAGAGCGCCCGACTTTGCCCCCCATACAACGAGAATTACCAAGATCCTCATCATTCCCTACACGACAAATATTTTTCTGAGAAAACTTCATACAAGCATTTCTGATGACCTATTATCACTCCTTTCTCTTTCGAAATTTCCATTGTTGTAGTGGAAGTGTAGAATTTCCGCATTTTATGGGGCGCCCGACTTTTAGCACTCTCCGAGTACACATATATGCAGTTCATAGCATTTCAAGAACCCAGCTAATCCCCAAGCCACAACCAACATTTTGCTGCTTTTTCGTCTTCTGGCGTATCATGAGGAATTATCAATACTTCAATACGGCATATATCTATCTATTATTCTTGATCTACCCGCAACGCTGGCTGGCTTCGAACCCCGTATAATTTTTCCTACAGCTTTGTTTGAAACTCAAGTTGAAGGAAGAAACTGTGTCGGGGAATTTTTCAGGCCAATAGAAATGTTTAGCTACTGCCGTACCAGATCCTTCAACGCCCAAGAGTCCGTCGATTGTGGAATCGTGAAGTGTGGGATTCAACCTAAGGGACCGAACAGTCTCAAGATAGAAGCTCCAGGTAAACTGATTATGTCTCCATGAATGCCATTGAAGTGTACTACCATTGCAAAACAATCGGTCTTATGAGGCGGGCCGGTCCACGGGAGAATGATATATTCTGTGGGAGTAGTATTGGGATGTACTGAGAATTCCGGCATCCCTAGGTCTGTTTCATATAAAACAAAACGTATAAAGCCACGAACATAAACCTGTGGTTGGGTCACTGCGCCTCATTCACTCGAATACTTCGTAGTTCGTTCGAAGTGAAACTCGCATGGCCTTTCGGATCGGATGATTCAGGTCGCATCACATGCGGTGATCATTAATGAACTAAGTAAGCCATGTATATCCCCTATCTTGTTTTAGTCGTTCTAAACAGACCTACAGTAAGGTATGGGAGTCCTCTATGAGTACAGATCCGTTACTCGCGAGAGTCCGCATGTATCCTTTCGCCTGGTTGTGCGTGATACAAACATTCTGTGGTCGCACCGGCTCGAACTCTACGATTCAGGAGATTTACAAGCACCACAGCAATACAAGGAAGCTAGAAGCGTGAATCACCTTCCTGCATTGGGGCAGTATTATTTCCCAAATCTAATTCCCTATTGTATCCCCTCAATATATTTGTTCAATTCCATAGCGTAGTACAGCTTTCTAAACGAGCTCTCTTCTTAATTGTGTCCTACCAATGCCATCCATAACCTGTGGGCTCCCGCCACCTCATGCACCTCGATCATTCGCTCTCGTTCCGACGCTCGGACACCGTCTGTCGCCCCGTCGCCAGCTCGCAAGTACGCCTCTTCCTTCGTATTCCCTCTACCAAACTAGAGCCAGTCGTGAGGCCAGGATCCTCAGCCGTCCGTCTCGTCCGGGCAGAGCCATGCCCGATCCCGGACTATGCTTTTCCGGGCTGAGAAAGCTTAACGCATGAGAAGTTGTCGAATACATATCGAAGTGCTGAGTTTATCTCCTTTTTGGGTGTCAGTGTTCTCAGCCGTCCCGTCCCGTCCCGTCCTGAGCGATCCCGGACGGACGGACGGGACAGTTGAGAACACTGTTGGGTGTGGTAACTCACTCGGAAAGTTTGGGTTATACTACATAGCATTCTGGCTAGCAGGAAATATACACACCCTGTGCTAGTAACATCCGCTTGGGCACTACTGTTCTACCGCGCGGGACCTAGGGATATTATCTTTGGCCCGTGACGTCCTAGGGTACGCCTAATGTTGATAGATATGGTTCGTGACTGCTCTTTTAGACTTCACACTTTACTCTTCCTTTCCTACGCACCTTGGACCTTTAGACCTGTACCTAGTCATCGCACCATAGCCAATAAACACGGTTCTCCCCTTCAGTGTCGCAACACCTAAGATAACCCGCCCTCGATGGTGATGGGCGGCCCCAAAGGATCCCAGTCTGCCCGGATAGTTGAGAGCCCTGCTTGAGCACAGCGTAGGTCTATCATCATCAGGTTCATCAAATCCAAATTCGAAATACCTAGCATAGGACGTAGAACCGTTTAGAGTAAATACTCGAATAAGACCTGCCGAGTTGGATATGTGTCTGTACAGTACAAGACCGTTGGTTCTCGAGTGATAGGCCGACGGGTGGGCACCGCGTGGGGGACGCGTCACAGAGCTATGGTACCATTACTAGTTACGCTATAGCTTGTACTTGTGTTTCAGGATACTAGTTTTCGATGTGCTAAGTCCACGGACCTATCCATTACATACTAATTTACATTTTGGCAATCTCAACGCTAGATCTTCTCACTCCTCTTAGCAATGGCACTAGATTATTGGTCTAAATATTGTCTCGATTCCTGCTATGTCTGCAGGTGGTGGCCACTGGTACAACAGTGGAAGTAGTATTACGAGAGGGTGAGCAAATGGACGAAGAGGATGAAGAGGAAGAGAATATGGGTCTAGATTTTATATAGTGGAAAACTTATGTAAGTAGACTACAACTGCAATTGTACTCAACTCCCATTATAGAATTATATCTGATCCTGGCACTGGTCCGTACTGGAATCGTCCAGTGCAGGACAGGCAGCCTGGGGCTTGCTCCAGCCTAACTTTCCGCTGGACCGGATCGTACTGAGCCCTACCTCAGACTGGGATCGACCGGACCGGTGGAATCATTGCACCCAGCCTCTCCCTCCACAGTACACGTTCTTCTAAGTCCTGTCGCATTCATTTCTGGATTTCGTTCCACTGGGATCCTTCCGGGACGTACAAAGTCATATACTAAACCTGCTGAACACCAGCCTCATCGATAAAGATAGTGTCCCGCATAAATGACTACCCTCCCTATCGATATCTGAAAGGTTCATCTTCTCTACTCTCAGCGCATTCGGTGCGTAGTGGCTGTAATTAGTAACATTGTCATAAAGACCTTTGGCGGCCAGGAAATGCCTTCAGAACAGCAGCAAGACGAGGTCTTCTAGCTGGTGCACAAGATCGCCAAACTTCCAATAGCCTTCATCGTTGGCATATGACTTCATGATCTCGGTGCATTTCGCGGAAATGGTCACCGTCTTCGTCGTGTGGCCATTCGTTCTATGGTATGTTGTGCGGAAGTTGAAGATTACGATCTGGGGTTCATGAATTCCGGCACCATTCTGCAGTAGTGTACCACACTCCGAGACTATCTGCATTACCAACATCCCTTGTCAATGAACGGTAAGGCGTCTTCAAGTACCCAAGCCTTGGTATGCATAAACGGAACCCGCGGCTTAACGTCTGATGTTCGGTGTTCGGCTTTTGGATAAATTACTACCGGTGGGTCATTAGGGTCGGGAATATCCAGTCAACCATCGTAGGTGCGAGTTCTGCCATCAAAGGAAGGAAGGTCTTCTCCCGGTAGTCTTGGGCGTCGGGCAGCTCATGCGTATTCCTGTACATAAGGGGTTGTGAGAAGTCTGTCGATTCGCTACGAAAGTACGACTCTATATATAGTGCTCGTGGTGTGCGATAGCTAGGGCTGAGCCCTTCGGTACCTGCACAGACCACACCTTAATCCGACCCCGGTACCCCCTACAGTACACCCCTGCTTATGGTCTCTCCATTTGTATTTACAGCCCCGGAACTACTCTTGAGTCTGAACCGCAAGCACTCGTCCTTCACTAAGTCCCTCTGTGTAGTCTTCACCTCTAGCCCGCTTCACCCTCGGAGAGTGACGCTTAATAGGTAATAATAACAGACGCTAATCGCCAATTTGCCTGCACCCGCCCGATACTCATTCATCGCCATTGAGGTACCCCAATCTTCCAGCATACAATGAACGTTTACATGTTTGCCTACTTCGAGCACAAGATCTCCCAATTCATTATCCAGAGTTTCGTGCTCTCTAAGCCTTCAAACTACATGGCTTTTATTCCGAACCCATATTGCCACATCCAAAGATAGTGCAATGCATGACTCATCGGACTTCATTACCTTCGAAAGGTCAGCCTCAGACCCTTAGTCATTACCGAACTCAGAGGAAGGGGCCCAGATAGCTCACCTAGGCTTTCATATAGGCGAGGATCTGCTTTGGTGTGCCCCACTAGGCATCGTCTCTGGGATGCGAGAAGCTCCTCCAAATCCTTGATGCCTACACCATTCGTCAGTCTCTGACTGTGACTCCAGGCATAAAATGAAGTCAAAATCAGCACCTACCGCTCATCATATTTCCTTCTTTCTTCTGTTCCTCGGAATCCGCAGGAATTTCTTGATCGAGCTACAGGCGTAGATCCAGAGTGGGCCATTCTCTCTACTCTTCTTCTTTGTCAACAATTTTCTAACATCACCGTGGTTAGATGCGGATATTGCTGGTGTGCGCAGCTCAAGTGCTTACGCTATGACACAATCAACTGTCTCCAGTAGATCAAGGTTATAGTCTAATAAGTCGACTCATGTAGTTCGAACTCATTCTAGGTAACGAAGAATCTCTTCGTCACATTTCAGCGTGAGAAATCTGTGCAAAGCACCCAACTTGAGGCCTGGCAAGATTCCGGGAATACACACTAAAAACTAGACTTGGAGTAAGCTTAAGATTCTGACTGATATCTAGGATTATTGAGAAGTTGTAAAAGATCTTGTTCCTTGCCGGGAGATAAACGTGACCACCAATAACGCTCTATTATAATATTGTCTTTTTTGCAAAGCCGAATGTTTGGGAATATCTCGCCGTCGCTACTTGAACCCTGTAGTGCTTATCGCCCAAAACGTTGGTTGTGGCAAGTTGTTGTTGTTGTTGTTGTTGTTGTTGTTGTTTATTCATATTGTATTCACTTTAATTAGAGTATGACAAAAACCGATTCCCCTACGCCTCCGGGCAAGCCGGCTAGATGGCCGAGCTCCCCACCCACTACCCAAAAACGAAAAATTCACCCCCTCCCCTCTTCCACCCCATTACCCCAGGGCACCTTATTATAGTCCTCCCCCAGAAATGTAACTGTTCGGATCCAGTGTCACATTGGCCAAGCAGAGGGTGCCTTATGATATGATCGCAGAGGAATACCCCAACCGTGCTCCATAGGAAGGACAGTGCTGTATGATATGTCTACCGATTTTCGCTGTTTAAGTGGGTTGATGCATCCATGGGAACAACTCGTACTGGTGCTCGTGTGCTTGTGAAGCAGGTCTATGTAGCCTCTCCGAGTGTTGTGGGTCGGAGCGTGCTGTCCTCAGAAATACTCTTCATTGAATTGCTGCGCTTTCACGCCCTAGTTATCAAGTACTGCATGTCGTAAATCATTGTAACTGGTGTAAAACAACCGAAAGAAGGCGAGTGGCCCCAGGAGGGGGACTACCGGTCAGTGTCAATGCTGAGTAGTATCGAGCGATGTAAAGACGAGATACACTCCCCAAAGGTGAGCGGACACACAGGTATGCGATAATGAAGCCAAAGTAAAACCGCAACCTGCCCAAAAAAGGGGAAGTCTTGGCAAAACTAGGCGGTGAGGTGTGTTGTCGAAGGTGTGTGTGTTGGTGTTGGTGTTGGTGTTTCGAGAATCCCATGATTTGAGAAAAAAGGTCTGGGTCGGAAAAGTTGGTGCTAAGGACAATTTATAAAACAAAGAAGAAGTTGCCAAGGACAAGGAATCGGCTTTTCGATCCTTTGTGAAGAAACAGAATACTTTAAGTATCAGATTCGTATTGGTCAGGCGTACGGACATATCTGTTAAGGCCTATTCGCGGATCTACCTGTAGTCTTAGAACATGTGGCATGTTGCAGGGCACCTAAAAGACAGCTTAGAAACGAGACTAGGTGACGACAAAGGTCCAATTTACAGAGGTTCACTCTTTCTTCATCGTTCACAACTGTTCTTGTTCTCAGTAAAACTACTTTTCGGCTCTTGTTGGCACAGGCTAATTATGATGTCAATGGCGCAGATTAAACCTATATATCTCGTGAGACAAATGGGTTCTAACGCGTATTCCCTAGACCAATATTCATGGCTGATCACCCGCTATATATATTAAGATTTGTGTTGAAATACTGATTGCTAGAAGCTTAATTCAACTATCTAAGAGGGCCACAAGGCCATATATATACGGTACGAGCACGTACGTACTCATCTAAATGTAGAGACGGCTGAGCTCCGTCAGCCCGTATCAGAGCCAGCCCCGTCAGCCCGTATGAGAGCCAGCCCAGTCAGCCCGTATGAGATCTATTTATGCAACAATTTGTTACTTTGGATGCTTCTAAGACTTGTTGATTGACTGATCTTCTCGAGGCCAGAAAGCCCATATATACAGACTAGACTCCTATATCCATATCCATATCTGTGTCTATGTCCGTATCCATATCTATATTCGTTTGCATATCCGTTTGCACTGATGAGCCGCTCTGCACTGATATGAGCCGCTCTCCTGAGGCATATCCTCATACACCAACTGCATATCAAACGGACCTAAGCATGAGGCTCACGATGCAGGTACACATGCAACAAGATTTTTGTGGCATATATGGATCTGTTGTGCTGAATCTCTCTATTGACCGAAAACTCACTGACTATCTCTAAGTCTAATTGACACGTACACATGAACTAAAGTGCATGCGACTACGCCGCTCAACCCTAAGCCAACCTAAGTGATAACCATAACCGCACCCAAATCCACCCTACAGGGTCGCCACCCTTTTGTAAGGCTTATGGGAATCATGATATCAGCAGTGCTGATGGTAATTCGGGACTCAGCTGAATATGGCAGCTGAGTGCGCATGCATTCGTACAAGGCATACACTGAATGCTGTATATATGTTCCGACCCATACGCCAGATTTTCCCGTTGGCTATCAGGTTGACCCATCTGCCAACTGGTCAACCGCTTTGCCAATGGGTTAACCTACACCCAGAACTTGGTGTACTGGTCAACCCACTGGCCAGTTAGCATACCAGCTGACCAGTTGAATTCACGTACAGTGCACATTGCCAATAGTCGACTACTGGCAACTCTGCTATAATATAATCCATTCATCTGTGAATACTATCCCCCGTGCTTTTGCATATTCCGTCCCCAAACCCAGGTCGCTCAACATGCCTTGTACCTGTCTTCCAGAATAGAATGCCATCAGCTGTTAGAAAGGGTTTACGTACTCGTAGAATACTGGGATTATGGCCAGCATTACACTGAGTCTGTACAAGTCATAAAATTTGACACAACAGGCCAGTAAGTACTTAGAAAAACTATATTAGAAAGATAGGATATTGCGCTCAAAAACCAGACATATAGCTTGTAGAACTAGTTTATGAGCAATGAGAAACCCTGGAAGCAAGAGCAGGAGGATTGTATCCTGCAGCAGAAGGGGTTTTGATAGGCCACTGGCAATTTATACTGTTCATAAGCATGCCCAACCCAGGCTAGTTAATTAGCATTCCAAGTGGACTACTTGGCTAGTGGGCAGATTGGCGCATAGGTTGACTATAGACCTGTTGGCCAACGGGAAATTTGGTGTATGGGTCGGAACATATATGAGCATGCTAGCTCCCAAGTAGATACAATCAATCATCATAAGTTTCAATAGTTTTAGGTTCAGTAACTTGGGTGTTGGGGCCGCCCTACTTATTTAACAATGTGCACGACTATTTTTCATTCTTATCGGCTTCTGTTTGAATTCATCTCTCAAGGTCTGTGATTTGGCTTCGATGCTCCCCAATGTGATTGATCTCTATCAATAGTGCCCCAACGAAAGCTAAAGCATCAAATCCACGCGGCCTCATAACGTAGTTATTCTACCTATAAGAACCAGATAAATTCCCCACCAGGGGATGGAAACCGGGCCTGCATCGTGTCCAGGAAGATGTCGTGCCCTTCATCGATCCTACCTTTGTTTAAGAGCACAGTTGGAAAATATATGTTCGATATATTGACACTGCCAGAACCGATTTTGGTCTGAATTCGGTGCTAGCTTGGTATCAATTTTGCGGAGCAACGATCACAATGAACCCTTGAACGATAGTTACATCGTCCTCGGCGTCCAATGTTTGCCACCCCAACGTGAACTTTCTGGGTTTGGAATGCTGTCACTAAAGTTTATTGAATGAGTTGGGATAGAATGGGTGGTCTGCTGAACCCAAACTTATAAACCTTCACATCCCAACCAACCTACGTATATTCTAGCATAAACTACCTTCTCCACTCCTCATCTTCTTCTGTACACGCCTCTGCCCCATTCACACCCTACATACCTGAAACAACATGATGTCAGCCTCTCCACGCCCACTTCCACCTCCCCATGAGGACTCCGGTATCTCGGTTACCTCACCCCCCTCCACCCCAACGAAACCCACTACCTCAGTCTCTATCGCAGAACCCTCCTCTTCCTCCACCTCAGTCTCTATCGCAGAACCCGTCTTCACCGGAGACCTCTCCAAAGACTCTCCGCGCATCCTTGGCGGCGGGCCAACCTACACCGTCCCCCCGGAACGGCGCAAGGAGATGCTCGAAGCTCTCAATGCCTCGTGGACGACAAGCCAGAATTCCATGATCCCCCTCGAGGCGGAAAGATGTTTTCCCAAAGGCCCGACGGCAGGGCCATACAGGATGATGCCACGAAGCGAGAACAAGCCAGAGGAGGTCTTGCAGCGGGAGAAGAAGGAGGGAGCGTTGAAGAGGTGGTTGAGTAGGAGGTATGTATTTAACACAATACTTCGGCGCCGCTAATGGAGATGCATAGTTCCACCCGCTCTGTTCCCGCGGAGAAGCGCGCGAAGGGGAAGAATGTGGAGAAGCTCGTGACGAGGAGCAGTATCGATGACATCACCGAGACGGTGATTACCGAGGCGGAGGTTCCGGTGGCAGCGGCTTCGGCGAAGGAGAAGCCTGAGACAGGGATGAATAATGGCCTCCCGACACCGACGCCAAGCCCAACCGATGACGATGATGAGGAGATGGATCCGGGCCTTGATGATAGGATTCAAGAGATCAAACCGTTTGCGGGCGGGTTGAAGGCGTAGGCGTAAGCGTTGAAGCGAGATGTTTATTAGGGTTGTGATAGGGAGCATGTGCTTATTTGAATGCGAATATGTAGCGTTGGGCATATACAAATGATACTTTGTTTTAATCATACTGTACGCACTCCATCTAGAGTATGACAGTGCCCGATTCCCCTCCCCCTCCGAATGACCGGCTAGGTAGGGGAGATCCCCTTCCTCTACCCTACATGTGATACTTTGGAGCTGAAGATGTGTGTGTGAAGTGAACGTCAAACCCGAACATCACAATCCGGAATTACATAACATGTCACTACTATACTAAACAAAAACTCCCACCAACAGTAAAAAAGCGATCACAATCGGTTCTTCGGAACACATATCACATCTCCCATTCCTAATTATACCAACCGCCGCCCCAGTCTTCCCTCCTACCCTCTTCCCTCTTTTCCCTTATACTCTCTGCCACTTCCCTCAGCTGCCTCCTCAAATCCCCATTCTCCCTCTTGAGCACTATATTCTCCTCCACAACCATCATCCTCCTCGCCTCATTCTCACTCGCAGTCTCGCGCAGTCTCTCGATCTCCTTCAACAGTTTCCCGCGCTCCTTTTCCCACCGCGCATTCTCCTCCTCGTCGGCTGTGGGGGAGGACGGGGGACCAAACCACTGGGGAGCGATGGAAATGTAGTATGGTTCCTGGTGCGTGCGCAGAGCGCCTGGCGGGTAGTGGGGAGGCGGGTTGTGGTAGTAGGCCATGGCTGCACGTGGCGGTGGTGGAAGGAGAGCCCAACTCGTTCTTGTGTCAATCTGGCTTCTGAGGCGATTTGTATGTCGTTTCAACAGATTTGACACCGACAGAATCGTAAGGTTTAGGTTTTTAAAGTAGGTCTAGACGTGGGGCCGTATTCTACGCTAGCGCTGTAAGTGAATGCTGAGATGGAACGGTGGAGGTGCTGTAGGTGCTGTAAATGAAGAGGGATGGATGGGATTGGGGACAATAAATAGTGGATGAATGATAGCAAGATTTTTTAAATGGCTGCGACTATCCGTGAAGCTAAGGCAAAGTGTGCGTGTTTTGGGAGGATTGGTCGAGTGATTATGCGTGAGTACGGCGTTTGTGGCTTTGAATGGTGATAACGCACGGCTCAACTCATTGAGCTGGACAGGTAAAATACACAACGATCCATCTGGGGACGTTCATGCGCAACGAAGTTGACTAATCGGGCTTGTTTCTGGCGAGGATAGCCTACGCACAGCCCGCCCGCTCGCGGCAGTGAGTACGTGATCATTACAGTTGAAAGTGGAGTGTAGATTCGGCGTCAGAAGGGTTATACCGAAGAAGGGTTGTATCAGGTAAGCGTCGGCGAATGCAGAGTCTGTACCCGAAGACCCTTGCCAGTCTCGGGCTACTTTCGGTGCGCCCGGAGTAAAACCATTGCAAACCAGCATCTATCCGTAGACATGGGGATAAATGCATCTGTGCACGCGTTTGCTGTTCGCCGAGCAAATTGCCTACAGTTAAATCCGAGGAGCTCTTAATCACAACTCACCGTAACGGTAACGGTATTGACAGGTAAGAATTATAAGTACTGAGAACCCCATCCTCCTAGTCTTGGAGTTTGCTACAATTTGAGACTACCATCCTCCACGCCTACGTATAAACGCCTACATCTGATCTGCAGTCGTTTTTATTTCTACTTAAGTAACTTAATGTCGGTAGTCAGTAGGCGGAGCTTGAATGATCTACGGCTACCCTTACTTACGTACGCCCAAGTAGAAGTGAGAAAAGAACCACAACATGTGCAACTGATCTATCAACCAACCTCTCGATTCCCAAGTCAACAATTGACCTAGTAGTTATCCCCACTCTGCAATACAAAGCTGCCAATAATACAAGACACCAAACGTCCGCCAGGCAGAAGTAACAAGCTCCCTAATGCTAAATACAACTCGAAATACCTAAGTTTAAGGTACATACAATGTACAAGAAAACCAAAAAATAACTCCCCAAAGATAAAACTGCCAAATGCATGTTCACTACCCAGACACCATCAAAAAACCCCACTAAAAACGCCTCAAACAAAATTAAAACGTGCATCAACACGAACGTGAGCATCAACAACCAAATATCCTCGCATCAACCGTGCCATTTTTGTGGTCTATCGCCCTAGCCGGAACCAATGGTTCGGTGCTCTCATACCTCTGTACCGGGCGGGGAAGTATGCGGTCCAGCGCAACACCAGATCCCGTCCGCGTTTCCGAAGCTGCGGAGACGTTCGATGTGTACGCTCCTTCAACTTGCGGTTGTGGGGAGTCGCTGCCTCTAACGATACTGAAGGCCCAGCTTGCACGAGCGCGTGCGATAAGAAGCGTAAGCAGCGGCCTGAGTGCTGGAATACTCGCAGCGATGATAGCGGTTCCGAGTTCGACGCTAAGATACACTCAGTGGGATGACCTCCGGTACAACCAAACCAACTGGCTACTCACACGTTCCACATGCACATCCAGGCTCCCTTCCAACTTTGATCCCTTGAAATCTTGCCGACCATCAACAGTCTCATTATCGCGGCAATGCAAGCCCAAAGACCCATACCCAGCAACATCATCAGAACCAGCTTCTTCTTCCACTCCAAAAACTTCAGACGTAAGACTATTGTCAAGGGAACAAGCCAGACCAGAACATCGAAGATGACACTCATGAGTGGTATGGCAAAAGACACCTTCAGTTCGTTGATCAAACACGTATGCGGGCCTCTCAGAGGGTATGGTTGGAAGAAGACATGGGCCGGAGAGCATTGCAAAAATAGCAAGAGGAATAGAAAAACTGCTGCGAATATGTTGAAACTGATCAGGATGAACGTGGCGTACTGAACCAAGCGATGAGGGGACAATTTTCGCATAAACAGCAGTACCGATATGCGGACAAGCGCAGCTGTAGGAAGGTACACAAGTCGAGAAGCGGCTCCCATGGCGTATCGCGGGTAATAGTAAGAAACTGGGATATCCTTCATATGTCTGCCGGAGCCGTAAGCTGTCATGGTGGTGTGCAGACAGACAATGGCCACGAGGCCGAGCTGCACAATAGAACGTGGTCAGTAAGTGTAATCGCAGATGCATAACTTGAGGTGGATCCTGTACGCCAGCGGAAAGTATACACCAGTCATCAGCTCCCACGGCGTGTAATATCCGACTTCTGGAATAAAATCTACCGCAAACAACGATAATCGAAACTGCAAGGAGACTGAGTTCGATTTGGAATAATAATGGTACAATCGTCTCCGGGTGTTCTGAAGGCATAATAAAGAGGGGCAAAGTAAGGAATCAGTCGGAGAAGGATGAGATTTGTGGGCATCGAACCGAGCCCCCTAGTCCCGCAACAAGCGAGGATTAGCGAGCTGGGACTTCATCCTCGGTACCAATACCAAAAGTTGTCAAGTACAGTAGTCTAGTTCCCACGTGGCGGGCCGAAGGTTGGGGTGTATTGTGAGGTGACCTGAGGTTGGAAACCTGTAACAAGCATGCATTTTCTGCCTGTTTCTGTAGTGGTGTTGCAGCTCCAACGGTGTGCTTGAGCTTTAGGAGGTTTTAGCGCACATCATAACCCTGGAGAGAATCCGTTTGAACTGGCCAAATGCATTCAGTTCTTGCGGAAAAAGAAAAAACCAACCAGCGGGTAGCTGATCTCCAAAATCCGTTATCATAGACTACGCACCTGATGATATATAGCTCTCAACTATATAATACTACATACAAGCTCCAATATTGAAATGTACCTTTGCGGCCATGTGTAGATGCAGGGACTTCTGCTCAGGTACTCTATGTAGGGCTCGCATCTAATCTATCTATCTGGGAGCACTGACACATTATCTTGACAGCGGCAGCCCATCTCCGCGGACCACCCGCGAGACTAGTGTTCACAAGCTAGCGTACATCAGTGGAATTCTATACCAAAGGAGGACAAGCATTCCAATTCCACCGCCTGGGACGACGGTAAAATGGTTTTATATAGAGCTGTCTAGAGTAAGCCTCATTGTAGATTCAACTCAACCTGAGGTTGAACAAACGAACCTCCTCCGTGCTGAATGAAAAAACAGTGAATAGCACAAATGAAACATGTGACGGACAGTAACTAACGCAGCCGCTGTGCATGCCATACCGTTGTCTCGAACAACGCCGAGACTAACAGCAGCACCTAAAAAAAAGTAATTCGAAGCCCGTGTTGGCTGTAGATTACTTTTTCCTAAGAGACGCGTGATGAATTCAGCTGCAAACTGCAGAAAACCCCAGGCACTGTATCTATTCATATGCGGAGCCCCAGCATGACGCCCAACGAATAATTCTTGCACTATAGTATTTCCATAGGTCCTAATTTCGGCTGTGGTAAGGCTAGAGATGAGAGTGCTGATCGTGCGAAAACGTTGGTTCTCCCCCAAGCAAAAGAAACTTGCCGTTTACAAACGGTCTGGACTGGGCGGGAGTTAGGTGTTCTCCGAGGATAGTGGAAATTCATGACAGGGGTGCTCAAGTAGATGAGCCGAGCCGGGTCGGACTGAAAGCTCGAGCACGGCTTAAGCCAGTAGGTGATAGCGTGGGACGGCTTATGCCGGGCGAATTGATGGGCAAAGAGACGCGATGTTTCGGGACTTGGTGTCGAGCTTTGGTCTCGGGAGTGAATTGCCAACGGGACCGGAAATTTAAGAGCAGGAGTAAGCGGGTACGGAGTATTTGTATGCTCAGAAATTTGCCCGACTTTGCGTACTGCCGGGCTCAAGAATATCTCCTGCTCTCGGTGAGCCGTCCCCTCTAGTGAGCGTAAGCCCCTCAGCTCATCTCATGCAGCCGGGAAGCAAGGGTAATGTGGGCTGGACAAGAGAGACGAGCTCCCAGGACATCTCATCTCTTTGGCAAACAGATGTCCTGGGACTTTTCTATGATTCCCCACCAGCACCCGTTCAGTCTACACCACCGTTATGTTCTACTGCGATATTATTCTATAACTACCCAACCCGAACCCCCTGCATTCTCTACTTCTCTTTAACTTCCCAGTATTCCAGCTGCAGCCGGCAGGATGGTTCTTGCAGATTTGCCAACAAGCAGCCTCGCTTCTTTGAAATGATAACCCGTATTGCTGGGCTAGCAAAAGAAAGTCAATACGATATCAGCGCGCTGTAAGCGGGAATAGCAAGATAGTCCCTGTGCCAGCTGTAAGGGGAGTATTTCATCCCATAACAGTACGTCATAGAAGAGGATAGCTTGAGATCAATGTGGTACACGAGACGAGCTGAGACGAGATTGGAGATGCTCGTTCGTGATCTCGAGACCAGGGGCTCTTTTTGTTTCATCATTGCATAATCGACCAAGAATCATCAGCACTCGCTGAGGAGGTATCGGTAGTATCAGCCACGACGAGAAAGCTAACCGTACGCGGTTTGCACTTGATCTTCTCGATCAGGCGAGTATGACATCACTTACAAATTCCCAGGCGTCATGTGCACCAAGTCTCTGAACAGTCAACCCGCCCTCATTCTTCGTTGCCAAAAGCTGCAACTACAGTCTCTGTTGTAATTTCTCCAGCCATCCCTCTAGACTAAACTTTCACCGCTCATCTGTTCCTTCTAGAAGAACATAGTTTATATTTAGTAGAGAGACTGTCTTAGCCTCCAGTATACACCGATGAGAAGCTACGACCATCAAAATGACTGTCACACACAAAGTAGGCCAGAGTATGTACCTATATGCACTCGATGCAGCACGAAACTCCTATGGTGTTGAGAGTGATATCGTGATCCTCAGTAATGGTCGAGTACACTCTCAGTGCATGCGTTCAACATTCCTGCCAGATAAATCAGGTGTCCGGATATCGTTTCCGGCTTTCATAGCCCATACGTTATATGGAGCGAAGATAAATCTCGATTATGGTGAAAAAGGGGTAGAGGATGCGTAAGACTGAATGCAGAATAATCTTAGAAACCCCGTATCCAGCCACCTGCACACGGGTCTAAGTCTTTTCCAGTCAATATGATGTCATACTGACCGCTTTGGTGATAATACCGTACTTGGAGCTACCATGCGGGGCTGGCAAGAATCTCTGCACATGATCTGGTGAAGAGAGGAGTTAATTCCAGGGCTTTCTAAAGTCTAGATACGTTTTTGATAGGATCAATCCGCGCTTGTGACTTCATTATTTCTACTTACACTCATCTAGTGAACAAGTAACAGCTTCAGAAGCCGGGCCACTGGATACCTATTAGTGCAACGAAAGCTACTACCCGATAGATGAGCTGGGACTCTATGGCTACAAGCGTATGCATATCGTATTACGTCTACCAGAGGCGCGCAGATTATCAAAAGACATGTAGACAGACCAGACGCATTCTAACAGTTCAGTCACATAAGCTTTCAATTTTTAGCTATCAGAAGCTACCGCTTTTCTACAGAAGCATCTACCAAACATCACAATCTGCACCACTTCCACCTAGGTTGTAGTAAATATGTTTGCTGCCCAAATAGCTTCACTCCTCATTCCGTTCCATACTCATTCGAATCCAGCCGGTATGCTGGGTCTGGTACAAAAACCAAGAGGCACATTAATAGTCAGAGCACCTCCACTCCAAGGGCGGTGGTTTTAGGGTTATTCTTGAATGAATTGCTAGTGGGGAGCTCTTACTAGTTTATACTTTCGTCATTCTCGTGTGCCAGCCCTGCGGAGCTCTATTACCATCTACCTGTAGTAGTAGATATTAAACCGAATTGATGCAATGAACCTTTTGCTTACATGCTTCTCTATATCCTTCATCAAGCAAACAGAACGAACTATGATCCACTCCTCCACAAAATCTTCAACCGTCCACCTCAAACTTCGACATCCTACGCAGAACGATCTTGCGTTGCAGTAGGTTGTCGGCCATGAAGAGGTGGTCGTTGATGCTGGCGGTGTTCCCGGGAAGCTGGCGCGGGCAGTTATGGTGGCCTCAGAGTCATCACCATCTGGCACATTGCTCGCCCCAAGCGCGATCAAGCGAGAAATATCACTAACTGTCGAGGTTCATTGTAACTAATTTATTAGAAGAGAACAAATAAGCATTATCTTTGCACACTGTCGTCGTTGTCGCCCTCGTAGCCAACGTGAATCTGCCGGGTTATACGAGTCCAGAGATTTCTGGACCGCTGGACCTGTTGCACAGCATTGACACAACCGTCGGGTCCTGCATTTCCCGCCATGCGACTAGTGAGACGGCACCGTATCATCCGTCACATCACGAAGATGAGACATTGGGCGGTACATTTCGTTATTCGGACTAGAAGGCATACACTGAGCCCCTTTTTGCATAATGTGCACCTTTTTGCATAATGTGCAGCGTGATGTCCTTACCGACAGGCCGGAAGAGTGATTCGTAAAACCAACAGATACTGCTGCGTCGTAGTAGAATAGGAAATGCGAGCCTCTGCATCAACAGTCATTCGAGTCAAGTTACTCCAACATATCAACACGAAAAATCGTTTCCGTGGGAGGCGGTTAAAACTATTTCGACACCGCAAGAATTAAGGGAGTTAAGAGCGCGTTCGTCAGCCTAGATCCTGAAAACGAGTCTCGAATCGAGTGTCGTGTGGGTTCCTATTATCTGCGATTGTGCGGCGAAGCTGTGAGAAGATGGATGTTAGCGGCTGAAGATTAATAGAACCACCGCAAATTTTATCTCAATCCAACTTCAAAGAAGCCAGATTAGGTCCTCACAACTGCCGTTTCGCCAACTCGACAGTCATTTTCCAAACCGACCTTTCGAGCTAGGCGTACCGCAAAACCGGTTCCGGGGCGATAAGAATCGAGAGTTAGATTTCCAAAAGCGAGTGTCGTAAGGAGACATGTTGTGGTAGAGGGGTTTCGGCGAAGTGATGTAGCTAGAAGATGGATGTCGGCGACTGAAGAACAACAAGCAAGAGCCAAAGCAACATCTCAAATGTCGACGAGATTCACGGATCACGTGAGATCACAGATGCGAGTGAGAATGCCTGAGCCAACCCAGTCGACCGACGTAATCGCGCATGTAGTCACAACCAATCAAGCCCGCGAATTTTGGGATCCTGATACTTTCTAGGAATGAGAAATAGACTGACATCCCACTCACAGATCTTTAAAACTCGTTGAGCGGGGGTCAAAAACATCCTACAAATCGGACCAAGAACTAGCGGAACCGTAGTGATATCGCGCTTATGGATGCTGGGATTCCAACGGTCCCGAATAACTAATACAAGTAATCGAGTGATTTTCGCAACGTCCCCACGTTTAATACCAAACTCCTACGCAAATTCGTATTCAGATTTCTCCAATCCCTCTTCCTGTGAGGGAAGCAAGTATGTATATTTATCCCCCTCACACCATCCCTACGTACTTAAGTATGTATATGTTTCCAAATGCCACTTCCAAATACCCCTCAAATACGATGCAACCTCTTCGCCCTCCTTCCAGGCGAATACCCCTCCTTCGGCGGCACCTTCTTATACAGCGACAGCTTCACAGGTCCACCACAGAACTGCGTATCATCACCAGCACACGGCATGGTACATTTCATGGCGCCGAGTTTTCCTGGTGCAACTGTGTTGCCGCACCAACACTCCTCACCATATTGCAGGCCTGCAAATGTGTACCCCTTACCGTTGCAGTGGTCGATACATTTCGGTACCGTCATTGACGGAGTTGCGTACCGGTATGGTAGGGTACGGTCGTTGAGGGCGTCGTAGGCACAGCCGATGTACGCCCAGCCTTTAGAGGTGACGTCGGTAGAGAATTTCTGTTTCGGGCCGATGGTGACGGGGGCACAGTTGGGTTGCGAGACGGCCTTGTTGGGACCTGATTGGATTGGGTTGCAGCCGGGGAGCTTTTTGAGCCAGCCTGAGGTCTGCTCTGCGATCGAGGGGGCGACGATGCAGTCATCCATTTCCGAGTTGGAGTATAGCTCCAGCACAGCGCATGCTTCGATGTTGCCGCTGGGACTGTTGCAGGTATCAATTGCTTTCTTGAGCGTCGGGATGTCCCAGCCGTTGACGAAGTCGCCGTGGAAGCCGTAGCCGGTGGGATCGCCGTTGGAAAAGACGAAGGGGTGCTTGTCGCTCACCCACTCGTTGTCGAACTTCTTGATGTCGTAGAGGTACTCGTAGAAGAGCGTGATGAAGCGCTTGGGATGTGAGGATGGACACTTGCCGTTGTTAATAAGGGACGGATAGGCGACGTGGCTCTTGTGGTTGGGAGAGTCGAGGTTCTTGCCATCCCAGCACGATGGCATCACTATCTGCGCGCGAAGCCCACTTTCTGCTGTCAGCACCGCCTTGATACGCCAGGAAACAAACATACTAGGGACACTTCGAGTTCGGAATGTAAGCTGTTTCTCCCGACGTACCGCCGAGACAGGCAAAGCTGGTGCCATTTCCGGCGCTGCCGGCGGAACGGAGCATGGGATCGCCGGCGAGCATGCGGAAGCCCTTAGGGAACGGGACGAGCTCTTGAGCTGGGGTTTCCCTGCGCTGGAGATAGTATATGGTTGCGCCGCTATTGCCAACGTTGTGGAAGGAACCATTTTTCGCCTTGACGTAAAGATCCGGCTGCGTGGTGATCAGCAAAGCCAACGGGGAATAATCGCACCACTCACAATCCAATAATTGCTCTTGTCAGCCTTGGCCTTGCAAGTAGAGCAAGTCGAAGTCCGAGCTCCCTCATACGTCATAGAATAGTTGAATCCATTGCCGCCGACAATGTTGTGCAGATGAGAAGCGACAGCGCCGGAATTGACAATTGGATCAGCTCTGTGCCGTCGTGAGCACGACCGAAAGGGAGGACGGGGAAGGTACAGACCTCTCCAAAAGCAGGGGGCCAGCACACGGCATCCGGAAGAAAGCATTGGCGCAAGGCAGGAGGAGCGAGGTCGCAATTGCGACGAGACTAGCGGAGAACTTCATACCGGATGTTGTTTTGCTCTGCACGGTACTCGCTACAAGGACAGTAGTTGCTGTTGCGAAGGAGTGACTGGGGGTGATGATCCCGGGAATACGACTAGAGAGCGAGCTTGCGCTGGATTCAATTCAATTGAATGGTATTGAAAAGAGTGTATGGGCGCCCAGGGCCAAGAGGGAGCGGATGAAAGGACGGACAGCGAAGAGGAAGACGGATGGAGTCTTAAGTATTGAGAAGTCCTTAGTGTGTATGCAGCTCACCGATGATATGTTTCGAGGTCGCTGTTAAGGGTTGTGGCTGCATAGGCGCAATAGAGCAAGGTGCAAGGCAAAGGACTCCTGCAGGAAGGCATACGATCGATGCATTCAGCGTTAGAGGCCTCGACACGAACCCGCACGGCTACGCACAGCACATCTGATGATCACGATAGGGCCATGCAATCAATGTTTGCTATTTCGGCTACCATTCATGTCCCGTCGACCGCACTCTAAGCACCTAAGCAAGTAGTGGGCAGACCTATTGCAATTGCTATTTGGCGCCTAACTATTCGGCGCTTGCTGCCGATGACGCAGGTGGAGCTCTAACTCAGCCTAGGACCTACCTAAACTAAGCAGCGGGGCTTCTTTAGAGTATCTTCTTACACGTTTCTACGCAAACGAACCAACGGTTAAAGGTTCGCTTGTCCGAGGTAACGTTTATTTGAAACGTCAAGCGCCACCACAACAGCTATACCTGCATGTGTACCCGCCCGCCACCGTACTACTCGAGGCAAACAAAAGGGGATCCGAAGCTCGTGGTACAAGATTAGGTGTTTCCGAATGCGGTTACAGGAGCGTCGGTTTAAATGTCGGTATAGTAGCACTACCGTGAAAAGTGGACGGACAATGGACAAAGCTCCTCGGTACAATGGTACACAATTGGATATCGCCCGGTTCTGGCAGTATTTGATTGGAATAAGGTCAGGATTGATGTTGTGATCGTATTTGATGGCCAACTAAGGTGCAGATAGATATGTAGATACTAAGTACCGTAGCGTATATCGAACGGCACTAAAACTGTGGCAAGTGAGGGGAAGAAGGGTAAAAGGAGGGGAGCTCCCCCACCTAGCCGGCCATCCGGAGGGGGAGGGGAATCGGGTACTGCTATACTCTAGATAGAGTGAATGCAGCATGATTAAAACAAACAAAACAAACTGTAGCAAGTAGCTAGACAGCAGTTCTTCCTGCGCGAGTCCAGGTAGGCTTATGTATGATAATGCTATCTCATATACGAGCCGATATACATGTATAGTACAAAAACGGAGCGTCAACTAGAGTCCTCCACAGTCTACTGCCATTCGAATCGGGTAGATTCTTATATAAATTCCAGGGCTTCTCCATTCCAAGCAGCGGAACTAATTTCACCTCATCTCATCTTATCTCCGCTCGACTTAGCAATCTAGTAGTCTATAGACTAGCAATCTAGAGTTATAGACATGCCTGAAACGGAAAACTGGATGGAAGCAAACTAAAAACAGTCCCATCATTCAGTGACTACATCCGGTATGTAGCGTCCGCCATGTGCATGCAAGAATACCTCGTCCACTTAATGGAATCACGTTGCTCTGTAGGGATTTATATCAGGGCTTAGGGTGTAGGGTATCAACTCTCCGGCAAATCCACAAGTACGAGGGCCGCACTAGGAAGTTGGTCACCACTAAGTACCAGCCTTGTACCATCACCAGTAGAAATTTCAATCCTAAGCAAGTTTCATCACTGTTGATATATATTACTATTCCAATCCTTCTAGTTATGAGTTATTATGACAGACATTTATGCTCGAAGTTTCAACTCTTCCGGTATGATATCTCCATATATATATTTTAGAAATTTCTTCCACGTCCCCACATACCAACAGCAACAAATCATAAATAATAAAGTAATGCAACCTCTCAATAACTCCACTAAACATCAAAGAGTATCCTACACTCTTTTAACCATTGCACCATAAGACGTGTCCGTTGTTCTACCCTGCTCCCAAACCATGGTAGTCTCCAGCCAGTTCACGTTAAGATCAAATTAGCCGCTCTCCGTCTCTCTCTGTAGCCACTAGTTACCGGGTACGGGTCGAGCGTATAATTTCAACAAAAATGTAATTAGTTTCGGCTCTGTATGACCGCTTAATATTTAAAGTATATTCCTGTCGTGAAAAATATTAGCAAGAACTACACATCTTAACCCAAGGAAGTGAGGGAAATATGCGATGGAATTAACCTCGGCGGACTGTATAACGGCTAAGGTGCGGCATGGAAAGTATTCCCGAGAGGTCCTGACCCTGATTGAGCATGTGGAATAATGGGCGGATTATATGCAGACAGCTGACTACTATCTGCTGGTTGATATTAGGAGCCAGGATTATAAGACGTAGTGTTTGGATTGGCAGTGTAGCTGGGGAACGTGAGAGGATACAATGTTTTGGTGAGGTGGGGAATGAGGAATAAATTGGGGGCAACTGCGAGACGTTCATCCCAGCCGATGGGAAGGGTAGTGACCGAGCTGGTGCACCCTGTGTCCCGGTCTGCGAAGCTGTGACCATGGGCTGCACTGTGAGAGAAGAAACCCCAGCTGAACATGGATAGTATTCAATCCATATCGCCGAGTTGAGAGAAATACGAGCCTTACAATTTATAACCACCGCATCACCTAATGGTGGCAATGGCATTGGAGCAGAATCGGATATTGGTCTTGGACTGGTGTAGGGTGGCTCTTGTACAAACTGGGACTGGGACTGGGACTGCATCCTCAGCCGAGATTGAACGGTGCCATTAGTTGACCACTACGGTCGCTCAATAGTTCAGCGATATTACTATTGCCCATCCTCGTTGACAGACTCAATGTGGTTAAATTGCCATTATTTAGATGACGCCGTTGGAAAATGGCCCCCTTGCTAAGTGGCCGGCCTCTTGCCCAAGTGAACTAGTGTTCAGAACATGTACTAAGTATACAAAGCCAACCTTCCTTCGACGGCACTAGCGCCAACCTTAAACCATATCACGTGAAATATCCACTTCACTGTCCCCATGACACAAGCGCTACTAGAAACGGTAATGATTGTACTCGGCAGGCAATAAGACGCTCTTTTTCCGGCAATGGGTTTTGCTGTGAGAGCAGGGTGTTGACTAGTCGTGAAATTCAAACCGCGATTTACCCAAGTTGCGAGCCGCACTGTCATCTCGATTATTATCAGATCCGTGTGGTTTCTGCCAGAACAGGAGCACCCGACTCTATATTATTGCTTGTCCCAAGTACTTAGAGTGGAGTGATTCCTCATACTCGCCTTTCTCTCCTCCCGCCACCATCCACTTGTACACAATAGTTAAATGGCGAGCAAGTAACTTCTTCCACGGCAGGCATCAAATTGGAACGGCTCCAGCGGAAGAAGTGGATGTAAATGTATCGACAAGAGTCCGCTCGGATTCGACCCGCCGCTCCTCTCTATGCATGACAGCTTGCAAAAATCCGAAAGACACCTGAAAGTCATCCACAAGAAGCAAAACTTGTACTGTGGTTACACTCACCCGATCACGTGACCGCCCCTACCGCACGCCGCATGATTGCACGCCGCACCACTGCAGCTTTGTGATTGTCGTATACACGTGACCGGCATAGTTGATGACCGTGCCCTTGGTCGCTTGTCTCTCAAGTTTAAGTATAAGTGTGGTTGACTGGAGGTTATATCTTGATGACTTCGAAATTGAGTTTTTTAGTTTAATTGGGTCCTAAGAACACGAGTGCCCACCGCTCACCAGGTGTCCGAGAAAAGTATAACAGTAATACGGTACTGCTGTTTATCCCCACTCTCGATCTTGGAAGATCGGTTGCAATACTCTTCCAAAACAGATAGCAATGTTTGCTCATGGACACCCCAGCCGTGCCCGCAACCTCCAAGAGTAATGACCTCAACAGCTGAGACATAAACACAGATCTAGGAATTAAGTACCGGGGTAGCTCACACCACATCAATCAGCAGCAGCGTATATTACCCTCCTTCCCCTCTCCCCTTCCCTTCCCTCCTCTCTCCGCACCTTCCCAATTCTATCAAACAATATCACCCATATATACCCTTCCCTCCTCCCTCTCGGCGCTCTACAGAAGCCAAAAAAATAAGATGCAATAGTAGTGCAATAGTAATAATCATCACGTCATATCCCCGTGGTGTATAGGGAGGATCAGAAAAGGGCAAAAACTGGTGGAAGGAATGGATCGAAGGAAGGAAGGAAAAGAGTCCTTAAACCTTATAGGCAAGAAAAGAGTGTAAGTGTATCTGTGTCTGCACACAATAAACGGTTGCAAAAACTCCCAGCATACACGCAAGAAAGAAAGAAAGAAAGAAAAGAGAAGTCGTGTCTAGCGTACAAAAAACTCCTCATATGAACAGAAAAAAATCAGACAAATATCGAAACGAAAAAACCATGTAAAAAAAAGGAAACACAATCGCCATCCCATTGCTCTGGGGTGAAAATAAAAATATTACATCCACATCCGGTGTTTTTTTTAGGTTCTCGTCATACCATCACATCGTCACAGAGCTGCTACCTCCTCCTTCCCTCACCGCTCGAACTCTCTGCGCCTCCTCCACCTCCCTCGCTTTGTAACATCCTATTACTCCCACCTGTTCCTGCCCTCCTCTGTCCTACGCTCGATCTCCCCTCGGTACCATACGCTGCTTTGCCGCTGAAGCTTCTCTGACTCTGACCTGCTGCTGCCGCAACTCTCGGGAGTGACGTTCCGCCGATAGTCGCACCGGTGCTATTCCTCTTGTTCCCCGCTGTGGCTGCGATAGTGGGGTTCTTCCCACGGATACTCCCGGTAGCACTGATAGTGCTCTTCATCGGGCTGTGGCTTGGCTTCCGGGATCCTGCTGCCGCCGGAGGGTCTGGGAGTGGACGGGAGTACGCTGTGTACCTAGCGCTTCTGGTATCGCTGCTGGCTGTGGCAGAGGCATAGTTTCCGGATCGTGCGCGGCTCGGTGTGGGTGCCTTTCTTCCGGTGATGAATTCGTGGTTCATAGCCTCATCAGGGCGCATGCGCTTCTCGGGATCCCATCGGAGACACCGGGAGACAAAGTCCAGGAAGGGTTCATCATCGCATTTTAGCGCCGACTGCAAAGACTTGGAGCTAACCCTTCTCCGCCGTCCCTTGCTGGAGACAATCATCCTCGGTTTTCCCTGCGAGTCGAAAAACAGTTTCCGACGCGTGGATTTCTCGATCAGGTGTTTCTCCGGCGGTCCGAAGACTTCCATGATGCATGCCAACTGCTCTTGCTCGTTTTCTCCGGGGAAGATGGGGTAGCCGGTAAACAACTCCGCCAGGATGCAGCCGAGCGACCACATATCGATTGCCAGACCGTAGCTCATTCCGAGGATGACTTCGGGAGAGCGGTAGAAACGCGACTGGATATACGTATATACTGCTTCCCGTCAGCTTAGTGGTTGCGAGGGAGAGGGGGTATAAAATGGCACCTTTTTCATTCTCAAAGCAGCTGCTTCCGAAGTCGATAACCTTAATCTCCGTACGCGCAGGATGGGCAAGCAGGATATTCTCCGGCTTAAGATCACAGTGGATAACTCTATGGCCTTTAAGAAGAACTAACGAGCTTAACATCTGCTTTGTAAACCTCCGGATAAGCTTGAGCGAGAACCCGCGGAAATCGTTGCTCTTGATAAATTCATAAAGATTCATTCCCAATAGCTCAGTCGAGATGCACAGATGTCCCCGAAAATAAAAACTCTGTGTGAAATTGATCAAAGAGTGTTTTTGTTGTGGATCCTACGATTATAGATTAGCCCGGGACAAGCTCAAGGGTTTTAGAAGCAACTCACCCACTCCTTGAGCCTCTGCAAAATATTAACCTCCACCAAGGCTTGCTGGTGGAAGCGCTTCTTATTGCGGATGATCTTAATTGCCACGAGCCCACCGGTGCGATGATCGATACATCGTACCACTTGCCCAAAACTTCCCTTACCGAGGATATCCACAATCTCGTACCGATATGCGAGGTGATCGCCCTTGATAATGGTGTAGTCGCCCCGCTCGTCATCATACCCAAAGTTGGGCAGAGAGCTATTCTTCAGATCCCCAATATGTTTCTTCGCATCTGCAAGTCCAGTAAAATAAACGTCCTTATAATCGACAATCTCGCCTTTCTCAAAGATATTGAGGCAACCCATCCTGAGGACTTGCTGCGGCGACAAACGTTCTTTTGGTCCAGCTCGCCGCTTCAAGTCATCCAACTGTGTGGCTGCCTGATCCAGATTCCTTCGCTTGGAGGCAATCTTCCGTATCTCCTCTTCGGCAATAAGATCGTCTTGATCTAGGTTAGGGTCGGTGTTGTGTGGTGGTGGTGGTGGTGGTTGTCTGCCGCCTCGCAAGTGGCTTAGCGATCCCTTGTTTCCAAGCATTTTGGTCATTGGACTCAAGATGGAACTCGCGGCGGCAGCGGCCTTGGAAGTTGTAGCCGGTTTTTCCTCCACCTTCTTTTCCTTTTTAGGACTTTGTGCGGCACCCCAGCTATCGCTTCGTGTTCTGTCATGCTGTCCGAAGGGCCCGTTGCTAACAGACCCTTTCCTTCGTGCCTGTGAGGCAAGACCTTTGCTGGGGCTTGGCGTACTAACGGCACCTGAAGCCGTCCAGGTGGAAGAAGTCGGCAGCCTCGGAGGCGGCATGTTGTCAAACTTTACTGCTGCAGTTCCCTGAGCGTACTCCTCCGCCCGCTCCGTCGCGGCATGACTGTTCTTTCCCTGCGAAGACTTCTTCCAGCTCAAGCTCAACTTCCGTCGAATCGAGGTAGTAGTTGATGGAGAATCGGTAAGGTCATCACTTGGAGCGGCGTTCTTCAACGAGTCTTGGCTCTTTCGTAACCTGCTCTTGACCCTGGTTGTTCCCGGCATCTGCATTCCGGTTTTCTTATGCTCAGCTCCCTTAGCCTCATTATCGGTTCTCGATGCACCCCTCGGTAAGGAGCTAGATATGTACGGGCTGATTGTCTGTCTTCCCATCCGGCTGCTAGTTGAAACGGGTATGCTGCTACTTGCCCTCGAACTGGCCCTCATCGACAGACTGGAAGGACTCTCTGCTGTTGGCACGGAATGGTTAAACGAGCTCATGCTCCGCTCATTATGCAGGGGGACACCCTCGTCTCGCCGGCCAAAGAAAGTAGCCCTCGATGCGGTCATAGGGGTGCCAGGAGTCCTGTTGCCTATTTGCGGGGGTGGTGTAAGCTCTTCCGAATCTGAAGCAGGGCCCAAAGCATTGACTCGCGCGATAGTTGGTGTACTCAGTGGTAGTAAATTCAGCGGTGGCAACCGAATAGGAGCAAGGTCCTTCTTTCTTAAACTCGAAGCGGAAGCCTTGTTTTCTAACATATGGAACGCTCCACCTCCCAATCCCATACCTCCCAATGTCATACCTCGCTTCCTCCGGGTTTCTCGGTCCGTCGTAACTGCCGGCTTTGGCGATCCTCCAGTTTCCGGCGCCACATATATCGGCTCGAAGTTCTCTAGGTCAAATATCTCTGGCTCTTCGAGAGGCTCTGGCTGTCCAAGCATATCCGGTGCAAGACTGGACTTCCGTGGGGTAAACACAGTGCTATGAGAGCTCTTTGTCCTGCTGGTAGGGGAGTCCGAGCTCAAGGCTTGATCCGAATCAAGAGACCGCACAGATTCACGATCAGGCGCCAGGCTAGACTTCCGGGGCCCATAAAGGCTACTGTTGCTGCTCTTGAATGTACCTACAGGCGTATTGTCGTAGCTGGGCGCAAGACTTGACTCACCGCTTTGAGGTTCGGACGGCGAAGCAAGGTTCTTTGGTAATGGCGGTACCGGTGGTATATCATCGTCCTCTCTTTCCAGTTGTGGCGGCCTCGGTAGCCGTGAAGATACTAGATTTACCGCAAGCTTCGGCTGCGATGAACTTGTTGATGTCCGTGCGGAGGTGCTTGTCGACGATATCGACAGGCCTGAACTATAGGATTTTCGTTGCGGCTCTGGAGTTGTTCCCTGGGACGAAGGCGTCACACTCTTCCTGGGAATCATTGATGGGCTTCCCGGCGTGGACCTGACAGGTTCCAAGGAATTTGGCAGCGACGGTGGCGGAGGCGTATTCAACATGGACAGTCTCTTCAGCCGCCTCGCATCCGTCGGACTAATTGTTCTAGCTGCCAATCCGGACGCGTGCGGGATGGTAGATATCCTGCGATTAGCCGTGGAACCTGGTGTACCGATCTTTTTGCTAGTGCTCGGAGATCTCGGAGACCTGGGAGCGAACCCTACAGAAGCACGGTAATGGTCAGGGGTAAGTGACGGCTTAAGCGGCAGGTTTTGTCCCTGCCGTGGAGGGGGCTGTAGCGATTTTGACTTTGTGTTCCGTGCAGAAACTGGAATCTTTACACCTCCTTCAGTCGCAGCATCTGAATACCCACCTGGCTTATGGTATTTCGACGGCACTGGTGGACCCAACGAACCAGATGCACCGACCGCACTGCTCGGCTTCCTTCTCTCTCTGGTTGAGCTTGCTGGCTCTATGGTCGCAATGGCCGTGCGGTACTTTGTAGATGATGAGGTCGAAATGGTCAAATTTCCAGCGTTACTTACCCGTCGGCGAGGAGTTGCATCCCGATTTTGCGGCAGAGAATACTTGTTGACGCTGGGTCTCCGTAGTAACGATCCTCCCTGCACAGCTGAACTGGTTGGAACATTTTGGTCCCGACTCCCGCTCTGATCCGCAGCACGCGTTCCAAATCCGGCACGAATACTGCTACCGCTGACTTTGCGCATCGGATTCGGGAATTGGTTGAGCTGCTCATGGTCGATGATGCCCCTATGTACGTCCTCCAGGTTCATTGATGGCTGAAAGTCGAATGGGTCGTCTAATCCGGCAGCCTCACCCTTTAGCTTGGCATCACCGAATGCATAAAATGTTGTTACGTTACTTTCCTCGGTTTGGTGTAGATTTTGAGAGGACTCATTGGCATTAGTACGGGCATTAGCGTTCATAAAGGCGGAAGATGAGTTAAGTGAAGGTCCAAAAGTTCGGCCGTTATTATCTCTGTTCCAGAAAAGTACCTCGAATCAGCCCAAATTACTCTCCCGCGTGAAGAAATCGTAAAAGGAGAAACCGCGATTTCACGTACGACTTCAAATTGGAGAAATCGGGAGCCCTGGTTACCAGTGGTCTCTTCGGATCCCGAACCCCAGGTCTTGTTGTCGGCTTGGACGGAGATCTAGGCTCTCGTAATGCCGTGTTTCGGGGAAGATTTGAGGACTCCGGATTCATATGTAGACGCTTCCTTTGCCGGCCATCTGCGGACGCGAGAGCAGCATTGTCAGCACGTTCCTCTCCAAGAACCCATTGAACGCCATCGCCCCTTCTCTCCCCCATTGCCATTGCTCCCTTACCGATAGATATAGAGCTAGTTGTGCTGGACGCATCATCTCGCGATGAAGTCGGAGAATCTCTATGTAACGAGTAGGTACTGGTATTTGGGTTGCTGGTAAGGGAGGTTGTCGAGTGGTTAGCATGATGAGGCTGCGATTGATGCTGTCGCGAAACTTGAACCGGCATGACGACGATGACGGCTCAGCAACACGCTTCACCCTTCCGGCGGTCGACTAATCGATCGAATAAATGAACGAGTGCGAGTGTGAGTGAGTGGAGGTAGTAGTATTTGGGGGAGAAAGTATTATTGCTTATTGCGAAATATTGCAGTCTTGGTGGAGATTGGATGTAATCCGTATGCAGGTAGTCTTTCGCTGGCTCGGCAAGCTGAGGAGATGCACGCTATCTACCAAGGTCAAGGAGGTCTCTTCGAGGGACGCCCAGAAGTCATGCAATACTGGGAAATGGACAGGGTTGCGAGACCGCAGAGACGCGAGGTCGCTGGGAGGGAATGGGGAGTGGTTGTTGGGGGAGGATGGTCGTTGCTCTGTTGCTGTTGCTGTTTGGAAGGACGGCGCGAAGAACGACCGTTGCCGTTAGGTTAGATAGAGCCCTAGATCAGCGGGACGAGTGTTACGGCCACCGTTATTTCTGCATGACGAGGCGAGGCCAGCGATTTGAGTTGTTGGAATCCAGCCAAAGGACAGTACGAACGGGCGCACGCAGCGAGGGATAGTGAACGAGCGAGTGAATGTTGTTCTGTACGATACGACTTCGTCTCCCCTCTCTTTTCGTGTTTCGCGGTGAAGATGGCGATGATGAGTGGAAAAGGAGGCCCAAGACACAGAAAGTACCCGACTCAACTACCTTACCATTCATCGGCCCATCCATCGCGACAGGGACCTGGTAAATTGATTGTATGGATGGCATCATCGATTTACATGAAGAGGGTCACAAACTAAGTTATTCGGCATTACGCTCATCAAACATCCATACTACCATGAAGCCGCGATCCCTCGCCGTACTCTCATCGTGCATTAAGTACACATCCATCCTACACATCTGCACCCGCACCGAAGGTGGGGATCCGCTTTCAACTTCCGTTTCCCACCACGAAACCGCGAAAGGACTCCACTTTTTTCGTCATGGACCCTTTTTCACGGGATTTAGTATTTAGCAGCCTTGGTGTATTTAGCCTCCTGGTTAGTTCGTTCTAAAGTTCTCTCATCGTTTTCGGTTTTCGGTGCTTGGGCAAAGTGCATGGGCCGACCAGGATCAGCCTCATCATTCAGCCTCATCTCTGCTCCTGGCTGTGGCTATCTGATCTATCTTATCTCTCCGCTGTGCTTTCACATGCGCGTCATCACCAATCCGCAAATCCGGATACCAACCACACAACACTACCTCATCACCACATGCCCAATCATGGATGACTCCCTCGCCATAGACTTTACCCCGCGATACCGCTCAGACTCTGTCTCTTCCTCCTCCTCCTCTTCACTTCCACCGCCGCCACCACATCCTCGTTCTCGCTCGCCGTCGCCGCAACCTCACGACCACCACAAACTCTCTGTCTCCTCCCTCCGCACTACCCTCGGCATCACGTCGCACACCCCGCACCGGCATTCCTACTCTGGCGCCTCCGACAGCAAAATGTCGGCCGACCCTTCCTCCTCGTCCTCCCTATCAACCAGCGTGCAAGAGCGTCTCTTCCAGAAGCTGCTACAATCCGTCCTTCCGAGCGACTTCACGCTCACCAACAAAGATGACGTACCAGGCGTCAAAGACCCCAGGAGCGACGACACCCGCCCTGCCTTCTCCCTCACGACCATGTCGCACAACTTCCGCCGCTTCAACTCCCGTGTCGGAATCGTCTTCATCTTCCAGCACCGGCTACTTCGCCTCCTCAGTTGGAAGGAACCCAGCCACACCCTTTCCCTCGCTGCAGTCTATACATTCATCTGCCTAGACCCCTACCTAATCTTTGCGCTGCCACCCATAGTAATCCTCTTCTTCCTCATGGTCCCCTCCTTCATCGCCCGGCACCCGCCAGCTCCAAATAGTATTTACACCGCCTCTGGTCCCGCGATCGCACCACCACCCGAGGTCCGCGCCGTCAGCGAGATTAGCAAAGACTTCTTCCGGAACCTCCGAGATTTGCAGAACTCTATGGATGACTTTTCGCTACTTCATGACAAAACGATCGCGTTGATTGGTCCGCCAACGAATTTCAGTGACGAGAAACTCAGTTCCGCCGTATTCCTTGTGCTCTTTTTTGCTAGCATAGCTATGTTCATATCTGCAAACCTCCTCCCATGGCGCTTCATCTTCCTGGTCGTTGGCTGGACCGCGCTGGCACTTGCACATCCAAAGCTCCGATATGTCGTATTTAAAACCCATAACCAGCATCTCCTCCGGCAGGAAAAGACCGTCTTTGAGAAAGTCGACTCTTGGGTCCACAATGATTTCACGTTGTCTACCACTCCGGAAACAAGAGAGGTTGAGATCTTTGAGCTGCAGCACCGCACCAGCGGTGGCGGGTACGAGCCGTGGCTATTCTCCCACACTCCTTACGAGCCGCTTAGTCCAGCTCGGATCGCGGACGAGCGGCCAAAAGGGTGTAGGTTCTTCGAAGATGTGAAATATCCGCCTGGATGGGAGTGGAGTGAGGGGAAGTGGACGCTAGATTTGGGGAGTGTGATGTGGGTGCATGAGAGGTGTCTTGGCGGAATTGAGGTGGAGGAGGAGGGCGAGAGGTGGGTTTATGATTCGGAGGGGGAAGGGAGAGGGGAATGGAGGAGGAGAAGATGGGTTAGGACTGTGAGGAGGAAGTATTTAGAGTCGTGAGGAAGGGTAATTACGGCATTATGGCGTTGGATTGGAGCGTTTTTTGATTTGGATATGAAGAAATTAGCGGAGGAGGATAGTAGGGCTTGATACTCGCGCCAGCACCCATACATGACACCTTTGTTTGTGCGAGCTATAGTGCACAACCCACCGGACTGATCCAGTCTTACTAGCCATCTCTCTGCACTGCTGCGTATGCGTCATCACAGGATGGAGGCAAAATTGGCGAGGGATGGCTAAAGAAGTTCTGAGCCATCTTCATGGGTACGCGAGGATGGGTTCGCACGTTATCGCTAGAAAGTCCTAGGATTGTGCTGCTGCTTTGGACTGTGACTTGTGAATTGTTGGTTTGCTGGAGAATTTGAATGAAGGACGATAAGTTTGAGAGAAGATCATAACACAGAAATGTAATACCATGCATTCTATATTGGCTATTTTATGGCAATATATTTAGAGCTCGATCCAATGATTTGGTGAAGTTATTGTGGTATTCGTCACTTTCCCACATTAATGAACCGAGTGATAGTTTACCCCTGATGTCACTCGGCATAGATTTTGCCCGGTAAGATTGATACTCTAGGAATATTGTCCACAAGCTTGTAAGAGTTCACCGACAACAAATACCCCACTCGCTCGGAATTGTAGAACCATTCCACGACAAATTTTTGCAGTATACGTGGGGTAGACGTTAAGGTAAACTTAATGATCGGAGGGTGGATTTTTCGTCGCTCGCAAGCAACATACTCTCCTTTCCTTCCCTTTCCCTTTCCCTTTTCCCTTTCCCTTTCCATTTTCCATTTCCCTCCCTTCTTCCTTTCTATTTCCTACCCCTCAAACCTTCTACCCCTGACTCACCCTCCTACTTACACCTCACGCCCTTTAACTATGAAACAAAAGATTATCCACACAAACATCTCAGTTGCTCATAAGTGAATCTGAGCACGGAATACTCCACACGCAGACCTTCCGTTAACCATCTCACTGGATTCAAAGAATCAAGGGATGTTGAGCGTGTTTCCACACGCTACATAGCCGGCCGCCGAGCATTTTAGGCGCCTACCGATCAGGCCGCGTTCCTGCCGGCCGCCCTTAGGCAGTATCGGTCTTCATCTCAATAGCCTACCTTAGCTCTATGGTAAGAGGAAAACGTGAGATACGCCTTTTAAAAAGGTGCTAAAAAGTTGTCATGAGAAAGCGTTATAAAGGCGTTATGAGGCATCAAAAGGCATCAAAAAGACGTCAGAAAGGCGTCAAAAAGGCGTCAAAAAGGCGTTACGTCACATATTAAACTTTCATGGACAGACCCAAAAAGGCGTACGCGTCGAATCATGTTTATATGGAAAAATGTCCAAAAAGGTGTCATGTAATTTCTATTACAAAAATCACCAAAATGCACATCATGCCTCCCCCGCTCCTCTATTCGTCGTCTAAGTCCTCCATGGCCTCTCCGATCCTGCACTCATTCTGTATAAGATAAGAGAGAATTATGAAGATATACAAACCACCATCATTTCCAAGTTTGGTATCATGATCTGGAGAACTCTTTGTATCGTAAATTGTAGACTAACAGTGAGCAGAGATTAGCAAATAGAGACAGATTGAGATTGAGGAATAGATGCTTATAAAAGCTGGAAAGATGTTGGGCAAATGAGGAATGGCGAGAGGGTGACGAGAGGGTGACGGTGATGATGTAGTGGTTGACGGAAGGGTGCTGAACCTTATTTGACACAGCCATGGTAAAGCGTAAACTTACTAGAGTGACGTCTTTTAGACGCCTTTGCATGCCTTTAGATGCCTCTGAAGGCATGCCCCACATTTTCCTTCCGCAAGAGGGTAGGCCGCCCTAGCCGAGACTTGTTTTGGTGCTGGCCAAGCCCGGCTTCATGTAGTCCCGGTCAGACGCTTTTTCCCGCTGCGCGGAAGCAACTTGTTGAGTGAACAGCTAATCAAGACTAGGCTTCATGCAGGTTTCCCGACCGGTCGATTAGGAACAACGACTTGCACATCACCTCCTTCACAACCATGAGCGAAAGAAGATAAACAAAACAGCATCAAATCAACATTTTGATCGCCAGTAAGTGAAATCTGGGCACATTCACGCAGATCTCCCTCTAACAATCCCTACGGATTCGAAAGACCAAGATAAGTTACATTGGAGATATCGATGGAAGCACGTCTAACGCTCAAAAAATCTGCAGCGCTGTCTCTCACGGCCAATGTTGTCATTAGTAATAAAAACATGCTTTCTAAATATCTATATATACAAAATGTACACCCTCATAACCGCATGGCCATATTAACACAAGTTAACCGTCGTAGGTTGTTCCAAGGGAATGGAATGCGTATTTCTTCCCCTAACGTAACGATAATGTCTAAATCAATCCTCTAAAACCACTAGCAACGAATTTTGTTTCTTACTCTCCTACTAGTTTCGAGTGCTGATTTGATGTCTAGATGAGGGAAACGAATGCAGCTTCGATGAGAATGACGATACCGGTATCCTGTCAATCTCCAGAGATAGCTACGTTGATTAAGGTGATGGTGGTGGTACCGTAAGAATCCTTCCCGCTGCTTCCACGGTGCGAGGGTGCTGATTGAATGAGTAGACAAAGGAGAACCGGCGGATCGATCGAATGCTTGATGAAAATGACGAAACCGAAAACCTATCGTTCTCCAGAGAGCGCTCCAAGTTTAAGGATATCCTAGGGAACAGAGGGTAGACGAGGGTGCACGGTAATTCTTACATACTATAATTGGAGCACTCAATACGATACCCAACCCGGACAAATTACATCCTGCAGCAATGCTACTTCATTCGTCCTACATATTCTCCAATACAAATCTTACTCTCATTCCATTCGTACATTCAACTATTCGAAGCTTTCGTTGGTTACTTATCAGATATACAACTAAGCTCCAGGGGTACGATCCAGAACGAAAAGCTTAAAGTGACGATTCGTTGAGAATTCTGTAGATTCTCCGCATCTTATGTCCCTAAATCGTCACAAACGTCACCCCAGAATTCCCGGAGACCGGAGACCAAGATGCAGCCGTTCATCACCTTACTCTACATAATAGCCTTTCTTGCTGTTTACTAATTCGTTCGTTGTAAGTCCCATCCTCATATATCCCATATAAGTTCAGGAAGGATTTGGCGCAGCCAAGAATTTACCATCTTGAGCTAGAGCGGTGGGCGTGATATCAAAAGCAGTATTGTCTAATCACTTGAATTCGCCACCATACCCAAATAAAAGGCAGCGACACATCCGCTAATGTGTTGGAATACGCCTTGGCTTGCGCGTGGGGTGATTTCGGTGACTACTTGATGTCAGCGTCTTCCTGAACTGTCTCTGCTCCCCTCAGGAGCTGGATTATCGAAAGACGGGAGTAGAAACTACACCCAGGCTTAATTCATGGGTCTATACATTCTATACCCAGAAAATCGTGGGTCTCATGGCTCACCCAAACCGTTGTCAGATCTACACCTAACCCCAAGCCAAACCTTAACCAAGCAACAAGCTGTAACTGCGACTGAATATGGACCAAAGAAATTGATTGTGGAGGGGGTTATATTAGGCGTTAGATCATGACGATCTAGAACCACATTTGAAACACAATGAAGACATGGGTTTATCAATGATTCCGGCAAGACGTTCCTCGAAATATAAGCGCAAGGAGCAATGATGGGCTAATCTGCACTGGTCGGGCTTGATAGATGATATACTACAGTTGGAAATTCTTAGGTTCTCTTAATGGGTGGAGAAAGCTTGGACGATTGCCGTCGAGAGCTTTTATCAACGGTCGAAATTGACTAGCATGACGTGACTCTCAGAATCATTACTCCTGGCGCTCTAACTATCTTGCAATGTAACTGCAATTGACTATACAAGATCCCCCTTCTGGTCATTAAGTCTATTACATTTCTTCTGAACAACAGACAAGCTCCCCTGCCCTTCCTGAGCGATATATGTCAGGTGTAACCCCTGACGAAAGGGCTGCAAACGTTTATAGGCGCTATTAGGCATGATAAAGGATTGTGGTTGGTGCCCACATTCTCCGCAATAAATCAACCAAACAATTGTCTTACACCTAACAGACTCTCGAGAGAAAGTGCTTCGAGATGTCCCAAAAAGGAGAAAAGAGACAAGCACACTTCCCGCCAGGATGCACTTATAACAAAAGCAAACTATAGCGCCTGCACCTCAAATCTTTTTCCCCGCACCGAGTGCGAGACTCTCAGCCCTAAATTGCTATCAGGGACCGTAATAGACCCGAGCTAGAACAATGTATAAGCTGACATGCAATGCGAGCTATTATAGACCAACCAAACATCACAACTAAACCCACAATAACTATATCCCTTACTTCACATCTAGCTACCGGTAGTCATCCTTAGACTGGAACAAATATGCAGGATATATAAATGAATTGAAAGATTAGTGTATAGTTAACAAAATACCGTCCCCAAACGGACAATTAATGAAGCAACCTTAGAAGCACCTTCGCGATTCACTTCTAAGCAGCTTGCAGGAGGGCGAACATTTGCATCGACCTGCAGCTGCCAGAAAACCTATGCCAAGTCTGTTTGCCATATTTTTCTGCAGTGTAACCGTTACCCCACATTCCCCGCTCGTTTCCTGTAGGGCTGAAAGCCCACTCAGGAGGAGATCGGCAGTAGTGCTTCTAGGCCCGAATGCCAACAATTGAGCAGTTCATTTGCGAATCGTATCTAACAACTCAAATATCACGATACAAATTATCCCAGTCTATGGAATATACCCCACTTGCTACGCTTTATCCCCCCGCCGCCCGAACAGGTTCAAAAGAGTTCGTGCATGCATGAAGTTTGCAATTGCACCTGCGATTTTGACATGAGAGTGGCAATTTTCAATTGATCTGCTTTTGTGAGATAGCAATATATATCTGTGCATTCTTCTAGGGCTGATAATGACTACTATAGCCCTGTTAGGCGGTTCACCTATGGAAGTAGTCTAAGAAATGGACTTGCTAGAACGAGGTGCATGATTGAAGAGAATTTTTTGTTGAAATCCATCTATCAATCTCTTCACCGATATTTTAGGATGAATAGAGTAAAATCATTCCTTTAGCACACCCCTGTGAGATAGTGTTATCGACTCTTTAGCCTTTTAACATTGAAAGAGAGTAGTATTCAAAAAAAGCCGTGCATTGCCTCCTCAATGATGGGCTACTTTTGGGGGGGCTTTTTTTTAGAGGTAGCAGGCCGTGAAACGCTGTGTCTCTTTTTGTAATTAGAGATCATGGGTGTTTGTGTCTTCAAGACCTAGAAAATAGCGAATGAAGCGACACACAGACACGACACTGCCAATTTAGGATGGCAATCAAGCAGGAGGGACCAATGCTTTTATTTTATTTCCCCGCCTACATGCATGTGTCAGACGTGCAGACCGGCCCGTCGGCCCCGCGGCTTTCACATTGTAATTTAAACCACCAGATAGTGGACCGGCCAGGCCTCCTTGAGAGCACCCTAAGCCCTCCCGCAAGCACAGGAGGAGGGCATTAGCGGATATTTGGATCTATAAGCGCATGCTGTGTACGTATGCAGGCCTATCCAGAATTTTGCGAACAACTTGGCATCCACATTCCCAAGTAGTGGACTTTCGGCATTCATCCTAGTAACATTTTCATAACAAATTATCGGCGACAATAACTGTACAGCAATGAACGGAATGTGCCTGAACAGATGCAATCAGGGATCCGGATTGATCAACTGTCGCTGAACACGCTGTCCGATGGGACAATATCTGTGGCTAGCCGACTGACACCCCAATGCAGCGCTATCCGCAGGAAATTTCTTTTGGCAGGCCAGAGCCCCCCTGTGCAAATCATCTACCTATCTACCTATCTGACACATGCTTTTTAAGTATATGCTTGACTGACAATCATTTAAAGCAGTTACAAAGTTTTGGTAGATAGATCATTTATACAAATACGTACATACACCCCTCTGATCACTGACGTACTTCCTCATCGACCACTTCAGTGCAGGACTCGTTCTACCTATTGAAAAATTCCTATTACAACCAGCTTTACTTTATCCACACCTATATTATTACCTGACATCCATTCGTTGAACCTATCCTTCGTCGTCCCCATATTACCACATTCGAAGTTCTCAATCCCCTTCACTTTCCCACTTGCTCGCTGGACCGAGATATCTGGCTGAAGCCACAACTATTGATCCGGAGTCAAGATGTCGGGTAGGAGTGATCCTCTCAACTATTGTCGAGCGGAGGATTACTTCGATGCTGCCAAAGCTTGGGGTGGCCCCAAAAAGGTCATTAGTGTCTCTAAAGATCCTCCCAAACCAAGCGACCCCTCCATAGCCAGCCCATACCGAGACACGCACTATCATGGATTGACGCTCACATTTGACGATAATACGCTTTGCGTGGTGCAATTCATCAGACCCACCCTATTTAGAGTTAGATATGACCCTTCGGTGAGGACAGCAGATGAATATGGGGACGAAAACAGGTTGGTCGCTTATTATTTGTGTAAGAATGCCGATAATGACATTCAATGATAGCCGAACCATCCTGCAGGACTTCACTTCTCAGCTCATCCATGCCCTAGACAGCTACAGGGGTATCACGTGGAAGACCGACTTGGCTCCGGCCTCAGAGGGTACACCGCCTAAGAGCAACTACTGGAAACTTACGGTAAATGGAACATTCATCTTGGGAGCATCTTTGTTGACGTTTGATCTTCAATTAGTCGGAAGTAACGGCGGTTGGTCCTCCCCCAGACTTCGATGATAAGAAGCCCTACAAAGTTGGCGATGGAATGGTATTGGTTATATATCAAGAACCCTTCAGAATTCAGGTAATCATCATGGATAACCTTTAAAATCAAAAACTAATTATAGGAAATTACCTAGGCTATTCGTAAACTGAAGCCTTTAAAAAAGCCGTATACGATGCCAAATGAATATACTCAGGCTGCGGAGACAGATTGGAAGTACCAAATTGCTTGGGAAACTTCCCCAAAGACATTTAGGTGGCACAGAAATCCGGATCACACCATGTTGAAGGACGTAATCTTGGATGTTATCAAACCCGGACATGGAGAATATGTGGGATTCGGAGAGCAAGGAGGCACGGACTTCATGAAGCGCCCTACTTTCATGAACTATTTCAGTGAGCTCTACCTCTAAAATCCGGGTCACCTTTGGTTAACAGTTTTACGGACTGTGACAATATGCAGTACCAGCAAGTCTATAACAGGGGACCCCTCGATCCCCGTGAGCCTTTGTAAGTTCTTTTGTTTTTGATCTGATGCCAACTATGTTATTGACTGCTACAACAAGATATCACTCAGATCCGTTCTTTTTGCAAGTGAATGCGAACCCCGAACATGCAAATGTCACAGCAACCTATATAGACAATTACTCCCAAATAGCTGTGGATTTTGGAAAGACCAATTCGGGTTACATCAAGCTGGGCACCAGATTCAATGCGATGGATGTTTATATAATCAGCGCGAATAACGTCCCAGAGATAGTGAGGTTAGTTTTTTGCAATGTTTCGCTGTTGAGGACGATATCCTAGTTGTGGTCCTTCAAAGCTAATAATTTAGACTTCAATCCGGCTTGGTAGGACGAGGAATGCTGAAGCCGAGATATGTTCTTGGAAATCATCAAGCCTGTAAGTTCTGGGGGGGAGTTTGCACCGGAGAATTGTCGACTAATTCCATATCCCGTCTTATTGAAGGCTACGGATATTCGACAGCCGCTGATCTCCACGATGTCGTTGATAAATACCGGAATGCGGGGATTCCATTAGATGGTATCCATGCTGATGTTGACTTTCAGGTTGCTCTTCCTTGACAGGCCCACCTTGGTTGATTTGGTATATTAACACAGGGTAATGGTCTAGCACGAGTTCAGAACATTCACAATGAATCCCGCCAACGATCCCAAGACTATGTTTTCAACGCTCAGGAATAAGGGTATCAAGTGTTCAACAAACATCACGCCTGTTATCAGTATCAGGGACCAGACTGCTTCACGGCCGGAAGGTTATAAAACCCTCCAAGAGGGTCTTCGTGATGGGTTAGTGTAGGCATTACGCCCAAATATTACAAAGCTGACGTGGTTGCGCTGGTTTTCCCCAATAGGAGGTTCATTCTGGACGAGAGGTACACCAAGGGTACGAGTGGGCAGTCAAAAGATGTTCGTTACTTCAATTTTAGCGGCGGTGGAACAGACGAAATCAATCCCAACGACTCGAACCGTCGGCCGGATTACGGGGACAACTAGTAGATTCCACTTTTCCTAGTCCCCCTTACGTCTCGATCGGGGCATTATGTTGCAAGTACTGAAGCCATCGCTAGCAATCTCGAAGATATTTTCAACAAAAAGGAGCCCTACCATGGTGCTGTGAGTTATGGTTATAATAACGGCACAGTAAGTCCATACTCTCTTCCAATTCAACTCAGCCCCTGAGTACTGATCTGAACGAAATTATATAGCCGGGCCACTATGTTGACCTTAGCAAGGAGGAAAATCGCATATGGTGGGGGGAACAGTATAAGGATCTCTTCGACTTTGGACTTGAGTTCATATGGCAAGACATGACGACACCTGCAATTGGTGATGCATACGGTGACATGAAAGGGTATGCCCCGGATATCAATGCTATGAAAAACTAAAACAGGTCTCAAGTAATGTGCTTATAGGCTCCCGTCTCGCCTGTTGCTGAATTCGGATGCTGTGAAAAAGAAGTCCAAGCAGCAGCTAGCCATTGAAATATGGGCTCTATATTCATACAACCTTCACAAAGCGACATACCATGGCCTCAATCGTATGAAAGGCCGAGAGAACAAGCGCAACTTCATCCTCGGGAGGGGAAGCTTTTCTAGCATGTTTCGCTTTGCCGGGCTCTGGTCTGGGGACAATGCAAGCACGTGGGATTTTTGGAAGATCACTATTCCCCAAGTGCTCTCTGTGGGTCTCAACGGTGTCAGTATCTCTGGGTCGGATACGGGTGGGTTTGAGCCTGGAAAGAGCAACGGTCAAGAGGAGAAGTACTGCAGCCCGGAGCTTCTTATTCGGTGGTACGCGGGCTCGTTCTTGCTGCCATGGCTGAGAAATCACTATGTCAAGAAGGGCAGGAAGTGGTTTCAGGTATGACCTGCGATACTTGATAATTTGCGGTGAGAGCTGCAACCCCGACTGACAAAATATTGAACTTCACTAGGAGCCGTATCAATATCCATTGCACTACCAGAATAACCAAGAAGTGCCGCGAGATCAGTACTACCTATACATGGCTGTGGAGACAATTACAAAGTATTATGTAGAGCTTAGATATTCTCTCATGCAAGTTCTTTACGACGCTATGTTCGAGAACCTAATTAACGGGTTACCCATCGCGAAATCCATGGTATTTATCCCTCCAGCTCCCTGCAGATCTAAAACAATGTCTCATACGATACAAATTCTCTAGCTTTTGACGGATACTCAAGACGCAAGTTTCTTTAATGAGTCTCAAGAGTTTTTGAATAACCAGTACATGTGCCACCGCGACATTCTAGTTGCTCCAATCATGCAAAGCACGAACGATAACCCGGGAAGCAACAGAGATGTTTATCTTCCCCTTGAGTTCATGTGGTATCAGTCGAACTTGAGGCCTTGGGACGACCAAGGAAAGTCCCTGGACCTCCCCGTCGAAGGTGGTACTGTAATCAACTATACTGCTAGAATCACAAACAATTACGACGATTTTCCTTACGTAACACCGGTCTTTATTAGGGAAGGTAAGAGTAGACAACTAACGTTGCCCTTAGCTAAGTTCTTTGGTTAACATTTACAGGTTCCATCATCCCACAGCTCAAAGTACGCCAATACGTCGACGATTATAGGGACGGGCCAAATCATATAAAATTCAACATTTATCCTGGAAAAGATCGGGTAAATACGCCTCCTAAATATTACAGACTCTTCTAGTCCACTAGAGACCTCCTTTATTGACGATATATTGAATTCTAGAAGTACCACACATATCTCGACGATGGAGTGAGTCGTAGCAGTGCACCCAAGGGACTACCTCAGGTCACGCATCCTTTGGCACAGGCAGAAACAGAGCGAGCTGCGAGGGTACAATCGACTGAGGAGGGAGATGAAGCTCATGTGCAGGGGCGGGACGGGAAGGCAAATAGCGAATTTCGAAAGGTTGGCCTGCACCAGGTAATTACTCAAAGTCAGCCCTCCCGTATATTTAAAAGGTTAACATATCATTCTGCATAGACTACGAATGACTCAGTGCGAACCATCGACATCGTGCAAGAGCACAGCAACTACGATCCCCAAAAGGAAATCGGCACCAGTTACACTTTGATCATCTACTTTGATGTGGGGGTCGATGTGAGCAAAATCAATGTGGATGTCGAACCAAACAATATTTGGGAACGTAACCCGCCTAGTTCCTATAAATCCGAAGGAGATTTGCGGGCAGTGATTATCAGAGTCAACGAGATTTTGGGCGCCTCGAAGAAAGTTACCGTCAAGCTTACGCAGCAAAGCTAAGTCAGGCTAGGTAAAGTGGTGTTGACGTCATCGGTCCTTTATATGCTAAGTGGGATGGTAATTTTCTTCCCGTCGCTCTCTTTGCTTCATTTTTCTGTTTTCCCTGGTTGGAAGATTGAGGTGGTGTATTGGTTTCCTGGCTTAAGTATAGGGATTTGGGAATCGATTTGGATGACAAGTCATGAAAACCTACAGAAAATAAGAGTTCAACTTTTGATTCCTCCGCGATAACCTATCCTTCCAAATTCACACTTACCCCCATCCATTCTACTGTGGACTCTGTGACTTACTATGCATTCAATAAAAATGTAAAAGAATTAAAATTAGCAGCTACGGTCATAGAGTTATAAAAGCGAGGCTTCCCGTCCGCTCAGCCATATCTAAGCATAACATCGCCAGGTTAGTACTGCAGTGGGTGACCATGCGGGAATCCCTGGTACTGTAGTTTTTTGCGTCTTTCAGAAGACTATATTGACTCGCATGAAGTGATTGTTGGAATTGATTGTCCGGCATCCACAACCAACTCTCTGCAAGTTCGACAAACCCAGGTTCCTTTTGCAACCATTAGTACCCACCCTGCCTACAAATCGCAGAAGTGCACTCAATCATTTACTCTCCGAGCCAGCAACTGTCTTCGAATTCTTCGATTTGTTTTGCAGCGGGCGGCCGGAGACGGAGAGCTAGTTGGCTCAGGCAGCGAGCGAGGATTCAAACTTAATGGGGATCTTGGAGGGAGACATTGGGAGTATAGTGTAGCGATGAAATGCAGCAAAATTAGAGACGGATGACTATGGAGACGATGGAGATACAGGAGAAGATGGTGACAGTAGGAGAGCGAAGGAGGAGGGAGATGGTCGGAAGCTAAGGAGCGTGGTTAGTGTTGAAAGTGTCGCTACAAGCCTTAACACCTGCAATTGTAAACGATGCAGCGGATTAGAGGTGAATGTCTAGTTTGTTTAATGAAATATTTTATAGCAATGATAGCGAAATTCGACTTTAACTCGCGGCTGTTATAATACTTCTTGAAGTTTCTTCGCAAACTTCTAACTGAACACCGCTCACCCCCGAAAGAACCTCTCGTACCTTCAATTTCATTTCATAGCCCCTCCACCTGATAAATAGACCGGAAGACGTATGTAAAGATACCGAGTGCTGTGTCGTTCGTTTGTCAAAAAGCGAGTAATAGTAGTCCCAGTTCAGGTATGGCATGTATTAAACGAGCGCATACGCGCCTACATATAAACGCCCATTGTATTTTGCTCGCATAATTTGTTAAGCGCATGATATTTGCTTTAACAGCAAAGCCACAACTCGCCAGCAAACCTGCATCGCCAGTGTCCAAGTTAGGTTCACTAGTTCTCACTCGTCTTACATCCCTGCTCTGTGTTGCATATATGGACCGCCTCCCTGACGTACGGCTTATGGGTTTCAGCTGATGGGGATCATGATCTCACGATGATGATGGTAGTTCCAGACTCAGCTGGAGATGCCAGCTGAGTGCGCATGCATGCGTACAAGGCATACTCTGAACGCTGTATATAAGACCACACGATTGTTCCTGTAGTGCAGAATATACAAGCTTCTCTAGCAATCAGTGTTTCAATACTCTATTTATGGATACCCCACCAAGACAACTCTCACTTTGGGGTATAAGACGTTCGACAGAATGGTCTCACTTTGTCTTGGGTATAACAGAGGGTATATGGACATAAATAACCTTCTCTCGCTTACGACGAAGAATAAGCTTAAACAAAACGTGGCGAAGTGGCTGTCCCACGAGTTCCGGCGAGTAAAGAATGTTCCTTACCGTCGAGCGGGCATAGCCGCCCTCACATTCTCTTGGATAGATCGTCTCACTGATGCAGGCGAGCGAATCAGTCCATACGGTTTTAGCTGGAAATCCCCACCTCTACGACCCCCGCAACCCCAGTGTTCTCCGCTGATGGGTCCTCAAACTCACCGATAATAAAGAATAGAGACCTGATTACACGACTAATACCTAGTATAGACGGACTGGTTATCTAAATTATGTGGTTGGTCAGTCAGCGGGCAAAGGAGTAGCAGTTATTTCAGGATATCCTACTATGCATATCAAATGTTGCTTCCAGAAGTTTCGAATATGATACAGGGCACCAATCGCTCCAGGTATAACCCTGATGCTTAGGTTCATTCTTCACCCATCCACACCCTCTGATTATGGATTCATCTCTAAGCACATCGCATTGGTTACCAATTAAGTACACTAGTTACCGGAAATAAAGTACAGAACGGAGTCTCATTAATTACATCCGAACCTACTGTATTTTCTTGTCTTGTTAACACTAAAATTACGGCGTGGGCGGGGCAAATAAGATATAAGCGCGGGCTAGAGATGCTTTTTCACCCAGGCGTGTGCTGACAACTGATTTTACTCTTCCTGATTTGTAGCGTTGACCGCACGCTAACCCTCATCATGATCAATAGTGCGGCGGATGGGGTGCGGGCTGACACTGAGAAAAGGAGTTGGCCCTCAATCGGTACTCTCAGCTCGCAAGACTACTGCAAAGTTTGGCTGTAATTCGACCTTAGCTATAAATTTAGACAGCGAAAGAGTAATCGCCGCAGGTTTCGAGCTTGTGCGACATGGTGTGTACAGCACCGTGTTAATAGCACCAAGCTCCGCGAATTGAGTTACTTTTTTACCCAATAGATGTGATGATCACTAACCGCTCCATCAGGCGTGTGGGAGCGCTCCATCATTCACTCGAACACTTCTGATCGCTGACGTACTCCGCCATCGAGCTCTCACTCGTTTCATATCCACGTGCTCTATTTATAGAAACTCCCCGCACCAACACTGCCAGATAATTTGGAGCCTGCGAAACCTCCACCACCGGCTGTCCGAGACAGGGCGTAAGCAATAATAGCCATCTCTCTGTTTGCGTACGATGGAGATAAGCTCTAATGGAACGCAGAAAAGTGACTGCGCCATTGCGAATATTATCATCACGACCGCGCGCTTAACATGTCCGGCGGCCGGCGAGTGATATATTGTGCCGTTGTAAACTCGTCAGGGTCGGCGGGTGACTAAGTTTTGCTCTAGTTGCCGAAGCTGATGCACAGTAACTCTTTTAATTTCTGTCCCATGTCCACAGCTCAATTATTACTGAACGGGTGCCAGCATGTAACTTGGGGTATCTTTAGTACTTTACACAGCGTCAAACATGTGCAAAAACCGTCAGCATTCCACGCGTCCTTCAATCTCCACCATTCATTCCTCCATGTGAGTCTCCCATTGGGACCCTACAGTATTTTCTATGCCTAAATCAGTCAGTACGATAGTTACCCCGCGACTAGTACTGTGTTCGATACACTCTATCCCCTATTCGGTCAAGGTTTTATTTGGAAATTGGCTGCAATATTTGATAATGACAATTTGGCTTGATAATTAGCTGAAGTGTCCATGAAACAAGCCCTGGTTTTGCAACGGATCGTCGTGTGTAGTAAATTCCGTGGCGGGATCCATGTATGACAACCCAAGGCTCTACAACAAATTGCCCTACCTATGATATGGTCTAAGTTTGTAAGACTTGGTGTAGTACTATCGTGGTTTTTGGGAACATATTCCAAATCCCTGAAGGCATAAACCTCCGGTCGTTGATAGTTCTCAGGTTTGTGTCCTGCCACAGAATGCAGTTGCTCTACACCGAGGGATACTCAGTACTAGGGTTTGAAGTAACCACCGCAATACTTGACCGGTGATTCCTGCATTGCTCAGTGTTCAAAACTATTGTGAATCCGCATGCCGGTGAACCGGTTCAAGCCTCGCCTCAGTGCCATAATCCTAAAACAAACCGAGTAACAAGTCTCCATCCGGATATAACAATCAACACTCCCATAAAAAACTTCGATATCCCAACCAGTTCATCTACCATGTAAGCTCATCCATTCTAGAGCCAATCAAGTGCACCATTGCCTGTATAGCATACTGCAAAAATTACCACTCAAGGGGATCCTGCAATCTTCTAATTCGGAGTATTGTTAGAGTATGTCTAACTTACTGTCAACACGGCCAGTACTATACCAATGCAGGAACTACCGCCTATGTATCTCCAGTGCAATACCTTCCTCTAGCACCGAGCCCCGACCCCCTTCGCATTCCAAGCCCTGCTTTCTCCTCTTAGCTAATCCACCATCACCGGATACCTCTTCCCGTTTTCCAGACCTTTCCACCCTTCGTAAGCGGCCTATCTCGTGGATTCACGGCATTCCTGACCTTAAACTCCGTAAGACCACATCCACTCGAACTAAACCACCACAATCCCGCTAACCATCTTTCGACAACGGTCCGCAGGTGAAAACTTTTTCCATTCCACGGCTTCCCAATTTCCGCTACCTAGCAAATTAAACGCGCTACCCCTCTCCTGTAGTCTTTCCTTGGTACACGTATGTATTTCTCGTTACTAGGGTGTCCTAGGCGCATACGGCACAGCTATGCAGTAGTTAGACGCGGCTGGCACTAGGCTGAACGAGTCGGTCGATACCTCGGCTGCTATACTTATAATAGAGGACTTTGGGTATGCGAGCAAAAACAAACCATGGGTCTGGGTGCGAATACAAACAACATAGCACTGACTTGCTCAGCCGCGGTAAGCTGAAGAGAACGCCTGATATAGGGATGAACAGCCGCCCATCGCGCCTACCCAGCTCCGGGTATTTATTTACTTCCCACACCCCGAGCCTTGGGTGACAGTGACGTCGCCGGTGTGTTACACAAGCCCATGCGTTGTCCACCCGCCACAGACGAGCTTATCACAGCACCCATTCGCATCTATTTCCGATCATGTATTGATTACTATCCCACCGGATTTAGACTCTCACAACGGTTGCGGAGAATTCAGACAAAGAGTGTCTTTGAAGACATTAAATTAATAAGAGGTAAAGCGAGTAAACGAGAAGTAAGAATGTATGAACAGTACGTGTTATCGATGCTATGTACCCTCCCTTCCACCAATGAATGTAAACCAAGTCTAAACCCAAAGAAGCCGAACAAAGGCAAGCCAGAGTCCTAAAAATATATACACGAAGTTTACCGAGCGGCGAAGTAAGCCTACCCCTCCCACCCACCCAAAAAAAAGCAAAACACCCCCAATGATAGTCATGAACCCGGCGTGTTGGGCCCCGCGTTGCCTCCAAAACCGGTGCTAAATACGAATGAATGCAACACCCCGCAGTAAAGCGAAAGAAAAAACAATGTGATGATGCCCGAAATATGCAGCCGCAGAAAGGGATGCAGTATCAAAATATGCAGCCGACTGAGACAGATGACTCGACCGTTGCGGGTCAGTCCGTTCGCTTGTTTTCGGTACGGCCGCGAGATGTCGGGCATCCAGAATCGAAGAGAATCGTCGCAATTGTGCCGCTCAAATGTATCCTCCTCTTCTAGCTCAAATGAATCCTGTGCTGTTGCAACTCGTGTTGCAACCGTCCAAAACCTCCATCAAAAGAACCCTCCACCCCCCTCAGATGGCCCTGCAAATATCTCCCTAATCGTATCCCTATTCTCCCTCGGCGGATCAGGCAGCGGCTTATCCTCCCAATCCCGTTGACTTTCCGGGCTGCTACTGCGACTCAAACTAAACGCTAGCTCGCGCCCATACTCCTCCAGCTCCGCACTCCACGTAACCCCATCCCGTCTCCATCCAATATACTCATCATTCACGCCCACCACCCCCCGTTGGTTGTACACTGCCTCATACTCCGCATTCAGCCGAAGCAGCGTGTTATCGGGGATTTCGATGGAACTGTAGCACTGGCGGATGTAGCCGCGGGTCATCGGGCGGCCGCGGGAGATGTATATGAGGCGGCGGAGGATGTCGACGGCGGAATCGAAAGATGCGTCCCAGGACCCGCGGTTGAGGCGGTCGAGGGTGGATTTGAGCGCAAAGCAGTGGTCGAGAGCCAACAGTGTTAGCCCTTCAGACGAAAACACGATGTCGTTTTGTAATAGCGTGCGGTAGATTACGTCGTCGCGGAGGTCTACGGGGATTGCGGCTTCGAGAGTGGTGTTCACCCATGTTTGCGAGAGGTTGAAGAGTTTTTGGGCGCGGGAGACTGAGCGCGTTAAGGTGTTGAGGGTTTTGGGGGAGGGCGGGGTGACAAAGATTAGGTTTAGGCCCGTGCTGTAAGGTTGTTAGTTACTGTGATCATATGAAGGACAGGAGAATATACCAGGTGGGTTTTGTTTTGTGCACCAGACACGGCAGAGAGGATCCGCCAACAATCAGGTGGACGTGTAGCCGTTTCCTTCGTAGATCCCGGCTCACATACTCCAGTGCGTGGAAGATCTGGGCGGCGTCCATTTCTGTGTCGAATGGGAGCGGGTAGGATATCGATGTTGAGTGTTTCTGACCCATTGTGATGAAGAGGGGGGACAGACAGCTGAAAAATAGTGTTGCTAGTCCTTTCCACCTCGAGCTGGGTTGTGGTGTTGTGGGATGATCGGGAGTCGTAGTGGTGGATGTTGCGAAGGCGAGGAGCGTGGTGAGCAGTAGCAGGAGGGGGAGCATATGATATATGCCGCTTCTCCCAAAAGCAAGTGGACTGGCCAGGTCAGATAGGCTAAGTTATTCCTGCGCAGGGAACGAGATAATAAAGACGAAGGCGACCTAGTTAAATGTGAGCACCGGCTTCTGGGTGTTGAGTGGCTAGTGTTCGCTGGGTTGCCTACCACCTTTTGTACCACTGGACTGGAGGGTGGGAGCTAGTCGCAAGGAAAAACAAATGGAAGCGGTGCACCCCTGCTACCAAGGAAAGAGCCCAATGTACCGTACCGCACACCGAGTCGACACCTGGCCGTCCTGGGATCCAGTCAGTTATTGCAGCTATCTCGCGAACGCGACACCCCGCACCGCTCGGGCTCCACCGGCCTGAGAGGTACGCCTCGCCATAAACGCAATAGGCGCGAAAGCTACTGCTGCGAGGGCGGCCCATGTATCGCGAAACCAATTTCACATTGCCACCGCCAAACCGACGTTCCACAAATACCTGCGACAGTTCGACGGATTACTTTTCTTTCCATAAACACTGCAGCATTAATGGTCGGTCGATCAGTGCAGATTTTGCGTGGGTTGTTTCCATCACGTCCCAGACAAGACACGGCAACCGAGAGTTGGAAGCCATTATGATTCAACAAACAAACGATAAGTACATCAATGGTATTGTCCACCAAGACACGGGCGGCCGGTTCGTTGCTTTTAATTCTTACTCAGTTGCAGGCCTCCCAGGAACCCCCCACCATCGGCCCGATTAAAGGCCCAGATACCAACCACAACAACAACCGTTTCTTCTCCGAATGAATAGTTGAATAGGGGCTCATCCGAAAGAGGTGTCTGAACGCGATTCACGCCATCATGTGAGGAAGCAACGGTTATCTCGTCACTCCATCGTGGGACTAGCGGATCTTACTGTGCATATGTTGCCTTGTTGTTCACGCTAGCCAATAGACAGGCGACCCCACGGTTCCTACTCCACACCATATTGCAGGAATCCCCAGAGAGGAAGTTCATAAGGCTGCAGATCACGGGCATGGGGGTGGTGTTTTTTTTTTGTTTTGTCTAGACGCAACCGCGGCCGCTGCACACGCGAAACAACATACTTCCTATTCCGGTGGCTGGGCTTGTTTGTATACCGCGGAAATTACGTGTCCTCATGAAGCATAACTGCCTCGGCTGGTTTATGAGTTTATTGGTTGGTTGTCTCCAGACAATCTATCTCGTACCTACTATACACCGCGTATGTATGTGGACGTATACACTAACTAGCTGGGGGTGGGAGAACAACACACAGTACATGTATAGAGTACGGTGCTCCTAGCTACTCCGATTCCCAGCAGTCCCGAGTACGAGTTAGAGGCACAGCACGCATATGACTACTTCCTCAGGAAAGCTTCTGGATGCTCATTCGTACGTCGTACATGCAGCGGCAGAGGCTGCTGCCGGTCGAAGGCATCGTATTGCCGGTATATGCATCAGAGCGGTACAGCGCGATGAGTTGTTACTGCTACTGCTTCGAAACCCCCCTACCTAACTACGCGCTTCGCGGCAAACCAAGCGATGGGAAGAGGAAGGACTTTGCGAAACTCATGACCGGTCGAGTTACTCTCTGACTATTTTGGAGCAAAATTTAGTATACGTCTACTGCACCGCAACGTGGCGATACCTCGTTCTTGAAACCGCGAGATTTTGGTGAGATAGAGTTCTAACAACATTGGTACCGCGCTGTGCCTTGACCACGAAACAAATTGACCACGAAACAAATTGACCACGAAACAAATTGACCACGAAATAAATTGACCACGACACAATTTTCTGTGCCACCGAACCAGATCTCGATTTACCTTTGCGTTTGTTTGATCGATGTACTTGCGCCGTTATCTGTGAAGCGAGAAACCAAATATGAGCCGTTGACCTGGCAGCAGAAGACTGAAACTATGACGGAATACTGCGAATTTCTGTGCCGCCGAAGAGATTTGCCAACGTACAGCGAAGCGTTTACCAGGCTGAAACGATGATATTCACAACGTGTATTGATTTGGGAGGCCCAGGCTGTCTGCGAATTGCGAGGCTGGAAATCGGGCACGAGATGACCTTCTGTGCCGCTGAGCGTGGGAGGTTCTGTTTGGTTGATGTAAGTAGCCTTTCATTGCGTTACCGCCTGAGAACAAAAAACGGAAATACCCGCCTATAGAGCGTTGGCCCAGCAGCAGAAAGGTGAGTTGATTGTGTAACTCGATGCATTGTCTTGCTCCGCCTCAGAGTGTGGTACGCCAGGCAACCAAGAAAATTGGGCTTGCGAGGTTGGGCTGAAAATCTGGGCAATAAACAACTCCTGTGCCGCTGTACCACCACGATTTGCTTGGGCGGTGAGCATGCGCCGCCTGAAGCGAGGAATGCGCATCGAGTACGAGTAGGGCTGAAAACTGGGCTTAAAGGGTGGAAGCCTAGAGTTATGAGTACTCGGCCATACTCGACTTTTGTCTCGTAGCGCCTTAGGTACCAGCTGCAACAGCACCAGACAGTGGAAAACAAAGCACCAAGTACTACCTTCTGGGCTTGAGACAAAGCCTGCTTCCTTCCTGTGTCCTAAGAGCGAAGAAAAAACTGGGATTTCATATGTACGATCACATACCTGGTTGGGGGCCGATAGAACCAGTGGCCTATTGAACAGCTGAAATTCTTTGTCATTCCTATTTAAGTCCTTTTGAAACGGTTCTACAAGGGTTACAGTGGCAAAATGGATTCGATAGGCTTGTGGTTTTATCGACCCCGCAGCAGCTACAACCTGGTACAGACAGAGAGAGAGCTCTTGTCTTTGAATCGGTAGATAGTGACTCTTCTGTATTTTTCCTGCTTCCCTTACTTAGAGGGAGGGGCTGATATGACGAGACAGAATGCTATCGATATGCGCTCAATGAAAGAAAGAAACATATGCATTAGGGATGATGACTATAACCAGCAGATCTGTCTTTACCTCCCCCTTCGGCTCACCAATGATCCCGAGGCTATGGTTCGGGCCATTAAGTTGGGGGAAATTGTGAAGCCTGCATATATACACGTAAGTCAGCCAGTATCAAAAGTTTGGCTTGGCTTCTAGTCCTGCTTCAGACGAACAATACCAACGCTGTATTCCCGTGACACGGCAAACTACAATGGGGTTTCCCACGGCCTTACCAATCTAATACTGCTTCGATAAAGAGAATATGGAAAGTTGGGAACGAAATACAGTTTCTTGGTTTCTTTTTCCCCCGGCCCCGTCGCGAACAGACGGCCGCTCCCGATGAGCTTTGTTTTTTGAACGGAGATAGAGGAAAATGTTGGACGGGGAAAATGGGATGCATAGAGGCTAGTATCGATGGGAGGTGAGTTTGTTAGAATTATTTGTATGTTGGCAGTTGGATGGGAACACTGGAAATGAGCCATTTCACCTTTGAAGATTCAACAATGGGCCAACTAGAGGTTAGACGAGCTCCTCGGCAATACCGAAATTGCGGAAGGTTAGTACAGTCTTGTTTACCGCGTCAGACGCAACACGTTGTTGTGTAAATGCTTGTAGAGCAAGGGAAGTAAGCGTGTATTCCCACGGCTACAGAAATTACCTAGGCCCATTTTGATGGTAAACAAATAAGCTCAAGGAGTGTGATTGGATAACTTGCTAGCGAATTACCTTGCGGATGAAACAGCAAATCACCGAAGCCTAATAGAAGCCTTCCACTACTCTTCCAAGAGACTTCGAAATTCATTGCGGCGTATTCACGAAAATATTTGTCAGACAGCCTTCTACGAAGCTTCCACAATTTGCCGTTTCATCTAGATCAGACGCTATTTTTCCACTACGCGGAAGCGCGAGCGTCTAATCGAGATCAAAGGTAGTGAAATGTGACGAGAACGGATTGGGAGAAAAGGATGATGTGGTCCCCTTGGCGCTTGTAGATAAACTATTGTGGCACCGTGTGGCTAAGGCGGGCAGTAATTATAGCACATCCGACTACGTTCAGCCTTATATATCTACATAAACTACTTCTAGAAATGCCCCACAAAGTATGCCTTGCTATCCCTATAGGCTTTTTTCTCTGCATGGCTGCTATTCCTATGGGTATTACGGTACTCTGCATTCACAAATAAATACACAGCCCGTCCATTCACCGCCAATACAGAAAAGGATTCAAACGACGACGGGCATTATAGACTGTAACTGCACTCAAGAGTATTAAGATGGAGACATGGCTAATTGACACAATACTGCCCCCGTCCATGCTAGCCATGATGTAGCAAAATTAGCTGCAATTAGTCCGGTGTCTGCTCCTCTGCTTAAGTTTTCGTCGAACGTCCACCGGGGAATAAAGGCTGACTGCAGTTCCAGGCTGATGTCTTGATTTCTAGGACCGGTAAATAACGATCTATGCACATAAGAATTTAGTACTTCTATGCGTTGTCCTTCAGCACAGGCCCTTTCACCGAATAACAGCTCTGGCTATATGTTCCTAGTGTGGGGATGAAGTTCACACGCCAGAAACGAGGCGGGCATACTCACTCAATAAGCGCTACCCGCCTGACCTGTGAGTCCGCCCACACTCATCATTTCTGCACTTTTACATGGTACTTGGTTGCTATCTTGTGAAATAAACTCGTCCAGCGGAAGAGTCAATATCGAATAGAGGAATGAGGCTAGGTGGGGGTCGCTATTCATGAGCTTTGTCCATCTACTGCTTTTTCTGCATCACACCCCGAGGTCTTGCACATATTTTCCTCCTGCTTCCGTTGATTGGACACCCATCTACGGATGAGTTGTCAAATACGGAAGTGGCTGGAGATAACGGCACCTCTCTCAGCTCAACGCTTCTCGTCACAATTACTCCAGCCAAGATGATTATTGGCAGATCCATCCGTCTTCCTATTCAAAAGATTACCCTCACTGTCAGCCCAGGATAAGTATCGGCAGATCCCACACCATTTTCTGCGGAGTTTGTCTTTGGTTACGACCTCTACCGGTGCCCTATACATTCGTATTAGCTATGGGAGGGAAATATCCTTGAGTTCTTCATACGTACTGTGTTTGACAGTGAACTTGGTTCTATGAACAAGACGGCGATTCCCCACCAAATAATGACCTTTGGTCATCGCAAGCTCCATTCAAATTTCGATCCCATCACTTTCCGCGGCGATTGTATCACATCGAGATCATGCAACCACCTGCATTTTCCTCCCCACCACTTCCGGCTGTAGGAGATGGGCATATCACATCAGTATCGAGTATCTAGCATATAATCACCACCCTTGCCACCGCTTCCAGTTGTAAAAAATGACCATATCACAACCCTCCGACATGCAAGCTGATACAACCAGTACCACTTCCGGAAGTAGGAAAACGACTACATCATCAAGGCCAGACCCCTAACGTGCAACCACATCCTCCCCACCACTTTAACTCTGATGACATGCTGATAGTCCAGACTCTTTGGTAAGGTGATCATTTACGAACGGACTAGAGTATGCATTCCCACGCGTTCCCCTCTTTCTTGCATGCATGTTCCTTTTGATATTGTGCAATCTGCGCGCACTCGTAGCTTCTGAGGCGATGTGTGCAAAATATTCCTGAGCACATTCTATTCGGTCGATGGAATATCCGCCCCCAGTTCGGGTGAGTCCTCAAAAGCGAATAGAAACTGCCGTGACTGTTGTGTACAGCTGCACCCAGCTCCAGATTAGACCGTGTTGGTGTGCGCAACTTTCTAACTGCCCCCTCAAATACCTCACGCTGTGCAGGTGACGTTTGTTCTACATATCTTTCCCACATCGCTTCAGGCAGCTGCTTCTCCGGTGTATACGCGTAGTAACGGCTTCTCGAGAGACCATGATGTTTCTCTACCAATGAGGTGCAATTCCCCTACACCTCAGCAGCAGAAAAAAATTCTTCTGGAGGTAGAGGTGGAAGGCCGAAGTGGGGGCGGTCGCTCGAAAAGCTACATAGGAGCGGCTGACTTCCCTGGTGCGTATCTGGGTAGAGGAAATGTGATGAAGTGCATAGGGACCAGGCGGTCGTGAGCAAGTTTGTGGTGGTCCTTCTGGAATTCCGAAAACTCGAGTGTCGGGAGTGGGTGGTTTGTTGGCAGCCTAACTCGGCTGATTCGATTTTTCAACTAGCGAAACTCTTTGCCCATGAAACTCTATCTCGAGTGCCGGGGATCTTTGTATCAGAGATGCATATGTTGGTTCCATTTTCCTTCTGGCAGATGTCTGATTGCCATTATCTCATTCCTACGCAAACTGTATTGTCGTCCAATAACACGCCAGCCACACTGAGCCTCATCACCAACTACATCGACATTAGTGGAACTCTGCTATTCACTGCCTCACTTTGACCGGTTGCTCTCAGCCATCGTTCCGAGTCCCTTACCAACCGGTGGGGGGTAGTATACGTAGAGTAAGCTCCCTAGCCACGACGACGGGGCGATCTCAACGTCCTCACATATCTAACCTCTTCATCCATTGGTGATCGTCATTGAGATATGTCATTGATAACCCCTCACTTGTAACCCACCTATCCCGTGTACATAGTCTATGTACCGTAAGCTCGCCAAATTCTGCGCCGCAAATGACTGCCGAAAGCTACTCTACTACTACATCTCAGCACTTTTAATCCCCTCCCAACCAAAATTCTTCAAGCGAAATTGGCAGCAACTCGTTTTGTTCCAGTTATGAGCCACGGTTTTATCTAACTATTGTTTCTTCCTCACGAAGACGTACCAATCCGGTTCCGTGGTTGTGGGTTTAACTTGTGCCGTAGGCGCCGATGCACTCGTGATAGTGGGTGGATTTGGTTGGCGTGGCGCCGAGACTGCACCAATTGGTAACCACAGTCAGCTTTGAATGGAACCAGGTTGGAATTGTGGCTAAACTCACGGGTATCGAAGAGATAGGAGATAATATGAAGGTCTTTCGGACAAATCACGTCTTGAATCGGCGGAGCACGGACCATCTAATCCCGATTGAGTGAAATGTTGTGACTCAAACACGTGCACTGCCAAGATATCGAATGATGCTCCATGCTCGAGTAGCTTCTAGTAGCTGGAGTAGGTGTAAGTTCACCTGCTGCACGGTTTATGGATAGATACGTACTTGCCAACCCCATCCCTTGCATTGGGCCACATATTGCTTACAAGGTAGCCGGGCGAAGGTTTGCGGAGTGATCGCATACTGCTCCATTTTGAACAAGATATCTCTCGTAGTGTTGAAGTGTTAGATTCTCGTACAACCCGACCACGGCTGCGTCTAGTTGAATGTCGGCTATTCAGCCCCATCCAGTCGATTGTCGCGTTTGCCAGCGATATCTCTAATCTGATTGTGGGATAGAACCCGCAGTATAACAAGGGAGACGATACAGATCTATGAGGGTATTTACGACCAGTTCCGGCGGTTTTCTACGTTCGTGACTGGGTTCACACCTATATTTTTCGCGCAGCCTCCGCCTAAGCCATAATGCATACCTAGGGTACCCTGGCAACGAGAAATACCGCGTTTGCTTGCTAGATACTTGCAGGCCTGTTCAGCGGAGTCATTTTCTGCCAGTTGTAAGGAGGAGGAGGAGGAGGTGCGCGGTGCTTCAGATATCCCAGTGTGTCACAGAGCCCATTAAATATGGTGCGTAAAAGCAGATTTTTTGTCCATCAGTTCACAGCCAGGCTGTCCAAATGCTCTTAGTCCAAAACCTATTCAAGCGGTTAGAAGATAGAATTACAGCGTCTCCTGGGACCTGGTTTTTTACCTTCTGGCTGACCGAAGCGTCTTACTCCATACTGGGGTTGGAAAAATGCACTTCTGTACTGAAACCCCAGGAAAAGTACCCGGCTGTTCCTTATTCCCCCGAGTACAATGCTTCATTCTGCAAAGGGGTTTATGAAAGCAAGGGGGTTTGAGGGAGGTATGTATACTGTATCGGTTTCAGTAGTAGGCTGCTGACAGAGGATTCTTCATGGGATTACCAGTGCTGACGCTTCCTATCATATACTGACGGTTCATTTCAGGATTAGCTCCGAAACGATACTATAGCGGGGATTAGATAGGCAGACCGGAAGGCAGAAGAACGGCGGGTTTATCTCTATAGTTATTCGTCACCACTGATCAAGTATCCTGTAGTGAATATTACTAAAAAAGAGCGGTTGTTACTCCAAACGTATATGGTTTGGATTCATTTGGTATCACCTGAACCACTGAGATACACTGACCAAATTGAAATGCACGGCTCTTGCTGACTGCTGAAGTTCCCGATATAGTCTTCGATGCAAAAGGGAAACATAGGAATGCATATTGCACTTCTGGTACATATGCGGTGTGATGGGGCCTGCGTTGCTATCTCCTACACGCTCGGCTTTAATGCTTGATTCTGGCAATTGTTGGAATGTCTGGTGTGGTGCAATTAGAGATGAGTGAGCTTGAGACTTATACGGATTACTGGCATGGTGGAGGTTGAAGGGATGCTCGGAATGCTGATGGCTTTTGTTTATGATTGGTGCTGACTGCAGCAATGGATAAAATAATTTGGACAGACGACGCGGTGCTGGTGCTGACGTTCGAACGACCAGCAGTGCAGCCGTGAACACGGAGTGAGGGGCAGAACGCTCCCACCAACTCTTTTCCACGCATATGTGTACACTACTGACACAACTGCACTGAGCTTCCAATATCAAATGCATAAATAGTCCTCGCATAAATTGTGCCCGTGAGAAATTGTTCCATCAATGTTACTTTCTACTCATCTATTAAACTAATTGTCATCACATGCCTATGGACTGATGTATTGCGACAAGGGACCAATACAGCTCTTCGGGGAATAAACCAATCTGCGCTTATATCTTATCTGCGCCGCCTACGTCGTAACCGCTAACTGTAGTTAAACAGCCACACTGGCAAAAGAGATATGGTATTTACTTGCTACTTTAGTGCATTACGAAATGGAGGCTTCCATGGCGGATGCTGTATTACGGCATGAAGGAGACTAGAGGAGCGAGCACGGAATGTTATCAATTTTGACCATGACGATCGACTGACGCTGACCAAAATACAAAAACCGTCCGAACAGAGAGATGCCGCGTGCTGACTGCTGAAGCGGCTATTAGAGCAGTGTAACAGGTATTTTAGAAACACTACGCACGCAGCTATAACTCATTTTGGACTACTCTCGTTCCCAGAGTTTTCGTCACTTGACAAGCTACTCTCGCGTGGAGGTAGACGCTGGTTTACGAGCGTAAGGAGTGGAACAGATATCCCAAATGTTTCTATATATGTTCTGGAACTATCAATTCATCGGGTGTTTCTACCCAGGACTGTTGGGCGAAAATGCTTTTTTATCTTCAGACGCCGAACGGCACAGTGTATCACTCGTTGCCGCCCCCCCAGATCTCTGAACAGCGGCTATCACCGAGTGGCACAGTCACGCTACGTCTCGTTTATCTTATTTTCATCATAAGCGAGTGAGATGGTTATTTTTCGCTTACGCCTGGTGTCAGATAGTGATAGTTGATACCTACCTTAGGTATCCATAAATAGAGCAGGCAGATTTAAGATGAGATGAGTGAGAACAAATGAACCAAATCCAGGCGGCGAGACGCGCGCACACAGGGTGCAGCTGGATGTGAACTTCGCTGCGTTGAGGAAAAAGGATTCGAGCACGTTTGCTCGTCGCTCTGATTGCTCGCTGCTGTGTGGCCTCACATCCTACGGCGACTCGCACACATGCATGAGTTGTGGCTGAAACATTGTTAGTAGGGTAACTTAAAATTACTTAGTTGAGAGTGGTGACGCCACAGAAGCCACATGCCAAACAATTCCGACCAATCAGCTTGAGGCACAGCTACACGGAAAACAATTCTGGTGCTTCGAGGCGATACAAGATGTGTATATGTTTACAATGTTTACAATGTGGTTTAACAGCAAGCGGTTTCGAAAGATCGCGCAAAGAGTAAATCCCACCTGACACCTGCGCCGAAAACACTCTGACCTCTTGTTCGTCCCATTACTCCGGGCTCTGTCGCTTGCTATAGCGGCTGTAATCCTCTAGTCCTTTTGTCTGGTAGCACGTTTCGCTTTCCTAGCTTTCTTGCGCTACTAGGTTCCTCGACGTTAGCAGTAGTACTAGGTGCAAGAGTGTCTTATATATTCACCTGCTTCAACTCGTTGAGAATCTCAACCCACTTCGCCGGCCCCACTCCGCTATCAGCCTCGTACTCGTCCAAGAGCATCAAGTCCATCTTTACGCTCTTGCCGCGTATAGAAAAGACCCGAGACTCCTCGTCTACACCTTCAAAAGCTAGGAGGAACTCCCTGCGTAGTAAGGTCGGGACGCCGTGCCCGCTAAGGTACTTGTCCATAGACTTAATGCCGGCTTTCCGCATGCAGAGACCGACACTAATGGCAGTAGCTTGCAGCACATTCCAGTAATGGAATTCGCCGTAGCAGAGTCCGTGCACGGTATTTTGGTTAACTCGGAAGCTACGAATAGGAAATACCTTACTTTTGGGGCGCCAGACGAGTGAAGAAAGTGAGCGAACTCGCGCTAGTTTCACATCACGCAACCCCCGACGCATTCCCAGGTTCCCACCCCACACAGTCATGCCTATCAGTCCTGATGGCAGGAGAAGGGGGTCACCACACAAAGAACCCATTTGGGTTATTCAGCTAAAGTCTGAAGGTCATTCCTTTTGTGAAATGCAACAGAAAGCTAGAGTGGGCAAAATGCCATTATCCCATTGTCAACAACTGGAACACAATCATCAATGTATGGTCTATGCAGAAAGCACACTTCAGAAAAGTAATGTGGGACCCTAAAAAATGACCTCATGACTGTGAGGAAGTTATTGTTGTTGCACAATGGTTGTGGGAGGAGTAGTTGTGGGAGTGTATTTACTGGTGGATAGATGGCATGCCTAAGAGGGTCTGTACCCTGTCTCACAACAATTGTGGTCCTACATGATGGTAGAACTTCTTATATATATATGTTCCAACCCATACGTCAAATTTTCCCGTTGGCCAGCAGGGCAACCGATTGGCAAAGCGGTCGATCTTTTGGGATACAGGTTAACCTATTGGCCAACGGGAAGATTTGGTGTATGGGTCAACCTACTGGCAAAGTGGTCAACCGGTGTACTAAGTTCACAATGCTATTTCCTTCCACAAAATTACTAGTATACACTCCCAGCGAACCGCTCAATCTATTCTTCCTCCCGCCCCTGCACATGCCGTCCCCTTGTCACTCTTGCTGCATTTTGTCCTTGAACTGTTGTATTGGTTCTCTTTCTTGCACTCAGTCATCTTGCACTCAGTCTGACAGCTGACCCAGCTCGGTCTGGACCGGGGTTCGATTTACCAATGTAATTTGTAAGTGGCGATAAATTTCTGCAATCATACTCATCAGCGTGACAGTATACTGAACACTGAACTTGATTCTTCTTGCAGCAGCAGTGACCAGTGCATACAGCCTTGCAATTACAAGATACAGTTACTCGATTGCTGGTTGATTATACCACTGCTGCAGCGTGGAGTTAGAAGAGACACAGTGATGGAGAAGTAGGATAGACACGATAATGAAGAAGTAGGGTGATGTAGAAGTTTAATAGTTGAAAAAATATGGTGCTTTACTGCACCTTCCTAACCTCCTCCCAGCCTCCTACTTGGCACCTCGGTCAGTTGGTGTATAAGTTGACCTATTCACCAAGCTGACAATTTGGCATATCGGTCGACCTATTGGCCAACGGGAAAATTTGGCGTATGGGTCGGAACATATATACTACTCGTTATTTCATTCTTAATCAAATTGACCTGTGTTGTGTTGAGGAATCGGCTTTCAAACGTTGCCCGTGAGTTGCAAAAATGCCAAGCGTTCGCTCACTTTCTTCACTCGTCTGGGCGCTTCCGAATGCTCTTTCAACGACATCTTTTTCGTTGAGGCTAGGGTAGTGGTATGCGAATGTGGTAGTGGTGGTAGTAGTGATTGTAGTGGTGAAGAAAAGCGAGGGAGAAGTGATAGTCTATGTGGATCTAATAAAGTCTAGTATTCTCATCTATACTTTCGAGATAGTTCATCCATCGTCATAGCACGAATCCTATCTAATCTAACGTAACTAACTACTCTCCATCACCTGATTATTCATTTTATGAAACTAGAAAGTTCTAAAGAGGGGTGTTTCGCGCGTTCTATTGGCAGAAAGTATTTCATTTCATGAGCAGGGCTGTGCGGCAGGATAATTCATATATCTGCATGTCCTGGATTTCTTGCTTACTCATGAAATCACACGATCCCGAACGCATCAGTACTAACAGTCCCTATCAAAGATAAATAGGACAAGGCTCTGGCCGTAAATGTGTCTGCAAAGAATATTTGAAAGTATGAAGCACGGCTTTTCTAGGGTGGCCTCCTGGCGTAGTCGCCGTATGTGGGGCACATACCCTCTTTAGGCTAGGGCTTTAGGGCCAAACAGTTGTGAATGTTGTTCCACTGTCTCTCTCCACTTACACCTACTACTTTCACCCCTCCTACTGACCATCAAATATCACCTCAATACACGGACCATACTGATCCTACGCAACAGCTACCGCATAAAACATAAATTCTGCCTTTCTCCCTCGTCTAAAACGCCCTGATGATCATTCCCAGTGGGCGGTATAAGGTTATTTAGAGCTCCTCGAAAACCGCTTTGAGACGGGGTGTAGATCAAACAATAGCCGTTAATCCGCCCCTGCGTCGCCCAGTAAATGAAGCGGCAGAACCCGTGCTGTGGGAATATATATCGCTGATGGAGAAAGAAAACATCAACTTGAGAACTATAGTTCTCCAACAATTTGCGGCTAATGTCCAGCCATTTACAAGCATACGTGCATCAGCTGGAAGGTGACGTCTACGGCCTCGTCAAGGAACTCTTAAGACAACCCAGCTAGACTGCGCCCTTGACAGTGGTGTGGAAGTACGCGACTATTCTCGAGGAGAGAGGCTGGTCTCTGCGGGGTCGGCACTCCCATAGTCACAACTCCCTGTTTGTTCCAAGCAAGCCCGAACAGTGGCTATCACCCGATTATCGAGTGGCAGTCACGCTACATCTTGTTAATCCTATTTTCATCACAACACAACACAACCACTCCCTTCCTCATCCTCTCGCTAGCAGCCAAAGAGACAATGAAAGGAGGTCGCATCAACTGGAGACAGTGCAATACCAGCGACACAGTGGGAGCCAACATGTGCAAGCACAGCGGCCAGCTCCCTCGAGTTCAAAAATAGTATTAATATGAGAAGCCACATATTGTGACGTTTCAGATATTAAACTGAAAAGAACAGATACTACACTTGATCTAAGCCAAGAGGCTATAGGAGAATAATTAGCAAGCATTCCATAAGTTGTAGAGGTTGGGAAGGCGTACCAAAGAGAGCTAAAGAAGAAAAGCATGAATGGGAGCTGAAATGGGGTTTAAATAGTATACAGGCGCAGGGTAATGAACCAGCTTTTGGCCGACTCTAGGGTTCGGGGCTTGGGGTTTTACTCTACCGTCTCTCTCTCGTACGCGGGCCTGCCCTAAGCGGATGCGGTGGTGTGAATTCATCGAGCGCAGTGCTGAATCCCGAAGTCAGCTGGCTCTGTTGGCTACCTACATATTGCGTAAGCCAGCTACCAGTCACGACTAGAGAAAAGCATATGTATTGGCTAACGGCAGGTTGCGTGAAGATGAGAAAAGTGGAGTATACGGTAGGGGTGTGGTATCCTTTCTTATATTCAAGACTATCGTAGCCGACCTTCCCAACCGAACGCAAAAGAGGCTTCATTTAGGCCTGTCTGTAGCATTACTATAGGCGGCTACCTCTCTAACTAGATTCTACGTAATTTGGTTCCTTGTGGTATCATTAGTGCTGTGCCAAACTTGGGCCAGGACAGGACCCAGGTGGCTTTAAATCAAAGACTTCATCTTCCACGCAGAAACAAATGAAAAAAGCGAAGTATGGGCTCCTGCTCCAAGGATTTAGGGTGCGGTTGGAGATACATCACCAAAAGTTAAAAAAACTAATGCTACTTCGAGATTCCTACTCTACTTGCAGACGTCAAGCGAAGAGGGTTAGGGATCGCCAAAAAATCGAGAATGAAAGGACCATCTCTAATCTACGCATAGGAGGAAGAATGCAGCTGGTTGCATATCCATTTCACCTGTCGGAAATGGATTAGGTGCAGTAGAGTCTGGAGGGGGGATCTACATAGTAAAACTCGGGCCGTTGGAATATTTTGCATGTTGAGAAACTGACGGTCGATAATGGATATAATGGGAATGCAGAGACACTATAACCTGCGCCGGGAGGAGCGTACCCTGCCTCGCTCGAGAATTCAAGTCTTTTCCAGTTTATAGTCCGCCCTTCCTCCAGTCCCTCGGCCTCACTAGGACCTGCATCAGCCTCTACCTGTTCTCTACGGGTGAGTTGGGTGCTCTGGAGTGAATTGCACGTTTTAGTAAAAGCCACATCCCGTCTATTGACTGTTTGAAGGATCAATGGTTGGTCTCACCATTAAATATAGCCTCCGGTATATACAGCCCATTTGCCCCTCCCATCCCAGCCCCAACTCCAACGCAAATTCACCACCATCACCCTCATTCTCATCACGCATCCCTCCTCATCGGAAACCTCTGAATGGCCCTCCTCACCGCCCCATCCACCCTCCTCCCCACAATCTCCTCCACCTTCTCCCCAAAAATCTCCTCAATTTCCCGCCGATGACTCCTCCTAAGCTCCTCCATCTCCTGCTTCCTCCTCTCCTCAATCAGCACCGTATTGTCATACGCAATATTCGCCGTCCCCTCAACCTCGACAAGCCTCCGACCCACCGCCCCAAATCCCTCCTCAACCCTCTGCCCCCCCGCTCCATAGCCCGCAACCGCTCCTCAAGCTGTGGCTGCACCCTCTGCTTTTCTTTCATCAGCCTCCTTCTGCTGGCATTCAACAGTCACATACTATCTTCGACCTCCGTATCGCCAGTGCTGCCTTGTAGCATAGATACCCCACAGCACTCCGGTTCGCAAGTTTCCTTGCGAGTTCGGCGGGGACAAGGCAGGATTCGGATAGCGCGGTGGCGAGGGTGGCACGGTCGGCGGAGGTTGCAGAGCGTGAGGTGAGACGGCGGTCGTTGGGATGGGAGGCGAAGGCGGTGGAGATGCTGGTGTGGAGGGTTGCCCATTCGCCTTCGGAGAGGGCTAGGAGGGTGCGGATGCGGGTTATTGTGCGGATATTGGTGTGACGGAAGAAACGCGGGGCGGTGGAAGTGAAGGCGATGTGGGTGGTGGCGGCGGGAGGCATAGCGGTGGTGGTGGTGGGATATGGTGATGGCGGGAAGAAGTGGAAGGTGGTGGTGGTGGGGAAGCAAACTGGGGTGAAGTTGGAGCGGTGGTGGGTGGTGGAAGAAATGAAAAGGGACAGACATTATGAAACCACGCTGGCCGGTTGACCCTCTATAAACCTGCACTTAAGTACATACCTGACGGTGAGCACTGGGGTTGCATGGTTTAAGCTTTCGTCCCGTGTTTGCTCTTTTCCACTGCGGCGCAGCAGGGGCATCTCTCGTGGTGGGTAGGAATTTTCCAGTGGTCCATACTGGGTACGGGACAGGCTTTGATAGTCAGAATTAAAATAAAAGACATGGCTTTATGCTGCGTCGGGTATGCGTGATATCGTATGATGCGACAGCTGCTGGGTGCGGGTTTCGCGAATTGAAGAGATACGGCGCAATGGAGAGGACGCTGTAGTGAATAAATCAGCCCTCAACGCTGTTGCATTTGGAGGCACGCAGTCTTCCGCAGTTCGTCCCGGCAGATTCCAGGCGCCGGCTAGCGTGCATTAGGCGCGTTATTAGCTTCCATGACATACTCCACATTGAACTTTCAGCTCCACCCGATACAGAAACCTAGTTTTCATTGACGTGCTCTGCTCAAGACCCCAAATTTCACCTACACCACACATACTACGCCACCTTCCCTCCGCCACCACCAAAAACCCCCCTCCCCTGACCGACATCAACCCTCCTCTTCCCCTCCTCCCCCGCCCCCTGCAAGAAACACAACTGCACACTATTACCCCACCCAGCCTCGGCCATCGTCTTGCGTGTCCCAATCATATACGTCGCCCCCGGTGTGAACCCGCCCGGAACACGATTCAGCAACTGGACCTTTGACCCTGGCTTCCCTCCAAGCCGCTCCACTAATTGTCCTATAGTCGCGTTCCGTGGCAGGTTCAATACGAGGATCACTTTGCAATCGGAATCCCGCACTGTAATCTTTATCACCGTCCCTGTCACGCGCTTCGCAACATGCGTCCACGGCTCGGGGGTGGGCTCGTCGACGACTGGGGCTACCTGGGTTACCTGGGCTACCTGTGCCCACGACTTTGGAGGGGTGGGAGGATTGAATAATGCGGCGTCGTCGCGTAGGGGGGGCTCGGTGTAGGGGCGGGCTATGGGCTCATTGTAAGGGCGGGCTGTGGGCTCATTGTAGGTGCGTGCGGCAGGCTCATTGTAGGTACGTGCGGCAGGCTCGTAATTCCGTGTGGCAGGTTCGTAGTTCCGGCTCGCAACATCGGGGTAGCCACGGGTGGTGGGCTCAGAGTACCCCGGCGGCTCCTCCACGACTTCCTGTTTCTGTGGTGCTGCATGACCACTAGCCGTAACCCCAGCTCCAGGGGCAAGATAGTATTTCCCACCTGGCACAGCTAGATCCTCCCAGAACCTCCGTTTCAGGATCGACCCGCTGTCGTCTAACACGTCCCAACCACCCGGAGTGGGTGTGGACTCGGAGGGGATACATTCGGTTAGGAGCTCGTCGGCGATTTGGGAGAAGTTCTGGGGGTGTTAGTGGGGAAGATTGGGGGAGTTGGGGGAGAAGGTACGGAGAATTGGCGGATGTGCGCGAAGGGGAGGGCGTAGGCGCGCCAAGTGCCGGCTTGGTGGATGTGCAGGTGGATTGGGAGGGGTTTTTGGGAGGTCATGGTGGTATGTGCAGAGGGGAGGAGGAGGGAGGAAGTGGAAACGGAGGGAGTAGGAGCGAGGAGGGGAAGGAAGGGCGAGAGAGAGGGAGTTGTTGTGAGGTGAGGGGGGGGAGGATGAGCCTCATGTTGTGTCACATTGAACACGCAACGACAGGGTGGGTGGTTGTTCCTAACATTCAGCCGAGAACTGCACCTTTTAATTGCCAAAAGATATCTTAAATACACGGACGAGAGTATATAGTAGCATAGAAGAAAGTCACGAGTGTTATGCGCAGAGGAGTGCATACATATTCTAGTACTGTTCGCCGCGAATGATGTGCAGTGATTGATGCTTAGTACTAATTCTCACTCGTCCTCCTTGGACTCGACTTGACCCAAGACCGCACTGCTTCGGCATATACAGAGACCGCGGTCTTTTTCTATGTACATGCTTAAGTACTATAACTCTGTCAGCACTCTTACAACGAGACCTTCTTGTCCACGATTTCTACTGAAGTAACCCCGCCCGAAAACTATCATGATCGATGCTAAGTTCTATGCGAAGATGACCTACATCAACGATCCTGCGGAGTCACCCTTACCCATAACAACAAACACAACCCTGCGAGACGGGACAGTTTCAGAACTGGGAGGACTAGGTTTCAAGGCCGGATATAGACATATTCGGCTTATGAACATAACTCACAAGTTTTCAAGTACCATTCTAACAACTCTCTGACGGAAAAGGAGGAATGTCCCAACGAAGTTCGGTATTTGCCATGATTATTACCAAACCTCAGTTTCAGCGCAATGAGGAGATCGCAGGGCGAGGCCGGAATTTCTACTCCTGCTTCTTCGGCGGGGCGGCTAAAGGATTCGGGTTATACATGATGAGCCTGGGGTTTGACACAGGCCAGTGAGTCAATGACCTGGCAACCTCATACAAACACTGCGAGCCCAGGCAAGTGAAATAACTTAACGAAACCTGGAATTTGACCTGTACTTGATGAACCGCCGAAAGAAAAATAACTGAGCGATGCATTATACTGGGTTCGTTGTGTTAATACGAATATCCTGGCTAAATCCGAATAAACAGAAAGGTGTTGGAAATTTTAATTAGCGGAGGACCCCAGCAGGTCATTTTTCTCTCCTATTGACCTTGACATTGAAAGGCTACAGGGAAGGTTGTGGAATTCAGCCCCTAAACATCACTGCACAGCTGGGTTGATTTAAGTAATGTCGTAATTGTTCAGCTGGGTATTTGGTCTATACTCGTGGTGCTGAACCATCGAGGGATCGTGAGAAATAGTGTCATAATTGCTAATGTATTGTTAATTGTTTTGATTCAGTTGGGATGGTGAGGATTCTTTGTTTCATGAGAACGATACAAGAGACGGGTTGGGATTCAGAAGCATCTAAAGAAATTTTGCAGTACAGCTTCATACACCTCTTCTTACGAAAGCTTGAAAATTGTGCTGCGAAGCGTGCTCTCATTGAAGGCCTAGACCAAGTCGGAATAGGCCGGGAACATTCCTGACAGGTGAAATCAGGTTGTCCAATAGTTCGAGAGGAGCCGATCGCTAGCAAGAATTAGCAGTACAAATTCCATTCAAGCTCTAACATAGCACAAAGAACCGCTCATTCTTGATATACAGCCTCCAACATCGGCACACAATTAATCACAGCATCCAAGCATCCAAAATATATACGCACCACCCCACATTCCTCGCGTCCAATCAAGCCTACAATCTCCAATCCACGCTCTGGATCTACTGCTATACTACTACCCCCCACATCAAAAAATGTCAGGATAAAATTCCGCAAACGTCTCAATGCTCATCCACGACGGCCGTCTGCCGTCTGCTCTCCTTTTTCCAGTCGTGATTAAGGGGCTGTGTACATCGCTCCTTGGTCTCCCGTCGTAGGTGGATGTGTGTTGTGTGTAGCACCCGCGAGCACCTGTTGCCCTCCCCCGTCTCCCGTCGTAGGTGGGTGTGTATTACTCGCACTGCCCGCCGTCAAATCAATAACGCCCCACTCAGGTATATTCCCCTGTCCGATATTCATTCTCAGTCCCTCGGTCGCAACCATCCTCTCAGTCTTCCTCTTCCTCCTCTTCTCAGCCTTCTGTCTCTTCCTCTCCAGCCACGCTTCCAGATCGCCATGCACGCGTTCTGCCAGCCTTCTCACCTCACGCTCATCAAACATTCGCGTATAAACCCCAACACAGTAATACGCGCCCCAGTGACACTTCTCCAGCAGCATCTCCGTCTTCAAGCCATACGTAGTCCGTGCCTTTGTGAGCGTAATCTTTTCCGGCCATTGTCTGGCATCACAATAGCGGCAGCAAGGGATGAAGTTGAAGATTTTTGCGACGGCGTTAGTTTTAGCGTCGCAGTAACGGCAGCGTTTGGTGGTGTGAACGAGGTATGTGCGGCGGGAGTTGGTGGAAGGGATACGTTTTGGTGCTGTGTTGGGGAAGCGGGAGAGGAGGCGGTGGAGGAGGTGGGTACTGTGGGATTCGACAGTAGCGAGAAGGGTTTTGGACACGAGAGAGAGGGTTAGGAAGGGGTGCGAGTAGAGGGAGGGGGGACGCGGGAGGTCGAGGTACCGGAGGATGTGGTATTGGAGGTCCAGGGGGAGGGTGTCGAGCGTTGTGAGCGGCATGGTGGTGAGGTATTGGAGGTTGAAAGAGGTAGTGAGGTTGAAAGTGGTGGCGAGGACAGTGGGATGTTGAAGTGCGCGTGATCGCATCTTATCTTATCAAAATCGTGAACTAGATTCTGTGGTTACACAACGGTGGGATCCGAGCGGTAGAAGCTAGACCGAGCCGATACGGTTACTGCATACATTCATCTTTGAGTGAATCCTACTTCAGCTTCTACTCCTACTGAGGAAAGGCTTGGTTGTGGGAGGGCTGCTGTCGCTGTTACTATCGCTGTTACTATCGCTGTTGCTGCGGGTCTTCTTAGAGCACTTCCTAACTGAACTCCCAAAGAAAAGGGACTGTCAAGTGACTTAAGCAATCTTCAAGAGAGAGCGAAGTACAGAAACAACCCGTCAATCATGAAACTCCAACGTAACGTTTCAAAAGAGTATCATAAGTCATTATATCCCATGTCGCCACCTGCCGCAACCAAAAGCAGAATAACCATCTCGCATTTCTTAACACACAACACAATCCCAACTGTTCATCCGTATTAGCTCCTACCACCCCTGCAGACAAGACAATACACCTACCAAGAACGACTGGGACACTTAGTTCTGTTACGATGCTGTTGCATCGCGTTATTGCTGTCGAAGTATTTATCACAACAATCGCAAGTGTGAATCCGGGACTTATTATGCTGATTCAGCGCATTTTCGTTTACAAAGCCTCTATCACAGTCGTCATACCAGTGATAATGCATGTGAACCTGGGAGTCGAGGTGTTGGTCCAGAGCCTTGCTGTTGACAAAATACCGATTGCAGTCGTAGCAATAAGTGTGAATCGCGGAACGGAGGTGTTGTGAGAGCGCATGCTCATCTATAAAGTCCCTCTCGCATTCTTCGCAGGAAGGATGGTTGGCGTAGAGGAGATGCCGTGTCAAGGCGTTTCGAGTGCGGAAGTTTCGGTTGCATGGCAAGCAATGCCAGGGCGCCATAATTATGATCGTAGAATTATAGAAGTGGCGTACTGATAAATAATGGATGCGTGAGAGAGGAAGGAAGGAAGAAATGGGATGATGAGACCATGCGAAGTACTCTACGATGGTGGCATGAAAGCGGGGGTAGCATGTACTACATAAGCGGGTTTGTGACACTTTACAAATCTGAGGCCCCGGTTCCCCATTCAATATAGACTCTATATTTCTAATGGCTGCCTAGAGGCGAGGGTTCTTACAGGGCTTGAAATCCTGCGTAGGAATTGCATGATTTCGGAACTAGAAGAGATCATGAGAGCTATTACACATTGAAATTTGGAGTGGATCCTGAAGGAAGTAGCAAAATCGCGGAGGGGCTACCTCCTTCTAATAAATTAGCCCCACCACTATCCTTCCATTTAACTACAATATTTTGCTGCTTTCCAGCATTCTTGCTTGGTGCTCTTCTTTTCTGCTTGGCCTGCTGCTTGGCCTGCTGCTTGGGGGTTGTTGGGTTAGCAGTAACAGAGGGCCCTTGTTCGTTCTCGTTCGATTTGAAATTTATGAACCGTTTCTAGCCTAAACTCTCCGCCCAATAGCTTCAGCAACTTTTCATCCCTATTCATCAATTCTTTTTTCTAAAGTGTAGGGTTCCTGGTCCAATCGGCATAGGTGCCGTTGATTTCCAACTCGCCCGATGCTCCTGTAATTGTTCGTTTCATATTCTCCAACAACTGCTCTACCATACCAACGGCTGTAATGTTCACGAGGTCACTTCTGTACTCAGATGACTTGAACTGACCTGCAACAGTGACGGAGATGGAGTGTGCGGCTTTACCCAGTATTCTCTAGTCAGATCGACCGGCCAGATAAGGCCATGAATTCTAGCACCGCCCTTGGGTAGACCGGTGGTGTTCGGGCTGCTGAAAGCCTGAGCCGGTCAAATGGAAACTCGAATTTGACCAGACTGACCGCCTGAGGACTCTGGATTTTACCTGCCGCGGAGCTTATCTCGGTGCAGGCTCCGAGGACTTCTTGCTGACTTGCTGGAGCATGGACTGTCCATCACCAGCACTAACAATCTGTCAGCTAAAGATAGCGTATCTTGATTGACTACCATACTAAATTCGTCAAAAATCGCACGTGCCGTGATTTTAAACCCAGCAGTGGTAGCAATGTCCCTCTCCCATTCAAGCTTAGCAATTTTTTGATTTTGTGCCAACATACTATCACACATGGTATTCATCTTCCTATTTAGATAGGACATACGTTTGCGCATCTCTGGGATAAATTTTTCTATGCTACGCTCTTATTTTTCGATATACCATGGCTGCTGCTGTCGTCCTAATATCGTACCGCCTTGAAGGCTGTAAGATCAGAGATTATTTTTTCCCGAAACATGTGTTCCTCCAACGTTTCCCTAACAAACAGAGGTCCTCTTATAACAACCCCGTGTTCCTAAGCGGTCGGGCCCGGTCTTCACTAGCGGAGGCCGCGAAATTAAGACCTGGCCAACCGCCAGATATACCCAAGTTTATGCAGGCTTATATAGGGTTTGGTGGATATACGCAAGCTTATGCAGGCCTCGAAGATATGCAGGCCAGTCTACGCTAATGAGGACCGATGAAATGAAGGCCGGGGCTGGCTAGCCTGCAGATATCTAAAAGCCTGCCGGCCGGCCGGGCTGCTAAGGAACACTGTAGTTACCGCATCGCCATATTCGACAAAGGTTCGCTTTTTATGTAGGTTATGATATAACCACGAAGGAATCCTATATGTATGTAACTCTAGATAAAGAAGAAGTTGGGGCTGTTGGCGATATTCTCAGATTTTGCCGTTCCTCTTTCGGAAGTTCCACTACTAGCCACTGAGGGATAGGAAATTATCGTTCAGATAATTGTAGGGCTTCTTTGGGCGCTCGTAAAACCTTTTTACATGCTGAATGTGTTCCGTAGGAGAGGTGGAGGTAATACCAGAGGATGAGAGTTCAGCTTCCCTTTTAGGTGAAAAGTCGATGAAATTTCGGTCGAAGAAGGACCGAGAGTGGGGGAGACTTCAAGTCGATGTCGTGAAAAGGGGAGCTGGCTTCTTCGAGAGTCGAGGGACAAAAAGAGAGCTAGCATCTTCCAAAGTAGACGGACATTAAGTCGATGAAGAATGTGAACTGGCTTCCTCTGTTATGTTTCGGATGGCGCCGAACATAGTACCCTTTTGGCATTTGACCAGTCTCGTTCCCAGCCCTCTGCGTGGGGCTGGGAACGCGACTAACTTTTGCCTGCCATAGTGTAGTACATCTACCTAAGTACCCCACGCCCATGCTGCTTCTGCCTTGGCATAATCCATCATATCATACCCCGCTTCCTTCCTGGGATCCCCTCCTATACATCTAACATTCACTACCGCGTCTCATCTACTTTACACCCCAACCTCAACCATCCTTCCTGCGAAGATTGCGAGTGAGATTTTAGAAACAATTATGACCTCTCACAGCACCCCCGCTCCCCGTGCCATACTTGCGAGAGATGCGGTACATATATCGATAGGGAGGCGATGATACGGCACCGTAGCGGAACTCATTGTCCTGACCGTTCTCGGTAGGTGGCTTTGTCTATTTATTTCTGGGGGCCGGAGCTAACGAGAAGGACAGTTGAGGGGTGTGGTGTGTTGATATAAACAGTCAGTGTACTTTTACTGACGCGGTAGGATTTCATGACTTTATGGGGCAACGTTATATTAGGGATTCCGCATTTCGTAGCCGTCAGTTTGGTTCTGTTGGCAAGTATCATACTGTGGTACTGTTTGCATTGTGAGACTCCTTGAAATTGATGCTACATACGTCTGTGACAAGCGATAAGTTCCGAGCCATACTTTCTCATGGTCAAGTGAATGCGATTCCCACACCAGCATATACGTATGCTCGAGTACTTAAGTATCTCTACTGAGATACAACACCCGACATAGAGGTTGAAATAAGCTTTTCCACCCTATAGTTTCGGAGCCCACCAGGGTTCCGAGACTACCCACCCTAGCAGAATAATCTTACTTGAAGAGGTTTAATTCCCAACTAGATCCACTAGATGTTTCCCAATCCTTTCTAGTGTCAAGCCTCATAGGGTTAGGGATATTTGTGTGGAGAGTTGTGACAGCCTAGAGTACATCGGGAGACTCCACACGCGCTGCAGGCTCATCACTAGCTCCAAGTTCCCGGTAAAGATAGGGTTGAATGTCCAGGCACGTAGCCCACCACCGATTGGAACATGAGATTTCAGATGCCCACACCGAACGCGAATGGACCTCCATCAGCGTCGTCTCAGTTGCAGCTGTACACTGACCTAAAGTTGACGAGACTGGCAGCACTTGTTCTCCGAGGAGAGGGAGCTGTAGAAGGGAAGATGAAGACGATATTGCGGATTGCGGCTGAACACCTGTAAAACACCTATCTAGAAATTACTCTAAACAACCTATTCTATTCATATTCTTCCCACTCAATCATACTGTCCAGTACGCTGTCTAACAACCGCCATAGCCTTTCTACACGCCAAGTTCTTCGCAGCAGACTTCGCCGCCGCCGGCGGACCCATAACTGGCTTCCCGCCTAGCTTCACCTCACAAACCCACTCAAGCTTATGCGCAAACCCTCTGCTTATGAATTTAAATTCCGGTGGCGCCAATCTATGCTTCGCGGCGTATTCATTCAGCTGAATTGTGAACGTAGGTACATCCCCTGTATATATGTCCTCTTCCTCCCGAACCGTTCGCTGCTGCGTATTCCCCCGCACCGGTTGCTGCTGCTGCGATGACCCTGTATCCCGTCAGTGAGTCTAGCACGGCCCGGGATGAGAGGTGAGAATGCGCACCTTGCATCTGCTTAAAAAAGCCCAGGACATACGGCTCCATCAACTGCCGGAACCAAGAATACAGCTCCATATGCCGCTCCATCCCCATCTCTTTGTGCATTCCGCCTACATACGCTTCGAACAGGCCGCCCAGGACGCGCTCGCTATCTAGCGGTGCTCTACAGGTTGACTCCGCAATGGTGAGGCGCTTGTCAAGACCTAGGGTGCGACTAAGATGTGCGTAAAAACGGTTGTTCACGAGGGTGGTCATGAGGATCTAGACTTTGTTCAGTTACACGTCTATCAAGCGGGGATGTGGGTAGGCTGTACCGTCATCGTCCCCTCATCCATCTCCGGAAACAGGGTATCGATGAGATGTGCAGTCAGACCCTTCAAAATCGAGTCACCCAGGAACTCAAGGTGTTCGTTATCCTGTTTCCCTCCGGCCTTCGCCCCAGAGTCAATGAGCGCATTCCAGTTGTTTTGCGGGATACCGGCGGATTTGTGGGTGAAAACTCGCTTTTCCAGAGCTTTGTCTGAGAAAGTGTGGAGTAGCGGACGACCCTGTGAGACAGTTGGAATCTGCAGTGACTGAAGTGCATTTGGTGCCGTTTGCGGATTGTAGTACGGGGCCCGAAGTGCACGATGGCCTCTATGTTTGCGAGCCATGGATCGAATGGTGGTGATCTAGAAGTGTTAGAGGGATTGGAAGTAAAGGAGAGCCAGAGTAGAGGAATAGCAAGCACGCGACGATGACGATGTAATCCACCCGAGGCAGCAAGTACCTGGATATATAGTACCATAATATCCTTGTCATGTGGTTGGGCAAAATATCCCTGCTTGCCTTGCTGTCTGACACGTCTATATATAACGTTATCGGAGACTTCTGAATCGCTGTCTTCTTCCACTCCTACATCGCCACAGTTTGAGCTATCGCTGTTCCTCTCCATCCACGGAAATAGATGTTTCCGAATGTCCATTTGCTGGACTTTCGATTGCAGCGAGTGAGACAAACCCGCACGTGAGGCCATCTCGGAATGTGGCACGCGACCGGTCCGCTTGAGATGGAAAGAGATAGAGAGGTATGACTCCCAAAATGCCAGATTTATTCGACCGGGCAAGTGAGCGCATGCCGTGTCAGGTTGCCTAATATGGTAATTAGCTACACTTTTAGTGGGGAATTTTCAGCTAAAATTGCCAAACTCGTATTTAATCGTATTTAATCAAATCTACGTATTAGGGTATAGAGTCTTCCCCTACAAAACATCTCAAACCTGAACATGATCTCGCCTGCCATCCTCTACGAGTTGTGTAAATTTCGCCGAGCGAGCTTGCGAGTGAGGCGAAAATGTCTGGGCACGAGAGCAGCCTGAACAAACAACGGAAGAAAACAAAACAGAGACAATGACTTAAGTATGCAATTATGTCTACCATAGCATCGTAAGAAAAGCAAGTCTAGCATAATAAGTATTCTCAAACTCGGAGGAACGAAAAGGAATTAGTTTGCCCTAAAAAGTAACAGAAGCTGACGTATCTATGAGAAAATTCAAGCATGCGAAGCTAGCTTTGGCTCACGAGGACTTTAGCCACCTAGGCCTGCTCCACTCCGCCGCAGCACTTCCTTGCAAAGAAAAAATCATCCTGAAACAACACCCTCTTGCGGCGTTCATACAAACCTCGTTTGAGGAACAACCGATATTCCACTTAAGAAAAAAACCTGTGCCGTGACAACCTGGGGGAGGTCAGGTGGGAAGGCTGAAGGACAGACTTGGGAGTGCTTTGCTAGGATACCAAGCGGTTCTCGCAACTATCTATGAAGAGCCTATGAAATTAACAAGCATACCGGGCGGCACCTTTTTGACACTCCGAATAGGACGCTATTCATAACCATACGACTTAGGACGTCTTCTTGGATTGCTACCTATCCATAGAGCTTTATTTACTGCCATCAAACTTCCTGCGAAGAGCTACTTATATTTCGGACCACTACTAAACACCATGCCAGTGCATGGTAGCGGGCTAAGACTAGATAGCGAATCGCAGGTGTCTGGTTATAAGAGTTGGTACATTAGTGTCTGTTCAGACGGACTGTAGGCGGAGGAGATAGGTACGATACTTGCGGAGTGCTGCTATTAATTTTGCAGTATTAAACATCAACTAAAGGCTTAACTAATGCAGTGAACTTTGAAAATATCATTCTGGGCAAAGATCGCTGGGTCTAATAGGAAGGGCTAACTAAAAATGACAAAACGGGCATCCGCGATGCCTTCTCCGGAACCTCACTTCTTGTAGATAGACGAGATGGCCCGCAGACCTGCTGATATCTGACTTGGTTTCATTACACATAGCTTAGATTGCATGCAGGTATGATTGCCTATGAAGCAAAGTACAGAGGAATACCAAGCCCGAGTTTCATCACAGGGCACTGGATTGCACGCACATGCGCTGTCTCATAAAGGTGCTAAAAAGTACATTTGAATTCCATGAAATGTGCTATTCCCCAATGAACCCTCGAATATATGCTAACCCCCCAACCGATGCCGTCAAACTGTACCCAAATTTAGTCAATGATTTATAACGAGTGAAAGTGGAACTAGTCATCACCTTCAACCAACCCAGAATACCCTCCAAGTTCTTCAATATGTGAATCTCCTACAATAATTCGCCTCCACTGTTATGAGGCAGCAGTTTCTGCACGCCCTTGATTCCTTCAACCGCAGCTTCTTTAGGCATTGGTATATCAACTGTTGGTCCTTCAATTGAATCGACGCTCGATGTTTCGTTTTGAGCACTTCGCACTCACGTCGCATCTGCTCAGCAATCGGCGTCGAAATTAGTGTAAACATATACGTGTATGCTGCAATGATCTGTCTTTTCTTCAACGTGTGATGTTGGTACGGTACTTGTTGATACTTAAGGTTGATCATTGACGACTGCTGCACTGGCAAACCTGCAAACGTGTTCGGTCCCCTATACCCTTCGGTAACCGCTACCTTCATGTCGTCTTTGCCTTCAAAGAAGGCGAAAGATTCGATGAGGCGTCGTGGAAGTTCGGCTGCGGAGACATTCGCGAATGGTTGTGAGTAGCTAAATACCTTTTCCACTCTAGTTAGAACGAGGCTAGATGATGGTGGGCGGCAGCATACCTTTGGCACCAGTTTCCACAAGTTGTGAGAGCCAGAGGGCAGTGGATTCAGCGTCCTCACGTTGATTACCCCGACGGCAATAATATTGATGCTTCTCCGGGCCAAGCTTTCATTTTTTGTGGTCTTGCGGAAACCGCTCTCTTCGATACGGATTACCAGCTCGCAGAGGGAGGAAATAGTTTGTACCAAGTACCACTGATACCAGGTCATTTCCGGCTGCACTCTGCGCCTTGGGACATCTTGGAATTTGGGGAGGTGGAGGGCGGCCCAAGAGCGGGGGATCGCGAAACGAAGGGGCAGTATCAACAAAAGCTGTTATGGTCAGCCTAATCCTCAGTAGTGGGGAATAGATAATGAAAGTGAATGTGGTGATACAAGTAAAGTCACAAATTCCTCATAAAAGGACAACAGTGATGCGGAGTAAAACAAGTGGCGGGGCTGACAACTATCCAGGAGCTTCTTTAGTTTGTATAGTAGTTTGTGGATGCGTTCGATCTGGAATTACGTCATCCTATGAGATTGAGACCCTCTTGCCGCCGCCACAGCGCTCGGGATGTAACTTACAAAGGGTACCGGGAAATCCCCTGGAGCTGTATTCCGCACGGCCCTGGCTAAGGCTACGACTTCATAAACTTCCTTCAAGTTTTTGCTGTGGGTTTTCTTAGCTATCGAATGCATGACTCCGTTCCACTCGGTACCATGATCTAACATTCATTAGAATTCAAGGCTGAGAACCAAAAGTGGGACTGAGCAACCTGTGAATCCTGTCTCCTGCCACTGTCGGAGGACCAGCGACAGAAGATGAAACTTTGGGGTTGATTGGGTATTCCAAAGGGATTCGACCTCCGAGAGCAGTAATTCCTGGAGTCGGAAGTAGAGATCGGGTGTTGTGTTTAGCAGCTCATTTTTTATCTCTATCAAAACTGAAGCATCTTGTTCGCATGATGATATAAAAGTCATTTGTCTAATCAGAGCGACTTTCCAAAAAGTCCCTGCAGTCCATTAGCAATTTGCCTTGAGATGAAATACTAGTATGCAATGTCCTTACATTTCTGCGTGACAGTTTCATCTCGTCTTTCGAGGTAGCATAATGCAGTATCCAGGTTTAAAAACATCCGGTTGAGTGATACCAAAGCCTTTCGTATATCAGTAACACCCAATCATCATGACAGTGACCAAATCACCTGTAAGTTCGCCGAAAACCGATCTCGGGACCATCCAATCTCAACTTCCCGGAAGACTTCATTGGTAGTCGAACTTTCCCATGGAAGTCGGCAAATCTCATCGATAAAAGCTAACGCCGAAGATATGATGGCCGAGATTGCTTGACTTCCCTGTACATGGAGGGTATTCGTGATCATGTACTGTATCGAGTAACCGAGTTTTGGTTCAATGCCTGGGAGAGACCACGGTAAAGCGATGTACTGTTTATAAGGCGTTGGAAAAATTCCAAGACATAATAAGGCTTCGGGCGGAAGGTATTTCTCGTTGATAGTGGTGTCCAAAATAGTGATCGCACGTTCAATAAAGTCTAACGGGAGCTGAGTCAAATTTGTAGACAGCGCCGATTCTGGAGTTATTTTGATGACCTGTGGTGCTGTTAGTTAATGAATTGTAACATATCTGGGCCTTATGATATCACAAACAAGAAGATCTAAATAACTACGGAAAACCCCTTCGTGAACAAGGTTTCTATCCGGAAGATTGCCATTTTGCTTATACGTATGCACAACCATTGCGAGCGATTCCCACTGTTGCTGAAGAGAAGTAATTACTTCATTCTTCAATATCTGAGCGTACTGTCTCCAGTCCCTTCTGGGTCCGCTCCAGTCAGTTAGTATGTCTCTTGCTTGAACATGATTGAAGACATTTGCTAAAACGGAGTCCTGTAAAGTAGCATGATTTTCAGCCAGTGAAAGCGCATCGTCCAGAAACCCGATTGCTACGGCAATATCGCAAACATCCTGAATGTTGCAGTCTGTCCTGTAGAGCTCAAACGCACGATGCAGCATGCCGAATTCTTGGAACGCGCTTTTCTGTCTTCCAGTGGATCCTAACGACGGTCGTATCTTCATTTGAAGCTCCGGTAAATCCCTCTCTCCCACTCTTAGATAACATAGCCGTGCATACTGTTTCCTGTAGTTCGGGTTGATTTTCGAATAACTGAGAGCTTTAGTTGGCAAGTCTTCTTTAAGCGGAGGAGGAAAGCGGCCCACCCATTGAGGTTATCGATTAGTTGTTTGTAAAGGCCGCCGTGATAGCAAGCTGCAAGAACTTTCACATGATTGCCAACCTCACAATATTCCCGTGCTGCTTTCCTGTATGCTGCTCTCTTGAGTTCTGAGTCCTTTTCGTGTTCCCCAGCTTCGAAGTACAGCCAGGCAGCTTCTTCATGTCTGTCATTTTCGGCAAAGATATCTGCATGAGTCGATAAGTTTTTGGCCTGCAAGCAGAAGCGACAAATGGTACAAGTACATACTAGCGGCAGCTTCAGTTTTTCCCATGGCTTTTTGACACTCGACCGCTTTCAAAATCCAGCCAGCTTCAAGGAACAGATCACAAGCCTTGTTATATGCCGAAAAAAAGTTGTCCTCTAAGCCAGTTGCTTTACATTCCAACGCCGAGACCTCCGCCAGATATGCCTTAGCCAACGTTAACCCAACTCTGTCTTCAGCCTTTTCGAAGCAAAACAGAGCCTTGAACTTCAATTAGCTTCTTCCAAAATATACCAGGGTGATAACAATACCTGCTCATAGGCTTTATTCTCTATGAACTGATAGCCCAGTTCTTTCCACCTAGTTGGAGTGGATTTCTTGGTGGAAGCAAACTGTTGTTGTAGTTGGGATATCTGCTTGTGATCAGTGCTTGTTCAACATCGAGAAGTAACTCTTACATTAGTAAATTCGCAGTCTCGCATAACTCTCAGAAGTTCTTCAGGGTATCGACGTGGTAATAGTTTTTGCACTACGTTGTTGAATAGCTTGATGATTGGTCGGACGACGTCCGTTTCGTTCTCGATGATCCAAAGCCGTGCTCTAGCTCTGGTGACAGCAACATAAAGTTGCTGTAAAACATGTAAGGATGTAGTCTATGGGTCAATGCTAATATATACCTTTAGTTCCGAGCACATAGTCTGTATTTTTACTTGTCAGCATACTCCAGAAAGCCAGAAGGCTTCAATATTCGTTACTTACTATGCTGATGTCCACCGAGTGAGTGGTATCGTTAGGGTCTGAATTTGTAGTGAGTTAATGGAAAAAACGATGATAACTATACAGAGGCCAAACCTGACGAAATATATTTTTCCAAAAGCTCCTCCAGGATCTTGAAATCTGAGCCATACGGGCTGGCACTAAAGAAATCGTACAGAAAAACATCTTCAAATTCCATGCCTTTGCTCTGAAGAATAGTTAACACTAACGCGGATTTCTTGACCTTCTTTTGAAGCGGGCCTTGGGTTTCTTCGTCGCGAACAATAATGACTCGTTCACCTCCAAATGAAGAGGCTTCCACATTTTCCTTTTTAGAAGTCTCTTCCACAGAACCCTCAGCTCCAAACGAAGAGGCTTCCAAATCTTCCTTTCTAGAAGTCACTTTCGTTGAATCCTCCCTGGAGGGCTCTTCCTGTGCACCGTGGAGCGCAGACACAAAGCGAGGACCAACTACAGTGGATTTAGCGACAATCTGGAAGCGTGAAGGTGTATGAATTACTATAAAGGGTTGGCTTCGGGCCAATTTGGTCTCCCACCTCTGGGGGCGATTTGTCCACAAGTTCCCGAAATCCTGGAGGATAATGAGCTCCTTTATCACAACCAATGTCACATGTACCCCATACCAGCATATAAAAGTTCCATTATAACAGATGCAACGGAAAGGATGCCTCTATGAGAACGGTAATTGTAGGATAAAGGAAGTAACTCCGGTGAAAGCCCAGAGTTCTTTCCTCTGGCGGAGGAGTCACTGAAACGAGTGTAAAACAATGCTTTCGCAGTTGCGAACCGGAAGAGTGAGTCCTTAGAGATCGACTGTGCTGTGTCTCCGGCTAAACGCAATATCAGCTTATTAAAGTAGCGAGTGCGCCCAAGGGCAAGCCTACCAAAGTGAATACCTCTTGGGTCATGTATGAGACTCAAAAGCAGCTCGATTTCGAGAGGCCGTTGATCCTGCACCTCTACACCCAGCAACTGTTAAAACTCTCCGCAATCAACTGGGATCATGATCAGCCCTCACCATCGACATAAATTTCGTGCAACAAGCTCTCCACACCTTCCTGAAGCCTGGGAGATTCCCTGAGGGATTTGAAAATGCTGATTACTCGATCTGTATGGTCAATTTCACCTCGTACATTTTTTATCTTTTCATAACTCTCGTAGAGAGAATAGACAGTATTCCGCTCGTTTCCCCAAGTGAAGTTTGGCGCATTCCTCCAACGTTTGGCAGTGTAGTCTTCGCGTGATAATGGTTCAAGATTGGTGTTCAAAGAAGCCGATCCCTTTATGACTCCCATGATATCCACATAAGCCATGTCCACCTGAGCTCTGCGTGTGAGAGCAATCGGTAAACGCCGCCAATACTCTAAGCGAAAAGTGGTGTCATTGACCAATGGAGGATTTCTTGTAAAAATACTTCTACTTTGCTTTCGGTTCATGATATTGTCAAGCCTTGAAATAGTATTAAGTCAGTAAACTAACATATTAAGATTGCACAGTGTATGAGCTAGTAAGATGGTTTACTTGATTGCGTTTTCTAGAAGTCTTAAAAAGTAGCCAAATGTGCACACTAAAGGGAAATCGGAATCCTTTAGGGACAATAGATCCTGGGTCGTGTCCTCCTCAGAGCCATTCCGAGAGTTGTTATAATCCTCTGTTCCAGATGGGCGGTCTTCCTCGGCCTTTCCGAGACGAGCATTTATCAATCTCTGAGTATAAACCTTGATTTTTTCAGCAAGATTACTTGACCGAGTGAGCAATAACTGAACACAGCATAGTATTAGCGCGGCCGTATTGGAAACGAGTGGGAAATAGCACCTACCTGTCGTACTGGTGCCTCATCTTCAATTTTGGTGGTAAGGTACCTACTTGCCAGCTTATATACCAAGCATGTTGTTTTCCCGGTGCCGCTTCTTCCGAGAATGAATGCTGGGCTTTTGACATGATTGATGATATGAATTTCCTCTTCTGAGGGGTCAACTGGAAACTCTGCTGAAGTCTGGCGTTCTATGCTGGTAAGGACAGTGGAGGTTAAGCTGTAAAATTTCCCTACAGTTGGAGTTAGCCTACACTAGCCACTATTAAAATTCTCATGGAAATCTTACCAAGTAGGGGTGAGCTCTCAGTCATTCCTCCTGCTGATGCAGCTGGAGGTTTGCCTCGTAAATTTTTTGGGTCTGCCATTATAACTTGAGGGGAAATTGCGCCTTTTAGTTTGCTCAAGTCCTCCGTCTTACAAGCAGCTATTCGAGCCTCCGAATAATTTTGTTGCTCATGAGCGATCCATTCGCACATATTTTTGACCTATATATTATAAGTCTGATAACTAGAACCGGGAAACAAGTGAACTGGTACAGACCTCTGAGTTTGGACAGATTACCCACACTAAGTACATAAAGTTAGGTGCAACTTGCCGCAAAAGCGTTCCAAGGTAGCTTTACCTTTGATCACCTGCATAATAGTGTCGTGTCTCTCGTCAAAGGCGATGTCAACTTGCCAGAGGATAGCATTTTCTTGGCATGACGCCTTATACACCGGAACTTGATGCTGGGTGCTACTGCGAGTGGGACCTCGAAGGGAATTTTTCACCCACTTTCCTCGCGCCAGTGCATGGAGTCTTGCTCGTATGCGTTCCAAGTGGCCCGCTTTCACTAACGTGTCAACAAAGAAAACTCCCGGGGTAATATTAGCAATGAGATGGTATTCACACGTACCGTCAACCGCTACTTTTCTAAAGTTCTTTAGCGCAAGGGCGGAGATGACTATTTTCCACAGTCCCAGATGCTGTCCTAATAAACTATCGAACGCTCTGGTGCTAGTATTGATGATGGTTCGGGGGTTAGCTCTCGGCGGCGGGGGTTTATCAGTACTAGGACTGGATATTTTTGGGCACGAATTACAAGGAAGTGATTCAACAAGCTTTTTCAAGGTTTCCCAGTCTTCGACCTCGTCCATCCAGCTAAACTTCCTGGTATGGGAAGTACATAGATCCACAATGTGCAAGGCCACGTTTCCCCAGTTCCTCCAGCAATTTGAAGTGAGGCTTTTAAATGAAGCGGGTTGTTCCTGAGACCAGAAGCCGATACCGCCATCCGCAATTAACCTCGTCAAGATCACAGGTTTCTCCCCTAATTCCGCCCCAATTAGTTCCAACAGACCACCCGGACGGGATACCTTAATCACGGCCATGGCAATTTCAGCCAGAGTCTCCTGGGATGCGGTGTCTGCCGGAGCTAATGGAAGGAGCGAGAATAGCAAAACACCTAGCAGCTCTTCGAACAATCGGACGTTGATTTCTTCTTTCCCTAACTGGAGTTGATGTTCAGATTCCTGCCCAAAGAATTTGGGAATATCGCTTAATAGTGTAGCTAGCCGTTTACCGTACAGCGCAAATGCCGAGAAGAATTCGGTCGATACATCTTTTTGCAGCAAAAGGGTGAACAGCTGATGAGGATTTCTGGCTAACCATCGATATGCAGACTTGTACCTGAGGGTACTTCTAGGGTCCGGGTCGAAAATGAGCTCGATAAACTTGACGGAGTTAGGATCGGTCATTGCCAATATCTGTAAGGTTGTTAGATGACAAACAGCCGGATGGCTGTCAATGAGCCCAAGCTCTAACACATGGACAAACCACGACGATTAGAAAAATGAACTGAAACTGCGGTATTGCTACGCGCTCGGGGTGCACGTGAGGGTGTAACAGTCCAATCCGAACAGGTAGAGCCGAAGAACTTGAGAGCGTAGGCAATAAGCAAATGAAGCGAACCAAAGTGAAGTCAGTTGAGGTAAAGAGCTAAGGTGGAATGTGTGGGGATAGCGTAGCAGGAGGAGTTGATCCGAGCTCGGAGCTCGCTGGTTCTGTTATCTGCATTATCAAGCTATCCAAGTTGCAAACGTGCACCTGTGACTTGTTGCCCCTCACGCACACGCACACTTGCATGCTGCCGGATACGTTGCAGATTGATGTATCCGCAATTGCACGCTGGTTCGCTGGCCGTTTCGCTCGCCGGTTGCCAGAAGTGAAGTATATGTCACGTGATATGTAAGTGTAAGGCACAGCACGAGAGAACTGAAAATCCCCCGCTCTGGGTAGAGGGGGCGGGGAAGCGGAGAGGAAGGAAGACAAGAGGTGGGGACAGAGAGGAAGATGCTGTCGCCGATATCACTCGGAGTCGGCCACTCCTGCACCACTTGTGGGGTGGCGACAGGTGATATTCTATGATTCAGGCTTGACCTCAATGTGAATTCGGGCGATATGCGCTTTACTCCACTCCAGCGCAGGTCTAGCAGGCGATGGTACCCTATGTCAAGCGGTGATGACATAGAGACATCTAATGTAACTTAAAGTTTTCTCAAATTGGAACGATACCTGCCTCTAGTAAAGATTCAACGTGGCTTGCCATACTCTAGTTAGAGTGAATGCAGTAAGTTATGATTAAAACAAACAAAATTTCAACGTGGCTGCGAGATGAAAAGCCCCACCCTCAGTGATCCGATTTCAACATTACACTTAAACAGACCACTCCTGAAAGTCACTCCAGCGGCATAAATGACGGATGTCCGTGTGAACAGTTCTTAAGTGCTTGTGGCATCTTTTACATTCTCGATTATGGCAAAGTAAAAGTACCTACTCATCTTCGTATCTCCCTCGCATCGGGACGGCACACGACTCTCGGTCCTTATCTCAACGCCATATCTATCCATCCACGCACAACAACCCACGAAATCCTCATATTGCACCGAACTCGCTCACCAAAAAGGAAGTACATTCGGCGGGAGCGAGTGATGCCCTATGGAGATGGCGAACTCATATGGCGTTCGAACACAAGCAATGGGAAAATTCCTGTGAACATTCTGTAAAGCAAAGTCGAGGAACGAATAGAAAACCACATCTCGAAGACGGTCTCCGCCAAGCAACGCTAGCCTAAATGTAACCATGCACCAGATCGCACTCATCAGCTCCCAGCGCAACTGCCGCGGTGAATTGAACAACTGCAACTGCTTCCTAGAGTAGATGAGTAGCAACAGTGACATGACGATCTATCTGGCTGTTCAATTGCCTAAATCCTTCGTTCTTTTTGAGGAACCGCGGTTGCCGGATATAATACCGAAATTCCTGTTTGCATGCGGCAGGAGTAATCTCGAGCCGCTCTCGATCACTAATAATCCCCTCGTATAAGAATGACACTCCAAACAACAGTTGGGAGATGAGTCACGGCCTAGCCGGAAGCTACTCCTGGGTGCTACCTAGACGCTACCGAGAACCGAGACGACGGGCAACGTCTGTGCATCGCCTCCACAGCCTGCGCAAGCCTCATCCCGATTGTCTAAGTACGGGTTACCGCTGCTCTCTGGCGCATTCATTCGTCCGTTGCGGCGTGGTACAGGTTGACGTTTTGTGCTACCGCATCGCAAGCCCGTGGCCTGCAACCGGCACGGCTCAAGTCGAATGCCGATCCTCGGAAGTGGCCGTGAAGCTGACAGCCAGCCAGCCAGCATATTACTCGTCACCCCCGAGGATGACGATACGTACTCGAGAACAGAGGCGGGAAGAAACGGTTACCTCCGGCGCCCCGTCAATTGCAACCCTGCGCAATCACTGGATGCTATAGCGGTGTCTGGTCGAGGATTAGTATGCGCGTAGTTGGAAAAGTAGAGTAGGCGTCGGTGATGCTGCGCTGTCGTTGCATCGTCACACAAAATTTTCTCCATCCTCACCACCTCCACCACCACTACTCCTCCCTCCATTTCGTTCCACGCAGCAGCCCCATTGCAACGCCAACACAGCCAGACCGCCCTCCAGTACACCCCTGCCAAACACCAGCCTAAGTATACCCACCAGAGCGATCCGTCCATTCTTATTTATATGCTCGTTCCCTCCACCACCCACGCCTGGAGATCCTCAGCCCTCTCCACAACCAAAACCTTCGCGTCGACCCCGTTAGCCTCCTACGTCATACCGCACCAACGAACGCGGCCCTTCACAACCTCAGCACAAGCAATGACCGGAACCCAAGGCCTCATCGCCGAGGCTTTCAGCGCTTCCGTGAACCCTCCCGCGAACGCTGCGAAATTCCCCGATGACTACTCGCAGAAGCCCCATCATGTCAAAGCTGGACGCGGAGGTTTCCAGAATCCTTGGGATAGGTGCGCGCTTTCCCGCACCACCGCCGCCCGGCTGTGCCGGAGAGAAGGGACCGAACTGATGGACGTGGAATAGTTGGTACGACCTGGGAGTCGGCGGCATCTTGAAGGGTGTATTCCAGTACTACCCCTCCCCCTCTTCCGCTTGAATCGCGCGCTAGTTGGAGACACGTTATTCGGGAATGTGAGTCGCATTCTAACGACGTGTCAGACATCGTTCCAAACACGGTTTCGGAGGTCCTGGGACACACCCCGCCCCCAACGTCGTCACTCCCGTCTTCCCCTCCACGCGCTCCACTTCCTCCACCGAACTCCGCGCGACGTGGCTCGGCCACGCATGCTACTACGTCGAATTCCCTGGCGGCCTCCGAGTCCTGTTTGATCCCGTCTTCTCGGACCGGTGTAGCCCTAGCCAATTCATCGGGCCCAAACGGTACACAAAGCCCCCTTGCGATATCGAGGACATTCCCGAAATCGACCTGGTGTGCATTAGCCACAACCATTACGATCACACGGATCATGGAACAATCATGAAAATCCACAAGAAATGGCCGAATTGTCAATATTTTGTGCCCCTCGGAAACAAGGAGTGGTTTACGAGCTGTAGGATCGATAATTGTACGGAGCTGGATTGGTGGGATGAGAGGGAGATTGTGTTGAACCTGAAAGAGGGAAAGATAACGGCAAAGCTTGGATTACTGCCATGCCAACACACCAGTGGAAGAGGATTGATGGATCGCAGTTTGACTCTTTGGGGAAGCTGGGGCGTCGAGAGCGGAGGGAAGAAGGTGTATTTTGCTGGGTAAGTTGGTTATGTTTGGATTGCTTTTCGGGTGCGTGATGAGCTGTGATCGGATGTGGTCTGAACGCGACGAATCAGCATTCACAGAGTTCAGAACCAATGGTGAGGAATGGTAACGATTAAGCCCAACTGAAAGCCCAACCCTTACGTCTATGTGCGCCTTTCTGTCTGATTACCCCCTTCCTTGGAGAACCTTGAATTATACACCAAGCAGCAGCTTTCCGTCCGGATCAACCGGGCTGTGCTACTTGGCCCTATCTCGTCGCGCCACGATAGCCGTTCTCGATATGGCGCTGTTTCCCTCGATGCCTCACCACCTTACTTACCAGATCTCATCTCATTGCTATTTATCGATCATCACAGAGTTTCAGGAGGAAATGAGCTAATACGAAATCTACCTGTAGAGACACAGGCTACCGCGCTGTCCCTCGAGAATCCGACGGGAAAGACGACTATGGACAGGAGTACAGCGATCTCCCCGTGTGTCCAGCGTTCAAAGAAATTGGAGAGAATCGGGGTGGGTTTGACTTGGGTCTGATTCCGATTGGAGCCTATTGTCCAAGATGGTAAGTTTCTAGACTCCTGTCATCCGAAAGCTACAAGTGTGGCTGGCTTCTGGGCTTTGGAGCTTGTTGTCTCGATATTGGTCATTCATGTTTGGCAATCTGCCGAGCGAATGATCTCCTGTCTTGCCCTGAGCTATTGTGGTACCTACATCATGGATACCTCTTGCTTCACTATGAATCACGCCATCCCTTTTTTTATCCATTCCATCCCTTCCCCTCCGCTTGTATAACCCCTTATTTCCACACCATCGGCGCTGTTTGGCCATACTTCCGAACGGTGGCTGGTCTATGTTATGATGTCCCTGGGATGGAGCGAGACATGTATTACGGTATCCTGTGCAAGCGGATGGCCACCTGTGTCCCGACGAATACCTCAGGCTTGAGACATGAGATCTCACCTCTCCCACACACTCTCTCTTTGCATCACAAATCCTCACCCTCGATCCTCACTCCACCCACCTTCTGTGCATCATTGGTGGTTGATAATTGGTTATCGGCTTTGCTATGGTTACTCCAAATGCGTTCAGCTGCGCGGCCCTTATGCATGCATTGCATGCCTTGGCCTTTGCACCAGGATTGCATTGCATCGTGTGACTGGACCTTGTGCACTTCGCCGAGTTTTTGGTTGGGTGGAAAACCTGCTTTTCTGGTTGTGGGTTTTTTATATCATTTTTCTCCTTTTGGACTTTTTTTCATTGCCCTTTTTTTGTGCTTTGACACCAGCCCGATTTTGGCCATGATCTTCGCGTTTCTATTCTAGCTCAGATGCTAATGGGTCGGATAGGATCATGAGGTACGTTTTTTTTTCATGCGCTATTGAGACGAACGAGAAGGGGGGAAGGGGGGGTTGAGATTGGATGTGTGTATTGGCGACGCGGAGGTGGCGGCTAACCCGGTGTCTAGTCCAATGCATGCCGACCCGAGAGACGCGGTGAATATATTCATTGATACGAGGTGTAGGAAGGCGCTCGGGATGCATTGGGTATGTCCCTCATTTTCCTTCCCTTTCATTCCTTCCCTTTGCTTTTGTGTTTCAAAGCCGGGGGGTTACGGGTTTAGGAGTGTAACCAAGGCTCACTTCGTATGCGCCCCTCTATGATATGTGGGGTGATCCATGATGGTGTGGATAAGAATGGAGCCCTTAAGTCGATCCCCGAAGAAGTGTGGGTGGGTGCTTGTGTCATGTCAGCTCGTTCTGCCACCTGAAGACGCACCTGCTAGTTCCCCCCATCATTGTGCTATTCTACAAGGATCTCTCTTCTTTATCCTTCCCTACCCCCGCCAACTAACGAGACACTATCAGGGCACCTGGGTGCTCACGGATGAGCCGGTGATGGAGCCTCCGCTGCGACTAAAGGAGGCGTTGAGGGAGAAAGGAATCGACGAGGAGGGTGTCTTTGATGCGATCGATATTGGGGCGAGTCGGAGTTTTTAGTTCAGGTGTGTGGGTGTGGGTGTGGGTGTATATCATTGTAGTTGCGTGCTTTTCTGGGAAAGAAAGCTGAAAGCCTGGTTTTTGCTGTATTCGGCACATGTGTCAAACAGTGGAGGAAGAATAGACGGGCCGGGGAAGGAATGGGGGCGGGAAATATCCATAATCACCTCGATTCCACGGCATATCATATCTGATGCTGAGGTGAGATCTGCGGTGCATCCGTCCGTAGAAAGAAGACCTGGTTGAATGTGATATGTGTACCTACATTGGCTGGAGATTGCTGCGGAGATAGTGAAAGGAACACGGTAGTGCTGATGTGTATACGGCGTACATGTTGATCGAAGTATGCATATAGTGAGTGAGGGCCTATCTATCGTGGGGCGGCGAACCAAAGAAGGTTTAGAGGAAACTGTGGGGGAGTATTGTAAACAAACTGCCATCACTGAAGTGAAGATGTTTTGCACATCCATAAACAAGGGAGTGTACATACTATATGGGTGTTGAACGCTGCCGGTCTATCCTGGGGCGACGAACCACTTGCAAGTAGACTGTGGGGGAAAAACAAACCGCAAATCGCCCATCACGGAAGGAAATATGTGTTTTGCACGTCCGTGAATAAGGGTAGTGTTCATATAATATACGTGTATTGAGTGCTGCCTACATATTTCACTATCTATCATGGGGCGACGAACCAGACGAGACTTGAAGTGGGCGAGCAAATTGGAACCCATCCACCAGTATACTAGGCTGTGGGGGATAAACTGCACCATCACGAAGGGAAAGCTGTGTTTTGCGCGTCCATAAATAAGGGTAGTGGCGATTTATACGGCCGTTTCGTGCTGTCTACTTAAGTATCTATCGATCGTGGGCTGGCGAACCAAAGTAGACTGGCTCTGGAGCTGTGGGGGATAAACAAACAAACCGGCATCGTAGATTCAAAGATTTGCTTTGGCAACGGGCCGTCCTGTCGTCCTCTCATATACCTCCAGTGTTGTACTTCGGCAATGCAGGATCCACCCCACCTTTCTGTCACTCAAGTATTCTTTTGGTTGGTTCAACAGGTACAAAGTGCACTTTTTTTTTGATCAATCCCATAATAATAATCCATCCTCACGCTGGAGACGGCAGTCGAGGAGAAAGAATGTCAACCGATCCCGCACATCTCCGTAACCTTCGGAAGCCCGCGAACTGATGCCCCAGGTGCGCTGTAGGAATTCATCCGGGGGTTATATTAATACCTCTCTGGATGGATGGATGGATGGATGGATACCCGGCTAAACAGAAGTTGCATTGATGGATAGATGGACGGATGGATGGATGGGCGGATGATAGCTACATTATACGGGAATCTGAACGATGGTGATGGGGATCGCGATGCGGACGACGAGGCAGTCTCGGAGCGTGTTACTGCGTTGCGTATACGAGGCAGCTGTATAGGTAGCGTTTCGTCATTGCGTGCTATACATTGAACCCCATACCTACCCTTCATCCACCCGTAGTTACGCTACCCCAGACAATACCCCAGACAGCAGCACTTCTCTCTTTGCATCCGCTGCAGCTGCGCAACGGCAAGATGAAAGAGAAGGGTACAATGCGTTCGATCGCATGTCGACGACCATCGCCATCATGTCGTGTGCCTTTGTGTCTCTGCTCGGCTTGTCTTATCTCACCACCAATGGCTTCAGTTTCTGTGTTACTCCAGATATGCCGACACCGGCTGGTTATTGTCCCTTCCGTTTGTTTGCTTTTTTCTCTCTTTCTCTATCAACTAGCCAGCCGGCAACCAATGAGGAAAAAAAGGTTCTGTGGGGTTTTTATCACCTTGTGATTTGTCCAAAATATTGAAAGAATTGGGACGATAAACAGTTTGCACTTCTGATTGGACGGTGGGGCACAGGGAAAAAAAGAGAGACATAGAGACGTCATTGACGGTCGGACCAATCCAGAGTTTTTCGTTTGTTTCATGTACGTGTGTATGGTTCGCGCGCCGGCTAAGGTTTCCACCACCTTTTCTTTCCCTTGCAACTCGATGGAAAGGAAATGAGGTCTTCGTATCCTGGGCTTTGAGAAACATGACAAGAGCACGAGCGAGCGCTTATCATTACAAAGCCTGAGAGTGAGCGAGCGAGAGCGACGGAGTCTGAAGTAAGGTAGATACATTGAGTAGCATCAATTGCGAATCCCGAACCCCGCACTGCAAACGGGTCAGGAAAAACAATAGTTATCCCCCCAGCCCCAGCGATTTATTTGTTGGGCCGGGGTTTGTGTGTGTGAGATCCGTCGTTGAAACCCCGATTTGCACCTGTCAGTCACGATGGTGCCCTATGTCGTGTGTACTCTACGCGCTGTGATGGAAAACCCGGTTCGCGTTTGGAGGAACAATGGAAGGCAAGGAAGGCTCGCACATGACGAGGGAACGCTGATGATGACATGTGCAATGCGCGATGGCTATACTTAAACGAAAAGGGGTTTGGGAACGTTTCACGAAGCAGAAAAGACCAGGCCATCCCACTGCCGCGGGACTACCGCCGTCATCTTCATGCGATATGCTCAACCCTCCCCCGCTCTTTACTTCGAACAAAGGAGACGCTTCCAGAATCCTGTCGCGGTGCCTGTATGTGGAAAGGGAAGAAGAAAGGCTGACGATGAGCAGTTAATTGTTTCGGAGGGGAACCCGCGGGAGGGAACAACCATGGGGGGGTTATTGGATTTTGATTTTATTTTATGTTTCTGGTTTGTGAACAAGTAATTGGCTGGACAGGGATGATGGGGTGTGCGAGAGGAAAAAGGAACTAGCGAAAGAGCACGGAATGTTTTCTTTTGCTTTTTCCTTTTTGGATCATTTTTGATTTTTTTAAATTAGCAAAAGGGAAATAACGGGATGCACCGGGATGTGAAGGGGGTGTTGTATGGTAGGGCTCATTGCTCGGCCTGCAGAAGTATTACAGAAATAAAAATGATGCCTGCCCCCCACTGTCCTATCCTTTCCTCTCCTTTTGCCCCGTTTCTTTCTCGTCCCTTTTGCTGCTGCATCGCATACATACTTCATTCGGCCCGCAGAAGAAACACGGAGAAGAGCATAATCCTCAGCCCCAGTCCAGTCGGAGCCCGGGTATTGTTACCGCTGATAATCTCACATCGGCCGAAGCAAAGTGTGGCTTTGCCCTGCTGCTTTATTTGCGTCCCCCCATTCACAGCGTGAGAATTGTCGCCAGGTTTTTGTTGCTTAGGGGGGCAATTTTGGGCTGTGTTTATGCGTCACCCAAACAACAACACAAAAACAACAACCATTGTCAACATTCACCGATCTTACTTACACCCCCCCCTTCCTCCTTCCATCTTCATCTACCTCTGCCTATCTGTACTCTACTGCTAGTTTATTCTATTCCACTTCAGTTTCTTTATTATTCTATTTCCAATATCGACGCTGTTCCTACCTTGCCGCCTACACGACACTGACAGCGGTTAGCGCTGTTTTCAGGTTTCATAGTACATTTGTTCGCGCCCTTTTGTTTCCGGGCTGCAGGAAGGAGGAACGACCCTAACGACCGACTACTGCGACTTAAATAAGTGCTGCTCCCCATCTGCAGCTGCGAGTCATTTTTTCCTGGCTTAGGGAGAAGAGCAAGGGAGCTGGATAGTGTTTCGCTATACAACGACGACAAACATAATTAACACCAGGCGGACAGAATTTCAACGATACGAGAGTGAGCCTGAGGTCTTTGGGATTACTGGGGAATTTAAAGAGTGGCTGAGGAAGGCTACAAAGGTGCGTTGTTGATATTTCTGTGTTCAGTTCCACCTCGATGTTTTGTCATTTCATTTGCGGTATCCTATTCATCCCTCGCTTCACTGCCTCAGCCTTCTCGCGTACGCTGTCCCATTCTCCCGTCACTCTCATCACGCAGTCACCAGTTGCCATCACTGCGGTGGCCAATCACCCACACATTGCGCCGGGATTATGCATTATGCAATGGACCACTCACACTGCTTTTTGTTCTTTTTTCATACCCATTTTTTTTTCTAGCACTCCCTCTCGCTGCAACGCAGTTGCCTTGTCCGCGCTGCCAGGCACCGTCTGGCTTCTTTCTGGTGCAGAGAATTAATTTCCACACACCACCCTTACCCAGCACACCCACAAAGCCTGGACAGCCTCTGACGCTCACCCTGTCACTCACCTGGTCATCGCAAATCCAAGTGTCCCGCCCTGGCGATTCTCCCGTGCTTGCTTCCCGACCTACCTTACTCCTTTTTACTCTCCTCCTCCCCCTCGTTCCTCTTCCCATACACACCCCCCCATATCGCTAAACACCAATATCCTTCATCTCCTCAAGCAAACGCAGTATATACTGCACGAGTGCATCCCCTTTCCAATATATGCACTGCATATCACCACTTTCCGCATCTATTCGTTCAACTGGCTGGCGCGTACTGCGTCGCTTCGTGAGCATATATTAATACCAGCAGCGACAGGTCGTATCATCGCTGCAGCAACCAAAGCACCAACTAGTTAAAGAGTCGGCGAGCAGCGCCTTCGCACGCCGTCGCCATGTCCGACACCGATTTCTCACGTTCAACGGCCGACCTCTTCTCCCAGAAGCATGATCAAAATATGGAGTTGCGAAAATACCGGACGTTTATTCCGGAAGATGTTCTTAAGACGTTTTGCGGGGCCGGCGAACCAAGCATGTGGTTTGTCTATGAGGAGAATCAAATGTATGCTGCAGTGCGCGAGGATTTCTACTTCCCTTATTTCTTTTATAATGTATCATCTGCTTTTGCGACGACCCATTTTTGCGATGAGGTCACATCTATTTGTATGTTAGGAACAAAAACTGACGATATTGGTTGCTTATTACCAGGCACCTGATTGGTGAATCCGACCTTTTAACACTCTTCCTTCCCGAAGCGCAAGATTTCGATAAAAAACACTGGTCACTGTGCTTTGGCAACAACGATATTTATGCCTCGTACTTTGAACATCTTTCCCCTCAAGCCTTTCAGGCTACCGGCTTCTCGAAATTCCTTTTGCTACAGCGAGTGGACCGAGAAATCTACACCCAGTTGACGGATCCTATCTGGTTTGTGCGTGGAAACCAACCGTTGGGGGATATCCCGTTCCCGAGGGATGAAATCAACACATTTCGGAAGTACTTGTACCTTATGACGTCGCTTGGAGGCAGGGAGAGGAACATGCATCTGCTTGCACATCACGAATATATGGAGAGTGCTCGTCTTAGGCGACGGAAGTTTATTGAGAACAACGACTTGGAACATGCCAGAGATGTCTGGCTACGGAACGTCGAGCGCATCATTGATACACCACACAACCAAATCCCGAGTACCACCTCCATCTTCGACTTGGATCGTGCGGACTACAAGGCCAATGCGATTGAGAGATATATGGTTTTCTGGGAGGCTGCTCCAAATGAGGAATTTATCCTCACTGATGCGGCATTCGGCGGTTTTGAAGGAGGTCAGATTGGAGCAAAGAAGAACTCCAAGATTGATATGACTTCGTTGGAACTAGAGCAGCACCTTTACACCAGGGATTTTATGTGGCATCAAATTTACGTCCTTTCGCCAACGCTGGCCGTGGCTCTGTGTCATCCTACTCTAATGCACCCCGAGCTCACGAAACTGCAGAGGAAACGATGGGGACTCCGCAGGTCTCTTCTGGAATCCCTTCCGCATGGTCTTCCCCACCGATACTACAAGGATATGAAGAAGAGTGATATGAGCTTTGCGAAGGAGGGTTGGCAGATTCCTCAAGAGGTGGAGAATTATTTTGCTACTGGCAACTCACGGAGCGGATATGACAGGAGGAAGGACGATGAAGACATCGTTTTCTCCATTTATCGCCTTCAGCCCGGCCAGACCTCATTGGTCAATAGCGTTCTCCTCCACAATCAGGAGCTGGGACCCAAGATCAAGGCCGTCTGTGCGAGGCCACCCACCTCATACCAATCATTCTTCCAGTCGCTGCGTCAGTTCCAGCATGATCCTTGGCCAAAGTATTCGGAGGAGAAGCAGAATGACTACGAACCTCTTATCCAGACATTGGAGGCATATCTGAGAGCAACACTACCTCCCACGCCCCCGAACCACCCCTCTAACTACGCCTACCAACCGCTTCCATCCCATCAGATGTTCGAGTCCAGACCCACGTTCGGCAACATGCATTATACGTCTGTTTCGTCTGGTGATACTCCGAGGTACGATGATCACTTTGATCCCGGTCAACCGGTGCATATGCCGGCGCATTCGTCCACGCAATCATCGCTGACATCGTCTTTCACTCCGTCATCGCAATCGTCCTATAGCCAATCCTCTACCTCTAGTCAAGCTTCGACTAGCACCAAGACTACCAGCGTTGGAGATACGCCGCGGTTCGAGCCCAAGCAGTTTGAGCACCAGCAGAGAAGCAAGTCGCCAACAAGGAAGGATCACAGCCTTACTGACACATCGGTGCACCGAAACAACACCAGTGGGAAATCTCAACGGTCAAGAGCGGAGAAGGCAAAAAGCTTGAACATTGTCATCGAGAAAACTCTTCAGGAGGCGAAAGCTCTCGGTGCAACAAGCGGGAATGTTAGTGGTTTCCTCAGCGCTTATGGAAATGGTCACATGGAGGGGCAGATGAATGCACACAACAACTACCAGGGTGCATCCACCCGGGGACGCAACCCAGAGCCCGCTATCCGGAGCCAGCCACCATCGAACCCGTCGTCAAAGAGGACCAGTCCCAACCCGACAAGGGCCGAACCCGACCGGCAGGCTCAGCAGATGCCACCTCCCCCACTCATCCACAGCAATCCTAGTTCCTACGGTAGTGGAATGCCAGAGAAGAAAAACTATGCTGATCGCCCAGCTCTCCAACGCAGAGCACAGACTGAGACTTCTCCTGTTATTCAAGCCCGACCTAGCATTCATAGCCTCCAGAGCGGACAATATCCCGTACCTGAGCTGCAGTTGCCTCCCCAGAGACGTGGCACCATCCACTCGCCGGAAAGACAGTATGTACCGGAAATTACACCTCAACAGCCACCGAGGCGAGGCCAGCACAGCCCCGAAAAGCCAGCGTACGATGAGTTGCACCAATCACAACAGCGACCCCTGGTACAGCGTAGCACCACTACCCCGGACGACCGCCACAACATCCGGTATGAGCAAATTCCTCAGGGGGAACGCAATGGACCGTTGGTGGATGCGAGAGGCCGTAGGTATGAACCTGTCAGGGTTGAGCAGCCACAAAGGAATGTGAACGATCGAGGCCGCCCCCAGGAAACCCGCACGGAGCAATCCCCAGCTGCACACGAGCGCTCACAGCAGATGATCGATAGTGTCCAAGAACGCCTCCACCAGGCCATCAACTCGGAGCCGCAGCCCCAGCCCCAGAGGAACCGATCTCCCGAACGCAAGCCGGAGCCGCAGCGGAACCCAGCACAGACTGCCAACGGCCATCAGTACCAGATGGTTGCACCTTCGATGCCTCCAACTCGTGCCCGCCCCACCGGTGGAGACTTGCAGATGCAGCTCCAGCCCCAGCGACCTGTTCAGCAGCCTCAGCAAGCGCAAATCCAGCAGGCACCTGCTCCTCAACCGCAGCAACAGCAGCAACAGCAGCAACAGCAGCAACAGCAGCAACAGCAACAACAGCAACAGCCACAGCCACTGCAACTGCAACTGCAACTGCCTCAGCAACCACCGCAGAGCTTCCCATCGTCAACAAACACCTCGACCTCAACCGAGCACTCGATACGCCCTGGAGTCCAGATCGTCCGTGGTCGTTCGCTGAACAGTAGCCAAACCTCTTCACAGCCCCAGGGTCCTGTCAAGGCGCCGGCTAAGATCTCTCCCCCCCCTGTGGTAGTCGAGAAGGTCGACCCAGCAAAACTACAAAACGCACTCGTCACCCTTCCCTATCAGGAGTACCCAGACGACACTGCTGCCCCTCCTCAGAACCCCGTGGTCAAGCAGCTTCGGTTCGAAACGCCAACAAAGACTCTTTCGCATAAGTACTCGGACCTCTCCCTGGCTGGATCAATGCTTGTGAACGTCGGCGATACCCCAAGCTGTATTGGCTCGGAATTCGATGACGATGTTAGCGAGAGCAGCTCGGAGACTAGCTCGGAAGACGACTCAGAGTATGAAGATGAATCCGAATCGGATGATGCAAGCTGGGAAGACGAGGCCCTTGTCGAACAGGAGATTGCGAACCGGACGCAGCAACAGCAGCAACAGAAACAGCAGCAACAGCAGCAGCAGCAACAGCAGCAACAGCAACAGCAACAGCAACAACAGCAAGGTGGCAACACGAAGCGCGTTGTAAGGTTTGCGGATAAGCCGCTGCCAAGTCCGAAGGCGTTGATGCTCCCCATGGCGCTGACGCATGGAGTGAGTATTGAAAGGCCAGATTCAAGACTGGGCAGGAGAGTCGGGGTACACAGACCGTTGAGCCGCAATGGACATCGTTCAAGGGCTCCCGGGCACCATGGGTCCACGGCTGTGTCTGGGAAGAGATGAGTTGAGTACGTTGTGTTATCTAGTTGGCGGTGAGAAGAGATTGCATTAATACTCCTGTTTTTCTTTTGCATTTATCGTTGGTTTTTTTCATTTATCATCATCCATCCATCCATCCATCCATCCATCCATCCATCACGATTGTCATGTCATGTTATGTTTATGTCCAAAAGAGCTGGGAACCTGGGAAGAGAAAAGTTCATTTATGTATTTCATCATGTAAAAGGAAGGGCGTTTTTTTATATTATCATCGGGGAAGGATTTAGGGACGGGTTTTAGGGGTCATCAAAAGTCATGTAACTTTTATTGGATGGGTGGGATCGATTTATCGGAGTATCTCTTTTCTGTATTGTACCACCTTTCTATCATCTCCATACCTTTGTATTGTATTTTTTTTTGGGTATTTGCATATTGGAAATGGGGGGGAACGTTCGGGGTGTTTTTTTATCGCATGCTTGCTTTTAAGGGATGATACCATTTGTGTGTTTTTTTATAGAGGCGGCGAAAGCGTGGGGGAAAATCTGATTGTGGGGCTTTGGCTTTTTGGGTGATGAAATATTTGTAGTACTCGAAGGAGGACTTTGTTTTTGAGCTGTGGGGAATGGGGATGTAATGGGTTGAGATTATGATGTGATTCCATCCATGTGAAGTGCAATGAAGTGATTGTGATACAGTGATACACGTAGGCATGCGGCATCACTCGCTTGCGTTTCACTTTACGATCCAATCCCAGTCCAAGTCTTGATGAAGTCATCTTGCACGACAGCATGTGAGGATTTCGTGTGTGAGCGTGCCGTGCGTGTTGTGGTTGATTGGTTGGTATTACTCAACACTCATTATGACGTCGGATCTGGAGCGCGGAGGTACCACATCGGCGTTATGGTGTTTCATTTAATCCCACGGGCCTGGGGTGGGTAGATATATGACGTTTGGCGACAAGCAGTCGCTACAGCTGGGGAGGGGGGTTGTTTGGGGGTAGAGAAGTCTTGATCATGGTACGTCACCCGCCCCTGAGACGGCAAACGGGAAGTATCTCGGCCGGATAGCCAATGGTACCGGAAATAGGAATGAAGACATGTCTTGTAGTTACCCCTAGGAAAACATCAGCACAAGGTGGTAAGCTTAGTCGGCTCAATACATGATAAACTTCGGTATAAAGGCCAAGTCTTGCCCAGGTCCTATGGATATTTATGGTAACTAGTGGAACTCGTAATCGTAGACCTTTTCACCCCCAAAGGCACTTTATAGAAGGGTACGGTTCAATGTCTTGGGATAGAAGGGGAGCTTGGTGGATAAGTCGTGACCAGTCTCGGAGTTACTAGCGCCCGAGAGTGTGGGAAAGATGGGAAAATTAAGCTTACTAGATACCTCCCTTGCGCTAATGTGGGTGATGAAAAGTTTGTTTTGCGAGGGAAGTGAAGAGAGTAAATATAGGGAATTACTCGCATTACTGTTGCATCCTCCTCTCTTCTCTCGACACATAGTGTACAAGCACAGGGCTCCCTCCGTAGAGCAACAATTCTAATCAGAATTTGAACAAAGGCTGCAACCTCATTTCCGGAATCAAAATGCATCATCATCTTCAACAAAGAGCATGACATCAGTGGGAGAACAACACCAATTCCCCAAGCTCCGATGGCGTATGACGATTTGCCATCGACGTAGTGAATAGCATGGTAGTACTCCCAAGCGAACTCAATTCCGTGCCTCCTAGGGAGGGGGCGATACAGTACTTTTCCCCGCCACCGAAGGCGCCCTGACGAGTCCTGAAGATTCACATCTTTACTAGTTTGTCGGGAGTGTTCATGGTCACTGACTGGGCGGGATGCTTGCGCAATGTGAAGATGATTCTATGGAATCGGTAACCCCTCTTAACGCGCACTGCATAGCAAAAAGTACATACTGTAACAACACCGCTATAGTATGTAGGGAGCAGGGGTGGCATCCAATGTGTTGCCAATGCCTGGAGCATGGGTGTTTGAAGACCGCGAGCAGTGTTGGCCACAAGACGAGACCAGACGAAATCTAACTAGAGCCCAGAACGTCTTGTCTCGTGGTATTTTTGGTCACGTCATGAAGCTTCTGAAGTGATCCGTACAAATACCAATAAGTATTTCTCCGTGAGTACTTCCGAAGCAAATTCTTATGAGAAAATATCGCCGCAGTTTTCACGTAGATTAACAAATGCGTCGACCTTGAGCACTCTGGGGATGACGTCAAGACAATCATAATTAGTACGTCTTTCAGTCTTCCCCTGTGCAGCAGAAACTGACGCCACAGATCGCTACTGTGCACTTTCTCCAAACTCCACAACAATGACGAGCGTTCTCCAATCTACAGTCAAGTGAAGCTCAGTCAGTTTCTGGGATTGTATTAAGAATTCTACAGCATTTATGTACATAATACCTAGCAGTTTCAATACCAAGCCGTCGCCAAACTTGAGGTCAAAGAAGACGAGAATGGGGTTGGAGTTAATTGATGACGGCGATGACTTCGCAATTTGGAAGACATTGGATGGGTCTCGCTTGAGGTCTCGAGATTACATACTGCTACAGTGTAGGAAGACAAGTGTGAAAATGGTGGTAGAACACCGTTGGGATCGCTGGTTACTTTACTACGCCGGGTCATAGGTCATCAATCATCTACATGAGATTGATGAATGTTACATATCCTGTGGCAAGTGACTCAGAGTGGCGAGTGGCTTGCATCAAAGTTTTCTCCGATGATCCTCTGTATATTAATCGAGTCTTTCTCCTTCTCTGCTTCTCTTCACTGTATCATAGAATATACACACGGTTCTCCTCTAAGTACTATAGGAACAATGAAGGAAGATCTTGCCGGCTTTACCAGTCTCGAGACAACTCGTGTGTGCAAGATTAATTGGAAGACGAGCTTGACTTTCGAGCCCAAACACTCTCACGAATGAGTACGACCATCTTCTACGGCGTACACTGAATGTGATGTGTCCCGAGACTTGAGCACAGGCGGGACCCGATAGCCGGGGACTCCGCGAGTGATGGCATATGACCGTCAGGCCGGTACCTTTGAACGATGGTGTTCACGAATAGCATCAAAGCCTCTGATTCCATCACAGAATCTGCAGTTGCTGCTCTATTCGCCCTCAACAGTTCGTTAGCTTAGCACTGTCTTTGCGGAGTATACATATGTCCTCATGGAGGAAATCCAGTCCCACCTAACTTAAGCTGAGGACGGGCCCTAACCCTCCTATGATCCGTTCTCCACTGATACGCACGGAATCTATGGAGAAATTGACAACGAAATGCTCCTCGAGTCTTCGGATCTGGTCGATAACCCGCCACTATCAGACTCGAAAACAATCAGAACATCCTTTCCCGGAATCGCCTCTCGTCCCTTGTACGAGCTCTTGCCCAACACCTCTCCTGATGCCTCAGATGAGTACGATGCGATTGATGACGATATTCTTACAGATGTTTGGGACGAGCTCTTTGCGCAAATTGGCGGCGTTAAAAAACTTCCGCACCGACCTATACCGACTAAAGGAGAGTGCCCATCTGTCGATGCCGATCATGTGCAAACTCCGGAATGGGACATCTCGGGACTACTGCTGGGACTTTACTGAAAGTTCTGGGCTGACGAGATTAATAGTGCTATAAGATGAGACATCTCGGGCTAATTTGGGACCTCGTCCCTTCTCGTCTCTTGGCCAATACTAAACCCGTCAACATGGATTTTCCGGCCAACCTACTTCCGATTCGACAACCATGCTGCTGCCCAAGAATTCGTGGCTCATGGCTACTCATCGCCGTCCTCATAGAAAGGGTTAGGAAGGTCCGATGGTGCTAACATCCTAGTAAGAAACATTTCTCATTTCAATATCAATCTTCATTTTCGTTCTCGCTCATCTACTGGTGATCTTTCAGCTACGTGGTCAGAGTTTTTAGGATCACTTGAACCCCAGAATTCTGACATACAAATGCCTCCCGATTAGCCTCCCGAGGCAACAACCAGTGCTATGTTTACCAGGGGTAGAGACTTCTGGCAGCTATATAGCTACTATTACTAAGAGGTCCTGAAGATATTAGCATATAGAATAAGATTTAAAAAGCTACACTTGACGAAGATGATGGGCATTTAACTTAGTTTGTAAAGCGAGATTTGTTTTGGTCGATTTTGAAAATTATGCCCAAAGGTATGGGACCATTGCTTAAAAAACGAAAGACAGCATGGCGTCTATCCCCGACGACGAAGACGGAAGACCGGACGAGCCGGAGAGTGAAAAGAGCCGGACAACTGCGATGACGAAGATGAAAGATCTGACGACCCGGCGAGCGAAGTTTAGGGCCGCAAAAATCACCTACGATAGAATGAGAAATCATGGGAGGGCCGAAGACCGGAAGCTGGGCTTTCTAGGGCCTGGGCGTTTGGGGGCGGCTGGATACTGGCTTTATTCAATGCATATAATGGGCCTATCTTAGATCATTAATTCAGAGTGTTGGCTGCTTGGCAAGTGTTTCCTTACTGTCATTTTATGCGATGAAGACTTGCATTTCAGCCTGACAACGGTCATGAAACAGCCTCAATCTCTCCTGTTCCCTTACACGCTCCCTACAACTCCGTTTCACCCAAGGCTGAATCTCTCGGCGGTTGGATTGGTAAGGCAAATTGTTGATCAATGCAATCATGGTGACTTTCGAGTCTCGACGAAGCCACCTCGATGGTATCCGGGGCCTCGGAGTGCGGAGTCCCGAGCCTTCGAAATTTACGCCGCAGAAACTGTTGAGATTTTCGCACATATCTGTGGGCGTCACTATAGGACTATCTGGGGATATCTTGAAGGTTTATAAAATGATTGGGGGCGGGATTGTGCATGCGCTATCTTAGCGGGAGAATTTGAATCTGCAATTCGTATTGGGTTCACTTGCGGGCTACCGATTTGGTTAAAAAGACTCACTTGTGATGTACGTCCAGCGCATCTCAGCCCCTGCATCGAATCAAGAGCTCTCCGCCACAAAATCGCCAGTCGTAAAACAAGGGGCTTTTGTGCTGTGGTACTTATACGCGCGCCACGTTTTCTTACACTGAGATTGTCGCAAGTAGCTTGCGTTTACCTGCCGTGATTGGCTGCCGACGTGTCATGCATACCAACCCTTCACCACAATTCCTACCTCACGTCATACACATACCCATATAAACCGACCCTCTTCCTTATCTGCCCCAATGCAACATCCACAATCTTCATCATGGCGCGCAACCGCATCCGTACCCTTATCTCACGCTTCTCATCTTGCTCTCGATTGCGTCCTCAGAAGACACATGAAGATGACCAACTGCCTCCACCCCGCGTTTCGTCAACGTCGAGGTCAACGTCAACGACTAGCTCCCGTTCGCTCATGAAAACAAATATTAGGATTATTGTCACCCCAGCGTCTAGCAGGAGTGATTTGTGAGTGCGCCAGGAGGAAGAAAAAGATGGGAGGTGCTGATACTGTGGTGGGAGATAGGAGAGAATGGGAGGAGAGTAGGAGCAATGCAACCAGATATATCAGCGATAACAATCCAACTGGGGAAACGCAAGAAATAAATCTAGGTCGGGTAGAAGAGGGGAAGGATCAGAGAGGAAAAGAAGCCACAGCCCCGCAGAGTGTGCCGTGTGTGACAGAACTCGGAAAAGAGGGGAAAGAGGGGGACAATCGCTCATGGCACATTGAAATGCCAATTGCCGTGCGGGAGGTGCCAGAAGTGACCTCGGCTCCGACCACTATGACTCAGGGACTCGGAGAAGAAGATGAGAGTCGTCCATGGTTTAATATTGACATCCCATACACCTCCGGAATCTCAGACCACGAAACAGTATCCTGTTCAATCACACCTACCTCTAGCCGCCAAGGCTCTCCGTTTGACGAATCCCTTATCCACCATTCTCCTCCCCGCCCCGTCGACGACGACGACGACGACTCTACGTCTCTCCGCACCTTAATACAAGACCCCGACCCACCCGCCGTTCTCAGCCATCCTGATCCAAAAGCCAACAACTCCTCTCCCCTCTACTACCCACCCCTCCTCACCGCCATCGCCAATCGCAACGCCGAAATGGTAACCCTCCTCCTCCCCACTAGCCCCGACGTGGACCTCAACTTCCCCTCCCCATCCGGGAACACCGCGCTCTCCCTCGCAATCTCGCACAGCGACACCACATGTCTCCAACAACTCCTTACTCGACCCGGCCTCTCCCTCGCCGGTGCGTTATGTCTCGCCCTCCAAAACGCAGACGAAGAAATCCTCCGTCTCCTCTTACAACGCCACGATCTCGATGTCAACACTCCTCACTCCGGCAGTACCCCGTTGCAACTCGCACTCAAGAGCCCACCCGCCATCCTCCAGCTTCTCCTCACCCGCAACGACCTGCAACTCAACAATACCCCTACGCCGTATCTACGCAGTGTTATCGAGCGTGGTGATTCCGCCGCCCTCGACCTACTTCTGCAGCGTCACGATATCGACCTAAACCGGTGCGACGAGAGCGGGGCGACAGTGCTCACCATGGCTGTCGAAAGCGGATCGGTGGAGATGGTGGGAGCGTTGGTGAAGCGCCCGGATGTCGATGTTAATAAGACTCCGGTGCTACATATTGCTGCGAAGCGCGGGGATAAGGATGTATTGGCGCTGCTATTGGGGAGAGGAGACGTGGATGTGAATCGTACGGATGATCGGGGCTATACGGCGTTGCGGTTGGCGGTGGAGGGTGGGCAGAGGGAGGTTATGGAGATGTTGTTGGGTCGTGGGGATGTGCAGGTGCGTGAGGAGGAGTGGGAGGGTATTAGGAGGCTCAGGGAAGGGAAGGAGGTGTTGTAGGGGCGGATGCGGATTGTACGGGCGGATGCGGATTGATGTCAGGATTCACGAAGTATTATGGGGTTGGAACCTGACTTTGTGAAATGCGAAGGATGGAAAACTTCCAGCTCCTTGATAAATGATACCTAAAATAATAAGAACCCAATTCCCGAAGAAACCCACCGTTGCAGGCCTATGCAGCTATTTCGATGGACATGTACTGACCCATTGTTTCCAATCAAAACTTTTCTAACGGCGGAAGAACGAGGGAATAAAGTTTTAGTGGAGAGGAAGATTGTGGATGCAAACGAGCCTGCGGATGGTAAGGTGCGGAAGTTGAGTTGAGGGTGTGTGGAATAATAGAATGGCAACTGCAGCGACAGGGTTGTGGTAGTGGCAGGGTGAAGATTTCTACAATAAGAATAGAAGAGTTCAAGGTGACAGAGAGGTAGAAAGTTTGCGTAGGAGCAAATATAAATAATACTGGAGCAGCATTTTGGGAGTAGAGTACATCAAAAAATCCGATCACGAATTATCACCTAACTTCTGAGAAAAGATGAAGAAAATAAGGGCAGCCAAAACTCCCGAGTGTGCGTGCATGCGCTCTGAGAAACGATTAGTCAAGAAGCTAAACTTGCCATAGTTTTAAAAAATCTGTTTCTTGTTTTCTATACTCGAGCCATCAAAGCCACCCACCGGACGCCCTTTCAACACCCACATCAGCAATGTTCCGTTGTCTCGTTTGAATTCTCCTCTGTGGGGTGATATTGTGCACTGAGAAGTACATATCTAAGTAGGTACCTCTCCCCAATTCCCGTATCCCCTACATGCTCATTTTGCAATTGGGCGAATTTACACTCCAGTTTAGGAAGTTGGCCAACATTATTGACTATAAGGGATGTACGCGCTGCGGCGAATGTCAATAGAGCAGAAGAGCATGAGCGGTGAATAAGCATGATAAATCAACTGCGTCTGCAAAAGGTCATATCATTCGGTCAGTTAAAGACCCAATTATCATGAAGCTCCAGTACTCGGGGCGGATCAGCCACTGCGTGGCCTCTGGCCTTGCACCTCCGCCTCATGATACGTAACATCTTAGCTATGATGCCTTGTAGCACTGAGATTCGCATAAGCACTTGGCGCCTCTCCCTCAGCCTCTCCCTCGGGCTCTCCCTCTCTTGTTTAGTGGAAGTAATTGCTTGGCTCTTTTAGTATTCACTTCGTGGTAGAAGCTTGTTTAGAAACATCTTGGTAACTGCCTTCATGTATTGCATGTGCTTCTGTATCTATGTTCTCACATATTGGGCTGTCATTTGAGACCTGTCAGTTAAAAGAGAAAAGCGAGTTACTGGCACATTGCCTAATATTCATCAGCTCAAACTAGTACACTAGTTATTGACAGGAGGCGATGGGAATTTCATTCGTAGAGTACTAATGGAAGTTTGCACGGCCTCCAACCCTCACATTTCCGTTGTGGAGCATTCGATAGTGGATCACGTAATATCTTGGCATGGCAGGTGCAATTTCTGCTTTTGCTAGAGCGCCACTGTACTTAGACTTCATATACCTCGTTAGGAGCAATTGAGGTCTTTTGATTTATCCAGTCACACCAGGATCGTTCCACCATCTTATAATACTTACTACATAACATCATGGCCGTGTCTATGCGAGAATTTGCCGTGATAGTGTTAAATAGGCTAAATATTTGCCAATCGGAACCATTTCAGGCTTTAACAATCCCGCGTGTATCTTATATATTTTATTAGATAGAATCGGATACGCTGACACATTGACTTATAGTCTTCCAGGGCTTATTGCAAGTAAATACTGAGGAAATGGTATGACTAGAGGAGGGAGAGTCCTCGAGAGGTTGAGTTAAACTTTCGCTTAGTTGATTCCCACAATCCAACAAACCCAATATAGCTTGCTCACCTCATCGACCATATTATTCCGTTAAGAAATTTGTAGTTACATGACGTAAATAGAAGTAGTTAGGAAGTAAATACTGATGGCAAAAATAAAGATAAAGCATTGAAATATTATCATTTATCAAGTTCCTCGACACAACGCTCTAACTTTAACACGACATTTTCATAAAACGCATCCCGCACATCCTCTTCCTTCAGGTCACCAGTTCCCAATGTATAATCACTGTTAAGACATGTTGCCACAGCTTCCGCATACTTCCGCCCAACCGAATTCGTAAAATTTTTCCTCTCCCGAAGAAGCTCCCTAACTTTATTCCTCTCCGACGACTCAGCATCTGGGTTACTGTCCTGATCCAGGGGACCCAAGGTAATTCCTAGCGCGATTTCCGTCATAACCACGGCTAGCGAAAGCAATTGGTTATTGTTGACAGGGGCTCGATGGTGGTGGCATTTGGGTTTGGACTTCGGAATGGTGATATGTGGGAACGATGTAGGTAAGAGGCCTTGGTCTTTATCGATGAAAAAGAAAACATCCCCACTACTCCAGGAATCCCTAAACCAGGAACCGCGGAATGAACCGTAATGCAACAGGGCAGTAGCCAGTAGCATAGCGAGATGGAGACGCCTTCGGCGCGAAAAAGTGTTACTCTCAAGGTGTTTGGCGAGGGATATACGGGACAACCGATCGATTGCGTCTCGGTGCTGACAAATTGAGTGGAAGTATCTTGATTCAGTTGGGTCCTTGAAATTTCCTAGGTAGACTCTGGGTGCGGACGATGCTGTGGTTTTGGGTAATTTCAGTGGACACAGACGACTGATCGTGTGCGAGTCGGGAGTTTCTCTGGCGATGTCTGAGCCAAAGCTGGCTCCATTGATTGTCTCCTGTAACACTCCATCTCTGGAAGCAATGATAGATAGACACATACTGATAGAGCACGAAGGATTATCTGTAATAATTAAACTGAATTCTGCGGCTGATAATGGCTCTTCCTGTTTCGGTCTAGTGCCATCGAGCTTTAAGTTGAGACAATGACATTGGCAAACTACTGGCTTAAGGTTACTGTGTAGACGCCTTGCAGAGTGTCGTAGTGGAAACCTCGAAGCTCCCGAGCGGGGACGTGCCGGTTTTTCGCGTCTTTGAGGGGCCTCATTATTTCCATTAGGCCGCTTCCGCGCTTCCCGCAAATTCTTGAGATCAATCGTTCGATGCCAGAGGGTATCCAGAGACCCCTTGACCTTGACTTTGCCAACACGTGCCCAATCCAACCTGTGATCTAGGTAATGTTGGAGGTCCGTTTCAATGCCCTCAATAGTGTTCCAGATCAATGACAAAGCCTCTCGCTGTCCAACGCTCAAAGATTGCAAGAAGTCCTTCCTAAACTGTACACCTTTCCAAAGGGGATGCTCTGCATTGGCCAGCAGCTCGTTCGCAACATTTTCGGGAACGAGGGGCTCCAATAAATGCAAACATTCGGACTCGAAGAGCTCTTTTTGAATCAATAGTGACGAATATCCGATTTGGAAGTCGCGCTGATGGTTTCGAATGTCGTGGTAAAGTTGTATACACTTCCGGTAGCTCTCAATGGCAGGACGTATGAGACCAATTCCTCCCAAAACGAGTCCTCCGGCTTCTGCCATAGTTAGGGATTCTAAATTCTTGTTAGCAGTGTCTGATATGTCACTGAAGAGTGAGCTTACGATTCTAAGTAAGAAGCGAGCATAAGGATCCACTGTTTTCTTGGGCTAATTTGTGGGCCAACGTTCGATCGAAATACCAACACACCTACCTGCTGAAACGCGGGGTTAGAAACTAAATGCCGAGCCCAAAGCTGAAATGCGCGGCTCAAGAAATTACGGGGAACGAAAACAAAGATTGATTGTATATCAGAAAGAGGGGTGATAGTACAGAAAGAGGGGTGATAGTTCAGAAAGAGGGGCTGATGCGGTGTAACAGTCATGCTAACCAACAATTTCTGGAGATTCGTGGTAGAACGATAACTTAACACTGGTCAAAAACAACTGTGATGGCTCCCGAACAAGTAATTCAAAGACTTTTCGACTTTTGTGCGGCACTATTCCGATCTATTGTTGTAACGCGAAGAGCCTATCGACTTCTTGACGATTACGGGTGGACGGAAGAGAAAGATAGGTTTATCATCTGGGGTGACGGTTTTGATATTTCTGAAGGAGAGTTGGACAATAGTTTTCCCACTAAAAACGTCCAACACCTAAGGAGGTCGGTCGAGATACTACTGAGTAGTCTTGCAGGGTCACTTTTGAGACGTGTGCTATATTCCATTCTAACGTTGCATCGAGTAATGCTGATACGTACGGATGTTCAGTACTGGATGAAGACCAAAGAGAATCTAAACTAGCGGTACTAAAGGATATCGTCCAACATGTCCAGCCTCAGGCGGCCGAGCTGCTGAGTTGCGCAACCAATACGGATGACTCTGTATTTTGGGATGGGCCAAAGCCAACGCTTGAGGATCTCGTCGACTTAAATGACTCTCTATATTGGCTAATACCTTTTCTTGAGGAAATCCAGGAGGAGTCATCCGTTGTTGAAACGGAGGGGTTAAAGTATGTTCCGTCTGCGGTAGCTACGGCGGCTCAAGACAGCAACGGGCCGGATTCAATCAATTCGACGTCTAATCAAGAGTTGCGAGACCCAGCCTTTGAAGAATTGCATTCGAGAGAACCAGATCGCGGATCAATTCTATCAATTCCGAACGAGCAAGTGGCCAGGTCTTTGACTACCGATTTTATGGGCACCTTAGGAAATACTGGCCCAAGTCAAATAGGGGTGGATCGACGACTAGAAAACTTGGCTTTAGACACCAATGAATTGTCACTGTTTGACTTAGAGTATGACGACCAGGACTCAGAAAAACATTCGACTAACTCAGTCTGCTCACGTCGCTCACTTCGTTCAGTCCACTCGATACGATCGACCCACTCAGCTCGAACCAGTTTTCATCGGAGAAGTTTAATTCTATCATCAGAAAATGAAAGCTATGGTACCATTAGTACTGTTTCCGATTCTTCACTCACTACTCTATCCACGGACCGCGTTATTCAGGGCCAAGTGTATCTACTTTCAGATAAAGACGATTGGACAATCGAGAGGGCGCCCACCAACGAGTGCTTCTTTTCTTTCACAGGCTGCAATGAGCGACCTGATGTTGCTCATTGGGTACCCCATGCCAAAGAGCACATTAGACGCCAAGGAATACACCAGGACCCAGGGCCACTGGAATGTGGCATATGCGGTGTGCGAGTCACAGAAGGTACTTGGTCGTCTGTGTTCATTCACGCGTTCATCCACTTACAGCCCGGCGGGATTGTGAGGCGCGATTCAAACTTGCTGGGCCACCTTATGGGATACGGAATTATCACATTGCGACAACTAGGGGCCTTAAACATACACCAGGAAGGGGGAATCCTCCCTCCGTCCACCTCTATCCCAGGGCCACGTTCCCCGCAGGATTCAACACAGCCACAATATGCCAATGACACGCAAGCCGCCGTACTACATCATGGAGGATCCGAACTAAGGCACGACTAGTTATCATAGGGTTTGAGCATCATCACTGTCCGTGATTGAATTTCGTATCTTCAGTTCTGGGTTAATTTAACCTTTTATATTCAGCTTAACAGATCCGCGGGGGCCGTACATTGCCCGCATTTCCTCGTCCAGTATTACTGTCTACTCTGTGTTTGGTATTTTATTATGCGTTAGTGGTTTTTGCTTCTGATATTCTATGGATATGTATTGTGAAGGATAGAAAAAGGGAGATTGGAATGGCTGTGAATACTGTGGGTCGTTATGGTGAGGCGCGAAAATAATGCTGGGTTGTTCTTGGTCTGTGATGACTCGATCATAGGGCAGATTACATGACGTGTTCGCAAGCCCTGACCCAACCAGTAAAAAGCATCGAAGGCCAGGTGTCGAAATGTCGGGCTTTCTGTGGTAGTTCTGGGTAATGTTATTTGAGCCTAGAGGAACGGGGTGTTATTGGATTTTTATTTTGTGTATGTAGGATGGGTATATCATTCCGATAGCTTCTTTTTCCATTCTTACTTTGTTCTGGATTCACTTATCCAGGCATTGCTTCCTGTCACTTGTACATACTACACTGGATCTCCTGCAAATATTTAAATACGGCCATGAACAACCGACCAAGAAACCGCTAAATGGATTCTATTATATCTCTATTAACAACGATATGACTATTGTTGTCGATGTGTAAATTGTGGTGGAGGTGTTGTACGCGAGACGATTTACCCTAGGAGTCGAGAAACTAAAATGCTACCTATGGGATGTGATATCTCTGGGCTTATTAGATACAAGGTACGGTGGCGGCTTCGCCGCCCTTTGGAGGCGCCCATATAGATCTCCAGCCCAGCCAACCCAGAGTTGTCATTTTTAGCAGCTCCTATGCTTCCAGATGGCTCTAACATACTCCTAGAATTCAAATTTGTTAGATCATCTCATGGCCAGCTCCCAGTGAGCATATCTCTCTAAGTCCAGGTGAGTCTCTATTGTTTCTGTGGCTAGAGCAAGCATATTGGCAACTGGGAAGATGCCTTCCACTGGGTAACTCCAATCAATTCAAGTTCATTTAAGTCTATGAGTTTTGCTCTGATCACAAAGTGTTCTATACATGAACTATGCATAAACAGATCCTCTTTCACTTCCTGGTCTCCAATTTACTATATCACTAATATTCATAGTCCAGCTGTAAAAAAAAAGCTCCAAAATGCTGTTGATTCACAATTTCTGACTCAATATAAGAGATATCATAAATCTAAGACTGGGAGGTGAAAGAGGACATAGTTATCCACATTTTGTGTGTAGGACACTTTGTAATCAGAGCCAAACACTCATTGGAATTAAAAGGGCAGGTCATTTGGGATCTGAGTTTAAGTGGTAGGTACTTGCCACAATCAGCCACTCAGCCACAGAATTATGACCAATCAGAATCGAAAAAGACACATGTCGTGTCCTTATATGAATAATGTGTTTTGACCCCGTTGTCAAAGTAAATCACTTTGTCAAGAGGCCGGCCTACTTGCCAAGGGGGCGGTCTCTTGGCCAAGAGCCCGCTTTGTAACTGTGTTGAACTTTTTGCAAAGTGATAAGTTCCAGTTACCAAGCAGTGTACTTGATAACTGCGTTGACTGGTTATCAAGTGAGTGACCGTAATACATGCCATCAGCCGCATATTGCCCTGGGTAGAATCCACCTTATATATAATTCATATTGGGAATATGTTTGATCTATACCCAATAACCTTAGGATGAGTGGAAGAAAAGAGAGATAGAAAGGCAGGAGGGGTGTTGACGGAATACTGGGCTTTCGCCCGAGATCATCGACGAGCATTGTGTAATTGCTTGGCTATTACGTGGATTGCCATTTTCAGTATAGTTATCTTAACATCGTGTACTTAAACTTTTTCCTTTTCTCTTCTCGCTCTTTAGAATTCAGATGTTTGACGGATTCTCCACGCACATTGAAATACCCGCGTGTCAACAGGGGGAAGGGGAGGGGACGGTATCATTAAATGTGTCATTGAATGCCATTCCTCCACATCGTGCTGAGAGGACAGACAACGGATATGAAGATGGTGATAATTGATGAGATCATTCAAATTTCCAAGAAGAGGTTGATTGATATAAACCTTTAATGTACTGCGAGATGAACAAACATCACTGATTTGCTATGTAGCTTTGGAGGGTGTTTTTTGGATTGGTTCTTTAGCTAAAGGGGATGGCTATCTTGTCACGCGAGTATCTAATACCTACTAGGTGGTTATACACATGGTTGTCAGCTTGAAACATTCTCATTAGTTGACTGGTGGTACGTACGTTCTTGTTGTGGCTGATCTGTGGCTGATTGTGGTAAATAACTGAGGTTTGAATTCAAATCCAAAATCACCAGTCCATAACTGTTTCTGATTATATAGTGTTCTATACTCAGAATATGCATAGCTATGCCCTCTTTCACCTACAAGTCTCAGATTTATGGTATCCCCATTATTGAGTGAGCAGTTGTGGATACGTAGCTTTATATACTGCTGCACCATGGCTATTATCGATATCGTAAACAGAAACCGAGAAGTTGAGTAGTACACTTGGAATTGCAGGAAAGCACACTTATGAAGCGGACTTGTGAGCGATAGAAAGCGAAGTAGAAGGATATGAAGGGTAAGCAGAATTGACGGAGCGCAGGGATTTGGATACAGACTAGGGAAGGGAGAGCTCTAAATACTCACATTTTCAGATTTGTAGCGTAGTATTCTGACTCTCAAGTGCATATTGATGCATGCGCATGGATGCTCTCTCAATGATGTGAATATGCTTTTCCGACGCAATCTCTAATTTGCCTCGCGCTACCGTTATCGCAGTCACTTTGCCTTAACTTTTGATATACTTAAACTCCGCACTTCATACTCACTCCTCATCCACCGATAACCATGCCTCCAACACTCTTCGCCCTAGGCAGCACACTCTTCCCACCTGCCACCGCAGGCGGCAGCAACTACGCTTATCAACCTCCAGCGGCAGAACTAAAACCCTCCGCCTACCACTCGGTGAACATCAACGCCGGCGGTTCCCCCAACGTCCCGATCCTGCGTCTCCCCTCGACCACCGAGCACAACTTCATCAACCCCTCCCTCAGCAACGGCCTAATCATCGAGCTCCCGGCCAACCCCGGCCTCCAAAAACGCGCCACCTCACCAACCCGCAGTACCCTCTTCCCCCCAAACCTTCCCCCCTTCAACGCTAGCCACTAACCCAAAAAGGCTGGTGGCAAACCCTCAAAGCCTTCGGCGCCAAACTCAACCCTCTCAACCTCCTCCCACACAGTCCACCCGGCTGGCCTCCCGCCGCCGCCGACCCCAACCTCGACGTCTCCGCCCACAACTTCGACCCCACAAACTTTTCCCCTCCGCTCCCTCCGAAAGCCAACGTCCCCCCGCCGCGGCCAAAACCACTGTACCGTCCCGACCACGTCAGTTTCCCGCGTTACAACCCGAACCGCGATTTCGCGCCGCACGAGTTCGCTCAGGACACAGATGGGGAGCTGGAGTTCTTGCGGAAGCAAGGGATTGTGGATTATGAACGGAAGGAGTGGGAGAGGCTTGCGGTGCATCATAGGGAGGAGGAGCCGGGGCCAAAGGTGAAGTGGGAGTGTAAGTAACCAGACTGCTTTTGGGGTGGTAAGGGTGCTGATGATGAGGCAGCGGTGCCAGGGGTGTATCATCGGGATTTTGATAGTGCGTTGGATTCGGATTATTCGAGGTGGGGCGGGAGTGATATGGCCATGCCTGGAGGTGCACCTTCGTTGGCTAAGGGGATTGATCCTATTAGTGGACGCCCTGCGCCCCAAAAGCTGGATTCGGCGTTGCTGGCAAAGTTCGACCGGCCAATTGTTCCGGCGCCTGGCTATATTTTGCGTTGAGGGAATTTAAAGAGAACCACCAATTCGGCACTGTGTACTGCATTTATCAAGCACATCTCTTCTTCGTAGTCTAGCTTATAGTAATAGGATTCACATCGCTCTGCATCAATTGTTATTGCATAGATATGTAGAATTGCGCTTGTGGATTGCTATTTTCTCTCATACAGTCTCGAGGCTGTCTCTCACTCCCCCTCGTCGGTACTCACACCAAACTATGCGGACTATTTCTCCCATACATTCCCCTTCACCACTACCGATACCTCCGGCACCCAGTCCTCGCCGTAAGCTGCGACGGACACGTCACTTGCCTCCACGTAACCTCCGGATTATCCGCCCCCTTAAACCAATCAAATCTCCAATAGCATCCCTCCCTCAGCGCTGCCGGGAGGGCAGCACACTCGGCTCTGCTCGAAACCCCGCCATACCTGGCTCCCCATCCATCCGTCGGCGCACCATCTACCCTCTGTCAGCCTCCCACACCCCCTCTCTCCCAGACAACAACTTACACTGCTTCGTGCACGCATTAAACTGTCCCACCCCGCCGCCAGGGATTGCAATGTCGAAATGATTCCCGTCGCTCAGACCCCCGCCAGTATTGGTAGCCTGCACAACCATCTTCTTCCCGGCGACGGGACCGGAGGTAAATGTGAGCTCATAGCAGGCACAGCACCAATCGCTCTCAGTTCCAGCCGACAGTGCGACCGCGGCGTATCCGTACGCGGTGTTGGAGTCGATCACGATCGGGGTTTGGTTTGCGCACATGTACGCTGAGCCGCCGGTGCAGCCGGAGGCTGAGTTGAAGTCTGTGAGAACATCTGGGGAAGAGGTGTTAGTGAGGAAGGAGCGAGGGAGAGGAGGGGACGTGCTGTTGTTGGCGTCGCAGGTGTTGACGGGTTGGTTGACGGCGGAGGATTTTCCCGGCCAGGAGCAGGAAGCTTTGCAGCAGTCCCAGTAGCGCGTGGTGGTGCCGGTGGATTGCGTATATGCTAGCAGTGGAAGGGAAACGAAGAGGAGGGTGGTAAAGGCGTGCATTGTGAGATGGTGGTGGTGGGAGAAGAAAAGTCCATCGGTGGAGAGGAGAATGGTCGGTTTATATGCTTGCGGGTCGATTGATCATTGGAGTCTGGAGATGCTCCACTCGGAGACAGAGATGTCTGATTGACAGTTGGGAACAGAACGCCTGTCTAGAAGACGGCAGATGGTATGTGAGTGTCCAGGGCTCAATACGATCAACAGAACGATATGATTGGTCAATTCAACCTCACCTCGGAGTGATCGTGTACATCGTCCATTTGCTCACACCACTAAGCTTCCCACACTCCAATTTTCATGTGAATGACCCTGCGACACAGTTAAAAGAGCAGAACTACCTAGTTATTTGACAGTGAGTGTAAACTACATGCTATTGATGTCACTCGGTTCCAAATTGGGGATGGCAAGCGGTCTAGTGTGGCAGGTCGCTTGCACTGGGCTCAAACTTCATATCACCAGGATCTAAATGAACCACTGCATATCCGAGAAGGCAGGTGAGCCTCCTAAACGGTTGAACCATGGAAAAGACGAACCTGTACCTCGGTATGTGACGTTTCATCTCCACCCCACCTGTTCGTACTGATGTCGGTAGAAGAGTTTTCACCTCGCTTAACCCCCGCACCGATAGACGAATTTGGAGTAAATGTGGGGAAACAAGGCACGTCGGCGTGTCGGAGCGGCGCCGACCGACAGAAGACATTGACATGCCGAAAGAGGATATCGTAGCGGCCCGTGTAACTGCCGCCCTCGATGTCTCGGATAAATGATAAAGCGCTGTTCGCCGCGGCACGGCATCTCCGGGCCGACGATCGATGTGGAAACCACGGGCCGGATGGGAGATCTGGCTTAGGAGATCAATGACAGTGAATTGGTCCAAACACGTCCTTGGTATCGGACTTCAGGGCAATGTGAAGAGAGTGAATGTATCGAGTATGGCGGTTATGTTAGTTCAATACGAAAGCCCAAGCAAATGTGGCTGAAACTGCAATCAAAAATCCCTTTAGATAGAACCTCCGTGATGCGTGATGTATGTACGAACCTTGACGCCCGGTAAAATCCCCGTCCGATACGAGATCCGACCTGGAAGCTGCAAACAGGCAGTCTACTTTGCTGATGAAGATGCTGGTAAGCCTCTCCGGACGTCTATATGAATCTGGGCTATGCTATAAATCGGTACTTCCGGCGTTATCCGTTCTACTACGCAGTGGAGAGGTGAATATTGCAGTGCGTGTCTCTGCGGATCTCCCTGATGTGTGGTTAATCTGAAGCGGTGTAAATTTCCCTAAGAGAATCAGCCTTTTAAATCCGTTTCTGTGACTCGATATAGCACAAGGGCATCATTTGGACGTGAAGATGTTTATATCTAGCATTCTCGAAATGTCATCTGGAGAAGCGGGATATCGAAGACATCTTCACTCCACGAAGTTGCTCTCTGGAGATGCCAAGCATTTCATAACTCAACACTACCATCAACGTCGCAGATTTCAGATGCACATAGCCTGGGCGCCGATGATGTCTCCACTTGCAGCGTTAGCCAAATTCTAGTCATCGGATGTTAGGTGGCAGTGATCACTGAGCTGTTTTGAGAAATATTCTTCTAGGGGAGAGGAATTTGGGTGTTCCACCAGCTTCACCTATGATCCCTATACTTCAAATCCATACAACTTGATACTGGCGGAGAAGCGACACATCGAACCCAAGAAGCAAGCAAAAATCGTTTGAGTAATCCTGCTGGGACTCAGGATATAATTTCGAGTAGAGGGAGGTATTTTATTGATCTACTGTTTCTACAGTCTCTGCTACCCAATCTTCAATGGAATAGTGCATTTACGGTACCGAGAATTGTACTATAATACCTACGAATACATAGGGCTGATAAGTCCTCAAATAATTCTAGTTCTTTCATCCTTCTCATTAGCCCTGATACTTTTGAATCCTGGTTTGCTTTCCCGGTATATCTGTTTTGTTTTGATGGTGTTAATAGAATAAGGTGCGAAAGTACAGATAGATTGGTTAAAATCTAACGAAGAGAATCCGAAGTAATAATATGATAAAAGTAACGAGGTAAAGAAGTATTCGAAACAAGATCATATAATACTGAAGAAGGAGGTATCGAGAAGATGTTATTATATTCTTATCGATGTCAGAGCAAGTCTAAAGAACTGTTCTCTAACTGGAGAAACAGTATCTATATATACATAAAATAAGGAGTGATTGTCCGTGACCACGGTCGCGGAACAATATCCTAAAACAGTAAAGAAAAACTCTTCAACTGTACATAATTATAAACAAGAACCGTAAGGAAACCATTAGAACAATCTAGGCGCGTTCTAAAAGATAAGCGCTGATAAATCCCTTTCCAACGGAACAAAAAGAAGATTCTAGACAAGTTCTAACTGGAACTTTCTAGACATCTAAAGATAACAGATAACAAAAGTATTAACACACCACATTATTCTTATCCACAAAGACCTTCCATATATATGGAGAATAAAAAGAAAGGTACAAATATTAGTAAGAGAAATGTAGATACTTCCGTATTTTCAATAGGTGTACATGGGGCTTCTTTGAGATGTTTTGCTTCTCAGGACGAAAATGTATAGGCCTAGGCTGGGATGTAGTAATCTGTAAGAAATCCGCAATAATACGGAAATGCCACAGTTCAGAAGCTCCAATTTAACATGGAGTTCTTCTTTCCCGATATCTGTCTAGCGTGTTGTCCTCTCCACTGGACTTTAAGAATCTCGCTCCCATCTATTGAGTAGATTGCATCGGGAATTTGTGCCGTCCACTTTGTCTGAAGCATTGGCCATCATAGAACCCCAAAGCCTGGCAGCCCTCACGTACATTGAAGATATTCCCTGTCGTTTCACTTCAAGATCCATGATCGCCTACCTCATCCCCGCCATCTTCACCATCCATGTTTCTCACTATGCCGGACAACACAACCCAGCAGATGTGGGTTGATCTGGGAAGAACAAAACAATGATGATAACCGTGAGATTCGAACTCACGCCCTGTTACGGACCAGCACCTGAAGCTGGCGCCTTAGACCACTCGGCCAGGTTACCTTGGTGCCTGTATGCTTTTCGTTGCAATTTGAGCGATACAGCTTTAGAGTTCCAAATGAGAGGTCGTATTCCATCTGGCTTCTCTGAAGACAGATAAGACAGAACTGGAACCGCTCCAGAGGCTTTCATGCTTCCGAACTTTGGGAGAGCTAAGAAGGGGTGGGAGGGCTCTGTTGCTGTCTATGGGACAGATATGAGGAGAGTTGTCGAGCTACCAAAATAGCCATATTCATACGTGAATAAGTGAATATAAAGTCTCCGCCAGAAGTATAATAGGAGGAATAATCTGAACAGGGAGAGGGGCGTAGTGAGTACTGGTGTTATCTTAGTTGTGAGTCGTTGAATCTTAGAAGCAATCGGGGACGCTAGGGTTGTTACTCTAGTAACGAAGAATAGGAAAGAAAAGAAGGTCCCCGAGGGAGGGGACAATGAAATTCTGGTGGAGCGATCTCGTTCTGGGTCATATTTGGTTGGTCAGTGGTCATGGTAGGGATGTTATGATGTAGATCGTCATTCAAACTATCACTCCGCCGCAATACCATTCGCCGTTGCTATTGTCCGCATTGATGTTTGAAGAAGAACCGCATTTAACGACCAACTAACTCTGTTCCATATTCAGGGTCTACCTCTTATCTTAACATGGCAAATATTTAGGCTATTGGGGCACTGGACTCTAAATGGTGGGGAGTTGGTGACGAGGGTCACAGCCAAACTCCACCGAAGGCCCCAGCCCAAGGGATAAACGAGTTGATATGGTACTGAGTTGGGTAACAGTCGTAAATATCCCCTCCTTCGCCGCCTTGCTTTCGCATCCGAGAAAGTTGCATCTAGTTAGCATCTAGTCAGAAACCAATCATGGAGGTTTTGGATGCTCCCAACACGAAAAGTAGGGGGAAAGGAGCTTACATTCACTCCTGTCTTTGCGTTATGTCTTTTACAACGATTCCTTGATTCTAGCACCGTTGTGATGTGATATCGGTGGATGATAGAGAAGCTGAAGGAAAAGTTGAAAGTCGCAATGCCAACCAACTGCAGCACTGACCATGGATTGAAAGTGCAGAGATAACCGCCATGTACATACATACTACTGTATGAGATCGAGAGTTGCAATGATACCTATGTTCCTCTTCCACTCTCAATTCTCCATATCTACCGAGGACAACCGCGAACGAGATGTACCCACAGCTCACCAACAAACTGACGGTTTTGACAATCCCGCACCCATCAACATACAGTACTGAGGTAGTGGACTCAAACCTTAATCCCTTCCCAGCCTCCCACAGCAGCAGCAACAAAAAGAAACGGCCCTGCACAGATTCGAACTGTGACCTCTAAATATACTTTCGATGTAAACTTTAAATATCAAGTAAATCTCAAATATACCCCACGTGTGCAAGCCATTACACCACAGGGCCCTTAGATATTGTCGACTATTTTAACTCGAATATGACCTGCAATTAGAGTTTGCGCTGGCAGATTCTTTAATGTAGAACGATAAGTTCGGTTTAGTTCGCTCGCTAATAACGGATTGTCGTACAGAAGCCAGCCAATTTAGAAGAATTCTGCTTCTGTCGGTGGTATTGTAGTTTGTGAATATATAGATTGCCGCCGCTGTATCTGACTTGCTTACTTCTGTGCCGTTTCAATCCCTTGGAACGCCATCTCCTGCTTCTCCTCTACCAAGGGTTAGTTTCTAACTCCTAGGTATTTATTGATAACTTAGTTTTGTGATTCTAAAATAGCAAGTCCACGAGTGTCTGTGGTTACAAGCCTCATAGTGCACTCAGTATTAACTAAGATGTTGAATCAGCCATAGAGTTGGAAGCCTTTGCAGCCCAGTGCCTATGTGTCCCAGTGTCTCATCTCACAAGATGGCAAAGCCTTGGTGAAAACCTAGGAGTGATAAGGTCAGACATCTCGGCGGCGTGGGTAGTATGTCCCTTAAACTATCAAAAGTGACAGTTGCGTATCTAAGCTTCAACATTGAAGTCCATAATACCTGAACTCTCAAACATCGTGGGTTAGCAAGTCCTCAACTTTGCGGTAGAGTACCATCAGTAACTCCCAGTAACAATCGATAACGTATCCCCGTACATCCATAATGAACGTCCGCAAAGTACGCCCCATATCTCCTAATTTGAATTATGTGAGGTAGAGGACGTAGAAATATACTTCCTTATTCTCTAACTCTCTGAATCACTGCCACCGTAGAATCTATCAACATCCTGCCCTCAATGTTTGTGGTAGCTGTGAACATCCGATAAGCCGATCGATACTTTCTCGCAGAAGAACGAAGGGATGGGGAGGCAGAAAGGGCATGGAAGAGTCTTAGTTGGTGATGATTTCAGCAAGGTTCACCGCGGCATTTCGCATCAAGGCCCTTCATCAATCACCCCGTTCCGCACATCAGCTTTGCCGTAGAAGTAAAACCCTCCACGCAATCTTTAAGCCGTCCCCACCAAGAACCCCGTAATCGTTCCGCAAAGTCCGGAGAAGCCGATATTTTCTACAAAGGGTAATGAGAGAACGAAGGCTCGTACGGAGATTTCGTGGATGGGAGGCAGTTTGGTTTCGGTGATGTTGTGAGTCGTAGTTGGTGGTGGTAGTGAGTGGTGGTGGTGCGTTGTGTTGAGATGAACAATGTGTTATGTACCCATTAGCAAGTTGACGTACTAGTGCTAGGTAGTTGTAGGCAGATATTCTAGTAGTATCTACCAGTTCAGCACAGAGTAAGAGTTTCAATCCTCCCTCCCTTATGCTCTACCGTCTACTAACGTGAAGGTGGGCACCTATCTACAGCTGCCCTTCATCTCAACCGGTACTGTGGTAGTGGACACAAACCTTAATTCCCTCGCACCAAGGACAGGAAAAAGAAACCGCCTCGCACAGATTCGAACTGTGACCTCTTAATATACTTCAGATACAAACTTTAAATGGTAAGTTAAATCTCAAATATACCCCTAGCATGCAAACCACTACACCACGGGGCCCTTGGATATGATGGTATTGCTTGACTTTATTATAACGTAAAATTAGAGTTTCTTTGGAAGCTAGCAAGTTCAAGTACTTGCCGTAGAGTTATCCGCCCACTTCCACTTCGTCGTATCACCGCTATTTACGTTGCGCCGCTTTTAGAGGGAGCAAGGGACTGTATTTCGTGACTACGGTAGCAAGAGGGAATTTTAGATTTGGTGGGGCGTGGTGGTGTGGGTAGTTGATGGTAAGTTAGTTTGATGATGCTGTGATTCCTGGCTTCTGACAGTGGTATGATAGATGGTTGGTTGAGGGGGAGGTTCGCACATCAATAGTTACAAGAGCCCAGAGCCAAAGTGAGTATTGTGCATTTTACAAACGTGAAAGCTTAAGCCTTAACTTCTGCATTCGGGAGTGTGAGTTGGGACTAACTGATCTCGTAAACCAGCCCCTTCCTAAGGAGCGGAGCGAGCGTCAAAGTCTGGGCACGAGATCAGGGACTAATATATGTTCCGCACCATCGGCGACCCTTATAGTTCGCGAACTGGAGTGACTAGTTCGCGACATTTACAGTCCCATTCGCGAACTGGCGAACGTTTGCAACCAGTCTCCCATCAGCGACCTTACTACTAGTACTTCCCCCCTCTACACACATAAAAAACTTCAAAGTTTACAATTAATCACCCTCCAAGTTCCAGCATACATCTATCTTGTATTCTATATTCGGCCAGAGTAGTACTTCTAATCTAATGTATTCGCACTGATCTTTCGACTTAGAAGAGGTATGTGGACGGTTGAGCTTCTAGCTAGATGTAAGGTGCTACTGCGTAAACCCGGTATTGCTCTGGTAGTGGATTCCAACCTGGGAGGTTTACCGTTTAGCGGTAGATGGATTTTTATTGCTAATGTTGCTGTCATAGCTATCTGAGTCTGCAATCTGATTTGTGGTAGTAGATAGAACATTTGAGTTCATTTTTAAATTTTAAAGCATCTGCAATGCTGCGTGTCACAGGCTTTCTTGCAGTTGCATGAGACTCTGGCTTGGTTACTAGTGAATGCATATACTGCAGCCTGTAGGAAATGGGGTCGCAGATGAGAGATCAGGTTGCAAACCGTCTCCGGTTTGCGGTTGGGCCGGCTCCAGGTTGCGAGTCTGCACGGGTCGCGTACCGTACGGAACACACAATACAGAGGTGGCGGACCCAAACATTAATCCAAGAAAACTAAATGGCAGCAGAAGGAGCAGCCCCGCACGGATTCGAACTGTGACCTTTCGATGTAACCTGTACATATCAAGTAAATCCCAAATATACCCCACGCATGCAAGCCATTACATCACGGGGCCCTTGGATGTTATAGTATGTGCTGTCATGTATACAAGGTACGGTGGCGGCTTCGCCGCCCTTTGGAGGCGCCCAGATTGATCTCCAGCCCAGCCAACCCAGAGTTGCCATTTTTAGCAGCTCCTATGCTTCCAGATGTATATGGCTCTAACATACTCCTAGAATTCAAAATTTGTTAGATCTCTTGGCCAGCTCCCAGTGAGCATATCTCTCCAAGTCTGGGTGAGTCTCTATCGTTTCTGTGGCCAAACAAGCATATTGGCAACTGGGAAGATGCCTTCTGTACACACACCTTCGACAACACACCTCACCGCCTGGTTTTGCCAAGACCCCCTTTTTTTTGGGCGGGTTGCGGTTTTACTTTGGCTTCATTTTCGAATACCTGTGTGTGTGTGTGTCCGCTTGTTCACCCCTTGTGTTCAAGTGTACCTTAGACTGTGACAACCACCCAATACCACTCAGTATGAACCTCAAACGGTAGTCCCTCTTCCAGGGCAACTCGCCTCCTTCAATGTTTTACGCAAGTTAGCAACATGGTTTTCACGACACGACACAACCGACACACATCGGCAAAAGTGCAAATCGACTATAGGCTGCGCTACGCGCACACGCGCACACGCGCAGCTCATAGCAAGCTTCCTGTGGACCCCTGCGCGACGCGCAGCCTATAGCCATCTATAGTCGATTCATA